>Ga0102593_1000216_pt1 | contig 138307 bp, 145 predicted proteins | sample AraplaCol_mMS_r2_2_FD_76862 | JGI IMG/M metagenome (GOLD analysis project Ga0102593, IMG submission 76862) | Arabidopsis root microbial communities from North Carolina, USA - plate scrape MF_Col_mMS_r2 (SPADES assembly) (version 2) | ecosystem: Host-associated > Plants > Roots > Endosphere...
GGTTTGTCATTTTTGTTGGTATTTTTTATTGGTTTTTTTTTGTTCCTAGCAATTTTGTTTTTTTTTTTTTTTTTTTATATTATTATTATTCAATTACTAGTTCTGGAGTATTCAGTGAATGGGATTTTGGATCATTTATAAATGTCGATATAATTCCGTACTAGTATCACCATTGGGTCGAACTACCGCAAGTACTCGCTAGTAAGTAAACACTACTATTTCTATTATGACTAGTCTCTTATCTAGTCTTTAATACTTGACTGAATGTCAAATTGCTTGTACAACTTGAGCTTCAACTTTAGCTACTCCTTTTCATCAACATTCCGATGTTCCAATACTGTCAGTATATGATGTAGTGCCACTGCTTGACCGTAGTATAAAATACTAATTTTGGTACTAGCCCTAACTAATAACTATTCATTCATAGCAAAAAAAAAAAAACTCATTAGTAGTTGTACACTTGTAAATATCTTATATCCATTGGATTCTCCTCTCTGTATACTGCACACTATATAATATAATGGGTCTGCCAAGACTGGATGTCTTCTGGTTTGCTGAGGCCAAAGTGGAGTTCGACGGAAAAAGGGGAATTCTCGAGGAGAAAAAAAAAAGTTGCGAGCTTCACCTCCGTCGTACGAATACGAGTGGAACGTCAGGGACGAGGTTTCTCTTCGGTCCTTTTTCTTTTTTGTTTCCCTTTTTCATCCTTCTTCTTCGTCCTTATCGTCTATTTGAAAGCTGTTCGTGTTGAACTTGGAATTTGTGCACGTGAGCGTCTGGCCAAAAGTTCCCCGGTGACGTCTCTCTCTCTCTTTATTCCTCGTTCCTCCATCATCGCACATCATGGTTCGTCCTCGTGGAGGCTCAAGTCTCGGGGTGGACATTCGTGGCGATACTAGTGCGCCAGCGATGTCCACTATGAACGAAGTCAGTCCGATTGAGCCCACTTCGCCCGATCTCAGCAAGGTATGTTATCCCCGCGTGGCGCCCGCAGCAGCAGCAGCAGCAGCAGAATTCACAATGCAAAGGGAACTATAGCTGATCGATGTATATTACAGCAATTGGATTCGCAGGCTCAGGGTCAGGCTCAAGATAAGTCTGGCAAACCTCATTCGAAGCGTCGTCGCACTCGCTCGTACCTTCACCGTTTCGCCGATACCTGTCTGAAGTACACCTGGCTACTCCCTCTACTCATCATGATCTTCTTGCTGTCACTTTACGCCGTCAATCCGACTCCATCAAATCCCATGCACAGCGCTATATTCCTTTCCTACCCGCAACCACCGAAGACTCCCGGCGGCCCCATCATGTACGGAAAAGGTAAGAAGGATATTGCCTTTGTCGCGTTCTACACCATCGTCTTGTCCTTCACTCGCGAATTCATGATGCAGCAAGTCATTCGTCCATTGGCCAAATTCTGCGGTATCAAGGGCCGAGGTAAAACTGCCCGATTCATGGAGCAGGTTTACACGGCTTTCTATTTCGGCATCTTCGGTCCTTTTGGTCTATATGTCATGAAGCGCTCAACTCTTTGGTACTTCGATACCACCGCTATGTTTGAGGGTTTCCCCCATCGTGAGCATGAGGCATGCTTCAAGGCCTACTATCTTCTTGAAGCTAGTTATTGGGCGCAGCAGGCAATCGTCCTGATGCTGCAGCTGGAGAAGCCTCGTAAGGATTTCAAGGAGCTGGTTGGACATCACATCATCACTCTTGCTCTTATCGGCCTGAGTTATCGATTCCATTTCACCTATATGGGTTTGGCTGTATACATCACCCATGATATCTCCGACTTCTTCCTTGCGGTATGTATCTCGCGTGCACCAAATTGATATTACTATTCAAAGAAGACTTGCTAATTATCTGACAGACCTCCAAAACGCTGAATTACCTCGATGCATACATTACCGCACCCTATTTTGGAACTTTTGTCGGAGTATGGATCTACCTGCGTCACTATATCAACCTGAAAATCCTCTGGGCCGTCCTGACCGAGTTCCGCACCGTTGGACCCTTCGAGCTGAACTGGGAGACACAGCAATACAAGTGCTGGATCAGTCAATACATTACTTTCGGCCTCCTTGCCAGTCTTCAAGCCGTCAATCTGTTCTGGCTTTTCCTGATCCTGCGCATCCTAGCCAACTACATCTTCAACAGCGTGGCTAAGGATGAGCGAAGTGATGATGAAGAAGAAGAGGAGGAGATTGAGGAAGCTCAGGCTGAGGCCGAGAGCAAGGCTACTTTGGCCACTGGCGCCCAACAGGAGAACCAAGCGCCCAAGCTGGTGGTCAACGGTGAGCCCGTTGCCGAGCAACGCGGTCCCCGGACGCGCAGCAGAAAGGCCTAAACGGTTTATTCAAATGAATGTCTAGGTTCATATCAGGGTGCTCAATGTCTTTTGATGCCCGATATCCTGTACGCCAAATTTCGTTTTGTCAATCCCCGGTTCACATTTTTTTCTTATGGCGATCGCGCATCAAGCGCCAAGCCCTGTTTATAATTACGCATGATTTATGGGCTGGATGGGATTGGATATCGGCATGGTGTTTGCTCGAGCGAGTCGTTTCTCTGGAAAACGACCTACTCTTTTCCTGTGATTGATGCATTGGGTTTGGGGAGGTTAGGAGTGGATTTACCTTTTAATATTCGATTCGTGCACAGTCTGTTTCGACTTTTGTGTTTATCACTACAATTTTTACGCCCCTAGGGGTGGCTATTCGGGCTGAATTGAGTTTCCGATTAATGCGAATGAGATGAATATACTATCTATGATTTATATGTGTACGAAGGTGTAGTAAGTGCTGCTATTTTGTAGTATTTTCATTGCCGGTGGCATTGAGAGGGGAACATGTCTTCGCAGAACTTGTTAAGTATTAGACTCAGAGACTATGCATGTTTACATTCGCAGTGTACTACATTGTGCTCTAGTTGTGGTCGAGCTGAGTATGTCAAGACTGCACTTCTAAGGCAAACAGAGAAAGTAGTAGGTACTCATTATACGCTGATCGTGATATGACATTTGTACTAGTACATTGAGGTACATTCTCGACGCACATTCAGAGGAAAATCTACTCCTGCGACTCAGATTTGGCAGGCTCGGATTCTTCCTTCTTCTCGTCCTTGCCTTCCTTCTTGTCTTCCTGGGCAGATTTCTCAGATCCTTCAGACTGTTGCTGGTCGCTGGTATTCTTGTTCTCCTTGGTAGCCTGGGACTGATCAGTTACTATGTTGAATTGATTCCAGTCATTGGAATATAAACTCACCTCATCATTTCCAGACTCAGATTTCTCCTCCTTCTCAGCACCATCATCCTTCTTGGACTCTTCGGATGATTCTTGGGCTGGTTTCTCTGAATCCTTCTTCTCGTCTTCCTTCTCAGCGGGAGCGGCGCCATCATCGCTCTTGGATTGCTCCTTAGATTCATTGGACTCGTCGTCAGTCTTTTCAGACTCAGCGGGAGCAGCCTCTGCAGATGCACCCTCCTCAGCATCAGGGGCAGTTTCCTTTGCCTCGTGTTCTTCCTTATGTTCATCACCGTGATCATCGTGGCCGTGGCCATGACCATGCGAGTCCTTCTCCGAAGATGGAAGCAAGAAGTAGATCATAGGTACAGTGAAAGCCGCGGAGGCAAGCATCCTATTGAGGAAATGTTAATGAAGTCCCAGGTTGTATAATTGATCCAATTGAACATACCAAGGCATATCACTCGTCGAGTGATCCTCAAACCCCTTCTCACCCTTCTCACTAGAATAGAATCGACGTCCTAGAACCTGTCCCGAGCGACAGGCAATAGGAGCCGCACGGAAGGACCGTGCAGCCGTAGCGACACCGCGGAGAGAACGACGAGCAAGCACCATTGTGATAGAGGGGGGGTTAAGAAGTAGAGAAGGAGGATGAGAGTGAAGATGAGGAAGAGTGCGAATGGAGAATGGAGGATAGAGAATCAAGACAGTATGATAGGGCGAGATGGAAGTGAGGGGAAAGGAGAAAATAGAGAGGAATTGGAGAAAAGAACGGAGTAAAGAGAAGTGGCTGGTTGCTCGGACATCGTAAGACTAGAATCCTTGTTGCTTCCGTTGGTCTGTGCGGGTGATGTAATTGCACTTCTACTATGTAGTGTATAGTGTATATATGTACTCCAGGGGATTATTGTACATATTGATGTTATTATTTGGAGTATAGAACATGAAAATAAGAATTTTTCAGTTGGTTTCTTATTCACTTGACTCACTTGTACACTCCTTTCCATGTTGAGTGTGTCGATTGACTGCCAGTGGTACGATGTGGCAATTGGAGATGATCAGATTAGATTGCCCGGACTACGTACTACATACCATAGTACCTACCGAGTACCATTATATAGTACATACTATCAAATCCACAACGCAAGTAGACTTCATAGTATATGACTGACTACATTCATTTCTTAAGCTCCTTACTGTTCTTTTCATCAAGTATTCATTTTTACTTCCATGTTTCTATATTATGCCAACTTCATATTATATCGGACACTCTTCCCCACCGAGTTTGTGCCGCAGAAGTATATTGCAGTTGGTAACCTTAATCAATTGGAATTCATGAATGGCCGATGGCTGATAGATTGCTGATGGTTTGGTAATCTCCATTTTTGTCTGGGGATCTGCTGTGTTAGTATGGTTACGAGTTATGATTCAAAGCTAAGTGAGTGGTATTTTTCTGGAGGGACTGATTCGATTCTGCTCGAGTCGGATATATCGGTTAAGTTCAAAGTTTTAGTCGAGCGGACGAAAACAGAATTTATTTTTTTACTGATTTTTTTCTATTCTATGTTTTTTATTTATTTTTTCTGTATGGAGAAAGAATTTGTATTTTACGATAGGCAGAACGAGTATATTGGATTGAGTATTCTAGGTCGAGTCTGATCTGACTATTTGTTGTTTTTGAAAGATACACTGTACGAATTTAATGATGGATTTTTACAAAGCTTTGTATAAATCTATCATTTCATTTCTGTTTTGAATTGCTATATAGACTGTGCTCGCGAGGAATGGTGTGGTAGTATGGTATATCATTTTGATCAATGTATTCATATTGAAGGCAATCAGGTGGTTGTCTATATTACGAGCTGCCCAGCTCGTAATTGACTGATAGGTATTCCGTATAGAAAGGACATTTATCTATGTAATGATAGTTACAACACAGACTCGTTCTACTGATAGATGATGGATCTTGAGTCGAGTTCATCACGATTCGAGATTAAGTAGTGGTGATGATCATATACAAAGCTGTCCTGCTTTGTAGTTTTAACATTTGTAAACATAATAATAGTAACAAAAAAAAATACAAAACAGATATTCAATTTCATCAGTCCGAAGGGTCATCGATTTCGAAATCGTTGCTGAAAAAATTCTCAGGGAGACATTTACGCTTTGCTTTTGTCTGATTAGCAGCCACCTCTAATAAAGTATCGGATTCTGAGGATGTGCTTGACGAAGCACCAGCCAAAAGGGGTTCGTATTGATGCCCCAACTCTTCCACCAAGGCCAGTAACATATTCTTCGGAATATATCTACCAGGTGTGCCCCAGCAGAACTTTCCATCTTCGTTCCTGAGAGTAGCCGCAGCGAGATCTTTTGTGTCAACTTTCTTCGAAAGCTGCCATGATCGTCTCAAAACTTGGACACAATAGTGAAAGTACAGATATCTAGCAGCGGGTCGAAAGTCTGATTTGAAAACTAAAGGTCGACCGTCTAGATCTCTCCAATGAATATGGGTTTCAGAATCGACTTCCATGTCGAGTTGGTCCCAGTCCCAATCAAGAATTTTGACCTTGAACTCCCTTGGTTGTGAACTATTCAACCACCCAAGTATCTCAAAAAGTCCAGTATTTTCACCGATATTAGGCACGAGGGCCATCTTTCCGCTGTCAAAATGATGCTCGACCTCTTTACTTATGAGAATTCCATTCTGAGCAGAGAAAATGTCTCCTCCTTTTCCAAAGATCGCATCCATGGTGGATTGTCCATGCATATAAGCGAAAATGTGAGCCGCGACGACAATACGCGAGGATCTATAAGTTTGAATGATGGGACACCACAGCTGATTTTCCTTTGGATGTTTGGCTTTGTAGACTTCAATCAGTACAAAGCGCCAGGAACTTTGATCAATCTTCTTCCTTTTTCCTGCCCCTGTCCACGAAATATTGATCCCCATTTTAGAGATGGTGAAGAGCTTCATAAAGGAGGCTCTGAGGGTTCTGCCCTTCTCTTTCTCTTTCTCAATAAGAGACTCGGCTCGGTTGGAACAAATCTTCAGTGATTGCTGATGGGCGTTGATATTCTCCATTATCTTCTTGGCTTCTTCTGTTGCCTCCCAGTCAATTTCCTTTCCGGAAAAGCTACTTTGCGATATATTGCGCTCGGTCAAACTTCGTTTGACTCCGATCTTCTCAATTTCTGCGGCTTTTTTCCAGTATGAAGAATCAAATTGTCCAGCTGTCTTCCAGTCCTTCTGGAACAGAAACAGCTCGACTTCCAAGTTACGCTGTCGTTTTTTCAATACTGTCAACTGGTCGAGTTCATCCTCTGAATCAGATAAGTTCAAGGATTCTTTAGTTGCGCGCTGGGACGCCATTTCGAAGGACGGGGAAAACTAGTTCGTAAAGACTCGAAGAATGATTGGAAAGAAAGCGGTGATGATGGTTATCGGAATAGAAAAAATTGATGAGAGTAATGGTAATTGAGCAAAGACGTGGGATCAGGGGATGGAACCGGTGGTACTGAAAAGGTAATTTGTGTCCAAATTTGGAGGCGGAGATCCTCAAGACGATTAGTCTGTACAGTTCTATACGATAGCAAATACTATTTCCAAAATGTTGTTGGTTGCTATCAAAATAACAGATAATTAGTATTAGAATATTGGTATCTGTTGTTAACTGTCTGATTTTCGTGTCCGCTGTTTCATTTGGAAATTTGTATACCTATACTATTCTTATGGGAATGATATTTCTATCTATTGCTACAGAGCAAACACAATTTATTGTGCATATAATCCAGAAACTTTCCAAAAAGCCTAAATTGGATAGTTACCCCGGGATTATTTTCCTCATACTATGTTGACATAGTATGTCCCTCTCCATGTCCCTAGTAGTATCCTAGTAGGAGATCTGCCTGTATATAATCAGTTCGATATAGTCAAGGACCCTCTCCCATTGTTCAATCTTATGCCATAGTAAAGGGTTGAAGCCCTTGGATTATTTTTTTGTTAGATCTCGTTGTGGTAAGTAATAATTAATTCCAAAATACTTCAAATACTTCCTCAAGCTGTTCCATACCGAGTTAGATGGTAAGAACATAGCTGTTCCGGCCATCGTATCTATTATGGATTTATTTTAAATGTATATCTACAACGGTCAGAGTTTAAAGGAGCAGTAGATATAGCAGTAGCAGTAAGAGACGTAGTAGTAATAAAAGTAGTAGTACTACTAGTAGTAGAAGTACAGTAATATAGCAATAAATGATTATAATAATACGTACCTTAAAAATTTGAAATATATTCCGATCATTCTGCCACCATACCATTGTCCAAAAGAAAACTCCAATACCGTCAGATTGAACAGTAGTATCTTTATTAATCTGATTTGTTTTTTCCACGACAATTTATTTCAAAAATTCCAAAAGGTTTTGGAATTCTACGGGAAAATACTGTTTCTGCCTGAGGCCAATAACACGACCCCACGTTTGCCAATCGACGGTTGAGGCTCGCCCGCACTTCGTGGATAGCTTCAATTATCTTTGTTCAACTCTCCCTCTCTTCAACCACCCCTCTCAGTTAACTCTTCAGTCTAATCTCATCACGATGGCAGACCGACAGGTGACTCAACAGTCTATTTTCGGCTTGCTCTCCAAGCTGGATGACCCCGATGCCGATCTGAGATTCATGTCCTTGAATGACCTCTTCGGCATCCTCAGCAACCAGAGCTCCTCTTATCTCACCAGCGACCTCCGATCTTCTCAAAATCTTGCCGATGGTCTTCTTAAGGCATTGGATGATCAACATGGTGAAGTTCAGAATCAGGCATTGAAATGGTAGGCTACAAATCATACACCAGCTTTCCCAGCTCTCGCCTCCAGATATGCTAACCGCCGTTTGGAATAGTCTTGGTCCGCTTGCGATCCGAGTCCCCTTTGAGACACTGATGCCGCTTCTTGAAAAGCTGGCCAACTTGACATCCTCCCAGACGATCGATACCTCTGTTCCCAACACCGCCCTTCGCGTCATCGTCGACACCCTCCCCCGTCCACAGGCCGGACAGCCCGCCCCTCAATCTGTGGTCTCCGCATATAATGCTGTCTCAAAAGTCCTCATCCCCAGATTGACAGGTCCAACTCCATCAAGTTCGGGACGGCGGGGCTCCATGGTGAAGGGCATGCTCGAGAAAGATGCCGCCAAGGGATTCAGTAGTGATGCCATTGATGTTCTCATTAAGGTTGTCACTTGCTTTGGCCCGATGCTTCAAGAGCAAGAATTAGATGCCCTTCAAGAACCAGTGATGGCAATCATCCATAATGATACTGCTGGAACTGTCGTCACCAAGAGAGCTCTGGCCGCCATCTCAGCCTTGGTGCAACATTTCTCCGATCATCAGCTCAACGCATTCGTGGGTCGTCTTTCTGACACTCTCGCCTCATCCAATATCACAACTGTTCATCGTCGCCATCTCATAGCGGCTATCGGTGTCATTGCTCGAAGCGCCCCGGCTAAACTGGGCCCACACTTAGACCGTCTAGCACCATATGTCTTTGCCGCAGTAGGAGAAGACGGTGTTGGTAACTGAGCAAATCTTTTCGCTGCATCACGCTGGAAATCTTCCTCATAAATAAAAGTACCAGCCTCGACTCACGATTCCGACCACGAACCCACTCAAAACCGGGCGGTATAACCCTAGCTTTTATATCCGATGGACGCGACACAGTAACTCGTCGCTCAAACAGGCACCCTGGAATTCAATCTCGCCTGGTTAAGCTTGTTCCTCTGGAAATATCATAGCTTACCAAGTGGGACTACTCCAAGAATGAGAATCAAAAAGATACCCATACTGTATTTCAATCATTCCCCGGTTTATGCTCATCTTCATATTCATCTCATACTCGGCGTTTACAGACCGAGAAAGTCTAGGGTTCTTTGCTAGCATTTTTCATCCAGCGTCAGTTCAATTTCCTATTTTTCCTAGCTGGACGAGCCTTCCTCGATAGTCCTTCTACTTTCTTCTATAGTCTTTTTTTTCAAATAGACTCGACGATTCAAAATATAAAAAAGAGGAATGATTTGCCAGACGCTGCTTCCTTCACTTCTTTTCGTGTCTTTTCTTCTTTCCAATCTTTTCTTCGCTTCTTCTTTCTTTTCTTCCTCGCTTTCGAACCTTCGCAATACAAGTTTTCTCACATCTTATCTTTCATTATATACTACTTTTCCTCCTTTAGTTCAATATGCGTGTCAACTCGTATTTTCTATTGGTCGTTATTCTTGGTTTCGTCGGTCTTGGGACTGCTTTCTCCTCAGCAGTCACCCACCAGGCCTCATCGTCTCAGGAAGAAACCATCGACTTCCAGCTTCAGTCTCGAGATGCCCCCCAGAATCTCGACTATAAGTGTGGCCCGCGATGGGGCAAGTGTCCCAGCGGCACCTGCTGCTCGAGTGCAGGTAAGTTCAAATCTTTCAAGGTTGTTTCACTGGGATATTGATCGTTAATATCAATATACAGGCTTTTGCGGGACGACCAAGGCGCACTGCCGCTCCCCGGACTGTATGATTGACTACGGCCAATGTGATGCCCATCGAGTACCTGGAGGCCCACCTACCAAAGATATCCCTCGACCTCACATAGGTCTGGTTCCCTATGGACCTAGGGAGATTCGATCATGCACGGTTCCCGGAACGGTAGCCCTGACCTTTGATGACGGGCCAACTCGATACACTGGCGACCTGCTCGATTTACTTGACAAGTATGAAGCACCGGCTACTTTCTTCATTACTGGAATCAACAATGGCAAAGGCCAAATTGACGATGATACACTTCCGTGGGCCTCTTTGATCGAACGCATGATACTCAGTGGTCATCAGATCGCGAGTCATACCTGGTCTCATGAGGATCTCAGCAAAGTAACGTCTGCACAACGTATTTCACAATTGGAAAAGAATGAAGCAGCACTGCGAAATATAATTGGTAGTTTCCCAACGTATATGCGACCTCCGTATTCCAGCTGTCTTGCCCGATCGGGCTGTCGTGAGGATCTGGGTAAGCTGGGATATCATATTGTACTTTATGACATTGACACGGACGACTACAAGAATGACGACCCGGGTTTGATTCAGCGCTCCAAGGACATCTTCGACGAGTCTCTTACTACTGGAAGCCCTCATAGCAAGTCTTGGCTTGTTATTGCTCACGATGCGCACGAGCAAACTGTTCATAACCTCACTGAACATATGCTACAGACAATGACTAGACTCGGCTATCGTCCAACAACACTGGGAGATTGTCTAGGTGATCCTCGCGAGAATTGGTACCGCAAGGATAGTCGCTGGCCGGGCCATACAAGCAAGAAGAAGAAGAAGCCCAAGAAGGGACCAAAAAAATCTCAACCTCATCAGCAGATCTCAGTGGACGGTACCTGCGGAGCCAATTATACCTGCTTTGGATCCCCATTTGGGTTATGCTGTGGAAGCTTTAATGCCTGCGGGAATACGACACTACATTGTGGTGCTGGCTGTCAGAAGGACTCTGGATATTGTGCCATCGAAGCACCTCACAATGGTGATGCATGGGACTCCAAATTTCCCAGTCGCAAATCGGAGGCCGGTTCAGATCTTCGGACTGTTGGTACTCCAGCTGCTACCTCTCTTCTTCTAGCTTTGCTTGTAGCGATGTGGATGTGAATGTCGTTCAGCGATGTATAACGCTTCGGCTTCATTGTTTGTGTTCTTTTTTTCTTGGTTTGGACTTTTGACTCGGATGGTGGGACTTCACTACATACATACCCAAATAATTCCAGTTCATGAGATAAAGCTTCTCTAGTATATCTTTCCTTACTTTCAATAAGTAGATGGTATGCTTCAGGGTATCCACGGATGTCAGCCCAGTTGTGCAGTTAGTGAGATTAAGGTCTAAGTTGTGATTCACGGATGATTTTTTTGTGTTCAAATTTCACTATTGACGTTGATCATGCATTCACACTAGCACTCTTGGTCATTCCAATTCCCACCGCAGCAGTCGTTCCAGCATCGACTGGCAAAATAACACCAGTCATCCACCGAGCATGAGGACCTGCTAGAAATACCACAGCACCTGCACAGTCCCACCCATTTCCTTCTGTCCCGAGCAGACTGCGCTTTCGACGAGCCTCTCTGGCTTCTTCACTCATTCCCTTTCCATACATCATCGGTGTATAAAGCATCTGATCATCAATTCAGTCATGGCTATCTCCAATCAGAGAAGAGCAACTCACTCCAGGACAAACGCAATTAACTCGTATTCCCTCTGCAGCATGATGTGCAGCCATTGCGCGAGTGAGATTCACAATAGCACCTTTTGATGTCGGATATAGCAGATGTGGTGTTCCTCCCTTCATAGTAGGTCAGCATCAAGGAGAATGATCAAAAGCCAGATGAAAAAATGGTATTCTTATACATACCTTGAGACCTGCAACACTGCCCATATTCACTATACTTCCTTTGTTCTCACCTTCATTTTGAGCCATCACAGGTATAGCATATTTGCTCATCTGCACCATACTCGCGACATTAATATCCATGCTCTTCGCCCACTCCACCATATCAACATCGACCGCCGTGCCAGGCGCACCTCCAATGCCAACATTATTGATCAAAATATCAAGACGACCAAATTTCTCGACGGCAAAATCTACCGCTGCCTTGCAATCATCTGCTGATGTGACATCTGCGCGAAATGAGACAGCCTGTCCTCGACCTGGTTTTGATGATATCATATCCACCGTCTTGCTGGCCCATCCTTCGTTCATATCAATGCATAATACATCACAGCCATCATCAGCTAGAAGAATAGATATAGCTCGTCCATTACCAATACCATCTCCTAGACACCCTGCTCCAGTCACAATGGCTACTTTCCCCCTCAATGAGCGGGATGGTGGCTCGGATGGTACTAATATTCCAGGATCCATGGTTATGAACTAAATTTCGACCAAGAGAAGATAGTGTTGAAAAATGTCAAGGTACTACAATCTCTAAAACTGTCTTCGCAATATAACTACACCATATAATAATACAAAGAACCCCGGTATACCTATTTCGACCAAGTCGGCGGGGAGTAAACCGCCCCGCATACTCTCGCATAGCCGAACCGAGGTGTTTCACTGCTTCGCACTGCGGTGGAGTCGATGATGAAATGGGGAGAAGCACTTGATTTCCCCTCGATTTGTTCTCCTGAATATCTTCCAACTTCCACTCACTATCTATTCCAACTCGTACTCTACTCGTACATACTCTACTAGTCTCAACGTAATGGCGGATTTCTCTCAATACACTGGTCCCAGTGAAGATTGGCTCGCTCTGGAGCCTACTATACCTCCTTTCCCTAAAGTCGGGATTGAAGAGTTGAAGAAGATCGTCAACAAGAGTCGTGAAGAACTCGCCGCTCAGGCAATCGCCGATCAAGGTTAGTACATGTAAATCATCTGTATAACTTATGCGGAGGAAGAAACTGTATGCAAGACAAGGAAATCTTCCGATCTACACATTTCATGCATTGGGCATGTGGACTCCCTGGAGCCACTAGTACAACTGTATGGACAGATTATTACATGAATCCTCGCTGATTTAACATCTATTTTATATATAATAGGTTTGGATTCTAAGGTTACTACCAAGGACTTCAAAATACCCGCTCGTGATGGGTACATTCTTGAGGCACGATCTTATCGTCCAGCGAATGAAACCAGTTCCCACGCTCTCCCGGTCTACATCCATCTCCACGGTGGTGGATATACTTTTGGAACTCTCGACTCTGAAGACGCAATCTGTCATCGCATAGTCGTCGATCAACTCGAAAAGAATTTCCCCCTGGTGGTATTCAACGTGAATTACCGACATACTCCCGGATATGCATACCCCACAGCTTGGAATGATGTCGAAGATGCCTTCGTCTGGTTCCACGAGAACATCTCCGAGGTTGGTGGACGTGGAGGTGAGGTCGTTGTTGGTGGTATCTCGGCCGGTGCCCAGTTGACAGCTTCTTTGACGCTGGCTCAGTATCGAGGAGACAATCAAGATCTAGCCGCTTGTCCCAAGATCCGTGGACAAGTCCTTATGATTCCTTGTCTGGTGCAACTTGATTATTATGCTCCTCGACAGGAGAAATTACGCAGTCCGGAGCTATCGAGTCTTGTACAGTGTGCCGATGCACCTATCCTGCCAATTGATAGGATCAAGTTATTCATATCTCTTCTTGGCGTCGATAAACTCAAGAATAGCCGTGAAGATCGCAGATTGAATCCTGGAAATGCGACTGCGGAAGAAGTAAGCGAGTTACCTCCTACGACATTCGGTATTGCAGGTAATGACCCGCTTCGTGATGAGGGCTTCTTCTATGCCCAGTTATTGAATGAGAATGGGTAAGTTTTGTCTCGTTGTATTGTGCGATGAGAGACTTCCGACTGACCAATTCATATTAGTGTTCCTACGGATGTTCACGTTTTCCCTGGTGTGCCTCATGGATTCCGTCGCTACGGGGACAAGCTCGCTGCCAGTGCGAAATGGGATAAAGTTATGGCTGAGGGTATTTCATGGGCATTGTCGAACCCTGAACATACTCCCTTTGAGATCCACTCTGATTGAATGAATGAGAATATGAAGTATACTTGGAGATAGAATATAGAGCTCGTGTCAATAGCGAATGAATCAAGTCTTGCTATTTGAAGAAACTATATCATTGATCTCAATCCTTTCTCGCTCCCTCCAATGTACGCCCCTTGCTCCATCCAACCTCCCATTTGTCTTCAATGATGTCTAGTTGGATTTCCTGTGTTCTCTTGAAATATCCTTCTTCAACATGATCATCCATACCCACATCTTTATAACCTTCCTTGGCGACTGACCTAGGGGTGATCATCAGAGAATGACCTTGAGATGTTAGCATCTTGAAATACTTCTTTTTGACAGTTTTCCTACCATTTATTGTCCGATCTGTCGCAAGTTTCATCATACAAGTTGCCACGTCTTCTTGCGGGGCAAATTCGACTCCTTTGGCGGTTAACTGGGCTTCATAGGAGGCTGAGCGGATAGCACTCTTGATATAACTATTTCATTCCATCAACGGAAAGCTTTCATCAATAATATACTGGCCAAGTACTTACCAAGGAGCCACGTAGTTAATCCGAATTCCCTGCTCGTGTGAATTCCTACGGGCAGTCCTCATCAATCCTCTAAGCCCATACTTGCTGCTTGTATATTGCCAATTTGCCTAGATTATAGATGTAGTCAGGCACAATTGAACGAATCATTCAATTTCATCAATGGGCTCTTACAGGAGAATCAATCCATGATACCATACTTCCGGTAATAATAAAACAACGATCCCGGTCTCGCGTGTCTGGCTGTTTCCGGAAATAATGCACTGCAAGTTTCCACGTATACATTGTCCCGATCAGATTTACGCTGACAATGTTGAGCTCCGGCTTCACCGGGGGCAAATCAGGGTCTGTATAGAGCCAGTGAGTATTTGAGGGTCATTGTAAGCATCAGTAGATATTACCGTCCAATAGCCACAGATCATCTCCCGAGGCACGACTGATCCCAGCATTTGCAATGACAATGTCACAGCTTTTATGGGGAGAATTCTTAATAGCAGCTTCAAACATTGCGACCTGATCATCCCATGATGTAATGTTGCATTTCACAAATTGAGCATTGCTAATGTTGGAATTAGTTTGGAAAGCCAGAAACAGAAGTCCAGTCGATAAACTAACGGGCTCAATTCTTTTGCGACCTTCTTTCCTCTTCCTTCATTTAGATCCGCTATCGTGACATATGCACTGCATTTGTATTATCAGCTTTGTATGAGATCATGGCTTGAGAGATCTAAATACCCTTCCGCTGCAAAAGCGCGAGCCGTCTCTTCGCCCATACCATTCGCTCCTATAAATGATCAGATGGAAGATATTCTGAGCTACTATACGAGAGAGAGATGGAGACATACCTCCTGTGACAATAACACTCTTGCCCTTTAGAACTGCGCGGTTTGGAGGAATAGTGCAGTCCACCGGACCGGTATATTGATAAGGAGGCAATTGCGGCATTTTCAACAAGGGTTTGAATACAGATTTTTCAGGTACGCACAGTGTATCAAAGATATGCTTCTTTTTGAAGATAAAATATGTTCTTTTTATGCGGCATTGCTGCGGCTTCGTCGGGGAGTTAGCATCCTCGGCCATTTCCCCGCGTCGATGAGTGGCATCGGCTATCTCAAAATAGTAAGCCGACGCCAATATTCAACAACAATTATACTAGTAGCGCTACTAGTACTGGTAGCCGATTGATGCAAAAAGGCTCAAGGTAAGCACAACGAAGATAAGAATAGTCAAAGGAGTTAACGGCGCATTACTTCCGCGTGTTTGATATCGCTACTTTTCTAGGTTTTGTAGCAGGGGTGTAAATTCTAAGACTCGTGTCTGCTGCAATTCGGGATATAAAAAAAAAATAGTAGAGAAAGTCAAAGCTGATTAATTCATTCTCGGTGTCAACCCGACGCAATGCAATTGTCTATTTATTGTTGCGAGGAGAGTTCTGTTCTCCCCCCTTATACATGCAAACAGAGGTATCGTAAATGGGTACATGTCGACTTCAATGCTAAAGTCATTCCCCAAGCCAAATCAATTTAAGTACTCCACGTACTTCAGAAAAAGAGACCACATTTAAACATCGATGCCATGCAGATCTGTGTTTTTCAAGATTGCCCTGGCAATCAGGCGCCTCATTTTTTGTCACCATTCGGGGTATTTTCGTCTTCCAAGTCCACCATCTCCCGTAAAATATCCTTTAATCCTCTCACACCCTCATCCACAACTGTATCCGGAATGCGCACGTCTACCTCTTCAATATATTTTACCGGGTCATAAGGTTGATTCTCTGATTCTTTTTTGGCATTGCCACTGCCCTTTTTTGTACCATTTGATTTTCCCCCTTTCGTCCCATTAGGTGTTGAATTCCCGTTCTGCTCAGTATCCTTCGCACCTAGAGCTGGGTGTGATCGGCCTTCCGCTGAGGCTACTACCGCGTCCATCACGTCGTCGAATGTCTCGCAGCGGCCGGCGCGAAGGAGTTCGGTGGCGAGACTGGTAACCCGCTCCGTCCAACCGGCCCGGTGCAGCGAGCCCAATAGCGTTTCTTGTAAGTCCTCCAGGGCTGATGTCGCAGAGAGCTTTGTGAGGAGGTCCGATTCGAGAGCATCGGGGGTAGCGGAGGTCCCAGCGGGGGTTGAAGATGGCATAGTGTCGGCGTTGGTGGGGTTCTCAATTGTCACCAAAGTTATGAAGAGAAAACTTGTCTTCCTTTTTTTGAAAAATGAGATATACACCCGTTGTAGCCTATTGCAGAGCGCAAGCGCGCGATTCACTTGTCGTGCCTGTTCCAGCGATCTCGGAGTCGAAAATTAGGGCGAAGGCTCATGCGCCGGCGGCTGCTAGGCGCGGGGCTTTGCGAAGGTTTTAAATAGACGATGGCGACAGGGGCCTGCCCCTGGTTAAAAGCGCGCTCAGTCGAGGAGTATAGGATTAAGATTAAAGACAGGTTGAAAGAAGGGTCAAGGCAAGCGCGCGCGTCAAAGAAAAAAAGTGGATATAAAGGATGACGATGGTTCCGCGGTCCGATCTGCCAATGCGGCGAAAAGGTTAGGATCGAGTTAAGTATATATACCCAAGCGAGGTATACGAATGACCTGTGAATGTTTACATACCGGTTCCAATTTTCACGGACCTAGCGCTTTGAGATATATGGGAAAGAGGAAGTCGTTGCGCAAAGGGTCCCGAATTGCGGAGATGCGGCCGAGTGGACGAGGCTCCTCGGTGGAATTGGGGACAGGAGGAAAAGAGGGTCAACCAGTCGGACAGACACCAAAAAGGAGGTTAGGGTAATGGCATCAATGTACCCATTGCACATCAAGCGAAGATTATACCAGAGATCATTCGAGAGATCAATTGACAAGGATGGAAGGGAATGAGTGTCGTCAGCGTTGGTAGAAGATGCGGCGGGCGGTGAGCCATGTAGAAGTATTGCGCGTGGCATTACCACGTACTCAAGTAAATATACTAGTGGTATATTATGATGAAGGAGAGGCCCTAGGTGGTGGATGTAGATTAGATTTACAAAGATAGTCAAGTTGAAACAGGCTTGTGTAAATTTTGGTATTTTGGGGAGCTTCAAGTATGCCATCTTCATCTTCGTTGCTTGACTCGGACTGGAGTACCACAATGTAGATGCGCAAATACATGTAGCAACTTCAAGTTGGAGCTTGATTGATGCAAATTGTATGTAGTTGAAGGGCACATAATCCAAAATCGTATTGGATTATTTAACATGGATTTTAAATCCAATGGTTACCTATTGAAAGAAATGTGATATGAAAGCCTGAACTCTTGCTGTTTAGCATTGGAAGCTTGCCCTCTAAGTTTCCAAGAGGTTCTATACCCACCACATTAAATGCTCTTGTCTGCTTCAATATTGAATTCGGAGATGCACTTTGTAGTTATCTTCTTGAAACACAAGGCAGGGATTTAAGCCCTGCAATCTCCGGATTTACCCCATCGGCTCTTCAAGTGCCCTGGATCGAGATTCTAGAAGACCCAAAAACGAGAGATCGCTGGATTTGAAACCCCCAGTGGATCCTTCAAGCTCCTTGATTCACAGTGGAAGAATACCATGGCAATAACTACATAAGTCCCACCTGTCGGTTTCCATATTACTATGACATCGTCTTTCCCGGAAGAAAAAGATCAGATAATGAGATTTGTGAGTTTGATAGTCTCTTCGTAGTCTGTCTATCAGAGGTCAGGTCGATTCTTTGAATTCAATCCGTTCTCCATGATGAGCTGTTAATTCTTGTGAAATGTGAATTGCAGGAAATACAAAAAATAAAAATAATAAAAATAAAAATCTTAGAATTTAAAAAATATCGAAGTGCTCAAAACCGAAAAGAGAATTGATCTTCCCGTGACTTCGCCCAGTCCAGACCGAGTCACGTGTAGCCAACTTGTCGCGAAGACGGTCTCCTCTTCAACTTCACAACTGCTTGGCGCCTACATTTATCGTCGCTCGTTTCAAACAGAATTCGTTGATCGCAAAGAGAAGCTCCTCTTTTGGGGATATATGACCTTCTCAACTCGTCGCCATTCCATCACCTGTCAACACCTAAGTTTTCCCCGCTTTGTCTTCCGCGCCTACCATCGGACCAATCTCCCGCTCTTCACTCCCTTACCGTTATAGGGGAGGGGGCAAACTGCAAATTCCACTTGAAGTCGCGACCTTGCGCTTTGTTCGAATCGGTTCCTTCTTGCGCTAGTGCGACTCGAGACAACTGAATCAAAAAGTCATTGTTTGTCTATTGATGTCTACCTAACGCGCTCGAGTTTAGCCGCGCCGCTCCAGCCGCCCGCCTATGTACCTGACTTCCCATCGCACATCTGAACCGCACATCTCCTTTGTCCAAATCGATACCCCTCAACTTGCCCGCGTTGGCGGTGCTGCCAGTGCATAATCGTTTCAACTCAGCCCATCCCGTTGCGCATCTTTATCACAAAAGCCAGCCTCTGCCGTCATGTCCCTCCACACCTCATACCATGCCGATTCTGATGCGGATGACGAATATGAACGTAGCGTGATTACATCGCCGCACCTCCAAACGGATTCAGAGGCTTCTCCCATCGATTCCGACATTCCTTCGTCAGAGCATACCCCTACGAAGTTTGGCTATTCCAGCGAAGGGCCGCGTACCCCACGATCAATCATCTCGGAATGGACGGCTGACGAATGCTCGGAGTTCCTGACTTCTCTCGGCCTACTACAATATTGTGGATCTTTTCGAGGTGAGACTTCATGGATTTTATCACCCACTACCTTTACTAATGCCACTTTGCAGAAAATGGTATCGTGGGCGAGGCGCTCATCGCGTTGAAGCACGATGAGCTGAAAGAAATGGGCATCAACAGTGTTGGGCACCGCCTAACCATATTGAAGAGCGTCTACGAGATTAAAGCTAGACAACAAGTTCCGCTTGATGTGGACCACTATATCCCGCTTTGTATGGACCCTTTTTCGCCTGATCGTTTTGTACCAGCTAACTGAAGTGATATACAGCCGCGGACCAAAGTATCAGTGAAAATGCGTCCCAAGCTGATATTGCGAAGCTGATTGTGTCCATCCAACGCCGAGATGAAAAGATCATGACAGTCGAGTCAGAAATGCGCCGCCTCGCGGAGGATTATCGACGGCTACGGGAGGAGATCTTGCCTGTAATCAAGATGGCTAAAGATCGGTCGCAACCACTTCCTCCACCCTCAATGTCAGGTCCATCCGAGTCGCATCGTGATAGTACCACCCTTACGTCTCCATCGCAACTTACTCTCGTCGATAACTCTTCCACCTCGAAAATTGCCCGAGCTTTCTCCAAGCGCACCTACACCGGCGGCAACACTCCCAAGAATAATTCACCAACACATATCCCACCTTCTATCTACGAGACTCGTCCCTACGATGGCGGAAATTTGGATCCCTCTGCTGCAGCCATGGCAGCATCTTCGCACTTGACGGCGTCAATGAACGGAAATCAACAACATTCTCCTGGTGTTCCGTCACCAACCTCCCCGAGTTACACTCAGCATCAAACATTAAATCCGCGATCCTACTCTCAGCCTAGCACCTCGCGGGGTCACGATCACCCCGAGGATATACCGCGGGCGTCCTCTCGTGCAGATCGCCTGACACCCAACCAAGCTCCCGCCCGTACAGAGACACCGTCCTCCGCATCCCGAATCGAGTCAAGAGGTGGAGGAGAACCGAATAGTGTGGAAATATTCAAGTCTTTCCGAGTATCATGGGAAGATCCCTGCTACAAAGTTCTCCCTGCCGCCCTGAAAAAGTACAATATCCACTCCGACCCCAAACTTTACGCCCTGTACATCGTATATGGTGATCAAGAAAGGTGCCTTGCACTAGACGAAAAACCACTACTTCTGTTCAAACAATTGGAGAAGGAAGGACGAAAACCCATGTTCATGCTTCGCAAGATACATCCAGATAATCCTTCGTATCCCATCCCTGGTTCGGCGCCAAATAGTGCTGGGTTTGAAAATACAAGACCACCAACTGGAGCCGGGCAAATCAACTTACCGGGTGGTGTTCTTTGATGCTTCCAACTGTTTGATGCATTTCTTGGTGTGGTTTGTGATACCCGGCTTCCTTTCTTGAGGCCTTATATGCATTCGTTGATTGCATTTGATTGCACCCGCGAAATCTGTTCTTGGTTGGCTTCACTGGTTCTGCCATCCGACCTTCAAGCAGTCTCGGTATTGTGGATGCTCCAGGTGTTAAATCTCCCCCTTCTTGGCAGCGATGAGATCCTGTCTACAATTCTTATTCGCATCATGCAAGCATTTCTCATTTCTCTCTAGATACTTGTCCTTTGGACTTCATGAATGTCAATATCCAGTAGCATTTAAATATGTTGTCATGCCCTCTCCTGAGCTTTTTGCAACCGTAAATCTAAGGCCTGTAAATTCTATCACTCTATTTGATACTTCTTAAACCCTCACATACTCGAAACTAATCACCATCCTATCTTGCAAATACTGGATATTACAGTGTCTTTTCATACTTCCCCACCGTCCAATGATCGCCCAATGCTTATCGTCACGTGGCGGCGTGTTTTCAAACGCGTCGATAACTGCTTTCCTCTCAATACTCTCCACGACTTCGAGATGAGCTGGGATCGAATTATTCAGGACTCCGATGAAGAGGAATCATTCGTAGAAGATGAGGTGTCAACTTCAATTGACCCGAACCAGGGCCACGAACCGCCAGTACACGATGCCCTTCCCAATCCTACCAATCGCCCCGCGAACCGTAACACGGATCATGCCTCTGGGTCGATAAATACCCCAGAGCTGCAACTGGGTGTTGACTTTGATCAATTCTTGCAATCGCAGAATACCAATCAGCCTTCGATCACATCCTCTCAACAGCAGCGCGAGGAAAGGTGGATTCCTTCAACCGCTGACGGCCGGGAGTCAATTGGTATGTTGATACACGACCACGAAGCTATAATAGAACCCCTCAGTTATCGATCCTCAGGTTGATACTTATGCATACAGCCACAGGTGCAATGATGACAGAAATAGGTCTGGCACAGCAAAGGCTTTTCGATGATGATGGATCAATTACCGGACATAATCATTCAATGTCGACAACCTACCCAAGTGGAATCTCCGAGCCTTGTTCGTTCCCAATGCACTATGATCACCAAGACCCGAATGGAACTTCCAAGATTCCTGACCCTCCTCCTAATGTTCCGCGTGAGTCAACACAACTTGTCGCGCCACAGCCCGTCAATGGCTATGAATACAGCACTCCCGCAGGAGAAACTCACGTTGAGACACCGTTGAGAAATGAAGAACAAGTGACCGCAGACGCTCCATCTATGCATATCGATGAAACAGGCCAGGCCAAGCCTCAAAATTCCGCTCAACGATCCAAATCCATGCATACGGAATGGACCTCGCCGCATGACACAGAGCCCAACTCATCTGTTCGTTCTCCTCAATTGAACAGATCGAAGATTGACCACGACCAAAAGGAAATGACACCGCCACGCTCCCCAGTTAGTACGCATGACGAACTATCCGCGCCAGCGGAGACAATTCATATCGCACCCCCTGATATAGCGTCCATTGTCAAGAAACGTGGTCGGCCTAAGAAGCAGCCAGTGCAACTGGATGATGAAGACGATGAGCTATCTATGTTTCACGAGCCAGAATTTCTTCAAGAAACGACTGAAAAACGACGTCCTGGTCGCCCTCCAAAATCAGAAAAACCAGAGCCAAAGAAGAAAAAGGTCAAAAGAAGCAAGACTGCGCCAGACACCTTACAAAAATCAAACAAAATGATAGAAGAAGAAAATGATGATGATGTGATATGGGTGGAGTCGAGGCAATTAGAGGTTGAGAATGGCAATGGTAACGGCAATCCGATTAATGGAAATGATGGCAACTCAAAATCTCCGGAGCAAACCTCGCCTGAAGTCAAAGAACAACCGGCCCTGGACGAAGCAGAGAAAGCTCCAGCTCCAGCTCCAGCGCCTAAGAAGCGCGGACGCAAGCGAAAGCAGACAGCAGAGCAAACAGCAGAGCAAACAGCAGAGCAAACAGCAGAGGCTCCACCAACCAGCAAAGAAGTCCAATCCGAAATCAATCAAGATAAGATTGATACTGAAGCCAAGGAGCAACAGTTGCCAACCCCTGATCCGCCCAAGGATGACAAACAAGAGGAGACGCCGGTGGCCAAAGAGCCAGACTTGAATCAACCCCCTAAACAAAGTGCTGCCGAAACACTACCACAAACCCCTCAAATATCAAAAGCACGGAAGACTCACAGTCCAATCTCATCTACCAGCAAGGTGCCATACCGAATTGGATTGAGTAAGAGGGCGCGCATTGCGCCATTGTTGAAAGTTGTTAGGAAATGAATGCGAAAAATGAAAGCATTTCTTTCATTACGGCAATTTCTAATGTTCTGACATTTATTATTATACCCCTCTTGTATCCTATTGGTTTCTTCTCTCTGACTGGCATATCCTTTCAAATTATCCACATCATGTATTCCTAAAACATATGATCAATCCGGAATTTCACAGGGCAACCCCAGATAGGCGAGACTGCCCCTCGATAAAATATTGACTGGTTCTATCGCCAGTATGAAGCTAAAGATCATCCAGATCTGGCACCAAGGCTATTCTATCTTTAATCTTCCCAGCCCCCAAATCTCTCAATGCTCTTGGAAAATCAGATAATTTACCCAATTCGACTTGTGGTTGAAGGACTTTTCTGCTGATCAGATCAAGCACTTCCACCAGGTCACGCTGCTGTCCACCATATGTGAAGATGATACTTAATCTTTTCCGAATCCCAATCTTCATGTCTACCTCATTCTTGCGGTCTAATGTACCCACGCATAGAATCTTCCCTCCTGGACGAACTATAATATGAGATATTCCATGGTCAATCAGGTCAATCGTTAAAGAGCAGTAACCTCGGAAATTTTTATACGCACCAATCTGTTGAGCATCTTCAAAAGTCTGATTCTTCCCTACAAAATCAAGAATTGTATCAATCTTGCCATGTAATCCACTCTCTTGAACAAAGTCCTGGACTGATTTCCCGGCCGGCACGATGTCCTTCGAGGGAACTCCTAGAGATAATGCTGCATTTAGTTTCTCTTCTCGTATATCGGTGACAATAACACGAGCACCAATATGTTTTACAACCTGGAGAGCATTGAAGCCAAGACCTCCAAGACCAAATAGAAACACTGTCTCTTCTCTCTTGACCTCTGCTCGACGGGTAATACCATGGTAAGCTGTAGTGACTGCATCCGTAGCAACCGCAGCAACTGCCGGAGATATCCCTGTGATCGTCAACATCTCAATCTTCAAACCAACATCTCTCTGCTTATTACCTACCTTCTGGGAGTGGAATTGCAGCATGTACATTAACCGTCACGTACTCCGCAAAGAACCCGTCTTGGCCAATTCCATGATGCATGCCTAACGGACATAGCTGTGGTAAATCACGCGAGCACTCTGTGCAACTCTCTGATCTACAACCGGGAACTGCCAACAAGGCCACTCGAACGCCCTTGAGAAACAATCATCTTAGCATAGTGATACCAGTATCTTGATGTTTTGAGTTGATTGTTAGAACATACCAATTTGAATCTACTATCTTTGACTCCCTCTCCAATCTCTATTATCTCGCCACACCCTTCGTGTCCCTATATAAGCCAGACAATTAGTTTAGTGAGACCGTGATCAAGGAGCGGGAGCGTACTAGAATGTACTTGTCGTTGAAGCTTGGCCTATCTTCTATTTCCAGAAGAGGCTGGTCGCTGTGGCACACTAAGATTTTGGAGCCTAAGTCAGCGAATACTTATACAATTTTGTGGGGGGGGGTTGAGGGCACTGAGACCTCCAGATGCCAGCAACTTTATCAGAAACCCATCACGTGGAGTGGATGGCACAGGTACCCTTTCCCAGACCTTGAAAGAATACCTTAGAATATTTTGCGATAAAATTCGTTGGTAGATGGTAGGCTTACTGGCTCCTTGTTACCTTTATGCTTTCTCCAAGCATACATCATGGACGGCCGGACATGAGGTCTCATTTTGGTGATGGATTCTCGAAGTGTACTATTGAGTCGAAGTGTTTTTGTAAAACTGAGCCAGCCTGCTATGCTTGTTTTTTCGTATCACTATAAATACAGCTCAGTGGTAGTTAATATCAGATGTTAATATAATTGCATTCAGGCTTTTCTGATTTCCCAGAAAGGACAGCCGAATGAATCGGCTCCCCGCACAATCTTCGGCTATAACTATCCCGTAGGCACTAGAATCAGATCTCTCCTTGATATTTCTCAGAATCAGTGGCTGAGGAAATTCTATTTTGGGGTCCAAAGAATATGTCATTGAATGTCAGGAACTGTTCTTCGGGCCAAGAGTGGCACAATCATTTTCATGATATTTGTTCGTGACGATATCTAGATGAAGAAAGCTAGACAGGATGAAAAATTTACCAGGAAAATGAAAGCATAATGTCAAATAATAACATTCAATTTCAAGCTCTGTCTATCAGTTCTGGGAAATTTGATCTGCCACTTCTACGTAAAATGACAGGTCGTTTCCCTCGGTCATCTCAAACTCAGTAAATCCGTTCCCCATAAACTTGAAAAGGTTAATACTTTTATACTCAATATTGAAATCCTCCGTTCTGATATCACTGATCATCCGATGGAATAAGATCGCACTCCCCCCAAACAAAGCTGTTACTCGGCCATCAACCCGATTGCGTTTGTACCAACTCTTGCAACTACCAGTCCATACCAGTGTCTTGTGGATCTCGTCTCCATATTTCCCGAATGCCTGCTCGACGGACTCCTTTGGAACAACATACTTGATATCTTCTGTTGCAATCTTTTTGATCCACTTCACGAAATAGTCACCAGTCCAGTTAAGCGACTCCACTAAAGAGCCATGACCACCGAGACAATTCGGCCCCATCATGATAAAGTAGTTGGGAAAACTCGATGTTGCTACCGAAAGATAAGATTCCGGTTCATCGGCCCATTTATCTGCTAGATCAAGTCCATTTTGTCCGATAATTGGGTAATGAGGACGATGAGAGACATCGAATCCCGTTGCGCAAACAACTGAGATGGATTAGCTCTGCTCGTGGAAATGGGGGAGGTATCAACATTATGCACGTACCGACATCACACTCAAAAATATTCCCATCTTCAGTATGTACCGCGTTCTCTGTAATCTTTGTTATCCTGCTATTACTGAGATTGCAGTTTGGCTTTGCAAAGGCCTCCAAATAACCAGGTCCTGGAGTGACTCTACGACAGCCAACCTCCCATTTAGGAATCAATTTTTCGCATAGATCAGGATCATGATTCAGTTTTTCGGCCATCTGCTGAGCTCCAAATTTTACAGCTGCCTCATTATTTTCTCCCTTGATAAACTATGAATCGTATAAATTAGAACTGAAACTCATTGATTCGACTCGATGTCACATACCAAACGGAAAGCTTTGTTCGTTCGAGAAATGATTCCCTTCCGATATTCTTTATGAGCCTCTGGGTCATTAAATCGAGATATTTCTTCTTCGGAGTAAGCAGGATTAGCATCCTCAACATCTCTTCCGAGATGTTTTGATGGGGGGACTCGGTAGTACACCCAAGCAGGGCTGCGCATGAAATTGACCACTTCAGTTCCTGGGAGCTTGGCCATTTGGGGTGTAATTTGAATGCCAGAAGATCCATTTCCGATGACTGCGATGCGCTTATTGGAATAATCGTAGCTGTGGTCCCAGTGTGCCGAGTGTGTGATGTGACCTTTGAAGTCATGGAGACCTGGAATATCGGGCCATGAATGATGACTACAATTTCAAGTTAGCATTATGGTCCATATGTTATAAAGAGCTCAGTCGAATGGCTTACACGAGGACGCCCTGTGCGGATATCAAAATATCGCAGCTATCACTCCGTTGCTGACCATTGTGCTCAACTGTCAAGTTCCAACGTCCGACATTCTCATCCCAGACAGCACCAACCACCTTGGTGTTAAGCTGAATGTCACGATCAAGATTCCACTTCCTCACAGTACTTTTGATGTACTCCTCAATCTCCTCTCCACTGGAATAAAAACGACTCCAGTTGGGATTCGGATCAAAAGGAAAGGCGTAGATATGTGAAGGGACATCACATTGCACTCCCGGGTAATTGTTGATCAGCCAAGTGCCCCCGACATCACTGCGGGCTTCATAAATAGTATGATCGACAAATTCTTGTAATTCCGGAAATCGATGTTGGATTTTATGAGCCATCAATAACCCTGAAAACCCCGCTCCAATGGTGACCACGCGTAGCTTGCGCGGTTTGTAGGCGTATTCTGTGTTGAGCGGGATGGAGAAACTCTTAGGTTGATACGAATGACCATTGGTGTGTGTCCTTGACTTCTTTTCTGGTTTCAAGCCATTTGTTCCATTAGACATGTTTACACCATTGGTACTGTTATTGTTCTTCAAGCCCGGTGCATCTGGCACTTCACCATCAGTAGGGACAGTGACTGGTGCAGTCATTTTGGTGTATTTGAAGATAAATCTGAATCTGCTGAATGTTGGAAATAGTAGAGTTGAACAACTGAAATTATTTCGTTGTTGTTTAGATGGCAAGACTTTATAGAATGTGAATCTGGAACCAAGTTGAAGATGCTACGAATAACCAAGCCTATTCCTACTTTCTCGACTGGGTACTTTCTCGGTTCATTCCTCTGCAGCCGTATTGCTTAGTGAGTAAGATACCTCCCTTCACCTAGTAGCCGAATTGCTATGTTCGACTCCGAAGGGCACACTAATAGCCATAGTACCATATCCGGAAATTCCGAGTATCAAAGAAATATTCGGGATAATACCGGCTTCTTACAGCTGGTAACATATTCACCTTAGAATGTCCGAAAAACAAGCTTGATCTCTTTCTTCTTCGTGAGAGCAACTCGAATAAAACCATTATATTTGTAAATCGATATGGGGTTTGCTATTTTAGCTGAGAAGATAAGATATCATAACGGAAGCCTTCTTTGTAAACACAATAGCGTACAATGCCAAGCTGTCTCGCTGGTTTCGGGAAGAATGCCGCGATTGAGGACTAACCAAGAACTGTTCTTCCAAGAACTGTTCTTGATTCACAAAAAATGTGGAGAAGCTGGGGTTTCCCCGCATCGCAACTATTGACAATTGCAGCTTACGATCTCTTCGGCTCATTTCCATCAATCTGCACTGTACCCTGCAGTCTCCCACTGTAAACTGATATCATGTCAGACCCGCTATGGCTACAGTTCACAGGCCATCAACCGAAACGAAAACGGGCAGAGTTAGCTTGCATTGCATGTCACAGTAAGAAGGTAAGCTTGCGTTGCAGTTTGAGCTAGCCGTTAATGACATTTTCAGATTCGGTGTGATCTCCAAACACGCGGTGGTCAAGGATATAGTGACTGCAGCAAGTGTGCAACTACGGGAAAGGACTGCCGGTATGAAGCAATGACTCGCCTTAGTCCTTGGTATAATGCTTCGACTGTTGACCTTATGGTGTTGAACTAGAACGAGACCATCTCGACGAGGTAAATCGTCACGCACCAACATTCGTCCTCTGACGCCACCAAACAGTAACTTTAGCGATCAAACATCTGCTTGTCAATCGCAAAACAAGACAGATACTTGCTCAGATACATACAATCTCCACCAAGATGGCCACCGCGAGAGTCTTTGCCTGGACGAACCAGTTCGAGAGCCTGAATCAAGAACTCAAAACGAAATATCCAGAGGCGATGATCTCGAGATCTGGTCATCACACATGAGATACCGGCCAGCTGGCCAGCTGGGCACAACAAGAAACACCATGTCACATCCCAGTGTATCCAGCACTTCGCCCGCTACCCAGCGAACTGAAGATCACTCCGAGCACAACAATAGCTATCCGGTTGGCCACGTCTTCCTTCCCGAGCTACAGACAAATGCAAGAGACCAGGAACGATTACTTGCTGAAAGACTTCCCGAAATACCTAGTCTTCCCGACCCAGACCTGCAGCAGACCTTTGCAGAGACCTATTTCGACTACTGCTATGCCTGGTGCCCTGTACTTGATCGAGATACTTTATCCGATGAGCTTGTCATGTCACCCTTACTTGTCAATGCATTGGCCCTGGTCGGTAGCCATATCAAGCCACCCATGATCCCTCATGATGGACCAGCCAATTACTATGACCGAGCTAGAAATCGATTTTATAATGACGAAGAGCCTGATGTAATGACCTCACTCAAGGCTATCTCTTTGTTCTACTGGTGGAGCCCACGCCCACCTACCATTCTCCACCGACATTCCTCTTGGTGGTGGACGTCTGTGGTCATTCGGCATTGTCAACAGCTTGGTGTTCACCGCGAACCCGCAGCTAATCATCCCCTTCGACAGCAGATTAATCTAAGTCTCCGGCGGCGGATTTGGTTTACGGCTTTTGCGCGGGAGCGTCTTACTGCCCTCTGTCAAAACAAACCATGTGTTATAGATCCAGAAGACTGCTCATTGACGGAACCTACCTTGGATGACTTTCCAAATCCTCAAGACCATGGCAAAGCAGAAATTTTCATATATTGGGTGCGACTCTGTGCTATTATAGGAAAAGTCGCCAAGTATCTCTCCAGAAACCATGATTCGGAATCTTTCGCATTCCCTGCGCATTTAGCCCGTGAGCTTATCGACTGGGTACATTCTTTACCACCACATATGCAACTTCCAATTGGCTCAGTTCGCACCTCTACCTTCAATCGAGATGTTCATCAACTTCATCTCCCATACCTAGCAGTGATCATCATAATTCACCTCAAACGCTCATCTTCTTCTCAACCGCTTCCACAAGTATATCCACCTGCGATACTAGCAGCAACATGTATGGCTCGGATAATGCGAGACATTTTATCTAGAGGTGGCACAAGGTTCCTCATGGCTATAACTGGATGGTACTGCGGTACAGCTTTCATCGCCCTGCTTCAAGCATTGCGTATTGACGGATTGGTAAAAAGTGCAAATGAAGACCTAGATATCTTAACTCTCGCAGTTGATCAACTTCGGATTATGTGGCCTACAGCCGCGGTATTTCATTCGGGATTTGGACGTATACGACCTAATGCAACGACAACGGAATCAGATTCCTTGCGAACACCTGGTCCCGAGCTAGGTATGGGTGATGGAACTGGATATATGGAAATGACTGATGGCATTGACTGGACGACTTATTTCCCCTTCGCCACACCTGATACAAGCGGAGTTGCAAGCAGGCTTTTGGTACCACATACGGAGGAACTTTTCTTTGATGATGATATTTTTGCCGACGCAATGCTTCAGTTCCAAGATCTGTTTAACCCTTGTCATACCTCCACGGAGACGAATCTGTTCATGTAAATAATGCCTGATGCTTGCTGTAATATCAAAGCCATAGCGTTTGCGAACTTGGAAGTGCTCATAGATACCTCAAATTATAATGAAAAAGGCCTTACATTGGAGTAAGGCAAAGTCCTTGAGCCTTTCACGATGAATTACTAGATACCTTTCTGTAGGATTTCATGTCACTGTATAGGTACCCGTTATTAAAACAGTGAAGACAAGACGTGCAGCTGGAATACATTTAATCTGCTGAATAGAAATTCAAAACTAAATTTATCATCACTAAGTCATTTCATGATCAAATCTTCGTAGTGTCTGGTCGCCACATCCTCCGCACGCTTCCTATACCCAGGAGCAGGACCTTGGTACCTTGCAATAATTCGCTTTTGCTTATGGGCCAGGTTCTTATTGACACCAGTCATCCACGAATCAACGTCATTGGCCAACAATCCGGTTGCACAATTATGCACATGCTCAGTCCAATCCAATACACCTTGATGAGTTGCCTGTGCAGATGTGATGCGATGATCACGACAGTATTCAATAAAACGCGACACCCAGTCCACGGCATACTCGACGCTACGCGGAATATTCCCAAACATCTGATGCGGTCCCATTACCATTGTCATGTTTGGACATCCTTCGACGAATAATCCCAGGAACGTTCGAGGACCCTCGGCCCAGCGATCTTTCAATTTGACTCCATCCACACCACGGAAATCGATTGCTGTAAACGAGCCAGTTACAGCATCGAATCCCGTGGCATAAATAATCATATCAAATTCAAAGTCCTCATCTCGTGTACGAATGCCTTTTTCTGAAATGCATTCGATAGGATTTGACTTCACATCAACCAATCTGACATTCGGTTGATTGAAAGCTTCGAAATATCCCGATTCAAGAGGAACACGCTTGGTCCCAAATCCATGACATTGAGGTATGAGGGTTTCAGCAGTCCAAGGATCCTTGACCCGTTGCCTAATCTTATTCGCGACAAACTCACTGAAAAGCGCGTTGGCCTCCTTATTTGTATTGATGTTTCCAAAATTGCCCAACCATTTCGCAAACCCTCGCTGCTCATACAAATCTTCCCAAAAGGCCTCTCTCTCTTCTGGGCTCACTTCGAGGGTATTTCGGGTATCTGAGACATGCATGAAACAAGAGTATGTTTCTGCGCATTTGCGAAATATTTCAGGATATTGAGCTCGGATTTCCTTCATCTCGTCTGGGCTTATTGGCGCGTTGCGTAAAGGTAGACTCCAGTTTGGCGTTCGCTGGAACACAGTTAGATGGCCGACTGTCTTCACAATCTCTTGTGTTGCCTGAATGCCAGTGGCTCCGGTGCCGATTATAGCAACTCGTTTGTTCTCAAAATTGACCGGCTCACTAGGCCAGCGTGCTGTATGATATGCCTCTCCTTTATAGTCATGAACACCAGGAATATTCGGCATGGTATAATTGTTCAGTATGCCAATACAAGTCACCAAGAACCGAGAGGTATATGTGCGGCCTCCTTCATCTGTAAGAAGCCATGAATCCGTATCATCATGGAAATGGGCAGAAATGATACGCGTATTGAATTGTATATCACGGCGGAGATCGAGCTTTTTGCACACGAATTCACAATATCTGAGCGTTTCTGGCTGGGAAGCAAAATGCTCTGACCAATTCCATTCGTCGAGAATCTCTTGGGAGAATGAAAAATTATAGGAGTAACTCTCAGAATCGAATCGCGCACCTGGATAGCGATTCCAATACCAGGTTCCGCCGACATCGCCGCCCGCTTCTAGGACTCTTGTTCGGAGGCCAAGTTGATGCATGCGATGTAGAGAGTACATACCAGAAAGACCAGCTCCGATAATAAGGACTTCATAGTCAAGATCCTTGTTCATGTCGCTAAAGCTAGATTCTTCAACGCTGCCCATTTTGGCGAGTGGACCGGAGAGTCAAGTGCTTTCCTGTGAAAACTGTAGAGAAGCGAGTATTTGGGACTGTATCTGAAATTATCAAGAGCTCACAGGGTCAATATATCATCACTTGGTATCATAAAATTGCAAATCAAAGATGATGTTGTCGGGCCGAGAGAAGATAGATCTGCGGGGGTGGAGGCTCCAGCTCTACATCCGGTATGCGCTTGTATGAAGCCGAGAATTATGCTCAGTCGGCTTTGGTATTTCGGTCTCGGTTCTAATTTGCAGTCACTCTATTGTCATTATCCGCATTCTTCTAGTTGTTTTCGATAATATCTAATATTCTTTCCTCGTCAGATAAGGGTTGTAATACGAAGTACCCGATATTATTTTCGGTGCATTGCATAAGCTATGAATCAGATTTATCCACGTTTCCAAACTTCCGGTAGCTCACTCGATGCGTTAAATCACTCCCTTTGACTTCCAGTACGTAGAGGCATCACGTAGGAAAGCCCATTTGAGATTTCTGGCCCAACCCTTCTCTTTCCAATGATTCAAACTCAATGGAAACTGATCGACAACATCCCGAACAGTGGCATCATGAGCAATGATGACAAACACGTTATCCAGACAATCTGCCTCTTGTAGTTTCCCAATTGTCTCAATAATCTGGGGAATGTCATGACCGAATGTCGGAGCAAAGAGTGGCTCATCTACACCTCGGCCCCGCGAGCGTTGAAGCTCCTCCCACGCCCCACCAGGGCAGAATGCGGCGTCTTCATGTGGATGGCATGGGTGTGGTTTAATGGAATTTGGAACAGGAAGATACTTTGAAGGTCGAAAGATACCACCGTAGTGACAAACATCACCTCCTAGAAGGACGAATGTATCAGGATTTGCTGTCGTCCGAGCTAACCCACATAGATGACCGATTGCATGGCCAGGACTGTCGAGAAGGTAGAAAGAGCCGTCTCCAAAATAATCAAAGGCTTTGAAGCGTCCGATATTGAGATTCTCGCTCCCCTCGAAACTGATCTCTCGGAGATTCCTTCCACTATATCATGGTTAGCACTTCTAACATTTGTGACGGATCGAAATCGAATCGGGGCTCGGAAGGTCTCACGTATAATCAGACTCTCTAAGTGGTGACTCTGGGTTCTTGGGTGCTCCAGGAAGTAAGTTATCTTTGAAGCCTGGTCCAACTATAAGATCAGTTGTTGTTGGGAAGGTCGAAGGGTCTCCGATATGATCCCAATGCCAATGACTATTGGAGAATGTTAGTACAGAGTGTAGCATTATTTCCATCCATCTGACCAGCCTTGTAGATATTACTCGCCTCCAAATCACAGCCTCTATATCTTCGCCTTTGATATTCCCACCTTGCAGGATATCAATAACGTTTTTCTGTACATCAATATCGTACTTCGTTGTTGGAATGTACTCTGCAATCTTCGGGGCATAATTCTGATAGTCCCTGCGAATACCCAAGTCAAACACCAATTTCCGACCAGAATCATGTTCCAGAAGGAATGAAAAGGACGGATTACTGGGATGTGTTTTCATTCCAGGAACTTCCGGTCCCATAAATCTATGTAGCTGTGCTGGCCCAAAATTCACTGTATTGATGAGCTTGACAGTGATGGCTCGGCCAGCAGGCACAATGAAATTAGAAGATTCGACCATCTTTGCAAGTCAATCCGATCTTCTGCACGTTATGAAAACACGCTCATCACATCTCATTGTAAACTCTGGCTTTGGCTCGGCTTTCATCTTCCTTGACTCTCGAGTTCCCCGCTAACGCCTCCTCGCGGCCAAGCGCCATCAATACCGGCTATCTCCAGAATGGCTCTTCAGCCGACGTCGGCTCCACACATTCTTCTTCGGTTACTGTTTTCAAAACACTTCTTTCAATACGCAATTATTTGCAGCCTTGAATCCACTGCATGCACCAGTGGGGAATTGTAGATATGGAATGGAAAGTTCGTCGTTTTGATTCTCCACCCCCAGATTGATCCTTTCCGGGGTAAAGTTCCGGAGTAAGACTGATTCCACTCGGTATCTCCCTATATGCTATGACTGGAAGGCTGAAAAGAAACCTACGATTTTATCCCTATAAAAACATAATCACTTTCTCATTGCCGATGCCGATCCTCTTGTGAGCCTGGCATTCCACTTGAGCTTCATCAAGCATCAACTCTCTATACCACCTCGAGGCCCAGAAGCTATCCGAGCATTATTATGTCTCTCTCCGATAAAGCCCAGGAGGATTTTGTCTCGGAAAAAGCTAAGAGCTCCAGCTCTAATCTTCCCGAGATCGAAAAGACTGTTACTGTCGATACTGTTCACAATGACGAAGCTATCAAAGTCCTCGCCAATTATGCCGGAGACGAAGTATGGACAGATGAAGAAGAGAGGAAACTCCTTCGCCGAATAGATTGGAAATTGATGCCAATTCTATGCGTCACGTATAGTCTACAGTACTATGACAAGGCTATGTTTTCTCAAGCAGTAAGTCTCTCTCAAGACCACTCCTTTGGCCAGGTTTCAACTGAATATCCCTCCCTTAGGCTCTTTTTGGTCTACGAGAAGACCTTGATTTGGACATCGGCAATCGCTATTCCTTCTCCGCGGCAATTCTCTACTTGGGTTTTATGGTTGGCGCATACCCTGCAATGACTCTTGCCCAAATATTTCCCATCGAGCGCGTTGCTTCATGCATCATCACGCTCTGGGGAATATGTTTGATCTTAACGCCCGTTTGCTTCAACTACCAAACACTTTATGTCCAGCGGTTTTTCCTCGGTCTGTTGGAAAGCGGCATTAGTCCGATGTTCATGCTCATAGTGGTAAGTGCTACATCATGCATCTCCGTGACTGAGTGGTACTAGTAAGCTCACTCTCAACAGGGCGGTTGGTATAAAAAGAACGAACAAGCTCTACGGATGGGGTAAGTCGAGTCTATACTCTTGATTTCTTCCCTCAGTATAGCCTACTAAACCACCGCAGAATCTGGTATAGCTGCACCGGCTATGTATCAGTCTTCTCCCCCTTGGTCAACTACGGCCTGGGCCACATAACCGGGTCCCTCTCCCCATGGAAATACATGTACTTCGTTGCTGGCGCCGTAACCATCCTTTGGGGTATAATTCTTGTCTATCTCCTACCCTCCGACCCAATTCGAGCCCAAGGTTTCAACGAGCGTCAACGATACATCGCCGTCGCCAGACTACGCGTCAACAACTCTGGTGTCCGCAACACGCATTATAAAAAGGGACAAGTCTTCGAACTCCTCGGTGATGGAAAATTCTGGCTCGTCTTTTTCATAGCATTCCTCAGCATGATTGCCAACGGTCCCATCTCCACGTTCACACCCATAATCATCAATTCTTTCGGATTTAACACACTCAATTCTCTGCTTCTCGTCATTCCGCAAGGATTTCTTGCTGGATCCTATCAACTCATCGCACCGTACTTAGCTTACAAATTCTCTGAAAATGGCGTGCGTTCGTGGATCATATTTACTGCGCAGATGATCACCACACTTGCAGCAATCCTGCTAGTCGCATTACCGCTTGATGCCACAGGTGGTCTACTCTTCGCTTGCTATATTCTTCCTGCTATTGGAGGTGGATATGCAGTTCTGATGGGTTTACAAATTGCTAATATTGCCGGGTATACTAAACGATCAATTGCTTCCTCGGGACTCTATATAGGCTACTGTCTTGGTAAGATTGCTTATTTTGGCTGGCTGGCTGCCACAATAATGAAGAATTGATTCTGATGTTGAATATAGGTAATTTTACAGGACCACTTGTTTATAAACCGAAAGATGCACCTCGATATGTCCCTGGTTTTATTACTGTCGTGGTAACTTCTTTCGCTGCTGGAATCCTCATGTTGGTTTACCGGTTTGTGTGCGTGTGGGAAAATCGCAAGCGAGATCAATCGGGGACAGCAGAAGGTTACGAAAATGCATACCAAGATGATTTGACTGATAAAACGGTGAGTACTGTATTTCTTTGCTCTGAATTTTTTTTTTTTTCTATCACTGATGTCTGGTCTACTTCATGTTGTCTCTGGTGTGCTGGGCTAATTTCGTCGCCAGAACCCCCAATTCAGGTACATTCTGTAGATTCCAATGAGATGATAATTTCCAGTACTACGAATATTACTTTATTGCATATCAAGTACGATTCTAGTCATTTTTTAATCCAAGCAGGCTATTTCCTGTAGGATGTCTCACAGCTCGGCTAAATTTAGGTATTGAATAAGTAAATCACGTTGAAGTCAGATGGCTGGACTCGAGGATGCTAATATCCAAAGGGTCATGGAATGAGAATATGCAAGAATCCAAGTTTACAAATCTCGCTAATGATAGAAAATGTAGATTGAACTCCAATGCGACCTAAACCCAGTGACACCACGAAGATGGTTCGAAAGAAACGCCAACCAAAATGCCAATGTAAAATCATTCCTGTTATAGTACATCGCCGTCGGAGTCGCTAGTTACCATGGGATGCTTTTCTTTCTTCCGTGAGCGTATTGAATCCATCGTCTTTTGCACTTCACGTTTGGCAGCCGTCGCGATGTCAGCCCTCAAGTCTGCATCTGCGTCAAGCGATTCGGCGCCTCCAGCGCGTTCGTAGAGCATGCGAGAAATGGATCGGTTGATATCGGTGTATTGATCTTTTGATATGGTCTTCGCTCGATAGTGAGGTTTGAGAGATGCGCCAACCATCTTTTGAATGGCAGATTTGACAGCAAGAGAAGGACCGGCGCGAGTAGGAGACGTATCGAGTGAGCGAGAGCTGGCCAGCTCAAAGGCCCGACGAGGGATCCGTGAGCGTGGACGAACAGTCTCACGCTCGGGCTGTGGGCTGTGATTTCTAGTCGGGGAAGAATGGGCGCTGCCGGAGAATGATACCTCCGGAGAGAAAGGGGGAGATGAGGGCTCGGCGGGAGATGAGAGTTGAAGAGGTGAGATGGGGCGACTGCGAGGGGCTGGGGGAGGAGTAGTTGAGGCAAGGCGAGGAGAAGAGTAATTTGAGGAAGAGGGTGAGATAGATGGAGAAGACGGTCCAGGTGTACCATGATCAGGAGCCACCGAAGTAGGAGCCGAAGGTCCATGGGAATTGGTGCGATCGGTTGTTGATGCCTCTTCGACTTCTTTCAAAAGGGAAGAGAGGAAGCTAGGCTCCCCAACTGTATCTCCATTCAAGCGTGTATTTGAACTAGCAGCTCGTGAGGATTCGCCATTCTGTTGAGCCATCGCGGCAAGCTCTTGAGGCCGCCTAGTGCGAGGTCGTTTGAGCTTCCGTTGTGGCTCTGTAGGTTCAGGCGATGGCGACATGGTGGGCTCCTTGCGCTTGCGAGCAGCATTGGGATTATTTTCTATTTCACGAGCACGCTCGAATGCATTCCAAGCTCGCATCTCCTCCAAGGACTCTGGCTCAGGTGTAGGTTCCCTGGGGACACGAGGTCGTGATGGACGAGGCTCAATATCAAGAAAAGGGACAGCATCTTGAAATCGTCTACCTCCGCCTTGCTGCTCGGCCACCTCAAAGCGTCGCTGCCATGCACGAAATTCGCGCTGATTGGCTTCTTGTCTGCGGCGTTGTTGCATGACTCGCTGTGCAGATCGATCATCATCAAAGGGGAAATCCAGATCGAGATTCAAATGATCCCAGACAGATTGCCAGACGCGAGCCCAATGAAGTGAGTTAATCTGATTGTTGTTTTGCATTCGGCGCTGTTGACCTCGAGTCCGACGAGTCCCACGGCGAGTCGAACGTACAGAACGAGCTGTCGTATCGGGGACCGGGCCAAGGGCACGCTGAGACTCGCACTGGGTACAATACCACGAGCCTGGGGGAATTTCGGTCAAGTCGACGCAATATAGATGCGAAGGGGCATCACACCCATCACAGAGCAGAAGAACATCTTCATTATCGGATTCGTTACATATAGTGCAAGGTTGTACATCGGAAAGGTCGTCTTCGTTATAGTCGATCACCATCGATGGGTCGACATCGGCCTGTTGCGTCCGATCTTGGACGGCATAAGACGAGATGACTGGGCCTATATAAATCGACAAGGGATAAAGAGTTAGTAAAATGATCAAATGAATCTCAGGGGTAAGATATTTAGCAAGTCGAATGTGAGTATAGGAAAGTGCTTGATATACCTCCGATGCGGTCAGTCAGCTCAACCATATTGAAGTTCCGACGACAGATCGGGCAACTGTTGGCTCGCTCGACCCATGGCTTTAAACAATTATTGTGTAAAATATGACCGCATGGTAATAACTGAGCGATTTCACCAGGATCCTCCTCGACGAGCCCATCTGACTTGACCTTGAGACCATCGCCATCGCCATCGACAATGACATGGCCATCCCGTAAGGCGCTAGTATCTAAACTTGGCACGGGCTCAAGGGGATCACTGGCGCTTTCGCCAAGGTCGCCTAAACAGACAATACAAGTGTCGGACATGGACAGGTATATAGCCAGGGGTATTTAGGCTGAGAGGCGGCATGAAGACGAGACGAAAGAGTGTACAGCAGAAGGAGAGAGTAAGAAGGTGGAGAAGTTCAAGCCGGGCCTTTTGAAGGCGGGCCGCATTTCCAGTCTAACGCAAAACAGGCCAACCAACGTGACTACTGCACTTCCTCCGCAAATCAGCGATGAGTTCACTCTGCAACTTTATCCCATATCCTACAGTATGTACGGAGTACAGTATCCAGGTCAGAGACTACAGCTATATTCATTTGGCATGGGAAATATGGAATTCTCGATCGATGATGTGATCATTTCCAAGGGTTGACTGGGTTTGGATGATGATCACCGGCCACTTTCGCCCTTGCTGACAGCGGAGGGTTAGGGACAGAACTAAGACTATAAGCAAGTTCATCATAATTGATCATTTGATGGTGATTCGATGTAGACTACAATGACTAGGCTCGAGCGGTGTTCCCAGCCATTAGGACCCTGGGGAACGTGATCCTGATCAGTATCTGAGTCAGGCGGTAATTCTCAGCCCTGAGACGCCAAGAGATCATTACATGGAAAATCAAAAAGTGGCCAAAAAGAAATCTACTTCATCGATGCATGCGCTGAGAGTGCCTGAGCCATGAGAGCTGGTTTTCTGTATCTACGAGGGCTTGGTCCAAAATATCGCACTGCGCATGCGGATGTCGTATAAGGGGGAAAAAAAGCGATCAATAGGTGCGATGAGGGCAAACGGAGTAGTCGGAAGTCGATGTCCAGGGCTAGCAGCATCGGGCAGAATTTCGAGTTACACAGTACTTGTAAAGAGAAGGTAATCCTCAGATTCCGAAGTTTTTCATTTTTGGTATCGTAACCGTAGAAGAGAAAGGAAACCACATAATTCCATTTAAACCTCAGCAATCTCACGGAGACGACGGATGGTGGAGCGGGTGGCAGCAGCGGCGGGGGTGCTACAAAATTTCGTTAGTTCATCTTGATTCATACTCCAAGCAGGCCTGTTCATATCTCTGCTTGTCCTCCCAATCTTCTAGTGTCGACTTACGAAACGGTGTAGGCGCCACCGGCAACGGTCTTGTTGCAGCCCTTGCAGTCCCAGATGCCAACAGCCTTGCGCTTGACGGTGTTCTTACCGCAGAAGGTGCAGACGTAGCGGGCGTGCTGGGTGACTTCCATCTTCTTCACCTGCTTACGCAGGGAGGCACCGTATCTATTCAGGGAGAATTGTGGTCAATATTCGAGTCTTTTTTTTTCGATTTTTTTTAGGACGGTTCTCGTTTCGATTGAAATCTTTGTCGTTCGAGGGCGAGTCCCGAGGGAGGGCGTTGAGCATACCTGGTACCGTATTTACCGGTGATACCGACCTCTGTGATAAAAAGTTAGCAGCGGCTCCGGAATTGAATATTTTTTGAGTATTGAAAAAGGCGAGCGATCGCAGAGAGGTATAGACATTGATTCGAAGGGGATAATCGACGTACTCTTGGTGCGCTTGGTCATCTTGGCTGGTGTGCGGCTGGATGGTTGAAGAACGAAGGGAGATCGAAAAGAGCCCGATTGAAGAGTGGTTGTGGGTGGGCTCGCTTAGGGCTCGAGGCCTTGGCGGTCTGTGGGTCACATGACTTGGTTATGTCATTTGAGGATGCACGTGCATTTTTATGGCCTGCAGTTTGAGGTGTCAACGTCACATGATGTCATATCGTTTGTCATCAGCCATTATCATTTTCATTTTCCCCTGCGATGGGAGAATACAGTGCTGACAAGAAAATAATCAAACTGTCGGTAGTCTAGATTGATCGAAATTAAATATACCACTTTGTCTATTTTGAACACCCACTAAATATTACCACTACCCTCACATGGTCCTCTAACATTTTCTCCTCGGCTCATCGGTGCATCTGCATCAATCGTGTCCGCCGGCGACACTCAACTGCCCGGTCACGTGGCGCTATTCTTTACGTGCAAACGATCATTCAAGATATCAACCAGGTTGCCTCCGACTTTGTGTTACGCAGTATTCCAAAAAGCTTTTTAAGTCGATATTTTGTCGCTGCTTTTTCTTCCCTCTTCCCCACTACCTGGCTCTGGAGATCCTACCGAGGCATCTAGCGTTCACAGCTTAAGCGGGTCGTCCCACCAGAGCTCCCCCTAACCAGCTACATACCATACTACTTCTCCCAACGATGCCCAGCCCTCAATATGACATGGTCCTTTTGGGCCCTACCGGATATACCGGTCGTTTCTGTGCCGATCATATCGTGCAAAATCATCCCACCAACCTGAAATGGGCTATTGCTGGCCGCTCCGCGGCGAAAATGGATCCCATCGCCAAAGAGCTTCAGGCTCTGGTTCCTGACCGTGTACAACCAGGTATGATGAGTTTTCTGGCGTTTCCGTCCTTTATTCCTCTAAACCACAGTTTCTAATATTCTTTGAAGATGTCCTTGAGGTCCAGTTAAACTCTGCCGAGCTGGATGAGCTAGCGAAGAAGACCAAGATCATCATCAATTGCATTGGCCCTTACTTCAAATACTCTAGTCCCGTCGTGGAAGCATGTGCCAATAATGGTACTCATTACCTAGATGTGTGAGTAGTGGCATGCCCTGCTAATCTTACCATCCATGGTCTAACATATCCAGTACCGGAGAGACACCATGGATCAAAATCATGATTGACAAATACCACGAGACTGCAAAGAACAACGGTGCCATTGTGAGCTATCGATCTGTCAATTATATACGCTTTCATCCCTTTTTCTAACGAAAATTAGATTATTCACTCGGTGGGTGTTGAAAGCGCCCCTGCTGACATGCTCGCGTGGTCCCTGGTCAAACGTGTTCGAGAGGACTTTTCTACCAACACCCGCGAAATCTACAGCTGTATTAAAGAGCTGAAGTACGCATACCTCTTCCTCGCATGCCCTACCTCCCCCTCTCTTTCACTACTAACATCATATTAGATCATCCGGTGCCAGCGGCGGTACTCTTAACACCATCATCAGCATCTTCGACTGGCTCCCAACCTCCCAGCTCTTAAAATTCGCCGGTCCTTACTCACTTGCCGCCTCTCCGCCCAAAGACGTTCCCAGTGAAGGCATTCTACAAAAGATCCTTGGTGTGCGCTCTATCCGCGATCTCGGCACACTAACCACTTCTCCAAACGGGATGGCCGACATGGCCATCGTGTATCGCAGTAGCACGCTCATGCCAGAATTATATGGCCAGCGTTTCGTCTTCCACCAGCTTCTCAACGTTCGTAATGCTTTGGTCGGTGCCCTCTTCCATGTCGGCTTTACTTTCGGCCTGGCACTCCTGCTTCTCCCTCCTGTGCGCTGGTTGGTTCGCAAAGTCATCTTTGCCCCTGGTAGTGGTCCAAGCATGCAGGAATCCTTGAATGACCGGATTGAATACCACGCTGTTGCGACGGCGGATCAGGCAGGAGCTGCGCCTAAGCGGGTTTTCGGTAAACTTTCCTTCCATGGCAGTATGTATGTTTACACTGGACTCCTCGTTGCTGAGGCGGCGATGGTTATTCTCCAGGAGGAAGAGAGAATTAAGAAGGCCTCGCGGGGTGGAATCGTTACGACTGCGGCGTTGGGTCAGGGTTTCGTTGATCGTCTTGATCAGGTGGGATGTCGGATTGAGACGAGGGTGCTGGAAAATTAGTTTCAGGGTTCCCTTGTCTATTTTACCTCTATCGCGTTATTGTTTACAGTAACTAGGATAATCTCGGCGTCTCGGATAATGTTCATGCTACGTATGTTTGTACTGATTGAACCAAAATGGAATGAGATATGAACCTTCATGGTAGCTATTTCTACGGACAAACTGTTCACATTGTATGATGATTGTACTTTCCACACACAGAAGCAGATCCTATACACACAGGCATTTCTCAAAGCTTACCAACCCGACGCTCTGCAAACACAGTGCCTTTCAGCCATTCTTCCAGAATGACATTGACCTCCTCTGGCTTCTCCCACAGCGCCCAATGCGCGGTATTCACCTGTTGCAATGTCAAATTTGGAATATGTTTGCTCATGGACTTCCCAAGGTGTGGTGGGAGAGCCGGGTCACGCAGAGCTTGGATGAAAAGCACAGGAATCTCAATTCGACGTCCAAGGATAGCAAGCTCTTCTTCGTAGTTAACCTTTCGGGTGCGGTACCAGTTGACTGCAAGAATTGTTAGTTCAGACCAAAAAAAAAATCACTGTTGAATCAGAGACACATACGCGGGCCATGGACACCATTTCTCGCAAACTCAGCTGCATAGAAATCCAACTCCTAAAATATCATCTTAGCCAACATTTTCAATATTTCAAGATATCTCAAACATCAAAATACTAACCTCTTCACTTAACAATCGCGAGGGTTTCAGCTGCATTGCCTTATCCAGCAACACACCCTTCTCGGCCTCGAAACCGAATTCACCCTTAGCAGTTTTGCCCCCATAAAGGGCACTTAGAAATTGCTTAATCTCGGCCTTTGATCTAAACACCTTTTCCAAGTCGCCACTGGCAAATTGCAACTGGTAAGCGAAATGAGGCGCCACGGTGCGGACCATATCCTCAAGTGAGATATCTTTCTCCATAGGTCTTGCAAAGGGAACGCAAACTGTGAAAAGATGGCTGATGAGATCTGGATGCCAGAGTGCAATGCGGTAGGCCAGAGCTGCGCCCCTGTTGATACATCTATTAGCTATGTGATGAATAAGTCGTGGATGGGTTAGAGCTACCAGTCATGACCACCCAAGATAATCTTCGACTCGCCAAGGTGGGAGGCTAGTGCTTTAATATCGTCTGCGCAGCGTTTATGGGAATACGGAGCGAAGTCATCCGGGGCATCCTATCATTGTCAGTCATCCTGCACGATTTGAAACACATCTCATCAAATGTAAGAGGATTACCGTTCGACCATAGCCCAGGCAATCCGGGGCGACAACTCTCAATCCCAAGTTGACCAGCATGGGGATCTGGTAACGCCATCCCATGGAGATATCTGGAAAGCCATGGATCTGAGGTTATTAGCTGTGGGCATTTAGATACCAGCATTGATGGGAAAATCAAGCTTACCAGGAAGATAGTTGCTCGGTATTTGCCCGATTGTGGCTGGCTTAGGAGATAGCCTGCGTCAAAGAAAAATGATCAGCTTCACTGGCAATACTACACTCTGCTTTTGACGCCATGGGCTGTCGATTCAAGACATGACGTGCCGAGGCTTTGATGGTCAGGATTTCAAGCTTGACGGGACTTACTGTACTTGTGTCCGTTGACGGTCGCAGTCTTGTATTTGATGCGCGGATCACCCGCGACACGAATCTTATCAGTCGCCATTATGTGCTTGGATGCTAGTGAGGTCAATGTATGTATTTCCAGTAGTTCAGAAGTGCCCGTTATTTGATGTGCCAAAGTGAATACCAGTAGTATACTGGTAGACTAGTATCAGTATAGACAGCCTAAAGGGTCTTTGACTACAATCAGGTGATTGTCCAAGTGACCGATGCACTACCCTTGAACTGTGTTGATGCTAACTTGAATTATATGATATAAATTGATGCAAGCTCCCGTTATATATCACGTGCAGTCGGATGTCACCAAATGCAGTGAAAGGTCCGTTCAAAGGCTTCTTGATGAGAAATCAAAAATGATAAAATGGAAAGTGACAAATCCATACATCAATCACTTGATATTAACACCAATGCAGTGGAGATCGACGGGTGGCCAGCAAATTTGAAGTTGAAGCGGCCGAGGGGAAACCGATCTGCCTCGGCTGGAACTGCGGAGAACTCCAACCGCCAAATACAAAGTAGATACATTACTACTACTTCCATACTATTGAATTAGGACTCTAGACCGTGGCACATACAATTTTTCTCATTCATAGACAAATACATGTGTCGCTAGTAAATCACAGTATCCTCATTATCTTCAACCACTTCGCCCCCATCGTCATCAGCCGTACGATTGGCTTCCACCACCTCCTGCGTGGTCTGCGCATCGGCGTTACTTGTGTCAGAGGGTGGTTGAGTATTTTGTATTTCTGTCGTGGTCCCAGGAGCTTCTTTTAGTGTATCATCCTCCCGCGTAGCTGAAGGATCTTCCTCCTTTGATTCGGTAGCTTCCTGGTTCTCGCCATCCAACGGGGGTTGCTGCTTTTGTTGCGATTCTCGTTGCTCTGCGGGCTGTCCATTCTCCAATTCCGGGGTTGGTTGATATACAAAGGCTTCTGGGGGGTATCGTGCTTCGAATTCGGCAACTTCTCGAAAAACTTTTGCTTCGGCTTCCTTGATTTGTTCTGCAATTATTTCTTCATCGCGTGTTCGTAGTTGCCATGGCTTGTAGCACTATATTGAGGGTACCTTCAAGTTAGCTACCAATAAATACCAAATGTATAGAAAAGGCTCCATACCAAGACAGGCTCTGTCCGAGTCTTTAAAAAGTGCGCCGCAGCAATCATATTCGAATGTCGAGTTTGCATCTTCAGTCCCGTTAGCCATCACCACCCGGTCCCTCATCAACAAATAGAGAAAACTTACAGCCTCACGCTCATAGAATGGCGTCTCCTTCCTTCTGATAGCTTCTCGGAATTCCTTCTTTCGACTCCGCATTCCATCATATTCCTCGGCCTGGTTTTTCAGCTTATCTTGCTGCCTTTTTTCTATATCCGCACGGCGCTTCTGAGCCGCGGAGGTGGAACTCTGTGAGAGCGTGCCCAGCAGTCCTCCGAAAAGGCGCTGCCCCCTCTTGCGCTCATCTTCTCTCCCTGTTTGCTGTGCAGGTCTGCGATTACGTGGGCGCTCACGTTCTACCGTCGGTGATTGCGAAGGTTGTTGACGTTCTGAATGCGGCGAGACATTTCCGTCGGCGCTCAGTCGTCGCCGTTTGGAATCATTGTCTGTGATTGACGAATTCCTTCGCTTCGCGGTATGCTCTTGTGATTGATTTGAAATGTCTTGTTCAGGTAGCGCGACAGCCGATGCAAGAGTCCTGCAGATTGGCAGACAGATGTAATTGTCAGCATACACTATAGTCAAAGTCGCTGTGGCAAAGGCAATACGTACCCGTCGGACATATTGGTCAGCCGAAATACCAATAGATGAGAATCTCACTAAGAGAGGAGACAAGAGAGAGTGGTGACAGAAGATGTCGATAATTTAAACGAGCAATCCAAAATGATTTCCCCCGGTCTGCGCAATTCCACCTCGGGGAAATCACCCACGCACGGACCACTCGAGCTTTCATTTTCTTCCCTTCCGCTTTGCTTCCTTCGTTTCTTCCCCCTCCATCCACCCCCTTTCGCGTTTCCCTCATTCTTAACTCTCATACCTTCTCTTATTCACGATGTCTCGCCATCATCCCGATCTGGTTATGTGCCGCAAGCAGCCCGGTATTTCCATCGGTCGTCTTTGCGACAAGTGCGACGGTAAATGTCCCGTGTGTGACTCCTACGTGCGTCCAACCACTCTAGTCCGGATCTGCGATGAGTGTTCTTTCGGCAATTATCAGAACAAATGTGTTGTCTGTGGCGGTGAAGGCATTAGTGATGCTTTCTACTGTTTCGAATGTACGCGTCTGGAGAAGGATCGCGACGGATGTCCGAAGATTATAAACCTGGGAAGTTCGAGAACGGACTTATTCTACCAGAAAAAGAGTTTTCGAAATCATTGATCATGGGCTACTCTCTCCCCTCTATGGCTGGGCTTGGTTCACAGCTTATATTATTCCCGGCGGAGGTGGAGGGCAAAGGAGCTACGTGTGGGCTTATTGGTCTAACAGTCTCTTGATCGCGTGGGCTGGAAAGACAAAGGCGATAAAGTCACCCAGTTCGAAGGGAAGAAGCAAAGACACGTACTTTCGCCATGCCAGCGCGCTATATCAGGATTTCATAATGTATTGGAGGAGCTCTCTGTCGCTTTGGTGATTCACCGACCCGGGCGACGGGGACGAGCAAATCCACGGGCAGCACCGGTATTCTGCGGCGGGTGCACTTCCTCCTGCAGACGGTCCGCCGTAATCTCATCCGGTCCGGAAGCTTCGATCTAATAATTTCGTCAGCATCAATTTGATGTCTCCAACACAACAATCATTCTCACCTTCTTCTCGATCTTGAGACCCTCTCCCTCCGCAACCGCGATGGCATTTCTTCGCGAACTAGCGTGCAACATCCGTTCCTTAATTGAAGAGCCGGTGGGACAGGTATACACGAAGACCACGACATCTGAGCCGGGATAATGGTAAAAGGAGTAGCGGGGCGAAGTTGAGGAGATGTGGTTGGCAACAGCACCTGCCTCGATGCCAGACTGGTTATCGGCGAGAATGATCTTCTCGGTGGGAATGTCAATAGTCTACCGAGTGTCAGCTATTTCAAAGATCTTGCAATATAAGAACCCATATCCACATCCACCACCCCCAGCAGCATAGTATCCCGTAGAGATGGTAGAAGATTCGGAAAAAGGAAACAACTTACCAACTGTACAAGTCCCCCATCTTGTAAGCCTTTCAAAGCCTCCTTGGCCGCTTCATCGACGGGCATGGAAACTCTCATACCCGATCCAGATCCAGGACCGAAGGTTCCCCCAATGCCAATATCACGCTGGGGAGTACCATTACGAGCCTCGGCCTCAGCTCTCCGCACAGCCTCAAGCTCACGCTCCTTCTCACCCATCAACTCCTCACGACGAGCAGGGTTGTTCTCGCCATCACGTTCGCGCCAGGCATCTGCGCTCAGAATCTCCTCTTCCTCCGTAGCGAAGACGGTTGATCCAAACTTCTCCGTACCCAGTTCACGTGTTACGGTAGAACGGGTCGAGGCGAAGAGCATCTTTGGCCGAACAGGGGCATTGGAGGGGATATAGGTGAGTGCGATGAGAGTGGTGGTGGTGGATGTTGGACGACGGAGCAAGAGATAGATAGGAGTCTTGGGCTCGAGGACCGAAGAAAGTTGGGAAAGCGAGGAGAGAAAATCGGAAGAAGTGCCATTGAATGGAAGTGGCTTGAGTGGTGTCAGACTCTCCGCAGTAATGGTTACTGGGAGGCAGAAGCTCGAGGTATCAGCATTGAAAGCCGTGAAGGCATCCTGAAGCTCTTGAGAGACTAGTGAATATTAGATAGGCGATTCTCCAATAATGCAATCTAAACATTGTGCCAATCAGCGTACCTGAGATTCCGGACTGCATGATGCCGGCTGGACCTCACAGGGTTGGGTGGTTGTTGATGGATGGAGGGGGAAGCGGTGAAATGCGGCGGGGAGTTGCGGGTCCAAAGTGGCTTCCCTCCGTCACAATGCCATCTCATCTTCAAAGCTGCGAGGACTATTGCTGAACGAGGTATTCACCATCGCTATACCTTATCTACTGCTGCTGCTGCTGCTGCTGCTACTGGTAACTACTTTAATACCCTACTACTGAAAGTATTTCATTCCTTTATCCAATTTTTTTGTACTTTGGTTATACCAGGACAAGCCCAACGATGTGGTATACAAACAATAAGGACAATATGTACAAAAGCCGCTTCAATCGGCCCGGCCTTCACAGCTGAAATAGACGCTGCAAAAGACAAGGAAATGCAACTCCCATACAGAAGAATGGTATCACAATGCTTTTCCACGCACTCTCAACAGCAAGCAAGCCACTTTACTCATCGTATTTACCACCAACAAACGCCCAGTTGGATGCCTCCAGCTTGCCCTTAAGGAACTCGTACACAGTGAAGGTGACAGCTTGACCGGGGGCAACACGCATGACACGCGGAGTGATACCCTTATAGAAGGCACGAGTGCCCTCCTGCTTGAACATATCCTTGGCAATGACCAGAATGCGGGAGACAGCAGACTGACCAGGTTCGGCGCGAGTTTTTTGGAGACGAGTCTTGATGGTATCGATGGGAGCATTAGAGAAGGGACCCACTGCACCGGAGATGAGGCCGATGAAAGTGGTTTGGTACGAAGGCAACTGGGTGTTGCTGTATTCTGGTTGCATGCGCTGCAGAGCAGCCTTGAGTTCAGTGTATGCAGTGAAGTTGGCGGCTTGGTTGGTTCCTTGTCGGAGCGCGGTCAGCGAGACACCACGGTACAGGGTGCTGAAACCCTCCTCCTTGATCACGGTAAAGAGAGCGTGTGGTGCACTGCGGTACTTGGGAGTATCAAGGGGATCGGCTAAACTGTGATGTTGCGCTTGCAGACGGATCTTGACGACTTCCATGGGGTTAACGACGGCCACGGCCTCAGTCACACCAGCGGCGAGACCAGCTGCATATAAAAAGTATTAGCACCACACTCATGCAAAGGGCTACTACTATCGGGTTTGAATAAGCTCTGCACTCACCCAAGAAAGTGGCTTTGCTGGTTACATGTCCGCTCTCATCGGCCAACATGCCCTTGTATGATTCGTATGAGGTGAATCGGATGGCCATCTTAGGAATGATACCTCCCAACACAGCACCGAGACCCTTGTATAAACCCATTGCGGTCTCTTTGCGCACGATGTCGGCACCGGTGGTGATGAAGCCACGGGGCTTAGCCTATCGAGTTGGTCATGGTTAGTAAACCATGGCCGAAACATGGACACTCGATGGGACTTACTCCGGGGGCTGTCGCTCTCCGCGAAAGCTGCATGCGGACCTTGATTGTGTCTGCGCATAATGTCAGGATTCCCATCTTCAATTGTGCTTCAAACGCTGGGGAAGAAATACATACCGAGCGGGTGGCATACGAGGGCCTCCATCATACCGGCACCACCACCAGCTATAGTCCACGAGTCAGCGTCATACTTCTTAAATCTATCCCGAATAGAGGCGCAATCTACCGATGAGGTTTACAGCAGGCGAGGCCTTCTTCTTGCCATTGCCTACTTGTACGTTTTTGGCGGACATGATTTCACTTGATATGGAGGAATATGAAAAGAAGGAGAATTCGGCGAATGGTTTTTATTCGCGGATTTAGATCGGAGGACAATCTATTCACGATCTGCCCGTATCCAATTGACGGAGAGCCGAAAAGGAGAAAGCTGTAGCCGAAATTCGATGGGGGAAACCGAAATTGCGGAGAGGGTCGGAAGTATACAATCCCGGGGAAACAGCCGACGGTACAATAAAAAGTCGAGAATCGATTCGGCGAAAGATTGGGGATAAAGACAAGATTAAAACGAGACGGTGGGGAATCTTTTTGTCGAGCAATAGATCTGATGAGCAAAGTCCCGAGGATAAAAACCGTTCGGGTCCAGTGGCGGCTTGTAAACCTTGTGGGGGAAACCAGCGATGACGGGGAAGCGGAGCTGGACGAGCGGAAGCTACAATAAAGTCGGTGCAACAAAAAAAGAAGATACCGAGTCAAGTCCGAACCAAATCCAAGAGAAAGGAAAGGAAGAAAAGAAGTCGATAAAATCGAACAGCCTCGGGAGACTGGGTGATCTTATATTATAGAAAATCCCTAGGTAATAGCTATAATCCAAGCTGTGGAAATGAATCACTACTCCGACATCCCGAGGCGTTCGGGAGGGCGGATGACTTGACTTGCCCCAGATCTACTCTGCTTCACATGCTCTGCGTCATCGCTTGTGACATAGTACTAATCTACAATCTATACATTGTTGGAGTAAGATTTGGTCGTTTATTTTAACCTCATCTCAATATTTCATTCTAATTTATTTGACAGTACATACGAGTAGTTATATGTATCCTACTATCTACAATACTAGGAAAGCCGACTATCGGGCTATACTACATACTAGCAACTATAGATCCCCCATAAAAAGACCGAACAGACTGGAATGAATTACTCCGGGTATTCAAGAGTCCCCTGTGCCGCAATCCGCAATTGAACAACGGCAGCGATTTTCGCTGAAGCTCAGCTGGTTCACTGGTTGATCCGGAAGAAGTCGGGCCAGCGCGTTTCCTCTCAGCCGAGGTTCTTTTGAGGTCATTTGACCTGACAGCAAGTGACTCCGGAGAAGTACAGTCAGAGTAGATGGCTAGTCAGTACTTATAGAATGTTTTTGGTCATAATAAATGCTAATTTATTCCAATCTACTCCATAAATATCGCTATTATAGATTATATTAATTTGCCCTGCAAGTGTATACTAGCAATGCTACTGTTATTATATACGCCCGCCGATGTCGCGGTTGAATGTTTTACCCAGTTTAACCCGATCCACCACGACATACACTACCTAAATCTACCCCAGGTAAATATAGTTGATCACTACTTCTAGAACGATTGCACCTATGTACGCATGATATCTAAATTCAATTGTGTACGTCGCACATGCTCTGTCCGATTGCCCTTCACATGCTATTCCCATCCGACGGTCGCAATCGGCTACCCGATTTCGGCGAATTCTACAACGGATCAGATAACTTTGAATTGCAAACCCGAGTGAGAGCAAAATAGAGTTGCGTCCGAGTCGATCCCGATGATTCTACTTCAAAGTCTTTGTGATAATGTTTGTTCAAGTTGGGCTGAGATCAGATAGTAATCCAGCGTAGCATCGACCGATACGGTTGAAGGTATCGCCGCTATCAACCGCCGTCGGAGAAAGACCGATCAAAGGCCGATCGCGCGATCGACCGCACAATTTCATCTCGACTTTGTTTTGTACTTGACCTGCAAAAAAGATCGAGAAATAAAGTCCTGCTTTCTAGAAATGCGCAACGCGTCGTCCATGAGTCTCTGATACAAGTATGACCGGCTCGGTGAATGCAGACACACCCGCTCGCATTCCCCGGTGGCAGGCCGTGGGAAAGCGGGTGATGATGTTGATTCTTCGCCAGTGGCTGCTCATTGGAATGGGCGTGGTTTGCGTCCTGGCTTACTTCTTCCCGAATGTTGCCAAACACGGTGGAATTATCAAATCCGAATACTCGGTGATGTACGGTGTGATTGCCATCATCTTCCTCGTCAGTGGACTGAGTATTCCTCGCCAGAAGCTATTCATGCAATTATTGAATTGGAGACTTCATCTCGTGGTCCAGATCATCTCTTTCCTCTTCATTCCTGCTCTGGTTCTGGCTGTCGTACATATCATTTTGGCCTGTGATCCAAGTGGACATATTGATCGTGCCGTGTTGGCGGGGTATATCTTCACCGCATGTATTCCAACAACAATTGCTTCGAATGTTGTGATGACGAGAGCAGCGGGTGGAGATGATGCTGCTGCTCTGGTAGAGGTTTTACTAGCTAATATTCTTGGCCCTTTCATTACGGCTGCTTGGACAGTGGCCCTTATCCCGAAGACTGCAGAATTCGACATTTGGAGGTATGGAGGGGGCAGTCTGAGCAGCATGTACAAGGATGTCTTTCAGCAGTTAGGACTGAGCGTTTTGCTTCCTCTCTTTGTTGGACAGCTAGTGCGCTGGACCTGGCCTGATCAAACAAACTCAGTGATACAAAAGACAAAGCTACCCAAATTAGCCAGTGCTTGTATGTTGTTGCTGATCTGGTATGTCAACTTTCGCAGCTTTAGACTCGAGGAAACGCTGTTTTATGCTTACTTTGATGAATAGGACCACATTCTCATCATGCTTCGCCACGGGTGCTCTCCAGACTCTTTCGGTTCCGAGCGTGATCTTTGTAGTGTTTTTCAACATCGGTCTATACATTGCCCTCACCGCGGTGTGCTTCTTTACATCAAGACCACCGAAGTTCCTGTCTCCGCAGAGCTGGTCGAAAGTCATGCCCAAATCAATGCCACCAGAAGAGACGATCGCTGTATGCTTTTGCGGTCCTGCTAAGAGCACCGCGCTTGGTATTCCATTGCTATATGCTATGTGGGCACCGATTGATTTATACACCAAGGCAAAGACATCGGTCCCAGTTCTGCTGTATACGACCGAGCAGATTTGCGTGGCCCACTTCTTCGTTCAGCTTTTCCGGCGATGGCATGCCCGCATCATTGAGAAGGAAGATGTTGAGCAAGGTCATCGGCACGAGGATGAACAGCAGATGACGGAGACGTCGGTGGAAAGCCGAGGCATTTTGGTTGGTGATGGTGGACATGAACGTAATTAATATTTGGTTCTAATCTTTAATGACGAAATGACCTATGACTAGAATGAGAATGACATACTATATAATACCATAGCAAACGAAGTCATTAGTTACTAGTAATCATCTGGTACTAATGTACACACTATAGTGTATACAGGCGTTCTGAAGCTGAAATGCCGAAGACGGCAAGACAACCCTACCGAAACTCTATCCCCACAAGGCCGTCAACTTGATAAACATTGAAATGAATGTATTCTCGTGTGGAAATACGAGACAATCTATCAGTTGTAATTTTTATCATTGTCAATGGTGTTAAGCACGCTTGACTCGGTAAAATTTACTTGTTTACTGAAGCCAATGATCTATAGCCATACTTTCAACATTCGCAGTTGGCATGCTCATCGGAAAATTGGTGGGTCTTGGATAGAGATTTTCAATGCAGATCTTCAGTCTGATATTGCTTAGCCAACATAAATGAAGGGGGGAACTCGAGATTGGAAATCGACCTCAAAAATCTTCTGTTTGCCAAGAGCCCCCTACGTGGTCGGTGGAGAACTCGGTTTTGCCGCCAACCCCGTAAATTCGTTTGTTGACCCATCAGGAGAATTCGGTAATAAATAGTGTGATACATCTAATGCCCCCTGATTTGATGCAAATACACACACATACAATCACTGGACATTCTTGTTTGTGCATCTGGTGTCTGATTTCTAAAGTTTGATACCGAAATCAGCTGCGTAAGCACATATCAGCGTCGTTGGCATCTACCTCGGTCACGATAGTGAAGAATCAAATTTGGAATGATGGTCGACTCTGGAGCATTGATGTGGTAGCCAACATCACAAGTTTTGGATGCATGGTGGGCACCTGAACTATCCATAGTAGTCCATCAATGTCAGATCGCGATTCTTCGCAAACTATCTGTTTCCATATACACCGCACCGTCCTCGCAGACTTAATAGTCATGGTATGACTCGAGAGATCGCGAGGGAAAAGAAAAATCTTCCGATCTGAAACCACGCAAGTTCGGATTCATGACTGTGCTTGTTATATCACGGGATCAGTCAATATGAGGCACGCTCCTCTCGCAGCTGGAGGTCTGTTACTTCTGAGTTGTTTTGGTTCAGCAACAGAAGCATACTGGCCCTATACCTCCTTCAAGACTGGACCGTGGGAGCCCCCACAACTTCAAATAAACAAGACGGATGGCATTGACCCAGGTCTATTTTTCATTCCCATCCGAAATGAGAATCCCCTTGGCAGCGCTGTGACAATATATGACAACGATGGTGAATTGGTCTATCAAGGGCCCGAGGAAAAATCAATGAATTTCCGAGTACAGAAACTGTTCGATCAGGATGTTATCACATTCTGGTCTGGGGAGGTAGAAATTGTCGGCGGCTATGGTTATGGCAAAGTGCACATTCTTGATACGACATACCGGGAAATCTATACGATCACACTGACTGACAACTTGGACTTCAAGTTCGTCACTGCCACTGGGAAGTCTCACGATTCATACATTGATGTACATGAACATCAGATCACCGACCGGAATACAATCTTGGTCTCCGCAATTAACGTCACCCAACAAGATCTGAGTTCATTTGATGGTCCATCAGATGCGTGGATTACCGCGAGCCAGTTCTACGAAATCGACATTGCTACCAACGAGATCATCTTCGCCTGGAACTCCCTTGATCATCAGGATAAGATCCCGCTGTCCGAATCTAGACAGCCGATGCTAGCCCACTCCGTTCAAGATAATCCCTGGGATTTACATCACTTAAACTCTATTGCAGCCACCAATGATGGATACCTGATATCCATGCGTTTCTATTGCTCCGTCTTCTTTCTGAACAAGGACGGCAGCGTCCGTTGGCGACTCTCAGTAAGCTACAAAGTATCACCACGCTTTCTTGATCAAGAAGAATCTAACAACAATTTGCAGGGTGATATCGGCGAAGGAGACATCACTGGTGAAGAGATGCGTTTCTCATGGCAACATGATGCCCGCGTATATAACGAAACAGACAAAAGTCTCGTTCTCAGTCTATTCAACAACGCCAACAGAAAAAGTCAATCTGAAGGCGAGTCAACAGGAATGGTCTTCAATATCGACTTAACCACCATGAGCGGTTCACTACTTTACAACATATCCGATCCCACCAATTCAACATATTCCCAAACACAGGGTAATGTCCAATTCACCGATCCTGTCTCCACGACCTCGAACATTATCATCGGCTACGGAAATATTCCCCAATTTAAAGAGTACAATAGTAAGGGCGAAGTTGTCTTCTCAGGACAATTTGGAGCCCCAACACACGCCATGTCATACCGTGTATTCAAACATAACTGGAAAGCTACGCCATTCTGGAACCCTGCTGCTGTCATCGAAGATGGGGTCATTTACATGAGTTGGAATGGTGCGACTGAGTATGATAATTGGGCGATATATTCTCTTCCATCCATCGATTCGAACGAAACGACCCTTCTATCTACACGTACATGTACTGGCTTTGAGACCAACATGAACATTTCAGATACGAGTGGTGATCAGATCAAGTTTATCAAGGTTGCTTCTCGCAGGGGAGAAACGATTCTTCGCTTCAGTGATGCCATTGAAGTGTTTTGATTGTTGTGTTTTGAACATTCTATGTTTACCTATAGTATAGGTACATTCCTGCCCATCGAGTAGATGGTGGACAAACATAATGTACAATAGTAATTTATTTTAATGAACATACCTAGACATTTCAGCAAAATGAACCATTGGAACTTCTGGAAGGTCATCAGCATTCCAACTTAGAACTGATTCAGTTAATCTTCAAGTTTCACAGGAATGTGGCATACAGTTGAAGTATGCGGGGAAGTGGGTCAAGGTCGAAGCTGAAGTTGTATAGATCAGTCACATCCGTGAAATTCATGTGAAGGTGACAATTGTAGTCATTTCAGAAACATTATAGGATATAGTATAGATTCAAAGATAGACATAACTGGTCAAATAACAATAAATTGGTATTTATGCTTATACAAGCCATAAAGAATCACAATCGAAAGAAATGTATATGCGACATTGCTTTCCCAGTCCCAATTGGGAATCATCCGGACCAAATTGAAGAAATATACAAGATGAATCATGCAAACTTATAAAGGCAACAATTCGTCACTTGCCAATATCTCAGATATAGCTCACCTTGACGCCCATTCCAACTGTACCTTTAACCTTCTGCCAGGCACCACCTGTAATCCTGCGAATTCGTTCCCGCACATCCTGCCGACTCATAGCCATTAGGATACCTAGCAAGAAGAGCACAGTTCGCAGTATTGACATTGGATTCCCGGAAACACTTTGAACAATGTGTTTGAACAGGTTTCGAATAGCGTTGGTCACAGCCCGAGACTGGCTGCGAGGCTCCGGCTTGAGCTGTTTCTTGGAGTTCTTTGAGCTGGAAGAAAGCGCGGTTCGGGCTGAAGATTTGCCATTTGACGATTTGTCTGATGCTTTGGACCCTTTGCCCTTGGAAGGGCTGCGTGTGCTACCCTTCTCAATGCCATAGTCCACCTCGCTGGTATTCCGCTTGTGACCATTTGCTTTTGGCTGCGCCGCCGCCGCCGCCGCCTCCTCAGCCTGCCGGCGCTCATCGTCCCGTTGTTTGTCCAGTTCGGCATCTTTCTGACGTTGTAATTCGGCTGCACGCAGCTCGCCTCGTTCCTTTTCTTCTTTGAGTCCTTCTAAAGTCTGGAGGAAAAGCTCTTTGCGTTCCTCGTCCAAGACTTCACTCAAGTTGATAAACTCGGTCGCATATTCCCATTCTTCATTGCGAGGGAGTACATGCAGAGTGAATAGCTCGATAATTCTTACTCGGGCAGCGAGGTCCTTTGGCGTGTCTGCTCCGCTTGACGCAGACATACGCTGTTGTTGGAACCCATTGGATACATCTTGGAGACGCTCAGCAAGGTCGAGATTGGGCTGTCCGTAGGAGGAGAGATAAGTTTCTAGGCGTTGCTGGTTTAAGGCTTGGGAGGATGAGTGATTGAGGAGTAGGGTAGCACTAGTCAGAAAGGGTCAGCTGTGAGCCACTGCGAACGGGTGGAGATCGGGAAGCTACTCACAGGTTATAGACAACCTCCGCATCCACGGAGCCTTCACGGCCTTGGTAGCCAATTTGTACGACGGTATCCCAGATACCACCTTCTCGTACTTGGGTGGCCATGTTCTTCCATTCTTTCTGACCAAATTGATTCTTGCCCTCCTCTGCGCCAAGGTCGACTATTGCGCTGAGTAGGGTAATGTAGAGGTTCCACACTTTGATTCTCCACGTGCTCGGAGCAATTGCGATCGGGGCAACTGCTGCCGCATAATCGCCATTGGTATATTGATCATCTTGTGGTGACTCCCCAGTAATAATTGGCTGGAGCGACGAAAGCGACTCCGGGAGGCGTCGCGTTAGATAGAGCTGGGAGGCTTTCTTGTAGGTCTTGGAGCAGAGCTTGGTGGGGGAGATGGAGGAGGAGGAAGAGGGAGATGATAATTTTGTAGAGGACATATCTGTCAATGATATAAGAGGAGCATGGAAAATAGGGGAACAATCGTTAAGAAGGTGTCGGAGTTGCGCGAAGAAGAACGTGGAGGTCGGAAGTTGGGGCTGCGATCGGCTGTCGTTTTCCCTCGGCTCGCAAGTCCGGGGTCGTCCTCAGTCACGGGATCCTCGGCGCGGGCAACTAAGGCGGTGAATACTGTATCTAAGCCTTTGATATCATGTTTGAAATCCTGATAAATTGAGTAAGCCATTAATTTGAGATCTATACTAGACATTATACTTCTCGCTAGATCTGATAACCATAAAGTTGAAATTTCCAGTAGTTTTATTGTTAGCGCAGCCAGATAACCTATCTATCAGACCCAATGGTCCTATGATCTGTGGGAGGCTATCATTGCGTTCTAATGTTGAGGAACCCATTCGACTCAATGATATATATTGCGCAAATTCTACTAGAATCTACAGCTAGTAGCTGGAAATTCAACAAAGGTTCGTGTAGAGCGACATGGAAGGGACCCCTCCCTTCCATGTCCCGAGAATGGGGCGATTATATGTAACATTTTTAAAATTTTGGTATCCTTGGATGCATGCGAAACAGAGTATCTTGGATTTGCCTTTACATTGGCTACAGCTATATATGATATCGTATGGATACGAACAGTTTTGAACTGGGGAGGGAAAAGTGGATTTTGTGATTGAATTTTATTTCCTTTATTTATTCTCATCTGCTGGTTGTCTATATTCTCCGTTCTGAGAGATCCTCAATCGTTAGAATAACATATGAAATTGGTGCCGAAGTGTGCGCGACAGCTATCTAACAGTACACCTTAGGTTGTATGAAGGTACCGCTAGCGAAAAATAGCCGCAAATCATTCTGAGCACCGCTGAATGGTCAACTGGCCGTGGGAAAAACAAGACGCAGTGACGATAAGGAATGGGTGCCTGGAAGAAGAAAAAAGAAGGAAAGAAGGAATTTTTGCGAATTTAAACTGCCTCGCTGGGCGGTCTGGCCCACTTGGGTCTAGCGCCAACGTGACTTGGGAACTTTTCTCGGGGCTCTCTACATCGTCGGCATCAACAGCAGATCGCTGAAAACATCATCACAACATGTCGTCCGGTTCCAATGGCGCCCGGCGCATAACGTCGCTACTGCGTATGTATATTGCAATACTTTGCAGCTCATTTGAACTCTCCGCTAACCGACCCTATCAATAGGACCCTCCAATCTTGACTCTGGCGTGTGCAGAAGCTGTCAGGGTACCCTTGGTCGTCGCAACTACGCATCTGCTGCGACTGCCTCTGCTACTGAGGCTGCCACCGATGCACCGTCCATCGCTACTACCACCGCTACTCCCCCTTTCCCTTACACAATCAACGCCGGCGTGGTCCTCTCCCGTCCACCCCAAATCACCCGTGACCTCGAACCCTTCGAAAAAGCCTACCATTTCTATCAGAAGCGTCTGAATGAACGTCTGGCGTTGCCTTTCACAAAATACTTTTACTTCAAGCGCGGAACCCCGGCAGACGAGGATTGGAAGAAGAAGGTTCAGGAACGTCGAACTCCCGCACGCGACATCGGCAAGTACAACGCGTACGCCAGTGATTCATGGAACGATGAGCTTCTCCTTGGTTCCAAGGAGGCTGAGCCTGAGCATCAAGTTGAGATGCTTGTGCAGGATGCAGAGTCCACGGCCAATGCCACCTCTCAAGATACCAGCAAAAAGGAAGAGATCCCCCGACCGCATTCACGGGTGACAGAGGCGGATAAGAAGGGCGACCAAAAAAGCTTGAACCGCCTGCTCTCACGAACATTGTACTTGCTTGTTCAGTCAAAGGAGGGATACTGGAAGTTCCCCAGTACTCCAGTCGAGATGGACGAGACTCTTCGTCAGGTCAGTCCAATTTTACCCAGCACCCATCGCTTGATTTCAAAAGGACATAGAAGAAAAGGGAGGAAATGATCGCTAACATGGTGCTTCCACTTTAGGCCGCTGAGCGTACCCTTTCCCAGACTGCCGGGGTCAACATGAACACCTGGATGGTTGGCTTCCACCCCGCTGGCCACCACGTCTACACGAACCGCAAGCCCCACGTTGACAAGGCAACCGGTGCTGAAAATCACGGCGAGAAGACTTTCTTCCTCAAGTCCCGTATAATGGCCGGCCAGGCTGATCTATCTGCCAAGAAGGACCTCAAGGACTTCAAGTGGCTATCCAAGGAGGAAATCCAAAGTCACGTCTTGCCGCAATACTACAGCTACATCAAGAACATGCTGGCTGATCGGTAAACAAGTCAAGGAATGAGATACCCCATTGGTAGGAAAAGGTTCTGATGGGCCAGGGGAGGAGTATGAGAAGCGAGAAGAGACTATCCAGCCAGGACTGGCAATTATTTCCTGGAAGCGCTATTGGCAGCGTTTTGCATATACTTTATCACGTATGCCATGTATAACTAGATTTTACCTTGTACTGTCAATTGAAATGTTTGAATAAGTTCAGAGTCCCAGACGCCTCGCCATATAAAAGTGCCCATATTGATGAAGATTCGAAAGGTAAGATCAATCATTTGAGGTTAAATTTCTGGCCTTGCACCACAGGTTGATCTTTGGCTGTCTTGCCTGCAAGACTCTTTCCGCACATCGGACACGCTATATCAGAATCAGAAATTTGGACTTGAAATGAATCTCCGGCATGGTAGGAGGAGAGCGCAGTCGACGCAGACGTACCATTTCTTTTATACGCGCATTTCTGGCAGAATTTCTTCCCTTGTTCCGTTTTCGTCTTACAAGACTCACAAGAGGAAGCATATGCAGCGTAGGGATTCTTCGCTTTGGAGCTGAGTAGTTTATTCTGTAATAGTCAATTAGCCTCCAACCAATTTCTTCAGGTTTATTCCGCATTCAAATCAATATAGTTTGGACCATCCCATGCAATGAAGTCCCAAAGAAAAAAAAAGATCATAACATACCTTCCCTACACCCGTTGCACCAAGTGTCGCCTTTCCCTTCGAGCCACCTCCTAAGGTAGTCGATGGCGAACCGTAGTACATATCATTCTTGTTTTTGACACCTGGAGTGGCGAGTTCAGTGCTCTTAAGCTTCTTCTGACATTTTGAACAAACCATGTTGATGGCTTTAGGAGATTGAGGTGAGAGAGTTGTATTGTTAGGATTTGATAGTAGCGGGTGGAGATGATGTTATCCTCCGCTCTCCACCGCCTGACGGAGAAGCCAGGAACAGTACGATTTAGTATAGTGGTCAGTTAGTATGTATAATTTTGTTAACATTGCGGATTAAAATGGGAGATAGAGCCTATTTTGTTACATGCACAAATTTGAGTATAGCATTTTTAACATTTTATGAGTGTTATGCTTCAGGTCCATATGCACATTATCTACTGGATGCCAGTGAATTTTGATACCACATGTAGACAATGAACTATGCTGAGCTACCATCCAGAATGGGGTTCATGAAAAAAGCAACAGACCCGGCATGAGCTGGTTTCGATTCTACACAAGTTCAACCTTGTCAAAGCATGCTCCATGGACCACCTGGGAATGGGAAGTCCTATAAAATGTATCCCGTAAGAGATCCAAGCCCCAGTCAGAGCTTGATGCGCTTTCGCATGTGTGAGCATATGACGAAATAAGAATCGTGTATAGTGCGCATTGTATCATATTCCCTGAGCCCTGGAGGTAATCTTCTTATAACTTCCTCCAATCCGCATTGTTCTTGGCTAGATTCGACCAGGCTCTTTCCACCGGTACTGGAATATCAACATGAAGAATAAAGCTGCGCCCATTGGGACCATAGCCATTCTCGTCATCTCGCAATCGTGGGATTTCTCCCAAAATAAGTTCAAGAAATCGAGGCACAGACCACAGCCCAGAGGAGTCGACAGTGGAACAATAGGTCAAGACGCCTGTTGAACTCTCTTCGACCTTTGGCACAAAGATTGGGCAGCTAGTAAAATTCACATCAGATGGCGAATTTTCATAAGTTTTCTCAAATGAGGCTCTTGTTCTCCGCATCATCGTAGGGTCTTGAATAATGATGCAGGAGGATATGTCGTGGAATCCCTCCTCGTCCAGTACTTTGCGAGTAAAGGAGGCGTTGAGCCCGCAATTTGTAGACTGATCCTCGATGAGGATACGACACCCTTGAGCTTCGATAGTGCGCCGATCAAAAAATCTTTCCAAGATCAGCTCCAAAACCCGAGCCTCCGGGAGTCCCTTAACTTCCTGGCTTATCTGTGAATAGCGCGGGTGAATTCGTATGCTGTCGTAGAGCAGTTGCGTAGAATGGCCCACGCCACCACATAATACCAAGCACTTTGCTAGTGATGGTCGATTTTCAATAGCGGTGAAAAGTGATTCGGCTTGATATAGCACTGCAGAGGCGCAGATGACGATACAATCCACTGACACCGATGTTAAGGAGAGATCCGTTAGCCCCGCATCACTCAAGAACGCAGCCAACACATTTATGTCTGTCGCGGTAGTAGAGATATCCGTGCCGGTCATGATTGCGGATCTGACCAATGCTAGGAGAGCTGCATCAAAGACACTTCGGCGATGTTGTGTTTCTATCTGAGATAATTTGTGTTGTGCAGGTTTCTCAACTGGTCCGCTCTTCCACATCGGGAAATTATTCCGGTGGAACAACGATTCATACTTCAGACTCCAACTCGATAGTATTTGTATAGCCACTTAAACAAACTCTCCTCCTGATATATAATATTGAAATCACTTGCTGTTCTGGATTACCACCGACTACCTTAGACCACTCGAAAATAGAGATTCTTCTAAATATGAGCGGCGAATATCGATAAAGGAATGAGATTGAAATGGCACGCCTATGGATTGATCTTGCACCCTTTCATTGTAGAAATTTAAGCTCATTCATCTCTCGACTCCGTTCATAGAATGATACAGTTGGTTTGTTAGTTGAATCCGGTGAAGTCACTCAGCAAAGACTCCCATTGAATCTCATCGATAGGCAGCATGTCCTCCAGGCTTCTATCATTTCCATCAATAGATGACCATAATTGGGGTGCCAAAGAATCCTCATGAGGGTGATCAGCAGTAATCATAGCTGTGCTCTGGCTGACATCTTTGGACGAGGTAGGGCCAACAATTGCCTTGACTTGATACGGATAGCAGCGTGCTAGGAGCCGCATTTTAGAGCAAAGACTTCCCGCGATATCCCACTCTTTGTCTGCGGCAGACATTCCAAAGAGTCTTGTGTCGAGGGCGTTAGCGAGCTCTGTAACTACATGAGGATAATCTGCTGCTTCTAAAATGGCCTGCACATCAGTTTCCGTAATGGAGCCCTCGGAATTTGTAAGAATGTTGAGAATAGACAGGACAGCGGTGGGAATATAGCCCACGGCGGCACATATGTGGGCGCTTGTAATTATTGTCATCTGGGCAATTTCCGATTCTGGTAAGGTCCTGATCGTACTAATAACTTCCTTGCCTCGCTGGATCATAGTCATCAACATGTTTATTCTGACTGCGCTGCTAGACTCTCCAGTCCACAGTTGCTCTCGAAGTGCTAGCTCCTCGAGTCGCATCTCCGCATAAAGGAGTTCGGTGCGTATTGCATTCCCTAAGAGGCTGGGTTAGTCTGCAATATAAGAATAATAATGGCTTCAAGACACACCTAGTGGGGAAGGGAAGAATGGAAGGTTTTGCTCTATTCGAGCTTTCATGCTGCCAAGTTGTCGTTGTAAAGATTCGCGTATGACTTGAACCAGTGCCCTTCCGCCTCTCGCTTGCATCGAAGCGTAAGTATCATCCATTGTTATCAAGAAAGACTGCAGTTGAATAAACGGTGCAATCATTCTGTCTGATAGATTTTCAGTGGACGCCAAATTATCAATGCACTCATCGATTCTACTATCATGCTTCACAGTTATTGGACGGCCAAGTGTACTATGAAGGCTTCTATACGATTAGCTGATGACGAACCTACTAGCAAAGAATGATTCACCTAGCCGATAACCAATAGGTGCCTAGCAGAGCTCGCTGCTCATCCAAACTTGGGCTAGACTTCCTGTGTAGTCCCAAATCATACAATATAGAAACACAAAATTGAATCAGCAGCAATAGCTGCGGGTGGTACCTCTCCGCAGGGTAAGTGTACCATGCGCTGTAGACTAAGAGACCACGAAGCAATTCAATATTCCTCTCGGACCGTTCCACGACCCTTAGCGTAACATGCTTCATGACTTCCTCGGTAACCTTTTTGCGCAGAGGGTGTGAGCTACCTATGGTCGCGCCAACGACACATAAAAAGAGGAAAGGCTCTCGTTTTCTGAGCCGAGTTGCTGTCTCGGTGCTTGCAATCAGCACAAAGGGAAACTTGGGTACAAGGGCAACCCTGAATGTTTGAATCAAATTCTCGGCCTCGCTTTCACTCAAGAGCCCTCGATCTACTAGAGACGGCTGACCCGCCAGAGCGGAGCTGGTTGGGGGAGCAAGACCATGAGACGGGTCTTTAGCAGCATTGAGGAGCAGTGAGATATCTGCAGACTCTAGTCCCGGACCTTGCGATGAGCCCGAGTCATTAGTAAGAGGATTAGAAACATCGACCGGGGTATCAGGCGAGATCCGCCTGCTATGATCGTTTTGTCGGGTCAAGGCAGACAGTTGCGACGTTAGCTGGCCGACCTGTCCCTCTAACAATGCTACGCGGCTATATTGATAGTCAAAAACACATAGTTCACTCATTTTAATCTCAGGAAGATATACCTTGGTGCGGCCTTGTGCTTCTTCCTTGTCTGTGGAAGGTCAAGATACGTGCATGACTTTCCCAAACGAGCGCATCGCTGACACAAGTTGACAGCCTGTGGGGTACATTTAGCTTTCGCATTAGTGCATGCCACGCATGCCCTCCTCTTCACTATCGGACTTGCGGTGCTCATAATTTCGATATAAGATATCGGACAAGAAACGGAGCGGCCGTCTGACCGTGCTGACCTGCAGTTTTGGGTGATAGACGGACGGGCCGGGAAGATCGGATCGGCCGGTCGAGAATGCTTGGCACTCCGTCGAAGTATAAGACGGAAGTAAATTCAATGATATTCGAGATAGCAGACCCATAGGCTTATTGATTTATTACTACTCTTGATTCTATCAAAATAAAGAAACCATGTCATCATACGCAATTACTGGAGCTTCCAAGGGTATTGGCCGTGAGTTTGTGCGTCAGCTCGCCGCCAACCCAGCCAACACGGTGCTGGCTATCGTGCGAAATCCCGAATCGTCCTCAGTATCCGAGCTAAACTCCGTTTATCCTAATGTGCACCTGATCGAGGGAGATGTCACGGACCCAAAGTCTATCCTCGAAGCCGCTTCAGCTGCAGCTGCCATCACAGCTGGCAAACTAGACGTGCTTATACACAACTCCAATGCCGTTGATATGTCGACTATGTCCTACAGCCCATCCCAAATTCCCTTTGATTCCGAGGCGACAAAGGCGATGTTTGATCCGCCATTTATGACGGGTATCTACGGCGGTCTATGGGCGACAAACGCCTTTCTACCTTTGATTGAGAAAGGCACCCAGAAAAAAATTGTGCATATCTCCACGGGCATGGCGGATTTGAACTTGATTAACAAGTCCGGAGTTAGCAATGCTGTCGCATACTCGGTTGCCAAGGCTGGAATGAATATTCAGGTCGCCAAGTATGCTGCAGAGCTAGCACCGAAGAATATCAAAGTCTTGGCCTTGAGCCCTGGATGGGTGGATACGTGGGAGGGTAAGTAGCATATTGTCCTATCTGGCGTCGAAAACGGTAGAGGCTGATTTAGATACAGGGGAAAAGCCACTTGCTCTAGAAGAGGCCAATAATTTCCTGTTGAAAATGTTCAAAAAGGTCCATCCTGGGCTGGAGGGTCAAATTCAGCCTGAGGAAAGTGTGAGAAAATGCCTCGAGGTAATTGAACTCATGAGTGCCAAGAATAGCGGTTTGTTGTTGAGTCATAATGGCGACCAGGAAAATTGGTTTTGAGCCAGGCAGGAAGCATTAGTGACTTTGAAGCAGATAGAATGATTGATATCTTTTTTTTCTCCTTCTTTCTTTAAGAACCCTAGGCGGCAACTCATAGCTAGGTACTAGGCCAGCTCTATAATTGACGAAACGAATTTCGAATTCATTATGTCCAAATATTCCATATAATTATAATATTCAGGGTAGTAACATAGATTGGGTATTTCGTGCGCGGCATCAAGTCAAAAAGGAACATCAAGCTTCAAAAAAATAAATCAACCAGACAAGGCATACAACTCGTGGTAGTACTAATACCAATCGATGACTTAGCAATGAATGCAGAAGTGAAGATGGGTAATAGCACTGGCGCTACTGAATTTCGCAGAGACCAAGCCCACTGGCACTAGCTAGACTTGTTACCGCTAGGCATTCTGGTGTCACTTTTGTGGTTGCGGTGAAGGTTGTAATTCGTATGGCTGTACTGGCTGCTGATATTGCTGCGGATATTGAGGCTGCGGCTGTCCATTGTAGGGCTGGAATTGCTGGTTGTATGCTGGATACTGCTGGTATTGTGTCTCGTAAGGATACTGCACTGTCATTGGTGGTTTATCCATCGAGTTATCGATATGGTGCCAGCCCTGACAGCCGAGCAAGATTCCAACAAGGGTTCCAACACCGAAAATGAATTGTACAACCGAGGTTGCTGTTGGCAAGTAGTCGGGAACAAAGGTAGTTTCCTCGATGTAGTATCTGATGTAGATCACGACATTCGTAAGACAAAGGGCGAACCAACAGATACTTCCAATGATAATGGCATAGATGGGAGACTGTGACTATGTAAGCTTCTTTCATTTGCTTTTGGTGGTTGTTGTCGGGAAATTGAAAGCATTGGGTAAGTCATGGTAAAACTTACTCGCGAAGGGAAGCGATGAGAGCCGGCCTTGACGGCGGCGAATAGAAACCAAGCAAAGATTTCCATAGATACCACCCAGAACAGAATGACTCGGGCAGAATCTACTTTGTTCATACTGTCCACAAGGTCGATCAAATTTCCCCTTGATCCTTGGACATAGTAAACCCTGAATGCCACATATATTCCCCAGGCTGCGATGGAGATCGCGCCCAAAATAGCGAGAATCACCCAATGAACAATTGAAATGGCACCATACGGCTTTCCGGCATCCGTGAGACGATTGACCACACGGTGGATCAAGTTGTAAAAGACATAGACGATCAACCAGACAGATAGGTCAGAGAAAAACACTTGGAGCATGAGGTCAATATTATAATATTGAGTCACGACGGCTTCGGCGAGGAAGAAAATCTCATAGACTATGGCAGTAATCATGAAGCTGGAACAACGATCAGTCAATGGATGATCACAGATAAGATTTATAAATCGTAATTGAATTTTCTTTTCTTACCACAACCATGTGATGATAGCCACGACAAGTCCCTTTTTTTGGCCATTATGATTCCGAATCAAGCATGCCCAAGTGAGAAACCCAATGAGTGCAAGGGCAAAAAGAACATCGAAAGCAAAGCCTGCGATGAAGAGACTTTTGGATTCATACATGTCCAAAGAGAATGAAGTCTCTACAGACCAGGCGCTTGAAGATCCATAATAGGAACTACCAAAGCCTCCTGATCCACGTCGCGGCGCCATTTCCTTTGAGATGCAATATGCAGCTTTGGTGGGTCAAGATTAGGTGTAGATCTTAGTTACAATCAATCGCAACCAATTTGCAGTATTTTTGTGCAAACACTACACGAGGTCCCAAGGTCTCACAGGTACCCCGTCTTTTGTGTGAATTTGAGCGCAGAAAAGAGAAAACCTCACACTTTTGTGGCTCTCGATCCTTTTAAACATGGTCAAGACCCCAGGCTAGATAAAGCGGCTCTTGGGACCCTGAATACGAGGCTGAACCGAGATCTCAGGGCTTCCATTGGACAAGGCAGTCTTAGGGCAGTAAAGAGGCGCCTCCAATACGAGCATATCTGCGCTGGCCTTGTTTAACTTTACTCACGAGGCCAGAAACATTATTTTGCCCTGTTTTTGTCTATTGCGTTCTTGGCGCTTCATGATGTATTCTAGGGATTGTCCGTCTTGTGCCCCTTTTCAGAATTTCGGCCCCAAAAATCTGCTTTTTCTTCGTCTATTTTTAGGTGTCACCAGCGTAAATCAGTTTTAAGGGCCAGGATTAAGGTCTTTTTGAGTGTGATAGAGTGATTCAATCTTCACGTATGCATGACCGGAGAGATTTGTGTAAGATTAGTCCATTCAAGCCAGTCGAATCATCCCTTTAAGTACTGTTGTGGCGTTTCCAGCCAAGTCAACATCACGAGATAGATCCAAGTACAACAGACTCAATCAAAAGGGGCTTCTGTTTCATTCAGTGATTAAAAGGTGATGAAGACTTGCGGGTTAGCCTCGTATTTTGGAGAGAAGATGTTGTTCCTATCTGAAGCCCATGAGATGATTACTAATCACTATTGAATCCCGTGATCCACCAATCAAAGACGCGACTCAACATCGTCTTTTTTGACACGCCTCAGTCATGTCATTCACGCAGCTCCCACCAGAATTACTCCTGGAAATTGCCTCCAGCATTGAGAGGGAAAGAGATCTTTCTTCTTTCGTCCAAATCAACCGTGCTATGTACCAAATTATGATTTCACAACTGTACCGACACAATGCAAAAGAATCAAACGGATCAGCTATTCAATATACTGTCGATTCAGACAATTGTTCAACTCTGCAAAGAACTTTCCGGATCTGGACAGGTATCACTGACTACACAGACCTAGCGGAAATGTTTCATTTTCTAAACTCCTCGTTCTTATACAGCACAGTTGTCAGGAATAATCTAGCTACTGTGAAAATGCTGTTAGACTATGGAATCGATCCAAATAGCAGAAATAGATTTGAGCACACGTTTCTGGATGATGCCAGTGGACAAAAATGTATAGCCATTGTCAAGAGTCTTCTCACGTATTCTAAAATCCAAGTCAATATATGCAACCATATCCGAATACCTGCATTATATTATACTGTACGTGGAGATTATACAGAATCCGTCTGCAAAATAGACGGAATTATTTTTCTTCGTAGTGCTATACGGGACCAAAAACCAGAAATAGCTCGTCTTCTTGTCAATCGAAAAGAGGTCGATCCTAATGCGCTCTCATCACAGTCAACACCATTGTGGCTTGCTGTCCATGTTAAAGACAGGACCTGGTTGAAATTCTGTTGACAGATAAGTGGGTAAATCCAGACCTAACTTCCTGCTCGCTCGGGACGATACTACTGTTAGAAGCTGCGTTAAACAATAATAAGGCAATGGTTGATATGTTGTTATCGGTCGGTGCAGACAAGAATATCAAAGATAGGACCGGTCTTTCAGCCGTCATGATATTGGATGCACCAAGTGACGAGGCTCGCTACTAAATGATCCATGGGCACCCACTGCTCGACAAAATTCTTCCGTTTCGGTCTCAAGGGGATTCAACCACTCTCCTCCTTCGAGATATTTGGCCCTTTCAATGTTGAAAGGCCATCATTGATAACGTGAAAAAAGTATTGATGCCCATGACCAATGTTTGGTCAATTCGTGGGTGGCCGGAGCTGCTGACGACAGCCTAACTGATAATATTGTTATTCTCAATAGTATCCTCGATCGTGCAGCGAACATATCTTCTATTGTATTTCTCCCGCGTAGTGTCTACATTGTCCAAGGTACTCTACATAATCCTCTACCCCTCTAGGGTCTCGAATTACTGGCTAGATCTGGTCCCAAATCATGGCTACGGGAGCGAGATAGAAAACGAGCCCAATCCTCATGATCATACTCATAACTTTATCAGAGGCCACTGATGGCTATATTTGTCAGACTGACCATTCATCATCTTTTACATATAGGCAGCTATCTGTATAGACTTTCACTACCATAGTCCATACTAGATTATGGTAGTCTAGTAGAGATATCCAAAATGTGCAACTTCGCAGGTTAAATTTCGAAAATCTTTTGTAGAATCTGATTTGATCTGAGTAAAAATATTGTAGATATGATTTCGGCCATTCCGTCTGGCTTAATGTATGATACAGCGTGAGACTCCGCAATAGATTACCTTCTTCAGCCGAGTGCAGCCCAGTGGAGAGTAGGGGTTGTGGCTGAGTCGCACCACCGCCACGCAGCTTGGAACTCATCGCTTCTCTCAACAGCAGCTGCCAAGGAAGATCCTGGAGCATATCTTCAGCTGTGCCTGCACGAGTGGCTTTACATAGAACCGCGCAACATGCATCGACCCGGCCGATCGTCTTGGAACAGATCCAAAAGACCCATTGCCGCCGTGGCGACACATTCACTACTGTACCTCGCACGGGCGCCCCAGCACGAGAGTAATCCACCGGTCTGAAGCTGTCTTCAGCTCTATGTATCGACACGTGGATCTCGATGCCTTTGTTGTCTAGCTATGGGTCGCTGAGCATCTCATCTTTACTCCGTGCATTTCGCCGTCGATTCCTTCGTTGTACAGTACCCGCTTGCTCTCTCCAAACTCGCCTTTGATGAGTTTGGGCCCGCATGGTCCCCCGGCCTGTCACATCGCGATTGATTCCCCGGGATGCATGGGGACCCGCCACTTGTGAACTGGTCCGCCGAAGCGAATCAAGCACACGCTGGAGGCGACATTGTCAGGGTTTCGACCCGACCTCACTTACAATCGTAGATTCCGACAATGTGGTTCTTCACAGGTGAGTGGTACGTTCACATCCAGGTCAATGGAGTCACCTAGTGGCCTTGACGCCCCCCGGTTAAGATCCCCTGAAAGATAGTCCCAGGGGCTGGCCTCGTCACAAAGTCCATTTCATCATATAAATAGAGAACTACTAGTCAAGATGCAATGAATGATCCCTTTTTCTTTTCTTTTTTTAGAGGACTCCTTTTTACGCCATTTGTGTCTGACGCAGGACTTCGGCAATTCTTTCGGGCTATACTATTTGTTCTTGTGCTTTTTCCAAGGTTTCCCCCCTTCTTATATTCGTTGAATTTCAATTTTTGGTGTCGTTCGTCCTTCAATACTTCAATCGACCGCATTCGGCACTCCGCAGCATCCGCAGTGCACCGCAACCTCAACCATTTTTTTCTATTCAATTTTATTTTCAGAGTATAATTCTTGACGAATTTTATTATCCTCTGGTTAATTGCAATTCTGCCCTTCGATATTTGGGTGCCTGCTCAAACTTTCTCGCCTAATGCGCTGACGCCCTCTGCTGTACTTCGACCAGCCTGCCTGATGATCTGCAGGAAATCGGAGCTCAATTACGGTGCATCATTCAAGATCTGATCTCGGACAGCAATCTAGCACCGTGTGGCTTATCCCCGCTCTTCTGCTGCTTAAATTTGTATCCCGTCTGTCCCCGGACAGAAATAAGAGCAGAGATTAAGAAACCCCGGTGTTTCAGGAGAAAGACCCCAACAGACTAGAACTAAGCTTCAATATGCCACCCAGCGGCTCCTCATTTACAACCCTAAACCTACCTCCAGCATTCACTCTCCCACAATGTATGGAATATTTCAGTTTAACAGCCGGCCCAAACACCGATTTATGGCGGAAACCGCCTAACGGTGATACTTCAACCGCCCCTATTGTCTTTACCTCACTTCGACACCCATTCGTTATCGCCGAAGTAACCGTCAGCGCAGACTGGGAAATGGAGTGGGATCAAGGTGGCTTAGTGATCTTCGCGGGTGCAGCTCCTCAGTCCTTCTCCTCAGACACAGCTGCTCTGTCTCGCCGAAGGGGCGGGCCCAGCCCTCCCTGTAAATGGGTGAAAGCAGGCATGGAGTTCTCATCAGGTACCGTCAATGCTTCCAGTGTGAGTGCAACCGCCGATGGTGCAGACTGGTGTCTATCTCCCCTCGTGCAGACCGTGCCCGGTCCAGCAGTACAGTCACTGCGTATCAAGCTCGAGCGTATCGGCCACGCCTTGTGGATCTGGTATCAGGTACCATCGGCGTCACCGTATGCACTTTCACCTGGGGCGGTGGGGAGTACATGGAAGAAATTGCGCGAAGTAACGTGGTTTTTCTACGGGGTAGAAGATAAATTCGTGCATGTGGGTGTATACGCAAGTCGACCGACGAGCATCGGTCGTGGACAAACCATGTGGGATGCTATGCATGGGGTTCCATTGGAGGGTGCTTCGGCAACTGGCTCGACCGATGGGTTGGTAGTTGAGTTTGAAGATCTGGAAATCTTCTAGACATGTTTTTTTTTTCTCGGAAGCTATCATCTATCCCTTTTTCTTCTTCGCCCCATTGATCTGAATTTTCTATGGGTTTGGCCATGTCACGACTTATTGGTCTTCATTCTGCAATCGCAATGCTTCCCAGCGTTTAGCAAGCGAGTTTTCGCATGATCGGAGTCGACGTTGTTCTCTAGTTATGTGTTATTTATTTCAGTTAATGTTAATATTGCAATCCGGTACCAATTCTTGACGGTGCAAGTTGATATATAGAATGAAGTAATGTGCGACTTCAGGTGGCTATATAATTGTGAGTTGGTGCAGTACTACAAGTACTGCCCAGATGGCAGCGGCGATGGTTCAAGTTTGTTCCCCCATAATATGGTAATCCGAGTGTTTACCTCAATACTAGTTTGAAATTCGGCCTCGGGAACTGGGCCTTGAATCTCTTATCTAGGTCAACCGTGGATCGTAGAAAGTTGGAGGCATGCATTACGAAGTTAGAGTAGTAAATATTGCCAGTATACTAGCAGCCCCAAATGTAAGTTAGTAGGTCATATACTCATGATACTAATATTACATCCTGCGCCAGAGTAATTTCATAGAGTTCATTTTTCACGCCACAATAAACAAGATAGGGTGTTGTGAGCTCCCAATTTGAAGAAACATTTTCGTACCTACTAGGTACCTACCCAGGCTACTACTACGAAACCGGTTTCCGAGCCATCCGTAATTATGTATGTGACCCTGTACAGCAGGTGAGAAATTATAAAAATAAATAAGACACAAAAAAAGCAATAGCTTGGCTCATTCCTCGTCTCGGTATACCTCCAGGGCTGTTGAAGCCACGGGTGGTTGGAAACACTCTGTTTTGTGTTCACAGGGCTGCACTATGTAGGAAATCGCTATTGGCACAAATATATAAAGATGGTGATAACAATGTACAGGAGCTCTAGTTTTTCTACGAAGAGGCAAGCTTATATTTTTCGTTGAGAATAGAGACTTCGAAAGGAGATAATAATATATTTAAGCAATATATACCCATCATTGCACGATCAAATGAATGTATTAAAGGTCTTGCTAACCCCAACCTGGAGTGAAGCGCGCGGCAAGTTCTTCACCGCTGCCAAGACTACTAGCTCTACGAGGTGAGAACAACACCCGCAAATCCAAGGTTCATACCACGCTACAGCGGGCTAAAGTAAGTGTAGCCGGAGTTCAAAATTTGTCTCAGCTAATTGTTATTACATATAAGTTCATAACACAATGTTGAAAGAATGAATTGATGTCGTTGATGTCAGCTGAGTCGCTGCCGGCGGGTAGCCGGAGCGCGTTGCCCGAGAACCGGAGCTAGCAAGTTTTCACTGCGCTGGGGTCAAGGTCACACCAGACGGCATCACCGTGTCGTTGGGGTGTATCTGACAAGCTCGATCGATGGAGAGGAGCCTTGTGAATGTATATTCCAAACATTGATAGTCAATGAACGTGTTTGGTTGAATGATGGCTGGGAAAAGTTTACACGTAGCTTCCGTCGACCCGACACCCCATATCAAGAGGGAGTCTGGGGGTTGAGATTGAAAGGCTCCAGATTTACAGCTGAGACGCGGTCAAACGGAGCTTAAGCTGATAGCTAGCAATTGAACATACGTCGATTTATACGTGGGCAGATACGGATGATTTAAAAGCTCCTTGCTCAGGTCCCGGGGGTGAAGGAATCAAGAGCGGATGGGAAAGGAGCTGAATCTAGGAGGGAGCAGATACGACACTCAACACACAGAGTTTGTGGCTCTTTCGAAATTGGGATGGGTGAGGCCATATAGACTCTATATGTACAAAAAGAAATAGGTGTTGTAGATGACGCTGAAAAGTAGTACATGGTAATACATCACGACCAAATACCCTCCCCGGCGGAAACAAAGGAAAAGAGTAAGAAAAAAGGGGTCGAACAAACAGGGAGAGAAACTGTCTATAATTTTCTTTCTTTTCTTCGTTCCTTCAAAGGCCGATTGTTCGAGGACCCTAGGATAGATGCGTAGATACTATCTCACAAGGCCATGTTCGAAGAATGATATGGTGAAACGCTTAGACGTACTTGCACATCATGGCAACCATCAGGTCGAACAGACCCATGGCCTCGACGAAAGCGAAACCCAGAATGGCGTAGGAGAAGAGCTGGCCACGGAGAGCAGGGTTGCGGGAGACGGACATCAGCAGAGCGGCGAAGACGAGACCGATACCGATACCGGCACCACCGAGACCGATGGCGGCGGAACCCATACCCAGGTTCTTGGAGACCTCAACCATGGCGGTGGCGACCTCAGAGGAGTACTGACGGCGGGCAGCGGACTGGAAGGCGTTGCGGGCGTTGGCCTGGAGGAGGGTAGGGGAGGCGCGCTTGGGGGCGGCGAAAGTAGCGACGGGGGCCTTCTGGGAGGTGAAGGTGCGCTTGGTGGCAGCGTTCAGCTGGAAGCGGGCGGCAGGGCGAGCGACCTTGGAGGTCTGGGCCATGGTGGTAGCCAGACGGCTAGCGAAGACACGGGTAGCGGCCATTGTGATGAATTTGGGGAGGAGTTTGGAGGGTGGTTGGAAAAGAGAGAGGAGTGTGGTATAGAAAGGAACTTTTCAAGGAGGAAAAAGCTGGGAAACTACGGAAGAAGGCCTGTCTGGGACATAAATACTCCGCGGCACAATTTTCGCCCGTCCGCCTCCCGGTCGAGGCTAGTGCGCGCGTGAAAAAAGCCCTACTCTGTGCGGAAGACATAGTATTTCACTTGCAAATCATTGGTACGAGGAATGCTAAGGGTGTGTATTGCATTGTTTTTCAATTTCAGTAAGAAAGGAGCGTATAGAACGTGTATTGTCTCTTATTGCGATTACGGGTTCGTCCGGTGTGGTGGATCCTACCTGTATTCAAAGTATCCATAATAGTGGAGATTTCCAAGGTATGGAGGATCCAGTTCCATAGAACGGCAGAGTCAACTGGCCTATCCAATGTTGCATACCCAGGGCTTTGATGCCTATGAAATGCACCACCAGGCACTGTTTCTCAACTATCAACTGAGGGAGTAGGGGGGGAAAGAGAAAGCCATAATGAAGCAAAAGGGATAGCTCTGCTGAACAGGAAAGAAAAAATTAGACCACCCCTGCAGTGGATCATAAGCATGTTCCAACTGAGTGGGTCTGATCCACCGACCCATCGATTATCAACCAATAACAGCTCATTCCGGAAAACAAAAGCAGCTCAGGTTTCCAGATTTCTTCCCGGAGTCGTCAAAACCGGGCCGACTCGGATTCCAGGTCCACCAACTACGGATTCACTGGGCAACCACTGCTGTTTGGCTTCCCCTTTCCTCGGAAACAACCTCACCGAGTGGTCTATGGTAATTTAATGGGATCCGGTGGTCCGTTTAGGTCTGTAATTTTGCTCCCTTTTTTCTTACCAGCATCTCTGTCAATCAGACACGCCACGGTTGTCGATGCAGGGGGGAATCGGGCTGCTTTTTATAATGCGGCATACCGGAGGGTTCCGAGAGGAAACAGGCGACCCAGAGAAAAGGAGTAGCAAAAATAAACCAGAAAATAAATGTAATTTTCTTTTCTCAGGGAAAAATAGGAGGCAGAAAAAAAAGCAATGAAATTTTACGGATCCATTCTCGCTTCCCTCGGCCTCCACCCGCTGAATTCCTGACCCGCCAGAACCCGACTATCACGTCCACAATTGGGACACCCTTCCGGCTCACCCCAACAAGCAATCCGGCACGACACCAATTGGCCCGCTATAAAGGTCTCCCCCAGACGAAATTCCCTGGCCAATTTGAATGGGCTCGGACGACCTTATATAGCCCACCACCGCAGTCAAATTTACGTAGAAAGAGCAGGCGGCTCTGCTCCGTGGAAAAAAGCGCCGGCTGCAGTTCGGCTGTTCGCAGGAGCTTGGCGGACCCACACAAGCTCGATTCAGGGTGCGACGTTGGCGAACGGACTTGCGATGCAAGATCCCTTTCTTAGCTATTCGGTCTTTTGAATACAGATATTGATATGTTCAAGTAGCCATTGCTGGTTTTACTCACTTCAGTATATCTATGGATGTATATTCATCTGACTACACGGAGAATAATTACTCTTGTCCCAATGCTGACGGGAGACAGTCGGTGGAGTCCGGAAGGGAGGGTCGGGTGTTTTAGGATACCATAAAATTACCATCGATACATTATAAAATACGATATATTACACAGAACCTGTCCTCGACTCATCGCAGCATCATCGACCCCCGCCGTGAGGTCATGCGAGTCGTGTCCTTGGCAAGGCCAGCTGTCCATTCTGGGATTTGGTATGGTGGATGGCTGAGGCAGTTGAGCCCTTGCTTCCCGCGGACAAATAGTAGAGAAAAAGAAAACATCGTAGTTATAGAATTGCTAACATTTGGACATGTACAGTATGTGTCTGGTCTCCTCAACTCATCTTCTTCATCCGATTCTGGAGTCAGGGGGCGAAGATGTGTCGGCCACAACACTCCACTTGATGGGACATACAGGTGGACCTGTGAAACGAAATGCCCCATTGCCTCCACCAACCTTTACACGTTGGATGTGTGTATCGACCTCGTTATCTGCTGTACGGCACTCTTGAATTTCAAGGGACGCGTTGCGGCGGAAACGCACTCTATACCAGGAGAAAACAAGACGATGCCGGACCAGCTGGGTAAATTTCAAGACCTCGGAGCTGGCGGCTGTTCCTTTGGAAACCGGTATCCATAATGCAGTACGAAGTAGCTGAGTTGGCCATTTTACAGTAGTGTACAGAATATCTGTAGCTATTGGGCATATGCATCAAAAAATGGCAAATGCAAACCCAAAGAGACAGGCTCTTCCAAAAAAAATTGTAGATTCAACAAATTTCATCAGCGGAATTTTCGCCAGTGTTGTAGCGAAGGAATTGGAGCTGGTATGCTGAGCATTTTTCCAGGGGGCGATACTCCGTACACATGCCGGGAGACTGGACCTGGCCGATGAATCGCGATACAGCCGCCCCATCCATCGGGTTCTTGCCCTATCCCAAAGCCACAACGGGGATTGTCTCTCCATTCCAACTCCAAATCGACTAGCACGGCTTGCAGTAGTGGCCGGGAGCTCAGCTTTCCCCAGATCTCGTTGCTTTGTTGATCCACTCTTCCTCCCTAGTCTCAATGGGCATAGCGTGCTCCCCGCGAAGCTTTGCGAATGCTAATATTAACCTGCTGTGCAATATACATTGACCAATCCGGTGTGCCAGACGCTCCATGGTACTTTCCGGGGAGGATGGGTATATAACCACAGGAAGTGGCCGGATTGGTGTTTAAAAGCGTAGTTGATGCCTCATGTATCTCTGCCATTTTCTTGCCGAATTTTGTTGTAGAAAAGTCAACATTCAACCTTTACTTTCGCCGATGAATCTGAAATCACTCGATTATTTGAAATTGCCAGGCAGAAGATGCCTATGGTGGCAACTGCCAAATGAATTCCAAATCCAAGTCAACGCCGTCCAACCGCGATCCGAGATCACCCTCATACCGAGCAAAAGGTGCCATAGAGGGATCGAATGGTAGTGATAGCCAGTCGTTCATGTCGAAATTAGAGAGACTCTCTAGATCAAGCCCCGAAGTCACATCCCCTTGCCCTGGGGTTACATGATGCGAGGCCGAAAGTGGCGTTGTGTTTGAATGCGATCCATTATGAGGACGAGCTCTCGGTTGAACGGGCGAAGGATTCGATGATTCTAGACTCCTTCGAAGTCGTGCTGCTTGTGTATGGAGCAGTGCTGCATAATGTGATTGCAAATGCGCGTCATCTTGTTGATTCTCCTGCATAGCTGCAATGGCTCGATCAAGAATATGCAAAGCTTCCTGGAGTTTGGAATGACGTACACCCAGCGCGAGTGCCTTCATTAAGAAGATGGAAGAGCTGATGGTACGGAAGAGAAGCCTCATTGGCGAATAATGCAATGCACCGGTTTTGCCAAGTGAGGCGACTTTCTCCAATATTTGGCAGCTGCCTTCGATAACTTCTTCGATGAAGCCATATTCCCGGCCTGTCATGCCCAGTCGTCTGGTTCTCTCTATGAAAGAGTGGTCGATGGTAGTTTCGCTGTGGGGGTTGTCGCGGGTTAGAACTCGTTGCACCACGAGCTGCATGCCGATGGAGCTGACAAGAACCCTTAGATATTCGTATTCGATGAATAGTATATCTGCGAAAGCCGTTCCCGATGCTAATAGAATTAGCCAGTAGGAAGTACAAGTCAAAGTTATATCACATACCCGTAGAATTCATGTTCTCTTGCCGCCAAATTGCTATCAAGGTCTGCTTCTCTTCCACGGTGGACAAGGATTGTTCGGTTGTGTCGAAAGCCGTCTGTGCATTAATCAAGGGATATAATTCCGTCATTGTCGAATTCGTCATCTTGGTGATATTGATCCATGAATTCATGCACGAAACCCATTCTCTGGGCCCTCTCTGCCGCGACATCTGCAGTGCGATTGGGACAGAGATATCAGCATTGGAGGGCATTGGGGAAGTGCAACCAATCCTTGAAGCTAGAACATTGACGTATACGAATAGCAGGCTTGGCAAGCGTTGCCGTCGTAGATCAAGATGCTCAAGATACATCTCTGCATCGATTCCAGTTAGGCCATCGGGGTTGGGAAATCTAATGTTTGGGTCAAATGCACCAAGCTCATGAGCGAGAGCTAATGCCGAACTCAGAACCATCCACGACATACGCTCGAATCTTTTTGTTGGCTCGACGACGTCCTCTCTCCATCGAGCTGAGACAGGAACCTCTTCATCGCTTGTTGGCGGATCACGCGCATCCAGATGGGTCATGATGAAATCTGAATCCCAACCATCCGTGTCAGGCGGAAATTGTAATGACCGTGGATGCCACTCAGACATAAGAAGAAGTGCTTCAATGCTACCTATATTCCTAGTCCGGGCCTTGGACAGTTTTTCCTGACCCAAGGTGAGTCGAAGAAGAAGATGCTGGCAATGTTGCCATAGACGGTGATGTATGAAGAACGCGCGAGAACAGCCCCCAACCCCGCGAAGGGTGTGATAACGCGAGGATAGCATCAATATTGTACAGCAAAGCATGGGTTCTTGTGTCACAAGGTAAAAATGATTCTTATGCGACGCGAAGAAGTCCGTGAGAATAGGGGAGAGCGGATTCAAATTTTCGAAGAAACTGTATCAGGATTAGCATCGCAGCGCCCTTTCAAGGAGGATTACTTACAGATCAACAAGCGTCATCGCCTCATGTGCAGAGAACCATCCCATCTTTACAAATCGGCAGGCTCCCCAAATTTGCACGGCATCGATTGTGGTGAGGCGCCAAGGACCCAGAGTAGGGGTAGGGACAGCAGTGGTCTGTGGTGAATCTTCGCGAAGAGCCGCTTCAAACAAGATGTCCATGGCATCCTTATTGTTCGAAACTACCTTTTGCAACATAGATGTTGGAAGATGGTCATCTTTGGCCCCAATTTGGCCCCGGGAACTTGATTGTGATCTGCTTGCCTTAGAATAAATAGAAATCGGCAATGAGAGTACAACGTACCTCTGATCGATCTCAGTTTCACGTACAGGGTGACTCCCTCTGCTACCCTGGCCTTCCTTTGGCGCTCGAGACCATGGCTTCTTTGATGTGAAAATACAGTCAATCCGTTTCTTGACGCAACGCACGCATTTTTCACCTTCACTCGCTTGGCATTTCACCTTCCGCCGCGAACATGGAACACATGCCTTGTATGCTCGCTGGAATTCATATTCATGAAGAGCCCTACTACGCGGCGGCTTCCTGTCCATGGGTGTTTGCAGGAGAAAGAATCGCAAGTGCGGAGAAGTGGAGACGACGGCTTTTTCTTGTTGAAATACCCGCGGTCAATGAGATGCCGTCTTCATGAAGTTGGCTAGTATTGGTACAACAACTTACAATGTTGAAGATATAGAGAAGTTTCAAAGACATTATTTATCTTGGAAGAGTCGTATACTACTAGTACTGGCTTATGAGTGCCTCGAGATTGAAATACTGTCCCCGAGTTCTCCTAAATGCCAAATAGCCGCGGTGGAATGACCCTTGGAAAATACCCGCCATTCAATTCGAAGGAAATAGAATCAGGCAAAGGGGGCACCCGGTTGAATCAATTGCTCTCCTACTAGTACCTAGATAGTAAGGGAAAATATGGCAAATCAAGTCAAATATCTAAAGTTAGGGTTTTGATCTCCCCCATCTGTTACATCAACTCGGTCATGCTCGTTCACCTTTCCATATACGCGATCACGTCTCTTATTCTCAAGGGTCAGATTGATATGTAACCCAATGGCCAGTATCACGATAAGACCAGTGAAAGCACAACCTATGGCACAGCCTTTGGTATAGAGAGGCGCGTCGCTGTTGGGGAAGACGGAACTGCTGACTAGACTGGAGCATTGCCCAAAGACAGCTAAAAGAGCCATGCCTGCTCCCTTTTTACTTTCTCCTCCCTGGTTATTCAACATCCAAGTGATATTAATAGCGAGTGCAGGGAAAATTCCACAAGTTGCGAGCCATATGCCAGCATATCGTGCGCCAGTCTGGGTCTCGTCCTCCACGCACGTTAGGATAAGATAGCCCGCTGTTCCCATGGTAGCGAAGAATGTGATTACCAACCCGCGATTTCCCCATCGATCGGAGACAATGGCGGCAGCGATGCAACAGAAAAATGATACAAGGTATGGTGGAGCTGCTAGCCCCTGCGCGTTGATCGAGCTGTATCCCATTGTTTCCAAAATGGTCGGCAGGAAATTGGAAAGACCTGCGAAAGAGTAATTGCAACAAAAGTGAACCGTCATGTGAACATAGTTCTTGTAGTCTTTCAATCCACTTAGGACTTGCTGCCATTGCATCTTATTCTTTGCCGTTCGGTCGATAGTCTGAAGTCGTTCCACAGCCTCTGTTTGCTGGGATTCGTCAAGAAACGTGGCCGAGCCGGGGGAATCGGCAAGGAAGAAAAACACGATGACCGAGAAAAGGACAGTAGGAGCACCCTCTAGTATCGTTAAGCTCTGTGATGATCAAGATAGGGAGCAAGCATACCAATAATGAAAAGGTAACGCCATGGTTCGAGAGAGCCTTTGATCTGAGTGATACCGTATGCAAGAGCTGATGCAAAGCAGTTGGCTACTGGAGACATCCCAAGAAGGACAGACAATCGAAACCCCAGCTCATTTCTCTGGTAGAATAGCGAAAGGAAATAGGGTGCACCGCAGCCGAAGACAGACTCAAAAATACCTAACAATCCTCGACACACGAGAAGTTCTGCAAAGTTATTGACGGCACCACTGCACATTGCAGCTGCGCCCCAGCTAGGTCATTCAATATTGTCAAACTAAACTCCAATGTCCAGTAGTTCGAAAAAATGGGTATGGAAAGAGGGGGATACTCACCAGATGCATAAAACAGCGATATATGAGTGAGCTGGGAGAATCTTCCACAAGACGGTTGTCCATTCGAAAATGATGTAGCAGATATAGAATGTGTAAAGTACCCAGGACCATTTATAGTCATCTAGCCCTAAATCATCTGCGATTCCCGCAGTCTTTGCATTGCCGATATTGCCTTGTAACGGGGAAGGTTATGATCAGTAACAGGATGGCAGGATCGATTACTGTTGTTGCATACCTCGATCTAGATAAGACAGAACATAGAGTATGCAGACTATTGGTAGCACTCTTCTATCGAACTATTGATGTATTAGTATGGCCACTTGCGGAACCACATGTAGCAAATGATGTATCCAACCTTCTTTCGAATCAAGGATTGTCTTTCTTCTGGAACAATGACTTGAAGGTAAGCCTTCTCGGTGCCAGCACTTTCAACATGCTGACAATTCGGAAGCTGTTCTATGTCTTTGAAATCCGACATGGTACCCGGTTCAGCAGCGTCAACAATGAAGAACGAGAAGATACATGGCAGGCAAAGAATGGGACCAGCTCTAGAATAAATAATTTCTAGATACAAGCAGATCTCGGATAAAGGGATCAAGACTCGAGGGAGGCTTTGCCTCAAACGTTCTGCCGAGCTCAAAAATCCGGGGTCCCCACGGGGTCCAAGGGCTGCATGTTCGATAAAGTGCCGGGCCCCGCACGAGAGAGCGCTATGATATTGATTTGCAGTAGATCCAATTGGTTAGAAAGTAGGGATTTACGTACCTAACCCCATTAGAGTCCTCGAATAATGTCATGGCGAAGATGAAGAAGAGGGGAAACCACCCGCGGCGGATAGTCGCAATTATCCGCGCCTGAAACATCCGCGATATTCGATCAACAAATGGAATGAGATGCAAAAAACCTCGCGTCCGATATCGGTTGCAAATATGAGATTTAAAAACGGGTCAATTCGTCGAGAACATATTTTTCATCACTCAAACCCTTTAAACATCATCTCGGAAACATGTCTCAGTCTACCGTTCCTTATCCTTTCCACTTCGACACCGCATCGGCCCCAGGGCCCCAGGATGGCACAAGTATCGACGTCACGGTCAGTGTGAAGAATGTCCGTGGCAAGATTCCCTCAATTCAAGCATCTCGACTCCGCACGATGATGCTCGAGGCTCGCAATGATCCTACCAAGATTCTAGCTCACGCCTGCACGTACGACGGTCTTTCTTCTCGTTTGGTCGAGGAGGCGGGGTTTCCGCTCGTATTTCTGGCAGGGTATGCAGTCGCCAGCTCGTATGGCCTGCCAGATACCGGGTACATCGCTATGGCCGAGATGTGTGATAAGATCCAGGAATCTTTCCGTCAGGTTAGCGTGCCGATCATGGCAGATGGTGACACCGGATATGGAAGCCCGATGAATGTCAAGAGGACTGTTGAGAGCTTCGCAGCTGCTGGTGCAGCAGGAGTGATGATTGAGGATCAGCGATGGCCGAAACGTATCTTTCCCTTATCTTTGATCCTCGACGAAACCAAGACTAATTAGATTGTTTACCTTAGGCTGTGGCCACACCAAGGGCAAAGATGTCGTCTCTCGTGAAGAAGCCTTTGCTCGGATCCAAGCTGCCTGCGATGCCCGAAATGAAGGAAAAGATATTTTCATCCTTGCGCGTACAGACTCACTGATGTATGGTTGGGATGAAGCCATAACCCGTGCAAAGGAATTCAAGCGGATCGGTGTCGATGCGATCTTTATCGAGGCACTGCCAGATCGCGATGCAATGAAGCGATGTGCGGAGGAGCTGGATATTCCAGTATTTGCCAACATAATTGAAGGAGGAAAGACGGAGAATCTTTCTGCTAAGGAACTTGCTGAGCTGGGATATAGTGCAGTTGCTTATCCTTGGACCTTGGTTGCGGCTCATCTCAAGAGTATTCGAGAAGCATTAGATGGACTGAAGAGATCTATGACTACTGGGTCCCCTCCAATGATATTGACATATGATCAGGTTTGTGAAGGTGTTGGATTTAACAAATACTGGGTAAGTTTCCCTCATTTCATGGAAAGATACCGCGTTGACCAATTCCCATGGTACTATAGGATCGAGAGGAGAAGTACAAATACAACAATTAGACAAGTACTTGCATAGTATTAGTGTCAAGAACTACATTTCAAGATAGCAGTCACCTTACTAGCACCATAGTGTAGTATTTCTGTTCCAAAGTTTTACTATATACGTGTAATTGTAAGCTTCCCCTCTTGCGTGAGCAACCTGCCACAAGCACGCCATACAACCTCGTCATCCGCGAACCCACGAGGATTATAAATCCGATTATTTATCATTGAAGCTATTTAAGATCGATTCGAGATATCTGACTACTCAGTCTTATTATTATCTAGAAACACACGGAAAGACTACAGATATTTTGCAAAAAGATCACAGATATGACAGAATCCAAGCCCAATCGCCAGCTTCACCTCACAGCTTTCATGCGGCCAGTATCTCTCCATACTGGAGCTTGGCGCTATCCTGGCTCTTATCCGGACGCAAACTTCAACTTCAAGCATATTTCCGCGTTCGCGCAGAAACTTGAAGCAGCCAAATTCGATGCATTTTTCATGGCAGATCACCTGGCTGTACTCAATATGCCCATCGAAGCTCTCAAGCGTAGTCATACCGTGACATCCTTTGAGCCCTTTACTTTACTTTCGGCTTTATCTTCAGTCACCGAAAAGATTGGACTGGCCGCTACAGCAAGTACAACATATGACGAACCGTATCACGTTGCTAGGCGATTCGCCAGTCTTGACCATTTAAGTGAGGGCCGAGCAGCCTGGAATATTGTGACGACGGGGAATCCGGAGTCTAGCAAGAATTTCGGATTTGATGAGCACATGGCCCATAGTGATAGGTACAAGCGAGCGCGGGAATTCTATGATGTGGTTACGGGGTTGTGGGATAGTTTCGCCGATGACGCTTTCACTCGAAATGTGGAAACTGGAGAATATCTGGACCCTGAAAAGCTTCATGTCCTGAATCACGAAGGAGACGAGTTTAAAGTGCGTGGGCCACTTAATATCGCACGTCCTCCGCAAGGATGGCCGGTGATTGTTCAGGCAGGGCAAAGTGAGCCAGGACGACAGCTGGCAGCTGAGACAGCCGAGGTCGTCTTCTGTAGTCCCAAGGACCTTGAGTCCGCAAAGGAACTATACGCAGATATTAAAGGCAGAGTGGAGAAAGCAGGCCGTGATAGAGATAGCTTGAAGCTACTCCCTGCAGCTTTGCTAATTGTCGGAGAGAACAAGCAGGATGCATGGGAGAAAAGATTAAAGCTGGATAGCCTGGTCCATTACGACAGTGCCATCGCGTCCTTGTCGGTCGTGCTCGGCCTTGATGCCAGCAAACTTGACCCTGATGGGCCTTTGCCAACGCATTTGCCAGAAACTAATGGAAGTAAGACGGCGCGAGAGTCAGTCGAGAAAGTTGCTAGAGAAGAAGGCCTGACCGTCCGTCAGCTTGCTCAACGCCAGGGGGGGTTTTCAGGTTTGACTTTCCTTGGATCTCCAGAAGAAATTGCCGACGAGCTGGATATTTGGTTACGTGAAGAGGCCTCGGATGGATTCACCTGTGTATTCCCGTTTCTACCGCAAGGTCTAGATGAGGTCACTGAGAAACTCATTCCAGAGCTACAGCGAAAAGGTCTTTTCCGCAAGGATTATGCTGGTTCGACACTGCGTGATCACTTTGGATTAGTTAGACCAGAGAATAGGTTTTTCAGCAAACCATGATAGCATCTCTTTAGCTGATGGCAAAATCGGAGCATTCTATACTTGCCATTTGTCTGTCTATCTTACACATCATGGGTTTACACAGTTCACAGAGCATCCAAATTTAGAAGAACTACTGTAGTTGACACTATCCAAAATTCATTTGCAGACCATCAAGATAGAAATGTTTGAAATTGGTCGGTCATCGAACCAATTCAAATTGTGGATTGATTGACCTAGACATTCGCAGAGCCTATTCTGGATTGAAGAACCCAACCAAACCCCATTGGATTGGGGTTTAGGTTGGGGTCATAGGGGCAAGTCTCGGTACTGAGGCCGAAAGCACCTTTGATCAAAGCACAGGCCGAGTTAATAGTCCGCTCCAACCCCTCTACATTTATAGTAGGGTTGACCTCAACCAAGTCCATTGCAACAAGATTACCAGTGTCGCGGACGCGACGAACAACCAGCTCCCCCTCCTGCAGAGATAGTCCTCCAGGAACAAGATGTCCAGCGCTTGGTGCCCACCCAGGATCAAGAGCATCAATATCACAAGAGAGATGGATCGGCGTCTGTCCACCAACATACTCTAGCGCCATGCTAACAACCGAGTCAATTCCGCGCCTGCTGAGGACTCCGCGAGAATGATGGCCAGTTCTGAATTGGCGGATACAGCCATTTTAAACGCAATTGTGAAAGAGAATCTTGGATGTTTTCAGAGACAATTGGAGATGAAAGCAGGCTTGAAATGGGAATAAAATACTGTTTATATCTTTTTCGTGCGTCCGGTTAAACATACTCTGGCAGCCAGGGTCACTGTCTCAAAAGGGTATACGCCGATTTCAGCTCCCCTAAAGTTGAGAATAGCCGAACGTACGGGGCTGCAGATTTGATCATAATGCTACACGATGAATTGGAATATAAAAAAAAGATGTAAGTACATACAGAGTATCGGCTGAAGACCTGGAGTCGCAAATCAACCCTACGCTCGGTATTTCGCCTACGGCAATTTAAATAAATACATATATAAACATCTAGCTGTGTTTTCATTTAAACGAATATAGCTCTTGAGATCTATTTAGACATCGGTCAAGATTGAATTTTCTCAATGTTCGTCTATACTTAACTTTAATGGACGCTACGTCAGCCATATGCGGCAGTGGGGCATAGGATCGCCGTTAAAGGTGAGTCGAGCCGGCAGCGCTTGGATACAGAAGGCCCTTGTAATTTAGAAATCCAAAGCAACACCCAACTGAAAATTCAGCGCACAATCCCATTCGTGTCACTGAGTAATATGGCGAAGCAAGTGCTCACCACTTCCAAATTCCTGGCCAACCCGAGCCAGCTGGCCGTTGTGGCAGCAAAGTACTCTTGTGGGGCAGTATGAAGATCACCCATTTACTATATTCACCCCATCTACATACGTAATTCCTCATCAGCTCTGACAATACCTAAACAGCCCCGAAGCGGTGCCGAGCATGGCCCTGATGCTCTACTTGACTCAGGGATATTCTCAAATATCCAATCAGAGACAAATTACAAGTTAACAATCGACCACCTCGCGCAAAACGGCACGTTCAGCAACAGCAAGGAAGCCAACAATGCAGATCCAGACACCAACAACATGAAACTGCCACGAACAGTCAGTCTTGCATCCAAGCAAGTCAGCGAATGCGTCTACGCCCACGCCCGACAGGGCAAATTCGTAATGACCCTTGGCGGAGATCACTCGATCGGAATGGGAACCGTCACCGGAGTCGCACGGGCAATTCGTGAGCGATTCGGGGATTCCGAGCTCTCCGTTCTCTGGATAGACGCCCATGCCGACATTAACACTCCCGAAACGAGCCCTAGTGGACGAATTCACGGGATGCCGGTTGCGTTTGCCTCTGGACTTGCCCAACACGGTATCTTTGATTGGATCACGGCGTCACATCTCATTAATCTCAAGAAATTTGTGTACATTGGCCTTCGTGATATGGATGAAGCTGAGGAAAGGGCTATTGCGCAGAAGGGGATTAAAGCGTTCAGTATGAAGGATGTCCGACGGTAAGATTTACACTGGCCAGTCCCGGAATCATTCACATCTAATTTCATCCAGGCACGGTATCGAAAAGGTCATGGATCTTACATTGGAGTATCTTGGTGACGAAACGCCAATCCATGTGTCTTATGACATTGACTCGCTCGATCCGGAATGGGCACCATCAACTGGGTTCCCTGTTAGTCCCGGGCTATCACTTGATGAGGGAATCCATATCTCGCGTCGGCTTCATGATACTGGAAATCTTGTAGCGATGGATTTGGTGGAGGTGAATCCACTCATTGAGCCAGAGAAATTAGATCTGACTGTTGAATCTGCGAGATCTGTAATTCATGCTGCTTTGGGTGTTGATAGAAAGGGTTTTTAAATCTCATCTCCTTTGCTGACGACGAAATTGGAGCGTTGAAAATTTGCATGTCTCTTTGTTCTACACGTCATGTGTTGACACAATCCACATAATGTTCAAGTTCAGTAAAAGTACCTTATTCAATCTTAATAAGACTCCACCTGCAGATTATCAAAATGGAAACTTTGAAGCCGGCCGATATAAGGATTCCCGATTGAGAATCGGCGTTCTTTCAGATTGCCGGTCATCGGGCCAATTAAAAGAGTTGATTGGTTGACTCATCCGCCCTTCGATTGACGTGGAACGATCTAGAGAACAAGTAGAATATAGCTATATCTTACTCGGAATGCTCGAAGCTGCTTCAAAATACTTCCAAATCATTCCTCGTTCAATCTAATACCTCCAAAGCCACCTCAATGGGAAGCACCACTGAGGCCCCATTCACCATCCGCACCCACCGTCCCGGAGACATAGGATGGATAACCCACCGACACGGCGTCCTTTACCACGAAGAACATAACTGGAACGAGCAATTCGAGTCCATGGTAGCCAAAATCTCCGCTGAATTTATCGAAAACTTTGACTCGGCCTGTGAACGCTGCTGGATCGCCGAAAGAGAAGGCAAATTTCTTGGCTGTATCATGCTAGTGAAGGATCGTTCTTCTGATAATAATGCCGCAAAACTGCGGTTATTACTCGTTGAGCCGAGTGCTCGTGGATTGGGAGTTGGGAGCAAGCTTGTACGGTTATGTACGGAGTTTGCTAGGGAAGCTGGATATTCTCGCATTGGGCTATGGACCCAGACTATCTTGACCTCGGCGAGAAGGCTATATGCAAATGAGGGTTATAAAATAATTAAGACTGAGGAACATTCGATTTGGGGGCCTAAGATGGTAGGGGAGCTTTGGGAAAAGGAGTTATAATGGATGAGAAGGACTGTCAGTGGATTTTACTTGTGCAGGGTTGGATTGTATTAGTAGTAGCAAATAGACTGCGGAATGAGATTTTTGTCTAGACCTACGCACTGCCTCATTATTTACTAAAGTACTATGCTTCTTACCTAAAACTAGTGATGCATTGCTGTATCATAAAAAATAGTATCATGGAAAGGTAGGAGAGATACTCGAGTACGTGCAAGTAAGTTGTGGATCCCTTACGTGAAGCTACCCCAGATTCTCTCGCGTGTTAGATAATGTCGCGTGTCTTCTGAAACATCACATCCACTTGAACATGAGGTTCGTCAGTCCGAGTATTCTGGTGTTTGGATGCAATCCCTGCATCACTGGACTTTTCAGCGCAAGGATTATGATGAATGCCAAGTCAGAGAGAGGCGGGTTTTGCTCCATACGAGCGTTTGATACATTGATTCAAATAGCTGGATAGCTACCTGGGCATGGGATTTTACACTCTTTGTCCCTCTCCCTACCTATATGAAATACCATAATCGACAGAAGAAATTCCACGTCTCACATCTATTACACTAACATTGAACTGAGCAGCTACGAACCTCAAGTGCATCGGCCCTTCCTAGTCGAAAACTAGCTTATCACAACATAGAATTATACAAAATAGCCCCAGAGAAGGCTACATGTTATTGGAGAGCATATAAAACCCATCTCTCTCAGTGACACACCATGTAAACAAATACCGATACAAAAACTACATTTTAGAGCCACAGTATGAACGGAAAGATCGGCTTCTCGCGGGACGGAGCCGGGCGCCAAGAATGTCTGCAGATCGGTTTCTCTCAAGGTGAATCGCATGGGACTATCTTTTTTTCCGTCAAAGTGATATCCGAAGTCTCCGCAGGATACGAGATACGCGGACAAGCATCATTTTGTTGGATAGATATATGATCCGTGCAAGTTGAATGCGAGTGCGACCGACCTGGTACAAAATTAGTACTATTTGATTCTAGGAGATGACGAACATGTTGGGCATACTGTACGAAATTGAACAGCACACAATGGGGATCACTAGTTAAAGATCCGAGTGGACACTTGGAGAAGGGTGTGTTGGTCCAGACGGTCGGTGTGCAAGTGGAGAGAGAGAGAGAGAGAGAGAGAGAGAGAGAGAGTGCAAGGCATAACCATATGCCATACATGAATGACGGACATGCGGATTCATTCTGCTCTAATAAGTGCAATTTGGTGAAAATGGACTACAAATGGATCATATTCGTACCTTTGGAGTAAAACCTACACTTAGATATTTGATTTGATATTTGGATATTCCCCTGTTTGGCATAGTCGAACTTTGAAAGGAGCTCAGGCCGAACATCAAAGTTTTCCAGGTTGACCGCTCTATCATTCAATCCATCGTCTGTACGAAATACCCCAGATCAATTGAGTCATATTCGACTGGATTCTGCGATTTTCTGCAATCAATTCGGAACGGACAGGAAGACTAGTGTCATGCCATGTCCCAGTGTTGCCGATGGGTTCCATGGATGCGCGGACCTCGCGGACCGTGGGAAGTAACTAATCGCGAGCCCTAATTGTGTCACAGGGTATAGATATCCTATCTATACCTCAATCCTGGTAAACACAGAACATTTCCTTTTTTTTTCCTACCTGGTAACTTCCATCCGTCTACTCTGTACATACGATCCATATCCAGATAATGAAATTGTGCCGCTGGCTTGCAGTTCCCTGCGCGGCCGATCATGAGTCAAATGACAGGTGGAGCAGTGAACTTTTGCGCTAGCACTCCCCATTGGCGTAGAAGTTATCAGTAATGGTGTTGTTGATCCACTTTTTTTTTTTGATTTTGGTACTTTTTGTACGAGAATGAGAGGAAGAGATTGCTGTATGTTGAAGAGGAGAGATGGTACAATGACGGGACTACGTGTACCTGTACAACATCCCCCGTCACACTTTCTTCTCCTCTTCACTCCATCCACTCCAATCCCGAGATCCAACCATTCCACTTCCATCTCAATTGATAATGCGAGGAAGCCAACCTCGGTAGCTCACCGCATGTTGGCAGTGGAGATCGGCCCAAAGCTAACGGCCCATGGCCAAACTAGCGACCTCCCACTGCACTTGGGCTCATCGTCATTGGGCCTCGATCGTGCCCCTCCTCGACCATTGGAGCATAGCACGAGTTGGTCACTGTGACAACCTGGTGGAGAGCTACGATCATATGCGCCTGGTGTTGTACAGTCGAGTTGGGCATCTGAGTTTTTTTTTTATGCTCGCGCTGCCTCTTTGTTCCCGGCTTCTCTTTGAGTTTCTTTCCCTCACACCTTTCTATCATCATTGTCATCATCAATTCTTTTTACTCTCCATAATACCCTCATCTCTTACTCTCGCTCTGTGAGCCTTGTACAGTTGGTCCTACGTTAGTGTGCTTTGCTGGTCAAATTGCAAATCCTGCTCTTTTCCCTCCCCACTTTCACGACCGTTACGAACTTAACGACAACATGGCGACCGCTGCCATTCAGAATGGTGAGTAAAAAAGAAGAGATAGAAGAGAATTTTCACTAGCTTTGATTTCATGGATTTCCAAACTAATCAATGTTTTGCTTAGTCTCCGACGAGACCCTTCCCAAAGACCCCGTCGCGGTCGAACCTGTTCAGCCTACCACTACTCCAATCGTGACCGACGAGAAGCCCGCCGCCAATGGTGACGATGAAGCTTCGGAGAATGCCAAGGATGGAGAGGAGGTTGCTCTGACCGCGGCACAGAGAAAGAAGGCCAAGAAGAACGCAAAGAAGAAGGAGAAGAAGAAGCAACAAAGTGTTTCCGGTATTCCTAGCGAGGAGCAGCCCGAACAACCAGCTGAATCACCCGTGGCTACAGAGGAGCCTGCTTCAAATACCGTTGAGGAGACTCAACCTGAGACAACCACCACCGAGACCGAACCTGTCAAGGAAGAGTCTGCACCAGTTGAGGCCTCAAAGGAGACAGCTCCAGAGGCACATTCAGAGGAGGTCCCCGCGAAGACGGCGTCTGAGGAGCCTGCTGTGCAAGAACCAGAGTCTGCTGAAGCTACCGAGCCCAGGCCAGCTGAGTCTGCTACAGAGCCCGCTGGTGAAACCGCTGCTGAAAAGACGGAGACAGTCCCCGAGACTCAGGAATCTGCACCTGAGCCTGCTGCAAAGGCTGCTGCCGAGCCAACTCCTGAGCCAACCCAGGAAACTCAGCCAGAATCGACCAAGGAAGCTGCCCAGACCACTGAGCCCACTACCGAAAAGGTCGAACATGAGACCGAGGCTAAGGATGTTGCTGAGAAGCCCGAAATTCAGGTAAAGGAAACCGCTGATGCAACTCCTGCCCCAGCCGAGAAGAAGTTGGAGGAGGTCAAGACTGAAGAGCCTATCCAGGCTGAAGCCAAGGAGGAAACCCCAGTCGAGACAGCTCCAGCTACCACCGAGGAGCCCATGGCCGAGGAGGTTACTGAAAACCCCGAGGAGGCTACGATCGAAGTGTCTGCCACTGAGGAATCCAAGGTTACTTCTGCCGAAGAAGCTCAAGCCGAGCAACCCGTTGAGGATTCCAAGGTGGTTGAGCCTGCCCCAGCTGAAGACAAGGCCGAGGAGGCTAAGGTTGAGGAGTCTACACAGGTTGATACTGAGAACGAGAAGCCTGTTGAGACTACTGCCGAAGCCACTACTGCTGAGGTTGCTCCTGTTGAACAACCCGCTGAAGAGTGCAAGGTCGAGGAATCTACTGACGTTGCTGCTACCGAGACTCCCTTAGAGAAGGAAACTGAGGAGGTCAAGGATGAGGAGCCTATTGTGGCCAAGACCGAAGAAACCCCTGCCGAGACTGCCACCGAAGCTCCTGTTGAGAAGGCCGCTGAAGAGCCTACCGTTGAGGAGCCTAAGGTCGAAGAGCCAAAGGTCGAGGAGCCTATCGCGGAGGAGACTAAGGTCGAGGAATCTAAGATTGAAGAGCCCACTAAGACTGAGGCTCCCATCGAAGAGCCAATCGCCGAGAAGCCTGCTGAGACTACTACCGAGCCCGAAGCCACTGCTGAATCTACTACTGAATCTGTTGTTGCTATTGAGACTGCCACTGAGCAGGCCGCTGAAGAGCCCAAGGTCGAGGAGGTCAAGATTGAGGAGCCCACTAAGGATACTGCCATTGAGCAGCCCACCGAGACTACGACCGAGCCTGAGACTATTCCTGAGGTTGCTACTGAGCCTACCGCTGCCACCGAGACCACGGTTGAACAGTCTGTCGAAGAGCCTGTCGCCGAGAAGCTTGTCGAGACTACCAGCGAGACTTGCGATGTGACTCCTTTTGAGGAGGCCAAGGTTGAAGAGACCAAGGTCGAGGAACCTGTGGAGGAGGCTGCGGAGCAATCTGCCCCTGTTCCCGTCCAGGAAGCCGAGTCCGTCAAGGAAGAGACTCCTGCGGAGCCCGCCAAGGTTCAGGTCGAGGAGACTGTGGTTGAAGATAAAACCGAAGATGCTCCTGCTCCTGCTGAGGAGCCGGTTGTCGAGAAGACCATCGAGGAATCATCTACTGAAGCTCCCGCAGGCGAGACCCTCGCTGAAACCAAGGATGTTCCTTCTGAGTCTGCTGCCGAGGCTGCCCCTTCTGAGACCAAGGAAGAGACTATCGAGGAAACCATCCCGGAGCCTGTTCTTGAGAAGGAGACCGAAGTTGCTTTCACCTCCGTCCCTACTGAGGCCGTGACTGTTGAGGTGCCTGCTACCGAGGAGCAGAAGACTGAGCCTGCCGTCGTTGATGTCGCCGCTGAAGCCCCTGTTGCTGAAGTTTCTGCTGTTGAGACTCCTGTTGAGGCTCCTGCTACTGAGGCTCCTGCCACTGAGACTCCGGCTGTTGAGGAGGTTTCCGTTTCAGAGGAAAAAATTGCTGAATCGATCCCTGAAACTCCTGCTGTCGAACAGCCTGCTGCTGAGACCACCCCCTCTGTTGATGAGACCCCAGTCAGTGAAGCAACTCCTGTTGAATCTGCCGTTGAAGAGTCTGTTGTTGACGCTCCTGTGGCCGAGACCGCTCCAGTTGCTGAGGTAGCCCCTGTTACCGAGGACAAGGTCACCGAGGTTGTCTCCGATGAGCAGACCACAGAAGAACCCACCACCGCTGAGCCTGCTACTCAGATCTCTGAGTCTAAAACCGAGGATCTTGTTACAGAGAGCCCTGTCGTGACCGAATCTGCCCCTGAGGCCCCTGCTGCCGAGGAATCAGCCCCGGTTGAGGAGCCTGTTGTTGAGATTGCCCCTGTCGAGACTACCGATGTCAAGGAGACTACCGAAGAAACACCCGCAGTCGAAATCTCGGCGCCTGCTGAAGAGAAGGTTGAAGAGCCTCCCAAGGCTGTTGAAGAGCCAGCTCAATTCGAGGAGACCCCCGTTGTTGCTGCTGAGCCTGTTGCCGAACCTACCCCTGAGGTCAAGGTTGAAGAGACTCCCGCAGTTAAGGAAGAACCCGTCGCGGAGGCACCTATTCCTGAGCCACAGACCGAGACCAAGGCCGAGGAAGTCCCTGCTGTTGAGGCCTCTGCCGAGACAGCTCAGCCCGAGGCTCCTGTCGACGAGACTCCCGCTTCGAAGGAAGTTGAGGGGACCCCTGAGGAGTCCAAGGATAGTATTGTGTCCCCTGAGGCTGTGGCTGCTGGCGCTGCGGCTGCCGCCGCGACTGGTGTTGCTGCTGTCGGCGTTGCTTCCGCTGTTCATGAGCCTAAGGCTACTGAGGCTGCTCCGGCTGTGGCAGAGCAGAAGGACTCTACCCAGATAAAGGATGAGCCTGTCGACAACAAGACCGATAACAGTAAGCTTTCGCCGCTCAATCTTGCGTATAACGCGTCTGTGCCGTCATTCGATGCTGATCCGGCCCTTGCAGCCCTTGCTGGCGATCGTGAAGCTCTTCTCCAGAAACTCCAACAGCCGTCCACAGACCAACTGACCGCAACTCTCGCCGAGCAGCCATCTGCTAACGACAAGAAGGTCACCGTCTCGACCGAGGACCAGCCTGCTGAATCCAACAAGCAGCCCGCCGAGTCCGCCGAGCCTACCGCCAAGGACAATGGTCTCGCCCCCAATGATGCGAATGAGGAAGAGGCTCGTCCAGTGAGCCAGAACCGGTCAGTGACTGCTGTTTCTCTGAATAGTACAGGTGACAACTGGCTCAAGGCGTTCCTGCGCACGGTGTTTGTGGGCTTCTTCGGCACAATCTTTGCACCTTTCCGCCGCCGCGGAAAGGACCGCAAGTAAGAATTGCGTCGAAGTTATACATCCCATTCATCTGTCCTTTGATGCTGCACATTCGCCCACATTTGAGGGTTCACTAGAGACATTTCCATAGTCTGAGCTGCAGATACTGACAATGATTGATATCAGGAGCTTGTTCTGGGTTGCCCTTGTCCTGACCCCTGCTGTGGCCATTTTCTGGCGCTCCTTGCCTTAGGGCTTGGATTTCGTCTATTACACCATATGCATTCGAAGGAGATGAATTGGCGAGCGAAAAAGTTGTCAAGAATGTTTTTGCCTCTCCGCTTTTGATTCCCCTGTATTGATTACGATTCTCTTATTTTTGTTCTCCGTTTTCTTTTTTTGTTTCCTATTGCTGTTTTTCCTTTTGGTCTCTTCTCTTATGAGACACTCTTGCAATCTTGTTGCCCTCTATGGGCTTGATGATTTTCTTTTTCTTGTCTCTCCTATTAGCATGCCTGGCCCATTTCAAGACCAATATAAGTCGAGATGGGAGCTTGTATCGCTTTAAAGGTATAATGAGGCTCTCTTATGAACTTAATGAATGAACATGAATCAGTTTAAACTCATCTTTATATTTAGATATAGTGTTGTCTTTTCCCTGCAGTCTTTCTTTTTCGCGTGTAGCTGCCTGGCCAGTCACGTTGGCTGCCCTCGTTCACTTCTCTCACTTGTCTTCTTTTCCCCTTCACTTTTCTCCCTCATCCTCTGTTGACTGTTTTCATCCAACTCTAATTGTACGCCTACTATTCTTCCGTTGACATTTACAGTGTTCATTTTCTTTCGCCGCTCTGGTGAATAATGGAGAATATTGCTATCCCAGGACCTCGAAGAAGTCCTACAAGACAAGACTGTCCTGAGAGATACTGTGGTTCAACCACTCCCTCTCCAACAGGACCTGCTTCTCCTGCTGTATTTCCCATTTCCAATTGCAATTCCGGTTTCAAGACCACTAGCAACGACGAAGAAGATCTCGGGAAAGCTGATCCACATGTGAGCATGGGTATCTCACGCGATTCTCAAAGCAGCAAGCTTCCTCACAAGAGTAATGGTGAGACCTTGTTCCAATAAACAAACTCATTGTGCCATCGAACTCGCGTTTCTCTCGCTCTCAAAACAATTGAGTACTAACACGAATTTCTATCAAAGGCCGCACGAGTCCCAAGAAGGCCTCTGATGAAGTGTACCGTCCAGCTATGCCTCGCATGGTGTCCGGTCTCAACTATGATGAAGAGCTAGCACTGCCTATGCCCAAGCCTCGCCGTTCTCGAGGACAGACTCCCGAGCCTGATGCTCTTTTTGAAGATGAAGAAGATCAAATTGACAAGAGTTGTTTTTCGAAAGAGTCCTCTTGTGAAAATTCCCCTACTTGTGAAACGCCCTCTACTACATCCGAATGTAAGAAAAGATCGAGGCTCCAGATTCTCAAGTCGAAGTTGAGCTTCAAGGACTTGAAAAGGGAAATCGCAAAGGAAGAGATCTCTAGTCCTATTCCTCTCCCGCATTATCATGACAGCACCAAGCCATGTCTTCGCCGTCACCCTCCAAATGCTCTCATCCCACCTTTGGTCGCATCTACTGCATGCTCAACAAAGGCCAGACCGAAAGCTGACCCCGTTAAACCTTTTCGTCCGGAAGGCTCTTCAACCATGTCTGCTTCATCTGTCTCTAATACCAGTACCACTCCTAGTCGGATTCCTCTTCCACCTTCAAATACCCTGTCTCACGAACATGGGATTATGTCGTCTGCTAAGGGTCCTGCTGGTCAGCGTCTTTCTTCAGGCCAAAGACCCCCAAGCTATTCATCATCTGCAAGCAAGAGCGAAAAGCCTGAGAGTTCGATCATAGATACAACTGCTGGGACCATAACACCAGTGTCCTGTGAGAGTCATGCAGTCGACATTCGGACTGTACGTTCAAACCTTGAAGACTCCTCAGCTTCAGTGAACGTAGCCCACTCTTGCGATGATCAGTTCAGATACCCTGCTATCAGCGAATCTCCGCCTCGCCCAGATGATCTCCTTGAGGGAACTGGCAAGGTCAAATACATCCCCAAGGCTTGGCTGGATACACGTTTGCAACCAACAGCTCCATCATCGCAACCTAATGGGAAAGAAAATCCTCATATCCTCAATAAGGCAGGTGAAAATCGAAACGGCTTGTTTTCGTCTCGAGTGCCGACTCTCAAAGAGCGGTTCGAAAAGCCAAAAGCTCCTGCAGAAAGCTCCACAAGCCGTGGCATGGCCGCACAGAATGAAGAAATCGTTGCAATGGTCCGTTCAATCCAACGCCATACAGATACTGGAATCAAAGATCTCACCCAAAAGTTGGAGGAGCTCTCCACATGGATCAATAACCAGCTCAATCGCCATATACAGAGCATCACCGATCTCTCGCGTGCTAATTCGGACCTGTTCTCTAAGCAATCTGAAATATCACGGGAAATGATGAACTTTGAGCTGGCAATTCGGCTTGAGATCGGCGTCATGGAAAGGCATCTCAATGGCTTTGAAATGAAGTTGGTGGGTGAGTTACAGGATGAGATCCGGGCTTTGGCAAAGTCTCACGAAGAATTGAACCTCAAAACCGATGCTTTAATCCGAGGCTCTTCCACAGATGAGACTCGACGGTTCATGGAGGTACAGCATATGAAGAACTCCGAAATTGAAAGGGAAATTGCTTTTCTCAAAGCCCATACTTTAACCGATTGCTCGTTGCCTGTTCCTTCTCTGCCCATTCCAATGCCGAGTGAATCGAGCATGTGCAGCACGGATCCGTTGATCAAGACCACTATTTCTCTGATCAAGCAATCTGACTCCTCAATCAAGAGTTCCGAATCGGCAGGCAAGCTTAAGTCAAAGCCTACAACGGCGGATCTAGGCGTCCTTGCAATCGGAGCTACACACCCTCCAATGCTTCCCCCTCGGACTCCGATCAAAGCCTCTACCTCTGGTATCAAGAGATCGCCAGCAGCAGGGGCAAGCATGGGTGAAGCCAACCATAGAGAGACAAATACTGGTGATAGTGAGCCGGCCAACCTGCTTCCTCGAAGCGTTTCCTTGAACAAGAAGGGGCTTCTCAAGAACCTCAAGTCCGGTTCTCCAGATCAAGGACAACCAAAGGGAGGCAACAACGGAGACGAGCCGAAGAAATGGAGTCTGTTCAATTTTCGTCGTCGGCATGCTGCCATTGAGAGCAGTCCTAGAGGCAATGGCAAAGCACCGCTTCCGTCCGTCCAAATGCCTGTCAAAGTGCAAGCCGAGCATTTGGACAACGTGAAGGACAGGAGCAGCACCGGGTCATCGACACCACCTCTCCCGGCTGTCCCAGTTCAATTCAAACAAACTCACAACATAGACAGAGTTTCCATCCACCCCGCCCTGAGATCTATCGAGATGCCTAATACAATCTCACTGAAGAAGCGTCAAATGAACCGACCTCGACCGATTGACGTCTCATCTGCTCAAAGATGCCCATTCGCATTGGGTACAACGACCGAGGCGTGTCCGTTCCCGCCAACAACTGGCTCGTCTGATGGTGGCGTTCTGATTCCAGCAGCGGATAAAGAATCATCTTCGATTTCAGTTCCCGAAACAGAGGTTAAGGTAAGTGAAAGCGATGAGGAATGGGTGGAGGAGCGGCCTTTGCTTGGAGGAGACGACGAAGAAAGCGAATGGAATTCCGTTCGAAGGCCCAAGACAAACGGTCAAGACAATGAATCCAAGAATTAATTTGATGATGAATGGGGGCATAAACTGAATGGACCTTTTGTTCGATCTTGGTTTTTCCATGATTGGCTTCACTCTTGCTTGTATCTACTACCGACGGAATATTTCGCGATCCGAGTGACCCTAGAGAAACTTACAACGCCCAATTGAATGGCAAGTGTGACATGATTTGTTCTTCAATATGGTTCGAACAGGAAGAAAGAGATATGGTATTGATTTATGAAGCGTTTAACTGTTTCTATGAATGACTAAATTGTGAATATGGTTCTATGTCATTAGTCCACGCTGGATGTGAACAGGATTAGCGAAAAGTAATGTTGTTGATTTGAATAACCAGAACACCTTTTTCAGGACTGCACAACCTAGCGTTGGTTGTTTTGACTAATTTCATGTTCTAGTAAGATGTACAGAGTACTCATAGTATTCTTCATATTCTCAGAAACTTTCACGCTTTTCCAGTAAAGTAGTAGAGTAATACATAAATGCAATATGTCCCAGGATATATTCAAAGACAACAACACGAAACACAGATCAACAATTATTTCCCGGAAGCAAGCATCTTCTCAATATCAACAGCCGCTTCCCGGACCTGAGGACAATAATGCTGGCGCAGCAATTCACCCTCCCACACCGATCCCGCATAGACATTCGTAGCCTCAACATCAGTTGCGAAGGGATTGAAGACTCCATCACCCTTGCGCTCATCAGAATGCCACAGCGATGAAATCCGACGAGCATTGTGCTTGGCAACTTGGTTCATCAGAGCCAACGTCGCCATGGCGGATTTCTCCGGTAATTGAAGCGCAGTCGTCATGAGACGCTTGGAGAAGGTGGCAAGTCTTACAGGAGGAGGCATACCGTGTGCACGGGAGATCAAGGTAAAGTGTAGACAGCGTAGCAGTAAGACCATGGGGGTCTGGAAGTTGACCTTATTCCTTGAACGGGCCTGTGAGAGTTGATTCTCGTCATCGGCATTGTTGGGATCCGCCAGACGCAGGGAGGTATTGGGGTTGAACTCGACTTCGGGATTCGTGGAGAGAGAGTAGAGGGAGCGATAGAGGTGTTGGACGAAGAAGCCGAGATCCAGATGGAGGGAGTGGGCGGCCTTGCTGGCATCCTGTCCTTCCAACAGGGCAAATGCTGTGATTGTGCATAAAAGTGCTTCGCGGCGTGTGTCACGGCCTCGGGAATCCTGAGGCGCGGCTTCTTCTTCGTTTTCCTCGTTGTCCTCCAGTTCTGCTTGTTCTTCACGTTCGGCATGAGCAATGAGGTCCTTCATAGCTTCCAACAGGTCCCCGAAGAAGTCCTGGTTGATAAGGTGGGCGTATTTTGCCAGACCCTCAAGAACAGGTCCCATTAATTTAGGGATGCGCTGCTTCAGAATCCGGAAGTAAACGCCAAAGACAAGCTTCAAGGTCTCTGCTTGGTTCTTGTCTCGTTCCTCGTGGGAGACAAGTGCATCGGCTTGCTTCATATCCTTCTCGACGAGCTTACGCTCCTTCAACACTTTACGCTCTTTCTTCGTGCGGAATTCACGGACTTGCTTCTTCTTGCCTCCAATTGGAGCTTCTTCCTCGCGCTTATCCACCCGATCCCGCGAGGCCTTCTGAGAAAACTCTCCCAGTAGACGTAGGTGAAGGAAAATATCCAGGACGGACTCGTGGATCTGGAAATCCCGAGCTTTCATCATCTTCGCCAGTAATCGGACCGCCTCCAATGAGACCAACCCATCCTCATCCATTCTGAAAATATTTTCCAGACTCTCGCGACACTTGACGAAATCCGCGTCGACCTGTTTCCTTGCAAGTCGATTCACAAGAATCTTCAGCAATTCATTGCGAAAGTTGAAATGAGGTACCGATTGAACCATTGTGCAAGTACAGTTGATAGCGACGGTCTTCAGGCCTGGATCAACAACAACATTCTTACCAGGTTTAGTCAAGGAAGTAAGTGTTTGGACATAGTTCCGGTATCCAGTCAACAAAGCTTGTTCGAAATTTCGGAGCTTGCGCACTTCCTTGGAAACCTTGCCAGACATTTCCTCCTCACTAATGGGGCGAATACGATAACCAGGAATCACATCTTTATAGATCGCAGCTTGTGAAGCGAGTGCCAACTTCTTAACCGTGATAGGCGCATCAGGCTTCTCCACCATGTCTGCCATTGTCTTAAATAGAGATGTGTGTTCTTCCGGGTCCTCGTTGATCAAAGTGGCCATTCGTGCAAGTTCTTCCTTGGCCTGTATGATTTGAACCTTTATCGGGATCTTGGGCTTCTTCTCCTCGACCTCCGGCTCGCTTTGCTCAGAAGCATCATCTTCGTCGTCGTCGGTACCCAGAAAACTGTCGGTTTCCTCAGCGGCGTCGGCGTCGGCGTCGGCTTCAACATCGGCTGCATTGCTCTCCGGCTCGTGAACAAATCCTTCAGAGGTCTTGATAGGCAATCGAGTGCGTTCAGCTGTTTTCTTCTCCGCCTTGCGCGGGCGACGTTCATAGTCCTGCTCGACATCCCATTCGTCTTCGGAATCACCGTAAAGATCGGCCTTGGATTTTGAAGTTTTGCCGCCGTCAACAGGCGGGCTCAGCCGCCTCCTTTTCACACTCGGACCGCGCGCCATTGTGTCGATTCTAAGTCCAATCGACGAACGTTGAAGACTTGAAGGGTCTGCGAGTTTGGCGGGCGGTGGCTACTTTTTTTCGACTTTTCTGCCAGATACTTTTCTTCACCGCCCACCTATCGGGGTAGGTTCCTGGATATTTTTTTATCGGCATCAACCACCTCAAGACTACAACTTTCGCATTTCATTTCCCTTCAATCGGTGTTGTCGCTAGCCCTACCAGTCAAAATGCGTGCCCTCGATGAGACCGAAACCCGCACAATGTTCACGAAGCTTGCTTCGTACACTGGAGCATCTTTGTCAAATCTGATTGCTCCGCCCGCTGAAGGTAGCGCTACCACCGAGAGAATGGTCTTCCGACTTGTAAAGGACCGAGTGTTCTATCTTCCCGAGCGCATTGCCAATTTCGCAACCTCAATCCCCCGCGACTCTCTCCTCACCGCTGGCACGATGATTGGAAAGTTCACAAAGACTGGAAAGTTCCGTCTGAACATGAGCAGTTTGAGCATAATTGCGCCTCACGCTCGTGTAAAATGTTGGGTCAAGTCTAACGGAGAGTGAGCAGTCCCAAGTTGGATATCTATCACGCTGTTGGATGAAACTTACAAGTTGAAATAGAATGCCCATTCTGTACGGATCGAATGTTTTGAAGGCGCACGTTGCCAGATGGTCAGAGGATGCGCCTGAGCACTCGGGATGCGTCATTTTCAACCAGAATGATACCCCTCTTGTGAGACTTTTTCTTCATCGGCATGAATTATAGATCACCAACTAATCCAACTGTTAATTAGGGCTTCGGTGTGACCGCGAGATCAACTGCTGTATGAGCAAACGCCCTTGCCATAATCAACATATTGCTAACTTGTTCCCAGGAAATGCGTAAACTGGAGCCCACCGCTATCGTCGTATTTGCTCAGGTACATCTTATATTTACTCTCTTCCTTTGGTCCACCTTGATCTCGACTAACTTTATACAGGCCGATGTTGGAATGTATCTGCGCGACGAAGATACCCTTTTCACCACCTAAATAGGATCTTGACGGGCTTGAATCTCGCATGTTCGCATACTTGATCAGGATGGGAGTTATGGAGTCAATTACTATCATGTAAAAAGTGCTATTATCTCTTCGGGGATCTACTATACATCACGATACTTTTCAACGATCAATTTTCAATCAACCTGTTAATACAAAATCATCACAACCCTGGAATCAGTTTTGCCGTATCAATGCAAACATAAACTAGTACCCCCCTCCCCCTAGTAATTCGACTGATTATTGTAAAAAATATCCCGCTTTAGTTCCATCAAATGGCATAGTTACTGAATTCTTGATATATGCCTCAGGCACCAGCTGAGTCATCCTGCCCGCATCGCGATGCACCAAGACCAACGCTCACATCGGAAGATTGATGGAATATCCCATCAAAAGACCTTTCCTCTTGATCAATCCCCTTTAGTGGTATCCACATCAACTACGCAAGGATATCACTCTATACTGCGACCCCTTCATACTCAACAGCTCTCTGCCATCTGCTGCGGGGAGCAAATATCACAACCCCGCCATGCCACCTTACACTACAGCTCAGAAGCAGGCAATCGCCCAGTTTGTCAATTTGACGAATTCCAAGGACACTATTGCTGTGAAGGTTGGTTATAATCTCTGTTGAGCATCCTTTGTTCTAAACACTCACGCAACACAACCCCCTTCTCCAGATATGTATCTCTGAACTTCAAAAACTGACAACCACATTAGGCGTTGAGAGCAACGGGATGGAATTTGGAACGAGCTATTGACTCGTAAGTTTCAGATATTCTGCATTCTTCAAATGATCTTCATGCTGTCAATCAGCACGTGGCTTTCATGACAACCTATCTGGGCCTATCACTCGGCATCCTGAACATCAACTAATTTTACTCAAACGAGCAGGTTCTTCGGCAGCAGCGCTGGCCCATCAAAAAGCACAAAATTCCTCAATGAAGTATTTGATTCGTACCGAGGTAAGTTCCATTTTCCACTACTCGCCTTCATCGAGATTCACTCTGCTAATGACTCAATCAGATGACCCAGAAGATAACCCCGATGGAATCGGAATCGACGGCGCAATGAAATTCCTCGGAGATATCCAAGTACAACTGGATGAGGTAGCCTGTCTAGCCATCTTCGAGATGTGCAAGTGTCCCTCCATGGGCGAATTTTCCCGCGAGGGATTCGTCGAAGGATGGAAATCAACACAGTAAGTCGACATTATCAACTACATGAACACATTCATTGTTTCATTCTTCATTGTCCAAGACTAATTACTCTAGATGCGAGTCCCATGATGCAATGGCCAAACACGTCAAATACCTCCGCACCAATATTCCCAAGGAATCAGATCTCTTCCGACGAGTCTACCGCTTCACCTTCCCACTATCCCGCATGCAAGGACAGCGGAATCTGCAATTCGAAATTGCAGAGGAACAATGGAAACTTCTCTTCACTGCTGATCGAGGCGGGGTGCCCTGGAACACGGCCACGACGCCGTGGCTAGATTGGTGGATTGAGTTCCTCGAGGGTCGTGGTAAGAAACCCGTAAACAAGGATCTGTGGGAGCAGACGGAGGTATTTATGCGGAAGACATTTGAGGATGAGAATTTTGGGTGGTGGAGTCCTGATGGGGCGTGGCCTGGGGCTTTGGATGATTTTGTGGGGTTTGTGAAGGGGAAGAGAGGTCAGGGATCTGAAATGGAGGTTGAGTAAGTATGGTTTCTTCGATACATTGAAGCTAGTAGATGTGATCTGTCTAGAGAGTAGCTGTTCAAACAGAGATCATTAAGATGTCTTATTATTATACTCTTGACAGAGCAAAGATGTCTCAATGTCTATTCACGACTAAGATTCTGCACTACGAATACTCTGATCAAATTCAATGTCAATCTTGCCTAAAGAAACAAGCTGTATTTCCTGCAGAGTCTATCTACGACAAAAGTGATCGTCACAGGACCGCGAGTTGAATTAATCCAGCATATGTACCTATCTCCAGGTGCAGAATGAGGTATATGATAAAAGGGCATTCGTCGTAAATTGGTAATAATAAAAAAGAACATCAAGGAAGAAAGGTATCTGACGCATACCAAGATGCAGAGGATGTGTACATGAGTCAAAACACCGGGACAAAACATGGAATACAAAAGAAAGGGTAATAAATGGTTGCAGATCGAAGGGGTCGTGGCGAGAGAATCAAGTTCGAGATATGTATCAGTCGATTTCAGCCAAATACCGCGGGATATCTCGAACTCTCAGACTAATCGTCTGCAGGTGCGACAAGGTCTCTTTAAGGATAGTCGCGCTTCTCGTATCCGCCGTCGCGACGCTCGTTGTAGCGCTAGATGTCACGTGAGTCTCTCTGTTTCGATTGCATTTGAAAGTTGGTGGTTGGACATACCTTGCGCAGAGCTTCGAGGCGCTTCTTCTTGGTGTGAGTGTTGACATAGGTTCCAATGAAGAAACCGATGATGTTGAAGAAGGGAACCCAGGTGTGCTCGGGCAGGAACTTCTGGGCAAAGGCCAGAGCCAGTGGCGAGGTGACCCAGCTGACCTTCATGACGGGCATGAAACCCGCGCGAACGGTGGCGCGAACTTGGTGGAATGTGCGCGCACCGGCAATGATGGCCATTGAGGTCAGGTAGACGGAGTTTTGAATGGGGGAGATCTAAGGAGAGCGCGGATTAGTATGGACATCCGAGCAGTACTAGTGAAGGGCAAGCACAAGTGAAAGGGGGATATCAAGGATAGGGCAATATCACGTACAATCAGATTGCTGACGAGAATCTGGAGAATCTTAGCCTTCAGGCTGGTGCGGCCGGCGAAGATCTTCTGAAGGATGCCGATGAGGACGTGACCCAAGGGCGCGGCGACAAACATGCCGTACAGGGACATCTTAGGGATGCGCGAGCTGAAATAGTGACCGTGCTTGCCGACATCATGAGCGAGCCAAGAGGCGAGCAGTTCTTGCACACCAGAGAGCACACCAGAGGTGAGCATCTTGGTGCGCAGCGGGTTGTGCTGCAGCTGCTTGAGGTAGGCCTGCGATCCACATTCCTCGGATCAGCTGGGGGAAGTTCCATTTCATTGTGATTCGGTCGAGGAAGACCTCGATAAGCTCAATCTTGAGACTTAAGCTCATCGAAAGGATGATGATACATACCGCAAGGTATCCCGTCTGAGTCTTTCCACCGGTCAATCGCTCGCCGACGCGGTGAGCCAGATCCTCGGGCTTACCGCCAGCATTGGCGACCGCGCGAACAGTCTCCTCCTGGAATTTGACAGACATGGTGTACTAGACGATAGAGGGGAGAGAAATCAGGAGGTCAATGGAGGAAGTCCGAACACGTCTCTAAGAAATAAAAAATAAAAAAATGAATCACGAATGGACTGGTCAATAAAGAAGGAACACAACGTGGGTCGATCGTAGAATTATTGAGTGGAGGAGAGTTGTTTGTTTATGAGAAGGTTGGGGGATGGCCCGAGGGGGGGCTGGGCTGGGCTGGGGGGGAAACACTTGAGTGGAACAGTTGGAACGGGAGGAACAGCCGAGGCTAGACCAATTTACATTTGTGGGGGGAGGAGGAATAGTAGTTTATACATACAGGCTGCGTCGGATTGATCAATGTAGAAGAGAATGTAGAAAAATAGTGACAACCTAGAGGATTCAAGGGAAAAAAAAAGGACTGGGGAAACGAATATAAAAAAGGAAGCGGTCGGAGCAGTCGGCAGTTGGTCCTGGGCGGCAAGTCGCGCGTCGGAGGATTCCGACTGTGTTGGACCTCGCCGTAGTTTGCGATGGTTGAATTAGGGGAGGGCGAGCCGAGGTTACTATTCACATAGTATTACAGTAGATGGATATATAGAGTCATCGAGTATCATTTTGAGTAGCATGCTCGATCTTGTTATTGATCCTGTCATACTGTACTCCGTATGCATTACTGCAATCTAGTTGGGCACTCATCAGCACATCCGGGTGGATCTATTCACGCCATACTGGAACCAAACATAAAGACCTGGACTTTGATAATATCCGACTTACGGCATTGGCCGCCATTAAGATAACTATCAAACCTACTAAGATGCTATTCCTACTAATATGATGAGTGGTTGTCTAGATACTTCTCTACACATACTGATACCCATTGATAATAGATTCTCATTGTCGGCTATTCACCGGCGTATGCGCTACGGATGAACGATCCGTTAATGCAGTATGGACTCTGCACTATGACCGGCACACAGGCACTGTGTACAGCGACAACCCCTTTTTCCACTTAATATCTGCATATTCTATACTAGGAGTACCTAGTGTCTGCCAGGTACATAGTATTACTTCAGCTCAAAAAACTGCCGATGTCTGATCGTTGATCATCGGGATGCCGGATACCTTTCACCGGCCCGTTTGCCGTCAGTCGGTTATCAAACTTAACCAAAGGGCGAACCAAAGAGGTGCAACTACCTTAGTATCCTTTGGAAGCCAAAACGATGGTTATGTATAAATTTGGCATTTACTCGTAACAAAAGAAGGCTGCCAGTGCAGCGCCTACTGGTAATCATGAATTTGTGGATTCGTTCGCAGGGTTGAAGTACCAGGCGTTCAATATCCAAAATCTGTTTCTACGGAATAACATCCATGTTATTTGAATTTGATATCATCATCTGCTAAAGCCAGTCAGCCGATATACAATGAATTTCCAGGTATCAACTTGGAAATTTCCCTCGTCCTGACCGGTGCATAATCAAGAAAACATCTATTACTACCCAGTAATGGTAAATAGATATCATGTCGTCCATTGAGATTATCGCCCGGGTACTACCTGGTCGATACAGTCAGGAGCTATGCGACTAGCTCACTAGTAAGATGATTCCCTCCCTAGTAAGAGTGAGCCATGATAGTGAGGAGGAATATAGCAGCGTCCAAATATAGCCTCACTACTCCATAGCACCTAGGCATTCGTTATTGTACAAATTTACCATGCAGGTGGTTCACCAGATGTGTCCTTTAGCAAGAAAGAAAATAGTAAAAATTGGACAGTTTACATAGCTTAAGTCCCAAAGAAAGATGAGTGTAGTTTTCATTCACTAAGGATAGACTGCGGCAGCACCTCCTGCTGTTCTCGTTTTCACTCTTACCTTCAACATCTCCAAAACACCCACTTGTCTTTCGACCACTTCATCGAAGAATGACGCCGATCTTCTTTAAAGATTGCAATTCATGCAACTCTTGATCTTTAGCGTCCATCGTGAGTCTTGCAATAATCGATATCTTCGCCTGAGCTTTCACCTCTGATACACCCATCCTCCAGTTTTCATTACAGAGAGAGAGAGATTAGACCTCAGTGGACTTGTCCTCTCTTGTGTCCTTTGCCGCATCCATTCTCTGAGCGCAACAAGTATCTGGGGTTGACCTGGGCAATTCCATACCCAAAAAGCAAGCAGTCTCAAACCCACCGAGCTGTCCAAGCACCTTTAGCAGTACTTCGCCGCAGCTTCTGTGAACAAAATGGAGCCTGAAGAGAAGACCGGGTATGACAACGAGATCAACATTGAGGAAGAAATTGAAGAAGGTGACTTCAAGGCCCTTTCCTTCTCGGATCAGCTCCCTGCTGAAGAAGAAACTGGCGAGGGACCTACCTCTACCACCGACTCTTCGGTCCTTCATACTTCTTCTTCTTCCTCATTGTCTGTGAGTGAGAGTGTGGCAGCAACTTTGGCGACCTCCGCTACCTCACTTCAAACGGAGTCCATGCCGATCGTTCATGCCACACCAGAAGACATACGGAATGCAAGCTATCGAACCAGAGCAGGGCCATACTGCAATCACGAATCAATTCAGCGCTATTGGACCAGTAATCCAATCTTCGATCTGCAGTGCGAGAGACCAGATTGTCTCCGACCTGCGCGGTTCCTTTACGAATGCACGGCAGATACAGCAGAATACTCCCCTTATGTATCTGCAGTTCCTGAGAGGGCTATTGATATTTTGTCGGGATGGATACAGAAGGCTATTGCTAACGGCCATTATACCGAAGTTCAAGTGGAAAAGATTTTGGATCAGAAAATGGAAGTTCTAGAAACTGCAGCCAGTCTGCGAGAGCAAGTTCCTCCCCCATCTCAAATATTTCCAGGCGGACGAGGTTTGTATAGTGACGAAGACGCATATGATCAACGCGATCGTCGGATCGAAGCGGAGAAGCATGCAGCGAAGACAAAAGATTACTCAAATCTCCAGCCTTGTCGAGCAATGTACTGTACGATGTGCCGCCCTTATTGTGCCGAAGCTGCTTGGGTAAGTATGGACACAGTTGCCAGTGAGCCCTACCCAGAGCCTCTTCCCTCCCCTGCCAACTTGTATCGCCCAGTCACAGATGGTAACAAACTACGAAATCTACCCGAAGACGCTACCAAATGGCAGTACACTGGGCCATTCCGAATTTGGTGGCAGTATCACCAATACCCAGCCGGCAAGGATCTTACGCCGATCCTGAATATCATTGTGGAGCTGGATGCTCCGTTTATCTGCCTGGAGGTTATCTACAATTGGGTTCGTTGGCAGCAGATGCCAACACTCGAATATCATGAATATGTCAAATGGATAAAGACACTCACCCTGGAGGATCTCCTCAGACATACAGAGCAGTTTGGTCCATCTGAAGGTTTCGATTTCCAGTCAGAGAATCTCAGCTACGCTTATCTCTCCCCGGGCACTCGATCAGTACCGCTGAGCAGGCATCCGATCTGGGAAGAGGTAGCAATCAAGGATACAGTGTCAGAGGAACCAACGCTAGTGGCCATTCCTCGATATGAATACGATGTGTGGGATCGATTTGCTGGCAGATCCCCAAAACATTTGCGAGAGACGACGTCGAGTTATGTCTCCGCTAGAGATGAATTCCTCTTCCAGCGAGAGATCGAAGGTTATCCCTCGGCCGACAGATCCAGCGACATGGACTTGGACCTGGAGACCAATCCTAATATGCAAGGACCCAGCACTGAGCCGACGTTTGACCCAGGGGTATGGACAATATTCAATTTTGAAGAAACTCCGACGAGACAGGATACCGCGATGAGTCCCGACTCTTCTGTAATTGATGCAGAATCTCACAGCTCTTGAGCAGAATGATTATTAGTGGAGACAGAAAAAAAGAAAATACCAGATCTCAAAGGAGTAGGAGGACGAGTTAAGCACTCATTCCATCTCGGACGGTCTGGCGGTACCCGCGCTCAGTGGGGCGTCCGCGTGAAGAGCAGGCCGAGTGAGGCAGTCCTAACCTTGTTCCGAGCCTCGGTTGCTTCCGCGGCGAGCGCGCGATTCCGAGCAGCTTATTGCGATTGCTTTCGTGTGACTTTTTGACCTCGAGACAAGTCCGCGTTCTTTCTTTCTTCCTTTATACCTTTCTCCTGCACACATCATGACAGAATCAGAACGCCCTCCTTTCTCAGCAGACAAGACAGCGGAGGACGCTCAACATGTGGGGAATGTTCCGATCACCGCGGGGAAAGCGGCGACGAGACAACAGTTGACGGCGGCTTTAACGGCGGCTGATGTGACTATTCGAAGATTAGATCTGTGAGTCTTACTTGTGATGCTCGATATTACCAGACTTGCTTCAATACCTTGCGCAACATCAGTCCATACAACCAGAATACACCGCTAATCCTGCAGTCTTCTCTCAACTGCCGACGGACAGGAGAGAGTGCTAGCAACGGTCAACTACACTGCCTCGATTCTACACCATCTTTGTGCATCGGCACCATTTATCGCCTTCCAAACACGTCTCAGTCTCCTTGCACGACTCAAAGGCCAATCTCTACCTAAAACCCCATCCCCCGCGCCGACACCATCACCTTCGAAATGGAGTGCCTTATCGTCTCTCGCCTCGGAGACTCGCTACACTATCCGCCTCTTTGGCCTTCTTCCACTTTGGATTTGGGGGTCTGAGACGCTCAAATCCCCACCTGCCGATCCTATCATTCGTACCCTGACATACCTTCAGATCATCTCCAATGTGGTCTACCAGCTCCTCGAGAATGTAGGTTATTTGGCAACAAAGGGTATTATCTCTAAGCGCTTCGTGGAGAAATACGGCAGCTTGGTCCAGTGGGATCTCTGGAGCACTCGCGGCTGGTTTGGACACATTTTCCTTGAATTCTTCGTCCTCTGGCGCCAACACGTTCTCCGAAAACGCCGACTCGCGGCAAAGCGCGCTGCGGCGGGCAACATTGAAACTAAAGAGTTGAAGGAGGAGGAGAGCGCCGAAATCCGCGCGGAAATTCGCTCTTGGCGCAAGACCCTTGTAAACAATGTCTGCTGGGCACCACTCTGTCTTCACTGGTGCTTCGAGAAAGGCATTGGTTTCCCTGATAACCTCGTCGGTGTAGTTAGCTTTATGGCAGGGGCATGGAGTCTACATGATATGTGGGCAGCAACTGGAAAGGCTATTCAGGCATAGATTGCATTTTCTAATACCTTTTCGGTTTGAATTTGCCTTCTCTAGGTTTTTTTTTTCTCGTCGAATATCCCATTTGTTTTACCTATGCTGGACATACCCATCCTTAGATTTGATATTCAAACAATGTGTTAGATAAATTAGGAATTTCAACATCCAATCACTGCCTTCTTGTTCCAGTCTCATTCTAGTTTCTCGCTGTCTGCACTTCTACTGGCACCTGAGCAGACGCATTCGGTGGGTTTCAACAAATCAACAAACAAGAATGCCAAATTTGTATTACAGAAAGTGCCGGCAGGTGGATACAATAAATATGTACTTGAGTGACTTTCCTGATTCAGCCTCTCCACATCCCCATGACCTACCAAACCTAAACCTACACCGTTGAATCGATCGGCGGCGTAAGCAACCGCGAAGCCATCTACATCGAAACAATTCCTACAATTCCTAAACGCAATCTGCGGGCACCTCTATAACGTTACAGGCACAGTTCTTAAGAAATGAACTACGACCCACGCATAAGCATCGGCCCAGAACTTCTGGCAGACCACATCCCGACTCAAAGAAGCTGGTCGCGACGATCATCGGCGAGAATCGAATCTACATCAAAAATGACTGCTGTCATGCAGTTCCACCGCTAAAATCGCAGTTGACGCGCTATTCCTGGGGTCCCGCTTAATGTGTGGGGAGTGGCTACGGGATGTGGAGTTGGTGGTTCAGAAGGGTATCTACACGCGAGTGGATGAGATCGGATTTTGAGGAATCTTGACTGTTTTGGGGTAATGGATTGTATGTGGGGATTGGCAATTTGATGAATTTGTTTACTTATGAGTGTTTTGTTTTCGTGTTCGTCTGAGTTCCTATTGGTTTCTTGTATGGAGTAGTGTCCTTGATTTCAACTAGGATTTTTTTTTTATTTGGCTTTATTTTATTATATTTGTACCTCTGTTGAATAACTTCTTGTTTTAGGATTGAGATTCAAATTTTATTAATGGTACCTACCAGGACTAGTACAGTGGCACCTACTTATACTGCTAACTTGGAGAGTATCAACTCCGAAAGGCAGTCTTCAGCTGAAAGTGTATCACAACGCTTACACTAGTGCAGTGCCACTAGTGCTTCCTTTGCGTTTGGAGACTCATATTTTGATAAATGAAAGACTTAGTAAGATACGCTGCTCCAGATTTCTCTGCCTATACTCATTCCTACCTTCCCTCGGACTTTTTGTTCTAGAGCAAAGTCGAGATAAACTCGCCGGGGCAAAATCATGCCATTATATTGGCCCAACTGTATCCAAAGAAGTCTGGCTTATGAATGGCTGAAACTTGGCTTGAAATATGTCTATAATTCAGCTGGTACAGATCCACCTCTCAGGCTCCGAATTTCTATTAAGTAGTAAAATTACTCTGGGTTTGTATCTCCCAGAGGCCCGTTCAAGGCCCCTCCGTGTCAACATGTCTTGAAGACATTTGGGCGTTTCAGTCCCTGCTCTCTGAGAATTTCAATTCTCAGCAAGGCTGCCGGTAATGTGATACTTATTCGGGAATAGAGGGATGCTTCGATATCAGTAACCTCAGCTTGCAATGTCTACACGTACAACATGTTCCTCAAGCGATGAAACTCCCATTCCAAGGCCGGTCTAACATGTTCCGCGATGTAGTTGCAACGATCTTGAATTATATAATTCGAAATTTGTTAAAGCGATATAGAATGGAACTTAGTCTCAACTTCTTCTTGGCCTAAGTAACGAGGAGCTTCGGAGACTAGCTTGGAGATTGCACTAAGATGGATACCTATACTAAACCTGGAAACTTGATGTAGAACTCGGAGTTATCAATTATTAAAGACACCTACTAGTACTTTAGATGTTAGATAGCAGACTGGTGTAAATACAATTAATAGCATCTAGCTTACTCTAGTTCAAGCCCATGGACTGGTTATGTCTTGTTTGTGAAGTTCTTCTGTCCTCGAACAAGCTAGCATTCCTGTATACTCGCATTCTATGATTGATATGTGAGCACTACCAGCTTGCGAGATCATCATGCTCTATGGTAATTGACCATATATTAGAGCAAGGTGATATCGTTTGCTGCTACACTTGATACTATATATACTATAGTTAGAAATCAATCTAAAGATTCAGCATGGAATACAATAGATAAACATTTCAGCCTCACAGCTCAGGCACGGATCGACCAACTTCCATTGGATTCGCCGGTGGCGGACAGTGGATGACATAATACCCGCTTAGGTCAGCACATATCGTCACTCGGCGGGTACCTGGAAGCTCATCACCTATCCTCATCTCCTCGTCGACGGGTCTTCTTGCTGATCTGCCGCTTTCATTCCATCTCTATTATCGTTTTACTCTATTCTATCCTCTTTAGTTCACTTTCTCGAGCTTTCCCGCTCGATTGTGGACTCTTTTCACCTCTCCCTTCACTAAGCTCCTCTCAACAACGTCACACATCTCAGATCCTTCACGATGTCTTCTGAGCCGGATCATACCCATGAGAAGAAGAGGGTCAACCTCCAGTAAGTAATCAGTGGCTGCAGCTCGAAGGATTTAAATGACTGACCTCAATATCAGGGATGCTTCGGGCGCCGAGAAGAAGGATGTAGGTCGAACACCACATTAACACCGCAACACAGCTTGGCCCTCGGGTACTAATAAGACATAGGAGCTCGATACATCCACTGCCATCCTTAAGAAGAAGAAGAAGCCTAACTCGTTGATGTAAGACCCTCTGTTGTCTAGATTGGCTAGCCACCGAATAGATGGAAGTGAGAAACTGACAGTTCATCAATAGCGTGACCGATGCCGTTAACGATGACAACTCCGTTATTGCTCTTTCCAACAACACCATGGAGACTCTCCAACTCTTCCGTGGCGACACAGTACTCGTCAAGGGCAAGAAGCGCAAGGACACCGTTCTCATTGTCCTGGCCGATGATGATCTGGATGATGGAAGTGCCCGCATCAACCGTGTTGTGCGACACAACCTTCGTGTCAAGCACGGCGATGTTATTACTGTCCACCCTTGCCCCGATATCAAATATGTAGGTTTCGATCTATCTTCTTTCTTGATACTCGGTTCTTTGACTAAACACATATCTCCTTACAGGCCAAGCGCATTGCTGTCCTTCCTATTGCCGATACCATCGAGGGTCTTACCGGCTCTCTCTTCGATGTCTACCTTGCACCTTACTTCCGCGAAGCATACCGACCAGTTCGCCAGGGCGACCTGTTCACAGTACGAGGTGGTATGAGACAAGTAGAATTTAAGGTTGTGGAGGTCGATCCCCCAGAGTACGGCATTGTTGCCCAGGATACCATCATCCACTGCGAGGGTGAGCCTATCCAGCGTGAGGATGAGGAGGGTAACCTTAATGAAGTTGGATACGACGATATCGGTGGCTGCCGGAAGCAGATGGCTCAGATCCGTGAATTGGTTGAGCTACCTCTTCGTCATCCCCAGCTGTTCAAGTCCATTGGTATCAAGCCTCCCCGCGGTATCCTTATGTACGGCCCCCCGGGTACCGGTAAGACTCTGATGGCTCGTGCCGTCGCCAACGAGACCGGTGCTTTCTTCTTCTTGATCAACGGTCCTGAGATCATGTCTAAGATGGCTGGTGAATCTGAGTCTAATCTCCGCAAGGCCTTCGAGGAGGCTGAGAAAAACTCTCCCGCCATTATCTTCATCGATGAAATCGATTCCATCGCTCCCAAGCGTGAGAAGACCAATGGTGAGGTCGAGCGCCGTGTCGTTTCGCAGCTTCTTACCCTTATGGACGGCATGAAGGCCCGCTCTAACGTCGTTGTCATGGCCGCAACTAACCGCCCTAACTCCATCGACCCTGCTCTCCGTCGTTTTGGCCGCTTCGACCGTGAAGTCGACATCGGCATTCCCGACCCCACCGGCCGTCTCGAGATTATGTCGATCCACACTAAGAACATGAAGCTGGGTGATGACGTCGACCTTGAGACTATTGCCGCCGAGACTCACGGTTATGTTGGTTCCGATTTGGCCTCGCTGTGCTCCGAGGCTGCTATGCAGCAGATTCGTGAGAAGATGGATCTCATCGATCTTGACGAGGATACCATTGAGGCCGAGGTTCTTGACTCTCTTGGTGTCACTATGGAGAACTTCCGTTACGCTCTGGGTGTATCGAACCCCTCCGCACTTCGCGAGGTTGCCGTTGTCGAAGTCCCCAACGTCCGGTGGGACGACATTGGTGGTCTGGAGGAGGTCAAGCGCGAACTTATCGAGAGCGTCCAGTACCCTGTGGACCACCCCGAGATGTTCCAGAAGTTTGGTCTCTCACCTTCCCGCGGTGTGCTGTTCTACGGTCCCCCTGGTACCGGTAAGACCATGCTGGCCAAGGCTGTCGCCAATGAGTGCGCTGCCAACTTCATTTCCGTCAAGGGCCCTGAGCTGTTGAGTATGTGGTTCGGTGAGTCTGAGAGCAACATCCGTGACATCTTCGACAAGGCTCGTGCCGCCGCTCCTTGCGTTGTTTTCCTTGACGAGTTGGACTCTATTGCCAAGTCCCGTGGTGGCTCTGTTGGCGATGCCGGCGGTGCCTCTGACCGTGTTGTCAACCAACTTCTGACCGGTAAGTAAAGCTCTATCATTATTTTCAATTTGAACACCTCTAACGACCAAAACAGAAATGGATGGTATGACCTCCAAGAAGAACGTCTTCGTCATTGGTGCCACCAACCGTCCCGAGCAGCTCGATGCTGCCCTGGTTCGTCCTGGTCGTCTTGACACCCTGGTCTACGTTCCCCTACCCGACCAGGCTTCTCGTGAGGGTATTCTCAAGGCCCAGCTCCGCAAGACCCCTGTCGCCAACGACGTCGACATGTCCTTCATTGCCAGCAAGACCCACGGCTTCTCCGGTGCCGATCTTGGCTTCGTGACCCAACGTGCTGTCAAGCTCGCTATTAAGGAGGCCATCTCCGCCGATATCGAGAAGACCAAGGCCCGCGAGGCTGCTGGTGAGGACGTCACTATGAATGACGAGGAGGATCTTGATGAGGAAGACCCCGTGCCCGAGCTTACTCGTGCCCACTTCGAGGAGGCTATGAAGTCAGCTCGCCGCTCCGTCAGCGACGTTGAGATTCGCCGCTACGAAGCCTTCGCCCAAAGCCTGAAGAACTCCGGAGGTAGCAGCTTCTTCCGTTTCCCCTCTGCTGGCGAGGTCCAGAACAACGACACATTCGGTGAAGCCGGCAATGATGACAGCCTCTACGACTAAACGGGTATTTTTTACATTTTCCTCTACTTTTTTTTCATATTCTCCGCTCCGGTTGACGCCTTGTGCTTTTTGATTTCTGGGCCGTTCGGTTCTTCGGACGGGGTTTCGCGCTGAAGATCATATGGGTAGATCGTTCTTGAGGATGGAGAATTTGCTTTTAGGGACGGGCTTCACTGCTTTGTCCTTGATGATTTGGTTTTTCCTGTTCTTCCCTCATACAATGTGCCATAATAGCAATACAACTGGAGAAATCTGTTGACATTTTCACTCACATCGTAAACCGTAATCAACTAGAGTAATAAGTGAGATCGGTCTGCTTCACAAGAAATACAAGTCAGATGTAGAATTAGTGGACTAATTCTATATCTGACTTGTATTTCTAGAAAGTTTCCTGAAGATTTGAAGATTTGGTGGGCACCAAACCTTCAGGTTCGGTAGTAGATAGTATCCATACTATTATATATTACGTATCTCAGATTATTTGGCCATCCGACACTGTTATTTGTCAACCTTGACAAAAATACTAGTTTTTTCTATTTTCTCAATCATTATATCTTGACTGTTGAGTCCGTCTTGGCGGCCAGGCCAGAAACGAAGGATCTGCTCGTTCTTGAATTCGTGCACGTTCGCTAATACGTAAATTAAAGAGTGTGTATAGATATGATGCATTTAAATGAAAGACAATGGGCAATTGTTAAGTAAAAGATGTTGACGGAGGGTTGTAGTCGGAATAATAGGAAAGCGTCGTCGGAATAGCTGCACCCCCCGCCATGATTATGGCTCCTGGCTGCTGCGGAAACACATCTTCTTTCCACTGTCATTTTATTTGCATCTTTTGTCGAACATCTCCTTACTGGTCTGATCAGTTGGAGCGAGCTCTGTCATATCCCTATCTTTGTGCTAGACCAGCTGCTACAGAGTAATCGACAACTACAGAGTTCATGGCAGCAATTCGGACGACGAGCGAATCCACTATTCATCCCTCAATATCAAGGATTATACGCTCGACGATAATGATAGTTTTCATCTGGATGGCCCATGTCATTCAGATTGTCCGAGCTGTGGGCTTGGGGCTCTCGATAAACTCCCGCTAGAAATAATCCATCTTATACTTATTCTTCTTGATATACAATCGTTGAGTGATCCTCGTCGCGTCAATAAAGCAGCAAAATTGGTCACAGACTCAGATCCATATTACAATGTTATACGTACTCATATCCCAGCGTCAATTCGCGGAAGCCTCAATATAGGAACTGCTCGATTTATTTCGTGCAAGGATCTTTACAAGACACTATCTACAGCGGAGTGTGACAGTTGCGGAGATTTTGGTGGCTATTTGTATCTGATAACGTGTCGTCGTGTTTGTTTTCTATGTTTTACTGAGAAAGTCGACTTTCTTCCTCTCACAAGGAAAGACACAATCCGCAAATTCGGTCTTGATTCTGAACATCTCGCAAAACTCCCTCACTTAAGAAGTTTCCCTTTCTTTTATACACCAAAACGAAACAAATGTCGACGTCGAGAAGTTTTATTCGATTATTCAGCTGCACAAGAAAAGGGAATTGTGGTCTACGGGTCGATCAGCTCCACGGAAGAATATATATCAGAAATGGCTCGTAAAAAGCCAGAGGCCTTCGATATTCAAAGGTCTCTTCGTACGGGATGCGAAACAAATCCGCGACAATCTCGAACTGGAGACTCCTTCGACGGACGCATTTCGAATCCCAAGCGGTTCTTTGGTATTATTCGTGCTCCTTTCTTCGATTTGGGAACGTCGTCCATTGATTGGGGCAGTCATTGCATCGCCTGCAAATCTCATCACTATTTTCGGCCACTTCATTGGCGTCGAAAGTATACGCTGGCTAGCTTCCACGATCATATCAAAGAATGTGGGAGAAAAGTGGATGGGGAACACATCATTCCTCCAACTTGAGAGAATTGAGTAGATACGACTAGTCATACTAGCAAGTCACTTCAATATTTACCAAAGTTGTATATCTTCTACTAGTCACTACTTCAGGTAAGTAGACTACGACCTCCAATAGCTATTGACGTATTCTGCTGGCTAGGTGCCTAATTGAAGTACCCAGCTATGAGATTGTACTTATACCTGATTATAGCAGAGTTAATTGCTAACATCCCTCGATATAATCTCTATAATATTCACTTTTGTATTCCAATTGATAGTCAACTGTAGATTCGGTTGGGACGCGATGAGACGCGTCTGCGGGCGGTCACATGCCACCCCCATAGAAACCCTTTTTGCACCACGTCTTCCCACCACCTCCATCTCTCTCATGCGAGCGCTTCTTCATCATGCCTTCGCGCACTCGCCAAGCTCCCGTTGAGGAGCCGGAGGAGGATTCAGGCCTTCAAGGTCTCTCCTTCAACCAGCCGCTCTCCTGGCGCGTGGGGCGTGCCGCTATTCCTATTGCCGATCTACTCGACCGTTTACAGACCCTCGCCCAAGAACTTCGCAAGCTTGAGCAGGAGGAAATTGATAAGGAATCGTTGCGAAAAGTCTCTCAGGAGTTATCCAGTGCAAACTTACTCGCTCATAAGGATAAAGGTGTCCGCGCCTGGGCAGCATGCTGTATCGTCGATGTCTTGCGACTTTGCGCTCCAGACGCGCCCTTCACCAGGAACCAACTAAAGGTGCGCTCTAATTTGATGGCGAGATCTATTCGATTAATTGATTTGGAATTGCCTCAGTCTTCTGCAAATAGGTTCATGCTCACTTTTTATGATTTAATTAACAGGATATCTTCACCTGCATCGTTACCTCCATCATCCCCGCACTGGCTGATCCATCCAACGCCTACAATGCGCAGCAAACTTACGTCCTGGGATCGCTCGCTGAGGTTAAAAGTGTCGTTCTAATGACAGATCTGGACCATCCCGACTCGCTTATTGTTCCACTATTCTCCAGCTGCTTTGATATTGTCTCGGGATCGTCGAAATCATCTACCGGAGAGGAGGTCGCCAAGGGCGTCGAGTTCGACATGACAAGGCTGCTGGTGACGGTCATTGATGAAACACCGGTTCTGGCTGCAGAAGTGGTAGACACTATTGTCGCCCAATTCCTTCGGGTGGATCCCAGAGTGCTAGATAACCCCAAGAAGAGTAAACGCGCTGACGTCCCAATTGATACCAAGCAAGATACCCTGCTTTTGAAGGACTACCCGCCTGCTTATAACATGGCCAAGGCAATCTGCCAGGCTTGCCCCGAGCGCATGACAAGTCATATCAGCCAGTATTTCAATAATGTGATCATCGACGCATCCGCCCCTGGCCAGACACATGGATCGAAAGGAGCACCCCGCAAACCCAATCTCGATGATTCGGATGAGGAGGGCGAAGATATCAAAGAGCTGAGCAAGGCTCATCGGCTAATTCGGGAGCTTTGGCGTGCTTGCCCTGAGGTATTGCAGAATGTCATACCCCAAGTTGAAGCTGAACTGTCCGCAGAGTCAATTGCTCTCCGTATGTTGGCCACGCAGACTATTGGGGATCTTGCAGCAGGTATAGGAGTCGCTGGTCCTCCTCCATCGCCACCAATGGACCCAGCAGCTTATCCACCGGCGACCCTGGAAGGATATGCACAGACAGTCACCCAGCCGAACATTCTTCAGACACCAATCTCCCCCAAGCCATTTTCTCAAGTACATAACTCGGCATATGAGGCTTTCCTTAGTCGACGACAAGATAAGACGCCCTCAGTACGCGCGGCTTGGGTGACTGTCGTTGGCCGTATTCTCCTGACATCAGCGGGTGGCTCTGGTCTGGGCCAAGCCGAGGAACAGGGACTTGTCAATAGTCTCGTCACATTGCTCCAGGATGCAGATGAGAAAGTTCGAGTTGCGGCCGTTGATACAGTTGGTCAATTTGGCCTGACTCAAGTTGTGAATAAACTCGGAATTCAGGGCGGTTGCTCCACGCCGAACTCGGTATTTTCTGTTCTCGCCGACAGAGTGAAGGATCGCAAGCCGCAAGTCCGCGAGCATGCAATGAAAATCTTGGCTCGTATATGGGCAGTGGCTGCAGGAGATATAGAGCAAAACACCGAGCCAGTTGTGTCTCTGCTGAAAGATATTCCCTCTAGGATCTTTGATTCCTTCTATACCAACGACCCGGAGATCCATGTCCTCATCGATCGAGTTCTGTTCGAGATCTTGCTACCACTGAGCTACCCCCCAATCAAGTCGAAGCTCTCTCGCGCAGGATCGAACTTGTCTCAAAAAGGAAAAGAGAAGGAAAGCCAACCCGGAGAGATTGATCAGGAGAATGATGTGGACAAGATCCGTGTCCGCCGCATACTGACATTGCTTCGCGGCCTAGATGAGAAGTCTAGGCGGGTTTTTTTCGTCATGCTCCCTCGTCAACTGGCCATGAGGTCTGCAATGACGCTCTATCTCGAAGCATGTGAGAAATACAACGGCGGCGTCGTCAATAAAGATGCGGATCAAGCCAAGGCGCAATTGTCAAGGGTCATTGACTCGTTATCGAAAACCTTCCCTGATTCTTCTCGTGCCTCTGCAGATCTCTGGAAGTTTGCCAAGGCCCATGATCGCCGTAGCTATCAACTTGTCCGATTCTCTATGGCCACTCTGAGTGATTACCGTACTGTGATCAAAGCTATGAAAGAGCTCCAGAGACGAGCCCAAAGTGCAAACAATGCTCCTTTGCTCGAGACATTGACACCTCTGCTCTACCGTTCTGGATCATTGATCTTTAACCGCAGCCATATCCCAGCGATCATGAGCCTTTCTCGAACCGATGAAAACAATTTGGCAAGCGCTGCCCAGGAAATGCTGAAGCAAATCTCTTCTCAGAACCCCGAGGTTCTGGAGGCGCAAGTCCAGGAGATGTGCAAAGATCTTGAGGCACAGGCGCCCAAGGCTAACTCTGCCGGTGATCCTAGTACAGAGGAAATCCTTAAGGCTTGCGCTGGTTTTGCGAAAAAGCTTCCAGCCAAGCTTCCTAAGGAGCGCAAATTCTTCCAAGCTCTCACCAACTACGCTCTATATAGTATCTCACCGCATTCTGCGAAGCACGCTGTATCGATTCTCATGGCTACCGCAGACAAGAAGGAAATGTACGCAAAGGAACTAGTTCAGAAGTGTGTAAAAAAGTGGGCATATGGCTCGGATCACTACTTGACCCGCCTGGGCGCTTTGTCGCAGTTGAACCTCCTTGCGCCGCGCGAAGCAGATGAGGAAAGCGATGCTATCATTTCGATCGCTGTCAATCAGATCCTTCTTACAAATCGCTCCTCCCAGAAAGACGATGGGTACAAATGGTCCGAGACAGTCGACGAAGAGACTCAGAGCAAAGTCTGGGCACTCAAAATTATTGTTAACCGTCTGCGAGCCAAAGATGGCTCGGACGACGATGCGGACTTCCGAGAACATGCCAAGCCAGTGTACGAAACTTTGAACAAGTTAATCGCCGGCGAGGGTGAACTGTCCAAGAAGAAGGATACCCCTGCGCCTCAGAAGTCGCGGCTACGTCTTCTTGCTGCCAAGTCTGTTGTCAAGCTTTGCGCTACTAACAGTCTTTGCGACCAATTACTGACCCCCGTGGATTTCAACGCTATCGCTTTGATGGCGCAGGACCCACTTGTGCAGGTTCGCAGTGGCTTCGTCAACCACCTGAGGAAAAAGCTGGTCCAGAAATCCTCGCTCTCGTATCGCTGGTATATCATTCCTTGCCTACTGGCATTTGAGCCTAGCACAGGCTTGAAAGAGAGCACACTCACCTGGTTACGATCACGCGCCGCATACTTTTCCCAGCAGGCCCAGGCAAGTGGAAAACGCACTGAACAGACAATGGTCATGGAGGTGATTTTCTCACGTCTCCTGTCTTTGCTTGCTTATCATCCGGACTATCCGTCTGATAACTTGGACGAGTCAACGAAGCTTGGCGACCTGAGCGATTTGGCCCGATATATTGTCTTCTATCTCCAAGCTGTCGCTAATGAACACAACCTCTCTTTAATCTTCCATGTTGCCCAGCGTGTCAAGCAATTCCGTGATGGTATCACCAAAACGGATGAAATTTCTACCCGCCTTCACACCCTGTCAGATCTCGCTCAGGCCACGATTCGACGATTCGCCGACATTTACTCTCAACAACATAAGTTCGGCGGTGCCAGTGGCGGAGCAACCAACCTCCTACAAACATATCCCGGCAAAATGGGTGTCCCTAGCTCTCTTTTCTCTTCTATGACTAGTCACCGAGAGGCCCAAGATGTCGCTGACAAGAACTTCCTTCCTGATGAGCTAGACGACATGCTGGACCGTGTCGTACGAAATGCCATGAAACCAAAGAACTCAAGTCACAGGGACCAGGCCAATTCCGCAAAGAAGCGCAAACCCGAGTCTCTTGGTGCCAACGGAAACTCCTCTGCCAAGAAGGCTCGCAAGGAAAAACGAGGTCCAGGACGACCGCCTCGAAAGTCTGGCTCCTCTGTGGGCCTCTCGAACAAGACTCGTCAAAAGCGGAAGGACGATGATGGATGGTCTTCTGATGGTGGGGAGACCGAGAGCCTTTCAAAATCTGCTCGTCGTCGTAGCAGCCGAGGTATCAGCACTAGGGGTGTCAGCTACGCAGACAAAGACAGTGACGAAGACGATATGGAAATGGAAAAATGGGACGAAGCGAATGAAGATGTCGATAACGACGAAGAGGGAGAAAGTGATGATGAAGAGATGCAAGACGATGGGGAGCATGGAGAAGAGGAGCAAGAGGAAGAGGAGGATAATGTCGAGGCCGAAGAGCCTGCTCAGGCCAGTGAGAAGGAAAACTCACCACCAGCCCGCTCCAGACAGGGTACCAAGGTTTCAGCTGCCAAAGCCAGCCAAGCTAAGAAGCCAGTAACGACCACACTCCCGACACGCCGATCATCGAGACGGGGTTGAACTTATGGTTGAATTCAAGCCTACGAGAAGGAATATCCCTTATCATTTTTCACTTGATGTTTGGTTACTCCATTTCATCCCATTCCATCAATGTCTCAACGATAGCATTTACGCGTTGCTGCTTTATATCCCCTTCACTTTATTCATATCCTCGCCTTCGTGCCTTTGTTGTTGATGACAATTCGAGATGTATACCCACTTGCCTTTGATGTATTTCATCAGCCTGTTAAGTATCTCGTTTCGTGATGCTTCTTTTACTATTCTATTCCAAGTCGAATACCATCTTTTATGTACTTATTTTGAGCTCATCAGGACCCAACGGGGGACCAACCAATTGACTTTATGGAACTATTACATTTCCTGACCATACGCTCGTTTAAGTTTGCATCTGATTGTACCGAAATGCGAAATTTTGACTGGAGAATCAGTCGGAATAAGAATGCCGTTGAAGCCATTCGAGACGCGCGAGGGGGTTGGCGCGGAAGCTAGCAACATTCCAAAGGCCGAGTATATAAATCTGAGAAAAGCTCAAGCCTTTGATTGCTAGTGCTCACATCTGATCGAACAATGTAATTGCGGAGAATGTAAATGATGATTGGCATGTCAACTTGATCTGACGCGGGGAAATGATTGAACCGTTGGAGATGATTAACCGTCGGCAATTGATGGCCGACATCTGACTCGCTGCTAGCTCCATCCATACGTTGTCGAATTCCGAAATCTTCATGGTATCATAATATCTCATAACTCATTCAAACTGACGTGCATCTCGAATCTTCGGCTTTACAAATCACCAATACGTTGACTGCTGTCTTTGTTGTTCAAGCATGATGTCGCAGCTTCCATCCATCCGCTGGGGCATCCTGAGTACGTATTCATTCTGTCTCCCTAGCGAGCTGGAAACATTTGATATCAAGTTAGCTAACTTTCAAAGCCACTGGCAAAATTGCCTCTTGGTACGTGGCCGATCTGGTGCTCTCTCGTCCAGATGCAAAGGTTCACCATATCGTACAAGCCATTGGGACGTCGGATGTCAATCGAGGAAAATCCTTTGCCGATAAATATTGTCCAGGGGAGAATCCCAGTATATATGGGAGCTACGAGGAAGTTTATCAAGATCCAAATGTCGACATAGTCTATATCGGAACACCCCATGCCTTTCATAAGAAGAATTGTCTAGACGCAATCGCCGCTGGAAAACACGTACTTTGCGAAAAGCCCTTCACTCTCAATGCTCGTGAGGGAAAGGAGATTTTCGAAGCAGCAAGAGAAAAGGGAGTTTTCATCGCTGAGGCTATGTGGCTCCGTCATCGGCCATTAACCTTAGAGCTTCAGAGACTCGTCCACAAGGAGAAAGCAATTGGCGAAGTTTTCCGAGCAACGTCAGACTTCGGATCTGAGCTCGACATACCGAATTTGCCATTGGACAAATATTACCGCCAGAATGCATTAGGAGCGGGTTCTCTCCTTGACATGGGAATCTACTCCTTGACTTGGGTGATACTTGGTCTGGACCCTGATCTTACTGCGAATCGCGAAAAGCCAAAGATTCTAGCCTCGCAGAATCACTGGGAGGACGTTGAGACTGCTACCAGCGCTATTCTGCAGTTCCCAGACACCGGTAGACAAGGTATCTTTACGTCTACAACCAAGGCCAACGTCAACCCTGACCTGCTCGCTCGTATCTATGGTACCAATGGATCTGTTGAGGTCCATGGGGGATGTCCGTCATTACCGGAGGCTTTCACTGTTTATCCGAAATATGGAGGCGAGCCTGGGGCAGAGCCTGGTAGCAAACTTGCTCGTGGTCAGGGTAAGACCTACGACTTTACGGCTCCTGGGCGAGGTTTTCAGTACCAAGCTGATAATATTGCTTTGGATGTACTAAATGGGAAACTTGAGAGCTCGATAATTCCTCAAGCTGAGACTATCCGGATGATGGAAATCATGGATGAGATTCGGCGACAAGGAGGTACACGGTATCCCGTTGATTAAGATGATTCATATTATATAAGGATTTTGATGTGCGGACAGAGTAACGCGTATGTCATATGTTGTCCGCTATTGTGATTGATTTATACGATTAGTATTATGTCCAACTTCACAATGCCCATATCCATGGATCTTGATAGTTGTATTTACTGCACAACGAACGGAGTCTTGTGCTCTTTGTACAGAGTACTCGAATCCAGATTCTCACCCGTAGAAGAACGAATGAAATCCACCTTCAAGTTCTGCTCATCGACAAAAGTGAGCGAAGCGTAACTGTAATCATCCGCATAAACAAATTCAGTATAATCCGGCTTGGATCCAACATTGCTCAACCCCTCGATGTTTCCAGCACCACCAGCAACAATGTACAACGGAGCCTTGGGATTCTTCATTCCATTCGGGTCAGCAGTACCATTGACGACAGGGAGGAAGCGTTGAGAATTGTGAACGTGGCCGAATACACCAATATCAACGCCATATTTGTAAAGGAGGTTCTCAAACGCAGCTTGGCAAGAGTCGCATGTGTTGCCGAATCCTGTTGAGTACCAAGGACGGTGGCCAGCAACAACAACCCAGGGTGTCACGGTTCGATCAACGCTGGCCAGATCGGCTTCAAGGAATTTCAACTGCTGTCCAGCTTTTCCGAAGGGGCCGCTGTCAAGCTTTGCGGACCCATCGGTGCCATCAGGCGCGTCGGGGAAGCTAATAAATAAGTTAGACATTAGGTATGACGATTGTGATGAATGTGACTTACTCTGTTTCTGTATCGATCATGGTAACGTGCACCTAAGACAGTCAATAAAATGTTCAATGCTAGATGAGAAAGAAATATGATAGAGACCAACTTACCAGTCCATACTCAAAAGAGTACCAGAATGGTGGATTGGAAAGACGTCGAGCCTTAGCTGCCAAAGCTTGAGCAGTTTTGTTGGAAGAAGAAGACGCAAAAGCAACCGGCATTGTATCCTCAAAGCGGTGCATGAAATCAGTGAAGTTCTTCTGTCCCTCAGGGCAAAGTTCCAGAAGATATGGGATCTCTGAGCAGTCGGCTTCATGATTTCCAGGACTGGCCATGTAGAGCTTGCGACCTGCAATGGGAGCAAGTTGATCATAGAACTGTTCAAGAATGGCTTGATATGCTTCTTTTCCTTGAAGAATATTGGAAAACTTCAAGTACCAATCATCAGAGTAGGCGAAATCACCTGGATGAATGACAATCTCGTAGTCGTTAACCGTCTGGGCGAGACGACCGATCGTGGTGTGGTTGAGTTCTGGTTGCACCACGGGGATAGTATCCTTCTTTTTGCTATCGACGGTGAATCCATCCTTGCCGTAAACACCCAGATCAATGACCACGTCCATGCTGAACGATGTCTTGTCGCCGGGTGTACGGGGACTCAGGAAATGGTCGACGGTGGAGTTGGTAGAGACAATTTTATAGTAATAAGTGGTTGCAGGGGTCAGATTGTTCAGAATAGCAACATTCGACCAAGTACGAGAGGTTTCATAGGTTGTAGATGGTTTTGAACCGCATGATCGTGAAGATAATTTATCTGCTGAAGTGCCATAGAGCACGCAGCTTTGATTTAACTTCTCGTAGGTGTTCCATCCAACGGATACAGCTGAGCAAACGTTAGAGAATTATATCTCGCAACACAGTGTCAATATGCATCTTACCGTTCGGACCATAGACCGCGAGACGTCGCTGAAAAGGCGTAGATAAATCCTCAGGGATGGGAGGATAGTTGACGCTGGCAAGAGCGCCGGCTGCTACAAGGAGCACTGCCTTCGAAAGAGACAAAAGTCCAACCATTATTGTCGTGTTTTTGCTAATCAGCACGACAGGATTCGTCAAGAAAGACTTTTGTTCCTGACAGATATGATAGACATGCCGATCGAGGACATTTATATTCACATTTGGTGCATCAACCCATCTGCCTAGCATTTCGCGGACCCCAATTCGACACGCCGATCAGCCAAGCCAATCACTCCGAAGAGGAAACCCACGCCATTCAGACTCGCAAGGATTTCTCGATGCATGCTGATCGACGCGCATTAAGCTTGCGATATGCACAAAATGTATAACAATACCAAGGTGAAGAAGCGGAGTCGACAGCGGAGGACGAGACTTTTTGGGGAACAAATCCACTGCTGATCGACTAGTTCGTTCGCTAAACTAACAAACTTCCGGATCTTCGGACGTTTTGACTCGCCGAAGTCTTCATGAGTGTTCCACGTGCGAAGAATCTCGTGGCCGAGTGGATTTTGGTCAAATTAATGTCATCTATGGAGTACAGAGTATATGATATGATTGCGCGGTGTATAGAGTACTTAGTACGTAGTATAGTGGCATCATATTGATTGTTCCAGAACTCGGAGATTTGTTTAATATTGGTACTTAGTGTACTGTACCTATATTAGTTATGGATCGTGATATTCACAATTCTCCCTCTTCAATCTAACCTGAAGAAGCATTTGCAGCTAACTAGTTCCAACGGTCTTGTTCCTGCAGCTAGACTGTCACCCTCTTACGTGTGCCCCGACGGGATCCGCCGAGAGTTATCTAATTGAAGTCACACCGGTCCTCCATGGCTCTTCACAAACCTGGCGTATCGGCTATGCGTACAACATATTTGACTGCTGAGGCTTTACCAGACTTCAAATCATTTAAGGCACCTTCAAGTGCAGGCAGTCCCCCAGGGCGCACCTCGTGAGGATGTCCCGTGAACCAACCCTGCGCCAAGCCTCGTCCAAACAGGGCGAAAAATGCATGACCGAATTCAATGTCACCAATTGTCTGTCCTGCAACTGGAGGCTGGTGCACTGATCCAACATTCGTAGCTTGGACCTGAACACCCTCGGGAACGTCGCTATAATCTTTACCAGGAAGAACAACGGTGATCTTCGCCGGTGCAGTCAATACAGCTCCTAGATTCTGGTACGATCCTTTTTCAGAGACTGCATCGTATGCGTGGTGGATGGGCTTGCCACCAGCTGCAGCTTGGATGTTCTTGCGTAGAGCATCATCGCCTTCTCGGTAATCGACGATTGTATCTCCCTTGGATCTATTGATGAGAGTCTCAACATATGCTGCTCCTCTTCCAGCCACGGCGATGATTGGGTGAATGTTTGAAAGCTGGGCCAACTTGATCGCAAATGAACCAACTGCGGATGCACCGCCATATACGACTAGAGGTAATTGCTCCGTCGCAGGGTTCCAAGGAACCGGCAAGCTCAGACGCTGATAAAGGCCGAGAGCCGCCGTCATTGCGGCCAACGGGATCGTGGCAGCCTCTACATATTCAATGTTAATTGAATACCCCCAGAAAGAATAGCCACTATGGATAAAGTATCATACCTTCAAAGCTGGTCTTCTCGGGAACGTGGAAAGTGGTGTGTTCCCAGGCAATGGCATATTCTGCATAGCTGCCTCCGGACGTCTGCATCTGATGAAAAGCAGCGACTTTATCTCCCTTCTTGAAGTTTGTGACACCATCCCCAACTGCCTCAATATAACCAGCAATATCATCACCCTGATTATAAGGAGCGACATCGGCCAACCATGCTGGCAATTTCCAATCTTTCGGATTGGTTCCTGAGACAATCACCTTGATCAGTACTTGTCCAGGCTTGGCGACAGGGATATCGATGTCACGCAGGGTGACTGTTGTAGTCTTGTCTACAATGGCTTCCTTCATTATGCTGAATTAAATTGAACTGCAGATTGCAAAGTGGGTTGTTGATGAAAGCAATATTAATATTCTTGGATTCCCATAGCTTCTTCCCTCTTTTCTCTCCCCCACTTTGATTTGTAATTGTCCATGACGTTATTCGGCTCTTATACAGTTTTATGCAGAACACAACTTAATTCCAACTGCCTTGTTTTAAATGCAATATAAAATGAATAAATTATAATGATAATGAGAATAAAGATTACACTGATCAAATAATCAACGAGAACAAACCTGTACTTAATCTATTTCCTGCTGTATTGCTCTTGTTGCGGCAGAAAAAGACGGGTATTTCAAACTTTTGCTGCCCTACACTAAGACCTGTTGATATCTAGAGCGAAACGGCCTAGAGACGCCCAATAAAACACCGTCATGATCAGTCGGGACGGACTAATACTTTTTGGGGGTCTCATTCTAGCCTTTTCATTCAGACAAAAGACACCACAATAGTACCAATACCCTTTGTCTGGTGCTATCACAGACTACCATGCGACAAGTCAGTAGCGATAGAGGAAAGTTGATAGCGGTCCACACACGTCGTCTCGCACTCGAAGTTATATGAGAAGTATGCCGCGACACAATGGCAGTAGAAGTAGATTCACGAAATGTTGAATTCAGGTCCATTGGATATTATGTACTCCGGGCTTCAGTAATGATAATAGTCATTGATAGTGTAGCTATTTCAGAGCTTGGATGGCTTTTTAGTATAATAGCTACAAGCTGACTCCAGAGCAGGCATCCAATAGGGTGAAACACTCAGTTTTTCCTTTGCAGTCTGATTTTCCCAACCCTCCTTGAAGAGGTCCTCGGCCTTCTTCCATTCTTCAACAACTGGCTTCATCCACTCTCCGACTGCTGTCGCCGTCGCCTGTACATCTTCTAACGGGACCTGATGCCCGGACCGCTCAAAGAGACACTCCTTCACCATTGAATTGTTGATGCCACCACTGCCACCGATGCCTGCACCTGTTCTTTGTACTAGATCAGTTCGAAGTTCTTCCACCGATATTGGGCTACGTCCCCCAAAGATGTAGAGAACTGATGGTCGAATATGATCGAGCATTTTCCAAGCAATTGCAGGTTCACTTCGGTAAAAGGGAGTAGTCTTGAGAAGAGGACCAATCACATCGGGTTGAACAACAAATTGATGTGCCGAACTCTCAGCTGATTTAATTCCCTTCCAAGGCTCGCTAGCTCCGAAGTTGGGTCGAATATATTGCATGACTTCTTGATGCTTGGAGCTAGCTAGAGTCACTGGAGGATCATTCGGGTCCAGATACAAGGCTTTGGTTGAATCATCCCGAGGATGAAGAACTGTTGGAAGATTGCGATATCCATTCTGTACCCAACGCTCAAACACGCGGGGATCCCATCGCTTGTGTGACTTTCGAGCGGCTTCAATGGCTTTAGATCGAGATGGCCATGTGTCTCGTCTTTTCAATGACAGTAGTGATAGCATAGGACCGGATCCGCTATAAGTGTCCGGCGTTATCACGGGCTCTATTAAAACCAAGGAAGTAAAAAGTCGAGGGTGCATCAAAGATAGAAGTGCACTGTTCATATGTCAATACATGAACGACCATTCCCATTCCGCATTCTTAGAGCCGGTGGCTGGGTCTTCCAGTGCGGAGGTAATTAAATCGAAATGTTTTGAGGACTCACATCTGACCAGCCCCCATGCTGTGTCCTACTCCAACAATCGGTCGTGGCATTTCATCGCGAAAATGGTTAATCATGCATAGTAGATCGCGACTGTGATCCAGCCATGATGCTTTTGGATAGTCAGCTTTTATTAGAAAGGGAGAGTATGGTCAAGCAAAACTCACGATCGTCACCCATTGCTTCCTCATTGAGGATTCCACTTGCACCAAGATTTGCGGCATCGGCGATCCATATAGATCCAATTCGAAATCCTTGAATGTGACTTTGCTCCAGAAGGTCCTCCCACAATGGCTCATATAGCTCCTATTAAGATAATAAGCCAGAGCCTCCCATGTGCAGTTAGAATCAACGGTACAAGTGTCGTAACCTCGAACGTACCTTAGGAAACCCACCGCCGTGTGCGCCTACGATCGTCACATCGCCAGGTTGAGGATGTGCGTTCTCAACCGGGGTGTACTTCTTAACTGCCAGTTTCAAGCGAGAATCCTGAGACACCGTGGCGCGCGGGTATTCTCGAATGTATTGGCCATCTATAACATGCTCCGTCACAGAGAATGGGAAGGTATTGGTAGACATGGTGATGTTGATAGACAAACTTGGAACTTTGGTAGATTAGGCTATTTAGAATATAAAATTTTACTAATATCTCGAATCACCCTTCGGAAAATAAAACTAGCGTTCATTTTTTGGTAATTTTCGAGGACGTGACCGCTAGTGCTAATCTTGTCTGCTGATCTAAAATTACAATTATGTGCCGAGTAGTAATGGTATAGGGCTGGAGAAAGTTCGGCTTCTATTTTACACTAGCCGATCCACTGTGGAGCTATTGAAGAAGCCCTCAAAATTGATTGAAAACCAATTGCACTAGTTGATCGAGTTCAGTGGGTCTATTCTATCTCCAGGAGCACTAGATTTTTTTTTCTCTGAAGCTCCATTTTCTGCAATACGTAATGATCATCTGCCGGGATCTCCGAAACATCTGGTCGGCTGAGGAAGATGCTGGGAACGATAGGTCATATCCATCGAGGAAAATCTTGCAATTGGCGTTGATAAGGGCAAGTCGAAGTACCCTTTGGCGGTAGTGAGTGACGAAGAGAAATTTTAGAGGAAGAAAATTGAAGGTATTGGCTAGATCTTACATTGCAGAGCACTGTTTCTAACAAATTGACAATGACAGCTGCAACCTCAAGCTGAAGCCAGCTGTCTGGGTCACTAGCACGGCCAGAGGCGATGAGATTGCAGATCTCAGATCTCAGGAGCCGGCTTTGATCGGCATCATGCTGTAATATTGACTGATACAGCCAGCCCCTTGAACCCACTACGCGTGGACCCAATACGATCCATCTACATAGATCGACTTTTGCACGCCATGCAAACAGATGAAGCACATATCCCATCGACCAGATTTTCTGCGAAGAGCTCTCAATCTGCTCCAAAATATCACCCAGCGGCCAAAGTCTGCTTAGTACGAACCTTTTGCAACTGACGGTGCCCAGCAGGCTCGAAAATATACCACGATAGATCAGTCACAACTAGTCTTGATTTGAGGCGATCGACAAGCTCCACAAGCAAGATGTGGCACTCATTAGTTGATCCCACAGTGGGCCAAGGGGGTTTCTTGAAAACTACAGTACAGTATCAATTCCCGAATTACTAGGGTTCCAGCAGGGCTCCGTCGTAAATCCAATAGTGTTGTACGAAGTACTGTATGTATCAAATAAGTGGATATTCATACGTACACAGGCCCCAATGAGTCTTCGATGGATGTACGGAGTACTAGGGAGTAGGATTTGCATCGGTTCCAGATTCTCTTCCTCTGCAATCTGTTGCGCAAAAGCAAATGACGAGCCGGAAATGTCATTCTTAAACCTTGATCACAAGCATACAAACGAAGAGCCTACATGGCAGAAAGCCAGCTGTGCACTTCCAGAACATGCGGTTGCTCTCTGCAAAAGCCATGGCTGGGACTTGTCATTTTTCTATCAACAGGCCTGGGCGATTGTACTCAGTCGGTACACCTCTTCCAACTCCGTGACCTTTGCTCTTAGCTACAATGAAGCCAAACCTACCTTTTCTACTGTATGCGAAGCTACAGTCGACCCAGAAACATCGATCACCGACCTCGTCACGAACAAACACAATTCAACAACCTTCGTTCCCTCCTCGCCCGAGACTTTGAGTTGCAACACTGGTATTCTGTTCCACGCATGGGACGATGAAATCTTGAAGGATTCACCATTGCAATTCATCTTATCGATATCTCCTGGCGGACTCGAGTTGATTCACTCCTCGGGGGTTTTCTCGAAATCTGCGCAAAACCTGGTTTCTACTCTTGAGATGGTTTTCCTTGAGATGGCAAACCATTCGGACCAGAAGGTGAAGGATCTATATCTTTTGAGCAAAGAGAGCAAGAATCAACTTCTTGAGTGGCATCAGCGACCACGAACAGAAAAAATTGCTCCAGTCGTCGACGCAATCAAAGATCATGCACAACGGCAACCTACAAACCAAGCGGTTTGTGCTTGGGATGGCAACCTCACCTATGCTGAATTAGATGATGTGACTAGCCGATTAGCACATTATCTGAGAAGCATCAATGTTAGAGAGGACTCCTTGGTTCTCGTAGGCTTCGAGAAATCCGCTAACACGATCATTTCTATTGTATCCATCCTCAAAGCAGGGGCCGCTTTTGTCCCTGTCAGTCCTACATATCCAACGGAAAGAATGCAAGCCATCGTGGACACGACAAATCCTGCTTTGGCAGTTACATCTCCAGAGTTTACCACAGCATTCGAGCGTGTTGATTCTCCAGTGCTAGAGTTGACTTCATCTTTCATTTCAAGTCTGCCGAAATTCGATTCTGTCCAAGACAAACTTCCATCCACGGACCTAGAGCGTCTTGCATATGTCCTTTTCACATCTGGAAGTACAGGTCGCCCTAAAGGAGTCGCCCACTCGCATAAATCACTTTCTGCCTTGATTAATCAAGCAGATGCTTATGGGATTCATTCTTCCAGTCGTGTTCTTCAATTCGCCCCCTCCATATTTGCCGCCAGCCTTGTTGATACGGTCCTGCCTTTGATCATAGGAGCAACAGTGTGCCTTGCTCCGCAAAATGATCTGATGAATCAATTGGAGGCCGTCATGGACCGCTATCAAGTGACATTCGCGATGATGACCCCATCGGCGACCAAGTCTATCAATCCCGCTCTGGTCACGAACCTAGAGAGGCTGTTCCTTGTGGGTGAGCCAGTAAGCGACGCTACATTGAGCAAGTGGGCGGGGAACGTGAAGCTCATGTCGGGCTATGGACTGTCTGAGATTGTTGGTGCGGCATGTACAAGCGAGCTTGAAGCCTCTAAACATTCGCAAAATATAGGGTTCTCAGATGCTGGTCGAGTATGGCTCGCAGAACCTCTTAATATAGACAAACCTGCTCCTATTGGATCAATAGGTGAGATCTTGTTCTATGGAGACAACATCGGCCGCGGGTATCTTAACGACCCCGAGAAGACAGCGGCCATGTATATTGAGCCTCCTGAGTGGGTGCTTGATTTGTCTACCGAGGCCACTGGCAAGGTACCTCCTCGAGTCGTGAGAACTGGAGACCTTGGAAGGTATTTGGAAGACGGATCCATTGTCTATATTGGTCGAAAGGATACACAAGTCAAGATTCGCGGGAAACGAGTCGAACTGGGCGAGATAGAGGGCCAGATTCGCCTTCACCGTCCACCGGAAGAGATGATAATTGTGGAGGCCGTCACTCCGTCCGACATGAACGACACCACTATGCTGGTCTGTTTCATATATTCGAAATCCTACGCTACGGACCAAGTAAACATCAACAGCCCTTTTGCAACCGCAAATAAAGCATTCGTTGACGAAATCGGAAAAATCGATTCGTCAATCCGTGCAGCCTTGCCTGATTTCATGGTGCCGAGCTTATTTGTACCACTTTCTCAGATTCCAAAGACTCCATCAGGCAAAACGGATCGTCTTGCTTTGAGAAGATATGTTGCAGGCATGACTTGGGAAGAGTTGGAAGTATATGTCCATGGTGGTGATACGCAGCGCATTCAGCCTCAGAATGACATACAGAGATCCTTGCAGACTCTTTTTTCTCAAGTTCTCAACCGCAGTCCAGAGGCTATAGGAATTCATGATCAATTTATGAAGCTCGGTGGCGACTCCATCCAAGCCATTCGACTCGTTCAATCATGTCGGAGCAACGGCTTTCAATTAGCTGTCGAGCAGATTCTGGAACACGGAACGATCGCTCAGCTTGCTGAAGTAGCGCGAGAGGTCCCAAAGATAACCAATGAGAAGACCATAGCTGAAGTTGTTCCTACTGCTGCTGCGCTTGACCAATTGAACAAAATCGGCATCTCGACAGATGATGTGGAGGCAATCGACCTATGCTCTGGAATGCAGGAAGGAATCCTTATGAGTCAATTGAAAAGTCCTAATCAACATGCACTTAGGGCTCTGTACGAGCTCCAGACATCGAGTAACAAAGATGCATTTGATATCGACCGATTCAAAGCTGCATGGAAACAAGTGACTGAACGTCACCCACTTCTTAGGTCTATCTTCTTGACCAACGTCATACCACAGGTCTTTGCACTCCAGATTCAGCTTCGGAATGGATCTGCTCTTCAAACTTACACCATCGAGGATGAGTTGACTCCTTCTGATATTCTGAGAAGACGCCAGAGTGATCAATTACCCAGCACTCTGCCTCAAGTCTCGGTCCACAATACACCCAGTGGCGCCGCCTTTGTTGAAATCGAACTTTCTCATTCAGTAACCGATGGAATGTCCATGTCAAACATAATGAAGGATCTGTGCGCTTTCTACAGTGGCAATGAGTTGCCCCCTTTGACATTCAGATATTCGGACTATACTGCCTACAAGAAGGAGGCAGTGAATGAGGATTCCCTGTCTTATTGGAAAAGATACCTCGGCGGCATGGACCCTTGCCAGTTTCCGACTTCAAGCTCAGATAGCTCCTCTCCAAGCGGAGGCGGCAATAGCCATGATATTCCTGAATTCAGAGCTGTTATGGTTGACATTGGGCCAGCAGACTACTATCAGGAATTTGTGCGAAATACAGGCGTCTCCTTGGCAAGTGTCATCAAACTGGCATGGCAGCTTGTTCTTCGTGAAACCACCCGCACAGATGATGTCTGTTTCGGATATCTCATTTCCGGTCGTGATGCACCCATCGATGGTATAATTGATGCCGTTGGGCCATTGATCGACCTCATGATCTGCAGGCAAAAGTTCGAATCTGACAATACCGTCGCCGACATCCTGCGGTCCATACAATCAGACTTTGTAAATGGGCTCCCACATCGAGGTGTGTCTTTTGCCGATATTCGGCGAGCCTTGGACTTTGGTAGAGACGAGGTTATGTTCAATACCTGCATCACCCAGTATCCGCTCCCCGACCTCGACGATGTGCAACAACCTCGCATGTCTCTGCGTGAAGTCGAACGACATGATCCCAATGAGTTTGATCTTGGACTTGAAGTTCTGGCGTCTGATCATGAGATCTCATCTAGACTTAAAGCCTACACTGCTGTTGTCTCGGTCGAGCAGATGGAGAAAGTTGGTGCACTGTTCGGGCACATCATGAGGACCATTGTGAAGAATTCAGATCAGAAAATCAATGAGCTTGATCTTGTTTCAGAAGAAGACTTTAGAATGATCAAAGGTCTGAATGACCGAGAATCAGATACCGTGGATCGGTGCGCTCATGAAATTATCCAGGAGCAATGCCTCGCTCAACCCTCTGCTCCAGCAGTCAATGCCTGGGATGGTGACTGGACCTACAAGGATTTTGATGATGTATCTGATGCAATTGCTCAACAGCTTCTGTCGAAAGGGGTCACTTTGGAGACATTTGTGCCCGTGTTGATGGATAAGAGTCGATGGGTGCCCGTTTCAATACTGGGAATTCTTAAAGCCGGTGCTGCCTTCGTTCTTCTCGAGCCTACCCAGCCCATTCAGCGACTGCACGAGATATGTGGCGATCTCAAATCCACTGTCATCATCGCGTCTTCCAGATACCAGGAAACTGCGGCGGGCCTCGTCGGCAAGGTTGTGGTGCTCGATAACCAAGCAACCCTTCCTGTGTCCGGGAATCATGATGAAAGTCTACCCGTGGGAGTTGGCCCGAGAAACCTTGCATATGCAGTCTTTACATCTGGATCCACTGGAAAGCCTAAAGGAGTGATGGTTGAGCACCGTTCTTTATGCAGTACTGGTGCTTCGATGGCACGACATTCCCCCATGGATAACAAGATGAGAATGTTTCAGTACGCATCATTTGCTTTCGACGTTAGCGTGTTAGATCTCGCTGTGTGCTTTATGACTGGAGGATGTCTTTGTATACCTTCTTTTGAGGACCGACAGAATCGTTTACTGGAAAGTCTGAACGAATTCCGCGCAAACTATGTTGCTCTAACACCCACGGTCACACGTACTTTGCAGCCTGAAAAACTTACTTCCTTGAAGACTCTGAAAGTCAGTGGTGAGGCTCTTACTGCCTCCGACATTCAGCGATGGGGTGCAGCGCCTGGAATTCAATTCATCAATATGTATGGGCCTGCAGAATGCACAATCAATGTTACCGTACAAGCGCCTGTGACATTAGCGTCACCAGCATTAGCTATTGGCCATTCAATGTCCAATTCTACTGCGTGGATTGTTGATCCGAGAAATCACGAAAGACTTTGCCCGGTCGGTGCTGTTGGAGAGCTTGTCATCCAAGGCCCAGTGGTAGCTCGTGGCTATTTGAATCGCCCAGAGCAAACAGCTGCATCTTTCATCCCGCCGCCTCAGTGGCTATCCAAGTTTATGCCGGTGGATTCCGATGAGAAGCTCTACAAGACTGGAGACCTCGTTCAGTACAATGCGGATGGGATTTTCTTGTATAAAGGGAGAAAAGACAGTCAGGTAAAGCTTCGAGGGCAAAGACTAGAGCTAGGTGAAGTCGAAGAGCATCTTCGCCATGTGTTCCCTGATGCCTCTGAAGTCATCGCCGAGGTAGCTTCATTGAACCAAGGAAAATCGAAGGCCTTGGCTGCATTTGTATATCAGCAGAGCTGGGGAGGCCAGATGCAAGATCCCTCGTCCTTATCCCACCAGGATGACTATGCTGGGCACGAGCTACTTCATCCGGCTTGTGATGGCTTTCTCACAGCAGTTTCCCGTGCTAAGTCCGAGCTGGCTGCTTCTCTTCCAAGTTATATGGAGCCAACTATCTATTTGCCCCTCTCTCGGGTCCCCCAAACGAGGAGCGGAAAGACTGATCGAGGCCAGCTTCGTCAAATTATCAGCACTGGTGTGCATGAACAGTGGGCAAGTAGCTTTCAAATCCAGAAAACTCGGAAAGTACCCAGCAATGAAGCAGAGTCCATCCTCTGTCAGAGCATTGCCAATATCCTTGATCTGGACGAACAGGACCTCAGTATGGATGACAATTTCTTCCGTCGTGCAGGTGACTCTGTCGCCGCAATGATGCTAGTCAGCATGCTGCGAGAAAAGGGCTATCACATCACCGTTGCGGACATCTTTCAGCATCCTCAACTGGACTCCTTAGCAGGACGAATGCACTCCGATCTCCCATCAAGTGTTTCCGAAGTTCCACCGCCATTTTCATTGCTAGGTGACGATTCTTCTCGTGAGGCAATTATTCAACAGGCGATGGCGCAATGTGGTGTCTTAGAAGATGGTATCGAGGATATTTACCCTTGTTCGCCTCTCCAGCATGCATTTTTCCTTTTTAGCGCCAGCAAAAAAGGAACCTTGATCGCTCAATTTGCATATAATTTGCGTCCATCGATCAATCTCGACTTGCTGCGCAAGGCATGGGACAAAACTGTTTTTGCACATCCTCAGCTGCGCACCAGAATCATCAATGTGAAAGGCAAAGATGTGATGCATCAAGTTGTCCTTCGTAAAGCAGTCGACATTGAGTATTTTGAGCCCCCAGCCGATGTTTCAGACTATGTGCCCGATCTGCCAATCGTTGTTGCGCCTGGAAAGCCGCTCCTGCGAATTGCTCTCGTACGCCGTCCAGGCACTGATGAGTATAGGCTTGTGATCAGTCTCCAACACTCTATGTACGACGGATGGTCTCTGGCATTGTTGATGAAGGAGCTTGAGCGAGCATACTCCGGTGACAAAATGGATCACCTTCCTACCTCATCCTTCATTAGATATCTGGATCAAACGAAGGATGCTGCTAAGCAGTTCTGGACTGAACAGCTGAAGGATTTGCACGCTCCTAACTTTCCATCAGTTCCTCCATCTGGTTACATCCCTCATCCAAGCGCAACGTTGAATCGGGAGGTCGCCATCCCTCCGGTATCAGCCGGTCAGATCACCTTGTCGACTAAGATTCGCTGGGCATGGGCTCAAGTGTTATCGTTGTACACCGGCAGCTCAGAGGTAGCTTTAGGCCTTGGTACGGCTGGAAGAGGTACTCCAGTTGCAGGAATTGAGAGGATGATGACACCGACTTTGGGCATATTCCCCTATCGTCTCTACATTGATCCAGAAGAAACTGTCATCGATGCACTGCGAAAAGATCAGCAGCACTATATCCGACAGTTGCCTCATGAGCACTACGGCAACAGCAATATTGCCCGACTTGCGACTGGCTCAACGCCTGCAATTGCACTCCAAACACTTCTGATTGTCCAGCCTCAAGAGCCAGAAGAACCTTCCTCCCTATATTCCGAGCAAGAACTCCTTCCTCAGACAGGAGCGTTCCATGTCCGAGCATTGTCCCTCCACTGCTATCTTCAAAAGGCCTTGGTCAAAGTCTTTGCCTGTTATGATGACGGTGTACTTTCGGCGGAGGAGACGAGCAAGGCAATCTCATTGTTCGAAATCATTTTCCAACAGATTTGCAGCGAACCGGAAACACCAGTGAGGCAATTGAGGACGTCTATGGTTTGAGCGCGGAGTGACAAGCCCAAAAAACCCTAGGACTTAGCTTCACATAGCCAATTAGAAAAGGAAAGGGTTTACGATGTGTAGTATCCAGTTTCCTCGCATACAAAATAATGCCTTCGGTTTTTTTTTTTTTTTTTTTTTTTTTTTTTTTTAAAATTTTTTATTTTTTTTTTTATTTTTTTTTTTTAATTAAAATATTCCAGAGTAGGAGCTA
>Ga0102593_1000217_pt1 | contig 138171 bp, 140 predicted proteins | sample AraplaCol_mMS_r2_2_FD_76862 | JGI IMG/M metagenome (GOLD analysis project Ga0102593, IMG submission 76862) | Arabidopsis root microbial communities from North Carolina, USA - plate scrape MF_Col_mMS_r2 (SPADES assembly) (version 2) | ecosystem: Host-associated > Plants > Roots > Endosphere...
AAAACATACAACAGCAGGGATTCGCATGTGGTCACCCACCATACTACTAACCTGCCGGCGTGTGGCTTAAGTACGGCTGAGCGGACGGGAAGCCCTGTTCTCCACACCCTATGGTCGTATGTACAGTCCAATTATTGGATTAGGGCTATATTCTACACTACACTATCAGAAAGTTACTTTGGTAGCTACTTGAGTATCAAATCTCTTCTCCATACCCTTTGGTCGTATGTATCATCTACGAAGTGAGTTAGGTCAAGATTCGAAGGAATAGTTTCAGGGTTACTTTGGTAGCTGCTCGAGTATCCAATCTATGTGTATTTATCAGCTGTTAGGTTGGGACTATTTTCTGTGAGAAATTGACTGCTGCATATCCAACGGAACGCCTGCATAGCCATTATTTTCAAGATTAGGCTGTATCAGGTTAATAAAACTTTGAATTGAAAACAAAGGAACAAAACTTATTGTTAGCTTTTGTGCAGATTGATTATTCAAAAATTATTGGAGCATTTTCCAGAAATATCAAAGTACATGCTTCTGCCTACAGAAAGCATTTCCTTCCACATTCCTGTAGTGTGTTTGTGAGGGGCTTCAAGCTGGCCGTCACTGTATGGCCATCAACTCTTGTCCAGCCAAACAGTCATCTCGATGTTTGCGGCATACCCCTGTTCTTCTTACTTTTTTCTCCATTCCATTGATCCTGTATGTGATGGATCACATTCTGTACTTAAAACAATACTGTGTACTCGACTTTTGACAACGTATCTAGACCAAACAATTCAACATCTACCATCAATTACGAGAGTGGTTGATTGAAACTGGCTTCGAAGACGTTCAACAATCAACTTACTTCTTACCATACTCCCCTGGCCAAGGGATCCCGCTTTGGAAGAGCTGGGTCGATACCAGGCTGCTATGGCACAGCAAGCTGTTGAAGCTTATGGGTTGAGATTATTCACGTAGGTAATGGGTTGGGGTGAGGAGCCATCGAAGGTTTTGATTGCTTTGGTGACGAGGCAGCTTCGTGATGAGAGTATGCATGCATATTTCAAAGAGTGTGTGTCTCATCAATTGCGTGAAGGTACTTTGCTGATTATCTCTAGGTAATCTGTGTATAGTCGAAAGCCCTCTAATTTTAGGTATTTTCAAGATTTATTGTCAAGCGTGGAATATCAATGTCATCAAGGGCTATCTTGGTCAAGATATAGTCCGACCAAAAGAAAAGCATTTCGGTTTCTTATTTCTAATTCGCAATCAGGTTGTACTTCAATCGTAGACCCATGAAAAGTATTTCGAGGTCATTCCACATCAATCTATCAATGTGCCAGTAGATCAGACATATTGGCTGCTGCAGGACTTTTCGCTCCTGAAGCATAGGGCTCCCCCCTAGAATCACATATAAAAATCCCTTATATATGGGGACAAAGGCAGATTTTCGTCTCTGGAAGGTTGAGACAACTTGGGTATTTGATTATTATTACAGGTCCAACATATCATACATGCCCATCGCAGCTAACCTGCTAAGGGTCCAACCTTAACATCCGTCCTCCTTCGCAATTCTGCTACCTCCTCTTCCTTCTGCTGGACTTTCCGCCGCTGCGTTATGATCTTCTCATATCTTTTCTTTCCTCCAAATTTCAACTTCGTGATCATATCAGCTGCTTGGCCCCGAGTTAAACCCTCCTGGTTAACCTTTTCTGTCCGGATACGAGCTCTGTTCAGCATCTGCAGTTGCGAGCTCGTTGCCGGGTTCTGTCGCCACGGCTTCCGCGCAGAGATGTAGCGCTCCTCGAATTTGCTACTGGCAAATGTGTCTGCTGCCCGGACAGCCGTTTCAAGATTTGGACCAGAGGCGATGTTTCGTGGCTTGGTGAATGTTGGTTTCTCGGTGACAGGATCCTTGAAAGTAATGACATGGCGTACGACGAATTCATCTGTTCCTTTCTCTTTCTCGAGGGCAAGCCAGCCGCCTGCGTCTGACAGAATGTACTTGTCATCACTAACGCGCACCCACGCATTTCTGCTAAGTGACCTGATGTGCTTCTCGTATCGAGTGTCACCGAGAAGATCATAGATACTGTCGTACTTGGTGAATTGTAGCTGGACATCTTCATCCAAATCATTATCGTCATTTGTAGATGATCCTGTGGTCTTCTCTTCCTGGCGACCTTCTCGTATTTCCTTTGCAGTCGTTTTGTCTAAAACTTCATCCGGGTCGAGACCGAACAGGGTAGGTGTTGACAAAACACCGGTTTCTAATGACGCGACCATATCAATAACATGACAATATTTCTTGCCGGGATATAACCGCAGACCTCGTCCGATCATTTGAATGAGCAAATTCCGAGACCGGGTTGGCCGCGCCATGACAACACAATCGATGTTTGGGATGTCAGTTCCCTCCGTGAAAAGTCCACAGTTTAGAAGAACTGGAAATTCGTGGTTTTTGAAGGCATCAATTTGCTCTGCACGAACATTTTTGGGTGTATTAGAGGTGATGTAACGAGCATCAATGCCATTCTCCCGAAATGTCGCAGTGAGCTGTTGTGTATGGTCGATATCAACGCAAAAGACAAGCGTTGATCTTCTATCCTGGGCATTGGCCATCCAAGCTCTTACAGTGATATTATTCGTGTTCACAGTATTGACTGCTTTGGACAGTGACCCTAGCGCAAAATCTCCAAAGCTATCTTTCTTAACTTTAGAGAGATTGGCTCCAGATTTGACTGTGGTAAACACTGCATCGGCCAACCAATTGTCACCAATCATATCCACATAGTCCTTGTGGTATACAATATGATCAATCGCAGCTCCCAGTTTGAGGCCATCGAATCTTGAAAATGTTGCTGAAACACCCACAAGCACAGGTGCATTGGGAGAAGCCTCATTCAAGCCGAAATGACCAAGAGCATCGCGATAAGACCGCGCAACAATATGATGTGCCTCATCCACTAAGATTAGTTTGAACTCCTCAGGATTGAATTTTGCAATACGCCCCCGCGCAAGCGTCTGTACAGACGCGATAATGATATCTCCCTGACCAGTAGCCACGCTGTTGCCCATCTCAATTTCCACAGACAGGTCAGGATAAGCAAGACGACAATGTCTCGCGGCTTGTTCGACCAGCTCTCGTCGATGAACAATGATCATGGTCTTAGTTCCTCTTACACCGTGTGGTGGTACTCTGCTTATAAGCTGAGTGAAAATGACCTATAAAGATATCAGCACCATCCGTAAAAGAAGTGGACGATTCAACGGGCGTAACCAACAGTCTTCCCAGCACCAGTAGCTAATGAAACCCCCAACCTCCGATGGCCTCCTTTCAAATATTCAAGCACTGACTGTATGCATTCCTCCTGGTAATCGCGCAGAACAATTCTTGAATTTGCCCTTGGTGATACCACCCCTGAATTAAACCGAACATTCTGTCGAACACGAAATACAGAATACCTCACTGACGATCTTCTCCATGGCTGCTTAATCGAGAACAGCCCCAATCTCCTGATGAAATCCATCCATAAGTAGAATATAAAAAAGAGAAGAGAAGTTGGAGTTGAACGAGCCCATAACTAAGAATACAAACAGTGCAAACACCTCTTATCGCGATAACGCGATTTCCCGCATTTTCGGTGGAGCTTCAAGCTTGACCTTTTTTTCTTCTTTCTTTCTTTTCTACAACAATCTTTCCAATCTTTTGTTTCGCTGGTGAAGCTGTGATGCTTCGCCTGCGGTCCTGTTGGACGCGCCGCGACTTTGCCATCTTTCCACGATGAGCAGTTCATCTTCCTACGAGCCCGATCAAGACGAGTCCGAGTTCGAGTCCGACCTTGCGCCGAGGCGCGCGCGCCAGTCGAAATCAAATTCTCGAGTGAGATCAGTGAAATCTGCCTCTGTCGATCTTGATGAGCCTTCTGATCCAGAAGATCTTGATGAGCTTTTGGAGGATCGTTTAGAGGCCCTCAATCAGCTATACCAAGATATTAGACCACATTCACTTGAGGCCTACGTCAAACTTCTCACAGAGGTTGAAAAGGATTACGATCCCACGAATGTTAAAGAAAAAGATGAATTATTGAACGTTACCCGAGATGGTGCGGTGGTGTGGACCGCGACTGAGAAGGAGATTCTGTACAATGTACTTGATCGAAAAGGGTTTAACGGCATCAAGGATATTGCAATTGCAATCGGCACGAAATCCGAACTGGAGGTGTTAGAACATTTGAGGGTTGTTCAAAAGACAATCAGAGATCACCTCGGTCAGCGACATCTCAAGTTCATCACCACGGTTCAGATCCCAGCAGCAGCAGAGGTCAGCGAAGACTATTGCGCTGAGGAGAGAAAATATGCCAAATATCTGGCTCTCCGAGATGAAATCACATATGCGCACAATAGCAAACTCTTATATGCGGATTATAGCGTAATCCGCGAGTCAGAGGCTCAAGCTCTCAGCAATGCTGACATCAACACTCCTCTACGAGGCGATCTAAACCGCGCTGTCGGTCTATTCAATACGCCAAACTGGATCTCACTTTCAAAAGACATTCTGATGAACTTTGGTGGTGAGATGGAGGAGAATCACTGGACACAAATTGCCGAAACCGAGGAAGATACGCCTTCGATCGCTGCAGAGGCAATCATGGACTTCTCTGCTCTTGCAATTAGTCTTACTCGTCGTCTCATCCAGTCGTCAATTTTCATGGCTGAGTCCCGACTCAGAACCACTGATCGAAGCTCGGAATTACCTCGAGATGTTAAGTATGCGGATGTCAAAAACGCACTTGAGATCATGGGTATGAATCGTAAACGTCCTTCCTTTGTTGACATTGTGCGTCGAAATCGGATTGCCATCGGAGCATTCGCACCACAACGTTTGAAAGCAGACCAGACCGTCAGTTACAAACAAGCCGAGGAAATACTCAGTTTTAGTGATAAGAAGTTCTACAAAGCTGCCCACGCCTTAGAACAGGGAACCGTGTCAAACAGGGATACTGATATCAGAACGGACGAGGATGGGCACGAATACATGGATGAAAATGGGGATGATGCTGAAGATGAGCTCGAGGAAGATATCGTTGAAGACATGGACAGTGATGGTGAAAACGGAACCAATCACCCGGCAACCTCGCACAGCCCTGAACTTCCACACCCTGAAACTACAGAAGACCATCAGTTAGCTGAAGACGAAGAGGAGGGACAAGCCGATAACATTGATCAAGAACGAAGTCGTCAAGAAGAACTCAGATTATGGCAAATGTTCGAGAAACCACCTCCGCCATCCCTCCTGATGCCCACCATCCCACTCATCCCCCAGCCAAAAGAAGAAACGGACGATGAAAAGGATGATCTGGCTTTACATGGAATCCACGAGCGCAGAACTCAAGAAGACCTTGTCAACTGGCGAGATCGTACTCTCTACCATAGTGAATGGGAGCAGTATGGCTCAGGTCTTGAAGAGTTAGCGGATGAACTTGCCGAAAACACCCGGAAACGACGTCGAGTTGAGGCTGGGGATTCAGCAGAGGAAGAGAGGGATGAGGTCATTGACAAAGATACCCCGGTGGTTCCCCGGCCACAACTCTCGGCTGATAGAGTTGAAAGCGAGGATGATAGCAGCAGCGATGATAATGAAAGTGACGAGGAGCATCCCGATGAAGCAGACGGTCAGGTCAATGAATCTGATCACCCTCGTGCTGTAACTCGTCATGCGCATGAAATTGCATCTGCACCCTCACCTCGGAAAGTCACCCATATCGACAAGGATGACCACATCGAACCTAGAGATGAAGACAACGAAGCCGAAGATGAGATCTCCTCAGACTCAAGCTCAGACTCAGACTCTTATTCCATCTCTGCCTCTGCCTCTGCTCCCCAACCAAAAGTCAACACCAACAGAACAGCGCAAAAGGAGCAGAACAAAATCGAAGACGAAATATCCACCGACTCAGACTCATCATCAAACTCCAATTCCACGCAAGACTCTACAAAAGCAAATAATATCATAAAAGCACATATCCCAAATGACCCCGAGGATATCTCCACAGATTCCGATTCAGACTCAGATACAAATCCTAACTCATCGGGCAATATTAACACCACACATGGAAATGGAAACCCCGAAGACGAAGTATCCACAGACTCCGATTCTTCTATCTCGGATAATTCACATGTTGATGCCATGGATCTAGATGAGGATTTTCATGCCCAGGTCCCTCCTAATGGTTTCATATGATTTTCTTCAAGGAGTTGATGTCAAGATTTAACAAAGCAAGCATTCTTAATACCCAGTTAATTGAAATTCAATTTCATTATTCTTATGCTTCTTTTCCACTCAGGACTAGTATGAACTCAATGGCAGGGAGTAGTGGTTAGCACATAGCTAGAACTACATGACTCAATCACAACTAGACATCATATACTTCATCAATTATGAAATCCATTAACAATTACCAGAATCAATCTTCACCCATCCTATACTATACTACTAATATACCAAGTATCCTACACCACCAAAGAACTCAACTTAATCTTCAAAACTTGCATTCAAACGTGAACGAAACACAAACTCCAACTGGGGAAAAATAAATGAAACTGCGCCTTTTCCTAGCCAGATAAGTTTCAAAAAGAGAATATTCATAAAAACACCGCCAAGCTCTAAGCTCCTAACGGTTTCGCTTTCAATCCGTACATTTCTTGCCTCACCCCTTTCCATCTTTCCATTTCCACATTTCCACATTTCCCAGAGATCAAATTGTGACTACCATCACTCCAAACTCATGGGTACTCCCGCCTCTCACTCACAGAGATGTATCTTACAAGCATCAGATAGCAAAGCAAGAGTCTCACAGATCAAGAGTCTTATAATCCGCCCCAGCTTCAGCACTCAAAGGTTGGGCTCCAACCCGAACATCACCACCAACAGGTTGGAAATTATAATGATTGCCAATACCCGCAGTAGCAGCGTTAGCAAGCATACTATTCGTATGCTCATTCGGACCTTGAAGACTAACAGCCTGAAGAGCATCTTGAGCCTCCTTAACACGCTTCTTGAAAGACATTCGATCAAGGAAAAGTTGTTGACGAGCCTGTTCCAGTTCACGACGCTCAGCCTCAATAATCTCCTCCATCTCATTAAACTGCTGCAATTTGATCTCGAATTTCTGCAGTGTGACGTTGACGGCTGCACCGACGAGACGGGTCATTTCGCGTTCCTCATGCGAGGCAAGGGCTCCAGCGCGTGCGGCAGATGCGGCCATCGCTACGGTTGAGAGTGATTCCTTGGGCTTCTCACTTTGCTCGGCTTCACGGGTAGTGTCAACATCCATTGAATCTTCGGCCTTGACATCCTTGCCCTTATCCCCTTTCTCCAATTGGCTGCGCAGCTCCTTGCGGATTTCCTCGACGGAGCGGCCAGCGGCCGCGGCGGCCACGGAGGGCTCAGCCATTTGGGCCAGGTAAGCTACTACCGACAAGACAGGGTTCTCTGAAGAGCTGATGGGATCCCGACCCGGTGCAGCGCGGAGATCCGGAATATCTTCAATATATTTGTCCTCGATTTCGAGGGAGAGGAATTTCATCACACATTCCTCGCGGGTTCGTGTTCCCACGTGGTTTGCAATCTGCTCCCAGTTGTCGTCAAAGTTCTCCAGACCCTCCAGCAGAAGCAAAAGTTCTGAATCAGACCACGGGGCATCCTTGTCTGGCACGTGAGTATGGCTCTTGTCTTCCAGCTTCACGAAGTCTGAGGCATTATGGCTTGAGGGCATGCGTCCTTGGAGGAAGCAGTTAGGGCATAGGTCGTATTTGGCGTCGGGGGTATTTGCGTTAGCTGATGTAGGCGCGGATTTGGCGTAGTGGAAGCGAAGTTTCGTGCAGTCAATACCACATGAGAAGCAGTGGGACTTCTTCTTGGTTTCCTGCTCGATACCGTTTGTTCCATCGCCATTGGTCTGCTTATCGTCCGTGGTGGGAGTGACATCCTTGCCCTTGTTATCGAAGATGTTGCGACGCAGGTCGAGGCCTTCTCCCTTTGTCACGGGCGTCGAAGAGGCGGCGCGGTCTGTGGCCGGTAGGGACTTGCCGGCGGTAACAGTTGGGTTTGGACCTGGCTGGAAAGGCTGCAGACCACGAGGGGTATCGGCGATGACACGGAAATGGCCAGTAAATGGTGGTCCGATATTGGAAGGGCGAGATTGAGGGTCAACCTGAGCATGTTAGCTGGGATTCAAAAGAGCCCCAGAAGTGGAGCTACTTCAGTATGGTCGTGATAGACTTACCTGGTAGTTGATCAGACCCCACTGTTCGAGGAAAGAGTGAATGCGCATGATAGCACAGACATCACCAGCAAGATTGCGACGGCAAGCGGTGACAGTCAAATATTCAATAGGGTTCAGACGGTAGGTATTGATCATAAAATCACGGTAGTCCTTGTAGGTAGCCGGAGTCTTGCTGCGGTTACGTCCATTGAAGAATTCTGCAATGGCCTTCTTCTCGATCTCGTGAATAGTATTCATATCAAACCAGGTTGCGTAACTGGGCAGAATGATGGCATGGGTTTGAGTGACGAGCTGTTCACGCGCGGCAACTTCCAGAGAGGACTTGGATGGCGCAGGCTGCTCTTCACCCACAGCATCCTCAAGACCCTCACCCGCCTGCTCGGGTGGTTGCGACTCTCCAGCCGCATCTTCCAAACCATCAGTATCTCGCTTCGCATCGGTTTCAATGCCACCCATCTCTTCATCCTCCGGCTCGGCATCACCATTGTCGTCCTTGGGGGAAGCAGGGGCATCGAGAGGGTTTTCCGATCCGGAGTTTTCAGCCTTCTTCTCGGGAGATTCTTGGCGCGATTGTGCTTCTAAAGCCTTGGTGTTAGCATTGACAAACTATCCAGGGAGGCGAGGTTGGGAAGCGTACCTGAAGCACTACCGGCATTGGTGATATCCGCGGCGCCCTCGACACCAGTCACAGGCTGAGCATTCTCAGATGCCGCGCCCGGGTTGATTGAATTGTCATCCATGATGGCTTAAATCGAATGATAGCTGTTGTCGCGGACAGCTGAAGACCGACTCCTTTCGCGCTCGTTCGCGATCGACCTTGCGCTGCGCAACTGACTTACGCGTGGCAAGGGCAAATAATAGGCTGGTGAATTGAAAGAATGAGAGAGCCCAATCCAATAAGGAAATCGGGCCAGAAAGTGATGATTGGACCAGGTGCTCGTTCGCTGGGGGGGAAAGGTGGATGTCCGCGCCGGTCGAAAACTCGCGGTCGACTGCCAAGACTACGCTAACCGGATTGGGACGTGACTTTGTGCCTCAAATATAAGGTGTCAGCTCAACTATACACAGCAACTAAACCCCATTAGATAGTAGGTAGAAGGACAGGTTAATTACTACTATGGATAATTTGTGAGGTCTGAAGAATTGAATACCATCAAAATAGACAGCACCAATTGGAAAAGTCAGCTTTAATCCCCAGTTGTCGACTACAGGTACACATTTTCCATCTCAACTACAGGTCTTGTAGTATCTTCTATTCCTTCTAGTTATAGGTTTATACAAACATAGAATTATTTAGTATCTCAAAACCTAGATAGATCTATATTAATGTTATTCTTTGAAAGTCAACTTCAAATCCACTTCCATTTCCGAGGGCCTCCCCATTCATAAGACCATGAACGTACGCTTCTCCAACAAGCAAATATCCATCTCCTTCGTTCCGCACCACATAAGGTGTACTCCCACCCTTCAGCAGTACAACACTATCCCCTTTCCGCGCATGCAGTGGTGTTAAACAAAAATATCCACTTTCAGTGATTGCAAACTTCCTCGTCACCACGTGCTCCATTATACCACCCCCAAAAAGCTCGACCATGAATTGTCGGGTTTCCGAATCAGGATACTTATCAGAGATGTCAACATTCACAAACGTACCCGGACGATGCATATTCCACCAAGCGCGAAACACATCCTCATCTTTCTCGAAATCATATCTCTGTCCAGTCAGAGTTTTCCAAAGCGCCGTGAATGTCTCCTGTCCGTATCTGCTTGAATCTCCGAACTCTTTTGATTTGCTTTCAAGCCATTCGACATATTTTGTCTGATTATCGATGTAAGTCAGGGAATCCGCGATGGATGTCAAACTATCAATAAACGCAGCACTCAAAGTAAGCTGTGTCTTGTCAGGACTAAATTCCAGATCGCTAACAATGTTCCCGCTAGCCTGATAACATTTCATGCTGTCCTTCTGCTCTGATTCAAACGCTTCCAGTAAGAAAGGCTTGTGCCTCCCAATCCATTCATCATCAGTGGTAGACCAGTCTGGCACCCATGACGGCAGATTCAATGAAGATTTCCCTCGAGTCCCAACACTAGTCAGAAGATCTAACGTAGTGCTGCTCTGTAGCATACGTACAGCCACATCTATATACACATCTCGTAAACTTAGATAGTAATTAGGCTCAATACCATACCGAGACGCATCAATAGCAGTACCCAAGAGACAATACACTTTATCTCTTTGATCTTCACAATGAAAACCAACAGTCCAATGCAAAATAAAGTGTAAAGTAGGACCAGTATTCTCCGTCTTCGGAAACCATAAAGCCCTCCTCACAATCTCAATAAACAAAAGATTCCCCACAGCCCTATGATCAAGTCCTTCCGTATTTTTTCCATATTGCTCATGAAGAATGATATTAGGAAGTTTTTGAAAACGCGCAGTCTGAGAAATAACCAATATCAACTCAAGAGGAAACTCCACCATTCCACACCGAATACTTGTATTTGAATTGAGAGCCGCCTCTTGAAACATCCAAGCCCTCTTAGTCCAACCCAAATGAATAATAAATCGAAGCGCAGCCCAAGCCGAATCATTCGCAACAGGAAATCCAAGCTCAATTAATCGATCATCAATCGAATGGGAAAATTCATGATCAAGAGCAAATTCATTAGACGTTTTGTAAGTCGTTATATGATCCAAAAGTTGAATCGCCAAATCAACCCCTAACTGAATTTGTTTAGTTTCAGGACCAACGTATACAATGACTTCTGTAGCAGATCGATAAATATCTCCCATGTGGAGAACCTGTTTATTTCGTTCGTTTGTATCATTTTGATTAATACAAATTGCGTCAGCCCATAAACAGAGAATATGCTTATCTCGTCGAAGATGTAGAAGTGCATTGTATAGGGACGATGTTATATCGAGGTAGTAATCGCCATTTTCTCCAGTCTCAGTAATTTGAATTTTCTGGCTGAGTTCGGTAGATTCCCATTGATAGGATAAAGCGTTGAATGTCGGTTTGGCATTGAGGTCGAAATGATCGATCTTAGCTTTGATGATAGGATCCCTCAAGTCTCCGGGATGGAGTGTTAAAATTCGAATTTGGCCGTCTGCAAGTGGTTTGTATTTGTACATTTAATATTTGGGCGAGAAGGGTGACGATATTGATGAAAATTGATACAAGGAATAAACAAGAGAGCTTGGTGAATGCAGAGGCTGATCTCACAATCGACATTCATTGTGTACCCCTCTGGCCACATATGTTTCCACTCTAAAATTCGTTCTAACTAGATTAGGCTTTAGTGTAATGTATTGCACGGGATGAAGTCTTCACACATATTCAGAGTATGATATTTAATCACCGCAAAGGATCACCAATCCTAGCAAATCTATCTACTGACTCGCAATAATAGCAGCACGAGCCTCCAAAGCCTTCGCAACAGCAGGCTTCGCCTTCTGACGATTCAACCAAGCCTCAAGGTGAGGATATTCCGAAAGACTAATACCAAGCATATCAACAAGAAGATACCAAGGAATAAAAGCCAAATCAGCATAACTCCACTTATCACCCGCCAAATATTCCTTATCCTTCAAAACACGATCCAAAACACTAGACACTCGTCGAATCTCATTATAATACCGCTCCTTCGCACTTTCAATTTTCTCCGGGTGGAACTTGGTGAACCAAACAGCTTGACCGAAGTAAGGTCCCTGACCACTAACTTGGAAATGTAACCATTGCTTAGCAAGGAAGTAATCCTTGGATCCGGGTTCGAAACTAATGGTTCGTTCCTTGTCGTAGGTTTCAACGAGGTATTCCAGGATAGCGCCAGACTCCCAGATCGTGATACCGGTATTTGGATCTTCGATTGCAGGGACGCGACCATTGGGATTGATAGATTCGAAGGGTTCTTTCTTCATGTCTTCGAAGGCAAGGACTTTGTTTTCGTATGGTAGACCGAGTTGTTCAAAGACCATAACGGCCTTCCATGGATTCGGACCCAAGCCGCAGCCATAAAGAGTGATAGGTTTGAGAGACATTTTTGTAATTGAGAGCTGACTGATCGGTACTACCGATAATGAATGTGAACTGTGTTGAACTGTAGATTGGTACGAAGTAGAGAATTGCAGCACAAAGAAACCCTTTATATCAAGGTATTCCGCACTCTGACTTCATCGCAAACCTAATGGACACATCACACCCCCACTTCGCCTGTAATTCACCCCTCGGTCTCGGAGCGCTGACAAATTACCTACAAAGCGGAGTTTGGGACCTTGCGAGCTATCAGATAAACGCATTTCGTTCGTGGAGCTTCTCAGGGTTTCCAATAGAAAACAAGTGGGACAAGATCACCGCTTTTCACGTGGGGTTTCAATTGGAGAATCATTCCAATCGATGGCTCATATTCAGGAAGCAAGACACTCTTCAGGTTACTATGTATGATCGCATCGGGTTGTCACACCAATGCACGACTTATGCAGCTGGAAATGATCGAGCATGTCTTGATTTTCCATACTGTAGCATAGTATCCTTGATTCCTTCGTGGATATTTGGATGATTTTCGCACGGATTCGAATTATTTTCGCGGTTTATGTGTATTTCGGGGTTTGTTTCTGTCAAGTCGGACCGCTGGTCGAGCTACGTAAGCAATTATCAGCAATATTCATGAAAGGGGAGATGAACTGGGAATTATACTTAAACTGCACGACAGCTGATGAGGATGATTGAGTGGTATCATGTTCAATCTACCATGCAGAAATGATGAAAGAAAGAAGCAAAGAATCAGAATGTCAAAAATCTCAACCAGTCTAGCATTGCTGACAATTCCATTGCTGACGAATTAACAATATAAATCAACACTTTTCTAGCCGACGCCCTTTGAAAGACCTACCCCGTCAATTGGGGAAGATATCGGCCATAGTCCGTAAAAACGGGGTAAATAATGACTCGATGCGTTGTCCAAGACCGGAGGGCGTGTTTTAGGGTGATTTTAGAGTCATCTCATACTGTACCCACCTGGATGAATACTCAGTCAGCGTGACTTCCACAGCCTCGCAATAGCCTCAGCTTCAACCCACAGTATGCAAATGCAAACATGCAAACATGAATCAAACACTAGCTAGAATTAGTCTAGAATAACTAGATCTGCAGCTCCGAACTCATTTTTTCATCGCCTCAATCATGTTACACTGACTAGACTCTACTGCGCAATCCAATAAGGCTCGGAGTAGATTCGGAATGAAAAAAACGGGTGTCGGTGTAGATTTCGGACTAAAAAGGGACTTAGAATATCACGCCACAAAATAAAGGACATGAAGTAGACAAACAAGACAAATTCAATCCTCATTACATAGTAGTGAAACTTGAGTTTATAGATTTCAAAGCAAAATACTCCAGATGATCTGGTGCATTGATAGATGATCCGTGGTTATTCCAGACTCCGTTTGACTCATCCAAGCCACTTCGTAAAATACGAATTCGGTGAATACGAAGGATCTTAACGTCATCGCAGCTCAATACAATACTTTTTGAGATTATCACAAGATATAGACTATGTGAAATATAGTATAAAATAATGCAAGTAGATAACATCTTAATTTACTGATTGTCTACTACACTGCCCTACATCCTCCGTACATACTAGACATCACTCATTTGGTAGTACAGTATACAGAAATTAGGTAGATAATAACCTACTCCATATTAGATAAAGTGGAGTTACCATCCTTTGTCTACCCTATACTCCTTAATACTATACGAACCACCACATTAACTCCACACTCAGGCCACATCTAGACCTCAATAACCTCCAACTCAAGGCAGCAAGTCAACCCCAACGTAATCCCCTTCTGCCTGAGTCAAGCAAGAAAAGCCACGCATGCCAAGAAACGATCTACCACGCCCTTTCGCTAATAAGGAAAAAGGGTTCGTGTTCGAGACCCATTGTCTATGACTAGTGGTCAATAAGCCCGTGCATACTACTATGTATGTACAAACAAGCCCAGCCTTATTCCGCGACAACTACCTATAATACTGTACTATGTATATCAAACGGAGAGTTACTGTATTAACGTTGGACCGGCTTATTTCTGGCCAATAAAATTATGTATTCTTTATTTATTCCTTGTTTGCATTTGAAAGTTACACATTCATCTCCACTTGAAAAAAGCAGTGCAAACTGCCCAAAGTGGAGTCCGAATATCCGTATTAGGAGCCCGCGACATCGGGCTCCTTTTGGGTTTAATCTTTATTTTCATTCATTTTCATTTTTCAATTTCAATTTAAGGAATAACATTCGTGATCCATCGTATCAGCTAGAATAATCTATATTCAGTAAACAGTATACTCTATCTTCCAGAGTATGTTGATCTATCAGATATCCTTGGCATGGTTGGAAATCATGCTATACGAGACAATGGATAATCAAGTCCGATTTTTACTCCGATTAGTCCGTAGATCCTCCCTTCTGACGTCTTCAGTCACTTGCAACACTAAATATTCTAAATACTCTACATAGTATGTATGTTTTGAGTCAAGTGGGTCAGTGGATCATCTTTTTATTTTTTTATAAATTTTATTTTACTTTTTTTTTAATCGGAGTAGATTACGGACTAAAGTACATACTCCATGAGTGTTGCTCAAGTATAAAGACCGCTGAACCACCCATTCAAATATCCATCACAACATCATTCCTCAAGTCCATTCCAAGGTTAATCAGACTTGTTTCTCATATATCATCATTGATTACCATTGCTTCATTACTCCATTCATACATTCATACTCAACCCAAAAAATCTATCAATCAACCATCTACACCACCACCTCTATACTCCAACCAATACTCCTCCAACTCTACTATACAATACTATACAATACCACCTATACAAACAACAAAATGCCCTTCACCAAATCCACCACTTCCACCACCAAAACAATGAGCGATACATCCTCAACACACTCCACCGTCTCAACAGCAACAACCCTAAAACCCACCGACTCAAAGAAATCAAAATGGTTCTCTCTACCGAAATCCACAGACCACCACCACAAGCCCCTCTCATCTGATTCTGCCGCTGCCAAAAAGGCTATTCATAATGAGGCTATTGCTAGTTACCTCTCTCTGCGCTAGTCTTCAAGCCTAATAACTCAAGACTCGAGTCTCAAATCTCCGAGTATGAGAACTTCTCTTTTCTTCGAGGTCGAGTCGATTCTATACGGTCCCAGTTTGATTCCTCTGCGTAACTGGGTTTTTTTGTCGATTTTAATACCGCGCTATACTTATGAATAATACCCCGACTGCTTTGATTTGCCATATAATTCCTGGTACTATTGGTTTGATTTGGTTTTCTTCTGCATTATAATGTTTGGATGATATGGATAATTGGTGATATATTGGTACTTTGTTCTAGGTTTTCTGAGAATTGAATAGAAAGATTATATTATTTCAGTGTTTTTGATCTTATGGATATTCAAAGTAGAAGTATTTGTATCTTATGAGTTGGCCTCCTTTGAGTGCTTTGGGTTAGAAAGGCCTTAGTCTCTTCAATGGTATAGTACTAGCACTCAAGGAACATCATCTTCTGTAATGGATTACAATGCTAAAGCGATCATAAATATATGTGCAATAATTAATGCTAGATGGTATACAACGAAAACATACTCTCTAAACTCCATTAAAGACCACTCACAATCCAGCCAACAATTCACCCATCGAAATCGGTTTACGAACCGCATTCGAGAATCCTTCATGATAAGTAACCCAAACTTTCCTTCCAGCCTTAGAAGACTCATCAACCGATCCATGACCTCCCTCCTCTCCACTTTTACCATTCGGACTAGGAGTCTGAATAACCCGACCAAAGAAATCTTTCTTAACAGTCTCATCTTTCATAGCTTTCTTAGCTGCATCGTGAGACTGCATATTCTTACCAATCGGATATTTCCCAGCCACCGCACTCTCGGATTGTTTTCGCGTCGTTTGTTTGCGGTATTCTTGATCTAGGACTTGGCGAACGGCATATCGGACAGGTGCATTACCTCCAGAAGATGCACCAGGCATTTTAGAGAATGACACGAGTGAATCAATTGGTCTATAACGAATTAGTTTGTGAACCTCATGTCATATGAATGGGTGTGCTTTGCTTACGGTTCCATTCTGTAAGCCCATCCCCCATGACCACCACCTTCGTGCTCAACTCGGACTTTCTCAAATGTCACTCCCATACCGGCCATAACTCGCGCGGCAGATTGAACAAGGGTACGCTCAGATTCTTTGCGTACACTGGCGGTGCTTTTATTATCGCCGCCTGCTCGTACAATGACTGGCTTCACATCCGGTGAGAGCATACGCACCAAATGCGGGACCAGATCGGTGATGACTGATTCAGAGGATCGAAAAATACGAATTATCGGTGCGGAAAATGAAGTGTGGAAGCCGTTCAAGATTGCACGATTTGCTTTTTGCGCTTCAAATGCGGCGAATTCGGCTCTGGGTCCAGAGAAGGGGTGTTCTTCCTCGGCTTCCTCGTCCTCGTCATCTTTCTCTGCAGCTTCAATCTTGCCCGCGGCAGAGGCGAAGAGATGATGGAATGCCAATACGGACTGGCTCAGATATGGACTTAATTCCCATTCTTGCGATGAGTGAACCTTTGCAGAAATGGAGTCGTGGAAATGTAGCCATTCATAGGCAGCACTAGGCTTGGAAAGAAACGTATCATCCTGATACTGTTGAATCGGATAGGCGGCAAAACAGTCTGTGATACAACGGTCATGATCACCGCTAGAATCCACCATTTCTCGCAATCGATTGATAGCATGTCGTTTGCGTAAATCTGCAACACCAACAGGTACCCTTGTATTAGGGCCATCATATTTGTCTTGAAAAGTCATTCCAACAGGCGCATCTGTGAAACCAGCACCCTCGGTGAACACGCGATTCACAATCTCACGAACTCCTCCGCGGCTCATTTCTTTGAAAAATGCTCCACCTTCTGTTGATGCGCTGAGAACTCGCTGCTCTAGCCAATTCCGGGTCAATCGCAAGGCGGATGGACGCTCATTGCGCAACTTATGTGCGACCCATTCAGCAGCAACCAAAACACTGCGAATATCACCCTCAGCAGATCCATTATTTTTAGAATTGCGCTGTCTCCGACTCGCCAATCCCCAAGCCGCTTCACAAAGCCGTCGAGCTCCGTCACCATCACAGGGAATCCCTTCGCGGGTGAAAATACTCCTTATCCTTCCAACAACATTCTCCAGCGGTGCTTGTCTGACGTGAATCATCTCCGCAATAGAAGAGGCCCTCAAAGGTCGAAGACTGGGATGATAAAGATCATTACAGACCAATATGAGAGGTCGAAGGAAACGGAAGTTATCACCTTTGCGTTTCTTGCCTTTATTTTCCTCTTCGGTTTTGTTCGAATTTCGCTGGTCAAGTAGGACGAGATCAATCAACGCTTTCATGAAACCTCCCTCGCCACCACTTCCAGCTCCACCAACAACACCATCGACTTCATCAACAACAACACAGACTGGCTTCGCAGCCCGACGAACTTTATTCTCGCCAACTTCAACATTCGCACCTTTGACATTCTCCGTAGCAAGAGCATCACGGATGCGACCCTTAACAACATCCCTACTGCGTTCATCACTGGCATTGATCTCAAGTACTTCATAGCCCGCCTGTTTAGCACAAACATGTGCTAGAGTCGTCTTCCCCAGGCCCGGCGGTCCACTCAATAAGAGTACCTTTCGATGAATACGCTCTTGATCCTCCTCTTGACCCTTTTTAGGACGAGACTTAGAAAATCCCGGGAACACAATCGGTTCCCATCCTTTCAGCCAGCGAAGTACCGCTCGATGTGTACGCTCATCTCCAATAAGGTCGGTAAATTTCCGTGCGCGGTACTTCTCCGTCCACATCATTGAGTCGTATTTCTTCTGTTTCGCGTCACCCTCGTATTTCTCTATGGATGGTTGAACTGGTACTGTGGGTGTCGAGGTCGTCGGGGCCGCAGCTTTAGTCTCCCTTGCCGCATCGTCTAGTAGTTTGTGAATCTCAATACCGTAATAGCTCTTCGTTGCTCGTCCCGGCTCCGTCTCCGATCGACCGGCAATCATGCGTTCATAGGAAACTGGGGCGTGAGCTTTCCGGGCAGAGATATTGTGTGTCTTGCCAGAGCAGGTCTTGATCTGGAATTTCTTCAACGGTGCAGGTGCAGGTCGAATTGTCATTTGAGGTTGAGTTTGGGGATGGAAATCCGTAGCTTTGGGTGTGACATTGTTGTCGCTGTCGTTCGTTTGGAATAGACTCGGTGGTTGATATGGCTGATCCGAAATTCCGGGGAGTTCCATCTCGGGATTCTCTGGTAATTCAAATTGGCTTTTGAGTTGCTCGTCTCTGAGAGCAGCGAGGTCGTCATCTTCTTCATCATCGTCATCATCAACGAACCCTCCCACAAATTTCTGTCGCTTCGGTTCAGCATTTTGTGGACTCTCGTCTATTTCACCAGCCTTTCGCTTCTGTGAATCCCCCGCCGCATTCTCACGGACAGAAGTACCAAGCGGCGATATGAAGGGCATATTTAACATAGGTGGAGAAGACGGAGGTGCGGAGTTCCAAGCTGGTGTATGCGTAGATGCTCGAGGGGTTTGAAGAATGGACTTTGTCGGGGTATCTGGTGACATCTATTAATACGCCAATCCGTCAAAGTGACAGCTTCAAGGTGTTCAAACCAGGTCCTAAATCGTCTTCACTGCGAAACACATCGGACAAATTCCACGCACGATGTTGAATCACGACTTTGTTGCGGGTTAAATCTGCGCGTGCAAGGTGGATAGCTTCAAGGTCGTCGGAGAATGATTCGGAGGGCGGGTTGACTATGGTGGTCGGTTCTTCGGAGTGTAGGTGGCAAGCAGGGTCAAAGGAGGATAGAATTGGTGACGAAGGAATCATGAAGCGTCTCTCATAGTCATGAATGTTGTAAATGTCAACTCTTCAACTCTTCCACTGTGCAATTGTAAATGATGCGGTCTTCTCATCGCGCGAGACGCGCCTTGGACGCGTGCCACGCTAGTCCCGTTCAGGCAATCCATTCGGACTAAATGGGTATTAAGGGACTGTTTACTATACTTCCGGGTTAAACAAGTATTAATTTGGATTCAAGATTTCAAATCAGATTGATTGTCTGAGCGTCTTCAGTTCAGTATTATGTAGCCATGTATTTATTGTGTTAGTAGTCTCAGGAGGGATATTTGTGTAAAAGTAACTCTATACTGCTGATTACGGAGTGTGGTCATAGTCCACTACCTAGTGTACTATGACCACAACTAGGTAGTTAGAGTAGGGCTGGGAATCGTAGTGTATATAGCTACTCAACTAACAAGTAATTACGTAGACTAAGACACCAATTCTCTTACTATTACTATAAACCCTATGTGAAAAGATAATGTATGATATATGTGTATTGTAAGTGACTAGATCCCAACCTAGTCATCTAATCAGCGGTATGGTATACTGTACGGAAATCAACGACCTTCAACAGGTCACGCCAGAAACAAATAAAATTCGAAAGAAAAAAAAACTCATCAAAATCAACCCAATCTAAGCACTCTTCACCTTCTCAGTCAACTCAGGTACCTTCTCAAAAAGATCACCCACAAGACCAACATCAGCAACCTGGAAAATAGGAGCCTCGGGATCCTTGTTAATAGCAGCGATAACCTTACTATCCTTCATACCAGCCAAATGCTGAATAGCACCAGAGATACCGGCACAAAGGTACAACTGAGGAGCTACATTCTTACCAGTCTGACCAACCTGCAGACTGTTATCAGCGAAGCCGCTATCAACCGCAGCACGGGAAGCACCAATAGCAGCACCAAGTGAATCGGCAAGAGGAAGCATGACACGGTCGAATTCCTCCTTAGACTTCAAGCCACGACCACCGGAAACAACACGCGATGCGGTTGCAAGATCCGGACGCTCGGACTTGGCCAATTCCTCAGACACCCACTCAGTCTGGGCGACGGCGTTAGAATCAACACCGTCCACGATCTCAGCGGATCCTCCCTCCGTCTCGGTGCCTTGGAAAGCGGTACCTCGGACGGTGATTACTTTGATATTATCGGTTGACTGAACGGTCAGGATGGCGTTGCCGGCGTAAATTGGACGGACGAAGGCTGGTGCGAGTTAGTTATTGATATAATCGATCACATGGTCATTGGGTTTCTTTTGGGGACGTACTATCCTCGCTTTCGATTCCAGTAATGTCAGAGACTTGCGAGACGTCCAGAAGAGCAGCAACGCGGGGCAAAAGACTCTTTCCGAAGGCAGAGTGTCCGGCGACAATGTGGGTGTATTCGCCCTTCTTAATATTCTCCACCAAAAGAGGGGCGTAGTTCTCAGGAAGACCCTATAAAAGAAAAGAAAAAAGGATCAGCTACACCTGTATTCGATAAAAGGCACGGGACGAAACACCGGGGAATAAAGCTAGCGGTATACCTTCTCATAAGCATCATTCTCAACAGCAACAACCTTCTCAAGGCCCTTGATCTTAGCAGCCTCAGCAGCCGAAGTTCCCTTAACACCACTTCCAGCCAAAAAGGCAGTAACGGGACCACCAAGCTTCTGAGCAGCCGCAATGGCAGACAGAGAGGAATTCTGCAACTTGCCCTCACGCTGCTCGAGAACGGCGAGGGTCGAAAGCAGGCGGGCGAGTGCCGATGTGGGCTGGCGCAGAGCCCGGGTAGGGTAAATTTGCGAGCGAGCAGCTCGCAGAGCGGAGTGTCGAGCAATCGGGATCATAGCGACGACGTTGTTTCTGAAAGGGTGAATGGGGAGGTGGATGTGGTTGCTCTGAAAGGTCGAGGTTGAATCTCGGTGATCCGCGGCGATGTGGTTATCGTCGGGATGCCAAGACTTGCCCTCCCGAGGTCGGACTCGGCTAATGCAGGCTTCATATAGCCTGATCGCCGCTGAAAGTATGACGGTGATAATGTAGATATATATCGAACAAACTAGCGATAATTAAATTCTACTCTCGGCAATATGCGACTAGAGGTTTATTTTGGTTTCTTTGGTGTCTTTTTTGGGGGAACTAATTCAATTCGAGGACTTGAGGACTTGATATGCAGACAAAAAAACACGTGATATTTTGTACGCCGAATATAATACCTTTACATGCAGAAACATTAAATAGGCAAATTTGTATCCAATCATGAAGAAGACTTTCTCTTCTTCTTGCCTGCCTTCGGGGCTTCAACTTTCACCGTCTCACCATCATCAAGAGCTTGGGCCTTAAGCTTGGCGAGCTTTTCCTTCCGTGCCGCAACAGACGAGGCTTCCTCATCGTCCTCCTCGGTGGACTTGGACTTCTTAGACTTCTTGCCCTCAAGCAGCTTCTCCTCGCCGGTAGACTTGCGCTTCTTACCAGCCTTGGCAGCAGCCTCGATAGCAGCAGTCTCGGCCTCAACCACGTCGGCGTCCTCCACCCAGAGCTCATTGGCCAGCCAGATGGGCAAAGCGGTGGTATTGGCACCCTTGACGTGAATAGCCTTGATATTTCTCCAACCCTTCGCGACAAACTTCTCAGTCATTCCTTTGACGACAGCAGCGATGTTCTCGGACAATTGATCCGCGGTGAACTTGGAAGAGCCGACGCGGACAGCAACGGTAGTAGCGGGGGCAAGGTGAACGGGAGTGGACTGGAGAGTTCGCTCGATCTCCTTAGCGACAATAAGAGGAGCAGCGAAAGCAGCGCTCTTATCCTCCTTGGCAACCTTCTTCTTAGGATCCTTCTTAACGCGCTTACCATCCTCCTTCTCGATCTTGGCAATGCGAATGGGGATAGGACGTTTGCTAGACTTGTAGAAAATCTTTCCGAGGGTAGGTACCAAGCGAGTGATTATACGGTCATCAGCGAGGAAGACATCGTGTTCGGCGAGCAATTGGCGACGACTTTCAAAACTCTGATAACGGGCCTTGAGCTTCGAGAAACCAATCACCTTTTCGATACGGGAGCTAAGCTCTTGTGGGAACGCAGCGTCGGCAATGATATCCTTGACGCTACGCTGGGGGTCGGCAGTGATAACACAGACGCTGAGCTGGGGGGAGGAGTTCAGGGAGTGAGGAATGCTGATCTTTCCGGGCTTCAAGCGATTCTTATCCACGACATGCTTCTTGGTGGTAAGAATCAACCAAACAGCCTCATTGTGAATAGGAGAGCTCTCATCATCGTCGGAATCATTATCGCCAATCAAAGTCTTCTTGGTAGCGGATTTCTCCTTCTCCTCCTGGTTCGACTTGATGTGTCGCAGCAGCGCGGAGGAAGCTTTGGCGACCTGTAAGGAATTAGCGGTTGCGCAGTGGTTTTGTTGTTTGAATTTTACTGACCTGGGGGGTGTCGAGCTGATACGGTGAGCCCGAATCCACCTTTGAGGTGAGCGCAGTAGAGGACACCATTTTGGCGATATGTAGATTTAATGGATCTTTTTGCGCCGATATCGAGAGATCCCCAAAAAAAAAAAATTCCTCGGAAGGCGGTGACTTTTTCACCGGCTTGGCATCAAAGTGTGCCTGAGGCATCTAATCTGATCTGACAGAGAGTTGCCCTGAAGGTAGCAAATTTTCATATAATCAATTCCTCCAGACTGTTGATGGATTCCATCTGGATTGGAGTCTTCTTAGCTTTGGTAGGCCATAATTCAAATGGGTTGATGTCTACTCCAATGCCACAATAAGTGGCGTTTCACATTTGAGGTTCTCTTCCTTGGTGGATTTGATCATTGAATAAAGTTCTTCATGTCGCTTGGATATGCTTGTGAATATTAAAATCATTTTGTAAAATGAGCGATTGTAATTGCTCAAGACCAGTGTATAATATGTGACATGTTGGATCTCTGGGAAATCGTGCCAGTTCTATCGTCCGCTTTACGAGTGGGCCGAGGTCAAGATATATATTGCACCAGTAGTATTGGGTAGTACCTAGGCACTACGTGAGCTGCTTGGGCGGTACCTTTGAGTGAAGACTCAGGTAATAGTATTACCATAATTTCAATTGAATACAAGAGGCTCTTTCAAGCTCCAATCGAACTAAAAGGGATAAATACTATTCTCACAATCGACAAGATCTCTTCCTGCAGGGTAGAATAGTTTACCACAGAAGGAGTACCATAAGTTTGAATTACTCTTGTGACCGCTTTTACCTACTGGCCAACTTACTCAGCACACCGCCTTCTGTTTTTCTCATTTACTATACAGGGTTTAATGTGGTAGAAAGAACGGCAGAAAGAAGGGTACCAGGGATAGGTTCAAATTAATGTCATGACATTGTACACCACTAATCTAATCAATAAACACAACCATCACCACAACCTAATCCCCTCGGCGTATACCATACACCACACAGGAAAAGATCAACAACCTTAAACCCACCAGATAATGTTTCAGACCCTTGAAAGGACAAAATTATTATCTATGTACATGCTTGGCACAAGTCGTGGCTTAGCACTTCTAAAAATAATTTCCCCAAACACCGCCTTAAGCGATGGCCTAGCCAAATCCTGGTCAATACCCCGTTCAAAGTGGCGGCAATACACTGTACAGTACGGAGTACGAAGTACTCGTTTTCTTCTTTGTTGACCAGATGGATTCGGTCAACTCGAGGTTTCGCCCCTTTGGTCAAGCCTGTGTTATCCACGCGGGCGTGGTGACGGGAAGAGGGATGAATAGGAGGCGACCCAGTAATGCATATATCTAAGTTGATTAAGTAGAGAATATAGAGAGAAAACCACGTAGAGAGCACTATTTTATTACATACTGCGTGAGCGTAATTAGTATTTGATAGTAACGAGTCTAGAGCGAGCGCTGCGAGTGCACGTACCACTTTATCTGGAGATCCGAGTAGGGTTGCAATAAGTGATCTGGTTTACATACGGTTCTCCTTGAGATTTCAAGGTGATCCTTTAGATCGAGGTCCAAGGCTATAATTTAATAGCCCTGTACTCCGTACTTAGGTATATACACACTAGAGTTCTTAAGGAGAGCTCCACATGAAATTGATACTAGAGCGCCACGCAAGCAGGTCCCATCGAAGTTCTACAATGGGAACTCCATACACTCCATACCTATGATTTTAGGGTATGGCTTGGTACTGATACTATGTATTCACTGATAAATGTCCAGCCAGACTTAACCATCGAGCAAATAAAGGCATCAAACGAGGTGGGGAGTGATATCATTTGATAGGAACCCAAATTACTGCATGTCGGAAACGACGGAGTGCCGATGTCTGGTTCAAAAACTGGGCCTTATTATCCAATTTACTGATCCAAACTGTACTTCCAGACAGTATAGTATTCATGTCATGTCAATCTGGGCATGTCTAATGTGGACATCTGAGTTGGCACGAAAAGAACGAGTTGAATAGCGTGGGATAAACACATTTCTCCCATGCGCAGGACAGACACAGTCCAGATTCAAACGGTGCCCAGCCCGCCAATACTCCATATTTCGAAATGAGGAGAATGGGGTTAGTCTAATACACGGGCATACAAGAGACTAGTTGTAATGTACTACGTAAAATGTAACGGGCAAACCATGACGCGGACGCTGGCTAATTAAGATTGCAGCGGATCGACAAGATATACACTTATCGCCATTTGGAAGGCCCTCTCTGTCGGTAGATGCATTTACTGTACCAGCCTCAGTCAATAGTTTTTGGGGGGAAGCGCGAAGAATTGAGATGTGTAGTGGATGGGTACTGGTGATTGGCCCGGAGATCTGGAGAAGCACCGACATTAATTAAACAGTCGTCATCCGAGCGGACCAGGACCAGAATCAGAACCAGAACCACGAGGAGGTTTGCACTGTATTTTTTTTCTCCCCTCGGATTAGGACTAGGATAGGGGCCTTTGGCTGAAATTTGCGCAGTGAACACGAGGTCCCTCTTCATTCTGACTCGTATTCTGTATTGTGTAGGTACCGAGGAGACAAGGATAGCGTGAAATAGGAGTGGTCGGAGGCTGGTGTTTACCCTCGCTGGTCTCCCTACTGCTCACAGACAGATGCAAATGCAAGTCGGGGATGACCTGCCAGGGGGAAATTGTACAAGGACACCTTCCAGTACAGATATCCCCCCTGGCGTGGTGATCAGCACGAGTGCAGAATTAACCTTGCGGAGCAAAGACCAGATGGACTCCATAACGGCTTGGCAGAGTGTACAGGGAGTACACAAACATACAAGAGGTGTCTGTTCTGTGTATATTGAAGACAATAATTGACTAGTTCATGATACTGATGATACTGACACAAGAACCAGATCATATCCATATGGATATGGGAACTCATGAAATGAAACCCATGGATACGCGAGGTATTCGGCAGAGGCAACAGACTGTGATTGGTGTACCTGACTGGTTCCAGCAATGCCCGGTGGAGGAAATGGAGGAGGAGTGTTTGATTGGATGACCCCTGACTCCCCCAAACTTCAAAAGGTCCCATTCACACACCCTCCTCGGATCTTTCAAGGGCCAAGGAAAAAATCTGCTGAAGAAAAGAGAAAAAAAAATAAAGCCAAGACGAACAAGACAGTCGAGACCTTTGAAAAGTCCAAAGGGATGAACTCCATAATAGTATGAGTATTGTGTATTGTACTGTAAAAGTAGTGTAATCCATTGAGACACCCCCTTTTTCCCCGGTGGATTCCCACGTACCACCATTATATGTATGTATACACAGTACCACCATACAATACGCCCGTATTTACACAGACCTCCTCCCCTCTTCGCCCCTGGCGATTTCCCTCTTCTTTTTCCTTCTCTTCTTCATTCACTCTCGAGTTTTTCCTATCCGACCTAGAGGGATTCGTCTCTCATTCACATTCATTTTATTGGGAATTCCCACCACACTCTCTTTCAATCCTCGATTTTTTGACACCTTCTGTGTACAGCCCCCTTTACGAAAGCGCGCGACTGGTTTGCCGTTGATGTATGTGAAACCCCGATTCCACCCACACCCACCCAAGTACAAGATGGGGAATACTCTCATAGCCAATGCATGTGGAGGATTGGTGAGAAGAGGCGCGTTTCGTCTGGCATTGTCAATAGGACTGCGAAGATGGGATAAACCACAACTTGTCTGATCTTCATCTCGCGCGGTCACTGGCATGTGGGCACTACAGAGAAGAACCCCACGAGTCTAGACATCCATTATGGAGTTGGATTATGGAGATTGGGATACACTAGTCTCGGAGAACATCATTGCTAACTCTACGCCTTCTCACAGATTTCCAACTTGAAACTCCACGCATTTCGCAATGAAGTTCACCAACTCTGTTGCCGTCACTCTGGCCACGGCGGGCTCCCTGGCGGCCGCCCATGGCCACGGCCACGCCCGTTTCCACCAGCGTGCTGTTGAGACCGAAGTCGACACCGCTGTTGTTCCCGGTCCTACCGCCTACGACTTTGTTGTCCTCAACAAGGGTGGCGAGACTGAGGAGATTAGCAAGGAGGAGGCCTGTGACGGTCTCGCTGAGCACAGCCTCGACTGGTACGGCAGCGCTGTCGCCAATGCCTGCCCTACCAGCACCAGCACTCCCACTCCCTCCAGCACCAGCACCCCTACTCCCACTTCCACCGTTGCTCCCCAGGAGCTTCTCGAGACCTCGGCTGCTATCACCCCTAACAGCCCGTCTCCCACCACCACCGCTGTGCCTACCACCTCGAGCACCTCCAGCTCCTCCACCTCCAGCGCCGCTGCTTCCAGCAGCTCCAGCTCTAGCTCCAGCTCTTCCAGCTCCAGCTCTAGCGCCAAGGGTCTCACCGCTGAATTCCCCGATGGTGAGATTGACTGCGGAACCTTCCCCTCTGACTACGGTGCCGTCGCTCTGGACTACCTTGGCCTGGGTGGTTACTCCGGTATCCAGTACGTTTCTTTCCTCGATGAGGTGATCAGCGACATTGTTACCGCTGTTAGCGGCGAGTCCTGCACTGACGGTGCCATGTGCTCGTACGCCTGCCCTGCTGGTTACCAGAAGGCTCACTGGCCCTCTACCCAGGGTTCCACCGGCCAGTCTGTTGGTGGTCTCCAGTGCAAGGGTGGCAAGCTGTACCGTACCAACAAGGCCCACACCACTCTCTGTATCGAGGGTACTGGCGGTGTTGAGGTCGAGAACAACGTTGGTGAGCAGGTCGCCGTCTGCCGTACCGATTACCCCGGTACTGAGTCTGAGACCATCCCTCTGGGAGTTGAGCACGGTTCTACCCAGCCCCTGACCTGCCCCAACGGCGCTACTTACTTCCACTGGGAGGGCAAGTCTACCTCCGCTCAGTACTACGTCAACAACAAGGGTGTCTCCACCCAGAAGGGTTGCCAGTGGGGTGACGGCTCCGAGCCCATTGGTAACTGGGCCCCTATGAACCTGGGTGTTGGTTACTCCAGCGGTGCTACCTGGTTGTCCATGTTCAAGAACGAGCCCACCACTGACGCCGACCTTGACTTCCCTATCTTCCTCACTGGTGACGTTAGCCAGGAGTGCAGTTACGATGGCAAGGGTAACTTCTACAACGGTGACTACCGTAAGGGTGGTGAGAAGATCAGCTCCGGCAATGGTTGCACTGTAAGTTTTCCCATTCACCGAAATTTCTCCCGCAAACACAAACTCTAACATTGATAGGCCTCTTCCACCTCTGGCAAGGCCAAGTTCGTCTTCGGCTCCAACTAAGCGTCTCGTCCAGACTTGGTCGAGAAAATACTGGCCCATGGCCTTGAATGAGTTCTTCTTTTCGCACTTTACCCCGACATTCGTGGTGCTGTAAGACAAGGTTTCTCTTGTCTCAGTCCACGTTTGTGTTTTCTGTCCATATCACGGTTTGTCACTTGATGGGTTGTTTTTCTTCTGTGTATCTTAAATTTTATTTTTGTTTTACAAGAGGAGATCTTGGGGGGAAATTCAATCTTTGTTACCTTTTTCTTCTCTTCTCTGCATTCACAGGTGCAGCCCTCCCTCGAGAGTCAGGGTCAGCTTGTGGAGGCCTTCCAATTATCTGATTAGACTTATTGAGAGCTTCAAGTTCAACCTTGATCAGATCTTTTATTTCTTCTATTTCTATTTCCTGTATTTCTTATTGTGCTTCACAAGTCTGCCTTGCCTTGTCTTACCTATTCCTACCCTGCAGTGCTATCAGAGAGCTGGAGCCTACCAACCACCCTCAATCTTCAATACATGATTCATGACTTATAGTATCTCTACAGAGTACAGTACATATTGTCCGATCAGCCACTTACAGTATATCAGACCTAATCTAGACAACTCCACTCCAATATCACCCCTACACAGCATTCAACACGCATCACATTTCCCTGCTCAACTACAGTATAATCATCATCTGCGCTGTACGTGCGTACGTACGTATGTATGTAAATCTAAAATATGTAACGACAAAATACCTCTTTAGATAACGATCGCCAATCTCCAGAGTAACCCGAAATCCAGATCAAGAATGTGATATGTTGATCTGACAGCCTGCATCACACGTAGTACGTACAGGGTGGACATGACCTGGAGCAGGACATAGTGCAGCACAAAGTACATAGTATATACATATGGGTATAAAGTACCCTTACTTTGAAATGCAAACCTGATTTAGCAGCAGACTCGACTACTACCTATTCAGCAATTATCATTAGAAGTAGTGACTTAACTATGCGTCTTGAGATAGCCAAAAATACATCCTAACAACTGATTGTTAAGGCAACATTCCGATAGTCTCCCAGGCAAACGTGGTGCCAACATTCTTAAGTAGATTCGATTGAGATAATCGCCTAACACTTCACATACACTTCAATTTCAAATTTAATTTCAATATCCAAGTTTTGTGCTATGTAGGGATATGAAGGATAGTGGTTATCCTAATCACAGATTATGTATGGAATACATTGCTAGGTGGTGTAGACTACATCCTACATCAACTATCGTATCATGCGAAACAAATTTCACTAAATAAGCGAATACGTGTGAATCCCTTCGAGGATTTTTCGATTTCAATTTCCACGAGGCTGGGCTGGGCTTTGGACCCGCTGTCTTGCTTTGTTTCTTGACGGTGTGTACTCCGTACAAGTACATACTACAAGTACGGTGTGTGAAGGAATTTCCATGTTCTAAGTTTAAACGAAACGATGGCTAAATTGTTCATTTTCTCAAATTTTAGGATAAATTTATTCTACACAGAAGTATCTAATTAATACAACCAATTCTAAACTAACAATATGCTAATTGTACTATGTAAGTCAACTGGTCAACGCGGCGTAGGCGTAACCACGCGCTTTCAACCCCGCGGAGTAAAATTTGTTAGCGCGTCACTTTTGAATATCCACTCTGCCACAGGAAATTTGCAGGAAACAGGAAAAACTGAGTAAAGTCGAGGCTGGGAATTGCCACTAGCTACCCCTCAGTAAAGTCCAATGGATACTTTTTTTTTTCTTCTGTCAAATGTGTAATTCATTGTGTATTGTGGATGTGTTTTAACCTCGGCTTGTTCTGTTTACTGTAGCTATAAGAATAAGAATAAGTAATTCAAGCTCACACACCCTCGACGTTCACTCTACTCTTATCGATTCACATATTCATCAGATCATCCGATGCCATGACGACCCATGCCTCGTGCATACTCGCATACTCGCCTACTGTACTCTGTATTAGTCCAATTGGTTGCTTCATACTTCGCGTTCGACCCACTTCAATATCACGTGACTACAGACGCGACCGCGCTTTGGACTTTTGTATAGATCGAGAAGAACAATACTTACTTTCAATTAGTATAGCTATGATCAGAAATAAAAGATAAATTAAGAAAATATGACAATACATACCCTCATATATTATTATTCTAGAAGGTATTCAAGTACTGTATGAATGAATACGTAGCAGTGGACCCTCGTCGGCGCCTATGAACGCGTCGGGCTGTAAGCGTGCATTTCCGCGCAGAACGCTCCGCCCAGGACATTCCATCACCTTTTTCTCTCTTCTCTCCCTTTCTAACCTCCAAACCCTTCCCCCACCCCCTCTTTTCTTGAGGTCTTGAGGTCTGAGAGGTCCTTTGACCTAATTCTCTTGTCACTGCTGCATATCTCATCTTGTTTACTCTTCTTCTTCTCGGTCTTCATCATTACGCGGTGACGCGAGTCCGTGAGCTCGACTCGCCTCTCCTCCCCCATCACTCTGAAAAAAAGAGGGAGCTCCTGTGGAATTAACAGTAGGATTGACGAGCATCCTCGACTTCGAGCCATTATGGAATCCTCTCCAAGCAGGAGCAGTCTGGCTCCTATCGCCGGCACAAAGCGTCCTGCGTCTTTGTTGCCGGCTTTCGAACCCTTGAGTTCATCCCCGTCTTTGCCTCGTCCACAAAAACGTGTGGCACGCGAACCAGCAATCTCCTACCCTACACCTGTCCCAACATCATCGACCCATATTATGTCCTCATCGCCGCCGGGTATCGCTTCTCGTCATCCTGGACGCCGGATCTTCTCGTCCGCCTCCGAACGAACTCCCCTGTCGACAGTGCCGGAATTGATGTTACCAGAGAATGGAGAACCATTGCTGATGGGTCGATCAAGTGCTTCTTGTCAGCATCAATTGGCAAATAGCAGAATGATTTCTCGTGTTCACGTCAAAGCTACTTACAAGCCGGCCCCGAACCCCTTCGATCGGGATAGAGTGGAGATTATGTGCATGGGATGGAATGGGATTAAGATCCATTGCCAGGGCAAAAAATATGATTTGGCCAAGGGAAAGACATTCACCTCGGATATCAAGGATGCTGATATCATGATTGATGTTCATGAATCGCGTGTGTTGGTGCAATGGCCTCGAAATGATAACGATCATGATCGTAAGGATTGCCCCTCTACGGACTCGGAACAAACCTGGGATGAGGGTACACCGACTCAAAGAAGACCCCTTCGTGCTCTACAAGATAGTCCTTTCCCTGAGAACCAGCGGTTGGCTTCTCCTGTCTCCCCATCTCCTGCGGTGCAACGGGCTGTTCCTCCTTCCTCGCCGCTATTTACTCCCTCCCGTACTCGGGCCCCAGTCGTCGTATATGAAGACGAAGGATCCCCATTGAAGCGTCACAACACCGTCACCGGAATCAGCTCTGCTCGTCGTGCTAGTGTGCTCCTGCACAGCTCACAGAGAAGTGACCTGGGTCGACACGAGGAGGAATCGGATGAAGAGAACGACGAAGAGAATGATCCTATTATCCACTCCTTTGGTCCTTTCGGGGACAACCTGCTTCCCCGAATGGCTTCTTTCAACACTGGCGACTCGCCAATCCGCACTGCACGCTCCCCTCGCAGTCTCCTCCCGGCTCAACCACCCCACTTACACAAACGCGAAAAGTCCGATGATTACCATAAGCCCAAAATGGATGATGAGAGTATCGATCGAATCCGCAATCACGCCGCCAATCAACTCGCCTTCTCTCGTCTCTCGTCTACCCCCTTCTCGACAATTTTGAACAACCTCCCTCCTGAGATCCGCAAGTCGGTTGGCACCCCTACTGGCCCGTCATCTGTTGAGATTCGTTCCATCCTAGAGAACTCCGAATGTATTGGAAAGGTCTCCCGCCAGGGCAAGGATGCAGCTGGCAAACCACTCGAAGCGGAGTACTATTATGTCCCGGACTACGATAATGATCCTACCCGTCTGGAAGCTCATAAAATGGGTAAACCTGGTCTGCGCAATTGTCGCAAACAGCACAAGGTGAGCACTTTCCATAACCTCAAGCATTCTTCAAGCATGAATTTAGCTAACTTACATCTTCAGCAATACTTCTGGCGCAAGCCGAAATAAACATGATACAAAAGATAAGCGATATATCTTACATCGCCTTTCTGTTTGAATTGGCCTATTAGTACATATTTGCAGTGTTATTGATCACCCTAGATGCAAAAGAGGTGACTCGCATAGCGTGGCGTGAGGCATACCCTGATTTACTCTTTTGATTCCTCTGCGTTTGATTTTACTCTCTTTTCCCGTTTCCAAATTCTCTCGGTCTTGATATTTTACCCCGTCCAGTACTGCCTCCCTTGTTTCCAGCTCTTCTTTCTATTTGTTCAGCGTCCATTTGAGACTCATCGTGCGTTCTCACGATTCTCACGGCCGTTTCTCTTATCTATTTGTATGATCCTTACCTTGGCAGCCTTCATTACTTATTTTTTAAGTACGGCTTATTGTACAATTGTGTACTTGGTTTCTGGATTATACTTATGTATCTTAGTTCCCTTGCACTGTTAGTTTCTGTTTCTGTTTTTCTTGTGCTCGTTTGACTCGGTGTCTTCGAGGTTGGATGTCGTTATGACTTGTACGTTAGCTTGAATTAAAAGCGTATTTTAGTATTTTAGACATGTTGAAAATTGTAGCGAGTGTTTCACTGCTCTGTTTCTCTTAATAAGAGGGGAGATTATAAATGTAGGTACTAGTTACTACCCTAAGTAATAATATAACTGCAGTATATAGACAAGTTTGATGAAGTTCGTCATCGTCGCCACTCACCCCGCATCAATTACTTCGTGTATCATTGGCAGTACTACTTATAGGGAAAGTATATAACCACCCATCTCACCCAGTCCATCCTATACCATCATACTATTATACTATCAGAAATACCCCACACATACACTTAATCCAATTGAATAAAACACTACACTCGTATCTACAGAATACACCAGTGACCAAACGAATCACACCAACCACACCACACCACACCACACCACACTACACTACACTACACACTACTAACACACACCATGCAATCCACCAAAGCCTTCCCAGATCGATCCAGAACCCAATCCCCTCCATCAAAAGATCTTACCAGTCAATCTGAGCTCGACTCAACCCCAGATCCCAAGAGTCTGCATAAGAATGAGACAGGCGTGCAGGCTCAGGCTCAGGCAGAGACAGAGGCGGAGGGAGACTCAGGATGGCAGCCTCGATTCGACCGTCGACAGAGCTGGAGTAATCAGGATCGAAAGCATTATCTGCAGGAGAGACTTTTGAATGTTGAGGGGAGTCGGGAGAGGGGGTTTACGGAGGTGAATCGGGGGTGTTAGGTGGGGATGTGAGAATTTGAGGATTTGAGGATTTTCGGGGATATGGACTTCGAACTGTGAGTTTATGAAATTGTAAGAATGGTGTATAAAATTTGAATATGATGTTAGTAATGACTATTGATGCTCTCGAATATCTCAATATAAATATCAAGTTGATATACAATATAAAGGTGAAGATGTAGAGAGAAGTGGAACCTCCGCTCTCCGCACCGCCTTGAAGCCCGCTTCGAATTCATCCCGCTTTGTGATTTTCTCCCAGTTTCCCTTCTCCTTCTTCTTCTTTTTCACTTCTTATCGCTCCTCCTCAATGTTGCGTTCAAGCCATTACTTTTCACCTCCAGACGTTCTGAGAGGATCCCATTGAATCGGCCAACACATACACGGCCACGGCCATGGATCACCAAAAGAAAAGTATCTGCCGGTCCATAGAGCTGTCATCGGCTTGATAACTTACTGACGCTTCACACGGTAGGAGAGCTTCGCGATTTGAATGAGAGAGCTTGGGCTGGCGAGACTGGTATGAAATATCCTCCACCTATCACCTATCACCCACCATCCACAATCGAATACCCCTAGCTCACTCCGACTCCGACTCCTACTCCAACTCCAACTCCATTGAAGATCGCCGTTGAATTGTGCCTGACATATCCTCTAGATGTCTTCCCCGTCAGCAAATCGCTCGACTCAGCCCTAAAGAAGAATACCGCCTTTATCAAGCGTCTACGAACAGGAATCAGTGCCTCCGCTTTATCCACCTTCCTATCTGATATTCGAACCCTCTCGCTACACAAATACCTATCGGAGATCATATCCGCCTGTTACGAAGGTCTATCGAAACTAAAATCCCCCGGAGAAATCGCAGTCGGTGTCGAAATCGTCGCCGCACTACACCAACGCTTCGGTCCCACAGAATTCACCCGATACATTGGATGGTTACTTGGCCGCGGTCTAACATCCCCAGATAAAGCCTCACTCAAACAACTGAGTCAGGAATTCCGAGAACGCGAAGAAAAAGAACGTCTTGCTCGTCACCGGGTATTACTCCGCGTTGTCACGGAACTATGGCTCGTTGGCGTACTTCGGACTCTGGATGATGTTGAACGACCCGATGATCTTGGTGTCAAGGGGAAAGACCCAGCAAATAAAGCCTCCGAACCACCAACTCTAAAGCAGAAATTCCCCGCTACCGCGCGCGATCCAGAAAAAGCGGAACCATTCCCATTAGAAGTGTTGAAGGATCTTTTAGGTCATGATCGGGACCATGCGAATTTGCCGTTGGCGGTTCTCTTCGTTAAGAGCTTTAGTTGGGATATTCTTGGTACCAGGTTAGCTGATGAAGGGAGGAAGACGGTTGAAGCTGATGGGGCCACGAGTATGGGAACCGAGAACGAGAATACTGAGAATTCGGATGATGCGGATCCGCCTTTGACGCCGGAAAAGATGCAGATGCGATTTAAGAATATTTTGAACCGATATCTGGATGATGTGAAGGCGCATGTTGTCCGCGATCAAAAGGCGTTGTCTAATCAAAGCCGTCGTAATGCTGAGGCTTATGTGAAGAGTGGCGAGATTTTCGAGGATCGACAGTCTAATTTTGAGAAGCAGACGAAAACACTCGATAAGCTTGTTGCAAATACTCAAGTTCTGTGTGAGGCTTTGGGCGCTGAAATGCCTGAGTTAGTTGAGAAAGAAACTACCGATGCTTCTGCTGGTGGGGGAATTGGATTGGTGAAGACTACTGATTATCTTCGGGGTCAAGGGGATGGTGCTGGTATTTGGGAAGATGAAGAAGAGAGACGCTTTTATGAGAATTTGGTTGATTTGAAAGGCAAAGTTCCAGCTGTGCTGTTGGAGGATGGCAAGAAAAAGAAGATCGAAGGCGAGGAAGCTGGGAAGAAGAAAGCAGATGGAGACAGTACGGTTGAATCTCCATCCGAGAAGACTGATACAGCGGAAGAAAAAGCTGCAGCAGCTGAAGCAGACGATCAATCCACCGCCATTGCTAGTAAAACTGTCGGTGCACAAGTCGATGCTTTACTTGGAAAACTTCCTGATCTACAGAACAAGGACCAAGTGGACCAATTTGCCTTGGACTTTTGCTTCGTCAACTCTAAGGCTTCTCGCAATCGTCTCGTCAAGGCTGTTTCAGATATTCCCAAAGGCCGGATTGATCTCTTGCCTTTGTACTCGCGCTTAGTGGCTACACTTGGGCAATATCTTCCTGATATACCCCAGGGTTTAACGACCTACCTTGATGAAGAATTCCGAAGTCTTCAGCGGAGAAAGTCTAAGGAGTTCCTTGGACAAGTGCGCATGAGTAACGTACGATACCTCGCCGAGTTGACCAAGTTTGGCGTGGTTCCGGAGCACATCATTTTCCATTGCTTCAAGGTCTCGCTCGACGATTTCTCCCGCATGAACATCGAAATCATTGGGAACTTGCTCGAAAACTGCGGAAGGTATCTACTTCGCAACCCTGAAACTTCTCCTCGCATGGCATCTTTCTTAGAAACACTCGGCCGGAAGAAAACCGTTCAGCATATTGGGCAACAGGAACGCATGGTGATTGAAAATGCGATCTATTATGTTGATCCTCCACCACGACCTGCGATTCAGCAGAAAGAACGAACTCCGATGGAGCAGTACATTCGACGATTGATTTATCTGGACATGAACAAGCGCAACTACACGAAGATATTAAAGGCGATTCGAAAGTTGCACTGGGAGGAAGAGGAGGTTGTCGATATTCTTGACCGCGTCTTCAGCAAGCCCGTCAAGGTCAAATATGGGAGTATCCATCTGTTGGCCATTCTGGTTAGCGCGTTGTACCGATACCACCAGGATTTTGTGATCGGAGTGGTTGATAACGTTCTGGAACAAATCATACTGGGTCTCGAGCAGAATGATTTCAAATTTAATCAGAAGCGGATTGCCGAGGTCAAGTATCTGGGTGAATTGTACAATTACAAGATGATTGACTCCCCCGTGATCTTTGATACACTGTATCGAATCGTGACCTTTGGCCATGAAGGCGGTACTCCGATTCCCGGAAGAATTATCATGCTCGATCTCCCAGATGATTATTTCCGAGTTCGTCTTGCTTGCACACTCCTTGATACATGCGGTCACTGCTTTGACCGTGGATCTGCAAAGAAGAAACTAGATTTCTTCCTCACTTTCTTCCAATATTACCTCTTCACTAAAGATCCAATGCCGATGGATGTCGACTTCCTTGTCCAAGACACATATTCTTCCCTTCGACCACAATGGAAACTAGCAACAGACGCTGAAGAAGCAACCCGAATTTTCAGCGAAGCCGTCGCACAGAATTACAACATGCCCGACTCCGAAAGACCCCTCGAGGTAGACGAGGAGGATGCGGAAAGTAGTTCTTCCGACGAGGGTCTTGAGGAAGACGCCATTCCCGAAATCGAAGACGAGCAGGAATCTAGCGATGAGGCCGAAGATGCATCTGGTCCGAATCCAGAAGTAGATGATGAGAGTGACTCTGAAGATGAACAGATTATCGTTACACGACAAGAGGAAGAACGAGATCCAGAAGTCGAAGCCGAATTTGATCGAGAATTCGAGAAAATGATGTCTGAAAGTGTGGATTCAAGACGATTTGAACGAAAAGCCATTTTTGATATCCCTTTACCGATGAAACGACCTGCTCGGGAAAATGCTTCTGCTATGTCTCCTGGTGAAATGGATGTTCCTGAGCCTGTAGCTCCGGCTCAAACGATGTCCTTTTCTCTTATGACGAAGAAGGGAAATAAGCAGCAGGTAACCCTCCCCTCCTCTCTACATCTTTACCCCCCAACAATAAGTTGAGTACTGACGCACATAGACTCGGACCATCGACCTCCCCTCCGATTCAAGTTTCGCCGTCGCAATGCGAACTCAACAACAAGCCGATCGAGAAGAACAACAACGAATCAAGAACCTGGTCCTAAACTACGAAGCATCAAACGAAAGCGAAGCTACAGAAGGTCTCCACATACCCCTATTCTCCTCCCTCCTCAACCTCCCCCAATCAAACCCCCTTGAATCAAGCTAGAGAGCTAACAATAAAACAGCCGACTTTGAAAAAAGAATCCCAGCAAACCAACGTCTTGAAAAACCCACCGGGACAAGAGGTGCATTCCGATCCCGTAAACTCCAACTCAGCGACGTAAATTGGTAACATGATTCAATGATTACGGATATATTCAACCCATCATCATCTTTACCTGAAGAAAGGAAAGAGGAATCAATGAAAACCAGCAAGAACGGACAGACACCAAGTTCTTGGTTATAACTTCGATCTGAATCTGTTAGATTACTCGGATTCCGATGCGCAGGCCGAGGCTTCGGGCTATGCGCTAAGGTCATAAAGTGATACGCTATCTCTGCGCACGCTCCTGGAGTGATTTGCGCATTGTAAGAGGACTCGATTGTCATGAGGATGGAGGGGAGACAAGAAGGAAAGGAGAGCAGAGGAGAGAAGGGATGGGGTGATGGGGTTGATGAGTAGAAATAGTATGATGATATGATGTTATGCATTGAATTATAAGTTTAAATTGTTATGTGATCTGCTTTTATCCTGTCTATCCACTACAGCAACAGTGTGGTATATCTGATATAATTAGTATCTTTAATAATGGTCTAATGCCTAGCCCAGTCATATTCCATGATTCTCCGGGGTGCAGATTATAACGGCTTTACAATATGGAATTTTCGAGTTCATTTGGCATTGAATTTTATAAATGGTATATATGCAGTATATCAAAAACTTTTAGAAACTTTTATTTCAAGAATAAAACATGGACAACAAAACTAAAAAATATATAATACAGAGATAACAAAAGGACCATGAAAAGAATCAAATAATCGCGAAATATCAGACCTTATTGCGGAAATTGACAATTTTCCATACACAGGACACTAACTAATATCCAGCACGCTGGCCACCGGGGACATTTTGTTGCTCAGACGGAATATTGGCGCCAGCATTAGATTTTTGGAATGGAACATTTTCATACTGGCCTCCAGATCCGCCTGTGCCCATTCCCGTGCCCATTCCCGTGTCCATATTCTGATTATAGCTACTACCACCAGCTGCATTTCCACCAAAGTTGGATTGAACGGGATTATTGTTCTGGGAAATTGGTCCACCTTCTGCAGGATTGGATGTGCAGGGAGTCATATGGCTACTAGCTTTATGAGACTTATGCTCCTGGGTAGACGAGCTGAAGTCAACCTCTTCGGCACCGGTACCTGTCTGGTCGTATTGGCCAGGTTGACGGTGTGATCGATGCTCCTGGGTAGATTTGCTAAAGTCATCGTCACTTGATGTATGACGGTCCGAACCTTGGTTATAAGATTGTTGTTGATTCATATTGCTTGGGTTCAAGGCCTGGGGGGCGTTTCCAACATTGTTTCTTCGAGAGCCGGTGGCGCCTTGATTAACACTATTGTCTATAGTTTGAATCAGCTATATTTCTCACTTTCTGAAGAGATTATCAGTTTAAGGATGTAGTTTCAACATTACCTAAATCACTGTCGACGCGGGGATCCAACTTATTAGCGAGGTTTGATCTGTGAGGGCCAGCATTCATATCGGCAGAGCTAGCGCTCGACGTGGTATCTCCAGATGTCGAGGTTGGGTTGAGGGCATTGGCATTGGGTTGGCCAACATTGGATTCTGTTGTAGTGCTGGTGGGATAATTCTCATACTGATCATCTAGACATAGTTTGAGCATGAGTATAAAATAGCCAACACAAAATCAAAAAGCTCGGATTCTATTGAACACGTACTCTGTGTTTTCGTATCGGGAACACCACCAGAACTATAGTTCGCGAATTCAGGTTGATTCGCGTTGGGATTCATATTAGTAGGTTTATTCATCCCTGAAGCGTTCTGGCCTGTATTGTAGCTTGGTGTAAATGGATTCCCTGCGCTGCGATGGCGATTATCGCCAGCCTGACTGCGAGTAACTGGTTTATCCCGGTCGGATATGGCGTCCTTGACTTTATGCACAATGTTCGACATAGTATATTATGTCCGGCAGGTTTGAAAAAGTAGTTACTATGACGGAGTAGTCGAAGAAAAAAAAAGAACTTAAGAATGGAGATATCGAACAATTATATAGCACATTTAAGAATTAGTGTAAATTCCGAGCAAACCCAGCCTGGATACTATCCAATATCGTGACGACATATGCATGGTCATACACAATAAGAAAACAGGAAATGGTAATGGCGAAAGCCTGCTAATCCTTCTTGAATGTTTTTCTTTATGACATGGTCAAGTATAACCAAGGATGAGAAACAATTATTATGCGAATGATCTATACAAGATCAGCGAATAGGCAGTGAGAAATCTAAATATTATGGCATGTGACCACCTTTCACCAGTCCCAGAGTTCCATGGGTTCTGGCCCCGGATCTTTAATACAGGTATTTGGCGAACATGTAGACGGCAATCCATGGATATAGTTACTTCAAAACTTTACTTTACATCGCCAATACATCATTCGATTAACTTTTTTTTCCCCTACACCGAGAAATTATAGTCATAGTGCGGACTCTACAGCTCAAAGGAACCAAGTACCTGTATTTAATTACTATAGTTCTCAAGATGATTACAGGCCGCTTACTATATCTCGCGGTTAAGGAGACCTGCATTTTACTAGAAAAGCATTTCCCAAAGTCATTCATAACCAGCGATATCTGAAACTGCGACATAATTGATAGTTATAGTGAAAATACCAAAAATGAGCAAAGACAATCTTCTTTTTGTACCAAACCAAAAAGCTATTATCAAATGAAAGAGAAAAGAGATGTAGATAGTATGTCTAAACATCTATCAGAGCGCCCCTGGTGATGATGCTTGAGTTGTTTATGGGTGCTCATGGGGAAAATGCCAAGAATGGGCTTGATTCCGGATCCCATGCTGCAAAAATGACTAAAGTATTGGGGGAAAAAAAATGAACGGGGGTCAATTGTAGCTATTTCAGCACTTATTTTACCCTCATTTAGCATTGAATTGTAGATATGAACCATTGATATTCTTCGCTAACTTCCTGCCCAGTCGCTAGAGTCGAACTGAGTGATTTACTGCTATGTTGTAAATATTATCGGTGATCGTTGAAAGGGGCTGGAAAAAGTCGTCGACATAGATGTTGCGCGCCGGTTGCTAGAAGGGCTGTGAAAGAATACTTTATTTAAGTTAAGAGCGCATGTTCATCATACCGTGGTTTCGCTTGAAAATTACTAGAGTTGGAACAAAGATGTTTTGCTAAAATAGAACGTTGAATTCGATATGCCAGAAAGGAGTCATTCGATCTGTGGTAATGAGATGTTTACACAGGATTTGAATGAAATGACACAATTTGTAACTACCTAGTTATATTCCTATCGTAGGTACGATAGCAATTCAAAGACATTTCTTTGAAATATATATATGAAAAGCTGTTCAACACGAAATTTTATTTTTGTGGGTTGAGATAATATTATTTAGACATGCTTTTCAACCATATTTTATTTGCAAAGTGATTGCCCTGTTTGGGAGATAATCGAATCTATAAATCCACTTTTCCATTTATGCCTGCTCAAGACAGCGATTCGATCAGAGCCTCTATTCTTGAAAGATAGGCCATTTAGGTCAGTTAAAACATTTTTGCAGTAGATTATGCGGGATGAAGTTGTACTGCTGCCCAGCATGTATCCACAACATCAACCCTAATTCACGGATCCGTACTACCTCCTCCTCTCCTCCTCCTCCTATTACTTTTACCATTACTTCTACTAATTATTCACTTAATACTCCATAGAGCCAGGAACATAATCTAATAATAGCTAAAGCAACTAATCTAATAATTGATGATGCCCAACTCGACTCCACCCTACGTCAACCTGCCTCATCGAACTTCCCTGTTTTATACTTATCAACCATGGCAGATGTTATGACAGCATTATTCCTTGGAGTAAACAAAACAAATGAACCCCACTCTGTCCTAAAACTAGAATATAAAAGTATAAACAATCAGCCCTACATCAACCCAGAATATCACATCAATATCACACAACGTGACAATGCGCTACCATCTCCCACTCCTAATATTATCATCACTCATCCCTCCAATTCAATCCACCACAATCAACAATACCAACACCAACACCAAAACCAATACCAATAACTATGCAAATCTGAATGAACCTTACACCTTCAACCCTCTAAAACACTCCGCCGGAACAACCCCCTACTTCACCCCTCACAATCCCCCTCTAAATCCCAACCCCCCACAAAACTGCAACATAACCTCCGCCTCATACATAATCCGACACGCAGCAATATACCCCAACGACTTCGAATTCTCAACCTATATATCCCCCTTCATCGAAAAACTCTCCAACACATCCCAAAACTGGCACGGCTCAAAATACCTCTCTTTCCTATCGAATTGGACCGCTCCCGTTGACGAAGAACACCTGGATAAACTGACTCAAATCGGGTTACGAGAGGCGCAGAATTTGGGCATTAAGTTGTCAAAACGATATGAGCATTTGAAGAGGCCAAGAAATATTTGGTCTTCGACTGCTGAGAGGACTATTAAGACTGCGAGGGGTTTTATTGATGGGTTGAACCTCCACCAGTTGAAGTCAAATGCGAATGGCAATGGCAATACGGATGCCGGGAGGAATAATTCGATTCATTTGGTTGAGGTTAAAGAGAGTGAAAATGCCGGTGCCAATTCTTTAACGCCTTATAAAGGTTGTTCGAGTTTTAGTTCTTCTTATGGAAATGATCAATCTTCGGTGAGTTATACCAGTCCCAATTGATGCGACCCAGTATCCAGAGATAATACTGTGAGTAAGTAAGTGAGTACCATCTAACAACTGAGGTACAGAACTTCGCAAGAATCTACACAAAACCAATAATAACCCGACTCCAAACCGACACAGCAAACTTCAATTTCACATCCGAAGATATAACAGCAATGTTCGAATTATGCGGATACGAAACCGTAATTCGAGGATCATCACCATTTTGTTCATTATCATTATTTTCAGCGGATGAATGGCTGTCATATGAATATTCGAGTGATTTGAAATATTTTCATAATGTTGGTTATGGGAGGGATTTATCGATTACTTTGGGGATGCCTTGGGTTAATGCTAGTTTTGACGTTCTCAACACCACGTCCACCACTACCTCCAAGTCGACTTCCTCCAATTCGGCTTCCATTTCCACTTCCTCGAACGCGGGACAAGATCTCTATATATCATTCACCCATCGAGAAGTCCCACCAATGATCCTAACCGCACTAGGGCTCTACAATAACAGCGCATACACCGGCTCCAACAACGTGAATGAAACCATGCCACAGGATAAAATCAATTATAATCGAGTGTGGAAGAGTAGTGAGATACTACCATTTTTAACGAATGTGGGAATTGAACGGATGTCATGTGATAGTTATGGATTTGATGAAGGGGAATATTATCGGATTTTGGTGAATGATGGTCCGATGCCTTTGGTGGATTGTCGGGATGGACCTGGTGGGAGTTGTTCGGGGAGTAAATTTGGTGAGTTTATTAGGGGGAGGAGTGAGGGTTTTGCTGGGTATAATGAGGTTTGTGGGGGGGATCATTCTGGGGTTTTGAGTATTTATTCATGATTGCATTGTATTAGTGTGAGGTTATTGTTGGTGGAGGGTACTGTTGTTGTATAGTTTCAAACTAAGTTAGTCTGATGGGTGGATTTATATACACTGAAGTACGTACTGGAACTATAAAAGTCATGATACACATCCTGCTGAATGATCATCTTGATTGCAAGCATCAATTACTCATGAACTACGGAACTACTCAGCATGCTTATACTGTAAGTGAACAAATGCAACAGTCTATTCTATTTCCCTCTTGTATCCCAACCAGAAAGGATCAGGGCATATCAATACACTAAGTTACAAAAAGTAAATCACGCAAAACCGGGGAATGAATATGCTGGAAAGATCATTGAAGAGTAATGAGAAATGAACTCGGGAGAAGGTGGCTGGACTTTTATATAATACATACCCCCGATCCATTTCCACAGTATTTCAGAGAGAGAGAGAGAGAGCACCAGCACTTTACTCAGTGTAGGTTAAGTCAAGAATTGAGATAATCTCAGTTCTGAACAGCCTGATTCTTCTCCTCAGCATCATGAGCAGCCTTAGGAACCAATTCCTCACTCTCAGCAGTCTCGCCCTTCTCAGCTTCAGCCTTCATCTCAATATTGACTTCCTTAGCACGAGCCCGCTTCTCATCCGGATGCGACGAAGAATCAATATCCGCAGCAGTAGGTTGAGGTTGGCTGGCAGCAGCAGCAGGAGCCTCGGAAGCAGCCTCAGCCTCCTCCTCATCCTCCAACTCAGCGCCGTAAATATCAGGGTGTGCACGGAAACAATTTTGCATGCCCCTAACACATCAACGAATTAGTTCACAAACCCCCAAAATATATCATACTTCCCAGGATATACGTACTGGAACTTCTCAATGCAGTCAATACCCTTAGGTTCCTCCTCCGAGTACACAAAGCAGCTAAACGCAGCCTTGAATTCCTCTCCACAAGGACCATGCGCCATACCACCCAAACAAGGACAATCCCAGTTAATTTCGCCGGTCTCGGGGTTGAAAGCGGCTTGTTGACCAGCCTCTTCTTCAAGTTGTTCCGGGTTCACATTGGCGTTGCGGGCAGCGGCGCGCTCTTCGCGGATCTTCGGGGTAATGGAGTCGAGAGTCTGAGACGATTCATTTGCATTGTCTGATTGGGTTTTTGCGAGGATGGAGACTGTTAAGAATTATTAGCTGTGTCAATTGAATAGACTAGGTAGGCATTGATCGCGTGGAGATGAGATGCGATCGATTGCCGACTGCCGGCCGACGCCGACGTCGACTGCGGATTGGATTGAGGATCTGTCGCGAATACATACATGAAGGCTCTTTCGAGAATGCACTACTAGTATTGTAGTAATAGATAGCACCACCAGCCAGACCCAACCGAACAATCGTGTTCTTCCAGCTTCTGGACTTGGTCGGACCGGTGCTTATCAATCGTCTACTGACAGGGCCATGACCACAGGGCGCAACATGAGGTGCGCGAGCGAGAGCTCGTACAACTGGACGAAACATGATGACAATTCCAAATGAAAGTGTGAGATCACAAAGGATCTCCAAGAATTGAGACGAGGCGGGAAAAGAGATGGTTGGGGGTGGGGGAAGTTGACGGGGAAGTTTGGAGAAAGTTGAAGTTGGAAAGAGAAGAGTTGATGCCTGAGGTTCTGCGGGTCACGTTGCTTTGCGGCAACTTTCTTTCCACGATTCTTTAATTCTTACAAATACACTTACACTTGAGCAGAGAACAGTTGAGAAGGGCTGATGAGAAAGGCTGATGAGATGGAGTGGGATCCGAGTCAATTCTTTCGTTCGGGAGATATTTCGACATATGCACTGTTGGTGTTGAATCAGCCAATTAATGAAACAGCCTTTGGGGTATTAAGTGATCATGGTGAGCATCCATTCTGGTCATGATTGGTATATGCAGAGTACTGCATATTCTGGGTTATAGAATATGATACTCGATCGTCAGTTGTTGATATTCGGATTAATCTAATGTTTGCAGCATCCTATATCATCTGTGCTGATGGCGGGGCAAATCGTCTATACGACATGATGAAGCAGCATGGCAAAGAATCTACAATTGTAAGCTGCATCTAGATCAGAGACGGTTTAGTCCCTGGCATAAAGTTGAAAATACATCTCAAATACCTACACCATCAGGTATACTGAATATACTGACAAACTTAGCTCCCAGATAGAATCGTGGGAGACCTAGACTCATTAAACCCAACAATCCGACAACATTACGAGAAATTAAATGTCCCAATCGACGAAGACCCAGATCAATACTCTACAGATTTCACCAAATGTCTAAAATATCTGAATTCACACGCAGCAGAAATCATCGCCTCTCCTTCACGCAGCCATCAGCAGCAACAGCAGCAGGAGCAGCAGGAGCAGGATCCAACGACAAAAAATCCATCAAAACGACAAACTCTCGAAATCGTGATTCTAGGCGGTCTAGGCGGTCGTGTAGATCAAGCATTTTCTCAAATCCATCATTTATACATGATGACTCAAACTCAGCGTGAACTCCGCGAGTCAAAGAAAGATGATATCAACCAGTCTGATGGTCATGATAATGACAAACAGAACTCCAAATCTGATTCTGCTACTGGTGGTAATCTCTACCTCGTTTCAGAAGAAAGTATTACCTTCGTTTTACAGAAGGGGAAGAATTTAATTCATACACCGGCTACGAATAGACCGGCAGATGTTAATGGGGTTGACTCGAGAAAACGGAAGCGAGAAGATATCTCGCAGGGGTCTGCCTCTGCTTCTGTTGCTGGCTCTGCTAGCTCTGCCGCTGCTGAGAGCGAGACTTCGGAATATCTCTTCGAAGAGAATATTGGAATTATTCCGCTCTCAGCCTCAGCATCCATTACCACGACGGGTTTTGAATGGGATGTTGAAAATTGGCATACTGAAATTGGTGGACAACTTTCCACTAGCAATCATATTCGAGCAGATGTTGTATCCGTTGAGACGAACGTACCAGTTCTTTTCACCGTTGAATTAGCAGAAAGGTTGAAAAGAAGAATAAATGCTTAGAAATGAATTTGGATTTGTTGGAGAATGAAAAATGAAGAAATTGAATCTAATGTGGTGGAAAAGAAGACAGTTTAGGTATTCTTGATTGTTTACTATACTTTGCTCGTTGATACCCCCTCCCTACCCTGATCCTCAATCAGAACGAATGAAGGGAAATTGAAGAGAAATAAAATAAACCCTGTATCCAAGCGCATTACAAACATCCACCTAAGCACAATCCACAATCAAAAGTCCAAGATGAAAACAAGTCAATAAAATAAAAAAACCAGATATCAAGCAACACCCCAACGTTAAACCCAGGCGCCTTTTCTGGCTGAAACGAGAGACCAAGAAAGAAAAAAAAAGAGGGAAAAAGAAATCCCAAGTTTAAAAAAAAAGAGAAAACAATATCGCATATCGCATCATCGCATAGCCCAGAAACTAACAAGTTCAGCCGTAATAACTGCGCGCATTGAATGCTCGCAGATAAACGTAGAAACAGTATGAGGAAACGAAACCCACGACACGCCCGGAGAAAAAAAAACAAGAGGATATCATCCAAGTGGATAGTGTGTAAGTGAGGAAGAGAAGGTCAGAATAGCAGAAACAAAAGCAAAACAAAAGAATCAACAGCAGCATCCATCCAACACATCGCATAGCATTGCAGCCCTGAGAAACCATACACTGAGATACCATCACTCTCATCCACAAACGTAGTCCAGCTCGACTCGACTCGACTCGACTTCCTGTACAGCCCCGAGGCAGTCGAAAACCAAAACAGAGGTTCACCAAGACAAGGTAAGGCAATCATCTAATGGTGTCGCAGAATAGCCTCATAAAGAGTTCCAATAACACCAATAGCAGTACCAGTCAACATACCACCCCAATGTCCAGGAACCGCATCATTAACCTGAGCAATCGTGAAAATGCTAAACAAATCAAAGAAAGTAAACCTCTCAACATAGACCTTATAAACAATCAAGGCCTTCGCAATGTTGAAAGTAAGCGGATCAAAACTAGCCCTACCAGAATTGACACCTCCTGAACGAGTAGACGACCGTCTCGAACCCGTCGCAGCCTGCCAACTCAAATTAATAAAATAAGCCGCAACAAGAGGCAAAACAAGGCCCGAAATCAACCACAACATAAACGGTGCCCAAAAAGTGGCACTCAATAACACAAATAGATCAGGGACCTTGATTGCAAGTGGAGGGATTCCAACTGCATCAACAGCAGGTGTAGTCGTAAGATAACTCCATGGAAATAATGAGTAGAGGATATTTCCACCTTCAAGGAGAATGATGATTGCTTCGACGACTTTGAGACTACTCAGGGATGAACGGACGGCATGTTGGTATTCGAGAACACCGGAATCAGACCAGGCTGTTTCAAGACCTTCGCGCATACGTGTTGTTTGACGATCAATTGCATCTGTTACGATTGCGGGGGAGGGAGGAAGTTGAGCTGTTTCAAAGACTGATCGAACCGCGCGCGAAGATGATCGGACCGCTGATGCAGAGGCAGATGCAGAGGCAGATGCAGAAGCTATGGCGGACTTGGGGTTGATGGGTGTTTTGATGGGTGATTTGGCAGCATCTTCGGGTTCACTGTATCGTGAGATTAGTACTTGCGCACTCAATACTTGCGTAATGCGCGGACACGAGAAAAGGCTTGGGCTTGCGTTTTTCGCGCGGGGAAATCCTATACTTACCTGCTGGCAGGATCACGTCTAGATTTACGACCAGGAGTTTTCTTCTCAGTCAATTCAACCTTTGATTCACGCTTGATAGGCGAATATCCGCGCGCAGGATTATCAAGACGTTTATAGTAATCGGCAAGTTTCTTGTCATTGGATAAACTGGTTCGATTATCGCTTAGATGTTTATCCAAAGCAACTGCCAGATCACCTTTATTCAGGTCCGAGAAGCTAGCGCAAAGTTAGTATTAGTATTGTTGATGCGATGCGATGCGATGCGCTTGCGCTTGCGATTGCGATGCGATTGCGCGGATGACGGGCCACTCGAATCAACAACATCACCAAAAACATTAGCAACGGGATGGACAGAACGTACTTGGATAGATGGGTTCTTTCTGCGATCTCGACTAGCTCCGGTTTACGGAGTTTATTGAGGGTGGGAAGACCACTAGACATTGTTTCTTTGAAGGAGGGTAATCAAAATCGGAGATAAAACGAGGAAGTTTGAAGAGGAGAAAAGATGGGGAAATGCGGAAATGCGGAAAATGCAAGGAGGGGAAGAAGTGCGAGTTTGTTTACGCGCCAAAACAAAACACGCTAGCGCGTAGTGGGGAATGTTAGTTTTATACTGAGTATATTTATGATTAAATATATTAGGTATATTATGATTGATTGATTGATTGATAGTAGAATAAAGTAGAATATTAATAGTGGAATTTAATTGTTTTTACAGTCATGATATGGTACAGTGATCTAGTCTATCAAAGGGCGTCATGTACAGCAGTCCTGATTCCCCAATCCCCCAGTTTATGAAATAGAACGCCTCCCAAATGAATAATGCAGAATGAAAAAAGGAGAGAGAGAGAGAGAAAAAAAAAGATGTACAATCACAGAGCAGCATTCTCCATAACCTGATACGCCTCCAATTGCTTCAGCAGATACTGGTACATCACCAGCATAGTTCCACTCTGAATACTAGTCCACACTCCACGCGGGCCCACGCCTCGGAACCACCCGGCGAGTCCCTCGGTACGGTAGATCATCCTCAATCCCGTGAACACGGACGAGGTATCTAGTCGAGGAGCACCAGGAGGTGGCACCGAAGTAGAAGGGGAAGAGGTGGAAATAGGTCGGGAGTGAGAACGGGAAGCCTGGGAATGGGAGGAACTTGGCGCATGTGGACGAGGACTTTCTTTAGGAGCATGGGCATGGGCATGGTCATGGGAATGTTTCGTACCCGATGAGCCTGAAGGAGTCTCTGGAGGGTTCTGTTGTGTTTGAATCCGGGTCTTGACGACATCCAAAGGACAAGTAATCACACCAGCCATACCACCAGCGGTAGCAGCAGTTGCAATTTCCAGTCCCAGTCCGATATCACGTTTACCAACCCATTCCTTAGCCATTGTTTGTTCCTGCTCATAGAAAGCGAATTGCAATGCAGAGAAAGGCAAATCACGGAAGATAGTAGCCTTATACCCATGAAACAAGGCTGAGAATCCTTCTTGACGAACAATAGTGCGAAGAGCATCAGTGGTTCCGCGATAATTATATCCCGAATTAAAATGAGGGTTATTGTATCGACCTTGAAGTTGAAGTCGAGTCTTCAGGACCTCGGACGGGACGTAAACAACGGAGGCAGCCAAGTCCGCGAAAAATCCTCCAGAAAGATATGCAAGACTGGGATTAATTCCGGAATCGAGCATCAATCTCTTTGTGAATTCGTAGACTCCGAAGAAAATCACGGTTCCTGGGAAAGATCCCCAGAAAGCCGGCGTGACACCGCTGTAAAGACCGCGACAGAATCCTTCTTGGCGATAGATGGTTGCATAGGAGGAGGTCATCGATGTATATTTGGGAGGAAAGGTTGGATCGCCTTGCTGTCTGGTTTTCACTGTATCCAACGAATGCATTAACATATCACCAGCACAGCCACCCGTTCCACCTGCTAACATTGCCTATAACTGGATTAGCTTTATCGGTCACTCCTTACGAGTTGCAATGATTCAAGAGAGGGGACTTCTCATACATGATGGTATGGCGGACGAGGCTCCTCCTCCTCCAGAGCGCCCTGAACATGGCGGGATGCGCCGGGAATTATCTCATTCCTAAACCCACCATCCGAATACACACGACTAGCGGAAGTAGTAGTAGGAGTAGAAGGAGTCGAAGTAGATGAATTGGTAGTGTTCGCCGTCGAATCCGAGTTCGCTGTTGTCGAGAACAGACCGAACACTCGCGAGGTCAGGCTCATGGCAAAATGAGGCTGCCTATTCACTCCTTCACCCACCGAGATTGTTCCTCACGCGGGATGAATTTACAAAGGGGATGCCTTGGAAAAGAGAGAAGCACCCCCGATGGAAATTGGAATAAAGAACGACAAGGTAAAGGGGAGAATGCGTTGAGGTCGAATCTTTCGTTTTGGCTGGAAATCTCCAAACTTCGCACTTTTCGGAGAAAAGAAAACCCCTTTGTGCCTCAGGCAGAAGTGCGTCATAGTGCTTAGTAATTATACTATCCACGCTGCATAATTTGCATAAGCACACGACGCAGTGTATACATGCTATATTTTATTCGAATATTAAAACACAGGTTTGGCGCGTCTTGCTGTATTTAGAAGTATGATAAATTTAATGTATAGCATCTTTTGAAAGAGGATACTTTGAATGCTTTATCTGGTAGCCAGAATCGAGTCTCTGAGATGGCCATTGTGTATGTAGAGATGAAAGATTTGCACCGTTCACAACTTTCTGGGCTGGTTATGACAAGGGTGCGCCAGTCCTAATCACAATCGGAACTGAGTCTTCATCTCCTCATAATATCCCATACAAAATATTCCTGATCAGCATATATCTTTCAAAGAATACCGATTCGAATAGAAAATCCATTGATTTTAAATACCCAGATCCATTCGAAGATTGATTATCCCTTGACTTGCAATGGACACCATGACCCACTATCTCCAAACACACATTCTTCTCCAGTAAAAACATTTCCAGTCAGAGCTCCGAATAATAATAATAATACCAACTAATAATCTCAGACATTTTATTTAGAAGGCCAACACATACCTGCCAAAATAACAAAACAAATACATCCCCGTCCTACTACAGTACACCGTCTAGAACTAACTCGAACCTAATTCATTCCGAATTAGGTTCGAGTTCTAGACGGTGTACTGTACAGAAAAATGGATGGGAAGAGGAATTCCAACTGGAAAAACAAGTTATACGAGTATGGCGCTGAACACTGGGATCAGAAATTGAATAATTTTTTATTCTGTCGCGAAAATGGCAAAGTGATGATTGTTGATCTTGAGGAAGTATATTTTCCAAATGTAATTGGGGATTGGGAAATTAATATCAACTTAGGTGAGGTGGGTTCTTTGATGGATGATTTTAGAGATATTCGAGATCAATATCGTGAGCATAGTATGTATTCTAGGAATATAGGATGAAGAGGTATTCGTGAGGGATGCAGAGTAGGTGCTACTAGCAGAGAATGAGGTAGTTCGACAGGGTAAATGCAGACAATTTCCAGTATTCATCCAATTATATAGTCCCATACTGAAAGCATATAGTATATGCTTTTATAACTATAATTTGAGTTGATAGTTTCATTGACTGGCTTAGGCCTATTGCATAACCTATGTTGTAGAATTGAGCCAGAATAGACTGTAAATATCTATTAAATTGGAATAGTAGCTAACAAATATAGACTATGTTTCGAATCACTTTAAACTCTAGAAGTTCCTGTTCAATTAGTTAGTATTCAATAATAAACATCCATTTTACTATCAATTCACCCTATGAACACCAAACTACACTGCAATACTCAAACCCAGTCATGAAACATCTAGCTTTCAAAAACGACTAATACTAATTAATCCCTGTAAAAAATGACTAGTTTGTATAAGTGACTTTCCCCTTAATGCTTAGTCACGGTACTTTGTTCATCACTTCTTCTTCCCCCTCTTCTTCCCCTTCTTTTTCTTCTCACACCGCTACTACTACTGCGTCTCAGAACAAATTCACAATTCTCAACAAATACAAATACTCAAAGACTAACTAACAGCCAGAGAAGAGAGTTCGCTCATATTCTGGTAGCCACGATTACCGCGCAGAACCTCCCCTCCTGCAAGAATGAGAAAACAGCCATGTCCTTGAACGCATGCTCACGCTGGATTGATAACCATGACCATTCAGGAGATGACTAGGAGCATAGAGGGACCAGAGTGTCCGTATGTACTGCATAGTAGGTACTTCCTTCTCTTTATTCAAGAATACTCCGCATCGTCATGAAGAATACACTTCAACCCTTGGACCGGGTAATGCCCGGGATGAGCTTCACTTTAAGCAGACTCAGAATGCAATTCTTTCTCTTCTATTCTTTTAAGTGAATTCTTACAGAATTATTGTGGCTAATATAATCTACGTAATCCTAGGGTATCTATCACTCAGCTAATAAGCGAAAATTCAATTCAGTGGTGTACTAAGTGAACAATCTGTCCAAGCTATTTATCAATCCAATTCAGCAATATTATCAAGCTATGTATCAGCCATAATTCTTACAAATTCATCTTGAATACATGTAATCTCATCTCGTCTCATATCATCATCACAGGTATGGGTATCTAGATTATGATCACAGATGGCATAAATGGCAGATACAAACTAAATATGTCTCGCCGTAGCTTTCTCAGGATCACTCTCATCACGATCCATTCCCCTATTAGCCGCGACCTCCGCCAAATCCGCATCATGATCAGCATCAAAGTTACGACCCAAACGCTCAGGCCCAGCAAGCGTGACCAAAATCGTATACGCAAAGACACATCCCATAAAGATGCAAATAACCTTGCCATACTCATACCGATGAGGCGCCTCCTTAGTCGGTGGGAGGGGGAACCGTTCGCCAATCGTCGACTCGATCGTCGAACTAGCCGATGAAACCAGATTACCGAGCTGATAGGCCGTACCGACAGCAAAGGTACGGATTGAACCTGGTGATAATTCCATCAAGTGAATGGGGATCACACCCCAGGCACCCTGCACCATAAACTGCTCAAAGAATGCAGCTGCCATGACGGAATGAGATTGGACAAAGGTGTAAGGGTAAAGTAAAGCACCGCCAACGATACTAATCACGATAATGGAAAAGCGACGACCAAAGATCTGACTGGCCCATCCACAAAGGGTACCACCAGTCAAAGCTCCCAAGTTAGCAACAACCTGAGTCACTGTCACGGCATTTTTAGAGAATTGAAACTGATTCTCCAACATTGTAGGATAAAGATCCTGAGAACCATGTGACTAAATCCCATATTAGCATAAAACCAGGCTAAGCTTAAGATGCTGAGCTGAACACATACCATAAAATTAAACCCAGCCATCAACAACACAAGATAAACCAACAAAAGCCAATGTCTCTTCAAAGCAACCTTACCCTCAGACATAAACGAAGCCGCAACACCACCACGCACCTCCTCCCTCGTAGCCTGTCTCCTTCTAAAAGTCTCCGTCTCAGGCAAACAAAGTCTAAACAAAATAATCAAAACCGGCGGACAAGCCGCAAACCAATACAAAGGTCTCCAACCATGAGGCGTAGTATCCACCAAACCCCTCGCAAAAGCCGTCGCCAGTAAATAACCAAAAGCGTATCCTTGCTGAAGAAGACCGGATATAATACCACGAGCTTCAGAGGGACAATCTTCCAATGCTGTAGCGGCCGCATTTCCATAGAGACCACCCATAGCGATTCCGAAGAGAGCTCGACAGGCTAGGAACTGTTGATATGTTTGGCAGAAACCGGCGCCAAGTTCGAGGACGACGAAGAGAAGTTGATTGACGACGAATGGCCATTTCCGGCCCCAACGATCAGATGCGATTCCAAAGGTTATTGCGCCGACAGAACGGAGCATGAGAACCAGAGTGATTCCCCATGTGATGTCTGTGACGGATTTGTCGAATGTTTTTGCTAGTTGGGAGGTTGTTAGGGAGACCGTGAAGAAATCAAAAGCATCCCATGACCAGCCTGCGAATGCGACCTGGAGCAGCAAGGTATATAATTAGTACTTTATTTTTTTTTTCTCTGTTTGCGTTGCAGCAGAAGACGAGGTTCTATGTACAGTGGACAGACTCGATACTGTGTAGATATGAAAGGAATTGTATACATACTGCGAAGAAAAGCCATTGTTGACGATTCAATAGAGTCAAGGCCTTGAAAGGATTTGGAGCTGGTCTCATGGGAGGAACGAGTGTCGGTATGCGCGTCATAATATAACGACCGATACTCATGTGTTCCTCGAAATCAGGGTCTGCAGACACCTGCGTAGAGGGATCATGTTTATCTGTCATTGTGCCTGTCCAGATAATATTATCTGGAGTACACACTGTATTTGAGTATTTGTGTATATGTTCTTTGTAGTGTAAGACGGGGGAGAAAGAGAGAAAGAAGGGAGGAAGAAAAGTAAAGAGGAAGTCGGACTTAAATAAGGCTGACTTCCTCCGCATTTCTCTCCTTCTTATTCTCTCCCTCCCTATCCCTCCCTCTGATTACCTACACTCACCACATGGATTAACACTCAAGAAAGAAAGAAATAATAAGAATTAATCACATAACCCCGCTTCATCTTATTCGCCTGGCGTCCATACAGTACCATGCGGGTCAGCATGGGCCCGCGAATGAAGGGCGCACGACCAGGATTGGTACTGTCGATCTTAACTACATTCAAATGGTGGAGTATCGTGGAGTCTCTAATGGAAAGCAAAGTTGGTGGTAGCTTGATAGCGTCAAGCATATGGCTTCTGGATGGCGCACGTCTGTGCTCTTCTTGGCTGATGGTTGATGGTTGATGGCTGATGGCGAGTTTGCCTTTTCTATGTAATGACGCGCTTCCCAACTCTTCCCGAATTCTCATCTTCATCCAGATTGGCTACTATCACCGGACCCTGACCAGTCATCATTCTGACACTTTTCATTTCCCTGGTTCCTGTCTACCACTCTCCCCTCTTTACTTGATTTAAAGTCCGGGGTAATAGGCAACCCGATGTCACATCGGGGAAGATCCGGAGAATCCGGCATCAAAAACACACGAAAATCCCCGAGATAATATCCCCCGCAGCCGCACTCGCTAAATTCAAACTGCTTTCGCTCGCCTTGCCTGGATTTGACTCTGCCGATCTGCCCAGACCGGGGAATGTGGAGATAATTCAAGTCTCTCTCCCCCTCCAGCCTCCCCCCGCGACCCACTTCCTTCCCATGTATCTCCTCGTGTCCGTCCGAGATGCGTAGCGTGAACACGGAGAAATGAGTCGGTCAACCTAGGCTTAGGCTTATTGACGGGTATATTTTCTACAGAGTAGCCGATTTCGCTCGGTTGCGGCAACACAGCATCTTGGGAGTACGGAGTACACAAATGCCGTTAGACTGGATGAATTTTTCCCTTCATCTCCCCACTTGACTGTCGGCCACGAGGCTCTATCAGGAGTACAACCCGGGCGAATAACAGAATAACCTTTCTCCGTGTCTCGGCGGGCCGGGGTAGAAGCTTGGCGCGGGGAGATGATCCTATGGTTTGAATATACTCTCTTTTCCATTTATCGAGTGGTGGCTTCAAACATGCTTTCGGATGTTGTCCGATAGAGCTTATTCTATCCGTATCTACCATTGTTCCTTTCGTCAAAGACCATTTCATTGAGGGGATATAGTTCAGGTTCCCGAATTAAGCCGATGGAGAGATTCGGGGAGAGAGAATGCCGGGTCATTTAGTGGACCGATTTCGGCATTTGTTCGATAGAAGTAAATAAGGATAAACATGCTGTTCCAATTACAATTATCCATCTACTTTACTAATTTGAATATATCATCTATATTATTTATAGTCCAGTCTAGAACTATCTCAATTCAAACCTACGACACAATCCGATCTTGACTTTCTCGACTTTCTTGGCTGCAGTGCCATGGATGCCATGGAATTGGCAAAAGCTTCTAATAACCGTATCCTCATACCTCGTACATAGTACTTGTAGCCGTATACAATATTGATTATTCATTGGCGAGTATCCAGAAACAACATTGTGGAAATTCTCCTAGTCTTAGAAATTTCCCTAGTCTCAGCTTTAGCTATATGTATATCTTCGGCATTCCTGACTGAGGAGTTTAGTTCTTGGCTTTCTCCACTCAATTAGATGCTATCTCCGCGTTAGATATCCTTCCGCGGAGATTGAGTTGGATATGTTGCCAGCAGTTCTGCTTTGGCAGTACCTACTGCTAGTAGTAGCCAAGATTGAATGTGTTTATTGGGGTACTGGCTTTGAGTTGGAGAATCGTCAATTTAAGGACGGATTACTAACCACCTGGTTGGAATATTCACAACGAACACCTGGGCAGGTGTTCGTTGTAAATATCCTCATTATTTTGCTGAATACAGATAAAAAATATTAGTAGTATTGTAGCTTTAGTAGATTTCTGATTATCAACAGATGAGTATCAGTGTATTATCCCCAATTGTTTAAAATGTTTCGTTCTTTGCACAGAACGACCTCAAAATCTTTTTTTGGATATGGTTAGAAGTTTTATATTCTTCAAAAATTGCGTTACTAGTATTCGTTCAAGTCAATTGAAAAGCAAATGATTAGGAGACCATGATCCAATAGAGAACTTCTTTTTAGATTAAATACAAGATTACATAACCCCCATTTGGGTTGAGACATTCTATCCCATCGCAGGGTACTCTTTATCAATGACAAAATAGCGTTCAAGGAACCCACGATATTCAAATTAAATATCATCATCCCCAGCATGATCAGCACACTGCATCACAAAGCTCGTGGCGCCCTCAGCAGCACCCTCTTCAATAGCAGGTGCAAGTTCAGGCAAAGCAGCAGCAGCAAATTGAGCAAAAGCATCAATCATAGCTCCCATCATCTCACAATCAATTTCCTCCTCTTTACTCATTTCAAACTCCAGCTCCGTCTTCATCGCCTCGACATCAGCGCCTAGCGAGAAACTTCCCTTATAAGAAAGGTCAATACCCTTAGGAGCGAAATGTTGAGCAAAGATATGCGGGTATGTGAATCCAGTATAGCCACTTCTATACATGTATTCGGGATAAGTGGTGTGATTAATTGCAGCATACGCATAGGCAAACGCGGTAGTCCACATCCACTGATCGAGATTCTCTTTCGTGAAGTATGATTCCGTCACACTAATCTTCAGATCACCTTCTTCGGTGTTACTAGCGGATTCACCACCATCCAGGTACCAAACACCAATGACTTCGATAGAGTCAGTAGCACAGGCAGTCATGGTATTAGTCGCCGTGATGGTGCCCATACTATTCAACTCATCATTCCAGGTGGTAGTCGGGACAACAGTAGTAATCAATTGCTGACTATCTGTGTCAGCGCATCGGGTAGAAAGAGCATTATAGATACTTGATGCTAGAACATCTCTCTCCGAATTCATTGTCTCAGGTGCTGTAGCCACGTCCGAGTTCTCGGATGTCTTTTCAGCCCAGTTTCCAGCAAGAACGGGGCTAGCAGTGATGATCGTAGCAGTAGTCACGTATGAAACTCCGCTCGTGAGAACAGTCGTAGAACCAGCGCAATGGGTTCCGATAACTGGAGTACCGAGACCATAGTGACCGGTTGAAACAGTACTGGTTTCGCAAGCAATGCGAGCACCACCAGATGCGTATTCATCGTATGTATACATATACCCCTTGAGCTCTCCATCAGTGAGAGTGTGGCTGGTAGAAGTGCTTTGAGCGGTGGTAGTTGTAGCAGGGATCCAGTCAGAGGGGATTGTGGAGGGACATTCTCCGTCTGTAGGTGCTGGGTGTGTAATAGTGGTATCGCATACGCAGTACTGGGTGACGTCGTGAGGGTTGGCAGAGTGAATGCAGATTGGGGAATAAACACTGCTGGAAGAGGTTGTGATAGGAGTAGACTCCGGGGTGTAAGTGTATTCCAGGGTTTGAGTTGTAGCATAAGATTCCACTGTTAATATGTATTAGTTTTGTTCGTTTGATCATTGTACTGGGGTATCATCATACTAGACTCATCAGAGGCTGTGGTTGGAGTAGCTGCAGGCATAGGCGTCGAAGATGCCCTTGGAAGATTTGCATTTCTCCCAGGAAGGGCCAGGGCAGCCGTGGATAAATTGAGAAGCCAAAACGAGAGATGCATGCTGATTTAGACAGGCTAGTTGCCTCGAGTTTGGAGATAAGTAAATGAAACTGTGAGACTACTGAGAAAATAGGAGGGAATGAGACGGTTTTTAGAATCAATTATAAACCCCCCAGTATCACCAGTATCACTGTCCTAAAATAACTAATTCAGAAAAGCATGAAGTACTATCTTGGCCCCCGATTCTCACGGATATCAATTCGAGTCTCAGCCCCCCGTTGCATATTGTGATCTACTGTAATCTATACCAAGAATAGCAAGAGCCTCCTTCACCTTCACGATCCAGATTTTCGCAAAAGACCGAAAGACTCCATACAATGTATCTAACAACAGTTTCAATCAGAAAAGAAAAATAAGCACAAACACTGCCGTTCTTTACAAGGCTAGCGTTCGGGGGCCTAATGGCGCACGGCATAATTGGCCCCAGTGGAGGCGCCCCTGTCGATCTGACATCGCCGCCCTGTATTGTCCCTTAATCTGTAATTCCAATTGGTTGTTTCGGGTGGAGAATCCAGTTCAGGATGAGATTTTCGGCTTTAAAAGGTCTCTACCTACAGTAATTGCGATATTTGGTGTGGTCTGAATGATAAATCAAATTCGTCTCGACTTGGTGCTCCACTCTTGGCGACGAGGCTTACACAGTACAAGCTTACACCAGAAGGGCTTGTTTTCCAACCTGCAAATTTGTTCCTGATTGGTTCATTCATTTGTACAGGACATAATCCGTTGATATTTGTATTGCGCGTGCCGAATTTAATAAAGGTAGTCTATGCGATGCTTATTGGCCCTGATTACTCGTTTCTGGGCTCTACGGCGTAGTACTACGTATACTCATATCCATAATTTAGCCCCGTCGTCTCTTCAATTGAAGAGCACATCTTGTCTTCAAATGAAGGGGATCTTCTATCCACACAGATGTTACATTGTACTAGGGGATCCGGACTTATTGGGGGCCGTTGCTGAACGATGAGTGTCCCAATGTTCAGGCGTATACTTCTCGAATGTCAAATCAATAAGGGTATGAATTATAGTCCACCTAAAGAAAAGCATATCTAGAAAAGAATTTGACTAGGTAGTCAAATTCTTTTCTACATAGGTATGTAAATGAATATAAAGTTGCCTGCCTTTGAAATGGCCCTTTTAACGGCCATGCAAGTAGCACAGTAACTACGCGGATGCATGAGCTTCAAATTGTCACTAATACTTGAAATTCCATGACAACCACTGGCACAGTAGTGTTTAAAAAAAATCTAGCGTCAAATTCCTTGTCTGAAATTAGCTGGGAAAACGACTCCTGCATGACTCTTGGCCCCAAGCTTGTCACTTTGGCCCCAATCATATACTCTGTCAGATGCCGATCATTCGAGCTGCGGAGCTAACTGCCTGCAAGATACCAGAGGCTTGACTAGAAGATAAGCATGGAATTTCTAATGCAGCCTCGTCTGTGTCTATTCCAAATGACTTTTGTGGGTCAGTTCGCGGCCTTCTTCCTGATGGCACGTCGTGGCTGATAGTAAAACGGCCCCTGATTATACCCACTTCTCGAGTAAACGAGCGGACTCTAATGATAGAATCACATCCTTCGAGTCCATCTTAATTAAACGAATTGGAGTATGCGGGATTTTGCCGAAAGACTTGGGGGCCGGTACTCAGCGTGAAGAAGTACCAATACCTACTGGAGCTGTTTCGTACGAAGAAGGCTTATATCTAGTAGCTGCCCAGGGAGAACTTTCAAAGAGCATTGAGATTTTCCTCACTTCCTCTTTCTTTCTCTGACTTGATTGCTTCAAGAATTCAAAATGAAGCCCTCACTCTTCAAAGGGCCATTGCCCGTATTCCTGGCGATGACTTTTGCGTCCGTCGTCCCAGCCTTAGTCGTTCCAGAGAAGAGAGCCGATGCGGCCACCACCTTCTGGGCACCGCAAACAAAAGAAAGTGATCTCAAGATCAAATGGAATGAAGACGATGGTTTCAAATGCAGCGATGATCGACGAGAAGTCATCAAGCAGGAACTTCGTTATGCCGTTGACTTGGCGAACACCGCCGCATCCAACCCTACCCTCGGAGAATTCTATTACCACTTCTTCGATCTCGAAACTCAAGGACAAGACGGCCATATCGACGATGTCAAGGGCGTTTACAAGCGTATGTCCGAGATGCTTCTTGGAGAGGGAGATTACCAGCTCGCCCTCTCTTGCAAAATGGATAGTCTCTGCGTGAATAAAAAGGGCCAAGCAACCGGCACAGCTGCATTCGCGAATGATGGCCAGAAACGAATGAATTTCTGCGATGTTTTCTTTGACGCACGCACTGCCAATGAAAATCGTCAGGTTCCATTTATGACCTCCGACCTAATCAGCAACTGCAAGGGTGATGAAAGTACCATCAATCTGCGCAAAGCTCAACAAAGTCGAGCTGCAATTTTAGTTCACGAATCAGCTCACACCAAGTATGTGATGGGTGACGTGAGTGACAAAGGGTAAGACACCGACAAACCTACTGGTCTCAAGATCGCTGTATTATCATCAGTTTTGCTAACGTGTTTTGACTTATCAGAGCCCTGGATATCGCGTATGGGTTGAACGCAAATCTTGCATTACCCAATGGAGAGTTGGATAGAGAACAACATCTACAGCAGACTGGTCGAGGAAGTCAGGTCAGCCCCAAAGATAAGAGCAAGATTATTTGCCCAAGTGATGACGGACAGAAGGAGGCTGTTTGCGACAAGACTAAGTGTCGGCAGAACGATGATTCTTATGTGTTCCCGGCGGCTGGTATCTTTTTCACCCAATCTTGCGAACAGGAGGTGCCACTCCCTGATGGTGTGACTTACCCTGTGTTGTCCTAGTGGAGGTGTAGTTTGTTGAGATTTTGGTATTATATAACAAGTTTTATTATTATACATAAGATAATTAAATCTGATTGATAAATTCTAAATTGAGAGATCTGTTAACTAGAAGTAAAGAAGCAGATAAAAGCCCTTTCTATATTCCTGTAGGAACATAGTTATCGGATTCATAATGAATCCCCGTATGGCAAGCTTCAGTAACTTGAATGGCGTCTTCATTTACTGCTAGTACTTTATGCCGAGAAAACCTGAATGACTTGGACCCAATGAGATAGACGGATAACCTCAATTTCTTATGATTAATAGGAGACATACGTATAGCTCGCTATTCCTATACACAAAACCTCCATAGACAATTTTTCAACCCTCAATCCCAATCATACGACTCCCGCTTAGTCCACCGACCCTTTTCTCCTGTCTTAGGCTTAAGACCTAGCTTCTCATACATCCCTTTAACAATAGCAGAAGTTTCCATCACAAGTGCAATTTTCCGATTCTCCTCTTCGTCCTCCTCCTCATCTGAATCTTCAACATCCTCAGAAGAAGAAACATTATTAAGAATCAATCCCACTTCAAGGCTCCCCTTGCGTAATTTCTCAAGCTTTTCGACCTTCTCTTGAATCATGGGAGAAAAATGCTGCCACCAAATGACCTGAAGCTCCTCAATAGAAAGATCTTTGTTGAAGAACATTTCTTCGAAAACGTCTTCCATGCGGATTCCGGTCTCTGTTGAGCCTGAATCGGCCTAAACAAATTATCAGCACATCTCTACTAATTGAAGAATTAAAGGTATCCAATTTACCGGCATCTCGTAATATGTGGCATTAGGAATGGTGGCGAACTGCTCAATCCAGATACCGATTTTGTATATAGGTGGTTGTTGCACTAGCATACGACGCCAACTTGCCTCGGGTCGCATATATGCCAACTGTTTCTCTGGATGTTTAATGAAATCCCACGACTCTATCGTGAAACGGAAATCATCCTCTTTCTTCTCGTGTTTAGAGAATACTGATGGGAAAGCATCCACTAGAAGTGAGTTATGAGATTTCTCATCACTTTGGATTCGAGTGTTTGGCGCAAAGAATAGTATTTGTTGAAGCGCTGTAGAGTCTTGTATCAGGGTGGTCCAGGCACGACAGACTCGCGTGGCAGATGTAAGAAGAGTTCGGAGATCAACTTGTAGTAGAATTGATTCCCACAACTCCGTTGGTATGTCCTTGAAAATCTTTGTCGAATTAGTGGAACACATTGTTAAGACTAATGATGTTGAGTTGAGAATGGAGGAGTAAGGAGAGTGAGATGGGGTGGTGAGTTAAGTATAAAAAAGAATCTTGTTTTCGGCCCCCATTTTAGGGGCGAAACTCCACTTACAACGACGTAAGAAGCCTCAGACCGGGCTGAGCCAAATAATTTGATTAAATTGTTTAATTTGGGCTTACTTTTGTTTATCAAGTCCCACTTTGCAGTATCCACTTCCCGCTGATCCTTCGTCAATGTGGTTATGCTCAATACTTCCTACTTGGCGTCGTTATCTCACTAAATTTATGTGAATTGAACTTCAAGAAGTTGCGACGACCTGTATTGTACAGAAGCAAATGAATTTTTATGAAGTGAAAATCAGTATAAAGCTACTTCAGGGATTGAGCATAAGGATTGTTATAGTCGGACAGAAAACATAATTCAATTGCATATATGGAGTTAAAAGAAACTTGTATATCTGTAGTTGGGTGATGAACCTCGTCGACTCTGATTGATATGTCAATCACTAAAGTCCATGGCACTAGAGTCTATGGCCTCTATGGACTCTAGTGACTTCCCCATGGCCCCATGCAAGTCAAGTCAGACAAATGGGCCTGGTACAAACCGGGAGCTAAGTACGAGCTTGACCCCTCCTCATAACTGCTTCCATCATGATGTCTATCCCCAGCCAGCAATGGACGGGGCCAGTAGTAGACAAAGCACGTGGTTAGCGGATCTATGCAATCCTCGAGAAGGTCATCAAGGTTTCCATCATCACGTTTATGCGTATCAAGCAAATTACGTAGTTTGATCTCAGCGAGCATACAAAACGCTCTATGAGTGCACTCGGTGAGCTTGTTCATATTCTGATCGGCGCCTAGAAGACCTATTATCGAGTTAGCTTTGTACCTAAAAAATCATTCCCTCATTGATCGCATGGGCTTACCTTCTAATTGAAGCTTGTAGACGCGTCGGCAAATAGTAAGATGATCCTGGATAGTTTGTTCGGAATCTTACGAAAGTCCATTGGCGTGATCGATGACAAGATCATCAATCTTACATTCCAGAGGGTGAGGTTCTTTGATAAAGATTTTTGGATACTCGGCACCTTTAACACTGCTACCTTGGTTCTCTTGTGCTAACATTGCGACGGATGAATCTTTCTTCGTTGATATTGTATTACGAATTGGATGATGCTCTGGATTGGAGAGCTTCTGGGGCATCGAAGCGATATTTTATAGAGCCTACGCGCTAAGATACAGTGTATCGCTATAAGTAGTGTATCATGCATCTTTTCAAGCTAGGTAGATGATTGTGCTTTAATGAATACTTATCATAGTTAGACCACTCGATCATGATAACTCAGACCTCGAAAGAACAAAGTCAACTCAAATAATGGTAGTCTCTTGGCGGTAGCTGCTATGATTGAATGCTGTGGATTTTATTGCAGATTCAAAATACTCAAAGAAATATTAATAACATTCGACCCTTGAAACTTGAGAAAGGGTGAGACAAAGCTCTGCGACATGAAAATAAACTCTGAAACACTATGAATATAGTTCAACTTGGTATCAAAAACAAAAGAAATCGACCAGAGATGCATCGTGTTTTTCAAGACTCAGCGGCTCTCTTTCAAATATAGAGTCAATCATAGTTTATTCTTTGAGTCTTTCTCATTTCTCCACTTCTATCTCTTGTCTTTCCCATTGTTCGATAAACAATGCAATTTTACAATCAACCTTGATTTAACTCTCCAATAATTCTATCAATAGTAGGCCCCTTATGAAGTGTACAGTAATATTCGAAATCAGATTTACCTCTTCACTCTTCAACTTTAATTCCCGAATTCTATTTGTAAATATGCTAATCTTAGTATGGTATATACGTCGATCCCATGTGTTCCTAGAACAGAATCTGTATTTTACATGACGCGGGTGGGACATTGTCCTTTGTAAATTACAGGAAACTGCTTTGTATCCCCACCGCCCGTACAAGTTGTCTCATCCTACAACACCAGCCTCGAATCCCCAGACTCCCTCGTAATCTATGACGCGTTTCACCTTCCTGACGATTTAAAAAGGATTCGGGATGCCAAGAATTTCTCTGGAGAAACATTCCTGCTCTCGTATTTTGCTTCAAATCCTATTCTTGCAACATAAATGATAAGACGCATCGTACTTCCTACTCCCTGCTCACCTAATTTCCGTCATTGAACTTGCCACTTCCCCTCCCAAGATGCCACGAGCAGTGCTCACTTCTCTAAGGAATACCAGCGCCGGTAACAGAAACTTACTGAAGCGGGCGGATGATACAGTTAGTTCTGCGATTGAGAAATATAATGGGGAGCAGTTCGAGGAGGCTTATCAGCTGTACTACACGGCTATTGAACTGTTTATGCGAGCCCTGGAAACCGAGAAAAATTCTCAGTCCAAAGAGAAAATCCGTAAAAGACTGAGCGAATATATAGACCGCGCGGAAGAGTTGAAAACCTATTTGGTTTCGGGAGACAGTTCTAAGAAATCGGACGCCGCCACGGATAATATGGACTTTCTGGAGCAAGGAATTGACACGGTCAAGAAGGCGATCGAAATCGCTAACGAGGGTGAGTATGAGGAGGCTCTTCCACTGTACCGCACTACAGTAAAGCTTTTCGAGAAAGCCGTGGATTATGAGAGAAATCCTCGGTCTAAGAGCCTCATTCGTGAGAAGTTGGAAGAGTACCGCATCCGCGCGGACAGAATACAGCATGACTTGGCTACGGCAGATAGGGAGGGAAGGTACGGATTAGCGCCAACTTGTCTTTTTAACTAGATCTTTAAGGTTGACGAGCACTTTGTGAACAGAAAAGGGAACGATGAAAACGGCAAAGATGCAGATCCAAAGGCGCCCCGGTCGACATTGCAGGACGCCACTTTTTCCGATGGGCCACATACGGACGTAGATGAAGGCAGCCCTGGAAGGTGAAACCAACAAGGTCTCGCAGAAATCGTGCCGACGACGATCGACCTAAAGCTAGGGCCCTGCCACACTATTTTGCGGTGTGAAGACCAGTCTTATATCGACAAGGAAGATTCCCTAGCAGCGCACCCCGAAGCGCGCACAGAGGCCTAAAAACCAGACAATATTCGAGATGGTTTCCCTAGAGCAGGTCTGGTACCTCTTGATGTAGGGCGTGGGCTTTTCAAGGTTAATCATCGCTTCCTACGTCTACAACTCCTGCTATCTGGGGCCAAGCAGTAAATCAAGTGTTTTTATATCTAAAATGCCGTCAAACGCCGCCGAATCATTTGAGCAAGTATCTTCGATCAAGGCCTACCTTCAATAGCACTCGAATAGCCCACCAAGCCCTACGAATACTGTATTAAATCAACGTATCAAAGACTCTCAGCTTGCCATGCTCAGTGCTATACTTTTAGCGAAGAAAACGCTGACCTGTGGTATACGAATGAGAGTAAGCGGCAGAATCCCACACTACCAAATCGTCAAATACCAATGGAGGCAGTCTAACAGCTCAGGGGGCTAGAGAGCTAACCCAGTCTGTATCTCAGCTGGCCACCCAAGCGAGCTGGCCATCCCCAAAATATATAGTAAACGCTATGTAATTTGATTTAGGTTTATCTCAACAACCAAACGCTATGAGTAACTGTAAACTGAAGTTTGAAACGCATTTATCATACAAGGTAATATCTCTGAATTTGAATTGATTTGAACAACTATCTCATAGCGTTAACAAAAAATACATGATAAATTACAGATTTTGAAGATAAATACATATATTCCGACCACCAGAATTTGTTTCCGTTCTATATTTGGTATTCTGGCTAGTTCTAGCATCAAGAATACGATACTTTGATATAATCTCACAAATCGATGTGGTTGTTGAGATATAATGTTGTAATTTATAGCTTTATGTATGGTGTTTTGGGGTGGCCAGCTCGCCCATGACTTAGTCTTGTGACGTATTTAGCTGGTCCGGGGGCATCAGCTTCCGCTTTCATGCGACAGATCCGTCTAAGGATCGGTCTAGAACAAGACCGTGACATCTATGAGGTATACATGTCTCTTGAATTCTCTATTTATTAAGAGCTTCTCTTGAATAGATGACAAATGGTATTGCAGCTCTTATCTGAAGACAGTTTTTAATCGATCTAAAGTCTGACTATCAATTCACTATGCCTGCCTGCTTCTTGAGAGTGAATTTCAACGACCCGATATCACACATCTCAATACCGGCGAGCTTCGTTTACCCAGTCGAGATTGATTCTCAATCAACTTTATTAGCCCGGGTGCGGCAGCTCCTTATTGAATCAAGAAGCTTGGACGCTAGAAGGTATACAGTACTTCTTGAAAATGCACATTACGTGCCTTGGTTCACACCTGACAAAAAATTTAGATTTGGTAGCTCATTTTGCACTCCTGATGGAGTCAAAGTTGCCGATACTTTGCAGGTTTCAAAATATTCTTCGCTGTGTAGTTTGCACTTGAAGGTAAATCGTCCTTACCTACTGAGTCATACTTGTCTTTTTTGAATGATAATAGAAAAAGAATTATATTTTCTTAATGATTCTATGTCTATTATTAGGGAAAAGGCCCGGCGCTCCAGATCGATGACAATGATGTCTATGACATTCATATTATTGGCGATGAGAATGTTCAGACAAAAACGGAACCCAGAGGCAACAGCAAAGATGTTTCCGAACCTCTCGGCCTTGACTCCGATATGGCACAATCGGCCATCAAAGAGCTAATTTTGTCATTTTATGATAAAAATGGCAGTACCGACCCTCCCAAGAAAGCAAGCAGGTATGTAGTGGCTATAAACTTCAGTTGATTCTCGCTAACATCTTTTGCTCAGTGCTGGTATCTCAAATATGTCGGAAAATGACTGGGATATTGTTCTTCGCCAAAGCAGCTTTTTGAATGGCTACAGAGTTGTAGTCGATGACTCGGAAAGGGTCCAGCGAGTTGAACGAGCCCCACAACCAGGTGAGTCAATATTGATAGTTTCAGACATCCCACTTGTGTATTAACCTATATAACAGCTTTTACTATCAAATCAAGACCGTTCCAGCCCTCTGGTATTTCTGCCAACCCGCATGTCAGTTCGAAGGTGACTCATACTATTCTTGACTACCTTGACGAGAGCTCACAAGTATCAAATAGCCAGAATTCAAGATCCCTCGCTACGTTGTTAAGGACATTGCGTACGTCGAGATATTCGATACGCAGGATAAGTCTTCAACTTCAATGGCACAAAACGAATTTTCAAAAGATACGGTCGAAGCATCTGGGTGAGCTTTTAGCTGAGAAGTGCTGCACGTATATTAAAAATGACTAATAATGTTCAGAGGGGGTGGTGCCCTTGGAGTTCTGGCATCTTTGGGTGGCAGTATATCCAAAATTAAAAGCGATGCAGCTAAGAGAGAGGACGCCAAGGGCAAAAGCGTCACAAATATTACCTACAATGTATACATGTGATCATTGAACGACAAACGCGGATGAACTCACACTAATTCATTTTCTCTCATAAAGCTCCCTCGTGTCAAATTGTTTCTTGATTTTGCCGAACTCGAGGTGTCGGACGAGTGCAGATCGACATTGGAAGCCATCAAAGCCAGTAGGAATACTGAAGAGGAGAAGAAGAATTTTCTTGAGTTTCAACAAAGATTCGGTATCATACTCCGACCTTGTTGTGTCGAAGACGGCTGATTCAAATCAGGACATTTTTTTCCAACCCAAGTTGAGCTCGGAGGCCGCCTTCATTCTGCCGAAGATCTTTCAGCTATTGATACTACAGATACAGCCACAGCAGCCAAAGCTTTCAAGGCTGCCGCTCTAGCATCCCTCTCTGGATCATTTGCTCAAGCCTCTGGTAATTTTACACATGAAACAACGTCCAGCACTACGGAAGATAAGCAGACCAGCTATTCGCAGAAGTCTGTCGTCTGGGAGGCTGTAGGTGGTGATACTTTACTTTGTAATTCGTGAGTAGAGCTTATCGACTATACATAGGGAACTAATGTAGTGGAATGAATCCTTGCTAATTATTTATGCAGACCCGCTGAATGGTGCTCCACCGTGCAACCATTTGAGAACTGGAGAGTAATTAAGGTTGGTTTTATCTTTAGTGTCTATTTTCTTGGAGCTCCACCTTCTGATTTTGTACCTCTCAGGAAGAAGAAATACGACCCCTTGCTGGAATTGTTAGCATGGATCTAGATTATGAAAAAACTAAAACAGTGCTCGAAGAACTTCAAACAGGTCTTAGAGCCAAAAAAGCCAAACATTTCAAATTGAAAGCTACGAACCCTCAGTTTGAAGGAATGTTCCTGAGTCTGGGCAAAGCGAAAGGTGAGGCTGTGGTAAGATGTCGCCAACATGAGTTACAGTCGTATTGACGTCGTATAGAATTGAGTAAAAAAGAACTGAAATCAAATCCCAAACTTCACGATCATTACCAAATACCTGGGCGGCTACCTTTTTGGTGGAGGCATGGGTATATATGCGACTGTCTCCAGGGCTCTGTCTTTTCGGTGGAAGTGGATACAGAATCCACTGAGGTTCCCAAGGTGCGTAAGCAGTCATGATTGAAGAATGAATTGTACATGCCTCAACATTTGAGATCTCTTGAGTGACTGTTATTCAGATTGAGTATGATCACCCTTATAAGGTCAAAAATACGCGTCATGATGTATATCTTAATGCCTGGGATCCTCAGTCGTCGCAAAACTTCCTGTTCGCCAGTGAACACTCTGCCACCGAGTTTGTTTTCAAGTCAGAAAGGAAGGATGGACCGAATACCGACAGATTTATTGTTGAGGTATACGGATGGGAACTTTCCAAGGCGAAGTCTGGTCAGGTGGAGGGGCCGGTCTCCCAGGGGTTTCTTACGGTGGGGGTCGGGGGTTCGAGGAAAGGAAAGGTATTTGTCGAGACTCTGGGATTGGGCGATCCATCGGAGAATGAATTACTTATTTTTCAATTGGACGAAGAGGCTTGGATCTCGCATGAAATTCTCAAAAACCGACGCATTAGTCGTTGATCGCGATGGAATTTGGAGATCTGGACCGGTGAAGCGCCGTGAGAGAAAGGAAGCTTCCTTTCTCTAAAGTAGTCAAACGTGTCGCCGTTGTATTTGAATTTTACCCCTGGCCCAACACCACCGAGACCACCGAGACCAACGAGAGCTACAGAGATTAGTTGATATTTACCCTTTCGGTTTACCCGCCGAGCGTTAATGAATTGTCTAATATTCACCATCTTTATCTATTAATATGAGATTGGAAATTATTATGTTTGCAACTACAGTCGGTGCCGTCGCGTCTCCGCTTGACCAACGATATAGTTCCCACATTACCCTATGTTCCAATGCCAAACAGACGCCTAAATGCTGCCAGCTTCTGATTCCCTTCAATGTATTAAGGAAAACCGTTGACATCGGAGTGGGACGTGTGAATCCTACGCAATATTCCCGTTATTCTCCACCATGATCTTGAAATTAGGCGACGCTAACCGATTCTATAGTGGGAAGCTCGTGCGAGAGTCAAATCTTTTACTGCAACACCGAAAATGCGAGTCGTGAATATTACGTCGACGAAGTCAAGCTAACCTAAGCAGTTCTCGATTGATATTCTCAAGATTTGCACCGAGCCGAGTGGGGGAAGTGGTGCTGGTGGCGGTGCTGGCCATGTTGGTAGTGGGAGTTGATCATTGTCTTTGACCTACTCTTTGCCCCGGGCACATAAGAAAGCTGGTAGAATATTTAGGATTAATTTTGCTAGGATTTTTTTGCTTTACTAAGAGCCCTCAAGAATGACATGGACCAAATCATAGACCTTGAGAACAAAATTGAAGGACATAAGTACGTGAAGGTCTCTTGGTATTTAAAGATTCGATGAAATCCCAAAGGATTACGGTATTATAACAAAGACCCATTTTTTGTTACCGGGGTATACAATACAGCCTGACATGGGTATCTGCGGGAAAGGCTAAAATTAGACTAGTGTGTTTTAAGATAGGCTTCGGGAATGCAAGTCTAAGAGCTTAGAGATAAAGCTGATATCGAATATTACTGTAGAAGCACCAGTGATTTGTGCCTGCTTCTTGTCCATGGGCAACAGCGAGAGTTTGCTCCACCTGCGTGTCCAATATCTGGCTTTGCCGACTGGCTGGGACGAAATGTATCGGCTGGAAAGTAGTCATTGTTTGAGAGCGTATGTGATAAAGTCAGAGTTACTTTGAGAGCTCTTTTCTTTCACAGAGGAAGGAGACGGTGGATGATGCTGATAAACGAAGAAGCTGTCTGCCTCCTTTCTGCAGGAGATAGTGCACGATTACTAAGCCCTCGATGCGTTCAACAACAGGAAATCACATAATTACTTAGTTTCTATTTTGATTAAAAGGGTTATAACAGAATATATCTTATATAAGATCATATGAAAGTATACAATATCAACTTTGGAAACATCCGGGTATTTCTTGAACTATCAACGCATTTATCTAGCATAGACTCAGATCAGACTGGATATTACTGCTCAGTCGAACGTGAAAATGTGTTGAGAGCTCGAAATTTGCTTAGTGATTTATTCCAAATAAGCCAGAGTCAACCTGTTCATTCATGTATCCAAGTTGTCGAGATATTGAGTTGCTACAAATATTGCGATTTCCTTTTTTCAATCATCCTAGCCCTACCCAGCCTAGTTACACTAGGTATGATCATGGATTCAATCGAATTAGTCCGAACGACCATTGATGGCTCATGTGAGATCGGAAGAACCAAAAGACCTGGCAGAGGTACCTGATGACTTAAGGAACTGCGCAGTGAAATCGACATTGATGATATCTGCTTGAAACCCAGAGTTCAGGCCACCAAATGATGTTGCAGATGCCATGATACAATAGCAGGAGGTCGATTTACAGGTGGAGTAATCAGGACGTGATTGGGCTGCCATATGGCAGTGTACAGGTGACTGAGGCGATTAAACAGCAGCCAATCATCTGAATGTATTTCACAATGCAGCTAAATCAAGATATAACAACCTTGTTATATGTGCTCGAAATCAGTCTCGTTGTTTCATTTTCTTGGTAAGTCATATATATCTTCCAAGATATATGACTTTCTTTCTGTAGTTATTACTAAAATGTGACATCAAAAACTTGTGCCTGACAAGTCGAAGCATCGTTTATTTCTAATATACAGTATGCAATTATTATCATCGATGAGCCCCTGTCCACTAGGTGTCTAAATAAATGCTAGATTTATACCCGATAATCTACCCAGCTGAAACTTCTCTCTCACTAATTGCTGAAGTATTGCAGATATTATGCTGTACATGTGTATCTGATAGTAGAATCGGAAGGCGCATACCAAATGCGCCCTTCGAAGATAGGGTGTCTATTGAACGGACGATAGGCAAGAGCAACCAACAGGTTCTAAACTCATGTTTACAATCTTGTTTACATCCCTGTAGAAGTTCTTACTCTATCAACTACCCATGACACGATGAAAGAATCTCCAACTTCCATCTTATTATCAATGGAGGGAGAATTCCTCCATTTCAAGCCATCGAATCTTCCCACCCTACGGTTTCTCAACGTGTGGCCCCCGACATGCGGTTTCCAAAGGAGAAACAACAAATGCTCGGTAGATCCAGATGAACGAGATTGATATCACGGATAGCTCGAGTGATTTCAGAACTTCGTCGTCAACTTGTTAGAGTTCGTGGATAGACGCATATAAGTCTACCGAGCCAGAGCTGCGGTTCACAGATGACATGGCAAACCTGGACGAGACTTTCGAGCGTCCAGTAAGTGTGGTGCCTGAACTATTCTGACCTTCCCGAAGTATGCTAATGTACCTCCAGGCCAATCCGGGCGTGATGTCTCGTTGAGATATTATCACACAGAGAAGGACTGAATGATGAAACCTCTCACCATCTGCAGTTACGAGATTATTCGTGTTTCTAGCTAGACCCGTTGTATTCACTATTTGTACAAAGCGAAAGTACCAAGACCCCAGAGATCAAAACAAAATACGGGCCCACATTTAATTCTCGTCTTTGTGGTGATACTATACCAAACACTCTTTCCATCACCAACACTAATACTGTATAGTAGAGTTCGAATCCAAGAAAATCCAATCCAAATAGCTATACAGTACAGCAGCCATTCTAAATTTTCAAAGCCCATACTGTAGAACCTTCCAATTCAAATTGTGAAAGAGTGGACTCGCCGCTGCCGAGTAACTGATTGATCGACGAACTAAGTGGAGGACGACTAGTAAACTTGGAAACTTTGCCGTTTCTCGGGTGTCTTGCACAATGCATACCTTATCAGCACAGTAATATTCTATGCTGTCATCCTACTGCATGGGTTCCTCATCATACTAGTAGTATTACTCAGGCCCTGGAATAATATCATGTGATGGAGAACTACTCAGGTAGGAGCTCTATTCTATAGATGAAATCCTGGATACTACAAATGTATACATCAGGAAACCAGCAATGAAACAAAAGAAAAAAAAGGAGAAATAAAATTAATAAAAACATACATAATCCCCAATATCCATCCCATCACCATCAAATCCAAACGAAATCAAAATATCCATCGCCAAACCTCCTCCCGCCAAGCATCACGTTCCGACAGGGCTGAATCTACCCTCGGGATACCTAATCGGGACAGCCCGGGGGTGTTTCATCAGGGCTCTCCCCTGCCCACCACTCTACTACCCACATCCACTCCTCTACCCCGACCTGTAGATTTACGGCACGGAAGGGAGAAGTCGGAACAGAGCGGGTCATCTTCACACATCACACACCACTACTACGGAGTACATAGTATTACACTAGGGAGCAATGTAAAGTGTGAAGCGGAGGATTGCCGAGTCGGGTAACCTTCTTTCTGGGGTGGGATGTGTCTATCGGTGGGGCTTGAAGACAAGTTTTTGGGGTAAGATTTAATTTTTCATGTTTGTCATCGTTTAAGTGTATTAAAAAGCGAATTGTTTAGTTTGTATGTTGGATTTATCAGATTGTGGTTATTGTATAGTTGAGTGAGTAGAGTGTAGGTAGTGTAAAGTGTAGGGTAATTAGGGCAGCAAACTTCTGTAGTAGACAAGGTTACGGCACGCCGAAACTTGTCATGGAAAACAGGGAATGCCGATCATTATTGTAGGGAAACTGGACCGAATTATTATGGAGTAGTAGACTACGGAGTAGAATATAAAGAGATTATATCCTGCACATACTACATCTCAAAAATTGGAGATTTGTTTTAAATTGGGAATTCCCACCACCCTCAACGAGGGTGATGGTGGTGATAATTATGCTAGTATCTGGGTATATTCTGAATTACGATAAAATCATGGTGAGTTGATTAACTCATCGTCATGTTTATGTTTCGCCCGCGATCAAACTGTTAGGTTTGGATTGTGTAGGGCGTGGACTGGCGTGGACTGGTACTGGCACTGACAGGCATTGCCTGACCCAGGCACTAATAGACACTAACAGACCGGGGCTGTAGTGTTTGGCCCTTGCAGATGCAGACTCATAAGGCTGGGCTGGACTGGAGTGGACTGGAGTGGACTGGACTGGCTGGACCAACTGCCAACTATCTCGACCTTAAATCGAGATGATAATCCACCAACGTCATCAGGAGGAAGTCATACTCCACTCCTTATCAGAGGTGTTCAGCGCCAATTTGTCTGCAATGGCAGAAACATATATAGGGGCTACTTCTAGCCTCCTCTCTCTTTCTCTCTTTCTCTCAACTCTCAACTCAATCACCCAACTTGAAGAGAACTTTCATTCCAAGCCCACTCTTTCAAAAGTTGTTGAACACGATACTCCGTCGCCCATCCAAGATCCGCCTCAATAGCCCTCAACATACGAATCGCAACACGACGTTCACGAGAATCAGTCACACACTGCCCACTGACGAAAAGTGGTTGTAAAGAATTAATTCGAACACTACCATCCGGTCGGGCAAGTGCAATTCCAAGAATTTCCCGACTATGATATCCAATTTCCGTCTCAATCGATCGATATGACTGTAATCGCCAAGTAATCGTATTCCTCCGAGAAGTCGATTCATGCGGTTTATTAATCAATAATAAAATCCTTGCCATGTGATAATGTTGCATGATCGATGCACACATCGGTAAACTATGCCAGATTTCTTGCAATGTTGCTAAATCCGCGACTTCTTTTCGGTCGCCGGAATGATGGTGATGAGGATGATGATGGGTCATTTGGGATGGTTCAATTCGTGCACATGGTTGGAATGTATCGGGGAGTCCATTATACCATGCATCGAGTTCGGCTTCGAGTCGCATCCATCGTTCCAGGAGAAGTTGTTGAGAAATACCCAATGGTCCACTATCAGAGCGGGCGTCGCTTGTTAAATTATCGCCGGAGTTGATATAATTTACAATCTTGGATAATATCCAGATTAAACCATTGCAGATGAGATCTTCTTTCATGACGTCGTCGCCTTCGGGATATCCTGTTGCACCGCCGTTACTTGGAGCGATGAATCCTCGATGGTCAATTTGCAGACCTGCTTCTGTCCACAGGACAATGTCATCCGTGTTCAGCCTTGTATGGCATTCATTGATGACTGAAGTTTGCGAGTCAGTGGTGAGCGTTGAGTACAATCAAGGACTGTGCTACTTACAAGCTGCGAGATAATCCTGTCGCGCAAAATTCCAAAAGGTTGCTCGACGAGCCTTTGAGAAACCCGGTCTCTTTAAATGTGCGAAACGACCATCTCCACTTGAGGGACGATGATCTGGAGGGACGATGCCAACCTCGGCCATATCAAGCAATGACTTAACACCACTTAAATGACGATTCCACGCCGGATCGGTCGCATCGAGGAATTCATATACCGACAAGATGGCCGTCGCAGCAAGTACTTCATCAGAGTATACACCATGTGAGCGCCGACTATCAGAAATGCGCCGTCGTCGTTTTCGCGGATTGTTTACATCTCCATGATTCATCATTTCTTCCGGAGGTGGTGAACTCTCTGTGTCAGGCTGCAACTGCTTCATCAGAAGTTGAATGGCCTTCTCATAATACTTGGCCCCGTGCCAGATAAAGTCCGTTTCTTTATCTGGCCATACTTCCATGACAGCTTGACGCGAACAAACTCCTCCCATCTTCGCTTTGGCACCCTTCACTCGTCCCAATTGTTTCGCCGCATACGCGCAGGCGGCATATTTGAGGAGAGGATTCGATCTCGCTTGTACCGGAACATATGAGGCAAAGTACGTGCCCAGATCAAACAAGTCCATCCTATTGTTGTCAGTCAGGCCTCACATTTAGCCGCCCCATTGGGGAAAGTGGCTCATACCATAATCCTGGTCCCTCCGAATAATGTCGCATTAAGAAAGCGATCTCAAAATCCGTCTCGGCATGACCATCTATCCGAACCTTTTCCTCCACTGACCTTTGTGCCGTAACTATAGCCGGTCGCGAAGGGAGAGAGGCGCTCCTTTGACCAGTAGGATGTGCGATCGGATCAACGGGCGGTGATAGGGAATTTGCGGGATTCAGGAGGAAGTTGATATTTGTGTTATTATGACTTGACATCGACAAGGGCGGGGAGGTCGGAGGAGGCATGGCGCTGGCACGCGATCGAACGGGAGATGGATATGACATGCTGTCTGGTAAAGAGTGCGGCGAATAAGGAAAACGATCTTGACTCGCGACCGCTGATAAACTGTCCATACCATGCGAATCAGCATCGCTAGTTCTCGAGTCACTCCCCCATCTTTGATTTCGTGATTGTGCGAGGGCTAGGGCGTTAGATTCGGCAAGGGAGGATTCGAGGTCTGTTGCGTATGGGTCGGAGTTGTCCACGAAGATTACTATGGAGTGAGGAGTGAGTGTCAGCGTGAGCGGTGGAAGCCTGCTATGCCTTGAGATGGAGGGATTGTACCATGTTTAGGAATATCCAGCCAGACACTATCTTTATCGAAGGAGTCTTTATAAGAGAAAAAGCCTTTCAAGTCCCCGCGTCCTTCCTGAGCGGCTGCGGCGGTATTCATGGAGGCATTCTGTTGATGACGAAAGACGATCCCCTCGCTGGGACGACATTCACGACCTCCTTTCCGACATTGCGAGCACTGGGGTTTTTGTTCGTCACCTGTTGGTGATTAGCGGTAGTCAGTATATGGGGATACAGGATCACAGGAGATGAGAAGATACATTTAAGTTTCCGAGTGCGACATGTCAGGCTGGACTAGTCAGTAGAGGCGTCTGCAGGGAGTGAGATTAAACGTACCAACCAGTTCTCGATCGCATGCTGAGACATGAATGAGCCGTTGACTTGATAGAGAATACACATATGTAAGTAAAAATGCAAGATGAGATGAGAACCTGGAGACTTGCGGGGTGGCACCTGACCTGGGGCTTTGGCCCCCACACTCCGCATTCTTCCCCTTCTTCTCTACTCACTCATCTACTCACTACTCCATCTATTCTATTCATTGTTGATACTCTATTGATCTATGGCTCTACTGGTGGGTATATTTAAACAAGACTGTCAGTCATTCAGTCATCTTGGCCATCTCAACAACCTCAACAGAGTCAAGCAAGGCTAACACAGCCAACATAGCCAACAGACTAACATAGCACTGGCCAAGAACACCAAAGGATGCCATTTCATATAATAACCTGACTAGCCTCATATACAGTGCAGCAACCCATGAATACACTAACAGTATTACCAACACTCTGCTCACTCCCATGCACGGATCGCTCCTCTACCAAATCTCACTTCACACGGCCCCCCTACTTAACCATATCCGATCAAGTTCCCCTCAATATTCCGCTCTCGCTTACAAATATATCATATCCTATCATATCGTATAATACCATATCTCTGGGCATTTCGCAGTACTCATATCATTTGATCTGATCTAATAGACCCTTTGTTTCATATCTCTTCTTATATATTAGTATATAAACTACATTGACAGACGTGAAAAGCAGGGGAACTGAGTGGAGATATTAAAGTCAAAACATCTTATATACCTAAGTGCAGGTACACTAATCGGCTATTTAAATTCCAATTAGATGAGAAATACTACTGTGTAAGGTAATACTGTAATGCACATATACCCATTAATCGTTCATTTTCGCTCCGACCAGCGGAAGAGACCGTGATATAACTATAGAGTAGAGAAGAGATAAACAAAGGAAATTCATCAAGGCCAAAAACAAACATCTGAACTATATCAAGTCCCAAGGTATCACAGCAATCAAGCACAACAATCACAATCACAATCACAGCACACAATCATAACCATACCACTCAGTATTCCCAAGGAAAGAGGGTAAGACAACGAACTCAGGACGCCACGGCTATAGATCAAAACCAAACAATACAGAAACTCAACCCAGACAAACACAGAGAGGCGAGAGAGGGGAGGAAAAGGAGGAGATCAAGCCATAAGCTCATTGATAGAAATCTCATCATCCTGTCTCCCAAGCTCAGGCAAAAGCATGGCAGGTCTCCCCATAAGATGAGCACCACCCCCATCCATCCAAGGTCCCCGTTCAGCATCACTCGCACTAAGAACACCCTCAGCCCTCTTCATAGTCTCAACATCCAGATCAGTAACATAAGCATCTCGATGTGTCCCATCACCCGCACCACCAGGAAGTCTCAATCGAACTTCAAATTCATTATTAAGCATCATCTCATCTTTCCATAGACGACGCTGTCCATCAAATACACAAAGAACCCTCTTCTTAGTCTTCATACTTGAATTCGGACATCCCCAAGATTGAGGATAATTTCCCCGATTATTTCTCCTCCTCGTCGCGACAGCCCGTTGCTTGCCATTCTTCGAAATGGCATTGTTTGATCCTAGAATCGCTCGCGACGCTGGCGCACTGGCAGAGGGTTTCGATTTCCGATTTCGCCAAAGATCATTAAAATCATCTTCATCATGAGAATCATCATCTTCAAATGACGCAGTCGAATCAAGTAATTGGTGCTTTTCCATCGTTTTCTGAACTTCCTCATCAGAAGCAACTTCCGCTAATCTTTGTTGATTAATTGCTTCAGATGGTTCTTCCTGTTGAACAACCCTCAAAACACAATCATCAAGATGTTCATAAAAGTCCTGCGCATTACTAAATGTAACCGAACAAGTCGAACATTTACCCGTAGCATCCGGAGAATAATTCGTCCCTTTCTTAGATGAACCACCATTCGGACTTCGTTTCCGACAATTCGGCGGTGTTTGTTCGACCCCATGAACGGATGTAAGATGTCTTTTGAAAACGTCTGCTCGATTAAAACTTTTCTCCGCGGGGGATCCGGGACCCGGACAGAATCCACAGACCATTGTTCCCTTGTAATGGGTGAGAGTGTGTCGGTTTTTATCGTATTTACGGGCAAAGCCCTTTGTGTGATATTCGCAGGTTAAGATGGGACATTTTTCGGGACGTTCGGATTGGTGGGTGAGCATGTGTGCTTTTAGATCTTTGAAGATTCGGCCGCAGTCTGGGAAGGGGCAGCGACCTTTTTCTTTTGTGTCGTCGTCTGCTTCGATGGTTGAGAGGGTTGGACTTTGTTGGGAGCGTCTGGAGCGGATTGAGGAGATTGATGAGCGACGGTCGTAAACGGAGACTGGGCGGGATGGAGCTGTGTTTGCGATCATGGAGGAAGGGAGGAGGGTTTGGTTCTGGTGTGGAGAGTTTTGGTGGTCGAGATTGTCATTGTATGAGATTGGGGATGCGTCGGGGGAGGAGTGTGGGAGGTAATTTTGAGGAATGTTGGAGTAGGAGGATTGTTGGTCTTCGTAGGAGATGGTTGGGGTGAAGTTGGGAGTAGATTGAACTGGTTGGATCAAAGATGGATCTATTAAATGTGTTAACACTTAGTAACTCAGATCTGGTTTTTATAGAGATTGACTTCGCGGGGGCGGAAGTGTCCATGGATAAATGCGCCACGTACCAACGAAAGGATCGGGGAATTTCTCCTGATATAAAGCTTCCATATCAGCATGTCCCATATAATCATGGGATGAAAATAAATCGCCCATGACTACGGCGGGTAAACCCAATCCGTGATTTGTATTGACCCAGTTATCTTGGAAGACGTGCTGAGTGCCAGAATAGGGAGAACTGATGGCCGAAGAGGGTGCACTGGCAATAGAAGGGCCCGAGGCTGCGGAGCCTGTCGGGATCTGGGGCTCGGATTGGCTAGTGGAGACCGAGGGGGGTGTAGCAGGCATGGAAGGGAATTGTTGTTTTTGGAGATCTTCATAGATAGGACCATCCATATAAGAGATTTGGAAATCGGGAGGAGGTTGGGCTTGGGGTTGTTGTTGTTGTTGCTGGTATGGCATTCCATCCATGGGGAAAGAGAACATATCCACCATATTAGGATCCATGGGCATAGGTTGGAAATAGGTAGATTTAGATTGAGGATGGATGGCGAGCATTGTGACGTTGGAGCACATTCGAGCAACCTTACTCTAATAAATGATTATCAGTGGAAGTTGTACTTATGCCGGTGGGAGAATGAACATACCGTGCTGTAGAATTGCGGCCCGGTCAAGTCAACGTGCGAACTCGGAGGATAGGTTACGTGTGATGAATTCGTTACACGCAAGGAGGAAAGAAAGAGGTGTGTGAAGGAAGATAATGAAACAAGATCACGGAGTCATGAATATACTCCTTGCGTTGTGAGAAAGAAGTATGACATTGGGGGGGAGGAGATGAAGATCATTTAATACGGGGGAAAAGAGAGTTATTATACTGAAATCAGGATGAGCCAGAAAAGGGAATGGCATAAAATGGAGAATGTAAAATATAATAATCAAATAAATCAGTTTGGAAAAGAGAAGAAAAAAAAAATAAGAATAAATTATTTTACTACGGAGTATTCCATGCAATAATCACAAAAAAAGAAAGGAAAAAAAAAAGAAAATAAAAAAAAATTAGAAAAAAGAAAAAGAATAAACCGAAAAAGGAAAGTGACAGGACTATCAGACGTATGACGTGTGTAAATGACAATACGCGAACTGTACTTTAGGGCTATTCAGTTCAGTATATTTAGTATTATTTAGGATTGGAGTACATAGAGAATAGAATAAAGAAGAGTATGTATATAGTACTATATAGATAGAAGAGACTCAGCCCCCTAGGCGTCCAGTATACTCTACAGCATACACTGTACAATAACAGTGTAGATAACCATAGACAGCAGAGTAGAACCGAGGAACATTATCTACAGTGGCTATCTGCTGCATACTCTGTACTATAGCTAATGCTGATCTGTATGATGCTAATCTGTATGATGCTAATCATCATCGGCGAGTCCGTGTACTTTGGCATTCTGCTACCTAATCAGTCTTTAGTATTCCCTAGTCATCTTTAGTCGATTGTCTCTCCGCAAGTATCAATTTGTCATGGTGGATCCCGACTCTACAACAGTAAGAGTATGTACATCTTCATCCACTACTGTAGTCACTAGTTACTACAGTAAATTATCATCACAGATATTCCTGTAAGTAATACTGACAATCGGCAACGGATCACACTGATGATTCACAACGCATTGTTAATCAATTCACATTTCCAAACGAATGCCATCCATCACCCATCCGTTGGCTGAGAAGCAAACCCGGGTTACCGGGTCATCCACTAGACCAAACACCCACAAACAAATCACATCGTCGAAGCGCCCATCGCAAGAACTCACCCTGTGGAGTCATCACCCACTCACACCTATCGATTCACGATCTGACAGTCAAAATCGTGTTACGCCCGCCCGCTCGGGACGGACGATCGCGACGCCCTCGGTTCACTGATTGGCATCACCTGGTACCCAGTCTGGGAAGAAGACGGAGTACAAGAGGTGGGCCACTATTTCCCCTTTGTCCTCCCCTCAATGACGATCCCTCGGTCCAGGCGATTTGCTCCGATCTTCCCTCCCCTGGTGAGAGCCGCATGCGTTCGTTGACATCTGGGCCGTCCCCGTATTTCCTGGTACTGTGCTCCGTACATACTATGTACAGGCAGAGTGCAGCCAGTTTGGATGGGGCGAGGTTGGGTTCGGTTGGATCGAAAGGGTGGTTTATTTCGTGCTCACATGTAGAACCTTGATCGTGGTTTACTGTACTTAGTAGTACATCTGTACTTGTTGTTTACACCTCGATACATGGTGAACCGTCTACAATATCCGACGAGATCTGATGACATCGGTCGATTTCTAGTTCCGAGTCCATCAAGTAAAACCCCAGGCTGTACTCATACTCTACTCTACTGTACAGTACTATGTTTGAATCCACGATACGGGGCAGTTTGCTGTTCACTGCCTGACGGGATTCTGCAGTATTCCCCGATCCTCAGCCACGACCCGGAAAAGACCGCCCATCCAATCCCACCAGGTCCTCACAGCCCTGGAGAACATCAATCACCGGAGTAGCCGTCACGAACCAGACGGTCCCTGCCACAGGTCGGTGAGTGCCAGGACCATGACTTGCTCGACGACTGCCACGAACCTTACCCTAGCCACATAAAAAGCCAATCAACACAACCCACCCCCATAATACTAAACTCCCATTGGCCTCATGCATCTCGGTCAGTGGGTCAACAAGCGGGATTGAGGCGCAGCAGGGATTGCATTCACCGCTGGGATCGGCGATCCCGACATGACCTCATTCGGCACACGTATTACCTGCCCTACCAGGTCCATGCATAAACCATCCAGAACGCACTGTACTCCGTACAGTATGGGCTTACACTACTGTATGTAGCCCTGTTAGATACCCAATAAGGTCATGGTACGAGCTCGCGGGTCTGGCTTGGCTTTGCCTTATGAGTGTGCAGGGGGTCCACGTCAATAAGATCGTTTGTGGCAGTGTTGACAGGAGTCTAGCCCTGTGAAGACAGTCTGTATAGAGTAAGAATATGATCCCAATGAGGACTCCGATAGACCAGATTGGGGAACAAGTGCAATCATCCTCGAAACTATCCTCATAACGATCTTCTGAAACGCACAAGACCCCCGCCAGTCAGCAGCGTCAGTAGGGGTTTGAGGAACCTGCACACCCTGGTAACTTTTGTGATGAGACGACTCCAATCACCCAATCACTCAGTCCCTCATACCCATTACCCGTTATGTACATAGTACGTCCTGTCTAGATCGTACCCCGTACCTACGGGAAAGGAGTACAAGGATTGTAGTCTCTCTAAATGCACGTAGTAATTCTGCTACACCCAATTCCCCAATGTCCCCCATTTAGCCCCCAAATACACAGAAAAATATTGCCAGCGTAATGAGGCCGAGAACCGCCTATCCCGCTCGCTGATAGGGCTGCTCGCTAAACAGGATGATTAGGGTACCACCCCACAAACAAGCCAGTTCCACAGCCCCGGGAATGTCATCAATCTACCAGCATGCATATCCTCAACAACTTCCCCCAAGGGGAAAAATTTGTGGATTTTCATGACTGTGGCGCGGTCCTTGCACTACGGCGACCCCGAGCCTGCAAAATATGGCCTCTCATCACAGCACGGAGATCTCCATAATACTCTACTCCGTATACATACATAGTATTTTCCACTTCAATTTCCGCTACCATACTCTTGGGTCAGCCAAGCTCATGACCTAGCCACAATACCCCTAGTCGATAAATGATTACGGAGTAATCAGTGATGGATTCGGATCAAACTGAAACTACAAGTTCCGTGAAAGATGGGGGCTAGCGATGATCCGTCGAGTTCGTATCCGCCCGTCTTGCATGCATCCAATTTCTCGTCGATCAAATCAATTAGCCTCCATTCTCCATTATGGTCGGGTTAATTTCGGGTAGTCTGGATTAAAATTGAGACAACTTCAATCTGCTCTCGAAAAGCTATCCCGGAAGTACTACGTACTGTAAAGGCCCACCATTTCTTTCCCCACAACATAGACGAGTTGACAAGGCTGAGAAAAAACATCGCCTGTTCCAACTAATAATAGTCCATCATACACTAATGACAAAAGGTCGATATTCTCCTGACTGCGTAATTGTGTACGAGACTAACCCCCTGCCAGAGTGACTAGTGTTAGTACAAGTCCATCTATCCTACTAGTTTCTTTACGACCATAACCTATGACTGTATACACCAAGCGCAGATCATAACTCAAGCATAGACCGGAAACCGGTCCGACACCGTCCTTGTAGTTTCTCCACGGACTGAAATTAAGCAGCATTCACCAAATTAGGACCCATGCCCCCTCGTATCTACTCGTAAAATACCACAGAAATTTACAGAAGCCGTGGGAGAGATCTATTTCCATATTTTCCAGTGTACTAGCAAGTCCAAAACTCACATCTAAGCCTTATGGCAGTGATTCTATATCTGTACTGTAGGTACTTGGCGCCTCCCTGTCGTCCATGTGGTTGCGGCGACAAATCGTGGATTGTGAGAGGGTGTTCTAAAAACAGAAGTCCAAATCTTGCAGGGATCCTTGATATGGTGTGGATCGTCATTGGCAGGGTTCAAGTCCGGTTTCTTCTGGATACCCTGGTTAAGCAGCATTTTCAAACAAGATCTTGCTAAATTTGTGATTTACTGTGTACGGAGTAGGAAAGATGTACTACGTTTACAGAGTACTAGCGATGTATGTAGACTTCTATTTACCTGAATTAATCTACTTCCCGTCGGGCGCAAGAAATTGATTGTTTCGACCTGTACAATGTAGCACTGGTATACTCCATCTGCAGTCCATGCATAAATTCATTTTAAATAAAAAGCCCGGAGTCCCTAAGATTCTCGAAACCCGCAGGAGCTGCAATTTTCAAGTCTCTCTTCAATCTACACCTTTCTTTTTGTACATGAAACAATCAAGTCACGACTTACATTGTCTCGGATGGGGATGTGTATGATGTGTATTGACTCGTCCAAAATGAATTAAACCTGAAATTCCGCCCCCAATTTCATCTCGTTACGCGCAGATCTGGTACGAGGCTCTTAACTCGCCCTATTGGCGATACTCTCAATCCTTCTTCCAGTATCCATGGATCCGTAATCCATAGTTAGTAGTACTGAGCGAAAGAAAAAAAAATTTAGTCCAAACACTACCAGGTGTAACCCCACTGCCGCGTGGACTCGATCTGACAGAAAACGTGGCCGTCATCCATAGCATTGCACATCCCCTACTCTAGATACTACATACTACAGTAATTTCATAGGATTCGCTTATACTCTGTACACCAGTAGCACATCAATTCATCCAACCAGGATTCCTTCGAAAAAAGAAAGGAAAGACTCTCAATTTCCTATCTTCAAAGGATGCTATTCAGGCCAATCCAGTATAGACTATTGCGTCTAGTTAATTCAGCGCGACACATTCGACCCTAATCCAATCTAGGTAAAAGGACTCCGATTGCACGAAATTGCTCAATTCCGTGCGCTTGCCAAATAATCCGCGTGATCATCCCAGAGCCGCACTACATTTTGTTAAAAAGTACACCACACTACCCCTACTTAACTTCATTCTATACCCCTGTCAAAATACTCTGTACATTACTTTAGTATCTACTCATCCAAATCAACAAAGTCTCTCCGCGAAACCCAGATCCTAATCTTTGTCTACCCCTTAATTGACGATATCACCTCCCGGCTTTTCTTCGCTGATGAACGCCCCCGTTTCAAGAAGCGATCCTCCCTCAACCGCGCGCCACAGATAACCCGGCCCCATGGGCCAAACTGCATCTGGGCACAGTAAAGGGACCTAACTTGTTAGCGCTTATCTTAGTTACTCTGGGGATTTGACAAATATCCTGTCACGGAATAGTTCAGAAATTGACACCTTCTGTCATTTAGCTTGACGGTAAAGTCCGAAATCCCCGGTGCATAGAGTGCTGGCAATTAATTTGATCGGCAAAATGGGGGGACTACACTGTCACTTACTCCAGCGACACGAAGATTATCGGCTAGTGGAAAAATTTTGATTCCAAATCAATAGTTACAATACCCATTTCCGGAGTCCACAGTACTTTGTGCGAAATTTCCAATTTACTATGTATGTACAATCCACAGTATACACTCACTCCGAACTACGAGAAACATGGCTGGCTGGAAAAAGATGGCAGATCAACATGACACCTTGTCTCCATCCATGGGGATATGTATTTCTGTCGGTCCAATGCTTTCCATTCTCCACTCACTATTGAGTGTGATAGTTTATCACGTACGGAGAACTCCATTCCGACTGGACACTGTTGTAATACTCACAACTTCTATGTACAGTTAATATGCTATTTCCCCTGAGAAAGAGTGGAGATACTGCCAAGCAATGTCTTTTCCCAACGCTATTTCCTGCCAAAATGTTGACACTTTTGACCCGTGTTTAAAATTCTGACAATGTATAGTACTTTTGGTTGTGGGACTGTTTATTCACCGTTTTTCCGTTTGCTTTTGAAGTTTGGCCTCTTGCATCTTGCACCCCTAATAATCTAAATTACTATTCGTGCTTTAATATATTGATTACTTTACTATGTACATAGTGGTAAATTGGACCATAGCTATAATCTACTTACCCAATTCCAAAAATGCATAAACCCAAATACTCCCAATCCGATCTCAGATTACCCCTTTTCGCGCACGGTATATCCTCACCAACACAAAGAACTCCGTCCAAGCACCGAACTACGCTGTATGCGTTGTCCTCAGGGGACTAAGTTTGCCTCAAATCTAGACCATCAAATCCTCAGATTTGGGCAGCAAAGCACAGTCCATCTTTGTGGACTCAAGATGATACTAGTCAGGATGACAGCCAGCCACCGTTAACCCCAAGCTCGGACACAAACCTCCGTATTATTCCCGACAATATTCTCCGCGAACGTGAGGTCTCCATTTACCAATACCACGAAGTCGAAAGCAAGGGGGTGTAGCCACATTAAAACTGCGTACTCCGTACTCCTTAGGAAATTCTTAGTACGGCACTAGGGTACCTCTATCCGACTACATGCTACAGTCTATTCCAGATTGACTCCTCGGAACCCATGCATACATACTCTGTACTACTGCAATTCAGTGGAGACCGATCGACAGCCGACGAGAAGACTACGTACCCTCTTACCATGTCCGTTCAAAAACTGCGAGACACGAGCTCAAGACTGCAGGGTTGGACGAACGTCGATCTAGTCTCGTCCCGCACTGTTCCCTTCCCTATGGGTCACATGGCGTGAGCTCTTCCCCCCTGCATTGGGAGTCGTACCGGTCGTGATTCGTCATGTTCTTTTAGCGTAGCGCCTCGCGTCTGGTCTTTGGGTCTTGGGGATGGGGCACGGGCACGGGCGCGGGCAGGGAAGACGGGCGGTCCGATCCTCTTCCATGTGGGAGAGCTGTGGGGAGTTAGAGGGTTGAGATGGGATGGGATTGGCATTTGGGGTGAGGCTGGTACATTGTATGTACATGCGGTTATTGGCGAACCCTGAAAATGTGACTGGGTTTGTGTCTGGGCGTGCTGGCTTGCTTGGCTGGGAGGCCCTGGAGTTGTTAGTTCCTGTTCCTGCCGGTGATTCTGACTCTATCCCCCATTCTGGTCCATGATTATGCTTTGAAAGGGGTCACAGTATGGTCAATTTTGTCTAGTTGCAATTCTTTCTACGTACGCCGTATATCTTTAGCATTCTTTTGACGCGTGAAGATTTGTAGAATGAAACACACCCAATAACTACCCGTCCTGTTCGGCCCCGTGAACTATTGATGCAAGATAAGCTTTAGCTTGAAGTCAGGATAGTGAAGAGACGGGAGGCGACTGGACTAAAATTGATTCATTCATCCTCCTATTCGAGCAATAATATGACTCGATGAAGATAGTTGTCAGTAGGATCAATATTTTCTTCTTTCCTGCGGAGCACAACCGACTCGAACGCATCCGGTTTAAGCTACTGCATGATGAATTACATCATGCTCGATCGACGAGGATCTACATTGCCCGGGTGAGTGGCGTACATAGTACAGTATGTACATGGATGTACCGTTCGCCAGGGCAAACATTATTGCCCTTGCCGGAGAATCGTTGACTAAAACTACACCGTGTCAGAGTCTAGAAGCCACCAGGAGAAGAACTTGCGTTTCATTCCTAGTTGCCTTCGAAGAACCCTGATTGAGAAGAATTAGTCGAGTCGAATCGAATACAGGCATCTTTCGTAACGTGTAACCACAAGCGAAGGCAAAGGCATCCCAGGCGATTGGCTCGGGACTTGAAGCAAGTCGTACAGATTGTCACACGATCCCAGGCAATAGTTTTCCTTGACGCGAGATACCATCCTAGTATTCTCGGGTGGATATACCCTGACCAGATTCCGGGGATGGGTTCGAATACAAATCCTGTACTGTAAACCGATGGTCCCCGATAAAGAATCTCCAATCCTTTTTAGACACTTTGGTCTCAAAACCAAATACAATGAACAATCTCCTTCCTATTTCAATCAAAATATGCATATTGTACATGTCAATCCTGCGTCAAAGCGGGGGTTCTCGAAAGAAAGATTCGGCCCAAGTCCCGGAAGAAGCCCATTTTGTACCAAGTTACGTAGAAGGGTAGCTCGCATAAAAGACCTTGCCTTATCATACATGCATACGTCTAACACGCTACTGTCCCTGCTGTCACTTTGACTCGCGCAAATGCAGATGCAGCAACGGTGTATCGCCAATAACCCCATTCCGATATCCTCAAAAAACTTGCAGAAAGGAGTAGATCTACGAAACGCTGTCAAACTAGTGGCTCACTCGATGATCCGGCTCTTGTCGTGGCGTCCTGTCACCGCATATACATATATTATACTATCTATCTCGATTGGTTGTCTATATATCACAATTGTGATCGTGATCGTGATCGTGATCGTCACGGGTCCGGGAACCAGATTCGCGTAAGCGCACATCTACTGTAACTCTTCCTTCAAATCCAATGTATTCATGCATATCGCCAAGGTTAAGCCCGCCTCTTCTCCTCGTACCCGGGTCTTACCTCTTGACTCCATGTACATGTACGGTTATCCTGTGCATTATTCCTTACAGTACTCGTACATGCATGGAGCGTTGCTTTACTTTGTTTGCAATTTAATACCTAGACCTGCCTTTTATGAAGAAGATCGTCGTTTTGTACCGAGTAACTGGTTGACTGGTCGAAACGATCAATCACTTTGGCTTCACCGCATCGGAAATTTCCGTACGGATAGTACAAGACAGATAGGCTCCTGGTGTCGGAAATAAACTACACGGGCCATTCGGGAGTTATATGTCAACTTCCGAAAAGGAATCGGATGGGAAAAAATAAACATCGATCTATGATCAAGTGTGGGTACGTCGGGAAGACTCCGTGGAAATGTTTCCCGGATTCTTCTTTACCTTGTATAACTATAGCCTCTATTGAATATAGTCTCGTCACCTAACTATCATCTATAAACGTGGATCTTGACAAACTACTGTAAAATTGGACTTAATACAGTCCACCGCAGTGACTGAACCCTCTTCAACTCCGAATTCGAACAGACTGTATCGAAGAATTTCGCATCCTGAATCCCTCGGAAAGAAGCCATGAATGATTTACCAGTTATGTGGGTAGTATATCCCCCACCATTGAACTATGTTTACTGTAAATTTCACCCTCACTTCCACTTCATCAAACCAATAGCGAGAAATCCCCAATACTCGGAAATACATATGCGTTCTATTTACTCCCTAACTCCATCCTGTCAAGCCCTATATCCATCCATCCCACCCATCTCCACGCGCTAATCTTACATCCGGAAATCATCTCGTCGATGAGATTAGCCATAATCGCCTCATTTTTCGGTACTCGATGCGTTCCGCGCAAATTCTCCACTATCGACTACGGTGCTTACAACTTATTCTCCACCACGGGAAAGAATATCTTGCCAATTACCCTATCACCATAGCTCTTCTCCCACTCCGAGATCCAGCATGGCATTTTTTCACGATTGAGTCCACTTTCCGAGGCGGTGCAGATCAAGACTCTTTTTTTTTGCCCACATCGCTGTTCCCGCAAGTTTTCCTCCTGTCAACAGTGCAGAAATGATGTGCGCTCTGCCCGAGACATGTGGAGAAATTGACGTTCTAGTGGTAAATTTTTCGATGTGATCTCATAGTCTAGTGTCCTTCAACTTTGTAAGTCTTGGTTCTGAGTTTTTTTCCCATTGTGGGGTGTTATGTTTCCCTTGTCCCTTTACGGGGTTTTTTCTTCATGGTGGGTTTTAACACGGTGGAGTTGTTGGGAATTCGGAACCTCCGATACTCTGGTTTTGGGATTAAAAAATGTGATTTTGAACCCGACACAATGGACCTCACCGCGGAAATGTTCTAAATGGAATTGACTAGAAAAAATCAATTCAGTCAGTGGGGTGGGCATATGGAGTACAGGACATGCCCGTACGGAGTACCGAGTACACCTGTACTGCTGGGCAGCGGATACAAATCGAACAGAATACTGTACTATGTACGCTGGATATATTCTTTTGAGACAGGGCCAGAACTGGAAGTACAAAGTAATAGAATATTGACATGCGATGCACTATCGGCGTACGCGCGAGTATTCAATCCTTGTCTGGGATATTTTCTTGATCTCTGGTCTATTAGACTTCTATAGTTTGGCGATCAATGTCATTTTGCAGGTTACACAGGATCGAAGTCATGCAGGGTCTGATCACTCACTGCAAATCTTGGAATATCACATTGATCAGCCACTGTGGCTTTGAATAGATAGACTTCTCTAGGGATGTGGCTTACCGGATAAAGCTGGTGATATTGATCAAACCTGTTTTCGATCCTGGGCCATCTACTAAGATCGATATTGACTTTTATCTGAAGATGTGATTTACCTGGCCATACAGTACTCTGTAGTAGGGTCAAATAGGGAGTCTTTATGCAACTATTGCAACACTGCAGCATATAATCAACTACCAAGGTGCCTTGTCCCTGCAGTATGTGCCACAACTTTATATATCCAATCAGATATAGAAGTAACGTATAGATGACTAAGAGTACCAAAGTACCGTTCAACCCCTGCCCACACGAAACAGGAGAAACAACAATCATTCATTGGAACAGCAATGCCGTCTCATATTCCGAAAACTTGACTCGATATTGGTGCTTGAGATGCTGTCGTGCAATTGACTGAGATTTCCTTACCTGGACAGCTTTGTTGAACCGGGTAATGTGCTACCAAAACCCTCTGCATCAAGTCCAAACGCTCGTAATAGTCCTCAAATGGCATCATTCATATCACGACTATCTAATCCCGATTCTCAAGATCTCATCTTATGAACATGAGTCTGATAAAATTGCGATAAAACGCCAATTTCAGCGTGCGCATCTAGCTGCGACCCGATGATCAGACAATCGCTTACATCCAGTTTTGAATCTAACGAAGTGTGACAAATTAGATTAGATAGAAACCGTCAACAATGAATGAATACTATGACCATTTTCAGAAACATGAGTCTATGAGTACTGTGTGAGTCGACCAGCTCTTATTCCTTCAGACAACACACCAAGCCTCAACCTTCTACAAAATGAAAGAGTAACCGATAAAGCAGAAAACAGGAACACGCTTACCACCAAATTCATGAAACAAAATGACATACAACACGATCATATCAAACAAGGCAAAAGACCAATGAGTCAGATTCTACCATTCAAAAGCTCAAGACATGAAAAGACACTGGATTGTCACAATGGCCTCGTGTCTAAATGCACGCCTATACTGGTGTGGATTCGAAGCTGAACCAAACTCTTTGAATATCAATACTAATCAATTATCATCCATCTACATTGAAATCGCTCACCAAAACCCTCTGTACAACGATGAGCCAAATCGAACCAATCGTACAGACGAACCTGATCAGTGATGAGATGGGTCGTAAGCATCGTTTGAATCTGAGCTGAAAGAGATGAATTACCATGAGTATCTCGAGTTGACCAACAATATCGCTCGCACAAGTCCATAACTTTAATATATATCAGCCCCAGTAGTTGAAGCCTTAGTACCCGAAGCATCTATGCTTCAAATTATGATAACTTGAGCATAAGACTTAACTCGTAACTGCTACTAGTAATATGACTATTAACACTAAGACAAAAGATTCCAGCGAACCCCACAAATCAAGACAAACCACATAACATCTATTCCATAAGTCCCATTCCCAACAAAGCGCAACACAGCCAGATTGCAAAGCCAAATGTCCTCATCGGTACTCTACCAAGACCACTACATAAATCATACAAGCATTCCCCAGTAAATATCTCTGTAGAATGGAATGGGTTTGTATTAATCTTATTCATATACCGGATGATAGAGCTTGGCTTGGAATAAGAAAATAGGGAATATATAGTGCAGATGCTAGAACATATCTCTTTGTAATTTGGATAGTTATTCGTAGCCTACGAATGACTTATGTACATAAGTCATTTATTGTCTAGTAGACAATAATCCTAAACCAAGATTGATTTAACAACATCCTCCCCATAGATCTCAGCTTATCCTAATCCAGATACTGGGTTTAACTAGTAGAAACGTTCACTTCGTAGATCCTATACCTACAGTACATTATCAGAGTAAGTATCGCTACACGAGGTTCATACTTGTTTCACTACGGCTGGTATAAATACCTATCAGACTTGTTCGCAGAGTGCAAACTTTAATCACTACTATCTTTGTTCATTTTTTCACGGTTTTTCCATTATCGTATCTTTCGTGACCGGATAGAGGACGCTGTCTTCAATGCTAATTGTAGTTAAAATTGATTATAACTGTATTCCTCTGCCGTGGAAGTTCAAATTCAAGTCAAGGAAACTGCTAATAGTAAATGATCTGGATATAGTACTACTAGTACCAGTTAGTTACCACTACACTACTAGTGTGTCCTATCTAACTACTACGAATACGAAATCACCGAAGTCACGGAAAAAGAGTATACTCGATATCCAGAGTCGTACCATTATAGAGTACAATGCAAATACCATTGGGTATGGGTATCAGACTAATTCCATTCTCCCCATGACAATCACTTAAACCTAAACAATAGCAGTCTGATTATAATCCAAATCACAAGCATGCGGATGTTGAAGACAATACTTCGGCATAAGTGCAGTAGCCATAACACCATTTGCAACAAGGTATTCACGGAAATTCAACAAACGCTGCGTAAGCAAAGTAGTTCTCTTCCTACCCTTCTCATCCCGATTCCCAGACCAAACAAGTTCACCCAAAGCCGAAGCACGAGGCCAAAAAGACGCAGAGATAGTAACATCATCAACCTGTTCCGACCAAAGTGGAGCCTCAGCACCAAGAATATGACTAGCTTGAGCTGTTGTAAGGTTGGTTGTGAAATCATAGTCGTAGATTCGTTGCCAGGTTTTATAAGGTGCGCACCAGGAACCGCCTGCTCCGCCGTAATTGAAGTTCGGTGTACTGGGGTCTGGATTGGACATTACGTTGTATTGGGGGTCATTTGTGACGAACCCGCCCTTTCCACAGTCTAGATAGAGGAAATCTGCCGAGGAGACAATTACATCGTAACCGTGGGCGGTTAGATTGTTGATGTTACCGAGACCGTTATTCCAGCTTTGTAGGACGATATCTTTGGGAACTGTGTGCGCGGCTTCGGTTGAGAGAAAGATATCTTCCCACATCATCAAACGACGGTTTTCACCTGCTTCACGGAAAATAGGGATGGCTTTGTCGATCCAAACTTGAGCTAAATCGTTATATGTGCGTGATGGATCCTCCGCAAACCACTTCGTAACGTGTTTACTGAAATTATAACAGTTAGGCTGGAGTTCATCCGCGCCAACATGGAACCAATTATCGGTGAAGATCTCCGAAAGCTCATGGTACACGTTACGGACAACCTCGTAGGTCTTGTTATAGATGATATCCAATTGACCGGGGTTCGGCTCGACAGCCGTATGCTGAGCCCAATTATCATTCGACCACCAAGAATTTCCACACGCGACAATTTCCGGATCAACTTGTTTCCAGCCCGACGAGGAATGACCGGGCATATCGACTTCCGGAATGACACGAACAGCACGAGCACGGGCGTAGGCGATGACGCGTCGGATATCGGACTCTGTATAGACTTCGCGCGGGGAGTAAGCATCCTTCACCATCTCGGGGTAAGTGCGCATTTGAATAGGCCATGACTGGGCATCATCGATATGCCAGTGCAACACGTTCAGCTTGGACAGTGCCATGCCATCGATTTGTTCGAGGATCTTCGGGATAGAGATGAAGTTTCGACCGCTGTCTAGCATGATACCACGGTACGGGTAAAGTGGTGCATCTTGAATTTGTACCGGTTGCTCCAGAATCAAACCACCCTGACCATCCGAGATAATCAACTGCTGCAGAGTGGTAAACGCGTGCATCGCGCCCCAGACTGTTTTAGCCTTGATATTCACCCGACCCGATGTCTTCGTGACTTCCAAGGAATATGACTCGTCGACACCATGTTGTAAATCGGCCGCACTATCATGAATCGTGAGGTGGACTGAATGAATTTCCTTGGAGGCCTCGGAGTTGTCACGTTTCGCTTTCGGGGTCGTGGTGGGAAAGGGGTCGAAGTGTGGGATCGGGGCTTCTGTGGCGGCGGGAACCCAGTGTAAGGTAGTAATGGCGGACCAAGCGCGTTCCCATGCGTTCTTGAGATCTTGGTGGGAGTCCAGGTGACCAGAGGTGTGTAAGGAGAGTTCCTTAACGGGGATAGGACCACTGGAACCCCAAGTGATGTTGCGGGGCGCGGGGAGTGGATTCACCTTCACGGCGGAGGCTGCGGTGAGCAAAGCCACCACGCCGAAGAGGGTGAAGTGCATGGCGAGGACAATGGCGAGAGTAAAGAGAAGAAGAAAGGAGAGGAGAGGTAAGAGAGTAGGTGATATAAGAAGAGTGATAATATTTATGGGGCAAACATGCATGCCGATCGAAGTTGAAGAAAGATCGGCAGTAAACAAATCCCTTGGATGGTTTCATATTTCTGTTACATCAAATAGTTAGTACATAGTACATTAGGTACATTAGAGTACAGTCAAAACTTAGCATATTATATGATAATATAAGTATATCAAAGTATTTAATATAGTAGTTTAATGACGAGAAATAGTACACTAGTATAGCAGTGTCGTAGAACAAATACTACATTAACATGAAGTAGTAGTTAAACTACTAACTAAATACTGTTACATTAAGTTATACTCTCTCCAAAACAGTTTACCTAAACTGTATAGTATACTACATGTTTGAGAGTATACTATACTATAGTATATTATATTTTAGTATATCATAGCAGATAGTATATTAATCAAAAGGTAGCACTTTAGGATTGTATGGTTAGAAGTAAGTAGTAACTAAATAGTAGAGTAGTACGTAGTATATATTGAATAGCGCAGTGTAGTATAGCATAACTAGTTCTTCTCCAAACTCCTCTCCAACTCAACTCCCTCACGATACTCTTCTTCAATAGCTGCTGCATCCACCGCAGATGGCATCACACAAGGCCGTCGAGGTAATCCACCATATCCATAATACGACTGAAGAGCACTCTTAACAGCCACAAATCCCCCATGAATAGCCGCCCAATCTGTCCGAGCAATAACAGCCTGGACCTTCTGCGCCTCAGCAATCTTCCCAGCTTGATATAACTCCATAACTCTCACACAAGCCCGAGGAATAATATTTCCAGTCCCTCCAATAATCCCCGCGCCACCCGCAATCAAAGTCTGAAGCGTAAAATCCACCGATCCACCAAAAGTCAAGAAATCCCCCTTAACCCCCGCCGCAATTCTCGCCAATTTCCCCGTATTTCCACAAGTCAACTTACATCCAATGATATTAGGATGTTGACTCAACGCAATAATATCATCGGACGAAAGATCCAATCCCGAAGATGCACCGGGGAAATTATAAATGAGGACAGGAATCGGAGATGCATCCGCCACAGCACGGAAATGAGCATGCATAGCTTCGGTATTCACCAGCGCCTTGTAATAACTGGGAGGTAAAATGAGAACTGCGTCTGCACCGGCAGCCGCAGAATCCTGACATAATTGAATGGTTTCACGTGTGGAGGCCGCACCACATCCTGCAATTACAGGCATTGAGGTATACCCCGCGGCATCGACGGCGCGACGGGTGGCGGCGGTAATAGCTTTACGCTCATCTCGATCTAAATGGACAGCTTCACCGTTACTACCCTGAGTGACCAGGCCGGTGACGCCACTTTTAGCGAGGTAGACGGCGTGTTTTTCGACTGTAGGAAGGTCAATTTCTTCATTTGGTTGGAAGAATGCTACGGTAGGTACGTAGAAACCGTGGGGGAGGGGATTGCGTTTGATAGTTCCGTTCGCCATTTTAGTGTTCTTGGAAGGAGGGATGAGAGAAGAGTAGCAGAAGGAGGAGGATGTAGAGAGAAGAAAAAGAAAGAGAAAGAAAAAAAAAAGAGTGGAATTGAGTCGAGTGAGGGGAAGAACTAAATAACCTCATCACCCCCACGTTCCCCCCCCCCCACACTGTCGATCGAATGGGCAGGTCATCCGGTGGAGGTCAGAATGGATCCCGCGGGGGGGATTCCAGTAATGTTCGGGGTATAATACTGCAAGTGACTACTATTATTATTACTATCCCTAATCACACTCGTAGTAATAATCATACTGCATGCTAGTGGTTAGTGGGGAGTGCATATAGCCCCCGTATGTAGTCCCCCACGTTATACTAATACTCCGATGCGGGGATACATATTTGATTCTCATACTAAACTAATAGAATACAGTGGAGGGGAAGTGATTCTATTTGACTCTTGGAGTACTATTATATCAAATATATGCCTAAAATACTACGCTACTTTACCAGAATACGAAATGACAATGAATTCCACGCCCAAAATGCTAAGCGTTCATTGTGCCAAGACATTAGTCATCTGAATATCACGTGGCTAGATCCACTTTTATCGATTGCCCCCGCGGAGTCTTCCTTAATCACTTTACAACCCATTAAGGCACTCTAGATCACATTGTCCATAGTTGCAGAGGGTAGTTGTTTAGAAGAGAAGTACTGGCTGAGTTAAAGACATGATTGGATGTGATGATGGGCGGAACACCAGACTGACCTTACCAGAATTTCCAAGGCCACCTGGGTAATTTCACTCGTTGGTTTAATCAATCATTCATGTCGACCAAATAGTCAATTTCACAGGTTCTATTGGCGCGGAACGGAACGGGTGATTGTGGTATATCGTGGATTTGAAGCTGGTAGTGAAATAACGGTGGACTATTCGAAATCTTTACTGGAGAAAGTTGAAGAAGAACTGTCTTCTTGGCGACTCCATTGCTTTAAATGTGCTAATGTTGAAATAGGCCGTCGATTTCCCCATCAGGGCGACAGGGGACGTGAAACACCGCGAAAAGTAGTTTTTGAATAAAGTACTATGTAGCTCTGACATGATATAAGAAGGGAACTTTGCCATAAAGCCATCAATTTTCAATCAATACCTATCTATTCCAAATTCAGTTTCTTACCAATGACCCAGTCAATCAACACAGGCCCCAAGACTCCATAATTCTGTCTCTCACCATCCGCAAAAGTCGGTGCCATCATTGATAACGGCATTCCTATAGCCAGAAGTTTGTCTGCATCCGCCCTGAGACGATTATACAAAGTCGTGGTGACCTCAATCTTGATAAAATTCTCTTTTCCTCGCGAAATGAAGTCACTGATATCCATCTTTGAATTGTCCGCGGGGTAAGTTGGCAGGAGATTTCCATTGACCCAGACACGCATCGTATTGAAGATGGGACCGACGGTGAGATATGCTCCAATATCTGGGATATCTGGGACTTTGAATGATGTCGTGTAAGTTCCCACTCCACTGACATTTTCCAGTGTCTTGATGAGATCTTGCCAGGGCTTCAAAGGTTGATCTTGGAACTTTTGCAAAGTGATCAAGGTTTCAATGGACGATGTATTCTTCGGATCGCCGTGCCAGTCCTCAATTTCGATGTCCCAAATAGACAGATTGGTAGCTTTTGGAACTGTAACGTTGAAGTTATGAACTTTTCCATTGTCGAGAACGACCTTGGAGTGCCCTTTCAGATTGACCATAATCTGTTCGTCACGTGTATACTTTACCTCTTCAACGGCGCCAGTGACATCCGTGACCCAATTCTTACTCTCCATTCCCGAAGCTGTAAAGGCGAGAATCATTGTTTCACCCGGATTCAGAATCAGTGGAATTCGAATCCCAGACCCTGTGAGTTGATAAGTGGCAAGCGCAGTAATCTCGCCGTTCCATGCATTGAGTAAGAATGGCTTCATGTCTTTCGGGACAGAGAACTCGGCAACGAAACTTGCACTGGTATTCCCGTCATTGTACAGCCAGGAATATCTTGTTCTGGTAGCTGGATCGACCCGCTGTACTGAATATACTGAATCCGTGGGCCCAGCAAAAGAAACCCTCGGTTTAATACCAAGGTGGGACAGGAGTTTTGGCAGCTGACTTGTGGAACTGATATGATGAATGTTTTTTCCGTGTTTGAGAAGCCCATCAGATGCTGGAAATTTGTGCTTTCTCAGCCCTTTTGATGAAATATACTCTGGACCTCCGACAAAGACCATGGTGAGACCAGCTCTGTCAAACTCCTTGATCTTCGACAATGTGTTGTCACTGATGGTCATGTTGCTTAAGAAGATAAGGGCTTGATATCCAGGCCCATCTGACGCAAGGATGCCCTCAGTCACAAAGGAAGTAGGAAGATACAGGTTATCTGGCCCAACAAAATTATATGTGAAGCCTATGAGCAGCTTTCAGTATCGCCTAGACATACTATGTCATTATGATATGTTTCGGGGTCATACCTTCTCGCTGAAGATTGTCAGAGTCGTAAATAACAGATGGTTCCCACAAGGTTCTTGAATCAAAGAACGCCAGATCGACCCGCGGCAATCCTGTTTTCAGAACATGCTGTGTTCTCCCCATGAACCCAATTATATCACTCATATGTTTCCATGCGGGCTGGATTCTATTCCAAACGTCGGTAGTCTGGTAGCCGAATGGTTGATAGCCCGGCCAAGAGGTATTAGCATATGCCCCGCTGTATGCCATTCCATGTAGAACCATCATCGTCAGTCCTCCTGCGTAAGACCTTTTGACTGATTTGAGGAGCTCAGGAATGGTTTGGCTGTAAGATGGCTTGAACTCTGCGCCACATTCTGAAGAGATATCACTCTTGTTTGCTAGCTGTGCGGGCCCAGATAGTGGACGATACGCGTCTATGATGTCGGAAAATCCAAGCGACTCCCCTTCCGGGGCATCAACTGACGGGATCTCATTCAACTGACAGGGTTAGAAAATATGGTGGAAGTGACGAGGATGCGCCACGTACAAAGCTGAGAGGTTGATTGTAGGAAGGTTGAGCGGAATACTGAATTCCAAATCTGTGCGCCCATTCCGTGTGGTACCTGAGGTATTCTCGATAACATTGACTGAGAGTTTGCCTGAACCTTACACTGTGAATACTTGAACCAGACTTTGTATAATTTCCATACGAATATTCTTCGGTGTAGGGTGATGATGCGGCGTCGAAAGAATTCTCTTTGCTGAAGAGAAGGGGAAGGTACTTGACGAGGCTATACCCATGAGTGGACTGGAAATGCTCCAGAATCTCGTGTGTCCATGGTAGGGCAAAGAGAAGCTCCATACTGTCCTCCCAAGCTGAAAATTATAAGAATTAGTCAGGCGCACTTCCCAATCAAGATCTGAACGGACCGTATCTGCCATTTGATTTCAAATTATCCCTTGTAGTTTCGTTCTTCAAGACGAAATTTTCGAAAGACTGAGTATGTACCTCGGCTCCCAGTCTGCTGAAATGATCCACAACGTAAGATCCCCTTTCTAAAGGAGTCGTCCCGTTCTCACCATTGAAGCAGGATATTTGATTTGTGTGACCTTCCCAGAAAGTGAACAGCTTCCACTTGCCATTTCCGCGGGGAGTTTCCCATTCGAGATTTTCGTTGTGCACAAGATGAGTCAAGTCGATTATGGATGCTTCATCGAGGTATACCAATTTGGGATGAGCGATCGATTCATTTAATGTTTGTTCTTTCAACAGTCAGCAACGTGTTCGGATTTTGCGTGTATATGAGCCTACCAGACAATATCTTGCCGGCTATGACTGCTTTAAGTTGACCTTTCTCAGGGCTTGTCAACCCGTGCATAAAGCCCCCTCCAGACCGTAAGGTGCTTGTGAGGTTTTGCGGTCCAGGAAGAGGCCCGGAAAATGTAGTACCGGATTTCAAAGTTTCGACCCCAAGTTGCTAAAAATCATTGATGAGAAACATGCTCAGTTCTATGGATTGTTGATTTTTCTCACCAACTGAACAGCGAGACCGTCGGTCCCTGGTTTAATGGGAGATCCCTGCCCTTGATTGGCACCAAGGCTAAAGTCGAAGAGCAATTCATTGTCGACGGCGGCTTGGAGAGCCTGGCTAAAAATGTGCTGAAAAGCCTCCATACCAAAGCCAAATTGAGTCCAGTCCGTAGGGGTCTGGGAGTTGGTAGGATTGCCGTAGAAGTAGAAGGGAACTAGTTCAAGACCGCCAGAGCCGACGGCAGCGAGGTCGGAGATATCACGCCGGACATCTTGAGGAGATACGCTGGCATCCGGAATCCTATAATAAATCAGCAATGCTAATATCTGTATTTGTGCTAGAGAAAACAGATAATCACCAGTAACGGAATTTCGGACGAGATTCTACTGGTGGCGATTTGAAACCGTTGTCTGGGAATATTAGTCCAAAGGCTCCAGCAAAAGCCCCGGCAAAGACAAAATATTGCAAGATCATCTCAGCGACATTTAAAGAGCTTGAGCCGCCTTAAATGAATAGGTCGTGAATCTTAACTGTCCCTTTATATCCCAATGTTGTCCGTTAATTACTAGTAGTAATAATTACAACCGGACTATTGGGAGGGGATCAGTATGTCATAAAATTGAAACGCCAGAATACGCCGTATTCACGATGTAGATCTATATTTTCTGGGAAAAGTGGGAACGGGGAGACACGATTCGAGGGCGTAAAGTGGAACTTGAGTGAGTCCTCATTACGGAGTTCATTGGCTGGCCATAGCCAGGCCAATCTGTTTCAAATCGTGTCTACCGTATTCGTATACAACGTAAAGCTGAAGACCCGCAATCCTTCATTGGCGCTTTGGATCTTCTTTTTGATCTGAAGGCAAAGAGCACGTTTTTGTTCTCCACTTATAGTCGCTATACAGTTCAAAGATAAGTAGAAGACACCTTTTGGCCCATGAGGACTATCTAATTTTAGTGATGTCGAGGACTAGAATCATAATTCGCGTACCAAAGCGCGCTAATGACTGAATATAGTCAAACAGACAGAAAACAGCCAAAATTTGAAGCACGAGGCTGGAGTCACTCACTCATTTTTCGTTCTATTCTCGAAAGCCACTTCGCATTCTCGTATTTATCCCAGTGTCCGCATTCCGAGTATATAGAATTGCCACAGCTCAAAGGAGATCCACAATAGCCCAAGGGCTCCAGTTGAGTCGACATTAGGAGTAATGAGTCTCACCAACGCGGTTTATGTTGCTAAATATCTAGCACTTATTGATAGACTGACCAAAATTCACAGTTCTTTTAGTTATCTGGGTATACTCACTTGTGATGTGATCTATATTTTTTGCAGTCAATCCTATCTTTGCCCGTGCTCATTTACGTATAGTGACATAAGATGTCAGGGCGTGAAGCAAAAATAACTTAGTATCCACAAGCACTAGGCATCCACTCTGTGTTTTATTTTATCCCAAACTATTTTACTAGTAATCTCCGGTTTTTACTATCTACCTACAAAGCACCGCGCCCCCATTGTGGTATAAATGTCCTCTGTCGCTCCTACGTTGAGGCTATAACGATACAAATTGCACCCGAGCAGTCTCTCATCATGGCGAACAACGATTCAAAGAATGATAATGGAATATTTGAATACAAGCCGAGCCAAATCGCAGCAATTGTCTTCGCCGCCCTTTTTGGAGTCAGCGCCTTATATCATCTCTGGATGATGATCAGGAAAAAGACTTGGTTCTACATTTCATTCAATGTTGGGGCTTTCAGTGCGTCATCTTCTTGTTATTTCTGTTTCACAACTGACTGTTATCAGTGATGGCTGTTGGATACATCTCTCGTTATATCTCCGCAAAATCGCCCCTCGAACTCGGTCCATACATCATGCAATCACTCTTCATCATCCTACCGCCTTCTCTATATGCCGCAACAATCTACATGATCTATGGTCGTATAGTGATATTCGTGAACTCGCCTGACGCTAGCATGATTCGACCTAATCGCGTAACAAAAATCTTCGTTTGTGGTGACGTTGTTTCGTTTTTCATGCAAGCCGGTGGCGGTGGCATGATGGCCCAGGCGAATATGGCAAAACTGGGACAGAAAATTATGCTTATTGGACTGTTCGCTCAGCTTCTTATGTTCAGTTTCTTCCTGACAATTGCCCTGGTTTTTTGGAAGCGCATGCAATCTTCTGCTAAACTATACACTGTTCCGCAACATGGAAAACATACATGGATGTCTATGATGAAGCTTCTATTTTCAGCAGCCACTGTGATCATTTTGAGATGCATCTACCGCATTATCGAGTTTGCTCAAGGGAATGATGGATATCTTGCGAGTCATGAGATATTCATGTATATCTTTGACGCCGTACCCATGCTGTTCGTTCAGATGATGTTTCATTTTGTGCATGCGGGTGATGTTTTTCCTGTCGATTTTGTCGCGTCGAAGCTTCAGGATAATGGGAGTTTTGTAAACCTCCGTGAAGGACTCCGGGGTTCTGGTGACTTTAGATAGCCTTTCGTTTTGTCATTCTGGATAATTATCAATTTGCAAATGCTGCATGTTATCTAATTATTCGCTGCCAAAACCTGGCAGCCAAAAATTGATCAATTACTTCCTCACGAAGTCTGAACAGACCAACTACCTAGACAGGGCCTTAGTGTATAAGTGAAAGAAACAAGCGAGTCTACATTTTTGAATGCATAAGTGATGAGCTCGGTGCTTGGTGACCTTGCGCTAAGCCTACACCGGTTTTGAGGCCACCGAGTATGGGTTTACAAGATTCAGGGGTATTTTGGACCGGCCTTCATACAGATGTAGATAGAAATGCATAGTTTTGACTTTGCGGAGGATATCAAACAGCCCAATACCGTAATTCCTTGACATGCAAGACTACCGACTGAAAAGACCCACCTGATATCCGATATTTGATTGGTTCATCTAGCCGTATTTTCGCATTCTCGTATTACCGCTTCTCGTATTCTCGTATCTCCGTATTTTCCAGTTCTAGAAGTGTTCCACGCTTAACTTTATTCGGCGTGCCTAAGCCCGGCCTGTTGTAAATCCTGTCAATACTCCTGGTAAATCTATCGAGAGGAGAAATTTATTCGATGTTATTTTTCATCATATATGGACTGATGCCCTTCGATCGCCAATAATTCTGTCACTGGTCGATCAACTTTGAATTCGTCTGCACGGCTACTCAGACTTATTACTCTCAGCCACCAAATGAAAGTCTAGATAGTCGAATTTTATATCTATACCGGCCTGCTTTGCCACGCTTGAATCGTGAAAAACGTACCTATATATCCGGCCCAATACTACTATGCAAGGATATTTCCTGGCATTTCTTCCACGAAATGCCCATATCCTCCAGACGGACTGAACTTTTGTTTGTTCTGATGTCACGGACTCTGAGAAAGCTCAACAAGAGAACAACCTACAGACACAAAGAAAGCCGTCTAAAATGTACATTCTTTTTCCTCTAAACAGCATACATTCAACTCGGGCAAAAACTTACAATAATGTTGGCACAAGCTCATCATTATAATCGCAGCCTTCATGCTAAACTTCTCCGGTTGTGGTCTCTTATTCAGCTTCTGTTTATACCAATCTCTCTATGAAGACATGGCGCAAGAGGAAAATAACTCATTCACCGGCGCCTCATCAGCCGCTATCTCGCTGATTGGTAGCATCGCTGCTGCTTTGATGAAACTCGGCGCACCGTATGTTGTCGCATGGTGCAAATACTTTAGCCCCCAGCGAGTGGTATTTGTTGGGGGAATCATATACGGTATTGCCAGCGTCCTAGCCAGTTTTGGCAAAGAACTTTGTCACTTCCAACTCACGCAAGGGCTGTTAATCGGTATTATACCTGCCTTTCTTTTATGCCATCTATGGCAGTATCACCAGCTTGGTTTGGAAAGTACCGCGGTCTGAATATGGGAATTATCTCGGCTGGAACTGGTATTGGAGGTCTTGTGTGGTCGCCAATTCTTACGGCATGTTCGCAAAATATCGGTTATCGCAATACCCTTCGACTCACAGGTTGCGTTTGTACAGTTCTTATCTGTGCATCTGGTGCTGTCCTGAGCTGGCAACCAAAAATGGCTGCTAAACTTCAGGAAGACAATCTACGACATTATTGGGTATCTGGTCTTCTTAAGGTCCCTCTTCCACCCCGGAAGATTGTCTTGACCAGAAAGTCCATCGCACAGAGTCTTAATGCCGTTTTCCGGAGTGCAGCATATTATTCGCCTATCTTTTATATCGCCGCATATTCGAAGACCTTCGGATACAGTGACTGGGAAGGTTCCAACTTTACTGCATTAAGCAATGCTTGCAATGCCATCGGAAAAGTTGGATTTGGTTTTGTCGCAGATAGAATTGGACGAGTAGACTCATTCTTTTTAACAACCCTTCTGAGTTCCGTGTCAACTGCTGGTCTATGGATTCCAAGTACTGTTATTGGCGCCGCGAATGAAGCCCAAGGGAAAGGTCTTTTCGTCGGATTCACCATACTATACGGCCTCTTCGCAAGTGCATACATTGGCTTATTCTCGCCTGCCTTGGTGGAGTTATTTGGAATGGGGAATATGCCCCGAATAATGGGGATCATGTATTTCCTGCAGGGAGCAGATTGATTCGTTGGAACAGCCGTTGCCGGTGTTCTTGTTCGCTCCGTGGGCAACCTCTCACCCGAGAGCTATCTCTATATGACTGTGTTTGTGGTTGCATTAATGGTTGCATCAACTGTGACTGGTTTTTGGGCACGAATGGAGGTCATGTTAGAGCGCATGGAGGGACGGAAAAGTTGGCTCTGGAGATTATAATGCGTGAGAGTGAAGCATCATTTAACACTTGTATCTTACACACCAACGACATGTTCGGAATCGAGACATTGTAGACCAATTTCCTTTCCTAACATCTTTACCTGTATCCTATCCTCTGCTATAATTTTTCGTACAACCCGCGCCCACTCGACTGGCTACTACGTAAGTCAATTGTATCGCGGCTTGGCATTTTGGAGAAGCCATAGTGGACCAGCTTAGTAGAGTGCGCGCATAAATACTCCAGAGAGATTTCTCATACGTCGGGATATGCCGAATTCAACTTCAATTCCTTGTCTTCTTTTATCCTACAAGGAAGTATTCAAAGTTCAGGCTACGATTTTGTTCGAACTCGAAACTGGTAATATCACCAATCAGATCTAAATAAAGCTTCGTTACCCTCGAACTACCATGTCAACCACAAGGAATAGAGGTATTCTTGACGCAGTCGGAAACACACCATGCGTCGAGCTGCGCCATGTTATTCCAGAAGGCTGCGCTCGTGTCTTCATCAAGCTGGAAGGCTTGAATCCCACAGGATCATATAAAGACCGCATGGCGAAGTCTGTCATCGAAGAAGCCGAACGACGAGGAGATCTAAAACAAGGCATGACAGTCGTTGAAGCCACTGGTGGCAGCACTGGCTCTTCTCTTGCATTCATCTGCACTATCATGGGATACAAATTCCTCGTCGTATCATCAGATGCATTTGCTGAAGAAAAGTTGAAGACGATGTCTGCGTTTGGAGCGACCGTTGATATCGTCCATAGCCCCAGCGGGAAAATCACTCCTGATCTGATTCCTTCTATGCGTCAACGAGCGAGAGAACTTTCCCAGGGGGATGATTTTTATTATGCCGATCAATTCAGCAACCCAGATGTCCTTGTTGGATATGAGGGACTGGGCCGTGAACTTTTGGAACAAATTCCCGAGGGAATTGATGCATTCTGTGGTGCTGTTGGAGGTGCAGGGATGATTATGGGCGTGGCGAAGGTCTTGAAGAAGAACCTTCCAAATTGTAATATCACTGTTTTGGAACCGGCCTCAGCTCCTGCTTTCACTAAGGGCCACGGTGGTTTACACTCGGTAGAAGGAATTGGAATCGGATTCCTGCCGCCACTTCTGAACGGAGAGCTGTATGATCATGCACTTGCGATTGAAGAATCTGAAGGTCGTGTGATGGCCCGACGTCTGGCGAAGGAAGAGGGTATTTTAGCGGGAACTTCCACTGGTCTAAATGTAGTGGCTGCTATTGAACTAGCTAAACAACTGGGGCCTGGAAAGGTTGTGGCTACCGTTGCTTGTGATACTGGTCTGAAATATGTCCGAGGTGACCTCTTTACAGTGGCGTAAAGAGCGACCATCTTTCCTAGATCTAGATTGATAGACTACGTTTTGTTTGGCGGTGACCCACTGGATATCAATTTCATATACTAGGTTCAAGGTTGAATCTTCAATGATACCTTCGTCTCTCGGGGAAGGATTTCTCCTAAATCTCAGCATATCAAAGTTCGATTGATACAGACTGGTGAAAAGATACTCTGAATCCATCTTTTCACGAACATTTCCCTTCTTACACGCACCGAAGTCCCTGTTGTCTAACCATGGTTTTCTATCGTGCTTTCTGAGCATGATTAATATTCTCACCTAAATCGACTATTTCCAAAGAGAGCATAGCTAATTTCAAGTGCCTCGTACATCTGCATTTTCTCCAAAATGCCAAGACGCAAATTTACTGAACCTGACCCACTACACCTTAATGGAAACGAAATATTGTCGGTATAGATATCTTCAAGTCCGGTATGGAATACAGGGGGTGCGAGCTGTTTCTTGATCTCCTTGGTTTTTGCTGGAGTCAATGAGTTGACATCGAACGGGTCGAAAGGACTTATCCAATGTTATAATCAGAGCTTAAGGTTAGCTCTGATTATGGTACATCTGCTAAATTGATTCTGTACATCAAGAAAGAAATTTCTCTTTTCTGTCCAGATAAATACTGATCAAATGTTGATTGAGGATACAGGACTGCCCATGAGGGTGAAGGCATCCCTTCTTAGATTTGGGGATTTCAAAGGAATCAATGAAGTGGCGTTCAAATTGAAGGCTTCTTTCATAAAGAGCCAATAGACTAGCGCAAAAGATAACTAAAAGTGATAGAAGAGATTCGTTTGATCTTTTGATTCGTGTCTATTCATACTATTGGGGTCAAAATTTGCAATAACTCAAGTATGATACGTGGGCTCTAAACTTCCGAATATCATCCATGATATAAATGGATTGTTAATGGATAGAGTTATCCTTATTAAAGGACATCCAGACTCGACAAACCGCATGTGAGATATGGTAATACGGTGTTTTTGCGGCTTGAAGAGCTCCAAGCTCTTTCTAGTACCATGTAATACAAAAGAAATGATCAAAATGATATCACAGTGCTAGTAGCATTGTTATGTACCTGTGCTGGTTTCATTTCTAGTGGTTAAAGTAGGATCCTGATACATCTAATATATAGTATATATTAGAGGATGGATCCTCTGATATAAAAAATGGGAGAATCCTCCATCGCCGAAGGGCATCTCCAAAGCAATGCAGATATCTACTATATAGATATATTTGTGTGATCATGGAATGTATCTTATGCAAAACCAATTTTATTCCAGATTCGCACCATTTGCGCAGTCAATACTTTAACAAAAAACTGCCTGCTCAGATGGTATTCCAGTTCACACTCAGCCACAGGCTTAGAAATATAGATAATGGTGCATTTAGTGACATTCCAGGTGGTGGGCCACCGAGTATCGCGGCAGCACTGTAGATTGATTGTATACTGGAGTACCTCTTTACATATTTAATACAATGGCAATGTACTATTATTCTTGCTTATCACATTACAAGTATACTATAGGCAGTATCTATTATACTATTATATTATGTTATGTTATATTAATATATTATGTTCTATAATTGAGAAGTGATACTAGTTATGTATAGTAATTCTGCTGGAAAAGAGGAGATCCGCCAAGAATCTCCGCATCGCGAAAACCGTGTCAACCTCAAGTCAATCAGAACTTCAAATCAGAACTGACTAGTCCTGACTTCTTGGCCTATTCGCCCTTGAACATCTTCCTACTAGATGCTCCACTCACTCGCATCTGCCACACTATGAACTACCGATAACTCGTCCCCGCAAATGGCCCTTCTGTCGCGCCCCCTTCGCGGTACTGTGCGACGGACCCCCGACGACCACTCCGACGACGGGCCTCCTCCCATGAAGAGACAGCGCGTTCAACAGGAGATTGGTCATCGCCGTCGCCTGAGTTCTCCCGATTGTCTCGATACAACAACCCCCAACCACAACTCCCCTCACGGTAATCCCCGCCTCAATCCTTCAAAGATTGCGCGCCCGTGGACCGCCACCCGTCGCGCTCGTCGTCTATCAAACTCCTCTGCCGACAGCATTGCGTCAACATCTCACTTTCGCACCGCCGGAAATCCTCGCGTGAATGGAAATAGTCTCGCCAAGACCCCACGCGCCTTTCATGACCGAGCTGGTCCCTCTGGGGGCGCCTCCTCCGTCCTGCTGCGCGATATGCGCGAGTCTCCCGATCCACTGGATACCATCTCACCCACTCCCATAAATCACCCCAAGAAAACTACCCCAAAAGTGCCTGCTGTTCTACGGGAGCTTGATATAGAGCCGGTCAATACACCTACCACTTCCCACGTGCAAATTGGCCGAGGGGATGATGTCGATCAGAAGGAGGGGCAGCATGATGCTACAGAGAACAGGGACGCGTCACGATCAACCAGGAATACTGCAGATGCAGGGACCCAATCTAAGAATCAGAGTGAGACGAGACTTGAACAGGAACAAGACGTGTCGGCGCGAACGGGGACAGAAAGACGGTCTTTACGCTCCACTGATACAGGCTCGCGGAGTAAGAGTGAGCTTGCTCAATACTTTTATAATTATGAGCAAATCATAAGTCTGGATGCTCCAAAGCCTGGTAAGTCTCGAACTCACTTTGATACCTTCTTTTTTTACAATACTAATGTGAAATAAATAGTCGAGTCCCTCAATGGTAATACAACCATCGCCTTGATAGATGACCTCTCCGCACCTTTACCCCTACCCACCACGCCCGACCCCTCACCATTCGGAAACCCATTACAAAACCTTCATCGATGTACAGTGATTGAACTGCCCAACTCTGCATTACGTGCTCCTGCCGTGGACCCATTGAATGAAGATCTATACTTCCGTGCACATCGCAAGTTCGAACGCCAGGAGAAACAATTACGAAACATTGAGCGAGATCGTGCGCAGCATGAGAAACAACAACTTGATCGACTTCTCGAAGATCTTCGCGGACAAGACTGGCTGCGTGTGATGGGGTTGACCGGAGTTCACGAGAATGAAAAGAGTCTGTACGAACCCAAGCGCCAAATCCTCATCCAGGAACTGGTGGCTCTAGTCAAAAAGTTCCAAACATGGAAAGATGAGGAAAGACGTCGCAAAACGGCCAAAGATAAACCGTTACCTATTGCTGAAGCACCAGAGTCTCAGTCTCAGTCACAATCACAATCACAACCTCAAAATCAACCTCAACCGCAATCACAGCAACCACGGCCGCGCCAACGCCCCCAAAAGAAACCTCAAATACCTGCAGAGATCAGTGACGAAGGTTCACCTTTAACTGATACACCTAGTACCCCACCAGACCCCCACGACGTGGACGCGCTCGCCGCGAGACAATTACATCAAGAAGCACGATCTGCCTCCGCAGCCAAACATCGTAAATCCATCTCAGAATCTCGCAAACAAACCAAAACCATCAACGACGAGTATCCCAAGCCCGTAAAACAAAATCTCAACACAAAAGATCCTTCAAAGCGTCAAAAGACTCTCCTCGACATGAATTTTATATCCTCTCCAAACCAAACTCCTCTACCCCCTCCACCGCCCCCACCACCTCCACCCCCAGATAAACCCTTCACATCCTTCTTCCAAGATCGCTCAGCTCGAGATTCGGCCGTTACCGTGATCGATGGGATACCGCATAGTCGGACTCAAACAATTCTCGCATTTGGTCACCCGATTCCGGAAGCCGAGGAGCAAGATTTCGAGCCTCCGCCTGAAATCTTAACGGAGGAGGCGATCTACTCGTCACGACGGCAGATGCGTCGACTGAAACGGCAAAGCCGGGGATAGCCTAATACCTTTTGTCTTTATGTTCTGTCCGGCTGTTTGTGGTAGCATCGACTTATCATCTTCGCCTTGTACGATCTTTGTATGATAGCATTATGGCGCTCTGGATATCGCATGTTTGATTCTGCTCTTGTCAATTGCGGGCTTGTTTTCTCGTTCACTGGTTTCTGGCGCGGCGTCGTGGATTGATGGGAAGGGATGAGATATTGAATTATTGTATAGGTAATAGCAAAGAAATAATTGTCAATTACCCCAAACTTGAAGATATACTACGAAAATTCTTTTTCTAATGGAAACCTGAAGTCAAATTCAATCAAACATTGAACTATCCACATCTAAAACCAATCATCTATCTCTCATGAGGATAAACTCTATCTTTTCCAGGAGTATAATCAACAATAGGCCACTCAAGACGTTCAATCAACAAATTCCCATCCTCATCTTCTTCAATACCCAACTCAAAATCAAATCTAGGTCCTCGTCTCAAACACTGAAGACACTCACACCCATCAAAAGCAAGATTCAATTTCCCCCATTTATCAGCTAAACCATCAATTTCACCCCCCAATCCCGCCTCAAAATCAACACCTAATGGAGACCAAGGCATATCAAAAGCAAGAACCTCATTATCACAATGTTTAGCTAATCGATCAAGTCCCTCTTCAGCTTTATCAAGAGTAATTCTTCCAATATGCGTACTCAACACTGCAATCATAAGGACGAATCGGGAAATCATCCTCTTTTTGATTCCTGCTTGTTGCAAATCACTCTCCATACCCAGGATGGAGATGAAATGTTGTAAGACCTCCGTGATTAATTTACAGCGTTCTGGGAAACAGGTTGGGACATTGCAGCGTCGATATTCCTCTTCGTATGAGGCGTGGTGTTGGAGTGTTTCGAGGGATGAAAGGGTTTCTTTGAGGTTTTGGATTGCTTGGGGGATGTTAGGGTTAGATTCATCGAGAAGGGCACTTATTTCTTCGAGGGATTCGTAGGCTCTTTTGCGGATTGAGTTGAATTTTTCCCGGCCGTGTTTGAGCATTTTGATAGATAAGTAGTTGATTGTTTTCTTTCTTTTTCTCTTCTTTCAAAGATATACAATCTCACTAGTTGTTGTATCTTTTGCTTTGGTCTGTGGTGAATGTTGTTTGGATGGTTTGATGTATTGGGTTAGTTCTGATGATTATTCCAAGGGAATTTTCCAGTATTTATGCTATTTCCACCGAGGTGTCTCAAGTTTAATTTAGATATTCGAGTATAAAAGTTGGCTTGCTTATTTTAGATATTCATTGACAAAGTATCTCGATAATGACCTTGAAAGATACGCTGTAGTCAATGGTTACAATGGTTTAGAAAGGTCAACTAGTTCGGAGGTAGACAAAGGTCTGAAACCCCAAATTCTTCATACTCGGGTTATAGGAGACAGTATGGTGAAATGTACTGTACAATTATAGCAGTGCCAGGGTTATTTTTGATTTTGGGGTATTTTAGATTGTCGAAGGTCAAAGGGATTGTTTTGCTTTGTTCTTGATATAGCCTTCATAAATAAGCTCAGGGAGCCGGATTTGGCTTATTTGACGTGTTATAACAAAGGGAGAGCCCTCGGACAATGTCTGTGGAGTAATGCTTTATTTAGATATGTGCCTGATTGATCTCTTTCAGGCTCATTTCATAGCCTGTCCGAGTCTTTCACATTGCACCAATGTGAAAGGTGTGGAGTTCTAAACAACGCTCTGCAACCAAGCCCTATGTAGCGGATTTCTCAAGCAAGGTCTTGGCTTTCCCCTTCCGCCTTGGTGCCCGCATGTATAAATTTCCAAATTGAGGCTTTATTTATAGCAATTCGGATTGAACTCCAATTGGTGGCTATGTAATTTTTTTCTTCTTCAAGTTTGACAATAATAGTTTACAGGCAACGCCTTGTTGAAAGTAAACCTGGCCTTAGTCCTTCACAGTAAGACTACATTTAGGGTTATCCAAGACTATTAAGGTAATATCTATGGTGGGTAATGGATTGTTCGCAAAACCTATGGGGACTTGGTATTTGGGTGATGGCACTATTTTACTACCCATGGATACCAATTTGCACACGTCTACCCTATGTTAGGGATAGCTTAACGGTCATCTTACCATGCTATTATATACACCCTCAGCAGAATTGTATAACTTCAACCTGATCCTTTTCTGTTCACACACCTGTATTCCATTAATTGATGACTCAGTTCTAGCAGGTGAGTTTGTTGGCCTAAGCCAACCATCAGCGTTGCTCTAGACTTTCGATACCTCGAGAAAGACTGTCTTCCAAAGCGGTCCATTCTGAACGACCAAAAAAACTTTGCAAAAGCTGGAGAGCACGAGAAGAACCCATGATGAGTTCCTTCGCCCTAGAACTGCTGGGTGGCACTGGCGGAATGCTTGTATTTTTAGGGCGTAGCGTCCGCAGGCAAGCAACCACACGAGTCCAGTCGATGGGCGATGCCAGTGCAATAATCCGCTCTTGTTCGACATGATCATCCAAGAGTGCTACTGCATGAAGGCGAGCCACGTCTTCCACGTCCACAAACCACATGCCACCTGTCTTCATGTTAAGCGGACCAGTGAACAGACATACTCGGAAAAAGAGGAGTTGAAGAAGCACTTACGTGTAGGAATCTTGAGAATGGTGGGATCACCCTCCAAGACACGTGCAAGAAATGCCATGGTCGAGCCTCTGACGTTTGGGTGAGCAACGGGTCCGAACTGTCAAACATCAAGCTTAGAATTCCAGTTGAAAGGTACTGTGGGAGTTACTAAGGCGAAGGAGGGCTCACTGTCATGGACGGCAGCACAGTGTTCAAAGTGAAAGAAGGCTCATTCTCCTGGATCCATTTCCATGCCTGTCGTTCACTTTCCATTTTTGCGGCGGCATAAACGGCACCTGGCCGATATTCTTTAGGCGTCATTTCATTCCATGCAGTGTCTACAATCTCGGTATTCCAAATGTCTGTAACATCGTATATTAGCGCGTTCTATGAAATGGGAACTGAGAAAGGCTCGAAAAGAGTGTACTGACCTGGTCCAATTTCTACCTGAGGACCCCCATACTGACCCAAGATTGCCGCTGCCATGGAAGAGGTAATAGTCACTCGTGTAATACCAACAGAGTGAGCAGCCCTCAAGATGTTCAGTGTGCCGTTCACTGCCCTTGATATGACGACCGAAGGGTCTGGATTTCCTGGTAATTCCATTGCCTTCTCACTGTTAGACGTCAGGACGAAGATAATATTGACAGTCACAGAAACTTAGCGCACCACATGAGCTACTGCATCGGTGCCGTCAACTGCCGACTTGACGAGATCCAGATCTTCGAATCCACTAAGCACGCATTCCTCGTACCTCCCACGACCAAACTCCGTCTCTAGCCATTCTGTAAGCCATGGTTTTGGTTCGCGGACGCTCCCACGCACGTTATAGCCCAAGGTCAGCAGGAGACGAATGAGGTGCGAAGCGTAAAATCCATTGGCTCCAGTGACGAGAATTCGGGATTTCGGTGGGAGAGCATGGGATCTCGTAGAAACAGTCATTGTGATAAAAACATGAATCAACGACTCAATGCGAACTTTCTAGGTGAGTAGAAAGGCCGAGTCTGCAAGTAATTTAAAATATAGAAGGGACAAAATGATGGCGAGATCTCAGGCAACATTCGAAAAAAGATAATGTAATTGCTTTTCAAATGAGAAGTGTCGGTGAGCACAGTTGGTTACACTACATGGCAATTTGTACTGCAGATTAAGTTAAATCGTATTGCAAGTACATAATGATCGGCAGGGCAATATGCAAGGGGAGTACAGTTATGTAAAAATCAATTATTCTTATTCCTTGAAATCGGGGATTAGCATTGTAAGAGACGTCAATGAATACATGAATAGATCAATTAATCAATCAATCAGAAATCGATTATGATGGAGTATAAAGACCCTGGCTCAGTAAGTTACATCCAGTCCACAAGTGTCACTTCTTTTGAGCTTCTTGATTTCTACGAAAAAAAAAATCTCTTATCTGAAGCATTTTACTCGCCTGAATCAGAAAATCGTCCATAATGGCTACCTATGACTCTCCATACCGAGCGGAACTCTACGATATTGGGTTCGCCCAGGAGGACTCTTTTGCATCAGATGGAGCTGTGTATTGGGAGGCTTACAGAGAGATGCGCACCAACGCTCCTCGCCATAACAGTCCGTATTTTGTTTTGGACGTGGGAACTGGCACAGGCCGAATTATCCGCGGCCTGCTTGACCGTTCGAAAAATGAGAAAAGCAGTGATGAGACTCGCTTCTTAGGCATTGACAACTCGCCGCACATGCTGGAGCGAGCTCGAGCGGCCGTGGCATCAACAGATCAAGACCATATTTCCTATCAGCTTGCATCGGCCTTAGATTTAAAATCTGCGGTTAGTGATTCCTCGGTCGATCTCCTCCTGATGGCGGTCGGAACAATCAGTCATTTTTCGAAACCTGGGGAGGCAGAATGTCTGCTTGAGCAGGTCTCTCAAGTATTGCGCCCAGACAGCGGGCGCGCCTATATCTCGGTCCTCCATATGTGCCAGTCAAGCACTTTCGAAAACCAGCCTACGCCGTCGGAAGAGCAACCATGGGTCGTGAACCAGACTAGTCTTTCTAACCCGCGAATTCAGTATCGACAGACGTACCATACCTTCCACCGCGAAGGGAATGTCTCCAACATATCGTCAACTCTTGAGGTTTACGATCAGACAGATCCAAATGCCCACCGTATTCTCCATCAAGATAAGTCGACGGCTATATGCAGACTTTGGGAGGACGATGAACTTATACGTCTTGCACCCACTGCTTCGTTATCTCATGTGAAAACAATTGTTAGGGATAATGAGCACATCTATGTATTTAAGAAAGAGTAAAAGGCTAAGTGAGGAAGGAGTGTCGCTGAAGGGATGGTCATGGCTCAATTTAGTCAAGATATGTAATTTAGCCATGTCTTTGCTAATATCGCTCTATATAAAACCGAAGAAAAGTCGACGGCAACACCCTTACGGACAAATTCCAGCAAGGGGGACAATTGGTACTCGTAAGAACGCTGTGGGACTGTGGGACCGGAGAGGCGAATTCCATCTGATATGCAGAATTTCTTTTTCTAGTCTGTATTATGTTTAAAGGCCTTTTCATGTCTCCAATTATTGCTCTTGTGGCCTGGTCATTTTCAACCTCTTCGATAGAATACTAGACTACAAAATAAGCAGCAAGATGAACGCGTTCCTTGATGTATCTCATCTTCATGGGATGCACCTTTACTCCAGGGTAAATGTCCTGCTCATAGCGCTCAGTATCGTGACAGCAGTTTACCTGCTTTTCACAAGGTTATTGTCGCCGAAGCTGTGCGCTCCGTATGTGGGATTCAAATGGATATGGGAGCCTCGATGGCTCGCGGGACTTCGCTTCACCCAAAATGGTCTGCAGTATCTACTCGAAGGATGTCAGAAGGTTATTTTCTTCTTTTACTCATTGAGTTAGCATGTATCACAGCTAACTTCCACAAGTTTCCTGATAAGCCCTTCCGCATCGCTCGGAACGACACAGATATCGTTGTCATCCCTAACCGGTTCGTGGATGAGCTGCGATCTAAACCGGAGCACGAAGTCAGCGCCATTGAGGCTCATATGAAGGTAACTCTACAGATGATCAAGCGTGCCTGTCTACTCTGACACGAGAGTTCAAATAGAACCTACTCGGAAAGTACTCAACGATCGAAATCCTCCATGAGGGCATTCTACATAATCATGCTCTACAGACCAAGCTGACACCACGCTTGGGCGCGTTGATCGGCGATATCGAGTCTGAACTGCTCTTCGCTATAAACAAAGAAATCCCTCCAAAACTCGACCAATGGACGAGCCTCTCGATTCACAGAATTCTTCTGCGGTTAGTGGCCCGCATCTCCGCTCGAGTGTTCGTCGGGCTGCCCACCTGTCGCGATGAAGAGTGGCTGGATCTCTCGGTCCGTTTTACTGAGAATGTATTCATAACTCTCGCTATTCTACGGCGAGTTCCGCCTTGGTTGAGACCTCTGGTAGCGCCTCTGATACCGCGATATTGGGCTATTCAGCGAGATTTAGGTGCAGCCAAGCGGATAATTGCACCCGTGGTCCGTCAGCGGTATATGAACTCTAGGAGTAACTCAACCGAAAAGCAACCCGAGGATCTCCTACAGTGGATGATGGAAATGGCAAATGAGCACGATGGTCAGCCAGATAAATTGGCACATCGTCAGTTGGTCCTCAGTCTAGCTGCCATTCATACCACCACTGTCGCCGCAGCTCACGCCATCTATGATCTATGTGTTCATCCTGGATATATGGAAACCCTTCGCAGCGAGGCCGTAGAGGCTGTAGCGGAGACCGGGGGATGGCAGAAGACGACACTGACCAAGCTGCGCGAGCTTGACAGTTTCATGAAGGAGAGTCAACGATTAAGTCCGCCCAGCCTTCGTAAGTATCCTCGATTTCCATTTCATTCTTCCCCTTCCCCCTTGTCACCTGGACATGAATTAATCCATTGACTGGTTCTCAGTAAGCTTCCAGCGGGTAATAATGAAACCCATGTATCTATCGGACGGCACTTTTCTTCCTCGCGGAACGCACATCAGCGTGCCAGCAGCTGAAATTCTCAACGGAAATGAATATGATGCCACATTCGACGGCAAACGCTTTCTCAAACGCCGGGAGAGCGCAATCGGTGAGTCTCACAAGCACCAATTCGCCACAACTGATCGCGCCAGCCTACACTTCGGTCACGGAAAATACGCCTGTCCAGGGCGTTTTTTTGCCGCCAATGAGATCAAGATCATTCTCGCCCATTTACTTATTGACTACGAGTTCCGACTACCCACTGGGAAGTCTCGTCCGCCTATGTTTACCCTCGACGAAGTCTTCATGGTTGATCCGTCTGCTCAAATCAGGATGCGAAAGCGGTCTAGCCATGTGAAATGAGTTGAAGACGACCAGATACTAGAGCTGCAAAGGACGGATTGAATGGATTTGTACAATGTCTTATATGTGATTTATTATCAAAGGAAGTACCAATACAAAACAATACCCATACATGATCTTAAATATCGACTGGGCAGTCTCAGTGTGTATGGCAAGGCAATGTAGAACCTGAACAGCATGCATATATACTGGAGGAAAAGGCAAAGCCGCGGGTTCTGGGAAGACTCTCTTACCGTAACCCTCATTTCGCGGTGCGGAAAGAGAGTATCCACGCGGCCCGTAGCGGATTATACAATTCTTCTTGAAAAACGGTGAAATCAAACAACCCACCTTTGCCATTGAATGATTTGCATCGCCATGTTAACTTAGAGACATGTAACTACTGTTCTATTCATAGATCTTATCCATACCAATTTTACTCGGTGAGGTGGAACAGCAAAATCCATTACTAAATATGATAGTCATATAGAATTTTTTTGCCTCAAGTCTATTGGGCGTGAATGTGTGGTCAATTGATCAATGGCGACCAATAGCCTTCTGCATCTGTATAAATGACTGCCAATAAATATGTATGTACTGTGTGAACATGGCTCCGCAGAATGAGCAACCCTTTACTCCACCAATATCGCCTCCAACCGGTCTCTCTCTGCATCCAAACGTGCCAACTTCGAACGATGGGGCTTCCCAATCGCCGTGCGAGGAATGTCCTCCACGAAGATCACACCCCCGTCCGGTGCTTTGTACGAGGCCAGATGTTGACGAACAAGCATGCAGATCTGATCCTGCGTCATACGCGGTGTCTGTTTGGATGCAGGAACAATGTATGCTCGAGGCAACTCGGAGCTGCCGTCTGGCAGTGAGACCCCTATCACCGCAACATCGCGCACTCGGGGCTCCTTCTGCATTAAGAGGGCTTCAATTTCTGCAGGAGCAACAGAGTAACCACGCACCTTGATCAATTCCTTCGTGCGACCGATGATCACATAGTGACTGTCATGTGCATATGCCAGATCGCCTGTGCGGAACCACCCATCGAGCTCCAGCGCGCCGTCTCGCCCTTGGTATCCTAGAAGAACGCCTGGACCACGCACGTACAGCTCTCCAGTTGGTGAAGCAGGGGCTCCCATTTGGTTGTGTGGCTGCGTGGGTTCTAGCTTCGCGTTACTATAGACCAGAGTCTCACCGTTGTCTGGCTGCACCAGCCGGATTTCGTAAGGAGCCAGCAGTGTCCCAATGCCCCCGGGATGACGAGAATCTCCGTAGCGGTTCTGGAATACTACTCCCACCTCGCTCATACCCCAGAGCTGACCTACGAAGGCATCCCGATGCAAACGTGACTGGCAGCGTTCTATGGATGCGCCATCAATCGGAGCCCCCGACACGCCGATATAACGCAAGGAGGCGAGTCTCTCACCCACTGGCAATGTAGTCTGGATGATAATATGGACAGCGGCAGGTACTAAATACGTTTCCGTTATCTGGTGCTCTTGAACAGCGGCCAAAAACTCGGTCAAGTCGAAGCGCGGCAAGATAAAAAGCGGTTCCCCGTACCGGAGAGGAAACAGGTTAGCCCAGTAGTCACCGAAAGAGTGAGACATAGGAAGCGCCATCAAGCGTCGCACGGAATAGGGCACGGTATAGTGTACGCTTTCATGCTGCGAGATGATTGTGTGGTGTGTACGAATAGCTGCCTTGGGCAGCCCACTGGTGCCACTAGTTGTGAACATACACGCTGGCGTGACCCGAGCCTCCTCCTCGCTGTCGATGCGCATCCAGTCAGTTTGACCATGGCACAGGAGCTCTTCCAGCCGGAAAGGTGATAGATCTTTCTGTGCAGAAGTGGGCGGCATAGATGTCGAGACTTGGCCTTTCGCAAACGCCACCAGAGTCATGATGGCGCGCTCATCAACCACACAGATCCTGCTTGAACATATCCCTCGCGCCGTACAGACATCTTGCACCTTTGATAGCGCAGAACTAGTTGTAAGAATTATGCGTGGTTGCGACAAGGCTACCAAATGGTCGAGTTCATGTCGTGGGCTGGCTGAACTGCATCCCACGTATACGCCCCCTGCACCGACGATCCCAAAAAGAACAGCAGAGTGGAGCACCTGCAATATTCTCAGCAATATATTCCTCTCTATGTTGTACAAGATGATACTTCACATTGCAAGGCTCAGTTACTCACAAAATTGTCCAGCTGAACTACAATGCGATCGCCTCGCTGAACATGATGCGCATTGAATCCGGCCACTAAGGATCTCACCAGTTGACGCATTTGGCCTTCATTGACAGCGAGAGTGGGATCTTTCGCATCAATGTAGATGGGGAATTGTTCAACATGTTTTGCTGGGCCTCCAAAGGCAAAGCTCACGAGGTCGTGTGATGCGACACTCGCAGTGGGAGCCATGGTCGTCATGATTTGCTTGTGTGATGGGATTAGATCGGTGTTTCAATTCGAATACCCGGAAAGCAAGCACTTTTCACAATGAAGACTGCGTAGGTAAATACTGGCTCCCTCGGGCTAATCTTACGATAATTTTACATGACCGCCCCTGCTTATATAGCCACATTAGAGCGCTGAAAACATACACATCCCTAGCGATGAACCATATGTAGGGTCTCGAAGGATCTGTACGTATATGTCGTACGGACTATTGTTTGTAAGGGGCTACGCACAGGATCCATGAAAAAAAACCCCGACTATTGTAATTTAGTGTTGCCATCTACATTATACTGTATACCCTGTCCTATTCAAGCTTTGCTGACGCTTCAGTTGCAACTTCTCGGATAGACGACCCACTCAGCATCAGCAAGATTGGCACATTTACCGATAATTCTCGGGCGAACCATGAACGAAGATCTGCTGCCATCAGGGAATCAAATCCAAGCTCGCTAAGTGTGGTGTGACCTGTCAGAGATTCTGCCTTGTCATGTGAGAGATTGAGGGCGTTCCTCAGTGCCTCTTTCAGTTCCTCTATCAGGATGTCCACCCGAGCTGCACCAATGGGTGCCTGTTGAAGCCGATCGAGTAGTGGTAGTTTCTCCGGACTGATGGTCTGGTTCTCGACGTTAGAAGTATCTTGAGTCGCAATGAAATGCCACATTCGCGGATTGCGCGACCAAGCTTCGATGGATTTTTCGTCATGCACTCGTTTGATTCCCGCTATGACTTCGGGCTTCACTGCGAGAATACCCTCCGCGAGAACGGCATCAAGGTCTCGTTCATCAATCCAATGCTCAGCGGTGGAAGCCTTGCTGTCACCAAACCATTTAACTGCTGCAAGGTAAACTATGCTACCGGCGAGCTTCCCATGGCGACGTTGACGAACACGAGTGGCCAGCAGCTGCCCTGCGGCCTGGATAACTGGGCTTCCAATCTCTTGGAGCTGGCCGAGTACTGTACTGAACTCCAAAGAAGCTGCGCCATAAAGTCTATGAAGCGAATTGTAACTCTCGTCAACAGCCTCCAGCCACTCTGGTTGCACGTCTGGAGGAGACTGAAGAAGGGCCCCGAATAGGATTCCTCCCACAGGGACCTCCATTGCTTGAAGCATCGTAATTGCCTTGACAATTGACTCTCGGTCATGGATGTCCCTGCAAATATGCATATTAGCCTAGTGTGTCATAGAAAGAAGTTCGAATCCTTACATCGTGATCGGAATGACATGAGCCTTCAATTCCGCGGCCCAAGCGTTATCCAATTGTAGCTCATCCTGACTAGCCCCAAGGACGATATGACGAGCACCCCTTTCGATAAGCCACTCACATGTATATCTAGCCAGCGCGGTGGGCAAGAAAGCTAGTATGTATGTTTTAGTAGCTGATAGCTTTACCTCGGAGCTTGCCGGTTGAATCTGGGCCTGCACCTGTCCAGGCCGACTCCAATCAATGATTGTCAGAGGGTCATGGGGTACTGTAAGGTCTAAGAGAGATGGAGGGTAGCTTGGCTGTGTATATTGTTTTTTAGAACCCAGTAAGACGTGTGCCAAGGTCATGGCAGAAGGAACAGCTGAGAGGACCGATGGAGCAAGAGTCTCGTACTTATGAGCACTTCTTCGTTGGCAAATACCCCAGGAAATGCGGTCTACACTGCCAGGTAATAGCGAACCGATTTGAGCAACGAATGTGTCATTGCCAGCACCGTTAGAATCCATAAAAGCCGTCACATTGGCGGGGATCATGCGTTTGGCAAGCCTGGCTGTTGCGCCCTTTGGAACACATACCATTCCAGGGAGCGAAACCTCCTGCGACGTGATTCCAAAAACTTCAGTTTGCACTCTGGTCGCCATGGCTCGGAGCACAAGAAATAGAGTGGGATCAGGATCGCATATCAGCAGAGACGTCCCGGGACAAATCTGGTCCAAAATTTGCTGAGCCATCAACACAGAAATTACCAGGGCGAGAAAGTTGGAATCAAGACTGATTGTAATTGATTTGGGAATCTCCCAGCACCATTGGGATGGTACCGATATACGGGCAGCGTTCACCGTGCTCAGAGCCAAGACCCGCCTTTTAGAGTACTGATCTAACCCTATCACGACATGGAGATAATATTTATGGCCCACGTTAATGGCATGAAGTGAGACATACTCAGCAGAAATGTCGACAGTTAATTTTGACCGACCCATCGAAGAGACCGAAGTACATTTCGTGAGATGTAGACTGTTGAGTCCTGTTTTGAAGCCCGATGATTGTAACATGACATCCTGCACATCAACGACATCATACAGCCTCTTGTCTTTGGCCATGAGTCGCGCATTCAGTCGCTTGTCCTCTATCAGCCGTGGCACATTAAAAACACCGTTGACTAAGCGAAGCTCAGTCTCAGGAACATAAGCCATCGAGGCAGGCTCGGGTTCTGACAGGACTGCCTCGTGAACAAGCCGCATGAAACTGATGGCAATGGCATCAACATCATCAGTCGAAAGATTAGGGATTTCCAAATGCTGAATACGCATGACAGGAAGATCTTGTGCAAGAGCTCGTAAAAACCCTTTAGCTAGAGCACAGTCTGTGTCCCTTGCCGTGGAACAATCTGTCACCCAGAGCAGAGTGGATTGAATCTGCTGAGACAGCCCACTCAACGCAGCAACCCCCTTCGACCCTAGGATCCCCAGATCAGATGTGTCGAGAACTAGGACATGAGATTTACGCTCGTTATCAATTTTGAATTGCTCGAAGTCTGCCACATGCGTCACGTTGGAGAAATATGCCTTCAGCTGCGCGATGATGCTCTTCATGACCGGTGTCATCTGACCAACGACAGCCAGATCTGTGTAGGCAGAAGAAGAACAAAGCGGATTGTCTAGCAGGTTAGTGTGATTGTTTGCAGCCCGGGTGACCATGACAGACATTCCCAGCTGGGCAGCTTCGTGCGAAGGACTAGCTGTCTCGATGCCTGTGAATCCATTCTCTTTAAGTAGGACGTTCCACTCTTTTCGGTCTCGTACTGGTCCTCTTTCTGGGCTCAGTATTTCGTCTCTCCACCAGTCACTACCCGCGAGAAATTGCAGCCCAAGTGAATCTGGATTGGTCGCCTCCATCATGACCAAACGACCCCCTGGTTTGAGCATCTGGTGGATGCGGATCAAGGTTTTTTCCAGAGAATTTGTTGAATACATCGCATTTGAAATAATAACCAGATCGTAGACATGAAACTCATGCCGTTGCTGTTTTGAGTCTTCTTCCGAAGGATCAAACGATTGTGACCAGATCGCTTTTCGGGAACTTGCATCGACTTCATTCTCCACTGAGTCTGGGCCTGTGTAAGAGAGACAAGCATTGGCAATTTCCTGCCTGATCTTTTCACTGATTCCGCTAATACCCTCTGAATGTTCAAAGATTTTCATATGTGGGTTTAGAAAGACCAGTTGCCCGACAACGGACGTCAGGCGTTTGACAGTTGTTGAAAGGCCTGGAAGATTGTCGATGTTGACACGAATTGAATTCGTAGATTGTCCTTGAAATCTCTTGTCAATGCCCATAGCCATCCACTCGATCAACCTACTGTTCTGTTTGGGTTGCCCCCCAGCGTATGGCTCCTCGAGCGCATTTGATGGCAAAGTAGAATGCCCGTTCATTCCTACCTCTCGCAATACATTATTCGCCCATTCCAAGAAGGGGGAGCTCTGTGGATGGCGCTGGTTTCTGGGTTGATTTGAGAAAGAAGACGCCATTCTCTTCAATCCAAGAAGAACTAGCCTTTCAAAACCTTCGACCTCAGCAGAAAGCTGCGAAATGCATCTCGATCCACCCATTGCGGCATTCGGCTCCCGTGGTGCCCAGACTTCTTTGGTAAATAGTGGTTCTTCGCCTGTAGACGGGGGATTCTCCGTTTCTCGAACCATCAGGATGCCGTCCAACTGCAAAATCACCTCTCTGACTGCATTTACTACAGTCAAGTCGCCCTGGAATTTACCAGGAGCAGATCCATCAACCAGGCCCTCGACAGATAGTGTTTTGGTGGGCGCTGCAGTAGGACTGAAAGCCAGGTGTCTGATACGCGATGGCGCGAATACTGTTCTAGGAGGTCCAATGGCTGCTACCAGGACCTGAACGATTGACTCGAGCACAGGTGGATGAAGCATTGCCTGGTCATCATCCCTCCGAGGCTCTAACGTAGCTATCGCTGCATTTCTCTGCCGAGACAAGGAGTGCAGCAACCGATAATCTACTGAACTACTGTGTCCCGCGCGTTGCAATTCTTTGTAGAACTCATCGACAGATACAGAACGCAGTGAGTTGAGAGGTCGCAGTGGAGAATCCAGAAGTTCCCAATCTCCAGAGCCCATAGTAATTGAGAATCGGCCAGTAGCCGTTGTTCTGAGTTGACTGTCGTGGACAGATTGGCACCGAAATGTTCCTTCGATGCAATGATCTTTTTGTTGGAGGTTGTCTACCCTGAAATGTGTCTCTAAGCCCGCATGCGTATCCAGTATGGGTACTGCACAATGGACTGCCAAGTCGTGAATTTCAAAACCTTGCAAATCCGCGACAGAGTGCCGGCAAAGAATTCGACCAGCTTCATACATGAATGCGACATATGTCATTGGTGATAAGAGATTCTTCCCATCCACTGCATAGCCTGCGAGCCATGGGATCTCATCCTTTCGCAGGTAATTCTTCCAACGCCACTCATCGGTACTGGAGTCTGGACTCAGTGTCCCAAGAAGCACATTGAAAGGTTCCCGATTCAAGCGTCTAGCTTGCGAAACTCGAGACTCGACCCAGTATTTCTCGCTATGATCAAATGGGTAGAGAGGAAGGTCCTTGAGCAGACGGATGGAGTTCTTCGCTCCAAATAAATCAAGGTATCTACCGACATCTAGCCCTTGTGGCCCCGAACGAGACCATATCGAGCCAATAGCTCCGGCTAAGGCTTCAATACTACCCTTTGCACGCCTGGCGACTCCAATATATGGTACGTTGGATTCAAGAGACATGGAAGAGATTACTTCTTTCACTGAGCCTTGGAGGGCCGGGTGGGGACCAACCTCCATGATGCAGTCGAGACCCTCCTGCAGTTGGTCCAGGGCGACCATGAGTGCTTGAGAGAAACCAACACTGCTCAGCATGTTATTCACCCAGTACTCGCCCTCCACACCATCATCCTGGCTGACTGCTATCTCCCGACCCCCATAAACAGAGGAGAACCACCGCTGACCGACTGGCTTCCGAGCGTAGACTATACATCTTTCAAGTGCTTCGCGATATGGCTGGGCGCATGGAAGAACATGATGAGAATGGTAGGCTACATCCACGTGAAGCAAGCGTGCTGAGCGTCCGAGGCTTTGCAGCAGCCACTGCAGTTCTGTGATCGCTTCATGGTCTCCAGAAAGGGTCACACTGGAGGGAGAATTGTAAGCAGCGATTTTCACTTTGCCCTGCCATGGATTTGATCCACAGATTTTTTCCGCCTGTTTCCAAGAAAGGCTCGCGGCAATCATTGCGCCGCTTTGGCCGTTGTGTCCGGCATACTGAATTGTTCGACCTCGTAAGTATGCGACGCGAATCGCGTCTCTAGCGTTGAGCACACCAGCTGCGTAGGCTGCAGCTATTTCTCCCGAGGAATGACCGACAACTGCCGCGAATGAGACACCTATGGAGCGGAGAAAATTGACTTGGACAATTTGGATGGCGGTTCGCAGAGGTTGTGAAATAGCGGCTTCATTCAGACGCGAAGTTTGCTCGGGTGCGGATAGTTCCTTCATAAGGTTAAAGTCCGGGCGATCATTGACAGACAATGAGTCTAAAGACTCCTGCATCTCTTCCATCCACGCACAAGCTTTTGGACACGCCATAATCAAGTCTAGACCCATCTGCGGCCATTGTGCTCCTTGGCCGGTGAAGATACCCAATATAATTGGCGAACGCGAGGACAACGGCCGTCCTTCAATATGAGAACCCGGTCCGGGCTCAAGTCTTTGAGTCACTCGTTCTTTCAGTCTTTCCTTGAGTTCTGTGGCTGAGCTGGCTGTGATATGTACCTTATGTTCAAAGGTTGTTCGTCGACTAAGGAGGACGTATGCCAAGTCAAGCATGTTGATATTTGGGTTCGCATCCAGGAATTTCACGTATCTCTCTAGTAATTCGTATAAGGTCTTCTGGGAGCTGGCTGAAAAAACAAACGGGAGAACACAAAGACTGAAGGGAGTTTCGAGAGGAGGGACCGCATTCGGTGCTGCGTAGCTCTCTAGAATCGCGTGCACATTTGCACCACCGAAGCCTTTAATCATACCATTAGCATCAAGCTCCATGACCTGAGACCCAAAAGTTTGCAAACAAACTTACCAAAACTATTCACTGACGCCCGACGAGGACCACCACTCCAAATCTTCGGCCACGGGGTGCAAACATCAGGTACTCGAAGATGGGATGCAAATGATTTGATCTTTGGATTCCAATCTTGCAGAAGAAGATTGGGAGGAATTGACTCGTTCTGGAGTGAAAGCGACGCTTTGATGAGGCCAGCCAGGCCAGCAGTGGCCTCGGTATGACCAATGACCGTCTTAATAGATCCCACATACAAGACATCATCCTCAGTGGTGGCGTCGTCAAAGAAGGCCTTACTTATAGCCATTGCCTCCTGCGGATCTCCAGCTTGAGTACCCGTTCCATGAGCTTCAAAATAATGACACCGATGCTCCCGTTTCTTGGGATCCAAGCCTATACTGCGATATGTAGACTCGATCAGTGCCCTCTGTGCCTCGCCGTTTGGCATGGTAATTCCCATGGTGCGTCCGTCGCAATTGGCACCAGTGGCGCGGATCAGGCATTCAATCTGATCCCCATCGGCTACTGCATCACTCAATCGCTTTAGTACAACGGATGCAACTCCCTCCCCACGCGCATATCCATCTGCACTGGCGTCCCACATGCGGCACCGACCGGTGGCAGAAAGCATGCCTGTCTTCGAGTCGGCGATGTATGGAGTGGGAGAAAGGATTAGGTTGCTGCCAACTGCCACGGCCATGGAACAACTTTTGCTTCGCAAGGATTCAACCGCAAGGTGAACCGCCAGTAAGCTGGAAGAACAGCCTGTGTCAACAGAGAAGGAAGGTCCCTTCCAGTCGAAAAAATAAGACACACGGTTAGCCATTATAGCAGGGGAGTTCCCCGTCACCGTGTAGGGTGGTAATGCATCGACTTCTGCGTTCTGGATCTGGCTATAGTCTGTTCGGAGAAAGCCACAAAAGACACCGGTGCTTGAGCCTTGCAGTGCTTCCATACGAAGTCCACCTGTTTCGAGTGACTCATATACGGTCTCCAGAAGAAGTCGCTGTTGAGGATCTAGCGCTGCGGCTTCAGTGGGCGAAATTCGAAAGAAAGAAGCGTCAAAGGCCTGGATATCATCATCAAGGAAGTATGACTCCTTCACGTTCGTTGTTCCGTGATGAGTGCCATCAGGATGATAGATGGTATCCACGTTGAAACGAGATTCCGGCACTTTGGATGATACATCTCGCGGCTTTTGTAGCAGGTCCCATAAATGGCTGGGCGACGGCGACTTGGGAAAGCGACATCCCGTTCCCACTATGGCTATAGGCTCAAGAGATGACATCGCTGAAGTGGAAATTCGAGTTCCTGATTTCTCTTCGAAGGAATAAGGGCGCCACAGAGAAGCGATTATGTACTGCAGGCTACAACCATCCTTTTCAGATCCTCACTGTCCTTTGGCCAATGCCATAGTCGCATCTCATTAAGAGCGTTAGTCTATAACTTAGCTTTTTGCAATGCTTATATAAATTGCAATGCATGGTGATCTTCTGCGTGTCAGGATTGAGACAATCGCCTTATTGAAGTGGATCCCCGCCACCACGCATTGTACATGCAAGGAGATCAGCGCAGCCACCATGAAAGTCTCTTTTTGTTTTTGCATCTGCAAGGGCAGAAACCGACGCATCTTACTGCAGAATTGACCGAATCACTGTTACACACTCACGTGTACTGTATTTCTCGTGTTTACAAATTTAGGAGAAATAAAAATGCCGATCAATTAGTACATGAGGTTGTACAGGGTCTTGCCAGACGTCTTGGTTACCTCGGCGTCCACCGGAAGACTACAATGGACAATATTGCAGCAATGGTTTTTGTGGTGCAGGTCGGATCACTAGATTTTATCTTGTACTCTACATAGAGTAAAATCAATCTTATCTATCTCTCTTTGCCCCACGCTAAGTCGTCAAGCAGTTATGCTGCCCAGATTGTCACCTCAACAGCGCAAACAGCAATCGTCCACAGACCAAGGCCAACGCTGCGACGAAACACGTAACCTCCAGTGTGAGGATCGCTAGGATCAAATTGTATCATTTGATCAACTAGACTCGCGGCCCAGACTCCCATCCAAGCGATCCAAAGCCATGTTGACTGCAGTGGACGCAAAACCCATGGAATCATGACGCAGACGAGTACTGCCAGGGCAATGAGAAGGCTATGAATATGTTTGCCGGCCATGACGTAGCTCGAGTTAACTTTCATCGCGAGATCGTCTCGGATGTCCTGGTAGCTATATGCGGTGTTGAAGTACAGCGTCCACGTAAAGACAAGCGCACACAATGGCAAGCACTCGGACAGAAGATCTTGAAATGACTGTTGGCTTGTGTTGAAGATAGATGCCCTACCAAAGACCACTGGACATGATGCAGTCAATCCCAGGACGTACTGGGGGTAAATTCCCAGCTTCCGAGCGCCAGGTCGCTTGCAGTATGGATATATCAATGTCCCAATCGTTGGGGGAATCATAGACTTCCACCTATACTCAGGATTGTATCAGCCACGGGCCGCTGAAAAGCTTCTATCAAACGTATAAAGAACTCACACGTGCTGACCATCCATCATGAAGTGCAACATACATGTCGCAATGGCGGCTTGCAGCACCATCCAAGCCATGGCTTCCCCTGTGTATAGACGGCCAGCAGGAAGAGGTCGGTTTTTTGTCCGAGCAACCTTAGCATCAATATCTCGATCCACCCAATCATTCCAAACCATGCCAGCTCCAGAATAGATATAGGCAGCTAGGCAGCAAAAGGCCATGCGAACCAGGATGAACCGCAATTCGATATCATTACTTTCCTTGATCCTCAAAGAAGCAGAGAGTAACACCGACCACACTAGACTATAGTCAGAACCAGTGTTGTTCAGATAAACCAGGCGATCTAACTCACCACCAGCAAATAGCGCCAAACAAGAATTATATTGATCAAATCGAGAGATACGAATAAGATCGCGGCAAACCTGACCGGTTGATCTGCTTGAACGAACCGACTTGGTGTCCATTTCGATATGAGCGGATAGGCAATGTCCGAGTGTTAGAAGATGATATGGATATGGTCTGAATGTCGAGGGAACAAGGTCACCTTGGCCACAATAAGAGTATCCATCAGCTCAGTTGAACAGTTACTGTAACTAGGGGGAGGCATGCATATCAAAATTACAACATGATATCTCGTGGGGCTACCTTATGCGCAATGCATGGAAGGCAGGCCAAAGCTCAAGCCAGTGTTGATGTAGTGCAACATACTGTACAGTATGCATATCAGCTGAAGCCACAATCCATAGCAATGGAAATCCGACTCGAGCTATCAATATTCATGTTGTATGGACGCCGTCAGCGCTCCTTGCACACACTTTGCCTGCGCCTTGAAACTAGCCAACAATAGCTGATTGACCCGGAGAATGTCCGAGAAAACAGAACGAAATACGTCATGCAAGTGCATTGTCAGCCGCAGGAAGAATAAGAGTGGTGTAGTACACGTTAGCAAATAAGTGCATATTCGATCATACTCGTACATAGTGGGATGACTAGTGAACTCTCTTTCAACGAGTTCCCACTCGTCCATAATTGTACAGGCGATCAGGGGTAGAGCTGTGCATTTGGGTGGGTACCCAATGGGTTTCCATAGGTAGTGTGGAATGTAAAGCGATACTTCAGTGTTCATGTTAATGAGGGGAGTTGGTTGTGTATTGTGTTGGATGTGTTGTCTAAGATACAAGTAGACTGAGAAGTCAAGTATATGTGTATGCACGTAATCCCAGCCTCATAATTATCCAGCAACCGGGACATTTCAACAGGAAAACCCATGGGAGCTTGTCATTTGGCTAATGGCGCTATTTTGCTACCCATGGGTACCAGTTTGCACACGACTAGTCAGGGGCGTGTGTGAATTGTGGCATACCCGTGGGTTTCACGAAGACTCCCTACCGCAGGCCCCATTTTGTGCTTGGGTGTAGCACTCTGCTAACCTAATCCTGCGGGTAAAGAGCGTATAGATCCCGCTGAACACAAAGCTAGATTCGAGGGCCGGATAGTTGAGCAGTTCAACATAGCAACACTCTACAATGTATATCAAATACTTTGTGGTGCGGGTAGAACCTACGCGGCCCGCGGCGGGTTGGTATGGCGCAGTCTAATTATAGTAGACTCTTTGTGAAGAACATCCAGGATTGTCTCTTTCTCATTCACAAGATAATAAGTTTGACATGGAATTAGATATAATTTCAGAATTGGCAACACGCATCGCTATGATTATTCGATACGAAGCATTTCGTACCCAAAAGGCGGAAGTGATCAGCTGTCATATATCATCCGTGAACGATGGATCCTTAAACATTGCGATTACAAGATCCTGATGTCCGACGACTTTTAAGATAGATATCTGTAGAAGGTTTAGGGTGACACGTCTAACGCATTTCTGTCATATTCTCTGCTCACGGAGAAATCTTGGTGATTGCATCAGCACATACACGTTCATTCCTCTGGCATATTTCAAGGTGGCGGTTTCTCTGTCAATCACAGCTCGATCTCTGCATCACGGCGTCGAATAGAAATAGAAGCCATGGGATTCGCCGGTGTCAAGGATCCTATCATCAGAGGTGGCGGCGGCGCTTCATCCACCAGCTTCAAATCATACTTCATTATGATATGGCATAGAGCGACCTTAGCTTCTGCGGCCGCAAAGAATCGCCCGGGGCAAGCATGTATACCATGACCAAATCCGATGTGGTCAGCATGTGTGGCGACGAAATGAGCTGCATGATCAGGTTCAGAGGACTGGCGCCGACGTAAGAAACGGTAGGGGTCGAATTCGTCGGGATTATGATAAATATCTGGATTCCAGTGGTTGTCTGACGCGACCATAACTAGATCGCCTTTTTGAATGGTCATCCCGTCGGATAGCATGACTGTTTGATCGGCGTATCGACGCATATTCACTGGTCATTGGGCTTGTATGAGACAGGGTGCCATGACCCGAAGACGGACTGGGGTAGTTCTTACCTAGGCCTGTTGGCTTCAGTCGCTGGCTTTCTTTCATCACGCTGTCCATGAGCTTCAGATGATAAACCGTGGCCTTGTGCCACGAATACTGCTGCTTGACTTGGATGATCTCCTGGCGCAGGGCTGCTATCAAGCCTGGTCGGGAGCAAATATCGAAAATGAGCTGGGTGAGAAAGTCCGAAGAGTTATGCATGGCAGATAGTGCAATCGTGAGTTGCATGACTGCAGGGTCATATGTCTGTCCTTCAACGCATTGCTCAGCCCACTCGATGGTATCGTGGTACGTCGGCGGTGCCTGTCCCACTTTAAGGCAATTTTCTTTGACTTCGCGGCGCTTCCCAACTATCGGATTGACAATATCCCGAGCCCTGGCAATTTCAGAGCGCAACGTCCGACAGGCTGGCAAGAACCACGCGGCAAAGGGTCGCAGAGGACTGGGCCACACACGAAGAGCTCTCACCGCGCCAAAAGCCAAGCCGGTAATCTCCATCGTCAGTTTTAACCAAGCAGGGTCGCGACAAAAGTTCTCCCCAAGGAATACTCTACCTGACTGCTGGGCAATGATTGCTAGCACTTTAGGCTTCAAGTTGATATCATGCCAATCTAGAAGGACGTTCATGAGAACACGCTGCCCATGTTGTTAAGAGAGAGTGAAATATTTGGTGTGATACTAACCTCGACAATTTCCCCAGTTTTTTCCCAGCGCGTCGCTCGCCTCTTCAGATAATGGCTCAATCAGATTGGCTGCGAAAACATCACATGAGAGAAACTCTTTATACTGGGAATGGTCATGTCAACTCTTACCCAAGCTGTGAGTGAGCTTCTGTCCAATCACGTAGCGAAAGATCTTCTGTCCCAGATGATCCAGTTGAAACACATCAAGACCGGCGACGTTCGGGAGCATTGTCTGTCAAAAGTAAACGTCAATGGGGCTCATATAGGCAGTCTGGAATACCGACTTGGTCCCGGTAGGCGTGGAAATTCAGTCTTTTATCGTTGCGTATCTCGTGGCCATATTTTGGCGAAAGAATCAGCTCCACGCCGTTTTCTGTGATTGAGTAGAAGCCATTCGGGGACTGAGTATGCATTTAGCAGGGACAATGACGGTGATTCGATATTATGCTCACCTCTTTAAACCCGGAGCGTATTATATCTTTGGCGTTGGTGTAATATCGCTTTTTTGCATTGGTGTAAAATATCTCCCCTCTCTTCCGGTCGTTCATCAGGTGTAATTTTCTCTTGAATGGTAAGTTAGAAATCAGAGCAAGGGCTATGAAGAGGGCTATGACGCCGCTGGTGAGGGTCAAAGTGAACCAAGTCATCGTGAAATGCAAAGCGAATTGACAAAATGTACCCGATCCGAATACTGCTTTCAATAGAAGTTTCAACGCGAATGCAAGCTGCTGTTCATCACTTATTGCGTTCTGTCGCATGGGGAAAACATTGCTTTTTTTGTTCTCCTTCCAATTGAGTGCTCCTCCTCCATTCATGCAAGGGGTTTGAAGATCCAGCATCATCATTGATTGCTGCTTCGGGGGCGAAGAAATCCAGCCTTTGAGAGGTAATTATGTACGCCACAATCATTCATGTTATATTTGGCCATTCAGCCCTGTATGTATGAAGGTTTTCTCCAAAAACGACAATTCTGTGATCAATGTCAACGACAATGGGTGCCATTGAGAACCGAGTAGGTGCTATATTATCCTGATACATGGAATACAGTGCTGATAAGTATAGGTTTTCATCGTCACCGGAGCATCGTCCGGCATTGGTCTGGCTACAGTTGAGGCCGCCATTCGCGAAGGTGCCAAAGTTCTAGGGGTCGATATTGCACCTCTACCTGAAAGACTGCAGCTGGGAGATCAGCTCCAGTTCCTCCAGCAGGATTTGACCGACCCCATTGCAGCAAAGGCTATAGTGGAACGATGTCAGTCAAGCTTTGGGGTCCGGATTGACGCTCTGTTGAATATCGCGGGAGTTATCGATCATTTTGGCAGTGTCGATACGGTCACAGACTCGGACTTGGATCGGTGTATGGCGATCAATGTCACAGCGCCCATCCGTCTGATGAGAGAAATCGTTCCTATAATGAAACAGCAGAAATCCGGCGTCATTGTCAACTTATCGAGTAGGGCGGGAATGAGTGGAGCTGCTGGTGGGCTTGCTTACACAGCCAGTGAGCCTTTCTTCCCTTTACGTAGTACTTCGTGTCCGAGTGTTAATTAACCATTGGCCTTTTTTACAGGCAAACACGCAATTATTGGAGTGACAAAAAATGTGGCATGGAGATTCAAAAAAGACAACATCCGGTGCAATGTGGTATGTCCAGGAGGTAAGCTGACATGCGCTTTGCTTCAAAGGGTTTTTCTTAAAATACTAACCGACCAGGCGTTGCTACTGGGATTTTGAACAGCGTGGACCAGAGCAAATTTGATCAAGAAGCCTTTATGACCATTCAACCGCTAACGAGGACCGTGATATCGAATGGACCCCAAGACGCAACAATCATGATACCAGAGGACATCGCCCATACTATCATTCACCTATGCTCTGACTCCAGCTCCAGAATTAGCGGTGCGGTCATACCGATTGATGACGCTTGGTCTACGATCTAAGCTTTTCGTCGATATTTTCCGAGGAACGGCATCTAGACAAGGGACTTAGTTCATTGATTGATCGAATCCTTCAAATGGCATTGACAATGGAGAATAGCCAGGTGCTCATTGTAAGGTAATCAGTGATAGGTATCAGGTACAGAAAAAAAGTTACACTTGTAGATGCGAATATGTTCCCAAGTCTCCACATATTTCAGATCGACGATCATATTTGTAATGGAGAATATCTCCCAGTAACTCCTTCGCTTCTCATCTAGATTGGTGTCTGGCACATGGAGTCGTGTGATTTCTTCTCCTTCATCTCTAGGAAATCCAAAAGCTCATTCATTCCATCCGCGTCACCGCTGCTTCCCAGGCGTTCCATAACCTCTCGGGCTTCTTTGCCAAATTCTAAGAGCCGTTTCTTGCAGTACGCAAGACTTCCAGAAGACTGCAAAAGATCAATTGCGTATTTTTTCACAGCAATATCTTCTGTCTTCTGCTTCAACACTCCCATCAATTGCAAGCTCTTGTCCGAGTGACGGATCCCATGGATCATTGGAAAAGAAAACTTCCCCTCCGTCAAGTCCTCCCCGAAGCCTTTGTTCTGGGTGTAGTCGCCGCATTCGAGATTTTGGTAATCGTCTCGAATCTGGAACATCATAGCGAGTAGGTCGACTAATGGCACGTAGTCTCTACAACATCACCGCGTTAGACACATGGTTAACAAGCTCACCTGGAAACATACTTTTCACTCTCACTTGCTATTTGCATGAGTTTGATCCCTAAACGAAACAACCCTCCTGTCTTGTTTGTGACCATGGCCAGATAATCTTTCTCGGTTGGACAGGTCAGGGAATCTCGCCAGTACAAGTCCATTCCCTGGCCGTGATGCAGTCTTAAAAGTTCCTCGGTAAAGATTTTCATCGCCATTGGATCACAAAGCTTATGCAACTCATGCTGGGCCAGAAAGTACGCATTATTGGCTGAATTGATCGTTTGTGCAATTCCAAAGATGCTGTGCGCCACAGGGAGGCCTCGGCGCAGAATGGACGAGTCTTGGATATCGTCAATGCTATACCATGTTTAATGAGCAGCCCACGCATTTATAGTCGTGCAAAACTCACAGAAGCGATGCAGTGTGCAGCAGCTCCACGACTCTCTGGATCAAGCTCAGCTTCTCGGATGGGACTTTCAGCCATTGGTTGAAAACTTCGATCAATTGTCCCCTAATACCCTTTCCCGGGAAGTCCAGAAGATAGTCCATAGGCGCTGAGATGATCTATATAGGTCAATCAGATTAATCTTAAACTCTTCCAGATGTCATCAATAACAACTGACCCCATTGCTAAGTTCACTATCCAATTGAATAGGAGGAGTGCCTCCATCGAGGTTGGGCTCACTTTTCTTCTGATTGATGATGGGCTCGTTCGTCATGATGCTTGATTAGAGTCAAGTAACCTTCAACAGATCAATTCAGGGCTATCGTTAGCCACAGGCAAATCTTTTAATACCAGAAGATGAACAGTCCTGCACCGCACGCCTGCCCTTCATATCCAGAAAGTTTATGTTCATGCACTTCTAGGATTGTCTTGTTCCTCACGTCTTTGGCGTAAGTATTTGGGACTACCATGTTATTTCTTTTTTTGGATGCTCCTTGCGTCTATGGTTTCTTGGTCTGCATGATCGCACCTACTATGCATGTAAAGACCATCCTTACCACTCTCCCCCAGCTGACCAGCCGAAGAAGTGGAAAGCTTTTATTCAACGGGCTCGCAACTGTTATCGTCATCCATACGATCAATATCATTCGACAATGGACGCTTTGGACTTTACAAAGGCGCCAGCTACATTCCGAGAGGTCCAATGGGTCTCTAATATCTTTCTCCTTGGAATGGCTGGTGGTTGGCTTCTTTGCTACGGTGCAACAATTCGGACTGCCCTACGTGATAGAGTGTGCTGGTTCCCTTTGGTACCTCTCTCCTGTAATCTGGCGTGGGAGGGTGTCTTCGTCTTTCTCTATCCTCCGCCCCGATTTCCAATCGTGACGGCTTGGTTTTCGGTTAATCTACTCGTCGTCTACGTGACCCTTCGTTTTGGTCCCTCGCCCAGTGGAAATTCACCCTTGAGAAGATCCCATCACCTTGTGATATTCATCTTGTGGGTCGCCCTCTGGGCAGTGGGCCACGCTGCATTTGCAACACTAGTTCACCCTCTTGCAGCCTTTTATTATGGGGGTCTGGTCTGTCTCTTCATGACAAGTGCGACGGCGCTATGTCAGCTTCTCGATCGAGGTTACACCCAGGGTGCCTCCTACACAATATTGTGAGCAGTCTCATAGAATCTAGCGCAAACCAAGAGTTAACATCGACTTCTTAGGCTCTCGCGACTTGCAGGAACAGCCTGTGCTTTTGCAGGCTTGTTTCTCAGAGCCCACTATTGGCCTGAGCTTTGGTCATGGGTGAATAACCCGCTTATTTACTGGGCCGTGGCTGCAGTCGGTGTTCTAGACACGTCTTATGGTCTTGCCTTCTATTCAATACGACAGGCCGAGTCTCGTGCGTCGAAGGCAAGTAACCCATCCAAGCGCGCCTGATGCAAGGGCGAAGTGGCGATGAATGATTGCTTTTGGTATCACCTACTAGCTTCATATTTGCCCACTCTATGTATCGACTCGCTCTCTCGTGACACATCTTGATTTGGACTTCGGGTAGACCGCAAGCGTGATCCTCAATCTACGGGTGGACGATGGTCCTGCAACAATAGGAACCTAGCAGCGAAGATCGAATATTCCCGACCTCGTTTGATCATCTTAAACACGATGAAGAAAAAAGAAAAAAAAATTACTAGCGGCTTCTTTTATAGGAACAAAATTTTTATCGGGAATAAGCAAGACTTGATCCTGAGTATGAATAGACTGCGGCAAATCCTCCTCTACCTACCCGCACGGTGCGGGCCGCACCGCTAAACGAGGGTTGTGATCAAACTACTTTGATACTCGAGAAGTTTAGAGAGAATCACACAATAATACATACTCTCCTTTAACCCGTCTTACACTGTTTGACTAACAAGCTTTACGTGCTCGCTTTTCTTTTCTTCTTTTCTTCTTTTCTTCTTTTCTTCTTTTCTTCTTTTCTTTTTTTGGCTAGTGTTTCGCCGATCTTAGCGCCAAATTGGTATGCACTCTATTTACTCGCAGGAAGAAAGGATTACTGTATCACAATGCACAGCTTTTGTTAAAGTAGATCTTGGCACTGGGTGGACCAGCGCTGTGCGGCACGTCCCCATCTCCCTTGCAGTGATCTAGGGAATATCAGATCTTTTCCGAGAAGATGTTGCCTCTGCCTTTGCTTTACGATCTTACTGCAGAACACGCCTGCTCACTTTGCGACCTCCCACCAGGCTCTCCACCAGGCTCTCTTAGCCTTGAAGTTAAACAGTCTACGACATATCCTTTCCGTTGAAATTTTTAGCTGTTTGAGCATATGTTCAGTTCTGAGTCAGTATCTATTACATTTCTTCGCGATGGAGTCTAAGCAGTTCCGAGTCATTATCGTGGGAGGCTCTGTCGCAGGTCTCACGCTTGCGCACGCCCTCAGTCGCGTGGGAATTGATTATGTGATTCTTGAAAAGAGAAGCTCCATCGCACCTCAGGAGGGGGCTTCGGTTGGGATTCTACCTCACGGGGGGCGTATTTTAGCCCAACTTGGTCTGTTTGACCAGGTCGAGGACTTGGTTGAACCTTTGCACACGGCGCATTTGCGCTATCCCGATGGCTTCGAACACACGAATCACTCCCCTGCTTTGATTCATGAGCGGTAAGATGACAACGCTCTCGCGGAAGTTGACAGGTAGTTGATACGCGCCGTGCTAGATTCGGGCTTCCTCTCGCCTTCTTACAGCGCCGAGGCCTTCTAGATATACTCTACAAATCTCTGTCAAACCACGAGAATGTGCTCGTGGACCATTCGGTGAGCCAGATAGAGCACTGTGGCTCGAGTCGCATTGGTGTTCGTACTGAGAACGGGAAATTCTTTGAAGGAGATCTAGTTGTTGGTGCCGATGGCGTTCATAGTCGAGTTCGCCGTGAGATGTGGCGATTGACCGACCAACCGATTTCTCAAACGGACAGGGATGGTGAGCTGAGAGTACCCAACTATGAAATCCATTCAGCTGACACTATTTCAGGAATGACTGTTGAATACGCCTGTGTATTCGGAATCTCGAACGCAGTCCCGGGTCTACGGCCCGGGGAGCAGGTGACCTCTTTCAACGAGGGACGATCATTCCTGGTCTTTCCCGGAGTGGATGAAAGAGCTTTCTGGTTTCTTCTTTACAAGCTCGATCGGGTCTTTCCATATCATCGTGCGCCGCGGTTCAGCAACGCGGATGCAGAGCGTGTCTGTAGCCTTTTTTCCGAGGATATCATCTGGCGAACACTCAAGTTCAAAGACCTATGGGAACGCCGTGAAACCTTTTCCGTGACAGGATTGGAAGAGCATGTCTTCCAGACGTGGCACTCTGGTAGAGTTGTGTGTATCGGTGACAGTATGCATAAGGTACATCTTCTTTGGAGTCCTTGTGGTCTCGTTCACTATGCTGATACCTCTCGGTCCTCCAGTTAGCACCAAATACAGGGCAAGGAGCCAATTGCGCTATTGAGGATGCTGCAGTGCTTGTCAATCACCTGGCTAAGGCGTTGGACCAGCACAAAGAAAAAGCCACCCTATCCAATGCAGAGATAAATTCCATTCTGCAGCAATTCACAGCGGACCGTCTGCCGCGAATCAAACAGGTATACAAAATCGCCCGTTTAGTCGTGCGAATGCACGCCCGTCATAATCTTTTCCTTCAACTCATGGGTCGTTTTTATGTGCCATACTCTGGAGATGTGGCTGCCAACAAAGCATCAAAGGCAATTGCTCATGCACCTTACCTTGAATTTTTACCACTACCGACATCTATGGCACCCGGATGGACAAAGTTCAGACGAAGCTCAATGTTATCCATCTCTAGACTCAGTTCCTGCTTTACAGCCCTCGCCACGATGGCGTTTTCTGTGTGGATTATGTATAAGATAGTTAGTGTTATTGTTTCACCTTAACCTGCCATACAGCAAAGCGCACATCGCGTACGATCTACAAATGCAAAAGGCCTTCCTCAATCACTCACTTTCCGCCATTTCATCTTCGTACGATATTATTGCAAAAAGAATCATGCACACAGTAGATGTGAGACATCATGCATGGATGTGAAAAATAATGCACGGATGCAGGACTAATATGCGTTAACCGATTCCCTATAATTGCTTTTCTACAATGCCCAAAAAAA
>Ga0102593_1000219_pt1 | contig 136680 bp, 93 predicted proteins | sample AraplaCol_mMS_r2_2_FD_76862 | JGI IMG/M metagenome (GOLD analysis project Ga0102593, IMG submission 76862) | Arabidopsis root microbial communities from North Carolina, USA - plate scrape MF_Col_mMS_r2 (SPADES assembly) (version 2) | ecosystem: Host-associated > Plants > Roots > Endosphere...
AGTTTTAAATTGGCGCAGGGAATTATTACAGCAAATTTACGTAACTTAATATACACACATCGCTTCATAAATCCTGCTTTTCCATGAAGCAAATTTTTCTTTTTTGGCTGCTTGTTTTATTGATCCCGGCCTTACTCTCTGCACAAAAAGTGATCGTCATAAAGATCGACGGCAGCATTAACCCGGTATCTGCCGATCACATTCACAACGGCATAAAAAAGGCGTCCCAGGAAAAAGCTGAATGCCTGGTGATCTTGTTGAACACGCCCGGCGGTTTGCTGAAATCCACCCGGGTCATTGTCAGCGATATGCTGGAATCTCCGGTGCCTGTAGTCGTATATGTAGCCCCGGGCGGCGCCCACGCGGGCTCTGCTGGCGTTTTTATCACCATGGCCGCCCATATAGCCGCCATGGCGCCCGGCACAAATATCGGGGCAGCACACCCCGTGGATCTACAGGGCAAAATGGACTCCGTAATGAGCGAGAAAGCCACCAATGATGCGGCTGCATTTATCCGCTCTATTGCGGAGAAACGCCAGCGTAATTTCCAGTGGGCCGAGGATGCCGTTCGCCGCAGCCTGGCCATCACAGAAAAAGAAGCTGTAGAGAAACATGTGGTAGATCTCATTGCGGCTAATACTGCAGACCTGCTGCGCGATATCGATGGTAAAAATATTCCCGTTTCCGGTGGCGTCACTGTTCTCCATACGGCCAAAGCCCAGGTGGAAACCGTGGAAATGACTGCCCTGGAGAAGATACTGGACCTGCTGGTTGATCCGAATGTGGCTTATCTCCTGTTACTGCTTGGCATGTACGGGATCCTGTTTGAACTTTATAATCCCGGCGCCATTCTGCCGGGCATCGTAGGTGTGATCAGCCTGATCCTCGCATTTTATTCCATGCATACGCTGCCGATAAATTATGCCGGCCTGGCCCTGATCATCTTCGCAATCATCCTGTTTCTCCTGGAGATCAAGATTGTCAGCCACGGCATCCTGGCCATTGGCGGAGTGGCTTCACTCCTGTTGGGATCACTGATGCTGATCCGGTCAGATGCGGCGCTGGAATCTGTCAGGATCTCCCGTAGTGTGATCATCGCTGCTGTGGCTGTATCATCGCTCTTTTTCCTGCTTGTGCTGGGCCTGGGGATAAGAGCGCTGCGCGCCAGGCCTGTAACCGGCGCTGAAGCTATGGCCGGCGAGATTGGCGAATCTCTCGAGGCCCTGGAACCTGGTGGTACTGTGCGTGTGCATGGTGAGATCTGGCGGGCAATATCTACCGGCGCCGCCATCGCCCGCGGCGAAAAGATACGTGTGGTGAGTATTCGTGACCTTACCCTGCTGGTGGAACCATTTTAAGTTTTTTAACCGACAGCAGGCCTCAAACTTCAAACCTTAAACCTTCAAATAAATATGGAAACATTTTCTGTTTGGCTGGTCGTTATCATAGTTTTTGCCGTCATCATCCTGGCCAATGCCATCCGCATTTTACGTGAATACGAACGTGCTGTAGTATTCCGGCTGGGCCGTTTGTTGGGCGGCGGCGTAAAAGGTCCAGGTTTAATTCTGCTGATCCCCATGATCGATAAAATGGTGCGGGTAAGCCTGCGTACGGTCGTGATGGATGTACCGCCCCAGGATATCATTACACAGGATAATGTGTCCATCAAAGTGAATGCTGTCGTGTATTTCCGGGTCATCCAGCCCAACAAGGCTGTGGTGGAAGTGGAAAATTATCTCATGGCTACTTCCCAGCTTTCACAAACCACACTGCGCAGTGTACTTGGACAATCAGAGCTGGATGATCTCCTGTCTCAGCGGGAAAAGATCAACCAGAAGCTGCAGCAGATCATTGATGCCCACACGGAACCCTGGGGCGTTAAAGTATCCAATGTTGAGGTAAAACAGATAGACCTGCCCCAGGAAATGCAGCGCGCCATGGCGAAACAGGCTGAGGCCGAACGGGAGCGCCGCTCCAAAGTGATTGCTGCGGAAGGCGAATTCCAGGCCTCTCAACGTTTGGCGGATGCTGCCAAGATATTAGGTGAACAGCCCAGCGCCCTTACGCTGCGTTACCTGCAGACCCTGCGCGAAATAGCGACAGAGAACAATTCTACCACCATTTTCCCGGTGCCGGTCGATCTGCTGAGGCCCTTCCTGGCCCAACAGCTGAAAGGAATGGAATAAGGTTCAGAATCGCCACCTGATCCCTGCATTGGCGCCCAGTCCGCCAATGTTGATGTAGGATTTCAGCTCATTGGCCGGCTTGTTATCGTCCTTATAACGGGTTTGAGCGCCTTCACGGCTTATCGCTGTATTGGAGCCGGCGTCCAGCGTTGTTACGTAATCGGTATACCGCTCAGCGGTTGACAGATCATTCAAACCCCGCTGCTGCGTACTGATCACCGCGCCGCTGCTGGTATTCACTACCCGCGTGGTTTCCTCATACCGGGTCACTTCTTTCTTCTTACTTTTTGCCGGTACGTTGCGGTACTCTGTCTCCAGGAATACATCAAAGCGCTGACCCACCGGCATGGTCAGGCCAAGTGCACCCTGGAAGCCTAGCGTAATGTTTGGATGTACTTCCTCCTCCCGGTGAATGTCCGTCTGGGCTACCACCGTGGCAGATACCGGTGTATTGGTGCTGGCGTCTGTTTTAATATGCAGACGGCCATAAAAAGGTACCACCATACCGAAACGCACATACGGGTTTAGCTTCTCAAAGCCTGGGCTCATCACTACGCCGGGCGCAAAATCGAAGGCCCTGGCATAGCCCTTAGAAGCAATGCTGCCCACTACCTGGTTGCTGCCCTCTATGGTCGTCAGCTGCTGTGTCATCAGGTTCTCTTTGCTGTGATAATAATTCAGGGTTCCTTCCAGGGCGATGAAACGGTTAATGTTCCAGCCAAAGCTGAGGCCTCCGCGGGCGCCTTCCCCGTAAGAGCCGGTCAATACCCTGTCTGATACCGTAGTGGTCTGGCCATTGGCAGGATTGTACGTGCTCCGCACATCATGCGGCGGATACGGTCCTACATCCGGGAACTGTCCGGGAAAAACACTGAAGAAATAGCCTCCTCCTGCTTTTAGATAAAATTTGGATGAAGAAGTTGGTGATCCTGGGTTAGCTGTTGTGCTTTGGGCTAATAAGGGTTGCAAACCGGTCAGTAATAACATGACCGCGATAAGCATGGTAATGCGATTCATATAAGCATTGTTTTGGTTAACGGATACGGTCGTACTGGAAGTTAACGATAAACTGTTGCAAAATCAAAAATTAAATGATATTTTGTCTACCAGAGTAGTAGACTAACTTCCGTAAACATGAAAACTGGTACCAAGCATCTCTGCAGTTCTTTAATGGCACTGCTGATAATGATCTGCTGTATCTGGCAGGTCGCAGGACAAACGGCTAACAGTAACAAACGAACGAACATCATCTTCATCATAGCAGACGATCTGGGCTATGGCAATCTCTCCTCTTACAATCCTGGCAGTCGCATACGCACACCATTCATTGATAACCTGGCCCGCCAGGGAACACGGTTCACCCGTTTCTATGCGGGCAGCCCGGTATGTGCTCCTTCCCGCTGTGCACTGATGACCGGCTATCACATGGGTCATGCGTATATAAGAGGTAATGCAGACCAGCATCTGCGGCCGGAAGATACTACCCTGGCCCAGCGGCTGCAGGCCAGAGGATATGTGACCGGCATGTTCGGTAAATGGGGATTGGGAGAAGAGAACGACAGCGGAGCGCCACAATTCAAAGGTTTTGATTATTTCTTCGGGTACCTGAACCAACGGCATGCGCATCATTATTTTACCGATCATCTCTTTGAGCTGAAAGATAAACAGCTCAGGCAGGTACAAACAGATTCGCAATACAGCCATGACCTGATCATGGATCATGCGCTTGCCTTTGTACGTGAGCACAAAGAGGAACCTTTCTTCTTATACCTTCCCGTTACCATCCCTCATGCTGAGCTGCTGCTGCCGCAAAAATACATGCAGCCTTTCCTGAACCCGGATGGCAGCAGTAAGCTGGGACCTGAGACACCCTTTGTTCAGAAAGCCAAAACCAGCTATCACAGCCAGGCGCAGCCACATGCAGCCTTCGCCGCTATGGTTACCAAGCTCGATGCAGATGTTGGCCGGCTGATGCAATTACTGAAAGAACTGGGTTTGGACGATAATACCTACGTTTTCTTCACCAGCGATAACGGACCGCATAAAGAAGGCGGCGCCGATCCGGAATTCTTGACAGCAACGGGCCGCTCCGTGGTATTAAACGTGATTTGTACGAAGGCGGTATTCGTGTGCCCATGATCGTAAAAGCGCCGGGCAAAGTGCCTGCCGGCCGCACCAGCAGCCAGGTATGGGCCTTCTGGGATGTACTGCCTACCGTTTGTGATCTTACCGGCGCATCTGCTCCTGACAACATCGATGGTTACTCTTTTCTACCTGCCATCCAGGGCAAAAAGCAGCAGCAACAGCACGATCATCTGTTCTGGCAATTCAATGAAGGTCAGCTTAAACAGGCTGTGCTGCAGGGCGACTGGAAACTGGTACGCTTTAAAAAGAAAGGCACGCCTGAAGTATTGGAGTTATACAACATCAGTAAAGACATTGGCGAGCAAAACAACCTCGCCGCCCAATATCCTGAGAAGGTGAAAGCTTTACAACCTTTATTACAACAATCTGTATCTCCCGCCGCGAATGCTGCTTTCGACTGGTCGGATCTTCAATAAAAGAAGAAGCTGCAAGCATGAATGCGGATAATCTATCCGCATTCATGACTTGCAGCTGTTAGCTTGTAGCTTTTTAAAATGCTTCCGCGAGTGACAAATAAAGCCCGGACTGACGTTTTTCCCCCGGCCGCTGTTCTCCCCAGCCATAATCTACACGGATGGTCAGCTTCGCATTTTCATCATAGAACCAGCGGGCGCCCACACCATAGTTGGGCTTGAATCCGGTGCCCAGGAAATCACTGTTGCGGAATACTGAGCCCGTACCACCAAAAGCCGCCAGCGCGAACTTCGGCTGCATATGTACAAACCAGATATTGATCGGGATCTTTGGATCAAGGAAATAACGGTATTCTGCCTGGAAGGCAAGGTAATTTTGATCGCGGTAACGGCCGGTGTAATATCCCCTCATCAGCAGGTCATTACCCATTTCGGGCAGCAGGTAGAAAGGCAGGGTATTGCCTTGCAGTGAATTGAAATAGGCATTTACTCCGATAGTACTTTTACGGGATAAGGGGAAGAAATGTTTGCTTTGCGCTTCTATTTTCCAAAGTGTCTGGCTGCTTAGAAACCCAGGGGCATAAGACACATTAAGGCGCACCCAGCTACCACGTGTGGTATAGTTCTGGTTATCGCGGTTATCGAATATACCGGTTGCCCCGATAAAAGTAACATGCCCGCCATCCTTGTTGATCAGCTGCATATGCGGATAAACGCCTCTACTGTCGCCGGCACTGTAATCATCGTGCTGGTACAGGAACGTAAGCCCCGCATAGAAATTACCGGTAATGCGCTTCTCCCCTTCCAGCTGCACTTTGTAGCGCTGGTTGTTCAGCAGCGACTGGTTTACTTTACGGGTGGTATCGCCTATTCCATAGAAATACAACGGGAAATCATGGTAACGCAGGTTACTCTTGAAGTGCCAGGCATTACCCCTTGTCCAGAAATCCGTTTTCAGGTCTATCTTCCACTGTTTCTCGGTAGTGACGGCCGGTATCAGATTAATAGTGGAGTTTCTCGTCAGCGGATCAGGATTTCGCTTGTCCAGGTAAAAGGAATATAATATAGCCGCCCCTACTTCAAGCCCTTTCTCCTGGGAGTAGGCCATGGCAGGCAGCGCAAAAAAACTCGGCTTGTGTATGGTGGTATCGCTGCGTACGGTAGTAGTATCCGTTTGCGCATGCTGCGCCTTCAGCATGCCGGCGCAGAGCAGCAGTAAGATGGTGGCGTATGTCCTGTTTTGCATTCAATGTGTTTACTTCCTGTCAGCATGGCCCAGACTTTTACCCGGGTTTACTTTATCACGTACCATTTGCTTCAGTTCCTTAATTTCCGGGAAATGTCCGAACTCCTTACGGTCCAGCAGCTTCTCATCTTCAATGTAAATGATAAAGCTGCCTGCCACTTCGCTGGGCCGGAGGGTAACACCGCCCAGGTCATCAGCGAAGGTTGTTAGCAATTCCTGTGCCATCCAGGCAGAGCGAAGCAGCCATCCGCATTTTGGACAATATTCTATTGTAATGATCGGCTTCATAGTTCAAAAGTAGCTAATAATGAATTATTTTTTATTTTTCCCGAAAGCTTCCAGCACCTGCCGGGATAAAAGTATACTGATGAACGTTAGTACCGCTCCCGCCAGGAAAGGTGCACCCGGAAAATGCACCGGGGCGCCGGGTTTGGTGAACCAGGCAAACAGGTTGGTCATTACCGGCGGACCTATAATGGAGGTGACGCTGATCAGGCTTGTAAGTGCGCCCTGCAGCTCTCCCTGTTCGGTAGGCGGCACCTGGCTGGAAATAACGCCCTGCAGTGCAGGCCCGCATATTCCGCCCATACAGTAGGGCACCAGGAAAACGAACATCATCCAGCCTTTATCCGCAAAGGCAAACAGTATCAAACCGAAAGTGTAAAACAGCAGGCCGGTGTAAATAGACCATTTCTGTCCCAGCTTGGGAATGGTAATCCTGATCAGCAGTCCCTGTACAAGGGCGACAAGTAATCCAACAAATCCCAGCGAGTAGCCCACCCAGGTTTCATTCCAGTTGAATTTCAGCATGGTGAAATAACTCCAGGTAGATTGTACGGAATGGGCGGCGATATAGATCAGCACCAGTGAAGCGATCAAACCGGTCACCACCGGATACCGCCACAGGTGCATCAGTGATCCCAGCGGATTGGCTCTTTTCCAGTCAAAGGCGCGGCGGTTCTCCGGCAGCAATGACTCAGGCAGTATAAAGTAGCCATACAATACATTTATAAAGGTAAGGGCAGCTGCGGCCAGGAAAGGCGCCCGCGGTCCCCAGTGGCTGAACAAGCCGCCTATCACAGGCCCGATAATAAAGCCCAAACCGAATGCAGCGCCCACCAGTCCGAAGTTCTGCGCCCTTTTCTCAGGCTCGCTCACATCGGCAATATAGGCAGTGGCAGTGGTCATACTGGCGCCGGTGGCCCCGGCGATCACGCGGCCAACGAACAGCCATGCTATGGTAGGCGCAAATGCCAGGAACAGGTAGTCTATTCCAAAGCCCAGCAATGCTAAAAGCAACACCGGCCGCCGGCCGTACCTGTCGCTCAGGCCTCCTACTATCGGTGAACAGAAAAATTGTGTAACGGCAAAAGCAAATAATAACCAGCCTCCGTATTGGGAAGCTTCACTCAATCCCCCTCCGGTAAGATGCTCGATCAGCTTCGGCATTACCGGGATGATAATACCGAAACCAATAACATCGATCAGTATGGTAACGAAAATAAAACTCAGCGCGGCACTCCGCTTAACAGTCATGATACGGGTAAATTTGGGCGCAAGTTATTTAATTAATAATGAATAATAAGCCCGGCGAGATACAATTGCTATGATTATTAATCATTAATTGTCAATTATTAATTAACTTAAATGAAACGTTTTGTATGTTTCGCAGCCCCTTCCCCATTATATATGTAAAGGATATAACAGCCTGCGTGGAGTTCTACTGCCAGGTCCTGGGATTTGAACATATCCGTCAGTGGCCGGCAAAGCCGGAAAGCCCCTCTTATGTATACCTGAAGCTGGGAGAAGCCGGGCTGGGGCTCACCCGATATGATGTGGCCGAGGAACACGTGGAAAAGAACATCCTTCTCAACGCCAATAAACAATTTGAACTATGCCTGTACACTGATAATGTAGACCTCGTGTGTGAAAGACTGGAGCTGCAGGGCGCCCACATGCAGGTACCGCCAGCCACCAAACCCTGGGGGCAACGGGTGGCCTATTTTGAAGATCCCGAAGGAAACGTCATCCATATTACCGGTAAAGTTCCCGAAACACAAGCCTCTGCTCCTGCAAACGATTAATTGTCAGCCCCTTCTTTGATTACTGGCTATTTAGCATTAATTTTAGGCCCCGGATCGTGTAATTATCCCCGTAAAATACACAGTGAACACTGGATAATCTATGCCATCGTATTAACATGAGCCAAAGTCGTTTCCTATACCTGCCGGTTACCTGGATCTTATTTTCTATGGTACATTCCGCGTTAATGGCGCAATCATTGGCGGCAGACAGCCTGCTGCGTAGCCTGGATGCGCATCCCGGGCATGATACCGTACGGGTAAAGCTTCTTAACCAGTTAAGCAGGCTTCATTTTACAAAGGATGCTGAGAAGGCGGCCAAATATGCACAGGAAGCATTGCATCTGGCAGACAGCCTGCACTATTCAGATGGCGTCATATGGGCTATCCGCAACCAGGCCCTCATAGAAAATACCCGGGGCAACCTGGATAAACAGATGGACCTTACCATGAAAGCGCTGAAAATGGCGGAGAAGTCCGGTCAGGTGCATTCAACAGGCATTCTGTACAACGACATGGGCAATATACTGGTGGAACAGAATAACCCCGCTCAGGCGCTCGTGTACCTTAAAAAATCATTGCGTATCAAACGCCAGTTCAACGAGCAGGCGGAAATAGCTAAAACACTGAATAACATTGGTTCCTCCTATATGCAGCTCAGACAGTTCGATTCAGCCCTGTATTACCTCCGGGAATCGGAAAAGCTGAAACTGGCCCTGCACGATGAACGGGGACTGGGCTTTACCTACGAGAATATAGGATTGATCTGCGAGGAGGAAGGCCAGTATGAGACCGCTCTTAGCTACCTGGAACAATCCCTGCAATACTATACCGCTTCAGATAACAAGCCGGGCATAGGCAAAGCATGGCTGAACCTGGGCCGGGTAAATACACTGCTCAGACATTATCCTACGGCTGCCGGACAGCTGAAGGAAGCTGCCCATATCAATGCGGCGCTGAAGAATGCAAAGAATGAGATGATCTATTATCTGTATCTCGCCCAGCTCGACTCTTCCCGGCAGGATTATATTGGCGCCCTGCAGCATTATAATGAATACGCTTTGCTGAAAGAGAAATTCTTCGCGGTAGAAAAACAGCGGATCATTGCCAATACCAAAGAGAAATATGAATCGGAGAAAAGGCAGGCAGAAAACCTGCTGCTGAAAGAGGAGCAACGTGCGCACCTGGCCACTATCCGTGAGCAGCGTATACTGGTGGCCGTATGTTCCTTTTTGTTAGCCATCCTTATCCCGATTGCCGTGTTGCTTTACCGTCTTTACAAACGCCAGCAGGAGCTGTCCCGCCAGCTCAACAGCCGGAATGCGGAAGTGTCCCAGCAAAACAGGATCATTCTCGAACAGAATGCAGCCCTGGGCAGCCTGAACCAGGTAAAGGACAAGATCTTTTCTGTGATCTCCCACGATCTCCGTTCTCCGCTCGCCATACTGGAAGGCATGTTGTTCCTGCTGCGTGATAACAAACTGGAACGTGATCAGTTCCAGGAGTTTACCGACGAGCTTTGGCGCGACATGAAGAATACGGCCTACATGATGGATAACCTGCTGAACTGGGCCAGCAGCCAGATGAAAGGTATCCGCGTAAAAGCAGATGACTTTGAGATCACCAGTATATTCAACAGGGAATTTGAATTATTGCAAACATTGTCCCGCCAGAAAGAAGTACGCCTGAGCCACCAGCTGCTGAAACCCGTATTGGTATATGCAGACCCCGATATGATTAAAGTGGTGCTGCGCAACCTGATCAGCAACGCCATTAAATTTACGCCAGCCGGCAAAAGCATTCATATTTCAGGACAGATTAAAGGGGCTTTCCTGGAGATCTGTGTACAGGATGCTGGTATCGGCATCCCGGAAAAGGACCAGCATAAGATTTTCTCCAATATATATTATTCTACTTACGGTACCCAGAACGAAAGAGGTTGCGGTCTCGGGCTTCCCCTTTCGAAAGATTTCGTAGAGCTCAACCAGGGATGCATCTGGTTTCACAGCCAGCCCGGTACCGGTACCAGCTTTTTCTTCACCATCCCTTTATCAGAAGAGGACACTAACCTGCAGGGCTATACTATTGTTGTTCAGGAGCAGATGAATTAATTATTGATTTCCGCAAAGGTATCTCCCTGTTTAATATCTCCCGTTGTAAATCCTTTCTTAAACCAGTACATCCGTTGCTCAGAGGTTCCATGTGTGAACGCATCCGGTACTACACGTCCCTGTGTAGCCTGCTGCAACTTATCATCCCCCACCGCACTGGCCGCGTTCAATGCTTCTTCTATATCTCCGCTTTCAAGAATAGCTTCCATTTTTTCCGCATGATGCGCCCACAAGCCGGCGAGGAAATCTGCCTGCAATTCCAGCTTCACAGACATTTTATTATACTCTGTCTCGCTCATCCGCTGGCGCATAGCCTGCACCTTGTTGCTGATACCCAGGAGGTTCTGTACATGGTGCCCTACTTCATGCGCAATTACATAAGCCTGTGCAAAATCGCCCACTACATTGAAACGCTGCCGCATCTCATCAAAGAAAGTAAGATCGAGGTATACCTTATCATCTGCCGGGCAGTAAAAAGGCCCCATGGCAGATTGGGCAAAACCACAGCCGCTTTCCGTAGCATTGCTGAACAATACCATTTTAGGGGGTGTGTAAGTTTTATTAAGCGCACTGAATTGTTGTGTCCATACATCTTCTGTAGACGCCAGTACAGTAGAGGCCATGCGTGCCGATTCATCACTGCCGGCTGTAACTGTTTCGGATGTCTCAGTACTGGCGCCGCCTGATTGAACCTGTTGCAATACCGTTTGCGGGTCCTTATTGAACAATAAAGCCAGTACAATAATGATGATGCCCCCAATGCCGCCGCCTATGCCAATATTACGCATACCGCCACCGCCTCTGCGGTCTTCTACATTATCACTTAAACGTTTATTTTGCCAACGCATGTCACAGATTTTTTACAAGTTACAATTTTAGACAATGATAAATATCAAATGGGCATATTTCGGCAGCCTTACTGCCGGCCTGCTAAATCCCCGGTTTCACCGGATATTTCCCCGCCGGTAACCGAATCTCCGTTTCTTCCCGCTGGCGGTCAATGTAGTTTTGATCCTGGACAAAATATAGTTAACCATGGAACATATTGTGTATACCAACGGGTTGAAAAAAAGCTACTATTCCAAAGGAAAAACGATAGAAGCTGTCAGGGGTGTTAACCTGGCTGTACGCAGCGGGGAAATATTCGGCTTCCTTGGTCCCAACGGAGCTGGTAAGACCACTACTCTGCGCATGCTCACCACCCTCCTGAAGCCTGATGCAGGCGAGGCGACTCTTGTGGGTTGCGACCTGCTGAAAGCGCCGCAGCAGCTAAGGGAGCATATCGGTTATGTAAGCCAGGCCGGCGGTAGCGACCGCCAGGTGACTGCCTGGGAAGACCTCCTGCTGCAGGGCCAGCTATATGGGCTTTCCCGCCATAACGCTGCTGAACGTGCCAAAGCCTTGATCCTGGCGCTCGACCTGGAAAGCGTGGCAGACCGTAAAGCAAGTACCTACTCCGGCGGACAACGCCGCCGGCTCGATATTGCCCTGGGCATGATGCACCAGCCTAAACTGCTGTTCCTCGACGAGCCTACCACCGGCCTTGATCCGCAGAACCGCGCCCGCCTGTGGGACGAGGTACGCCGTCTGCGCGATAATGGGGTCACCATCTTCCTTACCACCCATTATATGGATGAAGCCGATGCACTGGCAGACCGGATCGCCATTATGGATCAGGGAACCATTGTGGCGCAGGGCTCGCCTAAAGAATTGAAACGCCAGGTTGCCGGCGACCTCGTATTGCTTGGCCTGGAAGAGAACGGCAGTATGAGCGGGAAAGCGCTGCAGTTGCTGAAAACACAGCAATATGTCAGGGAAGCCGCCTACGAGCAGGGAAAACTGCGCCTGTATGTACATGAAGGAGAAGCTACGTTGCCGGATATACTCCGTTTGCTTGACAGTGCACAAATAGGACTGAAAACCGTCTCCCTCTCCCAGCCTACCCTGGACGATGTTTTCCTGCGGCAGACTGGCAGATCCTTACAGGACAATTAATTCGATCACGTTAAAAACACATTACCATGACCTTCCTGAAAGAACTGCAGCTATATTATATCCGCAAGGTAAAAGAAGCCCTTCGCAATCCGTCTTTTCTTGCCATGTCCATCATGTCGCCGATGCTGTATCTTCTCCTGTTCGCTCCCCTGCTGAAAGATCTTAAAGGTATGCCCGGGTTTAACGGTTCCGGTATGCTGAACATTTTCCTGCCGGGAATGATCGTGGTGATAGCCGTATACGGCGGCCTCTATGTTGGTTTCGGACTGGTAGACGAAATTCGCCAGGGCATCATAGAACGGTTCCGGGTTTCTCCTACCAGCCGCCTGGCGCTATTACTGGGTAGTGTATTGCGCGATGTATCAGCTGTGCTGGTGCAGGCCGTGCTCATTACTTTGCTGGCCCTTCCATTTGGCCTGAAAGTGTACTGGGCTGGTTTCCTCGTGATGATGCTTCTGCTGGTGCTGGTTACGGCATTGTTCGCTGCCTTCTCCTATGCGCTGGCACTCAAGCTGAAAAGTGAAGACGCCATTGCTCCCGTTATCCAGGGTGTTTCCATGCCGCTCACATTGCTGGCCGGCTTTCTCCTCCCTATCAGCATAGGCCCGCACTGGCTCCGGGTAGCCGCTTATTTTGACCCGGTATATTACGCGGTAGAAGGCGCCCGGGCCCTCATGAACGGACAGCCCAACGCCGCCGTTGTTTACCAGGCGTTCCTCGTATTGATTCCAGTTACGGCATTGGTGCTCTGGTGGACCATTCGTTCCTACAGAACGGTAGTTAGCTAAGCTGTTATCAGTTGTCAGTTCATTGCCTTATCACTGACAACTGATAACTAACTTTCGTACCTTTATTTCATGCCTAACCCTGCAATCGCATACACCCGGATCAAAAAAGTGCATAACGCCCGCATCACGGAAGAAGAAGATGCACTGGCAGCCGAAGAACCACTGGAGATCAGGCTGTTGTACGGACCTGCGCATAACCGGAAACAACAAAGCATTACTGTTACCATGCGTACGCCTGGACAGGATACCGAACTGGCTACCGGCTTCCTGTTCACTGAAGGTATTATCACATCCGCGGCTGACATTTCAGACATCCAGTTCCTGCAGGACGATCAGCATACTATACAGGTAACCCTGCATGAACGTGTGCAGCCCGTGCTGCAATCTACCCAGCGTAATTTTTATTCCAACTCGGGCTGCGGTGTTTGCGGTAAAAAGGACCTTGCGTCCATTTACACCGCCGTTAACAACGCTGCCCGTAATATAAGTCCTGCACTCACTTTTCCGGCTACACGCTTGCTGATCCTGCCTGATGCGCTCCGTCAGCAACAGTCACTTTTTGATGACACAGGAGGACTGCATGCCGCTGCCCTTTTCAATGACGCCGGAGAACTTTTGCTATTGCGCGAAGACATCGGCCGTCATAATGCGGTGGACAAACTGGTAGGCGCCGCGCTCTCAGCCGGTATTCCTTTGCATAATTCCCTTATGCTGTTAAGCGGACGCGCCGGTTTTGAGCTCATCCAAAAAGCTGCCATGGCCAATATTCCTATCGTGGCTGCAGTTGGGGCGCCCTCCAGCCTCGCCGTGAGAATGGCGCAACAATGGGATATTACCCTGGTAGGATTTTTAAGGCAACAGCGTTGTAATATTTACACCAACGAACATAGAATAATAATATAAGTTGCACGCTTCCTGCAGTTTGTAGCTGCTAGCCGGCAACTTTAAAATGTATAATAATGGATCACCAACCTGCCGCTGAAAACCCCACCCGCTTCACGGGATTAAAACTGGGCAAAGCCAAAACCACCGCCGCCGGTGTGCCTGCGGTACTCATCAGCGCTCAGCATATTTTAAAGGAAGCAGGCGCCTTGCGCGGAATGAAAGCACTGTTGAAACTCAATCAAAAAGATGGGTTCGATTGCCCCAGCTGCGCCTGGCCAGACCCGGATGACGATCGCTCTTCCATTGCGGAATATTGCGAGAACGGCGCCAAAGCAGTTGCCGAAGAAGCCACCCAGAAGAAGCTGACGCCTACCTTCTTTGCTAAACATTCCGTTGCGGACCTAGCAGCATTAAGCGATTATGAGATCGGCCGCAAGGGACGCATTGCCCAGCCCATGTACCTGCCGGAAGGCGCTACTCACTATCAGCCTCTTAGCTGGGAAGACGCTTTTGCAAAAGTGGCCCAACATCTCAATGCACTGGCATCCTCTGATGAAGCGATATTCTACACCTCAGGGCGTACCAGCAATGAAGCCGCATTCCTCTACCAGTTGTTTGTACGGGAGTACGGCACAAATAACCTGCCGGATTGCTCCAATATGTGCCATGAATCCAGTGGCGTTGCCCTGGGTGAATCACTGGGCATTGGAAAAGGCTCTGTGACACTGGATGATATTCATCAGGCAGAAGTGATCATCATTCTCGGACAAAACCCCGGTACTAATCATCCCCGCATGCTCAGCGCTTTGCAACGGGCTAAAAAGAACGGGGCAAAGATCATTGCCGTCAATCCACTGCCGGAAGCAGGGCTCATGAGCTTCCTGAACCCGCAAACGGTAAACGGTTTCCTGAATATCAAAACCCATATATCAGATCTTTTCCTGCAGGTTAGACTCAATGGCGACATGGCGCTGCTCAAGGCCCTTGCACTGCTGCTCCTGAAGGCAGAAGCCGCGCAACCCGGCACTGTACTGGACCATGATTTTATTGCCAATCAAACCCTTGATTATGATAGCTATATCAGGCATCTGAAACAATATACGCTTGAGCAACTGGCGGACGATTGCCGTGTGCCGCTGGAACAGATCAGAGCAGCTGCACAGCTCATGCAACATAAAAAGAAGATTGTGGCCTGTTGGGCCATGGGATTGACCCAGCATAAGAATGCAGTTGATACCATCAAAGAAGTGGTGAACCTCCTGCTGCTCAAAGGCAGCATCGGCAAACCAGGTGCTGGTACTTGTCCGGTACGCGGTCACAGCAATGTACAGGGAGATCGTACCATGGGCATTTACGAACAACCCTCCCCTGCCCTGCTGAACCGCCTGCAGTCCACTTTTGGTTTTGCGCCACCGCGGGAACATGGCTATGATACGGTGGCTTCCATACGCGCTATGCTGAACGGAAAGGCCAAAGTGTTTGTGGCGATGGGCGGTAATTTTCTCTCCGCCACGCCCGATACGGCCCTTACTGCGCAGGCTTTACGCAACTGTGATCTTACCGTACATGTATCCACAAAGCTGAATCGCAGCCACCTCGTTCATGGCAAAGAAGCCCTGATACTGCCCTGCCTGGGGCGCAGTGACCGTGACATGCTTAATGGCCAGCAGCAGTTTGTAAGTTGTGAGAACTCTATGGGGGTGATACAGATGTCAAAGGGTAGCCTCCACCCGGTGTCCGACAAGCTGTTAAGCGAACCAGTCATCGTTTGCCGGCTGGCAAAAGCAACACTGGGAGCCCGCTCCAAGGTTAACTGGTTGCTGTATGAACAACACTACGATTACATCCGTGAAGATATTGAAAGGGTAATACCCGGTTTCAACTCCTACAATCAAAGAGTGCGTCATCCCGGCGGCTTCTATCTCCCCAATACCGCCCGTGAAGGACGCTTTAATACCGCCAGCGGTAAAGCGCATTTTAATGCAGCAGGGCTGAACACACCTATACTGGCGGACGATGAATACATGATGATGACCATCCGCAGCCATGACCAGTTCAATACTACCATCTACGGCCTGGACGACCGCTACCGCGGTGTATACCACGAACGTCGCGTCATCTTCATGAATGCTACCGACATTGCCCGCGCCGGTCTTCAACCTCGTGATGTAGTAGACCTTTACAACGATCACGATGGCCTCCGCCGTACCGCGCACCGTTTCATCGTAGTAGCATACAGCATCCCCGAAAGATGTACGGCTACTTATTTCCCTGAAACCAATGTGCTGGTGCCGCTAAGCAGCGTGGCGGAGAAAAGTAATACACCTGTATCAAAACTGGTGCTTATTAAGATCGTGCGCAGCAGCTAGTATTTTATTTGAACAACAGAAACTGTGGTGATCTCAACGCCGATATATCGAATCTGAAATCGGTGATCGTTGTTATCTCGAAGAAGATCGGCTTTACCGGCGGTGGTGCGCCCGGCATGTACAATGCTGCTACCCGGATGGTGTTAAGCGACATATTCTCATTGCGTATCCTGAACCCGGCGCCCATTGCCGCACGCAAAGGGTTCTTGAAAACATTGTCGCTTTTTTCCGTGATCTGCGACAGCTGCAGGTAAGTGGAGAAATTAAATTTGAAGCCCAGTATTTTCAGCGGGCTATAATACACGGTTTCCGAGCGCATATTAATACGCTGATACCCCATTACTTTCGTGCCGCGGTATCCCCATATCCCGTTATCGATATTGATCTCCAGCGGTTTGTAAAAATATGGATTGGGATTATTGAGATAATCTACAAAAAAGAACTCCCGGAACCGGCCCCAGGACGGGTTCAGCAAGCGGCTGTAATATTCCACCCTCGCATGCAGCACAGCATCTTCCGAAGCGCTCTTGCTCCAGAAAGTTCCGACGCCGAAACTGGCGTTGAAAAGCCCTTGCTGCCTCGTCGTAAAGAATTTTTGTCCTTCCAGCCCGGTATACAGGCGTCTGCGCTCTTTCCAGCTCTCCCAGCCGGAAGTGGCCGCCACGTTGTACCCCAGCGGAATATCCTCCGTTCTGCCAAAGCCGAAAAAGTAGTGCGCTTTAAAGAAATCCTGCCGGAAAGCCCGTAGCTGCGCCAGGTAATATCGCCGGTTATTATATACCGGGTCCGACTTGAAGATGGGCTGGTACGGGTTACGCTGAAAAAAGAGATTGTAGTGGCGGAGCAGTACGGCCACGTTAGGCCTGTCTCCCACATTGATGAAGCTGGAGCTGGGCCGGATAAAGTTATATCCCACCCAGGCGTCTATCACCTTATAGCGGTAGTTGCGGTAAAGGCTGTCAGGCCTTGCAGCATGGTTGATAGACCAGTTGCTGGCCAGGAATATACCGCCCACCAGCGCCGCGTTATTACGGTACAGGGGCCTTTCAAGCTGAATGTAATAAGAGCCTTCCAGCACTCCCGTATCCACGGCCTGGGGCTGGTTGCCATTCAGCGTGGTATAGCCCATGCTGGCGTCAACAAAGGATCCGCCCAGGTTGTACTTGGTATACCGGATAGAAGTACCCCAGGGGGGCGTCCAGCTGTTCTCCCAGTTAAACCGGATGTCCAGGCTCTGGCCTGCGCCAAAAAGGTTATTATTGGAGATCCCACCCCTGAAATTCGTGGAGGTGAAAGATGACAGGTCTGCGCCATACTCAAATACGTCTTTGGTTACCACCAGCAGGTCCACAGAATCGGCCGAAGCCCCGGTATTAATAATATAAAGCCGCGCATCCTGCAGGAAGGCCCGGTTACGGAGGTAACGTTCGTTGTCAGCCATGGTATAGGGGTTGATGGTATCCCCTTCCCGGAAAAAGAGCGACTGTCGGATCACCCACTCATTGGTATTGTAATGAAGGCGGTTGGCCAGGTTCAGCAGCTTCATGCTGGAAGAAAAGGTGGTATCGTTGATGTTGCGGGGGCCAAACACCTTTACCTGCCGGTAATAGATGTCCCGGACGGTGCGCCCTGCGTAAGGTGTAAAATAGCGTTCACTTTTGATAATAGAGCTATCCTCGGGCGGCTCTGGCACGTCCTGCCGGGTAATGCGTTTGATAAAGGATTGGCGGGCTTCTTTATTCCTGATAGAGTCCCGCAGGCGAATAAAGAATCCATTGTGCGAGGGTTTGGGTGTGGTGTCGGCATTAACCTGTGGATAATATCCTTCACGCGCAATTCCCCCCTGCACTAGATTTGGCTGCAGTGTAAAGATGATGAAACAGCAGCAGATGAGCCGGCATATTTTAATAAGTCTTCCCAATCGTTTCAATCACTTAGACTCGTGTAACAGTACCTGTAATGTATTAAAAAAATAAGAAACGAAAAAAAAGGAATCCTTACAATAAATTCCAGCGGCCAGATTCCAAAGGAATTTTACATTTTATCTTCTCAACAAACCGGATAATAAAGAGATAAGGAATAAGACAATGAAAATGAAGAATAATATCTTTGCGATAGAGGCGGCGCCTGCCGCAATCCCCCCAAATCCGAATATAGCCGCAATAATGGCCACGACAAAGAAGATGAGTGCCCAGCGTAACATATGTAATAGTTTTGGTGATGTGGGTATGAATACAAACATCATTCCAGAGCAGTAGGCCCGGTCAGGCGTTCACAATCGTCGTTTCCCATCCGTCATAGCGCGCATTCATCTGTCTGGCGAGGTCCCATAAGTACATTACCAATTGGTCTATGCTATATTCGTCCGCCGGGTCTGTACGCGAAATATGCAAAATAAAGGGGTATTCCGGTTCAGTGCTGCGTCCGTTCTCTTCCAGCTGAAAACCATCTTCCCTGACCTGTTCCCAGTATAATTCCCGGTCATCTTCCCGGCAGAAGTAAATCCAATGGTCAATCTGTCGTTCCTTTTCCCCAATATCCCCGTGTTTTTTCAGCGTACGCAACACTTTGCGGTTCTGGATACGCTGAAATTCCTGTACATCGGGCAGCAGATAATCAAAATACAGTTCCCAGGTCTTATCTTCTTTTACACCGAAATCATAACGGTAAGTGGGGAAGTTGATCATCACATCTGCAATGGCCTTGTCGTACAGTAAAGTATTGCCTGTATAAAAGTAAAAGTCCCTTACGCCGTTCGAAATGGTGCGGCCCACGAAATAAGCATTTAGTTTTGCTTCCAGCTGTTCTACAAGCGAATCCTCTATTTCTCCTAACATGGCAAATTCATCACCCTGCGGAAAGCCGTCTGCCCGTGGATGATTCAGATACACCGTAATAAAAATGGCATTGGGTTTATCTTTCAAGGGTGCAAAACGGCGCAGATCCAGATCTAATCCGATAATAGCGGGATTGTCCTCAATAGAGCATGTATAGATGTCCCAGTCAGGTTGGTAATCGCGGTGCATATGGCTTAAATTGGAAGTGGAAGGTAAAGGTACGAAGTTTGAGAATTGAAGAAAGAGGTATTTCCCATTGCCATTCATCATAAAACACTTTCAACGCGTTGAATTCCTATTACTTTTATGGCAACAGATAAAGCAAGTATTGAAGAAAAAAATTTATATGCGGACGATCGCCTTTCTTTGGCTGATAATGATGACAGGAACAGGGGCGGCAATTGCACAGGAACACAACAATGCCCCTTCAGGGCTTATCTATGGTAAGTTAGTGGATGCCGAAGGCGGCAAACCGGTTGAGTATGCTTCTGTCGCGCTTTTACGTTCAGATTCTACCGTAGTGACAGGGATGCTTTCCAAAGGGAACGGCGATTTCAGCCTGGAACATCTGGCCCCGGGACGTTATATTATAAGGATCAATTTCATTGGTTATACTACCATTTACAAAAATGTATCCCTCGCAGCTAAGCAAACCCAGGTAGATGTAGGAAACATTAAGCTCAGCGCCAATGTTAAGTCGCTGGCCGGCGTGGAAGTGATTGGCGAAAAGCCCACTTATACCATGGCTATCGACAAAAAGGTTTTCAACGTGGATAAGAACCTGGCCTCTGCCGGTGGTACCGCTGCAGATGTGCTGAAACAGGTGCCTTCCGTGAATGTGGATATAGATGGCAACGTCACCGTGCGCAGAGGTAGCCCTACCATCTTTGTAGATGGCCGCCCCTCCACCCTCACACTTGACCAGATACCGGCAGACGCTATCGCCAGCATAGAAGTGGTAACCAATCCTTCTGCCAAATATGATGCAGAAGGCGTTAGCGGCATTCTCAATATCGTACTGAAAAAGAACCGTAAAGCTGGTATCAATGGTAACGTTAACGCAGGCGCTTCATCGCTGGGTGGTGTTAATGCCGGTATAGATCTGAACCTGCGCCAGGAAAAATTCAATTTCTTCGTTACCTATAATATACGTACCCGTAAAGCATGGATGAACTCTCATCTTTTCCGGAAAAATATCGCAGCAGATACGATCACTTTCCTCGACCAATACCAGGATGGCGACCAGTTCCGCCGTTTCCAGTTTGGCCGTGTTGGCTTTGATTATTTTCTGGATAACCGCAATACGATCACTATCTCACAAGGCATCGTAGCAGGCAAGTTCGAGAATAGCAACGATCAGACTTTATATGACCTGGATGCCATGCAGAACCGTGTACGCTACGGAACCGGTATTGACAATAACAATCACGGTTTCCGCAATTACACTACCCAGCTGGGCTACAAGCATACTTTTACCGAGGCAGGTAAAGAACTGACAGCCGACTTCACCTACAACCGCGCTAACGGCGATGATGGTACAGACTATTCCATCCAGTATTATAACATGGATCATGAGTCCATCACATCGCCCCGCCAGCCGGAATTGCGTCACGGACGTGGAGGAGGTAACACAACTTATTTCACCGGCCAAATCGATTACACCGATCCCATTACTGCCACTTCCAAACTGGAAGCCGGACTGAGAACGACCGCCCGCACTTTTAATAATGACATAAACACCCTGGGACTGGATTACAGCACTGGCCAGTTTGTGTTGGACAGCGCTCTTTCCAATAAGTATCATTACCAGGAACATGTGAATGCCGCTTATGTCAACTACAGTGGTACGATTAAAAATTTTGGCTACCAGGGCGGTCTCCGCGCAGAGCAATCTTTTTACAGCGGCAACATGCAGAGCGCCAAGGCCAGCTCCTACGAGATCGACTACCCGGTAGGCTTATTTCCCAGCGTGTTCCTTTCACAGAAGCTGAAAGGAGAGCATGAGCTGCAGCTGAACTACAGCCGCCGTATACGCCGTCCCTGGTTCCGTGATCTGTTGCCCAACCTGGATTATAACGCGCAAAGCGCAAGCCGTGGCAACCCCGGACTGAGGCCGGAATTCACTAACTCCTTTGAGCTGTCTTATCTTAAAACATTTGCCCAGAAACATAACATAATGGTATCGCTGTACTATCGCAATACCAACAACGCCATCACTGACTTCTATACAGATACCACCCTGAATCTCAACGGACAGGCTCAAAAAGTAGTGCTCTCCTACCCTGTGAACGCTGCCACCCGCGAAGCATTAGGGGCTGAGTTCACCGTACGTAACCAGATCACTTCCTGGTGGGATGTCACCACCAACCTGAACCTGGCTCAAACGAAAGTGGATGCTGCAAACCTGGGCGGTGACCTTAACAACAGCGGTTTTACCTGGTTTGGTAAGATCAACAGCAATACAAAGCTTCCCTGGAACCTGCTGCTGCAGGTAACCGGCAACTATGAGTCAAAAGAGATCCTCCCGCAGGGCGAAGCTGCCGCAGAGTACCAGGTGGATATGGCCCTCAAAAAAGATTTCCTGAAAAACAAGGCCTTATCGGTAACGCTGGCCTTGAACGATATTTTTAACCAGGACAGGGACCTGAATTTTACCCGCACCGCCTTCGTCGAACAACAAAGGTTCCGTAAACGCGCCAGCCGCGAGCTCCGCCTGAATATAGCCTGGCGCTTTGGTAAAATGGACATGAACCTCTTTAAACGGAAGAACAACAATCGGAGTGATCAGGACCAGGAGCCACATCGCGACGAGGGAAGTTGACAAAAAAGCTTGCAGAAGGCACTTCTAATGAGGAAATTGCTCCTAAGTATATGCAAATTGCTTGTAAATAGTAGCAATTGCTATTCGATACCTTGAACGTCTGGGTTAAAACATGCAATTTGCTGGTAGCAAGAAGCAAATTGCTGGTAAAGGGTAGCAATTTGGTCTTCGATACCCTGAACGTCCGGATTAATAGGTGCGATGTGGAAGTAGAGAAGCAGGACGATTTACCTTAAATCAGGAATTTGCTATCAAATACCTTGGTCTTCGTACCCCGGACCTTGAAGGTCGAATGTTGGAACTGAAACTTTGAAGTGTAAAGCTGGAATTTGTCAGCCGGTTTTTGGAATTTGGGGTTTGCACCATTAGCTTTGGCTCCAAAATCATAATTGAGCATGGCAGAAAGCGTCAACAGTAACACTATTACCCTCCGGTTCCTCGCCGAGCCCTCCGACGTTAACTTTGGCGGCAAAGTACACGGCGGCGCCGTAATGAAATGGATAGACCAGGCCGGCTATACCTGTGCGGCCCACTGGAGCGGCCAATACTGTGTAACCGTTTATGTCGGCGGCATTCGCTTTTATCAGCCTATCGCCATCGGCAACCTTGTTGAGATTACAGCCAGTGTGATCTTCACCGGCAAAACCAGTATGCATATCGCCATTAACGTATTTGCCTCCAATCCAAGGGAATCAGCGCGTATCAAAACTACACACTGTATCATGGTCTTTGCTGCCGTCGATGATTCCGGAAAAACCGTCCCCGTGCCTGCGTGGACTCCCCAGACAGCAGAAGAACACCATATGTGCAATTACGCACAACGTCTGATGGATCTGAGGAAAAATATTGAAGAGGAAATGAAACCGTATTTATAGTCGTTAGTTGCAGGTCGTTAGTCGTTAGTAATTCAAGCACCTATTTAGAACTAATGACTAACGACTTATGACTAACCACTGCTTAGTGCGTAAACTGCATTTCACTCAAATTCTTATACAAACCGCCGTCTACCCTAATCAGCTCCTTGTGCGTGCCCTCTTCCACAATTCTTCCCTTATCCAGCACAACGATCTTATCAGCTTTTCGCACCGTAGACAACCTGTGAGCGATCACAATAGATGTACGTCCCTGCATCAGCTTCTCCAGCGCATCCTGCACCAGTCTTTCTGATTCTGAGTCCAGTGCAGAAGTGGCCTCATCCAGTATCAGTATCCTGGGATTCTTTAATACGGCGCGGGCAATGGCGATACGCTGACGCTGCCCGCCCGAAAGCTGTACGCCCCGCTCACCTACGATCGTGTCCAGTCCCTGAGGAAAGCGCTGGATGAATTCCCAGGCATTGGCCTTTTTGGCAGCCTCGAGGATCTCTTCATCACTGGCGCCTGGCTTACCGTAGCCAATATTATCCCGGATATTACCGCCAAAGAGGAACACATCCTGCGGTACTACTGCCATCTGTGCGCGTAAGGCGGTAAGCGGCATACTGGCGGCCTGCTTGCCATCGAAGGAGATATTGCCTTCGATTGGATCGTATAAACGTAGCAGTAATGAAACGATCGTACTTTTACCAGCGCCGCTTGGACCAACCAGCGCCACCTGCTGATCTGCAGCCACAGCGAAAGAAACATCTTTCAATACGTGCATATCCGCCCGTGAGGGATAATGGAAAGAAACGCTGTTAAAGGATATTTCCCCGCTCAAATGATGTTCCGGCAATACCAGGGCGCTATCTGTAATAGGTTCTGCCCGTTCATCCAGGATCTCCAGCAGGTTCTCTGTGGCACCCATACTCTTTTGGATACTGGTATATACTTCGGCCAGCCCGGTAATGGAACCGCCTATAAAGCCTGAATATATTATAAAGGAGAAAAGGTCGCCGGTAGACTTCATTTCGCCGGTTGAGATCAGGAATGCACCGCGCCAGATCACTGCCACCATGGCGCCAAAAATCCCCATAATGAGGAAAGAGGAGAATGCTCCCCGGTACTTGCCGCTTTTGATGCCAGTGCCGGCGGCTTCCAGTGTCTTCTGCCGGTAACGCCTCATTTCAAAGAATTCATTGGCAAATGCCTTCACGGCCAGGATGCCCTGGAGGGTCTCTTCCACAATGGTATTAGCCTCCGCCACCTGGTTTTGCACCTGTTTTGAAAAACGGCGGATAAACCGGCCAAACACGTAAGCGATCATCATCACCAGCGGGAAGATCGCCAGCATGAATATAGTCAGTTTGAAAGACGTATGCAGCAGCAATGCCATACCGCCTATGATCACGATGATCTGCCGGATGAACTCCGCTATAGTAGTAGTAAAGGTTTCCTGTAGCAAGGAAATATCAGACGATATGCGGCTACCCAGCTCTCCCACCCGCCTGCTAAGGAAGAATTTCATGGGTAGCTTAATAAGATGGTTATAAATGGTTTGTCGCAGTGTGGCTAAAGTTTTTTCCGTAACGTTAACGAAAAGCACTATACGAAAATAAGAGAAGATGGCTTGACCTATCAGCACGCCCCCAAGCATCAACCCTAGTTTGTTGATGTCCTGCGCCAGGTGTCCGTGGGCACTGGAATCTACCAGGTCGCCCAGCAACTTGGGGAATGCCAGACCGGCCAGGCTCGAAATGAAAAGGAAAAGCATACCCAGACTAAACTGAGGCCAATATGGCCTTACATATTTATATAGGCGGAACGTTTTCCTCAGGGTGGCCAGGCTTAGGCCTTTACGAAAGTTTTTAAGATCAAAAAAGTTTTGCATGAGTCCGGGTACTTAATTTTCTGTTTTCGTTCAGCAGATAGGGGCATGATCTGCTGTCTGCTCTGATAGGACGAATCAGCAGGGCAATATATTTTAAATCCCGGACATAAAAAAAGGAAGGTTATAAGGCCCTTGCAGCCCGCACAACCTTCCATCTCACAATTGACAATTTAAGAGGTTAGTCGAAAGCCGTAAGTCGCCAGGCATCAGTTAATCCATAGTAAAATGCCTGAAGACTAATGACTAACGACTTACAACTAACAACTTTTTACTAATGTTTTCTGCGATTCTTGGATGAATCATCTACCCCTGTACCGTAGCGGGAGGAGTCCTCGCCGGCGTTAATAGCGCCCGGGGGCTGTTCTGCCGCAGGCGCAGTGTCTCTCATGCTTGCCGTATCAGACAATATTACGCTACTATCTGTTTGCATCACACCGGTAGAATCGGTAGCCGTATTATTGCCGCTGCCACACGATGTCACTAATAAGCCGGAAAGCCCGGCTATCAGCAGCATATATAAGCATTTCCCTTTCATAAGAATTAGTTTTATGGTCAAACATTCACTTAATTTACGCTAACTAATGCATAGAATCCGGCGGTATCCTGCTGGAAGTGTCCTGCATATGCATAGAGGAAGTATCGCGCATTGCGCCAGATGTATCCTGAATAACGTTGCTTGCAGAGTCTGTACTGGTTCCGGAGCCCGCATCCCGGGAGCTGCCGCATGCAAAAATGAACAGGCTAAGTATCATTGCCAGGCAAACGGTGATGCACAGTTTGTAAATAGAAGGCTTCTCGATCTTTATATTGGTCATGACTAATGGGTTTATCTGTTTTATAATTAAGAATATGGTTCGGGAGAAAGTACGGAAAGAATTATGCCAAGCCCTAACTTTGCGATATGAGCCGTTCTTATGCTGATCTTCCTCTACATTATGGGCATGTACCGCCCTGGCTGGCACGCAGAATGAGTCTGTTGGGTGGGGCAATTGTGGAAGTGATTGCCACAGAATATGGAAAAGGGGAAGTGTTGCGACGCCTCAGCGACCCCTGCTGGTTCCAGGCGCTTGGATGTGTGCTGGGAATGGACTGGCATTCTTCCGGCATCACTACCAGCGTAATGGGCGCATTGAAGAAAGCTGTAAACCCGCTTTCAAAAGAACTGGGGATTTATATCTGTGGCGGTAAAGGCCGTTACTCCCGCGAAACGCCTACTGAACTGCGTAGCATTGCTGAGATTACCGGCCTGCCAGGGGAAGCATTGGTGCGCAGCAGCAAGCTCTCCGCCAAAGTGGATAACACCGCGGTACAGGATGGGTATCAGCTCTACCTCCATTCCTTTATTGTTTCGAGCGAAGGCGAATGGGCGGTCATCCAGCAGGGCATGAACGATGCTAACGGCATGGCCAGGCGCTATCATTGGCACTCTGCTACTATGCCCGCCTATACGGAAACGCCGCATACCTTCATCTATGGTCACAACCAGGGCGAGATCCTTAACCTTACCGATAAAGCGGCTGGACCAACCAAGGATGGCCTGCTCCAGCTGGTGAAGGAGGATCCTGCCCGCTTGCTTCCTGAGATCCGTAAACTGGTGATGCCTTCCCACCACGACGTTCGGGCGGCAGATGTTGACCTGAAACGGTTAGGGAGTGTATTGGCCGCCGCTCATGAGCGCAGCCTGCACGATTTTGATTCGCTTCTGCTCCTGGAAGGTGTAGGTCCGCGTACACTTCAGTCCCTTACCCTCGTCAGTGAGGTGATCTACGGCACTCCGTCCCGGTTTACCGATCCTGCCCGTTTTTCTTTTGCTCATGGCGGTAAGGACGGTCATCCCTTCCCTGTGCCCACCAACGTCTACGATGAAACCATCCGCGTGCTGAAAGATGCGGTCGATAAAGCAAAAGTGGGACAATCAGAGAAACAGGACGCCATTCGCAAGCTATCTGTCATATCGCAGCAGCTGGAAAAAGATTTTGTGCCCAATGAGAACTTCAACCAGGTGATTGCCCGGGAAAGGGCTGATTCGTGGAAATATGGCGGCCGTACTGTCATGGGTAAGGCCCTTCCCCCAAAGAAAGATAAGCCCGGCGATCAGCTCTCACTTTTTTAATCCAAGCCCCGGGAATTAAGTACGCGGATTGGGGTGCGAAGTACACACCGTTTTTAAAGAAATTTACATAAAAAAAGAGTCCCGATAATTTTACTTATCAGGACTCTTCAGTCTCTTTTGCTTATTTCCTACGCTGGCATTGTCCAGTTCAGGTTCTTTGGGTTTGTTCTCAGACTATCTTTCGATAACCACCCCTTTAAGTAAAAGAAACGTTCACTAATATATCCGCGAAGTTCGTGCCAGAACAATCCTGTTTGGTCCCTTTTTTGGAACACTTTTCATAAAACATTGACATATGGCACGTTATTCAAAAAAATCGCAGGACACCGTAGAAGAAGCCATGCACAAGGAGAAAAGAGGCAAATTACGCAGCGGCCGCAGCGGCAAAAAAGTAACCAGCCGTAAACAAGCCATTGCGATCGGACTCTCAGAAGCAAGGGAAAAAGGCGCGAAAGTGCCGCCCCCGCCTAAAAAATCAGCAAGCGCTAAGAAAGCATCAAAGAAGAAAGCTGCTCCAAAAAAGAAGGCGGCCGCTAAGAAAGCAAGCCCTAAGAAGAAAGCCGGTACTACACGTAAAGGTGCTACCCGTAAGAAGGCAGCAGCTAAAAAGGGCGCCACAAGGAAAGGCGCGAGCCGCAAGCGCACTACACGTAAGAAAGCAGCGCACGCATGAGCTACTTCCCGATAGGGACTCTTCCATTTAGCAAATACAGCACTTTATAAAATTTTAATAGGGGAAGTTATTAATAATCAAGATATTTAATATCTTGTATGCCCAAAGGGTACATTATTCTATACATTTAATATTTTTATTTATAAAGGACTTCCAAATGAAACCGTCGACTATTAGCTTCCCTAGTGTTTTTGAAACTGCATTCGGTAATACGGAAAACTCTTCCAAAGATCTGCTCAACGGTATAAAAGTTAAGAAGGATGAGAACTGGTATATAGTGGGTAACCTGGCCAAACGCGGAGGTATTAACCCCGGCCGTATTACCAATGCCGCCCCGATGGAGGATGATTATGATATCCTGTTCAAATCAGCCATGATCAACGTGGCCGATAAAGTACAGCAGCCAATGGCCATCACCATGGGATTCCCTTTCTCTACCTATAACATTTATAAACAAGCCGCAGAACAGTTCCTGGCAAAGCGGCACTTCCTGATAGAATACGACACACAAACATTCAATACCAAAGGCACAATCAAAAAGGCCATGCTGGACATTGAAAAGTTTGAGGTTATACCGGAGATCGTAGGCGGTATCATTGGTCTGAAGAAAACCATTGGTGAGCCCAACCTGGACAATTTCATCGCGGTGAGCTTCGGCTTCGGCACCATCGAAGGCGGTATGGCTACCGGTGATGGTCTGATCAACCGTACCTGCTTCAGCTCTCACGGTATCAAATACGCCATCAACAACCTGGCAAGAGAACTTAATAAAAAATACTACCTGGATATGAAAAATGAGCACCAGCTGGACGATGCGTTCATGAAGGGCTCAATTTTCACCAACCGTAAAAGGATAGACCTCAAAGATGTACGCAAGGATGTGCTCACCCAGTATTACAAAGAGGTGGTATCTCCCCTGCTGCGCAACTATTTTACCGACCTCGACTTCGAGCAGTGCAGAAAGATCTACCTCATGGGTGGCGGTGCACATTACCGTGAATTAACGGATGCTTTTGTAGAGGAATTCCGGGATTTTATACCTGTGGAAGTAGCCCCTTCTCCTGAAAACCTTATCAGCATCGGGTACCTGTACAACTCACTGCGTATTTCCGATGATAAGCCTCAGCGAAGTGTCGGTGTCGACCTGGGTAATGCTTCGTCTATCATTTCTATCTTTGATGAAGAAAAAGTAAATTTACCTGGCGCCGCAGCCACTGCTAATCAATAATGAATACGATAACGGATCTTTTTCGCAATGCCCTGGGTAAGGGCAGATTTCTATTACCCCGGCAGGTAGTGGTGCAAGGAAGCATTGAGGCCACTATCCCCGGGCGTATTGATGGTAATGTAAAAGGAGATGTGAAAACGGAAGGCCTGCTGGTCATTGGTCCTCAGGCTAACGTGAAGGGTAACGTATATGCAACAGACCTCGTAACCTATGGAAAGATCTACGGCGATATCTACATCAGCAACAAAGCCGTGATCAGTAATGTAGCCTATATCAAAGGCGATGTAAACGCCCTTATTCTGGAGGTAAAGGAAGGTGCCGTAATAGAAGGAGCTATCCGTAAAAGCCTCGCTGCCCGTCGAGGGCCTGAGCCGGAAAAGGCGGAAGAACCCGACACGCCCGTAGCCGTAAAAAACGCACCTCCGGATGAAGAAGTGGCCAGCTGGTTCTAGCCGGCACTTGTCCTCCTTCAGTTATTCTGATCGTAAACTCTTTACAGGATTCATCAAACCCGCTTTGATGGATTGGCCGCTTACCGTTACTAAGGTGATCAGTAAGGCGCCTGCTGCAGTTAGCATAAATATCCACCAGGGAATACCGGAACGGTAATCATAACGCTGCAGCCAGTTATGCATAAAAAGATAAGCGAGCGGTGTAGCAATAACAAAAGATATTGTCACCAGCACCACAAATTCTTTTGACAACAGCTGCCACACATTAAGCACTGATGCACCCAATACCTTGCGTACGCCGATCTCCTTGGTGCGTTGTTCTGCCATGAACGCTGCCATACCAAACAGTCCGAGGCAGCTGATGAAGATAGCCAGAATGGCGAAACAGCCGGCTAATTTACCGATGCGGGTTTCGTTATTAAATTTGTGAGCGTATTCCTGGTCTGCAAACTGGTAATTGAACGCTTCAGCGGGTGCATATTTTTTGAACACCCCCGCAATTTTATCCAGCAATGGGTGAATATTGCCCTTAGCGCTCAATTTCAGGATCACGTAGCTGTCTGGTTTCTTACCCATCGCGTAAATTGTCGGCCGTACACGCTGATAAGGTGATTCCGTAACCATATCCCGGATAACTCCGATCACGGTATAATATTTATTCCGGCCCCATTTTATCACTTGGCCTACCGGTTTTTTGAAACCCATAAACCTGGCGGCGCTTTCATTGATCACAAAAGCAGCGGAGTCTGAGCGAAGGGCAGCTGAAAAGTCACGACCTTCTTTAAATTGCCAGCCCACTGTTTTACCATATTCGTTAGAGACGCCGGTAGTGGGAAAGTCAACAGATTGCATCGGGTCTTTCCCTTTCCAGTCAAAATCACCTTCGGTGGTCCAGGTCTCCGTTGGCGGCCCGCTGGAAAGCGCCATTTCGGTAATGGCCCCACTTGCTTTCAGCTCCTGGCTGATGGCGGAAAAGTGATCGTAAATATCGCTTGTCAGCGTTTCCATCATTACCAGGCGGTCGTTATTGTAACCCATCGGACGGTCCTTCGCATACTGTACCTGTCTGAACACCACAATAGTGCCGATGATCAACATAACGGAAACGGTGAATTGCATCACCACCAGCGCTTTACGGGGTAAGGCTGCCATTCTTCCAGCTCTGAAAGTACCTTTTAATACCTTTACCGGGCGGAAGGCAGAGAGGTACAGGGCAGGGTAACTGCCAGCTATCAGTCCTGTTATCACGCAGAATCCCAATGTCCCTGCCCAGAACAGTGGGGAGCTCCATGGGATGTGCGCCTGCTTTCCGGCCATATGATTGAAAGCGGGCAGCAAAAGCTGCGTTAGCAACAGCGCACATATAAATGCCAGTGCCGCCACCAATAGTGATTCACCGAAGAATTGCATGATCAGCTGTTTGCGCAACGAACCCACTGCTTTGCGTATGCCTACCTCCTTCGCCCGTTTTTCGGAACGTGCGGTGCTCAGGTTCATAAAGTTGATGCAGGCCAGCAGTAAAACAAATATGCCTACGATACCGAACAGCCATACAAATTGTATACGGCCGCCGGTATTCACACCGTTTTCAAATGTTTCGTATAAATGCCACTTGCGCAAGGGGTGCAGGATCACCGCAGGTTGCCTGGAACGGAATTCTCCTTCTTCGATATACCGGCGCTTTAGGTTCCTGATCTTTGCAGATGCCTGCTCCATATCCACCTTATCTGCAAGCTGTACAAATACCTCGTAGCTATTGTTGCCCCAGTCATTCATTGTCCATTTCATCCAGGTATCGATCTCCAGCATCAACGCCCAGGGAGCAACAAAAGTGACGTCGGCAAATGAACTGTTGTAAGGCAGGTCTTTATACACACCGCTTACCTTTACATCTTGTTTATTATCCACTTTGACGGTCCTGCCAATCGGATCGGCGTTGCCAAAAAAAGCTTTCGCCAGTGATTCGGACAACAGGATGGAATGAGGGTCTCTCAGGCTTGCGCGGCTGCCGCTGGTCATCTGCAGGTCAAGCATATCTGCACCTGCCGGTTCCATAAATTTGCCGTACTTCACCGTGTTCTCTTCGCCTGCTGCCAACAGGCGGGTTTGTGTCCAGCTGGACATCACTACCGACTGGAAGTAATCGCCATAGGTACTCCGAATGGCCTCTGCCATAGGATAAGGCATAGCTTTCCAGGTGCTCACCTCACCATTAAAGTTTTGGTTTTGCATGACCTGTGCTATACGGTCGTAATGCTTATTATACCGGTCAAAGTTTAGCTCGTCCCATATCCATAATCCAATGAGCATAGCGATAGCCATACCCGCAGAAAGACCTGTAATATTGATAACAGAATATACCTTATTCTTTAACAGGTTGCGGAATGCGGTCTTCAGGTAATTTTTAAACATACGCTGCTTGCTATTATTCTGAACGTAAACTTTTTACCGGGTTCATTAAGGCGGCTTTGATGGACTGGCCGCTTACCGTTACTAAAGTGATCAGTAAGGCGCCTGCTGCTGTTAGCATGAATATCCACCAGGGAATGCCGGAGCGGTAGTCATAATTTTGCAGCCAGCTTTGCATGAAAAGATATGCCAATGGTGCGGCAATAAAGAACGAAATGGTTACCAGCAGCACAAACTCTTTTGACAGCAGCTGCCATACATGCAACACCGATGCACCGAGTACCTTGCGTACACCGATCTCTTTGGTGCGCTGCTCTGCCATGAATGCCGCCATGCCAAACAATCCCAGGCAGCTGATAAAGATCGCCAGTATGGCGAAACAGCCGGCCAGTTTAGCAATACGTGCCTCATCGTCAAACTTGCGCGCATACTCAGCATCGGCAAACTGATAATTGAAGGGCTGGGCAGGGCTATATTTCTTAAACACCGCTTCAATACTGCTTAAAGCCTTTTGCGTACTGCTGTTGCTATTCAGTTTCATGATGAGATAGTTGCCGTGGTCTTTGGCCATGCAATACAGTGAGGGTCTTACAGCATCATATGGCGATTGCATGATCATATTTTTTATTACACCGATCACTTTTAGCGGCTGACCATCCCACTTAATGATCTCACCGATAGGATCTTTGAATCCCATGAGTTTTACCGCGCTTTCATTGATCACGAATGCAGCAGAGTCGCTGGCAAACTCGGGCGAGAAATCCCGCCCCGCAACAAACTCCCAGCCCACAGTTTTGCCATACTCATATGATACGCCGGTATTGGGAAGATCAACGGACATGCCGGGGGGCTTGCCATTCCAGTCAAGGTCTCCGTTGGTAGACCACACCCCTGTTACAGGCCCGCTGGAGCCAGTCATATTCACAATGGCCCCCGTACGGATTAACTCCTGTTTGATGGCCTCAAAATGGAGAGAAATATCGTTATTCATTAATTGCATCATCACCAACCCATTGCTGTTATATCCAAGGGGACGGTCTTTTGCAAACTGTATCTGCCGGAATACCACTAGAGTGCCGATGATCAGGATCACGGAAACAGTGAACTGTACCACCACTAACACCTTGCGCGGTATAGCGGCAAAACGGCCCGCGCTGAAAGTGCCTTTCAATACTTTTACCGGGCGGAAAGATGAGAGATAAAGCGCAGGGTAACTACCGGCTATTATGCCTGTTATAATGCAGAAAGCAATGCCCGCCAGCCAGAATAAAAGGGAGCTCCAGGGCATGGATATCTTTTTATCCGCTATTTCATTAAAAGCAGGCAAGAGCAACTGTACCAGTATGATGCAGCATATAAAGGCAGCTGCGGTTGTCAGCAGCGATTCACAGAAGAACTGAGTGACCAGCTGCCCTCGTTGCGATCCGATGGCTTTACGTATGCCCACCTCCTTTGACCGTTGTTGCGAGCGCGCCGTGCTGAGGTTCATAAAGTTGATACAGGCCAGTAACAGTACAAACAGGCCGATCACGCCAAATAAGCGGACAAAGGTGATAAGCCCGCCGGCATTCACACCATTGCGATACTCGTCAAACAAGTGCCATTTGCGCATAGGGTGCAGGAACAACTGTGGGTTACTCTTGTATCCTACCGCGTCCACATTGATGATTGCCTCTTTCTTCACGTTCCTGATCTTTTCCGAAGCTTCTTCCATGGTTACGTTGTCAGCGAGCTGCACATAAACCCTGAAAGAATTGGTACCCCATGGGTTTTCCATATCCCTGATCCATGGTGTATTGTTGACAAGTAATTGCCAGGGTGCCAGATAGAAAACATTAAAAAAAGAAGAGTTATCCGGAAAGTCTTCGTATACGCCTGTTACTTTAACGTCCATCTGGTTATCTATTTTCATCAGCTTGCCTGTGGGATCAGCATTGCCAAAGAAAGCTTTCGCCAGCGACTGCGATAATAAGATGGAATGAGGGTCCCTCAGCCCTCCCCTTGTGCCATGGAGCATTTTTAGGTTGAACATTTCCGGTGCCTCCGGCTCAATGAAAAAGCCGCTTTTTACAAGTTTGTTCTCACCATGGGAAAGTACCCGATCCCATGTGCCGGATGACATCAGTACATATTTGAACCAGCTGCCGTAAGCGTTGCGGATGGCTTCTGCAGCGGGACGGGGCAAACTGGACCAGGTGCTGATCTCTCCATTAAGATGCTGGTTTTGATAGACCTGCGCAATACGGTCGTAACTTTTAAAGTACCTGTCAAAAGTAAGCTCGTCCCATATCCATAATCCAATAAGCATGGCTACTGCCATACCCACCGAAAGGCCCGTAATATTGATGAAGGAATGCACCTTGTTCTTCAACAGGTTGCGGAAGGCAGTTTTCAGGTAGTTTTTAAACATACGCCTACTTTTAACGGCTTAAGGTGTACTAAGAGAGTGCCGGATTTTATGGGGATGATAATCAGTAGTTTAGAAAGGTTCCCTGTCCGATAGTGGACACTCTTAGTCACGAAACCGGACAGGGACGGGTTAAGGATGATGCTTGCTGATCGCATCTATCCTGTGCATTACTTCCAGGCATGCCCTGCTATTGTGATAAGGGCATTTCCAGAAACCGGCTTTATCCTGTTTTGGCATTACTTCCAGTGATGCTGTCACACCCCAGAACCATTCGCCATGCTGTTTATCCAGGAGGTATTTTTTCACGAACTCCCAGGCATGCAAGGAATATTCCAGGTACTTATCCTCCCCGCTTTGCTGATAAGCTTCTAAAAAACCTACCATCGCTTCGGCCTGTACCCACCAATGCTTTTCCGCATTCATATGCTGTGTGCCGGGCTCGTATTCATATTGCATGCCGCCGGTATTATCGAACCCTTCTGCCGCAGCTGCTGCCAGTGCCATGCTTACTGCCCTCACCTGTTGGGTAAGCTCGCTGTCATGCAGTTCTGCTGCGGCTTCCGGCAATAGCCATGCCGCCTCAATATCATGCCCGTAGGAGATCAGGGTAGACGGATGTCCCCAATGCTCATCAAAGAACAGTACCTGGTGATGATTCACCGGGCTCACAATATGATCAATGAAGGCCTTGATCAGGTAATACAATTGGGTACGTAATCCTGCATCCGGCCATACCCGGTATAAATTCGTATAGGCCTCCAACATATGCAGGTGCGTATTCATGGTCTTGGCTGCATTGTCGTCCTTATCACTGAGACGGGTATCTGAAATACGTTCCCAGCTGCCGGAAAAAGCATCTATATATCCCTTGTATGCAGGATCAAAGCTATGCTGCTCTATCAGCCGGTATATGTCAATGGCCCAGCCCAGTGCCGCTGCCTGTTTGGTATGTTTGTAATACTCGCTTAACGCATAGATGGCAAAGGCCTGGCCGTAGATCTGTTTACGGGTATCCAGCGGTTTGCCGGTCGCATCTACAGACCAGTATACGCCTCCATGCTCCTTGTCCCGGAAATGCGCCTGCAAATAATCATAGGCTCTTTCCGCAAGCGGCAGCCAGGCGGTGTTCCTGTCAAAACCGTAAGCAGCGGCATAGGTCCACAGGATACGGCAGTTCAGGACACCGCCTTTCGGGCTGCCGGACTGCACCTCATTATTGTTGTTCAGCGCCCCGTAAAAGCCGCCCTGCTCCTTGTCTACTGTATGTGTTTGCCAGTACCGGAGGATATTGTACAGCTCCTGTTTTACCTCTTCACGGTAACGGGTAAGTGGGATTGACATATGACAGATATTGTTTTTAGTGATGCTGTTCGTCCAGGTGTTTCCACCAGGTTTGCCTTAACAACAGGCAAGCCGCCAGCAGGATAATAACAGTAATAATTAAGGGCAGCTGCATTGACAGCACTGCATAAACAGGTAACAACGTAAGACAGATCTGCGCGGTAATCCCCAGGAATACATTGAGCATATCCGTTTTAAAACGCCCGTTTGCCTTAAACGCCGGATCCTCGGCCACTACCAGGGCGTGCACGGGTTGCCAGTACCCCCAGGGCCTTACCGTCTGGTAAAAATGTTTCAGTGTAACCATGTCCGTTGCAGGAGCCATATAAGTGCCGGCGACACAACCGGCCACCGAGATCAGGAAGATCAGCGGAAAGTAATACAGTCCCAGCGTGTCCGGAAAGATATGGGGGACGATGAGCGCCGGTATAATACCGGCCAGCATTCCCCAGAAGAACCCACTGCCGTTGAAGCGCCACCAATGCCATTTCAACACATTAGCCGCCACATAGCCGCCGTACAGGGCAGATACGATCCATTGCAGCACACTGTTCACATCCTTTGCAAAAAGGCCCAGCACAATGCTTACAAGTGTCACCAGGATGCCGGACAGGTAGTTCATAGCAGCTATGCTGCGGTTGGAAGCCTGAGGCTGTATATGCTTCAGATAAATATCATTTACCAAATAGGCCTGTGCTGCATTCAGTGTACCGGCAAAGGTGCCCATGAAAGCAGCCAGCAATCCGGCCAGCAGCAAACCAGTAAGCCCTGCCGGCATAAAATTGGAGATGGCGGAAGGCAGGATCTTTTCAAAATCGATGCCCTTGGCTGTTTCCAGGTTCAGCTGGTTGTAATACAACAGAGCCAGCACGGCAAAGCCAATGATCATGGAATAGCGCACAGGTATCAGCACCACAGATACGATCCCGCTCATCATCGACGCTTCTTTGGGCGAACGGGTAGACAGGATCTTCTGCATGTCATAATTAGGCGCCGGGCCTGCAAGACTAGCCAGTATGCCTTTGAATACCATCATCATGAAGAATGCACCGAACAGCGAGAACCCGTCACTCCTGATCTTATCATTCACCTCCGGAATGATACGGCCCCAGTCCAGCTGAAGCCTCCATCCAAAGAAGGGATGATGCCAGCCTTCCGGCACCGGCAGTTGCTTATCCGCGAGCTTCTGGTACGCTATCACTGCTGTGGTGACAGCTGCCACAGTCATGATCAGGTATTTCAGCACATCAGCCCATACTACGCTGGTCATCCCTCCCATTACGGCATAGAACACGGCAAATAAGGTGAACAGGATACCGTAAAAATGCGGCACATACTGCTCGCTTACAGTAAAGGGTATATAAGGCTGCACGACTTCCCATGGCACAAAGATCTCCACAAATTTGCCCAGCCCTATAAAGCCATAGGCCAGGAAGCCCAGGCAGCTGATCAGCGCAAATATCACCACAATGGTATGTGATAAGGCGGTGCCCCTGCCGGAACCAAAGCGGGTACTGATCCATTCAGCACCGGTGGTAACATTAGAGCGCCGCAGCCAGGCAGACAGGTACACCATCATAAACACCTGGTTAAAGGATGGCCACAGCCAGGGTATCCAGATGCTTTTCAGCCCGTATACAAAGGCGAGCGTCACCATCCACATGGTGCCTGAAATGTCGAACATGTCTGAGGCGTTCGAAAGTCCCAGCAGGTACCAGGGTAGCGATTTGCCGCCCAGCATGTACGCGTCTTTACTCGCTTTTGCCCTTTTCTTGAGTATGATGCCGATGGCAATGGTTGCCAGGAGGTAAACCAGAATAATGATCAGGTCAATGGTTGCTAGTTGCATTTACTTTTTATCTACAAAACCCAAACATAATTTATTTCAGGTCCTGAAGGAAGAGCGTTCTTTCATCGGCCCTGAATTTCTTGAAATCAGCTTCGCTCACCTGCCCCGGATAAGGAGCATAGTAATGGTCAGGTCTTCCGTTACGCCACACCAGTACATACGATAACTGAAAAGGCCGCAATACAGGCAGCAGGGTCTGCGTCCACCATTTAGCTGCGGGCACTCTTTCCTGTCCCGTTTCGGTCAGCGCTGGTATCTTATGATTGATAGCCGCCACCGCTTCAAGTATCTGTAAGCGTTTCCGTAACAGCCGCTGATATTCTTCGGCGCCGCCGGAATGGTACAGATCAAAACCTATCACATCCACAAATGCATCGCCGGGATAGCGCTCCATATACTGCCCATCATCGTCAAAATCAGCGGCAGAATAAGCATACAACAGGTTGTGCACCTGCTTCACTGTGGTAAGATAATTGACGGTGAATTGCCACAGCGTCCTGAATTCGGTGGTGCTGCACTGTCGTTGTCCCCACCAGAACCAGCTGCCGGTATGCTCGTGAAAGGGCCGGAAGATCACTGGGATGCTAATTCCCTCAGCCGTTTTCAGCGAAAGCATAAAATCTGCCAGCCGGTCCAGCCAGGCGACGTATACTGTGTAGCTGCTCCCTCCCGGCAAAATGGCCGTTACTGCCAGCGATGTATCCCAGGCAGATCCGCCGCTTGCCGGGTTATTGCTATGCCAGCTGATACTGTTTACACCTCCTCTTTCGTATACCGTCCGGATATAGGACCGCAGGCTGTCAAACGGCACACCGTCCAGGTTCGCTGGTTTGCCTGTCTCCAGGTGACCAAGATCCCAGCCAAATACTGCCGGCCAGTCGCCGCAAACGTCCTTTACATCAGACCGGTCATGTTCATACCTCCAGCCAACGCCGTAGGCCATGTCATCCTGGTGTCCAAACATCACACCCCGTTGCATCAAAGAACGTAATCGCTCGTAGAGCTGCTGTGTCTCGGCCGTAGCCTGCATATCAGCCGGACCGCTGTATTGGGCGGACAAAGTCCCGGAAAGAAGGAGAAAAAGAGCAATAAGCAAACGCATCATGATCAGTTTGAAGTTTTAAGGTCTGATGCCTGAAGTTAGTTAAACGTTGCAAGTTTCCTGATCCCGGACCTTCAACTTTTAACTTTCAACCTGGATAGTTAATCGCCACACACTACTAATACTTTCTTATCCTGCTATTATCATTAAGGCACATGTTGTTTTGTGGATCTCAAGACGTCGGGGAATAATTCTCTCTCAAAAAAATTGATTATTTAAATCGTCATGCTGTATATTTAAATGATATTATTTTATCCCCTGTCTTTGATTTATCCAACATTCCCGTTATGAAAGTTCCCATTCAGAAGAACATTTTGCGTGAGATTACGCCGCTGACTCAGAGTGACTGCTTTATGATTTTTGCCCGTACAAAACAGGATTTTGATTTCCCTTTACACTATCATGAGGAATTTGAATTGAACCTGATCCTTAATGCAAAAGGTGCGCAGCGGATCGTGGGAGACCATATTGATACAATAGAAGCGGAAGAGCTGGTGCTGGTAGGCCCAAACCTTAATCATGGCTGGTTCAATCATGAATGTAAGAGTAAGGAGATCACAGAGATAACGATCCAGTTCCATAAGGATCTTTTTGACGACAAGCTCCTGCGCAAGAACCAGCTGAGCTTCATGCGCAACATGTTTGAGAAGGCAGGCAACGGCATTCTCTTTTCCACCGAAACCATTCGTCAGTTGACGTCCCGTCTGCTTACACTCAACCAGCAAACCGGTTTCGACTCCGTGCTGGAGCTGATGTCCATCCTGCATGATCTCTCGATATCCCGCAATATGCGTACGCTTTCAGATACCACTTTCCATAAGGGACTGTTTACCCATAATAGCCGGCGTATAGAAAAGGCCTTTGAGTACATGAACAATAATTACGACAAGCAGATCAGCCTCACTGATGTAGCGAAGCTGGTGAATATGACTGAAGTTTCGTTTAGCCGTTTTATCAAGAAAAGCACCGGCAATACCTTTATCGACAGCCTGAACGAGATAAGGCTGGGGCACGCCTGCCGTATGCTGGTAAATACCACGCATGCTGTGTCGGAGATCTCCTATAAATGCGGGTTTAACAATATCTCCAACTTTAACCGTCTCTTCAAGAAAAAGAAGAACTGCACGCCTAAAGCGTTCAGGGAAAGCCTTTCCGGTACACGCACTTTTATTTAGGAATGGCCATATATAAAGCTGTATCGCCTGGAATCTTTTTCACTCCAGTCTACATGACCCCGGATATGCCTCCGCAAGGCTTCCACGTATTTCGCTACCGCCTTGTCTGTCGTCTCATCAAAACCGGGCAATTGTGTGGATAGTGTAACAAACCTCCGCATGTCTGTGTTATGAATGGCGGCAGTGCATAGCAAGGCCTCATCCAGGGTCAACCGGCGTTCGTGCTGCAGAAGGCTCACCAGGTTGTAGTCTTCACCTTCCGCCTGCTCTTTACTGAACGAAAACAGATCGTTCGACCAGCATAACAGTTTCTGCGACAATTGTTCAAGCTCTGTCAGTACCGGATGCTGCAGTGCTTCCTCCGGCAGGTGGATTCCTTCTATAATTGGGATAATGCCCGTACTGATATATGCGCCCGCCAGGTAAGGTGCTTCTTCCATATACTGCGCCACAGTATACAGCTGGGTAGCTTCGCTCATCGGTTCATGCGTGACTGCCTGCAGCAGTGCCCTCAGCCGGAGTGTAAATCGTGCTGTCCAGCCCGGAGAACTGATCTGTTCAAGTCGCGGCCATAGGTCAGCCCACGCTGCCAGTACCGGCATGGTGTCCTTGCTTAAAGGCACAGCGGGATCCCGGGTTACGGCAATGAAATGTTCAATAAAGTTTGGCAGCTGCATTTGCATGGACTGATCCTTCATCAGATCATTCAATGCAAATAAAAGTACAATGAAATCGTTGGCGATCTTCAGCTGTTCCAGCTCCGCTTTGGGATAGAAACGGGCGGTCAGCCAGGCAAAATTATCCTCCTGGTATTGCCGGTAGGCAGCGCCGCTATGCAGGTTGAACAAGGCAACCCATGCATCGGTGTGGTTGGCAGCCTCTTTTACCTGTGGATGAATTGCTGGCGAAAATGGGTAATATAGTAAGGGGATAGTAACAGGTTGCATTTTTTCTTGTCCATTTTAGTAATCGCTAAATAACGGCAAATACCATGCAACCGGATTTCAGTCTGGAAATTTTTAAAACTTTTTAACACTTCATTTGTATAATTATTGCTGCTATTTTATTTTTTACAGTAAAAATCAGTTAGTTATGCGTATAGGCAATACCGGTATATGGCTCCTGATCCTGCTGACAGCCTCCTGTCAGTCTGGCCCCAGCCCGCAGGAAAGCGGAAAAGTAATAGACTCCCTGATACCGGATACGATAGCTGCCATCGGTACGCCCCGGTCCCAGTCTTCGGAAGATACACTGCAGGCCCGGATCACGGCGCAGGACACGCTCTTCGAGGACGGCAGCAGACCTTCAGAATGGAAGAATGCAGGCTTTGATGATCCGGAAGGTTTCAAACGCTTCCTTGTACTGTTTAAAGAGTGGGTAAGAAGCGACAATGCAGACAGTGTTGCCGCTTACATCGCATTCCCGATCAAGGGATATAAAACATCTGAACAGTTTAAGAAAAGTTACACAAAGATCTTTGATAAACAGCTGAAAGATATTGTTGAGAAACAACGGCTTGACAGGATCTTCCGCAATTACCAGGGCGCCATGATAGGTGACGGTGCCATCTGGTTCAGCGTTATAGAAAACAAGGGGTATCGCATTATCGCCATCAACAAATAAGTGCTCATCGTATAAAACAGAAGTGTCCTGCTCCGCTCGGAACAGGACACTTTCCATTACACCAGGTTAGTAAGCAGTGTTATTCTTTCATTATCTGGAATATCTTGGTAACACCATTATGCCTTATCTGCACAAAATACAGGCCATTATGCAAACCACCCAACGATATGTTGCCGCGGTTACTGCCTGATAGCCTCAATTCCCGTACCAGCCGCATATCCGGCGTATAGATGCTGGCTGTAGTGATCCCGGAAGCAGCAGAAGCGCCAAAGTCTACGTACAGCTGATCCCTTACAGGGTTCGGGTATACACGCAGTGACACCTCCGTCCCGGCAGGAGGCGCCTGCAGTTTTGCCAATGCAGGTAATACCGGCGATACGCTGGCAGCATAAGGATCGATAAAGAAAGTACCGCATTCCAGCCGTGGGAATACCTTGTTGAATGGTATAAACTCATCGCGGTATGCATTGAATATCAGGCGTGGAAAGTTAACACCCACTGTAGCAATACTCAGCTGGTAACGGGTAACCGGCGGATTATGCTGCTTGATACAATTACCGCTGCCATCAGTAAGGTCGCGTATATGCACATGTGTGAACGTGCGCTGCTGCGGTGTAATGGTGAAATCAGCGTTAGCCAGTATTGCAAAACGTTCCTTACCGGCGCTCCTGATCTCCAGTCCTCTCCTGGCCACATAGGAGCTGCTCAGGCTTGGGAACGTGCTGAATTCTGCCAGGCTTACCACATTGGCGCTGTATTTCAGGAAGAGGAAGAACACCTCCGTCTTTACATTCGTATAGTAGCTACCGGTATATCCCGTGAGGTACAAATAATAATTGTTGCCGCCAAGATTGGTGAATACCAGGTCGTTAGCCGCTTCCGGCCCACCGTCTCCTATGTGGTTCACGGTAATGGGCCCGCCGCTTTCTTTGATATCCACCAGCAATATCTGTTTGTTGATGGCGCCGGTGGACATCAGGATATCTATGTAACCGGTAATAAAGAACTCATCGCTGTTTACTATATTGGTATGCTTTACAATGCGGGTGCCAGACAAAGCCTGGGTGCCTGCAGACAGCTTTTCTATCACCACCGGTATCCCTGCAGCGCTGAAGGTAGCGTACAACAGCCGCCGGGGACCAGAGAAAGAAGTAGCCGGGCATTCTTCAATATAACCGGTCAGCGCGATGTTCCTGTTGGTAGCCTCCGTAAGCGAGAACGCTTCTGAGTTACAGGTGTTCAGAAAATACTGATAGGTCCACAATAAGGCGCCGCCGTTATTCAGCCGGGTCATCAGCACGCGGGTCTGTCCCGTGGGCGTATCGCTGAAACGGCCTGCCAGTACAAGATCGCCGTTGCTGGCTTCAATAATGTCATTGTACTCGATCAGGGCCTGGGCATTGGCAGTGGTCAATGTGGCAAAATGGATACGGTTGATCCAGATAGGATTCAGGTTCTCATCCAGCCGGATGACCAGCGGCGTGGAATAAACGGGGATACCGTTGATCAGTTTTGAGGATTTGATCACGTAGCCCAGCAGGTAATAACCCTTTACCAGTTTAGCCTTGATGATCTTTTTGGGTAGCAGGTATTCGGTAGCTGCTCCGGGCTGAAGGTTGATCTGCTCGGACAGGAAATTACCGCCTGGATCAAATTGATCCAGGCTCAGCCCGCGGGTGCTGGGATCCTTTGTATAATTCTTGCTCCACAGCAGGAAGGCACGCTTCAGGGGGCTTGTCGGCGGTGGTGTATCTACCACAAAACTAGCTGCCTGGTAATCATAATCTACCGATAACTGGTTAAAGTAAAGTTGCTGGGCATTTTGTGCTAGTACAGCCTGGGCGGCCAAGAGCATGGCCGACAGAAACAGGTACAGTTTTTCTTTCATAACAAACGGGGTTTTAATAGTGATCTGTTTGCAATATGTGTTTTCGACCTGGTAGTAACAGTACACGATAATAACACGATTGCCTGCATATGCCACCGCAGTGGCACACCGCAGTGATATGTTGCATAGCCTGGGGAATGGTCTGCACAAGTGGTCTGTTGGTCGCAGAAATCCCAGGTTTCGCCTCGCTTACTGGTTTTTAGGCGTATAAACTGTTAATTTTAGGTCATTATGCCGCCGAAGAAACTGAGTTACGTATTATGGCATCTGGTGATGCTGATCTTTGCACTGGGGGTTCCCCTGGTGGTGCTGCCCGCCAAAAGCGAAGCGCAGCCTGACTATTTCAACCCTGCCAGGATCATTTTTACCTTGCTTCATATCGGGGCCTTTTATGTGAATGTATATTATCTCTTTCCCCGCTTTTTATTAAGGGCGCAGGCATGGGCCTATCTTTGGAGGGTACTGGCTATATCCGCCAGCATCATGCTGCTGCAGGTGGCGTTGGAACTGATGTATTCTACGCATTCTGTGAACGCATTGCCCAGTATCATCATTCTCAAGTTCTTTGTCAGCGTAATGATCATCGGTACCGGCACGGGTTACGCCTATATCGAAAAGATGATCCGGGACCAGCGCCTGCAGCAGGAGCAGCTTAAAACAGAGCTGTCCTTCCTCCGCTCCCAGGTAAGCCCGCATTTCATGTTCAATACCCTCAACAGCATGGTAGCGCTGGCCCGCAAACGCTCAGACAAACTGGAACCGGCACTCATAGAGCTTTCCAATCTGATGCACTACATGCTGTATGAGTCAGACCAGGAAAAAGTGAGCCTCAGCAAGGAGATCACTTATCTCCAGAGTTATATCGACCTGCAGACACTGCGTTTCGGGCACCAGGTACAGATCATTTTCAGCATGCAGCGTCCCCCGGAAGAACGCTTTATCGAGCCCATGCTGCTCATACCATTGATAGAGAACGCTTTCAAGCACGGAATAGGGTTGATAGAAGACCCGGAGATCAATATAGAGTTGAAATTGGATGGAAACCGCTTATCGCTGGAAGTACGTAACAAATACAACCTGTATACCCAGGAGGTAAAGGATAAGGTGGCCGGCATAGGTCTCACTAACCTGGTTCGCAGGCTAAAGTTATTATATCCGGAGCGGCATGAGATAGTTGCCGAAAAGAACGGGCACTGGTTTAATGCTTCCTTAAAAATACAACTACAATGATCAGATGTCTTGCCGTGGATGATGAATTGCTTTCGCTTGACCTGCTGGAAGATAATATCAGGCAGGTGCCGTTCCTCCAGCTGGTAGGCCGTTGCAGCAATGCATTTGAAGCTATGGCCATGATGAAGAAAGAGCCGGTGGATCTCCTGTTCCTCGATATACAAATGCCGGGGCTCACGGGCACACAGTTCCTGCAAAGCCTCTCCAACCGCCCAATGGTGATCTTCATTACTGCCTATAAAAGGTATGCGCTCGAAGGCTTTGAGCTGGATGTGCTGGATTACCTTATCAAGCCGGTTCCTTTCGAGCGTTTCATGAGAGCGGTGAACAAGGCGGCAGAGTATCAGGCCTTTAAGCAATTGCCTGCCCCCATACCGGCCCATGAAACGGCAGCTGCCGACTACTTCTTTGTGAACGTGGGGTATAACCTGATGAAAGTGGTGGTAAGCGATATCAGTCACATCGAAGGCTGGCGGGATTATATCAAGATCTATTGCTGCAATGAAGAAAAGCCGCTGGTTACCCGGCTGGCCATCAAGGTGCTGCTGGACCGGCTCCCACCCGGCCGCTTCATCAGGGTGCATAAATCATATATTGTGGCAGTAGATAAGATTGCTGCCATCCGTAAGAACCGTATTTACATAGGCCGTCATATCATCCCTGTCAGTGATTCACACCGGGACGAACTGTTCACGATCATAGGTCCGCAGAACCTTAAATGATTTCATCTACAGATTGTGGCTATCCATCGCAACATAACGGGTATACGTATACTTCATTTCGATTACCCTTCAGGATGTTGCAACTTTGAGCCACAACAGGACCTAGACCAGTTGTAGGTTTATTAAGATGTAGAATCACTGAAAATCAGGGTCAACATTCGGCTGTTGACCCTCTGTTTTTAATACTGGTTATTAGTATGTAGCAATACTTTTTATTCTTTTGATCATGTCCGACAACAATACCAGCATCCTCATCGTTTTAGGAGCGCCCAATTCGCCTGAGGGACTTTTAAGCCCCATCGCCATCAGCCGCCTGGATACCTGTTTTTCCATTTACCAGCAGGAAGGGGCCCATATACTCCTCACCGGCGGTTACGGCCCTCATTTTAATACCACAGATAAACCACATGCCTGGTACGCCCGGCAATACCTTAAAGGCAAAGGTATCCCTTCCCATAAAATACTTGATGGCGTTGAAAGCAGGAATACCGTTGAAGACGCAACCCTTTCCAAACCTTTGATTACCACGCTGCAGCCTGCGCTTGTTACTATTATCACTTCCGATTTTCACCTGCACCGGGCAGGTCTTATTTTCTGCGATGTCTATCAGCGCATCGTGCCGCTGCGTTTCATCGCCGCTCCCAGCTATGCACTGCGCCTGGAAGAATTACAGGTCTTAATGAAACATGAATCAAATGCAATACAAAACTTACTGAGTAACGGATTAAAAGTGTAGCATTTTCCAACCGCGATCATCTACGAAAGCGGTCCACACATCGCAATATTCGCCTCATACATATACTTCATTTTTAAACCCCTTCCCTGCTTTGCAATTTTGAGGTAATCAATATCAACCTAGCCATGCAAAGAACCCTTTTTGTATCCCTTGCGCTCAGCCTTGCCATCAGCGCATCCGGGCAAAGCAACCTGCAAACCGTAAAAGGCACTGTTAAAGACAAAGCCTCGGAAAGACCGCTCATACATGCCACCATTACACTGGCAGGTACAACGCTTGGCGTCGTTACCGATTCTGCCGGCCATTATGTGCTGCATAACGTACCGATCGGCAGACAGCAGATCGTCTTTCAGTACCTCGGCTACAAGCCTGCCCTCATTCCGGAAGTATTGATCACCGCTGGTAAGGAAGTAGTGCTCGATATCTCCATGGAAGAAAGCATCAGCGCATTGAAGGATGTAACCGTTACGGCGCAGAAGATCAACAAAGGCGCAGCCAGCAACGAATTTGCCGGTGTCAGTTCCCGTTCCTTTAGTATGGAAGAGGTGATGCGTTACTCCGGCGGTAGAAACGATCCTTCCCGCCTGGTCAGCAATTTCGCCGGCGTAGCCACCACGGATGATTCCCGGAACGACATCGTTGTGCGTGGTAACGCACCTACTGCTGTACTCTGGCGCATGGAAGGGATCCCTATTCCTAACCCGAATCACTTTGCCGTGGCCGGTAACGCCGGTGGACCGGTAAGTGCGCTGAACACCAATGCCCTGAAGAATTCCGACTTTTACACCGGCGCTTTCGCAGCAGAATATGGTAACGTGACAGGCGCTGTATTCGACATCGGCCTGCGCGACGGCAACAAAGACCGCTTTGAAAAAACGCTGCAGCTCAACCTCCTCAGCGGACTGGAAGCTATGCTTGAAGGCCCGCTGGGTAAAAAGAAGAACGGCGCCTCCTTTCTCGTCGGCTACCGCTACTCTTTTGCCAGCATCGCACAGTCCCTGGGCTTCAATTCACTCACCACCGCTACGCCCAATTACCAGGACCTGGTGTTACACATTAAATTCGCACCTGGGAAACTGGGCAACCTCAGCCTGTTCGGCCTGGGAGGCATCAGCAGCATCGATTTCATCGGGAAAGAGATCGACTCTACAGACTTCTTCTCCAATACGGATGAAGACCGCTATGCCCGCTCCCGCTTTGGTGTACTGGGCCTCAAACACACTTTTGACCTGGGCACGCGTACATATATACGCACCGTGCTCTCCTACTCCTATTCCAATTATGTAGTCAACCAGTACAAATGGTATGATTCACTGACAGTAAGAACACATGTGTTTGATCAGTCGTCTTCCAATACCGGTTGGCGCATTTCCTCTTACATTAATTCAAAGGTGAACATACAGCTCTCCCTGCGCGGCGGCGTGCTGGCAGAAGTGCTGGGGGTAGATATGTACACCCGCGACCACTACAACAGACCTGAATGGGCATTCCTGCGCAACTATGATGGCTCCTCCCTCCTGCTGCAGCCTTTTATACAGGGCCGCTACCGCTTTACAGATAAGCTGGCGCTGAACGCCGGTTTGCACGGTATCTATTATGGGTTCAACGATCATTACAACATAGAGCCAAGAGCCTCCCTGAGTTATGAATTTACGCCTAAACAAACGCTCAGCTTCAGCTACGGCTCACATAGCCAGCTGCAACCATTGCCGGTCTACATTTATGAAGAGCAGCTGCCGGATGGCCATGGCGTTAACCGGTCCAACCGGGACCTGGACTTCACCAAAGCGCAGCACTATGTGCTCGGATACGACTGTCGCTTTGCGCCCAGCTGGCGATTAAAAGCAGAAGCCTATTATCAATACCTCTATGATGTACCGGTAGAACGCACACCCAGCGGCTTTTCCATGCTGAACGTAGGCGCGGATTTCAGCTTCCCGGAAAAGACCAACCTCGTGAACGAAGGTACCGGCAGCAATCGTGGTATAGAGCTTACCCTGGAAAAGTTCTTCAGCAAAGGCACCTATCTGCTGACGACCGCTTCCATCTTTGATGCACGCTATAAAGGCAGCGACGGTATTGAAAGGAACAGCACCTTCAATAACCGCACCGTATTCAATGTACTTGGGGGACGCGAATGGAAAGTAGGACGCAATGGCCGTAATGCCTTTACAGTGGATGTGAAAGCAGCATTCTCCGGTGGACGCTATTATACCCCGGTTGACCTGGCTGCCTCACTGGCTGCAGATGAAGAGAAATTGAATGAGAGCAGCTATAACAGCGAGCGTCTCAGCAACTATTTCCGGCTGGATACCCGCCTGGGCATGCGACTGAACAGCGCCCGCAGAAAGTTGTCGCATACGTTGTATCTCGACTTCCAGAATATCACCAATAACGAGAATGTGCTGATGCAACGGTACAATACTGCCAAAAACACGGTGGGACAGGCATACCAGATAGGTTTCTTTCCTGACCTGCTTTATCGTGTTCAGTTCTAGCATGATGCTTGTACTGCTGCTGGCATGGCAACCACTCAAACGCCCCTGTATCAGCAAGATATCAGCGAAGTAATCAGTCAGCTGAAATCAGATCCGGAAAAGGGCCTTGGCGCGGAAGATGCCGCCCAAAGGCTTGAAGAGTATGGCAGGAACGAGATAGCGGCCACCCGCCGCATCTCACCCTGGCTCATCTTCCTGCATCAGCTTAAAAGTGCGGTAGTGTACCTGCTGCTGGTGGCAGCTGCGCTGTCTGCCTTTTTTAAGGAATGGGCCGATGCGATCGCCATACTGCTGGTTATCATCATCAACGCCGCAATAGGCTTTATTATGGAATACCAGGCTGAGAATTCCATGCAGGCCTTACGGCAGATGACCAAATTGAATGCACGTGTGATACGTAAAGGAAAGGTTTCCGAGATACCCGTGGAAGAGATCGTGCCCGGCGACCTCCTTTTCCTGGAACCCGGAGATGTGGTACCGGCAGATGCACGCATCGTCAAAGCCACACAGCTGCAGGTAAATGAGTCCGCCCTCACCGGCGAGTCCGTCCCCGTGGAGAAAAATCCACAGGCCATCAACGAGGAAACACCCCTGGCGGAACGCGCCAATATGCTGTTCAAAGGCACATTTATCAGCAACGGTAATGCCCGCGCCATCTGTACCGCTACCGGTATGGAAACTGAACTGGGGAATATCGCCTCCATGGTGCAGGGCGCTTCCACCAGTGCCACGCCCCTGGAGAAAAAGCTCGAAGGCTTTAGTCGCCGGCTCATGGGCATTACCGTTGTTATTGTGCTTGTGATCTTCCTGGCCGGGGTGCTCAATAAAGTGAATATCCTGAAGATGTTATCCACCTCTATCGCCCTGGCAGTGGCCGCCATCCCTGAAGGGCTGCCCATCGTTGCTACCCTGGCCCTGGCCCGCGGCATGCTGCGTATGGCCAGGCAGCAGGTGATCGTTAAGCGCCTGTCCGCCGTAGAAACCCTGGGTGCAACAACAGTGATCTGTACCGACAAGACCGGTACGCTTACAGAGAATAGCCTGGAAGTAGCCGCCCTGGTAATGCCGCCGGATCATACATTGGAAAAAGACAGTAAGGGAGAAAAATTGATCGATAGTATTCCTGACGATATAAAATCCGGTAAGAACTATCAGCACCTGCTCGAAGTAGCTGTCTTATGTAACAACGCCTCCCTGGAAAAAAAGGACGGTAGCTGGAAGGAAACCGGCGACCCATTGGAAGTGAGCCTGCTCAAATTCGCATGGGGAACAGACAACGACCCGGAGAAATACCGCGATAAATACCCCAGGGAAAAAGAGGCTCCTTTCAATTCAGAAACAAAGGTGATGGGCACCTTGCATAAAAAGGACAAGGGCTATTTTGTTGCCGCCAAAGGCGCAGCAGAGGCCCTGCTGGAATATTGTACCCACATCCTGGATAAGGGGGAAATAAAAGCCCTGGAGGACAAAGAGAAGCAACACTGGCTGCAGCGTACGGAAGAGCTGGCCGGCAAAGGGCTCAAGGCACTGTCTTTCGCCATGAAAGAACAGGACCAGGTAACAGACGAATTCATGCAGGATTTCATATTCCTGGGCCTCATTGGTTTCCTGGATCCGCCCCGTGCCGATGTGAAACAGGTCATAGCTGAATGCAAGGGCGCCAGTATCAAGGTCACCATGCTTACCGGAGACCATCCTGCTACTGCTCAGAACATCGCTGCACAACTGGGTATCGGTGAGAATGGCGATACAAAGGTTATTAACGGCCGGGAAATGAAGAAATATGAAGAGCTCCCGGAAGAAGAAAAGGAACGCTGGATTAAAGCAGCTGTCTTTGCCCGCGTAGATCCCCGCCAGAAACTGGACCTGGTAAGCGTGCTGCAGGAAAAGGGCCATATCGTGGCCATGACCGGCGATGGCGTAAATGATGCTCCCGCACTTAAAAAGTCCGATATAGGTATCGCCATGGGCATTCGCGGAACACAGGTATCACAGGAAGTAGCCGATATGGTACTGAAAGATGACGCCTTTACTTCCATCGTCAACGCTGTGGAACAGGGACGTGTTATCTTTGAGAACATCCGCAATTTCATCACTTTCCTCCTGTCGTGCAACCTTAGCGAACTGCTGGTCATCGGCGTCGCAGCGGCCTTCAACCTGCCCTTTCAGCTGATCGCCCTTCAGATCCTGTTCATTAACCTGATCACAGATGTATTGCCTGCCCTCGCATTGGGCGTAACGGAGGGCGATGCAGACGTGATGAAGAGGCCGCCCAACGATCCTGCCCAACCCATTGTGAATCGCAAAAGATGGATGGCGATCTGGATCTACAGCGCCGTTATTGCAGCGGCCGCTTTAGGCGCCGCTCTTACCGGGAGGGAGGCCGAAAGCCCCGAAGCAGCCAATAACATCTTGTTTTTTACACTGATCTTTTCCCAGCTGCTGCATGTACTAAATATGTCGTCTGCTCACGAGCCCCTGTTCAATAACGAGATCTTCCGGAATAAATATGTGTGGATCTCGCTAGGTATCAGTGCTGGTATCACTATGCTGGTGTTCTTTATACCGGTATTGTCAGAAGTGCTGCAGGTACGCAATATGAGCGGTGAAGACTGGTATCTTGTAGCTGCTTTCAGTTTCGCCAGCATGGTACTGATTCAGGTGCTGAAGCGACTCAAGCTGGTCATCTGATTAAAAGGGAATAAAATAAAAAAGGTCCCGGGATCACCGGGACCTTTTAACTAGGTATTTAAAAGAAGCTTAATCTATGCGTCTAACATTAACAGCATTCATACCTTTTCTGCCTTCCTGCAGCTCAAATTCAACTCTGTCGTCAGCCTGGATCTCGTGAACGAGCCCGTTTACATGAACAAAAGTCTCTTTGTTGGATTCATCATGCTTAATGAAGCCAAAGCCTTTTGTCTCGTTGAAGAACTTCACGGTTCCTTGAAATTTTGTGTTCATTTGTAAAAAATTAAATAAAGTAAGACCTGCAAGGTAAGCTTAACATGCCAATAAACCAAATCTTAATCTTCCTTAGCGCCTTTCTCCCCTGTAAACCAGTGTTCCTTGTCCCTGAAAAGCACGTTAAAAGTAGTCAGCGATCCATAGATCCTGGTGATATATTGCTGCAGATTGATCTTTTCTTCATCATTCAGCGTCTTGTGCGCATTGATCTGCTGTTCCAGCACACGCAGACGGTCACGCACCATCACAATCTTGTGGAAGAATACGTCCAGCGGCACTTCTTTGGGCTTCAAACTGGGATCAGAAGGTTTTAGTATCAACGTGCCTTTCATCCAACGATCGCCCATGGGCACCACTTCCGTGATATTACCCCACAAGCGCAGGATCTTCAGCAACGAGGTCTCCACCTGAGATACGGTTTCCACCTCCACACTTTTGTGCTCTGCATGCAATACCTCGAACAGGGGATCCGTTTTGTCAATTTCGGCAATACCGCTGTTCATGAAGGTTACAAGGTACTGGGCATATTTAACGCCGATGATAACGCCGGGGCCATAACGGGAATGTTGTACACGGGACCCTACGCCTGCAATTAATTCCTCTTCCATACGGTTTTCATTTTTTATAATGTGGCAAGATAATAATTTACTACTTTAACGGTATGCGCACATTTGCTGATCATGTAATTCAATTTAATAAAAATCTGCATTTCGATGGAAAACTGCCTCCGGGCGTCCGCATCATGAACCCTTTCAGAGAGCAGGCTCATATTATGGATATCATGCAGCTGTTCTATAAAAAGTTCTACGATGATACTGCCGGCCGCCAGCTGATATTAGGCATCAATCCTGGTCGCCTGGGTTCCGGTGCTACCGGCGTTCCTTTTAGTGATACTAAGCGCCTGGCTGAAGAATGCGGTATTCATATCCAAGGCTTCAAAACACACGAGCCCTCTTCCGTTTTTGTGTACGATGTAATCCATGCCTATGGAGGAGTAGAAGCGTTCTACGATAACTTTTATATCGGCTCTGTTTGTCCGCTGGGATTCACCGCAGACACTGCCAACGGTAAGGTGGTAAACTATAATTATTATGACAGCAAGGCGCTTACCGAAGCCGTATATGACCTGATCGTAACCAGTATCCGGAAACAGCTGGATTTCGGTATCAGCAGAAAGGTGTGCTATTGTATGGGTACCGGTAAGAATGTGACGTTCCTGCAGGGGCTCAATGAACGGGAGCATTTCTTCGAACAGATCATTCCTTTGGAGCATCCCCGGTTTGTAATGCAGTATAAGCTCAAGACCAAGCAGGTGTATGTAGATAAGTACCTGGAGGCATTTGCCGCCAATAAATCATGATCATTCTTCAGAAGCCGCTTCCGGAATATTCTCAGGCTTATGGCCCAGCATCCGGCGCAGCTCATTGGCCATTTCATAAATGCTATCGCTTTCAGACAACTCGATGGCGCCGGAGTTGATGAGGAAGTCCTGCATCTTCTTGCGCCCGTTCACACATACAACAGTAATGGTTCCATCATCCAATGCATAGATAAACCTGCACTTTCTTATTCCGTGCACTAATGGGGAAATCTGGTAATGGGTGATCATGAATTCCATAACAAATGGTTTGGGGCAGGAAATTAAAAGGAATCAGGCAGATAAATCGTTAACCCATTGTAAATGTCGAAAATTCCTGACAGCTATGATCAGACCTTCAGAAGACTTAAAAATGGCGTTAATGACAGAAGAAACAAAGGTGCAATTGCATGGCTTTCATGTCTCTGGGTGTTATACTTGCATTAGTCTGGGCAAAGCTATAATTTTAGCCCCACTCAAAACAGCCTGGCAGACAGCATATGAGTTTATTAAAAGTATCAGCGATCAGCAAACAGCAAGACGGGGCTTTTATACTGAAGGATATAAGCTTTGAACAACAGCGTTTTCAGCACATCGCCATCGCAGGAGAAACAGGTTCCGGTAAAAGTTCCCTGTTGAAAGTCATCAGTGGGCTGGCCCAGCCAGACAGCGGACAAGTGCTTTTTGAAGGACAGAAGGTAAAAGGCCCGCTGCAGGTGCTCATCCCTGGTCATCCCGGTGTAGCTTATCTTTCTCAATATTTCGAGCTGCGCCATAATTATTGGGTGGAGGAGATCCTGTCCTATGCCAACATGCTCACAGACGAGGAAGCACAGAATATCTATAAGATCTGCCAGATCGATCACCTGTTCCGGCGCCGGACGGACCAGCTTTCAGGAGGCGAGAAACAGCGTATTGCACTGGCCCGCCTGCTTACTACCGCCCCCCGGCTGTTATTGCTGGATGAGCCCTTCTCCAACCTCGACATGATCCACAAGCAACAACTCAAAGGGGTGATCAACGATATCAGCGAAAAACTGGAGATCACCTGCATGCTTGTCTCCCACGACCCGCAGGACATCCTCTCCTGGGCTGACACCGTTTTCCTGATGAAGAACGGAGAGATCATTCAGCAGGGTACGCCACAGGAAGTATATAACCGGCCGGTAAATGAATATGCCGCCGGCCTGCTTGGCAAATACAACCTCATTCCTTCTGCCGGTGATGGAAAATCCCTCCTATTACGCCCCGAGCATTTTGTCATCTCAGAGAAATCATCCGGTAGTTTTAGCGGAATGGTACAGGCTGTCACTTTCTGGGGCAGTCACTATGATATTGAAGTACAACCGGAGAAAAGAAACAGGCTCACGGTAAGACAGCTGTCCACCAGCCTGAAGAAAGGCGATACTGTACATATTTCCGTGCTTCCTGAGCACATTTGGTACCTATAGCAAGATCCGGGTTTTCCTGCAGACAGGCCTCCTGTAATTTTGTGGTACTAAAGAAAACATATGAAGAGTATCATAGAACGCCTGCAGGAAAAAGACTGGGACCAGACAACGGAACACATGCACCGGCAGGGCTACGCTGTTATCAGTAACGTCCTTACTAAAAAAGAATGCGGGGACCTGGCACATTCCTATCGGGACAATCATCTGTATCGTAAAACCATCTCCATGGAGCGCTACCGCTTCGGCGCCGGAGAATATAAATATTTCAGCTATCCCCTGCCCTCGCTGATCAATGATATCCGGGAGACCGTCTACCCACATATAGCGCCCATCGCCAACAAATGGATGGAAGTACTGAATATCGATCAGCGCTTTCCTGCCACGCATGAAGCGCTCAAAAAACTTTGTCACGATCATAAACAGGTACAACCCACCGTGCTGATCCTCCAATATGGCCAGGGTGGCTTTAACACCCTTCACCAGGATCTTTACGGTGATATTTATTTTCCTATGCAGCTGGTGCTATTCCTTAGCGAGCCCGGTGACGACTACACGGGCGGTGAATTCGTACTGACAGAACAGATCCCCAGGGCGCAATCCAAAGCGATCGTACTGCAGCCACGCCGTGGCGACATGCTGCTGTTTACCACCAATTTCCGGCCTGCAAAAGGTTCCAAAGGCTACTACCGCGTAAATATGAAACATGGCGTAAGCCCTGTTCACCACGGACATCGTCACACCCTCGGCATTATTTTTCACGATGCATTAAGCTGATGATACGCCATACTGAACTGGATGATGATCCTCTCCTCCGCCAACGTAAGCTCCATTCACTCATCCGCCTCAAACGTATCACATTGGGCGGCCATAGAAAACTAAAGATCTATGGCCTCCTTTCCTGCAGCTCTGGTAAGCAGATGAAACAAGAGAACCGTGTCTTCTTCGAAACAGAGACAGCCGCTATACAAGCCGGCTACCGTCCTTGCGGCCATTGTATGCCGGATGCCTACCGTCAGTGGAAAGCAGCACTAACTCGCCACCTCCACCCTTGAATGGAAGATCTCCCGGTTTTCCAGATTATTCACGATAAAATGCGCCAGGTCTGACCGACGCAATATCAGGGGATTACGAAGGTATTCATTGGATGCAAAGCGGTATTGTCCCGTCACTTCTCCATCCTTCAGGCGCGGGGCCCTTACAATGGTCCAGTTCAATTGACTGCGTTTCACTAACTCTTCCATTCTGAGGAGATCTGCGAAGTTATTCTTCAGGAAGGCCTGCACCACATATTTTGTCAGCAGCTTCAAAGCGAATGACATCCCCGGTGTAACCTCTACTCCTACACCGGATACGCATATCAACCTGGAGACGTTATAGTTCTTCATCTCATGAATGATATTTCCGATCCCTTGTGAATAAAGCACTGTTGGTTTGGTATTGGTCACCCCGATGGAAGAGATCACCACATCTGTTCCCAACATTTCCCTTTCAAAACTCGCGGGCTGCAATACATCTCCCTTTACGATTCTCAGTTGTCCTTTATATGTTTCGTGTTGCCGGCATCCGGCTTCAATGGCAGCTACATTCCTCGCCACTGCCGTTACCTCATATCCTTTCACCAGTGCTTGCTGAACGGCTGAAAGCCCCGTTCCCCTGGATGCTCCAAGAATTAAGATTTTCATTGCTGTGCTTTTATTAATCATTAGCTATATACACATGACAGCACAGACCTTCCGCTTGTGACATCACCTTTAAATATTTTTCCGGAAATGTTGTCACAGAAAAACCTGTTCCCCTGTCCTGTATAAAAGGGACGTTCATTCCGCCCTTAAAACAATACATATGAAAAGAGACAAAATTATTTATTGGACCGCTACCGGAATTGTAGGCGCCATAATGGTATTAAGCGCCGTTAATTTCTCATTGGAGAAGCCTATGTTTGGCACGCCCGATGGGTTTGCACACTTACACTTACCGGAGTATTTCAAGAAAGAGCTCACGCTTGCCAAGCTGTTAGGAGCAGTGGCCTTGTTGGTACCCGCCATTCCATTCAAGATAAAGGAATTCGCTTACGCAGGCACCGCCATCACATTTGTGTCGGCCAGCTTTGCACATTATTCCAGTGGAGATGGGATCATGTATATCATCGACCCGCTCATCTTCTTCTGTATACTCTTTGTGTCCTATATCTATCTGAATAGAATCAGGAGCAGAGCTATGGCCTGTTAAGCTTTGTCTGGTCATGCTGATCTTCCCGTCAGCATGACCCTATCTGATTGATCACTATCAGCAATTATCGTGATAACCATCATTGGGGCATATCAACTACTAAGCTATTTTGCATATGAATTCAGAATATATATAATCCGGGATCATTAGTTCATAACACGAATGTTTAGCAAAGTGATTAGCAAATCGTTAACAAGGAAAATTTTTTTAATTGAAAAATAAACCAAACCTTTGTTCAACGAATACAACCGAAACTAGATCGACTGGAGCGAGCAACGAATACACCGGACAATATCCAACCTGACTGACAATTAGTTCCATAACCACACCTATACGGGCATACCCTTCGCCCAAAACCTACCTTAACCACACCTATGTATTTGGACATTTGTCCATGAACCTGCACCGGAAAAGGCTTTTACTTTTTCATTTTAATCATACCTGTGACATACGCCAGACGGCGATGTGACCTGCATGAAGGGTTTTCAATATTACGTATAGCCGTAGCTATTTCCTGACGGGTGATAACACCTGCCGGAGGTCTTTATTCCTGATTTTTCAAACAGTCAATTACGCAATAGTCAATATCCGCGGACGAGATCCGTATGTAATTTTTTATCCCTCTAAATCTATTCTTATGAAGCGCTCTTTATACACTATGAGCAAATCTGCAAACCGAATCGCCTTACAATGTGCCTTCCTGGTACTCTCCTATCTTGCATTAGGTATTTCCACGGCAAACGCGCAAAGCGCCAGTCTTGATCAGGGTGCTAATGGTAAACGCGTTCAACCTGTAACGCCAGTTGACTGGATCAACGGTAACCTTAATACCAACCAGGTACACTTTCTGGAAGGATATTCAGTTCCATGCCGGGCTATCCTCAAAAGCCTTGTAGTGAACAAAACTTATACGATTGCCATAGGATATGATGTGCGTGCCGGCGGAAAGAATGCGATGGACTATCTAACACAGTACGAACGGCTGGATCCACATGATATATTCATACATAGCGTGGAAACCGTCAATCCTTTACTGAACATTACGGGCTTCGCCGCTTCCTATTTCACATCAACAGATACATATCCCGTTCCGCCTCCCAGCAGCGTCGGTGCAGATGTGCCGGGGCAGCCTACCACCAGCTTTAATGCATTGCCGGCTGCCAAGCGTGTAATTACCGGTTTTAATGCTGATATAACTAATGTCGCTTATGCTTCGGAAGGAAGCCTAAGCGCTTCGTCGTCTGAGACGATCATCCTGATCACTTTTGTCGCCCAGAAAGCAACGGCGGTACTGGCTTGGGGTGGTCACTTTGCAAGTATAGCGGACTGGGGCAGGGATCCTGCCACCGGTGAATCCCGCTCTGCATCCGCTATCACCGGCTCTCCCTATCACACCAGGTTAAAGTACTGGATCATTGACGGAGTTACCAGCAGCATTGGTAACCAGGATAAATCAGTAAAAACGGATGGCGTATACATTCCTCCGGTTGCTTCCGCCACAGGTCCGCTGAATGCCTGTACTGCCACCCCTTCCCTGACCTACACATCCACCGTGGATGATGCGGTTGGGTTAACTTATTTATGGAGCATTACCGGTAGCAATACCGCCGGCGCAAAGATCGTAGATCCCACTTTGGCTAATATACAGGTAGTGCCAACAGGTACACAGTTTAACATAGGTTCCTTTAATCTTCAATTGATAGTTACAAGAAATGGATTGAAAGATACCTGCTACATTAACGGGGATGTAATCCCCGGGGCGAGCGTCACCATCGGGCAGGTAACTGCCAATGCCGGTGCGGACCAAAGCATCACAGACCTTGAAACTGCACAGTTACAAGCTACTGCATCCGGAAGCACAGGCACATATGCATACGCCTGGAGCCCGTCTACGGGTCTTAGCGATCCTAATATTGCCAACCCGGTATTTACTCCGCCGGCTGTCGGCACTTACCAGTTTATTGTTACGGCCACCGGCCAGAATGGTTGTTCGGGCAAGGATACAGTCGTAATAACCGTCAACCAACATCCGAAGCCGCCTTGTTCTATCAATGGTCCCACTCCCTTTTGTCCCGGCTCTACCAACACCTATACCGGCCCTGCCACCAATGTAAGCGGCTATCTCTGGTCTGTTTCCGGTGGAGCTACAATTGTTGGCGCCAATAACGGTCAGTCTGTTTCCATAAAGGCCGGTAATATCTGCGGGGATTATGTGCTGCAGCTGATCACAACTGCCTCCAACAGTATCGCCAAGGATACCTGTACAATGCTTATCCAGGCTAAGGATGTCATTGCACCGGTGCTTTCCGGCGTCGCAGCAAATGCGACGGTAAGTTGTTCAAAGGATATACCTGCTGTAGCACAGATCAGCGCTACTGATAACTGTAGTTCAAACCTCATTGTCGGATACGCGCAAACAGTGTCTGACAGCATTTGTGTTAATAAATACACTATTAACCGCAAGTGGTGGGCAACGGACGCCTGCGGCAATACTTCCGATACCTTACGCCAGACAATCATTGTGAATGATGATGTAAAACCTGTAATTAGCGCCGATTTCACCAAAGAGATCAGCGTACAATGCCTGAAGGATGTACCTGTCGCTCCTGTGCCGACTGCCACCGACAATTGCGACGGTACCCTACAGGCGGTGTACACTGCAGAGGGTTCTGGCTCCGCCTGTGATTCAACGATCACTCGTAAGTGGATCTTCACTGACGCCTGCGGCAATAGCGACGAGGTTATTCAAACCATCCATATTAAGGATAATACTGCTCCTATACTGGCTGGTACAGCTGCTAACGCCAATGTTTCCTGTTCTAAAGACATCCCGGCGGTAGCCTTCATTACTGCCACTGATAATTGTGATGAGAACGTAGCTGTTCAGTACAGCCAGGTTACCTCCGATAGCACCTGCGTGAATAAATTCACCATCACTCGTAAATGGTGGGCTGTTGATGCCTGCGGCAATACTTCCGAGACCTTAACTCAGGTGATTGTTGTAAACGACGATGTGAAGCCTGTAGTTACCGCCGATTTCACCAAAGAAATCAATGTACAGTGCATGAAGGACGTTCCTGCTGCGCCTACACCAACCGCTACCGACAATTGCGATGATAACGTACAGCCGGTTTATTCCGAAGAAGGTTCCGGTTCTGCTTGTGACTCTACTATTATCCGTAAATGGATCTTCACAGACGCCTGCGGCAACAGTGACCAGGTGACTCAAACCATCTATATTAAGGATAATACTGCTCCTGTACTGACTGGTACAGCTGCTAACACTAGCGTATCTTGCTCCAGGGACATCCCTGCCGTAGCCAACATCACTGCTACTGACAATTGTGATGAAAATATAGCTGTTCAGTACAGCCAGGTTACCTCCGACAGCACCTGCGTAAACAAATTCACCATCACCCGTAAATGGTGGGCTGTTGACGTCTGTGGTAACACTTCTGAAACCTTAACTCAGGTGATTGTTGTAAATGACGATGTTAAGCCTGTAATTACCGCCGATTTCACCAAAGAAATCAATGTACAGTGCATGAAGGACGTTCCTGCTGCTCCTACACCAACCGCTACCGACAACTGTGATGATAACGTACAGCCGGTTTATTCCGAAGAAGGTTCTGGTTCTGCCTGTGACTCTACTATTATCCGTAAATGGATCTTCACAGACGCCTGCGGCAACAGTGACCAGGTGACTCAAACCATCTATATTAAGGATAATACTGCTCCTGTACTGGCTGGTACAGCTGCTAACACTAGCGTATCTTGCTCCAGGGACATCCCTGCCGTAGCCAACATTACTGCTACTGACAATTGTGATGAGAATGTAGCTGTTCAGTACAGCCAGGTTACATCCGACAGCACCTGTGTAAACAAATTCACCATCACCCGTAAATGGTGGGCTGTTGATGCCTGTGGTAACACTTCTGAAACCTTAACTCAGGTGATTGTTGTAAATGACGACGTGAAGCCTGTAATCACCGCTGATTTCACCAAAGAGATCAACGTACAGTGCCTCAAGGACGTGCCTGCAGCTCCTGCGCCTACCGCCACCGACAACTGTGACGACAATGTACAGCCGGTTTATTCCGAAGAAGGCTCAGGCTCTGCCTGTGACTCCACTATCATTCGTAAGTGGGTATTCACCGATGCCTGCGGCAACAGTGACCAGGTGACTCAAACCATCCACATCAAGGACAACACCATCCCTGTACTCGTGGGTAGCGTATCCAATACCAACATCAGCTGTGCTAAGGACATCCCTGCTGTTGCTACTATTACCGCCACTGACAATTGTGATGAAAATGTAGTTGTTCAGTACAGCCAAACCACCAGCGACAGCACCTGCGTGAATAAATTCACCCTTACCCGTAAATGGTGGGCTGTTGACGCCTGTGGTAACACTTCTGAAACCTTAACTCAGGTGATTGTTGTAAATGACGATGTTAAGCCTGTAATTACCGCCGATTTCACCAAAGAAATCAATGTACAGTGCATGAAGGACGTTCCTGCCGCTCCGGTGCCGACTGCTACAGACAACTGTGACGAGAACGTACAACCCGTTTACTCTGAGGACGGCTCAGGTTCAGCCTGTGATTCTACTATCATCCGCAAGTGGGTATTTACTGATGCCTGCGGCAATAGTGACGAGGTGACTCAAACTATTCATATAAAGGACAACATCATCCCTGTACTCGTGGGTAGTGTATCCAATGCTAACATCAGCTGTGCTAAAGACATCCCTGCCGTGGCTTCCATTGCTGCCACTGACAATTGTGATGAGAACGTAGCTGTTCAATACAGCCAGGTTACTTCTGACAGCACCTGCGTAAACAAATTCACCATCACCCGTAAATGGTGGGCGGTTGACGCCTGTGGTAACACTTCTGAAACCTTAACTCAGGTGATTGTTGTAAACGATGATGTGAAGCCGGTGATTACTGCCGACTTTACCAAGGAGATCAACGTACAATGCCTGAAGGATGTACCAGCTGCCCCTGTACCTACCGCTGCTGACAATTGTGACGAGAACGTACAACCGGTTTATTCTGAAGAAGGCTCAGGTTCATCTTGTGATTCTACTATCATTCGTAAGTGGATCTTCACAGACGCCTGCGGCAATAGTGACCAGGTGACTCAAACCATTCACATCAAGGACAACACCATCCCTGTACTCGTGGGTAGTGTTTCCAATGCCAATATCAGCTGTGCTAAGGACATCCCTGCCGTAGCCACTATCACTGCTACCGACAATTGTGATGAAAATGTAGCTGTTCAGTACAGCCAAACCACCAGCGACAGCACCTGCGTGAATAAATTCACCCTTACCCGTAAATGGTGGGCTGTTGACGCCTGTGGTAATACTTCCGAGACTATGACTCAGGTGATTGTTGTAAACGACGATGTGAAGCCGGTGATTACTGCCGACTTTACCAAGGAGATCAATGTACAGTGCCTCAAGGACGTGCCTGCAGCTCCTGTGCCTACCGCCACCGACAACTGTGACGACAATGTACAGCCGGTTTATTCCGAAGAAGGCTCAGGTTCAGCCTGTGACTCTACTATTATCCGCAAATGGATCTTCACCGATGCCTGTGGTAACAGTGACCAGGTTACTCAAACCATCCACATTAAGGATAACACCATCCCAGTACTCGTGGGTAGTGTTTCCAATGCCAATATCAGCTGCGCTAAAGACATCCCTGCTTTAGCCACCATTACTGCTACTGATAATTGTGATGAGAACATAGCTGTTCAGTACAGCCAGATTACATCCGACAGCACCTGTGTAAACAAATTCACCCTTACCCGTAAATGGTGGGCTGTTGACGCCTGTGGTAACACTTCTGAAACCTTAACTCAGGTGATTGTTGTAAATGACGATGTTAAGCCTGTAATTACCGCCGATTTCACCAAGGAGATCAATGTACAGTGCATGAAAGATGTGCCTGCAGCTCCTGCACCTACCGCTACTGACAATTGCGACGAGAGCGTACAACCCGTTTATTCTGAAGAAGGCTCAGGTTCAGCCTGTGACTCCACTATCATCCGTAAATGGATCTTCACCGATGCCTGCGGCAATAGCGATGAGGTGACTCAAACCATCCACATCAAGGATAACACCATCCCTGTACTCGTGGGTAGCGTATCCAATGCCAATATCAGCTGCGCTAAAGACATCCCTGCTGTAGCCACCATTACTGCTACTGATAATTGTGATGAGAACATAGCTGTTCAGTACAGCCAGGTTACTTCCGATAGCACCTGTGTAAACAAATTCACCCTTACCCGTAAATGGTGGGCTGTTGATGCTTGTGGTAACACTTCTGAGACCTTGACCCAGGTGATTGTTGTAAATGATGATGTGAAGCCTGTAATCACCGCTGATTTCAACAAGGAAATCAATGTACAGTGTCTGAAAGACGTACCAGCTACTCCGACACCTACCGCTACAGACAACTGTGACGACAACGTACAACCCGTTTATTCCGAAGAAGGCTCAGGTTCAGCCTGTGATTCTACTATCATTCGTAAGTGGGTATTTACTGACGCCTGCGGCAATAGTGACCAGGTGACTCAAACCATCCACATCAAGGACAACACCATCCCTGTAGTCGTGGGTAGTGTTTCCAATACTAATATCAGCTGCGCTAAAGACATCCCTGCTGTAGCCACCATTACTGCTACTGATAATTGTGATGAGAACATAGCTGTTCAGTACAGCCAGATTACATCCGACAGCACCTGCGTGAATAAATTCACCCTTACCCGTAAATGGTGGGCTGTTGATGCTTGTGGTAACACTTCTGAGACCTTGACCCAGGTGATTGTTGTAAACGACGATGTGAAGCCGGTGATTACTGCCGACTTTACCAAGGAGATCAATGTACAGTGCCTGAAGGATGTCCCTGCCGCTCCTGTACCGACTGCTACAGACAACTGTGACGAGAACGTACAACCCGTTTACTCTGAAGAAGGTTCCGGCTCCGCCTGTGACTCCACTATCATCCGCAAATGGATCTTCACTGACGCCTGTGGCAACAGTGACGAAACCACCCAGGTGATCCACATCAAGGACAACACCATCCCTGTACTCGTGGGTAGTGTTTCCAATGCCAATATCAGCTGCGCTAAGGACATCCCTATCGTAGCCACTATCACTGCTACTGACAATTGCGATCAGAATGTAGCTGTTCAGTACAGCCAAACCACAACTGACAGCACCTGCGTGAATAAATTCACCATCACCCGTAAATGGTGGGCTGTTGACGCATGCGGCAATACTTCCGAGACCATGACTCAGGTGATTGTTGTAAACGACGATGTGAAACCAGTAATCACAGCTGACTTCACCAAAGAAATCAACGTACAGTGCCTCAAGGACGTACCTGCCGCTCCCGCACCAACCGCCACCGACAACTGTGATGAGAACGTACAACCCGTTTACTCCGAAGTCGGTTCCGGCTCCGCCTGTGACTCCACTATCATCCGCAAATGGATCTTCACCGATGCCTGCGGCAATAGTGATGAAACCACCCAGCTGATCCACATCAAAGACAACACCGCCCCGATCCTCGCCGGTAGTGTGTCCAATATCAACATCAGCTGTGCTCAGGACATCCCTGCCGTAGCCACTATCACCGCTACCGACAACTGTGACCAGCAAGTAGCCGTAAAATACAGCCAGGTTACATCCGACAGCACCTGCATCAACAAATTCACCCTTACCCGTAAATGGTGGGCTGTTGACGCCTGTGGCAACACTTCTGATATAATAACTCAAATCATCACTGTAAACGACGACCAGAAGCCTGCCATCACCGCCAGCTTCGATAAGGATATCAACGTACAGTGCGTGAAGGACATCCCTGCCGTTCCCGTACCTACCGCTACCGACAACTGTAACGGTACTATCCAACCGGTTTACTCCGAACAAGGCTCCGGCTCTGCCTGCGATTCCACTATTATCCGTAAATGGATCTTCACCGATGCCTGCGGCAATAGCGACGAGGTAACGCAAACCATCCACATCAAGGATAACACCAGGCCAATCCTCGTAGGCACTGGCAGCAATGCCCTGACAGGTTCCATCAATACCATCTACGTGAACGCAGCCAACCAGGTACCTGCTCCTGCCACGTTCACCGGTACCGACAACTGCAGCGAAAAGCTCCCTGCCCGATTCGACGAATCTATCACCAACAGGATCTGTGAAAGCAAATACACGCTGACACGTAAATGGTGGGTAGTAGACGCCTGTGGCAACGTATCCGACACCTTCACACAGGTTATCATCGTGAACGACGACCTTAAGCCGGTCATCACCGCCGGATTCGATAAAGAAATCAATGTACAATGTATCCAGCAAATTCCAGCTGTCCCCACACCGACAGCCAGCGACAACAGCAGTGGAAACATCGCGCCCGTTTATTCAGAAGCTGGCTCCGGTTCCGCATGCGACTCCACCATTACACGGAGGTGGACCTTCACCGACGACTGCGGCAACAGCGACTTCGTTATACAGCGTATCCATATTAAGGATACCATTGCACCTATACTCTCCGGCAGCGTCAGCAACCTGGATCTGAGCTGCGCCAAAGCAATACCGGCAGCCGCCAATATCAGCGCTACCGACAACTGTAACCAGAATGTGGCTGTGCAATACCGTCAAACCACCAGCGACAGCACCTGCGTGAATAAATTCACCATCACCCGTAAATGGTGGGCTATTGATGCCTGTGGCAACACTTCTGATACCATCAAACAGGTGATCACCGTAAACGACAATGTGAAACCAGTGATCTCCTCCAGCTTCCCGGCTGAAGTGAACGTACAGTGTATCGCTGATGTACCTGCCGCTCCTGTACCCACTGCTACAGACAACTGTAACGGCAACGTACAACCGGTGTATACCGTACAGGGCGCCGGCTCCGCCTGCGATTCCACCATCACCCGTAAGTGGACATTCACCGACGCCTGTGGCAACAGTGACTTTATTACCCAAACCATTCACATCAAACCTTCCGGCATCGTGAATATCCTTGGTTCAGTGCAAAACATGACCGTGGCCACCATTGCCGATGTACCGGCGCCGCAGGTAATGCAGGCAGCAGGCAGCTGCAGCGCAGCTACCATGCACTTCTCACAAACGGTCAGCGACAGCGCCTGCGTGAACAAGTTTACTATCACCCGTAAATGGTGGGCAGTAGATGCCTGTGGCTATAAATCAAATACCATGGTACAGACCATCACAGTAAATGATAACATTGCACCAGTGGCAACTAACGTAGCACAGGATAAAACACAGTCCTGCAAAACAACGCCTGTATTCACCCAGCCAACATTTACAGATAACAGCAACCTGCCGGTTACCGTAACCTACTCAGATAACTACAGCAATACCGGCTGTCCGCAGGTAGTAACACGCACCTGGCAGGCAACAGATATATGCGGCAATGTAACGATCGTGAAACAGGCTGTTACCATCCCCTGCTGCAACGAAAGCATCTGTACCTATGCCGCTGGCTTCTACGGTACACCTAAAGCGTCTGTTTGCGTAAACGGTGGCGGCACCACCACCTCTAACCAGATCATGATCAGCGCTGTGGATAAACAACCGGGCGATTCAGCCATCTTCGGCCTCAAGTCTACCGGTAAGTTCTTCACGCTGCACCTGGCCGATGTAACGGGCGACGCCATCTTCGAAATGCTACCCGCCGGTGGTAAGCCCGCCACGCTCAAAGGCTACGCTACCTATGCGAAGACGCAAACCTGGAGCAACGTGCCACTGTCTGAAAAGAACAATAATTATGGCAGTATTCAGAACTCACTGCTTGCACAGGCGATGACGCTGTTCTTTAACATCAGCAACAGCACCAATGTAGGCGGCCTGAAAATAGAAGGCGATTCGCTCTTTACCGCAAAAGAAACCACCTGCGGAAGCGGTGTAGCGGTTAACAAAGTGGATGTGTATGTGCTGCCGAAAAATGTAGTGGACTATCTCAGGTCAAACGGACAGAATACCGCACAGGGATTACTGGACCTGGCCAACAGGTACCTCGGCGGACAACTGCCCACCGGTATCGACGCAGGAGATATCACCTCAACAATACAAATACTCAACAGCGCATTCGAAGGATGCCGCCTGCTGAAAAGATGGGGTAACAGCACACCGCCGAGTGTACACGGAATGGCCGCCCCGGTAGTTAATAATTGCGCCGACGCCGGCAGTCTCCAGACAATTGGAGTATTCCCGAACCCGTACACAGATAAGGTTTACTTCCGCTTCATCGCGCCTCAAACAGGCACTGCCTTGCTGGAAGTATGGAACCTCCTCGGTCAGGAATTGCTGCAGGTCCGCAAATCAGTGACCCAATGTAATAATGAAGAGATCCTCTATAACGTGCCAATGCCAAACAGAGTGTCCTTCGCATACAGACTTAGTGTAGGAAATACCGTGATCAAAACAGGAATTGTGATATGCACAGAATAGATAGATTGTTAGCTAGGTATAAAGTGTTCGTCTCAACAGGATAGAGGGTGTTGAGTTACGAAGAACAGAGAGAGAACAAACCCGGTCTTCCGGCCGGGTTTCTCTTTACCCTCCCGAAGATCTGCCCCTTAGTGCCTTAACCGTGCCTATGCCCTGAGACAATAATTTTTTATCCCTCCAATCTTATTGTTATGAGTTGCTCGCTGTACACTACGAGAAAGAACACAAACCGGACCGCCATTCAATGCATTCTCCTGGTACTCTCCTACCTGGTGTTCTTTGCTTCCACGGCAAACGCACAATCTGCTACCCTGGACCAGGGCGCTAACGGCAAACGTACTGCACCGGTATCACCTGCAGACTGGGTTAACGGTAACCTCAATATCAACCAGGCGCACTTCCTGGAAGGCTACTCTATTCCCCTGAGAGCCATATTGAGCGATCTCACAGTAAACAAGAGCTACACAATAGCAATAGGATATGACGTACGTTCTAACGGAAAGAACGCGATGGATTATCTCACGCAATATGAGCGGTACGAACCACACGGGATCTTTAACCATCCTGTCGAATCAGTTGATCCCTTGTTGAACATTGCCGGGTTTCCTGCTTCGTATTTTACTTCCATTGATACCTATCCCATCCCTGCCCCCTCCAGCGCTAACGCTGATGTACCGGGCATGCCGGCTGCCAGCTTTAACGCATTGCCTGCAGATAAAAGAGTATTTACCGCTTACAATGCAGATATCACCAATATCACCTACGCTGCAGAAGGCGCACTTGACCAGGCTGCAGCAGAAACAATTGTCGAGATCACTTTCACCGCACTAACACCAACGGTCGTACTGGCCTGGGGCGGCCACCTGGCGGCTGCCGGGGATTGGGGTAAGGACCCGCTTACGGGCGAAACACATTCCGCCTCCTCGATCAATGGTTCGCCTTACCACACGCGATTGAAATATTGGATCGTTGATGGCGTTACCATCAGCGTTGGAAACCAAGACAAATCTGTAAAAACAGATGCGGTATATATTCCTCCTATTGCCTCCGCTGCCGGTCCCTTAAATGCCTGTACAGCCACTTCCTTCCTGACCTATACATCCACCGTGGATGATCAGACCGGCTTAACTTATTTATGGAGCATTACAGGCAGCAATACCGCCGGCGCGAAGATCGTTGATCCCACCGCTGCCAATGCACAGGTAGTGCCTATAGGCTCCGCATTTACAATAGGTACTTTTAACCTTCAGCTGATTGTTACAAGGGATGGTTTCAGTGATACCTGTTTTATAAATAGTGATGCTGCACCTGGCGCTTCCGTTACCATTGGTGAAATAACAGCAAATGCTGGTGAAGATCAAAGCATAACAGATCTTGAAACGGCCACTTTACAGGCCAGCGCAAGCGGCGGCAGCGATACCTACAGCTATTCCTGGAGCCCCGCTGCAAACCTCAGCAACGCCAACACAGCCAACCCGGTATTTACCCCGCCGTCAACCGGCACTTTTCCGTTCATTGTTACGGCCACCGGTCAATTTGGTTGTACAGGAACAGATACAGTGGTCATAACGGTCACCCGGCATGTAAAACCTCCCTGCTCCGTAAACGGCGCCGATCCTGTTTGTCAGGGTTCTACTAATACCTATACAGGCCCTGATACCAACGTAAGCGCCTGGCTATGGTCTGTTTCCGGCGGGGCATCTATTATAGGCCCTAATAACACCCAGTCTGTTGCTGTTAAGGCAGATAACGCCTGTGGAAGCTATAATCTACAGCTGATCACTACTGCAGCCAATGGTATCGCCAAAGACACCTGCACCACCCTGATCCAGGTCAAAGATTCCATTGCACCGGTACTTTCAGGAGCAGTGGCTAATCAAACGCTGAGCTGCTCAAAGGATCTTCCGGCAATTCCCCAGGTCACTGTTACTGACAACTGTGATCAGAATATCACAGTACAATACAGCCAGCTTATCTCCGACAGTACCCGCATAAACAAATACACCATTACCCGTAAATGGTGGGCAACGGATGTCTGTGGTAATACTTCCGACACCATGACGCAGATCATCGTTGTTAATGACAATGTGAAACCGGTAATTACCGCTGACTTCACTAAAGAGATCAACGTACAAAGCCTGAAGGATGTCCCTGCTATACCTTCCCCTACGGCTACAGACAACTGTGATGATTCCATAGAACCAGTTTACTCCGAAGAAGGTTCCGGCTCCGCCTGTGATTCTACGATCATCCGTACATGGACATTCACCGACGCTTCCGGCAACAGTGATTCCATTACCCAAACCATTCACATAAAGGATATCACCGCGCCCGTACTGGCGGGTAGCGTGTCCAATATCGACCTCAGTTGTACCAAAGACATTCCTGCCGTAACGGACATCACTGCTACCGATAATGCCGATCAGAACGTAGTCGTACAATACAGCCAGACGACTTCCGATAGCACAGCGGTAAATAAATACACCCTTACCCGCAAATGGTGGGCAACCGATGTCTGTGGCAATACTTCCGACACCATGACGCAGATCATCGTTGTTAATGACAATGTGAAACCGGTAATTACCGCCGACTTCACCAGGGAGGTCAATGTGCAATGCCTGAAGGAAGTTCCAGCTGCTCCTGCACCCAGTGCTACCGATAATTGTGACGAATCCATCCAGCCTGTTTATTCCGAAACAGGCGCCGGCTCCGCCTGCGATTCCACCATTACCCGCACCTGGACATTCACCGACGCCTCCGGCAATAGCGGCTTCGTTATGCAAACCATTCATATCAAAGACAACACCATCCCGGTGCTCGCGGGTAATGTGTCCAATATCAACATCAGCTGTGCGAAAGACATTCCCGCCGCAGCAGAAATTACTGCTACCGATAACTGTGATGAGCAGGTAGCCGTACAATACAGTCAGATTACTTCCGACAGCATCTCCGTAAACAAATATACCCTTACCCGTAAATGGTGGGCAACCGATGCCTGTGGTAATACTTCCGATACAATGACTCAGGTCATCGTTATTAATGATGATGTGAAACCGGTAATCACCGCCGACTTTACCGGGGAGATCAACATACAGTGTCTGACGGATCTTCCTGCTGCACCTACCCCAACCGCTACCGACAACTGTGATGAAAGCATACAACCGGTTTACACCGAAACAGGCGCCGGCTCCGCCTGCGATTCTACCATTACCCGTACCTGGACATTCACCGATGCCTCCGGCAATAGTGACTTTGTTACACAAACCATACATATTAAAGATAATACCGCGCCTGTACTGGTTGGTACTGCTGCAAACGCCAACATATCCTGTGCGAAAGATATCCCGGCCATAGCCAATATCACCGCCACCGATAACTGCGATCAGCACATAGCTGTCCAATACAGCCAGACTACTTCAGATAGCACCGCTGTAAATAAATACACCCTTATCCGCAAATGGTGGGCAACAGACGCCTGTGGCAATACTTCAGACGTAATCACACAAACGATCATAGTGAACGACGATATAAAACCGTCTATCACCGCCAACTTCGATAAAGCCATCAACATACAATGCCTGAGAGATATCCCTGCCGTGCCTGCACCGGTTGCTACTGACAATTGCGACGAATCCCTGCAGCCGGTTTACACCGAAACAGGCACAGGTTCCGCCTGCGATTCTACCATCACCCGTACCTGGACATTCACCGATGCCTCCGGCAACAGTGACTTCGTCACGCAGGTGATCCATATTAAAGATACAATCGCGCCAGTGCTCATAGGTACCACCAGCAACGCTCTTACAGGTTCTATTTCCACTGTTTATGTCAGCGCTCCGGATAAGATACCTGCACCGGCCATCTTCGACGCCAGTGACAATTGCAACGGAAGGCTCCCGGCCCGCTACGATGAATCCATCATCAACAGGATCTGTGCAGACAAATATACCGTCGTGCGTAAATGGTGGGCTGCAGATGCCTGCGGCAATGTGTCCGATACATTTACCCAGGTAATTGTCGTGAACGACGACATTAAACCGGTGATCACTGCCAACTTCGAAAAAGAGATCAACATACAGTGTATCCAACAGGTACCTGCAATACCAACACCAACGGCTATGGATAACAGCAGTGGCAATATCGCAGCGGTATACTCCGAAGTGACCAATGGCAATACGTACGATTCTACTATCACCCGGAGGTGGACATTCACCGACGCCTGCGGCAACAACGATTTCGTAACACAGACCATCCACATCAAAGACATCACCGCTCCTGTATTGGCAGGCAGCGTAAGCAACCTGGATCTGAGCTGTGCCAAAGAGATCCCTGCCCCGGCTAACATCACCGCCACCGACAACTGTAACCAGCAGGTGAATGTGCAATATAGCCAGCTTACAAGTGATAGCACCTGCATCAATAAATATACCCTTACCCGTAAATGGTGGGCAGTAGATGCAGCGGGCAATGCTTCCGATACTATTTCACAGGTAATAAAGGTTCATGACGACGTAAAGCCGGTGATAACGGCCGGCTTTACTAAAACAATTGACGTACAATGCGTGAAAGATATCCCAGCTGTGCCAACGCCTGCAGCAACCGACAACTGCGACACCAACCTGCAGCCGGTGTATACAGCAACTGGCGCCGGTTCGGCTTGTGATTCCACCATCACACGTACCTGGACTTTCACCGATGCCTGCGGTAACAGCGACTTCGTTACCCAAACCATTCATATTAAAGACAATATTGCACCGGTGCTGGCTGGCACAGTGATCAACACCATCAACGTCAGCTCCGTCTACGAGATCCCTGAACCGGCCGTATTCACCGCCTCCGATAATTGCAGCGCTAAAATACCAGTGCAGTATGCGCAAACAACAACTGACAGCAGCTGCTCCGGTAAGCTCACCCTCATCCGTAAATGGTGGGCGGTAGATGCCTGTGGCAATGCGTCCGATACCATCAGCCAGGTGATCAACATAAATGATAACGTGAAGCCGGTCATCACCGCCAGCTTCGAAAAGAATATCGTTGTGGCGTGTGTAAACAACATACCATCAGTGACTGTGCCTACAGCTGCCGACAACAGCCATGCAGCCATGAAACCACTGTACACGGAACAGGGCGCCGGTACTGCCCGCGACTCTGCCATCAACCGTACCTGGATCTTCACCGATCCATGTGGTAACAGTTCCGTGGTAACACAAACCATCCGCATTAAGGATACTACCGCACCGGTAATAGCAGCCAGCTTCACCAGGGAGATCAGCGTACAGTGCCTGAACGATGTGCCCCCTGCACCCGCGCCAACAGGTACCGACAATTGCAATAGCGCCCTCCAGCCTGTCTACACGGTGACCGGCTCCGGCTCCGCCTGCGACTCTACCATCACCCGTAAGTGGACATTCACCGATGCCTCCGGCAATAGCGATTTCATCACGCAAATGATCCATATCAAACCCTCCGGAGTGGTAACACTACTGGGTTCGGTAAAAAATATGACCGTGAATTCCGTCGCAGCTATTCCGGCTCCGCAGACAATGCAGGCAACAGGCAATTGCGGTGCCGCTACGGTGCATTTCTCACAGCGTGTAACAGACAGCTCCTGCGTGAACAAATTCATCATCACCCGTAAATGGTGGGCAACAGACAATTGCGGATACAGATCAGACACCATGATACAGACAATCACCGTTAATGATAACATCACACCAGTGGCTGCCAGGGTTGGACAAGACAAAACACAGGCTTGTAGTACAGTTCCTGCATTCGATGAACCGGTGTTCACTGATAACAGCCAGCAGGCGCTTACCGTCACATACACAGACAACTACAGCAGCACGAACTGTCCGCAGGTAATAACACGCACCTGGCAGGCAACAGATGCATGCGGCAATGTAACGACCGTAAAACAGGCCATTGCGATCCCCTGCTGCGACAAGAGTATCTGTACCTACACTCAGCGCTTCTACGCTACGCCCGATACATCCGTTTGCGTGAATGGCGGAGACGCCACAACTTCCAGGCAGATCATGATCAGCGCAATGGACAAGCAAGCGGGCGATTCAACTGACTTTGGTATCTGGGCTGCCGGTAGGTTCTTCACGCTGCAGCTGGCCGATGTATCCGGAGACGCCATATTCGAAATGCTGCGCGGTGATGGCAAGCCTGCCTCACTGAAAGGCTATGCTACCTATATGAAACCTAATACCTGGAATAACGTTCCCTTATCTGACAGCAGGAGCAACTATGGTGCGATCGAAAACCGGCTGTTGACGCAGACAATGACCCTGTTCTTTAACATCAGCAACAGCAGGCGGCTGGCTGAATTAAGGATAGCGGGCGACTCGCTGTTCACTGCTAAAGAAACCTACTGCGGAAGCGGTATAGCTGTCAATTCGGTACAGGCATACATTCTGCCGAGGTCCGTGGTGACCTATCTCAGCGCAACAGGCGACAACACCGTACAGGGCCTGCTTAACCTGGCCAACAGGGCCCTCGGCGGAGAATTCCCCGCAGACATTAATGCGGGTAATATCGCCCAGGCCATAGAAGCGATCAATAATGGATTTGACGGTTGCCGCATACTAAATGGTTGGGGTAATAGCGTAGCAGCACCCATCGTCCCGGTACCAACCCATACATGTGCTGGAACCGTACAGGTAGTGGGCGTATACCCGAACCCCTATACCAATAAAGTTTACTTCCGGTTTATAGCGCCCGTAACTGGTGTTGCGCTGCTGGAAGTATGGAACCTGCTCGGAGATGAGCTCCTGCAGATCCGTAAACCAGTGAACCAGTGCAGTAACGAAGAGATCCTCTATAATGTGCCCGTGCCAAACAGAGTGCCCTTCGCATACAGGCTTAGTATTGGCAATACGGTCATTAAAAAAGGAATTGTGATATCCTCAAAGTAGAAAGATTGTTAGCTAGGTATAAAGTATTCGTCTCAACAGAATAGAGGGTGTTGAGTTACGAAGAATAGAGAGAGAAAACGAACCCGGTCGTCTGGCCGGGTTTTTTCTTTCCGGGCGATAATGACCGTAACCGGACATACCCTATCCAAAATCGGACATATATCGTTATTTTAGTAAATGTTTGATGCTGGCAGATAGCCCTATAATATCAGGCACATTAGTAGCTTATCAGCTATATTTTTGATTACTATGCTCAGAAACTATTTCAAGATTGCCTGGAGAAATCTCCTGCGAAATAAAGCCACCGGCATCATCAATATCCTCGGCCTGGCCTTCGGTATCAGCGCCTGCCTGGTCATTTACCTGGTAGTTCGCTTTGAGCTCAGCTATGAGCAGGGTTTTCCCGGCCACGAGCACATCTACCGCATTGTCTGGGAGGAAGGGTCCATTCCTGATCCTGCGCCTGCAGCCCTGCAGAACGAAGTGGCCGGTATGGAAAACCTCGCCTTCTTTCATAACTACGAGGCCAAAGTAAGCATCCCGGGCAATAATGGCATAGAAAAACGCTTCGACTATCCGCAATGGGGCAAAGAACAATCAGACATCATCATTGCAGCCCCTCAATACTTTTCGGTCTTCAAATACCAATGGTTGTTGGGCAACCCTGCCTCCTCGCTCAACACGCCCTTTTCCGTGGTGCTGACCGAAAGCAAGGCGTATAAATATTTCGGTAAGCAGCCCCTGGAAAAGCTGATCGGCCGCAGCGTCATCTATAATGATTCCCTGACCCTAACGCTGACGGGCATTGTAAAAGACCCTGCTAAAAATACTATTCTCTCTTTCAGGGACTTTATTTCCTTTAGTACTGCTGAGCACCACCACAGCTTCCTCGGGAATGAATTCCATTTTGATCGCTGGGGTGAGGCCGGTATAGGCTTCCAGACCTTTGTTAAACTGCCTTCCAATATATCTGCAGAACAGGCCAACAGCCGCCTGGCTGCATTCACAAGCCGCCATGTGCCCAAAGAGGCGCAGAACAAAGGCGTATTCAAATTACAACCCTTAACAGACATTCATTTCAATAGCAGCTATCCGGACCTTTACTCCCGCAAGGCGCATCTGCCTGCGCTCTATGCCCTGATGCTCATCGCCGGCTTTATCCTGCTTATTGCCGTCGTTAATTTCATCAACCTGTCTACCGCCCAATCTGTTGAAAGGGCGCGGGAAATAGGCATCCGTAAAGTACTGGGCAGTAAGCGCAGCAGCCTGGTGGCGCAGTTTCTCTGCGAAACCTTTGTGCTTACCCTGTTGGCATTAATCCTGTCACTGATCTGCCTGCAGCCTTTGCTGACGGCGTTCAGGTCATTCTTACCGGGCGATGTACGCGCTGGCATCTTTCAGCCGGCTACCCTCCTCTTCCTGTTGCTGATCACCATCGTTACTGCGCTCCTGTCCGGCCTCTATCCCGCAAAAGTGTTGTCAGGATACCTGCCGGCCCTCAGCCTGAAAGGAAAGTCCGGTGAGCCTGGCCGCCAGCGTGGGTACCTGCGTAAAGGACTGGTCGTGTTCCAGTTCACCGTTTCCCTGGTATTCATCATAGCAGCTTTGATCATTGGCAACCAGCTGCGCTATATGCTGCATAAAGACATGGGCTTTGCCCGCGAAGCCATCATCACCATCGATAAGAAAGACCGTGCTCCACGCAACAGACATGATGCGCTGGCTGCGCAGATACGCCAGCTGCCCGGTGTGGAAACCGTCAGTCTGAGTGATGGTACGCCTGCCGCAGTAGGTCACTTTCAATTACCGCTCTCTTATAAGGATGCACACGTAGCTTGCCAGCCGCTATGGGTAGATACCGCTTATGCATCCCTCTATCAGCTGAAGCTCAAAGCAGGCCGCAACCTGCAGGCTTCCGATACTGCCCGCGAGCTGCTGATCAATGAAACGGCTGCAAAAGCGCTGGGCTTCGCATCTCCCGAAGCTGCCATCGGTCAGTCATTACAAACCTTTAAAGTGGATGCTACAGGCCCGCATACAGTATCTTATCCGGTAGTAGGCATACTGGCAGACTTCCACCTCGAATCCTTACACCGGCCTATTACGCCTACCTTCTTCAGTACCAATAAAGAGTTTGCCTGGTGCATCAACATCCGGCTGCGCCCGGGCAACCAGGAGGCCACCCTGGCAAAGATCAAACAGCTCTGGACATCCGTATATCCCGATGAAGTATTCCATTACGATTTCTTCGATGCGACTGTTGCTTCCTTCTATGAAAATGAACGGCGTACATCCAGCCTGGCTAATATCGCGATGATCATCGCCATCTTTATTTCCTGCATGGGCTTGTTCGGTCTGGCGGCATTCACTGCCCGTCAGCGCGTAAAAGAGATCGGTATCCGCAAGGTACTGGGCGCCAGCGTGGGCAATATCGTGCTCATGCTGAATAAAGACTTTATTATGCTGGTTTTGATCGCGCTGCTGGCTGCTACACCCATAGCCTGGTACCTCCTGCAAAGATGGCTGGAAAATTTTGCCTATGCCATCCATATCAGCTGGGCCACTTTCCTGCTGGCCGGCGCCATCGCAATCGTGATCGCATTAGCCACCGTAAGCCACCTCGCTATCCGTGCCGCCCTCACCGACCCGGTAAAAAGCCTGCGTACCGAATAGCAGCAATAAAAAAGGGGCGCCCAAAAGAGCACCCCCTTTTCGCTATCTACACAGGGTTTATGGTTTGTCCACGACCATACAAATTACAGACATGGGAGGCAAGGTTACCCGGATGCCTGATTGTGCACTTGCCGTGTAAGCCTTTAAAGAGGTATAATCAGCCGGTCCGCCGGCTGTGCCCGAAGGCCCGCTGCCATTCACCAGCACTTTCCGCGAAAAACTGGCGCTGCCATCTCCTCCCGTTAACACATACCAGTAGAATCGCTTCCCGGGATTGAAATTCTTGAACGCCAGCTGCACATTACGGGCAGTCGTACCTTTGTTCACCAGTGTGACAGATACCTGTCCTGAACTGAACGTTGAGGCATACGCGTTAATATTCACATTACTGTCAGACACGCTTGCATTTACATAACGGTCGCCCAGGAACTTACTGAAGAAATACATATAGTAGAACGCCGGCCTTGGGGCCCATCTGGCTTCACCCGAAGCAGCCTCGCCCTGGCTGAAAAGACCATGATCATTGCCATTCTCCCAGGAATTGGCCAGGTCCCAGCGGCTGGCCATCCCGAACTTATTCTTCATTAGCTCTCCCAATACCATGACGGCATGCATGCCGGCTACCTGCGATACCATCTGCTGTGAACCCACCGCAAAGATGTTCCACTCCGTCAGCGCAATGGGCTTCATGTTAACGCCCGCTGCAGATGTGGAGGCTGTTACATAATCAGCAATGTTCTTGGTCACCGTACCTGCAGATGCCAGGATCTCCGGTGGGTTGGAATTGGTATTATAAGGCGTATAATAGCTGTGCACGATAAAATAATCAGCGGCACTGCCCGCCTGTTTCAGCACACCATTGTTCCATTCCTTATCGGTAGCCGTGGCCCAGGACGCCGGTTCATGCTCCAGCAGCTGTGCGCCAATGTAGATGGTCTTCCCTATCTCGCTGGCAGCTTTACGCATAGAATCTGCAAACACCCGGTAATGACGCCCGTACAGGTCGCCGGTGATGATCATCGGCTGTGCATCCTTGTTCTTCGAAACATCGATGCGGTAACCTGCCTGCCAGGTGCCATTGCTTTCATTGCCGATCTCCCAGTAACGGGTACGCCCTTTGTCATAGCGTACCCATTCGGCTGCGAGGTGCGCAGCTGCTGCTACAGGGTTAGCCCCCGTACCATACCTGGCATAGCCATAGTTCACGGTAATGATCCCTTCATTGCCTGTTTGCTGCAGCATGCTGTAGTAATTGTCCAGCGACAGTGTCCAGCTGTCGGTGCTGCCGCCCCACCAGTAGCCGGGATCAGTATTGTTCCCGTTGGCGTCCTGGAGCTGCGCCGGCGCATCTGCGGGTGGATGGCCTGGAGCGGCATTCCAGAAGTACACACTGCTCAGGTTCCCGCCCGGAAAGCGGATGATGCCCGGGTGCAGGTTCGTAATATGGCCCAGCAATACAGGCTCAGTTACCATCTGGCTCATGTACAGGTTACTGTTGTTGCCAAACAGCGCCGGGGATATTTTGCTGGCTACCGTCGACGCATCTACGGTCACGGTGTACGCGGCCGATGACGGCGCCGCTGTTTCAGTGGCAGCAGGGGCTGTAAATGTCCGCTCCTTCCATCCTTCAAGGAAAAAACCGATGCTGGCAGCTGTCTGCGGGTCTTGCGGCTTTGTTACCACCGTACCCGTAGTGTCTTTTCCGCCTTCATCGCCCGAGTATTTGTCGGGCTTCTTTTTACTGCAAGCTGTTGCGAGCATTAACGCCATGCATGACAAACAAACTCCTGTTACTTTTTTCATTGGCCACTGTTTTGTTTGCTATTTTATTTTAACTATCCTGAAATTGTCATAGGCAGTGTTATGCACGTCTACTCCCTTGTCTTCGGTGATATAGCGGTAGCCGAAGGCTACAACACCGCCGGCTTTCAATAGGTCGCCCATGGTCACCGCATTAGCGCCGGTACCTTCTTTGCCGCTATCTGCTTTTTTGAAAGCAGACAGGTTAATTGTTACCGTCCGCCATTTATCCTCCGTATCAAACACGCCTCCTGTAACACTGGCCCATGGCATATAGCGGTAGGCGTAATTATCTCCCAAACGCAGCAAATTGATGCCTGCCGTCCAGGGTTCCTTGGTATTCATTTCGAATTTCAGCGCATAGTCAGACGCCTGTTTGGTCATAATACTGGCATCAAATATGGTGCTTACGTCCGAAAAGTTGCCGGAGCGGTTGCCATCCCACCATGCGCCGTTATCGGCGCCTACACCGCCAAAGATGTTTTGCAGATATGCGCCCCTGGTGCCGGGAAAGAGGCCTGCATCATTGGTCCGGTTGGCTCCCCACCAGCCCCAGTTGAATACGGATAGTTCGCCGGCTTCTCCGTTTGTGAGGTTACTGATCACATCTCCGCTCTGGTGATCGTTTAAGGGCCCGTCTGATTTAGCCGTACCATATTTGGCCTGTATCGTAAGCCTGCCCGTATCAGTGCCCAGATCTGGCATGATCAATCCTACCCTGGTACCGGCAGCATCGGAATTGAAGCTGGTCACTTCCCTGCCCCCGGGGAAAATGATCTTGTCTATCAACCACAGACTGCTGCCATATACGATCAGCGAATCTCCCGGTAATGCGTTCTCATTAGAGATAAGGCTGATCGAGGGCGGAGGAATGGTCAGTACAAATTGGTAAGACGTTTCACCATGCGTGGTTACGATACGGATGTTATTGGGCACATTTGGATCTGTTGCCTCCGTTGGCGAGTTGCCAGGTATCGTGACGATCAGGTGTGTATTGGTATTATAAGTCGGATTGAAATAAGCAGTCTGCCCGTTAAAGTAAATATTAACGATCCCGCCCAGGTTATTACCCGTGATCAGTATCAGTGTGCCGGGCAATGTTTCCTTAAAGGTACTGTCCTGTTTCGCAGGGTCCAGGAGGCTGACGGCTGTAACAACCGGCGGCGCGGAAACCTCGTCCTTTTTACAGAAGGCGAAGAGCAGGCAGCACATAACGGCAATCAGAATATGTTTAGTCATAACATGTCATTTTTAAAATTAGAACTGGTAAGGTACCGGCGGTTTACGAAGATTAGGCGCTGCCGTTAGTTCCGCAGCCGGGTAAGGCAGATAGAAATTGCTTTCTGTTACATTATAGAATGCCGGAGTGTCGGATGTTACCGTCCACGAAGTAGCATTGGTAGGAGCATTCGCCACTATACGGTAAGTACCCTTGTCCTGCATGTTCAATATTTGCAGCGCTTTGGCAGGATTGTAATAGTGCAGGCGCACAATATCATACCATGCCTGTCCTTCCATCGCCAGTTCCAGTCTTCTTTCATAAAACAGATCGTCTGCACTGATGCTGGTCTTTGCGTCCAGTCCTGCCCTGGTATGCACCGCATTAAAGTATTTCAGCGCTTCAGCGTTGGTAGTGGTAGCGGCGTTGCCCATGAGCGCCTCCGCATACAGCAGGTATACATCTGCCAGGCGCAGCATGTAAGTATTCATCTCGGTATGCTGCTGTGTTACCTTACCGTCATTGTCTTCCGGACGGCCCACTACATACTTCTTCACCCAGGCGCGGGTATTGTACCGTTCTGTGCCAACAAAGTTCCAGGGCACCTGCAGTTCCTGTATGATCTTCTTACCGGGATTGTTCGGATCATCTACTGCCTGGTGTATATAGGAATAATGATCGCCGGGGAACATGAATGTGCCCTTGCGGCGTTTATCATTGGGAGAATATCGCTTCAACATTTCGTAAGAAGCACCGAGATCACCGCCCCAGCCGTCGCCAAAACCGGTTATCTCAGAACCATAGGCCAGGAATGCCTGTACACTATTCTGTGTGCCCCAATCGCCATCATATTTCCACTGCAATGCAAACAGGCTTTCTGAGTTGTTATTATTCTTCATCAGGAAAAGGTCTTCATAACTGTTCATCAGCGTGGCGCCGCTGTTGCTGATCACATCTTTGGCAAACCATGCAGCGCTGTCCAGGTCTGTCTGCTTGCGGGTACCGCCGCCGCCCACGCCTGCGCGGGTCAGGTACATTTTGGCCAGCATCCCTTCGGCAGACCATTTGGTCAGACGGCCTTTCTGTAAAGGCGTAGCCGGCAGGCTGTTCGCCGCAAAGCGGAGATCGCGGATGATGAATTCCCATACAGATTCCACGGTATTCCTGGTGATGGAAGTATCCGTCAGCAACACGTTATTATCCGTGATGATCGGCACCGGTCCCCAGTTTTGCACCAGGTAAGCATAGGCCAGGCCCCTCATAAAACGCCCTTCGCCGATAGCCGCCTGCTTAACATTATCCGGTACGGAAGCCGCCGTGTATTTGGTAACGTTGCTGATCGCCATGTTCGACTGCGCTACTACGTTAAAGAACGCCGTCCAGGAACTATACACTTCCGGTGTTACATCCGTTGTTTGCATACGAATGTTATCTACCTGGTAGGAACCGGACATCAGAATGCCAGCCCTGCCATCGCCTATACCATGCGATGCTTTATCGTTGTAAGCAAACCATACAATGTTATACAGTGGCGCTGTTCCCGCCAGTACCTGGTCAGCAGACTGATAAAAGTTAGCGTCCACGATCGCGTCTTCCGGCGGCCTGTTGAGGAAATCCTTGCTGCAGCTGCTCAGCATCCCACAGAATGCCAGCGCTGTCAAATATGTTTTAGAATGAAGCTTCTTCATGATGTGTACTTTTGGTGTTTAGAAATCAACTGCTGCGCTGGCGGTATACAGCCTGGTTAAAGGATAACGGCCTGCATCCACGCCAATGAACTGGCTGTTCAGCTGTACCTCTTTACCCAGGTAGGCGCCCACTTCAGGGTCATATCCTTTGTACTTGGTGAACGTATGCAGGTTCTGTACGCCTATGTTCAGGCGGATAGCCTTCACCACATTCTGACGACTGATCAGCGAACGCGGTATAGTATAACCCAGCTGCACGTTCTTGATCCTGATATAGGAGCCGTCTTCCACAAACAGGTTGGTGAAGCGGTTACCGTTACCATTCACATCGGTGCCTACGATCCTGGGAACCGTAGCGCCAGGGTTCTGCAGCGTACCGTCTGCGTTCACACGTGCATAATTAAATGTTTCCTGCAGCAGGTTCCTTCCCAGGTTGATGTTACTGGGATTGGTGTTCTCAAAGCGCAGGTAATTGTAGATGTCATTACCTTGTGCGCCGGTTACCAGGATGCTCAGATCAAATCCTTTGTAAGAGAAGGTATTGGTAAAACCAAATGTAAGTTTAGGCCAGGGATTACCGATAAAGGTCTGGTCTCTCGAATCAATGACCCCATCCCCGTTCAGGTCTTTGTACTTGATATCACCAACCCATACGCCGCCGTTTTCCTGTACCGGGAGGCGGGTGCCGTCTGACTGTGTAGGGATAGCGCTTTTAGTGATCTCATCTTCGGATTGGAAGATGCCCTCAGCGATATACCCATAGAACTGCCACGGCGCCTCACCTACAACGGAACGTTCAGCAAAGTTGTTCATGTACCAGGCTGACTTCGACAGAAATGCTGCATCAGAATAGAACTTCGTGATCTTTGTTTTGAAAGAGGAAATATTGAAATTGGACTTCCAGGTAAACCCTGCCTTGTTATTGATGTTCACGGTATTCAGCGTGATGCCGAAACCCTTGTTCTGCAAGGCGCCTATGTTCACAACCGGCGGGTTGATGGCGCCTTCCCCCTGTGTGCCCATGTAGGCAGGCAGTGGGTTTGGCATTAGCAGGTTATCAGTTTTCTTCACGTAATAATCGCCTTCCAGCTGGATCCTGTCGCCCAGTACACTCAAATTAAAACCGATGTTCTTTGTTTCAGTAGATTCCCATTTGATACCGGCGTTGCCATACTGGCCGGTGCGGAAGCCTGCTCCCCAGGGTGTGGTAACGGCATTCAGTGCGGCATACTGTGCGCCGCCGCTGCCGGTGTTACCCGTAGTACCGTATTCTGCACGGATCTTCAGGTCATTGATAAAGCCGATGTCCTTCATGAACGGCTCCTGCGAAATTCTCCATGCCGCTGACACGGAAGGGAAGTAGCCCCATTTGTTCTCCGGTCCGAAATTGCTTGATCCATCGGCCCTTCCGGCCAGCTGCAGGATGTACTTGTTGTCATAGGTATAGTTGATACGACCCAGGTAAGATTCCAGCGCGCCGGAGCTTTTATAGCTGCCGGTGGTCTGTCCCTCTGCGTCCCCCAAATTCAGTGATTGAATATCATTGCTGGAAAACCCGGTCCGCTGAGCAGAGAAGCCCTGAGAGTTCCAGGCCTGTGCTTCATGGCTCACCATTACGCCTATACTGTGTTTACCTATTTCGGTATTGTATTGTAACAGCTCGTTCAGGTTCCAGTAAAAGTTCCTGGTATTGTTGATGGCCATACTGGCCTTTTCATTGGTGATATATCCCAGTGTATAAGTAGGGATGAACCTGGTGCCGTCGCCGTACTCAAAGTTGCCGTTAAAGCTGGTACGGAAAGTCAGTCCTTTTATGATAGCCACTTCGGCATTAGCCCCGCCAAGACCGCCTGTCTTTTTAAAATTGTTGGTCACCAGGTTGGCGATAGCCACCGGGTTCAGGGGCGCATATTTTGCATTGCCGCCAAATTCGTTGGTGGTAGCACCGCCCCAGCTACCGTCCGGGTTCTTCACCGCGACATTTGGCGCAAGGTTGATCGCATTTCTGATCACGTCTTCACTGGTAGAGGCCAGCTTTTCTTTCGTCTGGTAGAAGTTCAGGGATGTGCTCAGCTTCAGCCATTTGGTGGCCTGGTTGTCCAGGTTCAAACGAAAGGAGTAACGGTTGAAATTGGAGCCGATGGCCACCCCTTCCTGTTTGAGATACTCGCCGGACATGTAGTAAGTGGTGTTGGGCGATCCGCCGCTGATGGTTACCTGGTGCTTTTGCAAAGGCGACTGTTTGAACAAGGAGCGTTGCCAGTTGGTACCTTCACCCAATACGGCCGGGTTCCGGAACTCCGCTGTAGGCGTGCGGTTCAGCAGCGCTGCGATCTCGTTGTTCATTTCCGCGTACTGGCGCAGGCTCATGGTAGGCAGCGCATCCGGCCGGTCTTGCAACGAATAGAGATAGTTGTAGCCCAGTTTGATCTGTCCTGCCTTACCTCTTTTCGTGGTCACGAGAATAACGCCGTTAGTAGCGCGGGAACCATATACCGCGGTAGCAGAAGGTCCCTGTAAGATCTCGAAAGATTCGAGGTCTGAAGGGTTTATGCCTGCCAGCGGGTTGCTGGAGCTGGTGGCCCCATAAGAAACGGTAGAGGGCTGGATCTGTACACCGTCTATTACATAGAGCGGTTCATTGGTGCCGCTTAAGGTGTTCACCCCCCGGATGTTCACGGAAATGCCGCCACCAGGCTGGCCGGAGTTTTGTGTCACATACACACCGGCAGCCCTTCCTTGCAAAGCCTGATCGATGGTGGTGTTCACGGTGCGGTTAATATCCGCAGAACTGATAGACACCTGGGCGCTGCTCTGGTCTGTTTTCTTCATCTTACCATAGCCTACTACTACCACATCATCTAACTGACGGTAGTCTTCGTTCAGGACGATGTTGATCGTTCCTGAAGCGCCTGCCTTGATCTCTCTGGGTGAAAATCCCAGGGATGTAACCCTGATGATCTGGCCGGGTTCGGCCTGGATAGTGAAGTTGCCATTTTCATCGGAAGCAACGGCCTTCTTTGTCTCTTTAACAATAATAGCCGCCCCCGGTATAGGTCTTCCGGAACCATGTTCGGTAACAGTACCGGAAATTTTTCGCCCTCCGCCCCCTGCGGAAGGATTTTGTGCCTGTGCAGGCATAGCGAATGCCCAAACAGCGATCATTACCCACATTAGCAGGTACGATCTCCCTGTGTAATTGGCTTTTTGCATACGTGGAAAATTGAGTTTTAAAAAATGAGCGATCTGAAAGATTTCGGTCTACTTGTTCACTGTATTATTTCATAAGTGGATTACTCCTCATAACGACCAGATAAAAGTATTCTTAGCCGTTGATATTCACGGTACCGCTATGTGTATTCCTTTGGGTTAAAATGTTGCAGGAGGGGTATGAAATGTTACTTTTTGGGGGAGAATTGGTTGCGGGGTAACATCATTGCTTCGCTGCGAGGCTTGCCAGGGTCTTCATCCCCGTCATTACAATGCAAAAAGGTCTCCCCTCTCGTCAAAGAATACCAGGGTCTTCATCCACCGTCATTGCGAGAAGCGGTAAAGCCTTTGTGCGTGGGGCGCGACGAAGCAATCTTTTCACACAATCTACTAACATGATCTCCGCGAAGATTGCGTCAGGAGATTGCTTCGTCGCGCCACGCTCTACCCCTCGCAGCTCCTCGCAATGACGGTGGCTGAAGATCCGTTTGCTCTCAGCTTTCACACCTTCCTCATCGCACTTGCATATGCCGACGGCAGCATCTTATAAGCTATCTTAAAATATTTCGCAAAGTATTTAGGATTATTAAACCCTACCTCATACGCCACTTCCGTCACATTCATTTCCGTCTGAGCCAACAATTGTGCCGCTCTTCTCAATCTCACTGTCCTGATAAACTCCACCGGCGTCTGCCCCGTAATCGAAAATATCCTCCTGTATACAGACACCCTGTTCATACACAGCTCCCTGCTCAATTCCTCAACAGAAAAATCCGCGTTAGACAGCTGCTTCTCCACTATTTCCAGCGCCCTTTGTAAGAACTTCTCATCCGCCGATACCGTTTGCCCGCTGCCCACTGCAGACTGCCCCACTACCAATTTCACCGGCGCCTGTCTGTTCAATATATTCCTCACTCTCGACAGCATGATCTCAAAATTGAATGGCTTCACCATATAATCCACTGCCCCGGCCTCCAATCCCTGTAGCTGCTCCTGCTCTCCTGCCATGGCAGTTAATAATATAACCGGTATAGATTTGGTGCGGTTGTCATTCTTGATCTTCCGGCAAAGCTCCATACCATCCATCTGCGGCATATTAATATCACTCACCACCAGGTCTGGATGGGCCGACAATGCCTTCTGCCATCCCGCCTTACCATCCGGCGCTTCTATGATCTCATAGAAGGCTTTCAGGTTCTCTTTCAGGTAAAAGCGGAAATCATCATTATCTTCTACTAATAAGATGGTCTGTTCCTTCCTTTCCGCCTTGTCCGATACGGTCGGCACCACCGGCAATGCTACTTCCCGGGGGGTATCAAATGTTGCATGCCCCGCATCCGGTGGGGCTTCCGACAGTTCAAAAGGCAACCTTACCGTAAAACAGCTGCCCTTATTCTCTTCACTTTCCACCGTCATCGTCCCGTTGGCCAGCTTCACAAATTCTTTGGTAATGGCCAGCCCTATACCGCTGCCCTGGTTTACCAGCGCCGTGTGCACATCGCTCTGGAAGAAACGCTCAAAGATCTTGTCCTGCCTTTCCGTTGGAATACCGATACCGGTATCCTCTACTTTTATTTCCATCCAGGCCTTGCCTTCGGATGCTGTTACCTGTACATTCACAGTAATAGCTCCATCCTGGGGGGTAAATTTAAAAGCATTGGACAGGAGGTTGAATAGTATGCGTTCCAGTTTGTCGTGGTCAAAATAGGTATGTAAATGCTCACAATCCGATTGATAAGAGAGCGAGACCTGCTTCCGCTCTGCCAGGTCGTTGAAAGACTGCACCAGCTCTTTTACAAAAACAGCCACATCGCCCCTGCTAAGGTCTGGCCTGAGCTCCTTCATTTCCATCTTCCGGAAATCCATCAGCTGGTTCACAAGGTTCAGCAACCTTTTGGCATTGGCGCGCACCAGCTTCAGCTTTTGCTGATGGTCTTTTTCTTTGATATTTCTCAGCAGCTCTTCCAGTGGAGCCAGTATAAGGGATACCGGTGTCCTGAACTCATGGCTTACATTGGTGAGCAGCTTGATCTTCATCATATCCAGCTCGTGCAGGCGCTGCGCCTCCGTTCTTTCCTGCTGCAGGGCAAAGCGCATATGCGCCCGCCGGATCACCATCTTCCGGGAGAAGAAGAGCACCAGGAAGATCAGCAGGGCATATATAATATATGCCAGCGGCGTTTTCCAGAAAGGCGGCAGTATCCTGATCTGCAGGGAGATCCCCTTTTCATTCCAAACACCGTCCTCATTGGCTGATTTCAAACGCAGCACATAATCCCCCGGCGGTACATTGGTATAGTTCACCCGCCTGGACTTTCCATCCGTTGTCTGCCATTCTTTATTAAAGCCGTCCAGCATGTACGCATAGCGGTTCTTGTCTGCATTAATAAAGCTCAGTGCTGCAAAGTCAATGGAGAAATCATTCTCATTATGCCGCAGCGTGATCTCCGGTATCTCAGGCAATGCAGCAGGCAGGATCACATGATTGTGCAGCTTTTCATTCACGCCAATGGTTTTGTTGAATAGCTGCAGACTGGTAAAGGCAAGCGGCGGCGCCTCTTTATGCTGTTGTATATCCTCCAGCCGGAAGATATTGAAACCATCCGCCCCTCCGAATACCAGCTCGCCGGTACGCAGCTTCAGGGCTGCATTGATATTGAAAGCCTTACCCTGCAGACCATCCTCTTCATCAAAGTTCCGGCAATGGATGCTGATGCCCTCTTTTGTCTGTTTGACAGTAATTTTACTCAACCCATTCGTCGTGCTTACCCACAGATGATGCTGATCATCTTCCAGGATGCACATAATGTTATTGTCGGGCAAACCGTCGATCATACGGAACGTATGAAATCGCTGCGCCTGCGGATCAAACACACTGAGCCCATCCCGGGTGCCTGCCCACAGGTTGCCTTTGGCGTCCCGTAACAGGGAACTTACATTATCATTGCCCAGCTGGTGGGTAGCCGCCAGGTAATGCACAAAGATGCCTTTGGCTTTATCCAGCACGTCAATGCCATAGGCCGTGCCGATCCAGAGATTCCCATCCCTGTCTTCCGTCATGGCGGAAATGAAATTGCTGTGAACGGAATTTGGCAGATTTGTATGATTATGGTAGAAGATATTATTGCTGGGATCAAAACGGTCCAGGCCTCCGCCAAGGGTGCCTACCCAGAAATTGTTCCGCTGATCGCGGTATATTTTCCAGACGGTCTTGCTTGCCAGGCTGTTGGGATTATTGTCGTCATGACGGTAATGCGTGATCTTGCCATTGCTGAAGAAATCCATACCGCCAAAATAATAGCCGATCCAGAGATTCTCGTAACGGTCTATATACAGACTTAATATCACGTTGCTGCTGATGCTGTTATCATCAGCGGGATCATGCTGGTAGCGGGTAAAGGCGCCGCTGCTACGGTCAAAGTACATCAGGCCTCCGCCATTGGTACCGATCCACAGGTTGCCTTTTCTATCCTCTGCAAAACAGTTCACATCATTATAGGGCAGACTTTTAACATCCGCATGCTTGTGTCGGTACAGGCCAAATTTCTTTGTGTTCTCTGCAAAATAGCTGAGGCCTCTTTTATAAGTGCCGCACCAGATAATACCCAGGGGATCCTTGAACATGGCATAGATCGCGTTCTCTGCAACGCTGCTGGGGTCTTCCTCCCGGTTCATCAGAAAACGGGAACTGAAATCTGCTTTATTGATCACATTGATGCCGCCATGATCAGTGCCTATCCACATCAGTCCCTGGTTATCCTGCACAATGCTGTTCACGATATCATTGTTCAATACCTTGTTCTTGCTGGACAGCTTTTTGATCATACCTGTAGGCGGACTATAATACAGCACCCCGAAATCAGTGCCCGGCATATAGATCCAGAGATCTTCCTGCGCATCTGCAAACAGGCGTACTGACAGCGGTTGCTTTTCTATAAACCCGGTGGCCACATCGGCAGCTGTAATAACCTTACCGCTGTGGACATCAAGTATTTCCAGGTAACCGTCCAGGTACAATACGCCCAGGCGCTCCTTCCCTATCTGGCAAATGTCTGCCAGCTTTACACCTTTATGGGGTAATATTACTTTTTGCGCCTGGCGGCCGCTATCCACCCTGTATAAGCCGGAATCCGGGTAGCCCACCCACCAGCTTTTACCCGCCTGGCGGATACAGATCACACCGAAGGTTGGCAGCTTCGTTTGCCGGAGCCATACCGCCGCATCAGAGAACTGCTCCTTCACCGGGTCGTACAGGTTATCCCCGTTACGCGTTTTAATATACAGGCGCTTACCCGGCGCCGGGTAAATACCATCGATGTAATCATCATTCAATGATAATGAATCCCCCTGGCTGTGCCGGAAGATCTTAAACCCATAGCCATCATAGCGGTTCAGCCCACTCATAGTGCCAAACCACATAAAGCCCCTTGCGTCCCTGTAAATAGCGTTGATCTGGTTGTTGGAAAGCCCGTTGTTAATGTTCAGCGAAAAAAACTCATAAGACGGCTGTTGTGCATAGGTAGCGTGCAGCAGTAGAAATAACAGTGGAATTTGTAGGTAGTATCTCTTCAACATGTATTGTTCACTAAATCTACTTAAATATACCATTTTAGGTAAATGCGGCAATACCCGTTCTTGTCCAAATTTATTTGCAACGGAGTTGCGATAATACTTATCTTTGACCGGAATTTGATACGGACTAACGACAAATGACTGACAACTAAAGACTAATTTATGACTTTCGACGTGATCATCATCGGCGGCAGCTATGCCGGCCTCTCCGCAGCCATGAGCCTTGGCCGCGCCTTAAGAAATGTACTGGTAATTGACAGCGGAAAGCCTTGCAACCGCCAAACGCCGCACTCGCATAATTTCCTCACCCGCGACGGACAAACACCCGCGGAGCTCTCCGCCCTGGCTAAAGCGCAGGTGGCTGATTACAAAACGGTTACCTTCTACGAAGGCCTGGCCATCAGCGGCGCTAAAACAGACGATGGCTTTGAGATCCATACCCAGGCGGGCGACCGCTTCACTGCAAAGAAACTGGTGTTCGCCTCTGGCATCCGCGACATCATGCCTGATATTAAAGGATTTACCGAATGCTGGGGCATCACGGTCATTCATTGCCCTTACTGCCACGGTTACGAAGTAAAGCATGAACGCACCGGCATCCTGGCCAATGGCGACGGCGCCTTTGAATATGCAAAACTGATCAGCAACTGGACCAAAGACCTGACCGTCTTCACCAACGGCCCTTCCTCCCTTTCAGCAGAACAGGCGGAAAAGATCCGCAGCCATCATATCAACATTGTGGAAACAGCGATCGACAGCTTTGAGCATGATAAAGGTTACCTGCAGCGCATCCGCTTCAAAGACGGATCTGATTTCCCGCTGAAAGCCATCTATTCAAAGCCGCAGTTCGAACAGCATTCGGATATCCCTGCTGCGCTGGGCTGCGAGCTCACGGAACAGGGACTGCTGAAAATAGACGCCATGCAACGCACTACCGTACCCGGCGTATATGCCTGCGGGGATAACACCAGCGCCATGCGCTCGGTAGCCAACGCTGTTGCAATGGGCTCTACAGCGGGGGTTGCGCTTAGTAAGGAAATGATAGAAGAAGCTTTCTGATGGGTTCCCCATTCTGTCCCCAGAACAGGATAGGCCCTTAAAACGTTATAAATAAGGCGGAACCTGTTCCGCCTTTGGTCTGAATATTGAAGACACAAAAAGACGTTTTAAATCTTTCAGCTATGCATACATTTCAGGTTCCATATTATCAGGGCACCATCAAGGTGACAGAAGATCCGGAAAACCACTTTTCCGTAGAGTTTCCCCCGCGAAAAGTACAGATCCAGCTCATACAGGATAATGAAGGCGCCAATCACTGGTTCGAGGCCGGACTGGATAAGGAAACCGAAGAATCCTATACGGTAGGTTTGGCCATAGAAAGGTACCTGAATAATAAAAAATAGGCCGCATCAGCGTCCTGACACCTTATTTTCCCCAAATTGATTTAGATCAAGAGCTGTTATCCGGGGATGCCGTAATTTCACTGAAAAGTATCGTTATGGCGCTTCAAACAGGTGTGCTCAAATTCACCGGCAGATTGGACAACGTCATAGGCTACCGCAGGAATGGTAAATATTTCCTCCGTAGCATGCCGGACAAAGTAAGACAGACAGCCTCCACTAAACGTGCTGCCCGTCGCTTCGGCATGGCCAGCCGGAAAGGGAAGCTGATACGCAAAGCGGTTCGCCCTTACCTGGATATGCGCTACGACGGTACCCTCGTGAACCGCCTTAACAAGCTCTTTATACAGGCTGGTCCCGATCAGTTCCCGAACCTTCAGGGCTTCCATTTCAACCGCCATACCGGCATTGAAAAACTGTTCGTGATCCCGCCTGTCTTTACGGTAAACGGTACCCTGCACATCCCTGCCCAGGAGCTCCTTCCGCAGGGGAACAATACCCATATAGAGCTCCGCCTCATCGCTACCCGCATCAGCTTCGCCGAAAACCGGGTGATCAGTACGGATGTCGCTACCGCCATCATAGAACTGAACGAGGATAGACCGTTTAAGGGGATGGCCCTGAACGTCCCTGTTGAAGGTGAAGGCGCACTCATAGTCGTAGTCCAATATCGCTCCTGCAAAGCATCTAACGGTGTCCTCTTCCCCTCCGGCGACCGCCGCTACATGGCTGCCGATGTGATTAACATAGCCATACCCGCAGAAGAGCTTACAACAACAGCATTCCTTACAAAAGCGACCCGTAAACGTTTTGCCTTTCGTAACCGCTTTAAACCAGGAGCGCCAGAGTCTTCAACCCCGTCACAACAAGGAAGCGTAAGAGGAATACCAGGGTCTCCCCTCCCATTGCGAGGGCCCCGCAGCCCTGCGTAGAGCCGGCCCGAAGCAATCTCCTCAGGGTCTTCCCTCGCACCAGAAAAATGTTATCCCTTCCCCGGGGCGCCCCCGCTCCAGGAAAACCTATACCCCAACTCCCAAAAATCGCCCTTTTCCCGCTGCCTAACCGGCTCCCATTCATTGTCCGGCGCCAAACTTTAACCTCCCAGCTCTAACGAACCTCAGACCTCAAACCTCAGATCTCAAACTAGTTCCATTTCATCCCCAGCTGAACTCCCGATCAACTCCACCTTAGCTCCACAAAGCCTTGTGTTACAGTAGCCGTTTACTGGCCGCTTACATGTGGTTTGCTCCGTGATCCAGCAATGTTCCAGCTTAGTAACACTAGCTTTTCCCCTTACTGCCATCCGCCTGGAAACCACCCCACCATAAAATTTCGTAAATACCTATACGATGAAGACCCTTTCAGCACCGGATACCCAAAACTCCTCCCGCGCAGCCGCAAATACCGCCCCGGTAAACGGCGTAGCCTTACCTGCCGTTCAACAGGAGCTGGAAGCGCCCATGGAAGAGCCATTGCCTGCTAACGAAACTGAAGCTGCCACTCCATTGCAGGCGCCGGTAGCAATAGACATGAATGACGACGAGGAAGACGAGCCTCATACATTGTCCGTTCAACCGGACAACGGAGAACTATGGCTGCATTCGGATCCAGTGCTGCTATCAGCCTTTCTTAAAAGGAAATATCTTGTGAAACACCAGGCCCATCGCACACCTAAGATAGAGGGCATACTCCAACTAATCGAAGCCAATGCCCAGATAGTCCACGAAGGCACTTATTCCAAAGAGAAGGCTCTCTCTACCCCGAGAATTGATTCAAAGGGGAAAACTAAAACCAAGGAACGTAAGCCGCCTACTCCAGACGAAAAGAACGCAGCAAAAGCAGCCTTCAACAGGATAGTGGGGTGTCTTCGCGACTTACACTCAGCGTCGGCCCTGATCATGAAAAAGCTGCGGCCGCCATCACACAAGAAAGAGTGGTTGCCCCACAATATTGACGGCGTCACATACTGCGGAAAAATTGTGATGGAGCCCCTGTCCATTATGCCGCGTACAGATGGAGTCGAAGGATCGCCTCCCGTTTCCGCTTCGGATGACTTTTTTAAAAAAATCAACGTGTATGGCAATTACAAGCGCGGCCATATGTTGAACGAACACCTGCATGGACCTGGCGTCACGGAGAACCTTGTTCCCATATCCACCAAGTTTAACAACATGATGAGGGAGTCTGTCGAAAAGAAAGCAAAGGAAGCAGTGAATGCAAATAATAAGGTAGTAAGATTTGAAGCGGAACCTCAGGATTGGGGCACATATCAGGGCGCATTCGGTGAACCAGATGAAAGAAAGCTTCCCGGTAAATTCCGGTTCCTGGTGCAACAGATGCACCTCCAACCGGGAACAGACGGCAGCCAGATAACTGACTGGGTAACAAATGGGACCGTGTTCTATCAGCAGACCCTGGTACATGACCGCCCGGAAGACATAAAGAGGGGAATTATTGCCCCCGGTGTCAAAACCTTTAAGGAGGGTTATTATTATACTTTTAACGGAAAATGCGAACCGGTCTCCGGTTCCACTTCTGAGTTTCACCTCTCAGCCGGACACTACCTCGTAAATGGCGGTACGGTTGCCTATATGCTGGAGCCCCTTGGGCTAGGCACCGGACCATATACAGAAGAGACCTTTACACTCCCGGCAACCACCCGGTTTGAGCTACCCGCTGACTGTATCTTGATACAAGGCAAACTCGGAAACAAAGACAATAAAGTGCCCATTATCATTTCCGATGATGATGATGTAAGGTATATGGACATTGGTAAAAATGATTTTATAGTGATAAAAAAGGGTATACGTAAAAACAATATAGAGGAGTATATGAAGAAGATAACTGCGTTCAAAGATAAACGCAAAAGAGAAGGCCCGCAGGGAGGCACTGTCAAAAAACCCAGGACAGATACCCCCACTCCCCCATAAGAAATATCCTTATTACCTAACCCTCCCTTATCGATCCCCTTTTTTTTCGCATTTTTGCATCGCACTAATGCTGCCAAACCTACATGCGATCCTTTAAACATCCCTTTTACCGCTGTTACCTGTCGGTACTACTGCTGTTAGCCTGCCACATCGCTACCGCCCAGGACTTCAGCATTGCCCGGATCCCCGATCCTATGCGGCAGGGTAATCACGTTTCCAACCCCGATCAGCTTATTTCTCCGGCCGCCGAACAGTCCCTCAACCTCCTGCTCGACAGTCTCGACCGCTCAGGCCGTGCACAGGTAGCCATTGTCTTACTTAAAACCATCGGCAGCCACGTACCTAAAGACGTAGCCCACGAAATATTCAGCACCTGGAAACCTGGTAACAGTGAAAAGAATAACGGCCTGGTTGTTCTCCTCGTAAACGACCAACGCCGCATCGAATTCGAAACAGGCTACGGCCTCGAAGGCGATCTTCCTGATGTAGTTTGCTTCCGCATCCAGCAGCATATCATGCTACCCTATTTCAAACAGGAGGATTACGATAATGGCATGATCCAGGGCCTGCAAGCTGTGATCTCCGTGCTACGCGGACAAAATGTACAAACCATCCCATCCCAGGATGATAACGTGGCCACCGGCTTTCTGCAATCTGCCTCGTCAACACGTGAAACACCCGGTGAAGGCAGCGCCATCTTTTACTTTATCACCCTTGTAACCGGCAATATTTTCTTTTTCTTTGGCCTGCGTAAAAAGAAGACACCTGCCAACAGCCAGGCGCCAACCGCCAACTCCTTCTACCGTCCCGGATGGATAGACTGGGCATGGCTGTTCGCTATGCCCTTCATAAGCATCTTCGCCCTGCTGAACTTCACCGGTCTTTCATTGGGCTTTTTCTCCGTAGCGCTGATCATCTATATACACTGGGTGCTCTACTGGTGCGTGTATACCAGTATTGTAAACAAAAGCGCTACCCACATATCTGCTAACCTTGACCGCTATAACAGTTATCTTATCTGGAAGAAAGCGAAACCACATCTGTTGTTAAGCATTCTCTTTCCCTTACCTATGCTGGCCTTTTTTCGCTCAGTACGTGCAAGGCTCAAGCGGCTGCGCTTCGATCCTTATTATTGCCAGACCTGCAACGATATCATGCAGCGTATCGACGAAAAAGCAGATGATGCGTTCCTGCAAAAATACCAGGTGGTAGAAGAAACAATCGGTTCAGTAGACTACGATGTATGGCAATGCTCCGGCTGCAACACCTTGCTGATCTACGGTTACGACAACGATTCCTCTAATGCAACAGCCTGTCCGGAGTGCACACATAAAACGCTCCAGTCCACCCATCAGGAAATTATGCAGTCGGCTACCTCTTCCAGCTCCGGCTGGGGATATCAACACTATGCATGCGGCTACTGTGCTTTTAAAAAGAAAGAAACATACTCCATACCGGCTACCGGCAGTAGTTCCAGCGGCTCCTCTGATTCATCTGGCTCTTCTTCCGGCGGCAGCTGGGGCGGCGGTTCTTCGGGTGGTGGCGGCGCAGGCAGCAGCTGGTAGAGATCATTTCACCAACGTAACCGTTCCTCTCATCGCCTGCGCTTTTCCGCTCCGGTCGGTAAAAGTAGCTACCCATACAAAAGTGCCCGTCTCTGCCAGCACACCCTTAAACTGCCCATCCCATCCCGCTGCGGGATCATTGCTTTGGAAGATCAGCGCACCCCAGCGGTTATAAACGGTCAGTCGGTAATTCGTGATGCGTTTATAGTATTTGGGCCGGAACAGGTCATTCAGCCCATCTCCGTTCGGCGAAAATGCCGACGGGAAGAACATTTCGCACTCGTCTCCTATATCAATCTCTGCCGACAGCGGCACAGTAACACAATTGTTCCCATCTCTTACGCTAAGGGCATATATCCCAACTCCCAGTCCGGTGAACACACTGTCGCGCTGCCAGCTGTTCTCCCCAATACTGAACCAGTAAGGCGGCACGCCACCGCTGGCTGTAAGCGTAATATTGCCCCTGGGATGAGCGTCACAATCCAGGTCTGTCTTGGATACCAGCGCGCCGTTTAGTACCGGGGGCTCGGTTATAGCAGCTTCCATGCGTTGAGTGCATTGCGGCCCATCTGTTACGTTTACGGTATAAACTCCTGCTGGCAGTCCGGTGAACCGGCCGTGGTTATTACTGATCTCACCGCTTGCTGAAGACGAGATCGTGTACAGGTATCCGTTAGTGCCTCCTGCAGCTGTAAATTGCAGCTGGCCATCACTGATACCATTACACGTCACATTTGCATGGCCGCTGGCATCTTCCCTGAGCGTAAGCACAGGCGGATCGTTCAGTACGGCAGATGCAGGTGCTGATACACAGCCATAGTTGTCTCTTACAATGATGTGGTAAGCACCGGCTGGCAAGCTGGCCGCTATGGTGTTCTGCCAGCTAAGCCCTCCGTCGGCGCTATACTGGTAAGGAGCCGTACCACTAGTTGGAGCAGGAATAATAATGCCATTGCTGCTGCCCGCACACGAAGGCGAAGTAGCCGTCAACGTTAATACGGGTTGTGGATGGATAGTGACCTGTATAGACGCCACTCTCCCGCAATTGGTACCCGTATTGGCAAGCATGACATAATACGTTCCCGAGCGATTAACAGCCCCTGGGTTCGCTACAGGGATAGTAGTAGCGGCATCCATCCAGAAGCTCAGTACATATTGCGCGCCCTGGTCGCGGCTGGCAATGAATGCCGGATTGGTAAGATCTATCGTCGTAGGTGCACAAACGGTAGTATCGGTCACCCTTAATGTCAATGCAGGCTGCGGATGAATAGTGATCTGTACCGATACCACCGTATCGCATCCTGTATTGATATTGACAAGCCGGATATAGTACCTGCCTGTTTGATCTACCGCCTGTGGATTAGCTAAGGGAATGGTCAGGGCGGCATCCGTCCAGAAGCTTAGCACGTATTCCGGGCCCTGGCTGCGGTTGGCGATGATGGCAGTACTGGTCATATCAACTGGTGTTGCTCCGCAAACAGTCGTATCATTTACCCTTAGTGTTAATATAGGCTGCGGGTGAATAGTAACCTGTACCGCCGCCACCGTATCACATCCGGTAATGGTATTGGCCAACCGGATATAGTAAGTGCCCGTTTGACCAACAGCCGGCGGGTTTGGTAAGGGAATGGTAGTAGCTGCATCTGTCCAGAAACTCAATGCATATTGTGGCCCCTGATCGTAGTAACTGATGATTCCCGGACTGCTAAGATCTACCGTAGCCGGCGCACAAACTGCTGTATCGTTGGTTTGTATTGTCAGCACCGGCCATGGGTGAACGGTAACCTGTACTGATGTCACCGTATCGCATCCGGTATTGGTATTGACCAGCCGGATATAGTACCTGCCCGTTTGATCAACTGCCCGCGGATTCACCAAAGGAATGGTAAGCGCCGCATCTGTCCAGAAACTTAGCACATATTCCGGTCCCTGGCTGCGGCTGGCGATGACAGCAGGACTGGTGATATCCACTCTTGTGGGTGCGCAAACGCTGGTGTCATTTGTGCCCAGTGTGATCACCGGCTGCGGGTGAACGGTTACCTGTACTGCCGCTACCCGTTCACATCTTGTATTGTTATTGAAGATCCTGATGTAGTAAATGCCTGATTGATTAATGGCCTGCGGGTCAGCTACCGGAATGGTAGTAACGGCATCGGTCCAGTAGCTCAGCACATACTGAGGGCCTGTGCCGCGGTTGGTAATAATCGCGGAACTGGTAATATCTACCGTAGTGGGCGCGCAAACGGTAGTATCCGGCTTTACCTCCAGTACCGGTAACGTTGTGCTGGTGGGAAAGAGTGCCGTAAGATCTGTATTCATGACCGTGCCCGCTTCTCCGTCTGCCGCCCCCCATTCCGTTCCGTTGGAAAGCCCGCGAATACCGCCTGCAACATCTATTATAGGAGCGAAGGTGCTGGTAATGATCACGCCGCCTCCCGCTCCGCCGCCGGAACCATGCCGGGCCAGGAATGTCTCATTACCGCCATCGCCGCCCCTTGCAGAGAAGCTGCAACCGGCCGGTAATGCACCGGTGTAGGCCAGGACAATACTGCCGCCTGCGCCGCCGCCACCAGCGCCATCGTCTGTTGAAGGCCCTGCACTGATACCGTTGGTAGTGAAAGCGCCTGTTCCGGTAATACTATTCGCCGTGATCATAATAATACCGCCGCCAGCTCCTCCTCCGGTGGCTGCATTATTATTCTGATGACCGCCACCGCCGCCGCCGCCCATGATAACGCGGCCGGGCAATGCCGTTTTTACGCCTTTTCCGCCACGTCCGCCCACATCCTGCGGGCCGGAGTATTGAAAGCCGCCTTTACCTCCATCGCCGAAATTAGCGGCCCCGCCCCCGCCTGAATTGTGTGCATTACCACCACCTCCTGCATTGGCAGGAGCGCCTCTTGAAAAGCTGCCATTTTCATAGCCGCCCGCGGTAGCGGCATAAGTGCCCTCCGGTGTACCTGCAATGCCTTCTCCCTTTTCTCCGAAGCTACCATAGGTAACACGAACATAATCCTGGAGATTGTAAGCCCCTCCGGCAGAATTGATCTTTCCGGGCCTGAAGCCCAATCCGGTCGCCGTGATCTCATTCCCGTTCATATCCAGCGTTTGCCATACATGAAAGGCTACGATCCCCCCAGCGGTTCCGTCCCATGCTGCCGCTGTTACGGCACCGCTCAAAATAACGTTGGTATAGGTGGGTACCCGCACCACCTGGTAAGAAGATTTCCGGTTAGGGATGCCGCTAACGGCCCGGTAAGGGAACTGCAAAGGAGCCGCAAGGGTCAATATCCCGCCGGTAAAGCTGGCTACTTCCGCAAATTCAAATTGTCCGGAATAACCAAGATCAATATATCCGTTGCCATCTATTCCGTTACCACCATAGGCAGGCGAATTAACGGCATTGATAGTAGCGTCCTGCATCTGGATGATCAGTATGCGGTCGCCCTGCAACAGCGGATTGGCATTGCCGATAGATGGGCCCAGAGAGATAATAAGATCGCCTGTATTTACATTGTTGAGTGCGGGGTAATAAGTGTTCACCACTCCTGCGATGGTAGCTGATGCGCCACAGGGGCCGTGAACTGGTTGAGGTAACTGCGCTTTAACTAAGTGGCATAGTAATACGCCGGCCAGCCAAACGATACACTTAAGTTTTACAGACATTATCTGGTACCCTTTCTCTTGTGAATAACATGACGAGAATTGCTATTACCTAGGTACAGGGAAAGACAAAAGTGGATCTCAGTAGGCTATGGTCGGTGGATAGAGAAATGCTACGCAGGTGGCGGCCGGCGCTGCGGGATGTAGGTGTAATGGGGAGAACGGTTAAGTTGGCGCATTAGGAATACTCTTTACTAGTTGGACAATCTGACCGATCGGGGCAGTAAATAACGTTGGAATTTATGGTTATGATAAATATAGACAAAATTATCGAATGTGTTAGATGGAATTAAATTGTTGGAATTGAATAATTGTTTTGCATGATTTGGTTAACGTAATGCTTGTTGTCATATTAATAATTTCACTAGCATAATAAGTTAATTGGTTATATCCACAAATATTTTGTTAATGAAATGTAAATCATGTTAGCACCAAAATATTTTATAAATAATTGAGAATGTAAGTAGTACGAAAAAGATACTTGTCCGTATTATATAGTAGCGCAGCGAAAAAAGTGAGATTGACAATCCATGAATGCCACATAGAGGATCATTACCTAGCTAACAAACGGTAAATCTACTATACCTTATGGACGTCAGAAGCTCTCCTTAGTAGCGGCAGAACTAATTAATTCAAAAACACCATCACAACCTTACGCGATGAAGCCAAGTATTACTCCCTTGGAAGTAATAGGGTATTTCTATCCTGTTAGACCACACCATGCAACGTCAGCTTGCACGCTTACACATTTTCCGACGAATGGATCATATCAACACGCTTAAAACATGATTTATGAACTTAGGCAGTAAACTAATTGTTTTTCTGGAAAGAGTTTACGAATTTATAGAAGGTCATCCCAGACTGTTTATGTTACTCGTTCCGCTCATTAAGTACTTTATTAAAGGTGTAAAATATCTATATGCGCAACCCAAAATAAAGCGCAGAAAGATATTATTGGGGGGCACTTGTTGTGTCCTTATTTCTTTGGTATGTGCCTTTGTGGTATATCGGATCATTACACAGGAGACCCGTACGAAGCTCACTAAGCCATCAGCTATCGCATTAGAAAACAATATTGATGATAACGACGATGGCAAATATATTACGTTCAGGTCGTGCAATGGCACTAAAATCACGATTGATACAACTTTAGTAATTAATAACGAGCTATATATTGGCGATGTTTACAAGCTGAAGCCTGCACAACCGTGTCAGGACCACGAATGTGACGAAATCATATCGGTACCGGCCGGTTGCACTCTGAAAGTGAGATTAATTGATAATTCGACGGTGTGTTTAAACGCTGGCTCCTCCCTGCACATCTCCTGTGGGTATGGTATGCAGCACAGGAATCTGAAGCTGGAAGGCGAAGGGGTCTTCTATGTCGCAAAGAACGGTCAGCTGCCTTTTAAAGTCTATCTTGATAATAAAATAATAACTGCTTTATCTACAGCTTTTGTGGTACGCGGCTATAGCGACCTTAATTATATAGAAGTCGCAGTTATCAGCGGAAAAGTAAAGGTGGAAGATACATATCAGAAAGTATACCTGGAAAAAGACAAATGCACTAAAATCAGTCGTGATAACAGCCGCTGGTCCGTTAGGAAATTTGACAGTTTATTAACACTCGGCTGGTTGCAAGGTAAATATTTCATGAAGAACCGATCCATCGGTGAGGCTTGTGGGGAGGCGCGCCGCTGTTTTAATGAAAGTATTATTATTGACGATCCGTGGATCGTGGAAAAAGACTGCTTTGGTATGTTCGACAAGAATAAGCCGATAGAAGTATTTTTGGAATATTTAAAAATGACGCAGGGAATCAACTACGAGAAACGAAATGGAGAATGGCATTTGTACCAGCACCAAACAACAGACATTCCCTTGCAAAAGCCATAACAACCAATGTACCGTAAGACATTGCTTTTGCTGTTGCTTTTAACAGGCGCAGCTGACCTCAACTTGCACGCCCAGTTAAAGCCGGGCGAACGCCTCATTACCATCCACGAAAAAAGCATCACAATAGCGGGCTTATTCAAATCTATCTGGGAACAAGCCCGCATGTATGCTTTTTTCAGCGAACAGCTACTCGATCCGGATGAGCAAATTGCATCGGTGGATTTTGATCGCGTACCCTTGGATAGTGTGCTTAGCTCTGTAATAGGCAGAAAAGCAATCATGTGGAAGTATTACGACGAGATCTTTGTGATCACGGAAAAAGACAGCAGTAAACTAAAGCAGGCTCCCAAACGGGAGACGGTCAGAGCCAGCATCAGTGGTTTGATTACAGATACAGATGGTCGTCCAATACAAAATGCTTCTGTATTGGTAAACGGTTCAGACAAAGGAACATACACTGACATCAACGGAAAGTTCATATTGGCTGCGGTAAAGAAAAAGAACTCGCTTACCATCAGTTGCGTGGGCTATTGCAAAAAAGAAGTGTATGTCACAGAAGGGGAAACGTTCACGTTACAATTAGAAAATGCAGTTACAGATCTGGACGAAACAATAGTAATAGCATACGGTACCAGCACACGACGTGACCTCACCGGTAACATCGGCAAAGTAGCCGCAAAGGATATTGCCCGCCAACCTGCGGCAGATCCATTACTGGCATTACAAGGCCGGATTCCTGGCTTGAACATCACACAGCTGTCAGGTCTTCCTGGAGGAGAAGTGAAAGTAGAGCTGCGGGGACAGGCCAGTATCACAGCAGGCAACAGGCCTCTATACATAGTGGACGGTGTGCCATTTCCCTCATTGTCCCTTACATTTAATGCATTGAAGCCGATTCCGCCCATAGGGCCGCTTGGCGCATCTAACCCGCTGAATATGTTCAACGTATTTGATATAGAAAGTATAGAGGTCCTGAAAGATGCGGATGCGACGGCTATATACGGCTCTCGTGGAGCGAACGGCGTCATATTGATCACTACCAAAAAAGCCGGGGTCGGCAAAATGAAGCTCGAGGCTGGCATATACACCGGCGTAGGACACGTCGCACATCACCAGCGCTTTCTCAACACAGAGCAGTACCTGCAAATGAGGAGCGAAGCCTTGATAAATGATGGCGATGTAAGACAGCCCGGCAGAGATCCGGACCTGGTCAATTGGGACACTACCGGTCGTAGTTATACCGACTGGGAAAAAAAGATGCTGGGCGGCACTGCTCATATTAGCGATGCACAGTTGGCTATCGAAGGTGGCACCACTATGTCAGCATTTCGCATTAGCGGGGGATACCACAAAGAGACCACTGTTTATCCCGGAAGCTATGGTTATAAGAAGATGTCAGCGCGGGCTTATTATACTTTATCAAGCCCTGATCAGAAAGGCCGGATCATGTTCACCACAACTTATGTGAATGAACAGAATAAACTGCCGCGTACCGACCTGGCAACATTTTCTTCGCTTTCCCCCAATACGCCTAACATTTACAATAAAGATGGAACCCTGAACTGGGAACACAATACCTTCGATAATCCGATGGCTGAGCTACAGAGGCCCTATAAGGTGGGCTCCAACAACTTGATGATCACTTCTGTATTAAGTTACGAACTGCTGCCCCGGCTGCTGCTCAAAACCCATGCAGCATACAACGTCATTCAATTGAACGAGATACAGATCAATCCATGGAATTCTTTTAATCCCTATTACGGCTATGGTTCAAGAATAGGAGGCTTTACCTATTTTTCCAACGGTACCATGAGTGACTGGATCATCGAGCCACAGGTTGATTACAAATGGCAGTCTAAGGATGTAACATTGCAGGCGGTCAGTGGCGCTACTTTCCAAGAGGATGTTAGAGATCAAAAGGGGCTTTACGCGAGTGGCTTTACCAGTAACAGCCACTTGGAACGTGTTGAGGCAGCCAGCAGTGTCGATCGGATTGCCAGTTTCAATTATGTTTACCGCTACAGCGCTGTCTTTGGTCGTGTAACGGGCAACTTCCTGGAAAAATATATCCTAAATCTCAATGTTAGAAGGGATGGATCCAGCAGATTCGCGCCGGACACAAGGTTTGCCACCTTCTGGTCCGTAGGTGGGGCATGGATCTTTTCAAAAGATCCATGGATGCAAAAAGCTCTTCCGGTCTTAAGCTTTGGAAAGTTGCGGGCCAACTATGGCATTACGGGTAACGATCAGATTCCTGATTACGGTTATTACTCCACCTACGGTCTTTCCTCCTTATCCTATGATCAGCAGGTTACCTGGTTTCCTGCACGTCTCGGCGCTCCTAACTTTAAATGGGAGCGTAACGCAAAATTGGAATTCGGGCTTGACCTAGGTCTCTTCCGGAATAAAATCATGCTCCGGACCTCCTATTATCGCCATAAATCCACCAATCAGATTGTGAATTATCGGAAGCCCGGCACAACCGGCTTCAGTTCAGTCTATAACAATTATCCGGCGGTAGTCGGTAATACCGGCCTTGAACTTGAATTGAACACTCTTACCCTGCAACACGGCGCCTTTACCTGGAATACATCTTTTAACATAAGTATACCACAGAGCAAGCTGCTATTCTTCGACAATCTTGAAAGCACCACCTACAATGCTTATTTAATGGTAGGTAAGCCGCTTAATATTATAAAAGGACTGCACTATGAAAAAGTGGATCCTTCAACAGGAAGGTACAAATTCACGTACGTGGATGCCTCAGGCAAAGTTTCAGACAGTGCACTCGCCTTCGCTAAAAGGATCGGTACCCTGTTCTACGGCGGGCTGCAGCACCATTTTGAGTTCAAAAAATGGCAGCTTGATCTGTTGTTTTATTTCGTAAAGCAAAACCGGTATGATTACCTGTATATCGGGGAAGCCCCAGGTGTTGCCTTGCTTAACAAGCCTGCAGAAGTATGGGACCGCTGGAGGACTACCGGCGACAACAAGCCTTTTCAACAATTCACCCAGGGCGAAGGCGCGGCAAATAACGCTTACATCAATATACAAAGAAGCGACGCTGTGATCACTGATGCTTCTTTCCTTCGCCTTCGAAGCCTGTGCCTGGCGTATCAGCTGCCGCAGCGATGGCTTGACCGCCTGCATCTGCAACAGGCGCGCTGTTATCTGCAAGGACAAAACCTGGTCACGCTTACCGGCTACGGCGGCAGAGATCCTGAAGTAGCTGCAGACCACCAGGTATATCCTCCACTGAGATGGTGGATACTTGGAATTCAATTCACTCTTTAGAATTTTATATGATGCGATATATTACCTTATTATTGATCGCTGCCTGGATGCTGATATTATCCGCTTGCGAAAAATTTGTTGACCTGCCTGTTAGCGGTACTGAAACGTCGCGGGAGAATATGTTTTCCAGTGATATAATGGCCAACTCCGCTGTTTTGGCCATCTATAGTAAAATGATAGGCGAGAATGGCTTTGCCAGCGGCAGTACGATGAGCGTCAGCTTTGTAGGGGGCCTATCTGCAGACGAGCTGGAAACACATACCATTGTCAATACCATCAGGGAGTTTTACAACAATTCTATCTCTGCAGATAATTCTCTTGTAGAAAATGGTTTATGGAACAAAGCCTATACTTGCATTTATGCCGCAAATTCCGTGATCGAAGGATTACGGCTGTACAAAGGTGTTTCAGATAGTACTAAAGCGCAGCTGCTTAGTGAGGCTTTCTTTATACGGGCTTTCTCTCACTTTTATCTCGTAAATCTGTTTGGCGATGTACCTTATGTAACCGTGACCGACTTCCGTGTTAACGATGCCGTATCGCGTATCCCTCAGTGGCAGGTGTACCAGCACATCGCCCTCGACCTGGATACCGCCCGTAGTCTGAGCCAGCACAATGTTTATATCGATGAGAGAATACGCCCGAACAGGTGGGCGGCAACAGCCCTGCTGGCACGGGTATACCTCTACAATCAGCAATGGGCACAGGCGGCAGCCATGGCAGACTCGCTCATCAGCCATAATGATATTTACGCAATTGCAGATTCCCTAAATGATGTTTTTCTCGCTAACAGCAGGGAAGCGATATGGCAACTAAAGCCTAATAAACCTGATATAAATACCTGGGAAGGCAATATCCTGATCCTTACAGGCGCCCCCGGGATCGCGGAAGATAATTCAACTGTGCTCAGTCCCTACCTCCTGCAAGCATTTGAGCCTGGAGACCGACGTAAGAGCCATTGGATAGACAGTATCTCAGCTGCCGGAGCCAATACCTGGTACTTCCCTTACAAATACAAGATCAAAACCGGTGATAGCCCTAAAGAATATTCCATGGTGTTCCGTCTTGCCGAACAATACCTGATCCGCGCAGAAGCCCGTGCACAACTGGGTGATATCACCGGCGCAAAAGCAGACCTTAATGTAATCCGCGCAAGGGCCGGGCTCCCCCCTGTCCAGGTTTCGTCCCCTGATGAACTCCTTTCAGCCATTGCTCATGAAAGGCAGATCGAGCTCTTCTCAGAATGGGGCCACCGCTGGTTCGACCTGAAACGCAGCGGGCAATCTGATAAAATATTAAGCTCAATAAAACCGCTTTATTGGCAACCAACAGATACCCTCTACCCTATCCCCCGGAATGAAATAACCTTGAATCCCCGTCTAACCCAAAATGCCGGATATAATTAATTAAAGGAAATTCAGTATATTGAAGAAGATATTCCTTAATACCAACTGTCCGGACATCATTTTCTGATCAACTATCGTTACCCTAGCCTGGCCCAAGTACAAGACGAGTAACAGCGTGTTTCCGCCGCTGCTTCCGCATGTCTACTCCACGCGCAAACAATTTCCATCATTCCGTTTAATAGAAACAGGTAGGCCCATCTCCTGTAAAAGTGGGCGCATGCAATCTTCTAAACCAAAACATGTTTTCTATGAAAAAGAAACTGGTGCTGGTTGGCCTGAGCCTTGTCTTTTCCATCACGGCCGCCTTGCAGGCAAACAACCGTTTTGCCACTGCCAGGTGGACAGATTCCGCTGCCCCAGGCATTTGCCAATCCCCAACCACCCGGCCCAATGATTGTACCCTGACATTGCCGGGCACCCTGTGCACCACAGTGGTGGGAACCCACACTTATACCTTTTATCAGTTCAACTCCTGCGTAACAGCATGGTACAGGCCGTTCTGACCCAAACCAGACTTGCAGGCCACCTGTCCTGCAAGTCTCTTCCACTTTTCTAAAAAAATCCCTCCTTTCCTGTCCAATTCCAATTTCCCCAATCATTATTCCCATATCTAACCAAACATTCAAACAATGACAACTACACACAACGAATCAGGTAAAACCAAAACCATCCTTTATTGGCTCTCCACCGGTTTACTCGTAGCCGGCATGCTGTCCGGCGGTATTGCCCAGCTCTTCCATGCCCAATCAACCGTAGACGGCTTCCACCACCTGGGATACCCTGTTTACATGATGACCATCCTCGGCACCTGGAAGGTGCTCGGTGTACTAACTTTGCTCCTCCCAGGCCTCCGGCTGCTGAAAGAATGGGCCTACGCGGGTTTCTTTTTCCTGATGACCGGCGGCCTGATCTCGCACCTTGTCAGCGGCGACGGCATCGGCGGGGTAATAGCCCAGATAACTTTTGTGGCTTTAATTGTGCTTTCCTGGATGCTCAGACCTGCCAGCCGTAAAATAAGCGAAGCACAGATCTGAAATCCCTTATCATATGAAGAAGCCTGTCAGCTGTTTATCTGGCAGGCTTCTGCTGCTCATTGATGAAATATAGCGCTTCAATCCGCCAATTGACGAAATAACGTAGCTGCCTTAGCCCCCCTGTTCTGCTACTCATCTCATAACCAATTTGTTGCCCGCTGGCCCGTGACTTGCAATTCCAGGGAAAACAAATTTTATGATCAATATTAAACAAAAACTTTGCGCAGGAATATTGATGGCCGCAGCTGCCCTCCTTTCCTTCACCCCCCTTGCACAATCACAAGCCCTGAAGAACGTAGTACTGGTACACGGCGCCTTTGCCGATGGTTCCAGCTGGTCTGGTGTTGTTTCCCTGCTCCAGGCAAAAGGATATAATGTGATAGCCGTACAAAACCCGTTGACCTCCCTGGAAGATGATGTGGCTGCTACAAAACGTGCCATCGCCTTAATGGACGGCCCTGTACTGCTGGTAGGACATTCTTATGGAGGCATGGTAGTAACAGAAGCAGGAAACGATCCCAAGGTAGCCCGCCTCGTGTATGTTTGCGCCCTGATCCCTAACGATGGACAGTCAGCAACAGATGTATTACAGCCCTACCCTGCTTCCCCCGGCAGCGCAGAATTCAGGCCGGATTCCTCCGGGTTCCTGAGCATGACAGCTAAAGGCATCAATGAACATTTTGCGCAAGACCTGTCCCCGAAAGAAAGGAACATCATTTTTGCCACACAGGGCCCCTGGGCAATTAAAGCAACTACCACTAAAATATCCACTGCTGCCTGGAAACAGAAACCGGCCTGGATGGTCATCGGTACAGAAGACCATATGGTCATTCCCCAACTGGCACGTGCAGAAGCAAAAATGATCAATGCCAAAACTACCGAGTTAAAATCCAGCCATGTGCCGATGGTATCCATGCCGGAGAAGGTGGCGGCTGTTATTATGGACGCAGCGAAGTAGGCATATGTAACAGAAAGTTTTAACTTATTAAATACGCTAATAGCTTGTTCAGGCTATAAAAAAAATATTTGACGGGATTGTCCGGATTTCGGTTCTCAGTTGTTATACCTATAACGTTAATCGTAAACCATATGTCAATCCCATAGCATGAACAAGATAAATAACACGATCAATAATACCGGTAATGCCGCGCCGGATAGGCGGATCCAGTCCCTGGAAAAAGAACGGCGGATCTTACTGGCACTTGGAGATGATATTACCAGGATCAGGGAAAAAGACGACCTCTTAAGATTTTTTTCTTCCAGGATCAGGGAGCTCTATCCCTTTTCCCATACCATTGTTACCTTGATTGAGCAGGAAGGACAAACCTATGCTCCTTTCCTGCTTGATCATGCGTCATCCGCTATCAAGCACCACCCAAGGTATCCGGACATGGTGGCCGGACATTTCTCACTGAACGAGCCCTTTATTCAAACGGTTTTGTCGAATAATGCCCCCACCGCATTCATACTGGAGGATGTTATGGACGCACCGGATAGTCCTCCTTACCTCAGGGTCAACTACGAAGGAGGAATAAGAGAGATCCTCATGACGCCCCTGAAAAACCAGGAGCAGACCTTCGGCTTTCTGCACATGTATTCCAAAGACACCACCAGCTTTACCTGCGAATTCAGGGACATGATCGGCAATCTTTCCCTGCAGATCTCCAACGCAGTCATGAATATCATCAAGAATGAAGAAATAGCGCACGAAAAATGGCTCAATGAAATATTGCTGTCCCTCAGCAATGAAATGGTAAAAGTGAGAGACCGGCAGGATCTGCTGAAGATCATCAGCTCCTCCCTCCGTGAGGTCATTGGCTTTTCGCATGGCATGATGACCGTCATGGACGAATCTGCAGACCACTATAAAGCCTGGCTGATAGATGCAGAAGCCCGGCTCATGGAACTGACAGATGCTGGTAACGCGCTCTCCATTCCCACTACGACGGAAGACGGGATCTATGACATAGCCTCCCTCTACTATAAGCCGCTGGTCTTTGATATGCAGCTGTTTGATATCGACAGCATGCCCTTGTGGTTTAAGCTGCATTATGAAGCGGGCGCCCGTGAAATGATCGTAAAGATCCTCGGCTGCAATGGCTCATCTAAATACAGCCTGATCCTGTTTGCCGATAAACCGGGCACCTTTAAAGAAGAAGCATCTAATATCATTCAACGTATATGCAGCCAGCTTTACACCGCAGCCAGCAATATATCCGCCAATGAGGAGATACGGGAACGGGAAAACGAAAAGTCCTTCCTGCTCGATTTCAGCAGCGATATTGCTGCGGTAAGAAGCAAGGATGACCTCTCCTATGCCGTAAATAAATGCCTGAAAAAGCTCAATACCCCGCTGGGATATGTGGTGCTGAAGCTCAATGAAGACCAGGGCGTATTGAATACCTATATCCATGACGGCAGCACTACTGTAAATGATCATCGTTATTCAGCTGATGCCGCATTGCAGCAAAGAGTGCTTGACAGCGAGATCCCTCTCCTGTTCAGTATAAATGCAGCGCTTAACAAAGGCGTTGATTGTCCACACCTGCAGTCCTGGAAAAAGATGGGCATCAAAACCATGGTAGGCACGCCTTTACGCACCGGCGACAAGACTCTGGGTATTTTCTGGCTGGGGGTAGATGAGGTAAATATGCCACTGCTGCAGGGTATGTGCGACCAGATCTCTGTTGCCATGCATAACATCATCGCCAATGAAGAAATACTGCGCCGGGAAACAGAACAATCCTTTCTGCTGGAATTCAGTCATGACGTATCCCGGGTGCACACAAAAGATGACCTGAAACAGGCGATCTCCCGGGTGCTGGATAAAATATGGAACACCAAGCTGGTGATGATCCGGATCATAGAAGATGACGGCGTCACGCTCGGCGCTTATATCTATGATGAAACCAGGTTCGAAGACAATAGCCTGTTCCTGTCAATGGCTGCGAAGAATTATGACATCCATGAAAAACGCAGCGCCATTGTATTGAACAGTGAAGATCCGGTTATCTTTAACGTGGCAGAAGAGGTACAAAAGAACGATGGCTCCTTCGCACAGCTATGGAAGGATTCCGGGCTAAGCAGCGCCTTTGGTACGAGGCTTCGGGTAGGCGATGTGAACCTGGGAACAATGTGGCTGCTTACCAACGAAATCAATCTCACTATCCTCAAAGGCATCTGCGCACAGATCTCCATAGCGATCTCAAACATCCGCGCCAATGAAAAGATCCTGGCTTATAAACAGAAGCTGGAAATGGAGAACGATTACCTGAGAGAACAGATCAAAACCATCTACAACTTCTCTGAGATCGTAGGCAGCGGCCCGCAGATGCAACGGGCATATCACCTGATGTCGCAGGTAGCGGATACTAACTCCACCGTGTTGCTGCTGGGAGAAACAGGCACCGGTAAAGAGCTGATCGCAAGAGCGATCCACAACGCGTCTTCCCGTAAGAACAAGCTGATGGTGAAAGTGAATTGTGCCGCCTTACCAGCCCACCTGATAGAGAGTGAATTGTTCGGTCATGAAAAAGGCGCCTTTACCGGTGCGATAGACAAACGCATTGGCAAGTTCGAGCTGGCTAACCACAGCACCCTGTTCCTGGATGAAATAGGCGAAATGCCGCTGGAGCTGCAGGTGAAGCTCTTACGCGTATTGCAGGAACGTGAGCTGGAAAGGATCGGCGGCAAAACCACCATAAAGCTGGACGTGCGCATCATCGCTGCCACGAACCGCAACCTGGAAGCAGAAGTACAGGCAGGACGTTTCAGGTCAGACCTTTATTACCGGCTGAATGTATTCCCCATCAACCTGCCGCCCTTAAGAGAACGCCGCGAAGATATTGAGCAGCTGGCATATGCATTCCTCGCTAAATTCAGCAAGAATATAGGCAAACGGGTAACCAGCATATCTGCTAAAGTAATGCAGGAATTAAGAAGCTATAACTGGCCCGGGAACGTAAGAGAACTGGAACACCTGGTTGAAAGAAGCATCCTGCTGTGCGAGGGACAAACACTGACAGAAATACATCTGCCAGGCCGCCAGCATCCGGCAGACAATGGAAACAACGGAAGCAACGGATCATCGCTGGAACTTTCAAATGGAAATGGAACGCTGGAACAGATGGAAAAAGCCCATATCATCGGAGTATTGAAAAGATGCAGCGGTAAAATATCCGGCGCCGGCGGAGCAGCCGAAATACTGGAGATCCCTGGCACCACACTTCACTCAAAGATGAAAAAGCTGGGCATTTCAAAGGCAGACTATTTCACTAAGTAACGATATTTCGTCAATACCGGAACAATTCTCTTAATACAGTGAAAACAAAACAGGCACTATTTACGTAAGTAATTGAAGATAATACCATTAAACAACTGGCATCCGCCTTGCCAATTAGTAACCGGATATCAAACACCAATTTCCTAACTCCTGCCTTCCAAAGGCATCTTAAAAACCCAGATTATGAAAATAGTAGTCATTGGCGGTACCGGGCTGATAGGCTCGAAAACAGTGAGCAGGCTGCTCGCACTTGGTCATGAAGTTATTGCAGCATCGCCTGCTTCCGGCGTGAATACCATCACCGGGGAAGGTCTCGCAGAAGTAATGACAGGTACAGATGTAGTGGTAGACCTGGCGAATTCCCCCTCCTTTGAAGATAAAGCAGTGATGGAATTCTTTGAAACCGCAGGCCGTAACCTGATGGCAGCAGAACGCGCAGCCGGCATTAAACATCACATCGCTCTATCCGTAGTAGGTACAGACAGGCTGCAGGACAGTGGCTATTTTCGTGCAAAGGCAGCACAGGAATACCTGATCAGAACATCAGGCCTTCCCTACACGATTGTGCATTCCACACAGTTCTTCGAGTTCCTGGGCGGTATCGTTAAAGCAGCAGGACCGGCTACAACTATCCGCATGACCTCTGCTTTTATTCAGCCGATCGCATCAGACGATGTAGCGGATGCCATGACCAAGGTTACAATAGGCGCGCCCCAAAACCGCATCGTTGAGATCGGAGGTCCGGATAAATTCAGCATGGCAGAGCTGGTAGAAAGCTATCTGGAGAAAACCAATGATCCCCGCACTGTAATTACAGATGATACAGCCGACTATTTCGGCGCAGTACTGGAAAAAGACACGCTGATTCCCGGACCGGATGCCCACCTTGGCAAGATCAACTTCGAAACATGGTTCGCCGCACAACCTGTAAAAGTGTAAGCGGCCACCTATCCAACGCATGCTTTCAAGACCTGCCATGCGATGCTTGTAACGAAGATGACGGGTGTCAGCTCGTTGCGGCTATTGTATATGGTTTGCGCTTTCCACCCGTTCGCGCATAGGTTCCTCCTAACGCCGGCGCAATCTGATTGCGACATCCGGTCAATAACGCAGCGACACATCACCGCCTGGCAAGTCTGAAAGTACAACACCGCAAGCCCTCATTATTCATATAAAAGCAAGAATATTATGCAGGAATTTTTATTAGTGATCTACAGAGATCTGACCAGCGCGAACCCGGCTCCCAGCCCGGAACAAATGAAAGAAGCCCTCAGGCCCTACCAGGAGTGGATAGCCGGTATCGCTGCGCAGGACAGGCTGGTGGCTCCTCCCAAACGCTGGGATGTTGACGGGCGTGTGATCAAACATGAAAAGGCAAAGGATCATGTATACAACGGTCCCTACGCGGAGGGAAAGGAATCAATCGGGGGATTATTCCTGATCAAGGCAAAGGACTATGATGAAGCAGTAGAGATCGCAAAAGGTTGTCCGATTATTAAGTATGGCGCTATTGTTGAAGTTCGTATGGCTATCACCGCAGCCTGATGTGGTATTGGAAATTTGAAAAATAGAAGCACAAGCAAAGCCCGTACAATTAATTGTACGGGCTCGTTGCTTTTTATGAACCGCCTGTTAAAGCAAACTTTTAATATAGAACACGATCGGCATAGACGCAAACGCTATCGGAATGATCACCGCAAACAACCACACGCCTATGAACTTTATAGCCGGCACATATCGCTTATGCGAGAGTCCCACCGTCTGGAAAGCGCTTTGAAACCCGTGGTACATATGATAGGCAACTGCCACCATCGCCACCAGGTATAAGACCACATACCAAAGCAGGCTGAAACTATGTGTTACGATCCCGTACAGGTTCTTCACACGTACGATCTCCACGTTATTCTCTGTAGTAACGGCATACACAAAATGAGGAGAAGCCGGTTTGTATTCAGCAGCTGTTAATACACCGGTAAGCAGGTCTTTCCTGTATTCAATAAAGCCAATATCTGTAAACAGGTAACGTGCCCAGAAATTGCTCATATGTATAACAAGAAAGAGAAAAATAATACTACCCAGCAGCCCCATATTCAAGGAAGCCCATTTCACATCCGTTTTCGGAGCAATAGCATATTTTACCGGGCGGGACTGCCGGTTCTGTATTGTTAAGATCAGCGCATAGAACGCATGGATCAGGATAGAGATATACAACCCGTAAGCAATGACTGTAACCGGAGGGAAATGCGTCATAAAATGCGCATAGATATTGAAAGTATATCCTTCATCACCGGCAAACAAAGTGAGATTACCACCCAGGTGAACGATCAGGAACGAACAGAGGAACAGGCCCGTCATCGACATGATCAGCTTTTTGCCGATAGAAGAACGGAAGAATTGTTTAAAGTTTATCATATAGAATAGTTTGAAGTAGCAACATAATAAGCCAGCTTCCGGAGAAGCTGGCCTTTGCATTGATGCCGTAGATAACTAACGACGGTTTTCCTGGTTCTCCGACCGGAAGATCATTCTTAATGCCTGGTCTCTTGTAGCATATGCCACCGCCCAGTTATACAATGTCTTTATCTTGTTGTTATAATTGACCAGGGAGACCACATGTATAAAAAGCCAACCCATTAAACCTAAGAGACCGCCTAAATGCACTTTGTGCTTAAAAAGGTCGGCTACTGCATACTGCTTCCCAATAATCGCCATATCTCCCCGGTCAAAATATTTAAACGGTTTCGGTTCCTGCCCCTTTGCTATGCGCATCAGGTTCTTTGCCAGGGCCTTGCCATGCTGGATGGCAGGTTGCGCCAGCTGTGGATGCCCTTTAGGATACTCCTTGTCCGTAAATTGTATACTGATATCGCCTATCGCGTAAATGTTATCATAACCCTGTACCCGGTTAAAGGCATCAGTGATCATCCGGTTGCCTTTACCGATACTTTCGGGCGCGATGCCCTCAAATGTATTTGCAATGACGCCTGCAGCCCATATCAGGGTCTTAGCCTCTATGATAGTACCGTCAGAGAGCAGCACATGGTCATTTTCAAAGCCATTTACATGCGTATTCAGCTTGATCTTTACCCTGAGCTTGTGCAGCTCTTTATAGGCCGCCTCATGGGTTTTATCACTCATGGGCGCCAGCAGATAAGGGGCGCCGTCAATAACGTAGATGTCGCCGGAGGCATTTTTTAATTCCGGGTAATCATGTAGCAGGATGTATTTTCTCATTTCTGCCAGCATGCCAGCCACCTCTACGCCGGTAGGCCCGCCACCGGCTATTACGATGGTGAGTAAGCGCCTGCGCTCTGCAGGGTCTGTTTCCCTGGCAGCCTTTTCCATGGTTTTGATCAGCTCATTGCGCATATACAGGGCATCGTCGATCCCTTTCAGGGAGAAGGTATTATGCCGCAGCTTTTCATTGCCGAAGAAATTGGTGCGGGAGCCCGCGGCAAAAACCAGTATATCATAATCCAGTGTTCCGCCATCGCTCAGGTATAGCCGCTGCGCGCCGGTGTCCACTTTTAACAGTTCCGCCATGCGGAAAGCAATATCCTTTTTCCTGAACAGCTTGCGGAAGGGATAGCTGATGCTGGAAGGTTCCAGGAAGCTGGTCGCTACCTGGTACAAGAGCGGGGTAAAGTAGTTATAGTTGTTCTTGTCAACCACCGTCACCGAATAGTGCCCGTTACGATACAGGTGCTTAACGAAGCTAAGCCCGGCAAAACCGCCTCCGATCACAACAATATGTTTCCTGTTTTCCATCTTAAAAGCGTTTCATACCCTAATAACAACCGGATTGCTGTTTTTGGACAAAGTTCCCCCAACTTTTTTTCCATTACACAAGGATATCATACTGAGGCGTTAAGGGCGCCGGTAATACCTCATCTCCGATCATCTGCCGCATTTCGATCTCGATGGCCCGGGAGATCTGTGAAATGGGCACGTCATTGGGGCTGCCTTCAAAAGGATTCTCGGTACTTTCCCCTACCTGCTCCAGCGAGGTGTACAACCAGGAGATCAGCACACTGAAAGGGATGACCAGCCATACCATATATCCTTTCATCACGCCAGTCACAGCCTCATTCAGCTTATCGAACTCATGCAGCAAACCAAAAGGCAATAGCAGGCAGAACATTCGTACCAGGATGGTATTCATGATAGAATATTGTCTGGGATAAGGCGTGTCTTTGAATGCCTCGCAATGTCCCTGCTGGGTATAAAGGTTGTTGATCGCTTTTTGCATCTCCATGAACTGCTGCAGTACTATCGTCTGGCTATCAAAGAGCGCTTTGACATGCAGGCCTTGTAAGGATAGTATCTGTGCAGCTTTGTTATGTGCGCCGATGACATAGCCGAGCTCTTCCTCCGGCAGATACTTCGCCAGCTCAGCTTCCATGGTGGTCTGGCGCTCAGGGATGGCATAGTATTGCTGGTATTCAGTATTAGCCATATTATCGATCACTTCCCATATCCGGTCTTCCCGCAATTGGAAACGCAGGGCGGTCAGCCAGGCAAAATGGCGGTTATATAATACCCTCGTGGTATCAGGATCATGCAGGAAATCCCGGCTGAGAATAGCCCAGGCCTTACTGCCATTAACGATATTGGTCCAGATGCCTCCTGCATTCCAGGTACGGCTATAGGTCTGCGAATTCTTGAAACCAACGATAAAGGCAGTGACCGTACCCAGCATGGCTACCACGGTCCAGGGTATGGCCAGCCATTTTAATCCGGCCAGATGGTAGAGTAACACCGGAACTACGCCCACTACAAGCAGTACGTATATACTTCTTCTTGTCCAGTAGAGGAAGTTGGTTAACTTGTAAGATTTGCCTACGTGCATATAGTTGTTGGTTTAATGAACTGCCATCCGTATTTCAACCGTGCCTCCCAGCTCCAGGACAGGAGCCCTTTGTGCGATAGCCACAGCATGCTCATAACTGGCAGCCCTGATAACGATCATACCGCGCATCGATTCATCTCCGTCTGCATAGCAGCCTACCGTTACTGTCATATTCTTCCTGATCACCCGTCCTTCGCCATCCCAGCCCTGCACGGGCCTGGCCAGCTTTCCCTCTGCTGCAAGTGCGAGAAACCAGTCACGCCAGTGTTGCAGGTTTCGGTCCATTTGTTCCGCAGAGGGCTGTAGTTCCTGCGTGTGGTTATTCCGGCGGAATACCAATAGAAATTCTTTCATGGTAGTAAGATTAACAAAGTGTACGCCTATTTGGTTTCACCTTCCGGCTGCTCATCCAGCGTCATAAAATCATCAAGGAACTCTGCCCCTTCTGTAGCGTTTTGCTCATGTACCGGCTCCAGGGCGGTTTGTACATCTGTTGGATCGGCTTGGATTTTCTTGCCTGCAAAGAGACCATGAAGGATCTGGGAAAGTGCGAACATATGCCTGATATTTTCAGATGAATTTGCAACCCTTATGCCATGGAATTAAGCTGTTGATTTGTAATGGATTGAATGAATAAGAGCTGAATGAGGTTTAACGATATATCGTAAATATTCCGGGCTTCCGCTAAATATAGTGGATAGTGTAGGATACCGGGTAAATGATAAACGGTTAAATTAGACGCCTGACTAAATTCCACGCATTAAATGACTAAAATTTTCTCTGTACTACTGGCAGTGTACTGTTGGCTGCCAACTCAAATCAACTACGCGCAAAGCAGGCCATGGAATGCAAATTGGATTGCGGCGCCCAATGACCCGGGCAATGCATACGGCGTGTATTATTTCCGGAAGCATATAGACCTCGCCGTGAAGCCCGCCAGCTTTATCATCCACGTATCCGCTGATAACCGTTACAAGTTGTATGTTAACGGCAGCCTGGTGTCTTTAGGGCCTGCACGGGGAGATACCTATTACTGGAATTACGAAACGGTAGACCTGGCGCCTTATCTTGTTGCAGGTAAAAATGTAGTAGCGGCGCTGGTGTATAACGAAGGCGAGTATCGCCCGGAGGCGCAGATCTCTGTAAGGACCGCTTTCATCGTGCAGGGAAATACGCCCAATGAAGAGATCCTGAATACCGGTCCTGCCTGGAAATGTATCCGTGATCAGGGACGCCGGCCGATTGCAGGCTTTTTTGCCGCCAGCACCGGTGAGTTCGTGGATATGAACCAATCCCCTAAAGCCTGGACGGCGATCGATTTTGATGACAGCAGCTGGCCATCGGCTGCCAACTTATTCCAGGGTCATTTAAAGGGTAATTCCGATGGACTGGGCTGGATGCTGGTGCCTTCGCCATTACCGCAGATGGAGCTGACTTATCAACGCATCCCTCTTTTGCGCAAAGCAAACGGTATCACAGTTCCTCCCACATTTCCCGCAGCTAAAACAGCCATTACCATCCCTGCCGATACCACGGTTTCTTTCCTCTTAGACCAAAGCTATCTCACAAACGCTTACATCAACTTAAGCTTCAGCAAGGGCAAAGATGCGGGCATTTCCATGCGCTATGCCGAATCGCTTTTTGATGATCTGAAAAAGTATGGCGACCGTAAAGGCAACCGGAATGATGTGGAGCATAAAGACTTTAACGGGCGGAAGGACAGCCTGGTATCCGATGGCAGCAAGGGCCAGTTATATACCACGCTTTACTGGAGAACTTTCCGTTATATCCTGGTAACGGTGCACACTCGAAGCGAGCCACTGGTGATAGAGGATCTTTCCGGTGTATTTACCGGCTATCCCTTTAAGTTTAATGCAGCCTTTAATACCGGCAATACTGAAATAAAACAGATATTGGATATTGGATGGAGAACCGCCCGCCTCTGCGCCATGGAAACTTATTTTGATTGCCCCTATTATGAGCAGTTACAATACATCGGCGATACACGCATACAGGCGCTGATCAGCTATTACAACAGTGGCGACGAGCGGCTGGCACGCAATGCGCTTAACCTCATGGACCACTCACGTATAACCGAAGGCGTTACACAAAGCCGCTGGCCTACCCGTAGTACGCAGATCATATCCACCTTTTCTTTGTGGTACATTGGTATGCTGCATGATTACTGGATGTACAGGGCTGACAGTAGCCTTATAAAAGATAAATTGCCTGGCGAACGCGCTGTGCTGGATTTTTTCAGCAGGTACCAGGCAGCAGACGGTTCGCTGATCAACCTACCTTACTGGAATTTTATTGACTGGGTAGGCGGTAAAGGATGGAACTTCGCCATGCCGCCAAAAGGTACTGACGGTGCATCGGCCATCCTCGATCTGCAATTACTGATGGCTTACCAATGGGCGGCTGAATTGGAATCCAGCATGGGTATGCCCGGATATGCAGCATTATACCAGAAAGAGGCAGCACAGTTAAAGCAAACTATCCGGGTCAAATATTGGAATGCTGCCAGGAAATTGTATGCAGACACGAATGAAAAGGATGTCTATTCGCAACATGCCAACGCGTTGGCAATATTAGCCGGTATGGTAAATAAACAGGATCTGCCGGAGGTTTGCAAACAGCTTTTAAACGATCCCTCCCTGACCCAGTGTACGATCTATTTCAAGTATTACCTGCACCTGGCATTGGTAAAAGGTGGTCTTGGAAATGATTACCTGAAATGGCTGGATGTATGGCGCGACAATATCAAAATGGGATTAACTACCTGGGCTGAAATATCGGACCTTCCCCACAGCCGTTCCGATTGCCACGCTTGGGGCGCCAGTCCGAATATTGAGTTTTTCAGGATCATTCTCGGTATCGACAGCGATGCGCCTGGTTTCCGTAAAATAAAAATAGAACCGCACCTGGGCGAGCTGACCAATGTAAGTGGCGAGATGCCACACCCCGATGGGAAAATTGTCGTGGCGTATGCTTTTGACAGGAATAAGTGGAAAATAAAAATTGTGTTGCCTGGAAAAACCACCGGCACATTTATATGGAAGGATAAAAAGTATCCGCTGAAGGCGGGAGAAAATGAAATTCGTTAACTTACAACAATCGGCCGGCAGGATATATCAGTCGGATGGGTAAATCTGACAAAATGCAGCATTTTGAAGGCGTTATTTTAACACTGGCTATCCTGGTTGCTTTATCGGCTATTGCAGATAGAGGCAAATTCCCATTTCCCATTCTCCTGGTCATTACCGGGGCAATTGTTGGAGTGATCCCAGGCTTCCCCCTTCTGATCCTGGACCCGGATGTGGTCTTTTTGCTGTTTTTACCACCTTTGCTATTTGATGCAGCTTCTCAAACCTCGTGGCACGCCTTCAGGGCCGAGATCCTGCCTATATCAACGTTAGGCATTATATTGGTTTTCTTTACTACCCTGGCCGTTGCGGTGGCCGCCCATCATTTTATCCCGGAATTCAGCTGGCCCTTGTCCTTTGCCTTAGGCGCCATCGTATCGCCCCCGGATGCAGTAGCAGCTACCAGTATAACGAAAGGACTGAAACTCAACAAACGGGTACTTACTATTCTGGAGGGAGAAAGCCTTGTTAATGACGCCAGTGCCCTGATAGCCTACCGGTTCGCGATTGTTGCCATCAGTACCGGATCCTTTGTGTTATGGCACGCCGGACTACAATTTCTGTTACTGATCTGCGGCGGTATATTGGCAGGTGTAATAACGGGATATGTCTTTGTAATAACGCATAAAAAAATTACGCATAGTTCCATTGTCAGCACCAGTCTTACTTTGCTGACTCCTTTTATATCCTATATATTCGCGGAACAGCTTCACGCCTCCGGTGTACTGGCAGTTGTTACTGCAGGCCTGTTCATTTCCTGGCGTGCTCCACAAATATTTTCCTACCAGACAAGAATACGGTCAAAGTCTGTCTGGGACACATTAGTATATTTATTAAATGGATTCATTTTTTTACTCATTGGGCAACAGCTGCCGGGTGTTTTAAAGGATCTGGAGAAATATTCTATCGCCATCCTGCTGCTTTATGGGTTAATAATCAGCATCGTTGTTATTATAGTCAGAATAACGTGGGTTTTTGCAACCGCATTCTCTCAGAATATCATCTGGGACAAAAAGGCCCCCGCCGATTTAAAAGACATACAGGATGAAAGGGTAAATACGTGGCGAAACGTGTTGATCGTGGCCTGGACCGGAACCAGGGGAATTGTATCATTGGCAACCGCACTTGCGTTGCCGCTAACCTTGGTTGGTAGCAACCCTTTCCCCCAGCGCTCGCTGATTTTATTCCTGACTTTTGTAGTTATTTTCGTAACACTGGTAGTTCAGGGCATGTCAATTCCTTTGCTCATACGTATTTTAGGCGTAAGGCCAGTCAACCAGCCGTTTAAAGAGGAACAGGAACTGCAATTGTTCCTTGCGCAAAGTATCATCTATTTTATCGAAAATGAATTGCCGGTAAACCTGGACGAAAAGGTTAAAGAACAGCTAAAAGTACGGTATGAGGTGACCATTACCCAACTAATAAACAAAATCGGGAAGGATAGCGAACATAGGATAGATCAGGAGGAAGAACCCTTACCAATCCACCTCCCTCCCATTTTGGTTGCACAGGCCGAGATCAGCAAGTTTCAACGCGAATTGCTCTTCAGGCTCCATAAAGAAGGTGCCTACGACAATCAAACCATCAGGAAGCTGGAACAAGAGCTGGATGAGGAAGATGTAAGGTTGAACAGGCTACTTAAGAAGGAGGAGGAATAACAGGCTCATCCTGCTTTATTTACCCGGCAGGCATGAAGTTGGAATATCATGACAATTATCGGGAATATAATGTTAACTTGAGTGGTGCTTTGGGGCTTTCTTCTAATCCTCTCCGTCCAATTACACTTTAAAATTTTCTGTCATGATCACAACGGAACCCCATCATATCATTGCAATAGGCGCTTCAGCCGGAGGAATGGATGAAATTAATACCTTTTTTGACAACACCTCTTTGGATGGCGTTTCTTATGTAATTGTGCAGCATCTGTCCCCCGATTTTAAAAGCAGGATGGTAGAACTACTTACCAGGCATAGCAAACTACTTGTTGAAGAAGCGGTAAACGGAATGGATATTGCGTCTGATCACGTATACCTGATTCCCAACGATAAGTTTATGACCATTCGTAATGGCCGGCTATTTTTAACCGGTAAGGAGCATGCTAAGGCGCCGCATCTGACGATCAATATATTCTTTAATTCTCTTGCTGCCTTTTATGGCAGGAAGGCAATAGCTGTAGTTCTTTCAGGATTGGGCTTCGATGGCACAGAAGGAGTTATAGCAATAAAAAAAGCCGGCGGCTTGGTCATTGCCCGTAATCCCGAAACAACAGAATTCGACAGCATGCCCTCAAGCGCCATTGCCACCGGTATGGTGGATTTTGTTTTAGAGCCCGCACTGATGCCTGCAGTAATTGATGATTATATAACGAACGAAACGGAATTGGTGGTTGGGTCCCAGGAAGATGAAAGAACAATTGCTACCATTATCGGCTTTATCAGGGAAAAGCTGCCACTTGATTTTTCAGACTACAAATTAACAACCCTGCTTAGAAGAACGAAACGCAGAGCCGCTTATGCTAATTTTACCACGCTGGAAGAATATTATGACTTTCTGAAAATCACTCCGGAAGAAGTGGTGGCCCTGGCAAAAGACTTCCTGATCAGCGTTACATCCTTCTTCAGAGACCCGGAAGCGTTTGAATTTATAGAAAAAAATGTGTTACCTGATCTATTGGCAAAGCTTGCTCCCGGTGAAGAATTGAAAATGTGGATTGCCGGTTGCGCCACCGGCGAGGAGGTTTACTCAATTGCAATACTGATTGCAGAGCAGTTGACCGGTAGCTATCAAAACGTTCCGGTGAAGCTTTTTGCTACAGATCTTGACAGCGCAGCCTTATTGCACGCCGGTAAGGGTATTTACCATTGGAGTAGTGTGAAAGACGTTTCTCCCGAAAGGCTCCAAAAATATTTCCTGAAAGAAAACGATAGCTACAGGGTAACCCCGGCCATACGCCAGATGGTAATATTTGCACAGCATGACCTGGTAAAAAATCCTCCCTACTGCAATATGCATTTCATTTGCTGCAGGAACCTGCTGATCTATATGACGCCCTTTTTGCAAAAAAAGGTATTTTCCATGCTGCTCTTTGGACTTAAAATGGACGGTTATTTATTTTTGGGATCCAGCGAGACTCCCTCATCGATCATCAATAACCTGGTGACAGTTAATAAAAAGTGGCGGATATACAAGAATGTAAATGCGAAGCGAACGATCAGCTTTGATGTATTTTCATTACCGGAGTCGCTAAATGTCAGGACAGAATTACCTTTACCCGAGACTGTCAGCAGGAGTTCCAGCCTTAATGTAACTGAGGCGATCAGCAATGCAATGGCGGACGAGCTGAATTGCCTGGCTGTTTGTATTGATGAAAATAACAGGGTCATCAAATCCTATGGAGATACATCCAAATACCTGTTACAGCAAAATTTTAATTCTAACCTGGTCGAATTGCTGCCGGAACAGCTGTCACTGGCATTCAACAGTGCAGGCAGCCAGGCTGCAAGAACGCATGAAAGGGTTGACGTTAAAGGTATCCCTGTTAATATTGGCGGTGCCGTGACCTCAGTAAGCCTCTCTGTTTACCCCTTGGAGCTCCGGCCTGGCACGCCGGAATTTTTTCTGATAATCTTTAGGGAAGATAGAGAGATGTCTTCACAGAAAGAATATCCTCTGTTTGATAAAAAAACATATCATGACACCTATGTTTCGAATCTCGAATATGAATTGAAAGAGCTGAAGGGCAAGCTCTACACCGCTTACGAAAGGATTGATGCGTACAATGAGAACATGCAGTCTTTCAACGAAGAGCTGATCTCGTCCAACGAAGAAATGCAAAGCACTAACGAGGAAATGCAATCTGTAAATGAGGAGTTGCATACCATTAATGCCGACTATCAGCTGAAAAACAAGCAGCTGTCGGAGATGAATGATGATTTAAACAACTATTTCAGAAGTAACATTAACGGACAGCTAATTGTAAATGATAATCTGTTTTTAGTGAAATTTTCTCCGGGAGCTGTAAAGTTGATTAACCTGCGGGACGCCGATGTAGGAAGGCCGCTGAGCCATATTTCTACCAATATCAAGATGGAGAGCATTATAGAAGATATTAAGGAAGTGCTTGAGAAAGGCAGTGTGGTTATAAAAGAAATTGAGACAAATAATGGCCAATGGTATCAAATCATGACCATGCCTTACGTGCAACAGGCTGACAATAAACGTACGGGCGCTATTGTCACATTTAGTGATATTACGGCGCTAAAGAAAGCAAAGCTGGAGCTTGATGAGCGGAATGAAGGCCTGCTGCGGATAAATGCAGACCTTGACCATTTTGTATATATTGTTTCTCATGATTTACTGGAACCGTTGAGTAATATCGAGTCAAGTATTTCGATAATGAACGAAATGGATGACACCAATCCTGAGCTGACCCAACTCCTGGATATTATTAATTCGTCGATCAAAAAATTCCGGTCGTTAATAGGTAGTATCGGTACTATCGCTAAATTGGAGAACAATATGACGACATTGGAGCTTGTAAACATAAACGAGATCATCAGCAATATAGAATGGAGCCTGGAAAGTAAAATACAATCATCCGGGGCTGTAATTACCCGGCATCTCGAAGTTAAAGAGATCTTTTTTTCCCAAAGGAACCTGAGAAGCATATTGTACAACATAATTGCTAATGCCATTAAGTTCAAGGGCCATGTTGACCCTCAGATCCATATTTATACCCGAAAGGAAGGAAACAAAATTGTTTTGAGTGTGGAAGATAATGGTATTGGTATACCTAAGGAGGCTATTGACAAGATATTTGCTATCTATGGCAGGCTTAACCGGGATATTGAAGGCAGTGGCGTGGGCTTATACCTGGCAAGAAAAATGGTCCATGCCGCAGGTGGTGATATGACCGTTGAGAGTGAGCCGGGTAAGGGCAGTAAATTTATAATTTATCTTAACGCAAGGGATTAGAAAAAGAGAGCCGGATTATCAGCGCCGGACAGCAGGAAAGCGCAAAGGAGCTTTGGCAGGCTTTTTTTCATCACCTAATAGCACGCCCCATTTTTTAAATCGCTCTGAGCGGTCGAATATAATTTTTAAAATCGCCATGATGGGTAACGCGAGGAACATACCGGATATGCCTGTCATGGCTCCGGCAATGAAAATGCCGATGATGGAAATGAGGGGATTGAGCTGCACCTGGGAACCTACTATACGCGGCATTAAAATATTATTATCAAGGAATTGTACCACAGCTATAGCCCCCACTACAAACAGGATGTCAACAATACTTTCAGATGAAGCCAGTGTGATCAATACGCCCAGAATATTACCTATCAATGCGCCGAGGTACGGGATAAGATTTAAGAAAGCGAAGATAATTCCTATCAGCAGTGCGTGTTTAATACCGAAGATCGCCAGTATTCCCCATAACAGGATAGTGATATAACAAAGCTGGATCAGCAGGCCTAAAAGGTATTTCTTACCCATCCTTTCAATTTGTTGCATAACGACTTCTATATTTGTATGTTCTTCCGGCTCAAAACACATTAATATGAATTTCATAAAAATGCGCCTGTACATTATCAACAGGAAGGTGTAGATCGGCAACAATCCAAAGAATATCAATACACCTGTTGCTGACCCGGCTGCGCCCCCTAAAATATTGGCTGCGTAATTCAAAAATTTGTTGCTTTGCTGGTTGATAAAATTCAATTGCTCCGTTGGTGAGAACCCGAAAACCCGGCTGATCCATAATCTCAGCGTGTTGAGATGTATGTTTAAATTCTGTTCTATTTTCCGGTAATCGTGCGCGAGAAAAAACATCTGGTTATAGAATAGCCATACTATTAGCGCAGCTACGATGATCACTAATAATATCGGTAAAAAAATAGCAATCGTTTCGGGAAATTTTCGTCTTTTGAAAAAGCGGTATACAGGCAGCAGCATAATACTAATGAAAAATGACATGAGGAGGGGCATTATGATAATTTTCCCAATCACAATTATACAGCCAATCAGAAAAAGCCCGAGAAGTTCGATTGAAAGCTTTAGGGTAACAGGTATTTCTTTCATATAAACTTATTCAAGTTTGATTATTGAAGTACTTACTACTTTTCAGGGCTCCAAGTAATACAGTCATGTTACAAATGTACAGAATCCGCATCGATTGGTCATTCCGGCAAAGCTCTGCAGTACGGAGCGCGCTTCTGCTTCGGAACAGTTATTTGTTGTTTTCTCTCTAAAATGGCCTGGGGACGATCCATTGTGCCGCTGTCCGGCTGATTGAAGGCGGCATTGATATAAGCCTGATGCACGTGAATAAGGCGCTGAGGGAGCCGGCCAAAAATAAAAGACCCGCCAAATTTATACTTGGCGGGTTTCTTGTTGCTTTTAAGAAAAAGGTTCAGCGATTGCTGAACCTTTTTCCTTTTGTGACTCCGTCAGGATTCAAACCTGAAACCTTCTGATCCGTAGTCAGATGCTCTATTCAGTTGAGCTACGGAGCCATTCCTTTTTTCATCCGTCCGGTGTGTTACCGTTTGTTTGAATTGGGATTGCAAAAGTATGCGTTTTTTTGAAACTAACAAATACTTTCAGCAAAATTTCTGCAATTTTCTGATTTACATTTACTTTTACATCCGTAATTAAATATGTAAACTCAGTACCAGCAAGGATTTTAATTATCGCAGCATGAAAATTCAGGTTTGGAGCATAGGAAAAGATAACGACCCTTACATCAGGGATGGCATTGCCGTTTTTCAGAAACGCTTACAACATTATGTGGACTTTGAGCTCCGTCTCATCCCTACCGTTAAGCAGGCAGCCAGCCTTTCCGTTCCCGAGCTCAAAAAACAGGAAGCCCGCATTATTACCGACATGCTGCAGCCGCAGGACTATCTGGTTGCACTGGATGAGCATGGTAAGATGATGACTACCCTGCAGCTGGCAGATTTCCTGCAGCAGCGTACCAATGCAGGCACCCGTCAACTGGTGCTGCTGATAGGCGGCGCTTTTGGATTAGACCCTGTTATTCTGCAAAGGGCCCAGCTTAAATTGTCCCTTTCCTCGCTTACATTTCCGCACCAGCTGGTAAGATTGATCCTTGCCGAGCAACTGTACCGGGCCTATTCTGTGCTGCATAATGAGAAATATCACCACCAATAGTTACATTTACATTTTTAACAGCATAGTGTTTTTATGTTATCACTGAGTTTGATCATTATCATCATTACCTGCGTTATTTCTATCATGTCCTTTAACCGGCCCGGGGAAATAGACAAGCTGAGTATGTGGCCCTATATGGTGAAAGAACATAAGCAGTTCTACCGCTTTATTACAGCCGGATTGGTGCATGCCGATTATATGCACCTGGGTTTCAATATGCTGACGATGTGGTTTTTCGGCAAGTATATTGAGATGATCTTCCAGGACCTTTTCGGTAGTAAGATCTACTTCCTGGTGTTTTATGTGCTGGCGCTGATCGTATCTGATATTCCTTCCTATTTCAGGCATCGCAATAACTATAGTTACCGTTCTATCGGCGCTTCAGGCGCGGTATCAGCGGTGGTGTTTGCCTTTATACTTTTCCAGCCCTGGGCCAAGATCGTCGTATTTGTGATCCCCATGCCGGCTATTTTATACGGCGTACTTTTCCTGGGTTATTCGGTATATATGTCACGCCGCGGCGGCGATGGCATCAACCACGACGCGCATTTCTGGGGCGCTGTTTTTGGTATCGTTTTTCCATTGGTGATCCGGCCTGAACTGGCAGGATATTTTATTCAGCAGATCAGTACTCTGGGCAGATAAGCGGCTTATTGCGGTTGAATATATTCAAAACGGGTTTGGCTCACAAACTCAGGAATATAATTGCTCCAATAGGTGGCAGAAAGCAAGCCGTTTCCATTAAAGGTGAGGCTACGGTAATGATTGGGATTACCATCATTCAGCAGCTGCCAGTTTCCGCGGGAGATACGGGGACCGTCGGCATAAGCATTATAGGCGCTCGGAACGTTCAGCCCAATCATATGAGGAAGGTTGAGCGACAGGAATACATTAGGGCCTGTATATTCTCCATATATCGTTCCGCATTGAGTAGCGCCTCCCCCGGCGCAATAGGTGGTATAATTGCCCTGATGATAGATGTACAGGGAAGTCTCCCCCTTTGAGGCAGACGTCGATACCAGTACTGCAGTATCAGCGAGGTATGAGTATTGGCTGCTGTAACGCATACCAGGCGTACCGGTGCTGTCATAATAGTAGATCTCGTATGCATTCGGCAGGGAGTCATTACCGCTATAATGGAACCGTTTAAGCACAACAGCGCGATTATCGCGGTCAAGTGTTTTTATCTCTGCTACACGCCTGCTCCCGTCATAATAGAACGTGTCTTTTGTAAACAGTACGAGGTGGACCGTATCGTCCTGGCTTGGAGAAGAATAGGTGAGTTGCAGTGCGGGTTTGTAAAACCGGTTGTACCGGAATTCAGCCACCTGCTTGTAATAATACGGCATAATAGGATCGCCATAGGCGGTCACTTCCGTAATCTTTGACAATAGCCAGGCCGGCCGGGCCGCTGGTGTCGGAATAACTGGTCCGGGTTCTTTAATGCAGCTGCTAAAGCATAAGGATAACAAGCTGGCAAACAGCAGGCGCTTTTGAAGGTGTAACAAGGCTTTCATACAAGATGGAATTTGGATACAGATGAACGCCAAATTTATGGCGCCTGCAGTTATGCCACCAATACTGGTTTTAGTATTTTTATTCCTTGCCGGGGGCCATTTCCAGGCACAACACTTCCTTTGTGCTGTCCGTGACCTTAAAACGGTCATCTATGCGCATGCCTACGATCCATACGATGCGCTTTGCTGATTCCAGCACCCACACCTGCTCCTTTTGCAGCAGGGATAGTTTCTGATCGATGAAAAAACGGCTCAGCTTTTTCTTTTTGTCCATTCCCAGCGGGTAGAAATAATCGCCCTGTTTCCAGCGCCGTAATATCAGCGGGTAGCGGATCTGTTTACTATCCAGGCATGCGATATGTGCGGCAGATGGAATAGCGCCCAGTGCATCCCTTTCCTGTACGCGCAGCTTTAAATGTCCGCCGGCAGTACGTATATGCGCCTGCTCTTTTTCTATTACAATATGATCCGCTTCCTGTTGCGCCAGGGGCGTGATCAGCAGCCATTGCCGGTTGCGGATAATACGATGGCTGGCCGTGGCTACATATCTTCCGGATTCGCTTTGCAGCAGCTCCAGCACCTGGCCTACCTGTGCAGGTGTAACGCCAAAATCTTTGAACAGCTCATAGGCGATGGTATGCAGCGACTGTGTTTTCTGGAGCTTCAGCACAGGCACCATATAGGTAGCGCCTTTCTGTTCCAGCAGTCTTTTCCGGTGACGGCTGACCGCCTCCTGGTAAAGCAGTTCCGCTTCCCTGATCCGGTCAACAGTTCCGGCCATATGCTGTACCGCACCGGGATATGCTTCCTGTATGGGCGGCAGTACGTGATGCCTGAAAAAATTACGTGTGTATTTATCCGTTATATTGGAACTGTCCTCCACAAAAGCCAGGGCATGTTCCTTCACATAGGCCAGGATCTCTTCCTTTTGCGCAAACAGCAGCGGGCGGATAATACGGCCCTGTTTGGGCAATATACCATGCAGGCCTGCCAGGCCGGTGCCTTTGCAAAAGTTCATCAGCACAGTTTCTACATTATCCTGCATATGATGAGCGGTGGCAATAAACGTATAGCCGTGTGTGTGCCGCATATCTTCCAGCCATTCATAGCGCAGTTCCCTGGCAGCCACCTGTACGGATACACGATGCTGTGCAACATGCGCTTCCGTATCGAACCGGATCTTATATACCGGTACATTGTATGCGGCGCCCAGGCTGTCTACAAACTGCTCATCACGTTCTGACTCTTCGCCCCGTAGCTGGAAATTGCAATGGGCAATGGCAAAAGAAAAGCCGGCAGCATGGAACAGGTGGGCCATTACTACAGAATCTGCCCCGCCGCTTACCGCCAGCAAGATCATTGCCCCGGGCCGGATGAGTTGTTCCCGCTCAATATATTCCCTGAATCCTGTCAATAGGTCTTGATACATAATAGGTGCTTAATACATCAGATCTTCATACGCCGCCTGCAGTTCGTTATAGGCATGCATATCTTTAGCGGCTTTTGCAACAGCCATTCCCTTTTCATAAATATTGCCGGCCTTGTCCTGCTCCCCTGCCCTTTCCAGCAGCTTACCCAGATGATAGTAAGAGCCTACATACCCCGGCTCCTGTTCCAGTACCTCCTCGAACAGCCGGCGGGCGGCATCATCATCATTCAGCTTGATATATTCCAGTGCCAGCGCATGCTTCAGAAAGCTGTCCTCCGGGCTGCTTTCCAGGAATGCTTTCAGTTTTGAGATCCTGTCCATGGGTGGTTTTATTAGTTAATAATCCGTTATATTTGCTGATACCGCTTTTTCCAAACCAAACAGTTTTAAGGTTATGAAGATATTAGTATGTATCAGTAAAACTCCGGACACCACTGCAAAAATAGCTTTCACAGACAACAACACGAAATTCAGTGAAGCCGGCGTACAATTCATCATCAACCCCTACGATGAATGGTATGCACTGGTACGCGCACTGGAGCTGAAAGAAAGCCTGGGCGCCACCGTGCACCTGGTAACAGTAGGCGGGGCAGATACAGAGCCGGTTATACGCAAGGCCCTGGCGCTCGGAGGAGATGAGGCCTTCCGTATAAATACGGATAGCCAGGACAGTTACCTGATTGCAGCCCAGATCGCAGCCCACGCAAAACAGCAGAACTATGACCTCATCTTTACCGGCAAAGAGACCATCGATTATAATGGTTCTTCCATAGGCGGTATGCTGGCAGAACTGCTGGACCTTCCCTATGTATCCATCGCAGCAAAGTTTGATCTCAACGGCACTACTGCTACCATTAACAGGGAAATAGAAGGCGGTGAAGAAGTAGTGCAGGTTAACCTGCCCCTAGTAGTATCCTGTCAGAAAGGAATGGCGGAACAACGTATCCCCAACATGCGCGGTATCATGGCCGCCAGGACCAAACCTCTGACCGTAGTTGAGCCTGTTGCCATTACACCGCTTACTTCCATTGTCAGCTTCGAGCTGCCACCGGCCAAAGCAGGTGTTAAACTGGTAAGCCCCGATAATGTAGAGGAACTGGTAAAATTATTGCATGAACAAGCCAAGGTGCTTTGATCCCTCACTTGTCCCTTATAAATCACGTTTCAGGTAATCTAAAAAAATCGCAAATGTCTGTTCTCATATTCGCTGATCAATCCCAGGGTAAAATAAAAAAAGCTGCTTTCGAAGCCATTTACTATGGCGCAAAAGTAGCGCAAGCATTAGGTACAACAGCTACGGCTATAGTGCTGGGCGAAGTGGATAACGCAGAGGTGGCTGCACTGGGCAATTACGGCGCTCAGAAAGTACTGCATGCTGCAGATGCAAAGTTGAATGAAGTGGACAGCGGCGTAGCCACAAAGGTGATTGTAGCTGCCGCTGCACAGGAAAACGCCCAGGTGATCATCTTCTCTCATAATTTCGATGGCAGGGCCATTGCCCCCAGAGTGGCCGCAAGATTGCAGGCCGGACTGGTAAGCGGCGCTATCAGCCTGCCGGACACCGCCAATGGTTTTGTTGTAAAGAAAACGGTGTTCTCCGGTAAAGCCTTTGCCAATGTCAATATTACCTCGGCTCAAAAAGTGATCTCGGTAATGCCCAATACCTTTGCACCTGAAAAAACAGATGCAACGGCTACGGTTGCCCCTTTCCAGGCGCCGGTAACAGATGCGGACTTCAAGGTAAAAGTAACCAAAGTGGAAACCGTAAGCGGAGAAGTGCCGCTCACGGAAGCTGAAACCATCGTTAGTGGTGGCCGCGGACTGAAAGGCCCCGAGAACTGGGGATTGGTAGAAGACCTTGCCAAAGCCCTAGGTGCTGCTACCGCCTGTTCAAGGCCCGTAGCAGACTCCGGCTGGCGGCCGCATCATGAACATGTGGGGCAAACAGGCCTCACCGTACGCCCCAACCTGTATATAGCCATCGGCATCTCAGGCGCTATACAGCACCTGGCTGGTGTGAACGGCAGTAAGGTGATCGTGGTGATCAATAAAGACCCTGAAGCGCCTTTCTTCAAAGCAGCCGACTACGGTATTGTTGGCGATGCATTTGAGATAGTACCCAAACTGACCGCAGCGGTGCAGCAACTGAAAAAATAAGATACATAGCGGGGCAATTGACAGAACAGTCATTCTGACTGTCAATTGCCCCTGTAAACTGACAACTTGTTTTTTAGATAGGGAATATTTTTCTAACTTCACGGTCTTACAAAATTATCAGCGACAACGCGAGACAGATAACAGATATGAGAAAAATAGAACTGGAAATAGTTGCTTTATCGCACAGCATTACGCAAACACATTCGTACGCCGTGGTATTGGGGGAAGTGAACGGCCTGCGCCGCCTCCCTATCGTAATAGGGGGTTTCGAAGCCCAGGCTATTGCTGTGGCGCTAGAAAAGATGCAACCCAGCCGCCCTCTTACGCATGATCTGATGAAGAACTTCATGAATGCCTTTAATATCGAACTTTCTGAGGTAGTGATCAGCAATCTGCAGGAAGGCATCTTCTATTCAAAGCTCATCTGTAACAATAACGACGAAACCATAGAGATCGACTCCCGTACTTCAGACGCCCTGGCGCTGGCCGTACGCTTCGGTTGCCCCATCTACACCTACGAGAACATCCTTAACAGTGCCGGTATCTTACTGGATGACCCCACCGGCAAAAAGAGCAATAAACCTACCACTCCCACTATATCAGAGCACGAGAAAGGCGTGGAAGACGACCTGAAAGCCATGAGCCTGGAGGAGCTGAATACCCTGCTGCAGGAAGTGCTGGAACAGGAAGACTATATACGCGCTATCGCCATCCGCGATGAGATCAACAGCCGGAAAAGCAAATAAGAGCTGCATTATTTTTCCATGATCATTTTTCCCAATTGTAAAATAAACCTGGGACTACATATCCTCCGCAGGAGGCCTGATGGGTTTCATGACCTGGAAACGGTGTTTTACCCGCTTCCCCTGACAGACGCTTTGGAAGTACTGTCTGATAATAAGCTGCAATTCGCCAGCAGCGGCATACCGGTACCCGGTAATGAGCAGGATAACCTGTGCCTGAAAGCCTGGCATCTGTTAAAGGCAGATTTTCCGGACCTGCCGCCGGTGAAGATCCATCTGTATAAGCATATCCCTATCGGGGCCGGACTAGGTGGCGGCTCTGCCGATGCGGCCTTCATGCTGCAAATGCTGAATAATAAATTCCGCCTGGGAATAAGCGAGGAACAATTGATGGCGTATGCCGCCCGCCTAGGTAGCGACTGCGCCTTCTTTATTCCTAACAAACCCTGTTACGCTACCGGCCGTGGAGAAGTGCTTACTCCGCTTGAGCTGGACCTGAGCGGGTATTCCTGGCTGCTGGTATACCCCGGCATTCATGTGAATACCGGTTGGGCCTTTGGCCAGATCACCGCCCGTGTGCCTGAACAACAGCTGCAGCAAAACATCCTGCAACCGGTGGAAGCATGGAAGGAGCTGATCTCTAATGATTTTGAAGCGCCTGTGTTCAGCGCTCATCCTGTATTGGGAGAGATAAAAGAACAATTATACAAAGCAGGGGCCCTTTATGCCACTATGAGCGGCAGCGGTTCTGCGATGGTAGGCATTTTTCCTAAAAACAAAATAACCGGCGCCTTATGGGACGCCGGCTACCGGGTATTTAAAATTAGCTGATTCGCTTATTTTACCTTTGCCACGAGATTTTTGAAAGTCTCAGGCTCATTCATAGCCAGATCTGCCAGTACCTTACGGTTCAGATCGATGTTGTTTACAGACAGCTTGTGAATGAATTCAGAATAGGTCAGGCCTTCAGCGCGAACTGCTGCGTTGATACGGGCAATCCACAGCTGGCGGTAATTCCTTTTCTTCAGTTTACGGCCTACATAGCTATAGGTCAGGCCTTTTTCCAATACGTTCTTGGCTACGGTATATACATTCTTTCTTTTACCGTAGAAGCCCTTGGCTTGTTTTAGTATCTTCTTCCTCCGGGCCCTGGAAGCTACTGCATTTACTGAACGAGGCATATAATGCTTGTTTGATCAGATTAATAAATAAAATTATAATTAACGGAGACAGAGCATCCTCTTAACCAGGTTCAGGTTAGCATCACTAACCAGTGTACTGCCTCTCAGGCTGCGCTTTCTTTTGGTGGCTTTCTTGGTCAGCAGGTGACTTTTGAAAGCTTTATACCTTTTGATCTGTCCGCTCCCGGTCACCTTAAAGGTCTTTTTCGCGCGGGAATGAGTCTTTACTTTGGGCATCTTACGTCAAATTTGGTCTGCAAAGGTAGGGAAATATTTCAATCTACATGCATTGAACCTAAATAATTTATTCACCATCCTGTTTCCACGTTGTCATGTGGATAACTTTTTAACACGAATTTATACTTTTTTGGACTCCGGTAAATAATTGACAATCAAATCTGCCTTCTGCCTTTTTGCTTCATGACACTTCCCTGAGGTGCCTTTTTGGCATATACACATTTTTTATTTTGTATATTATTCATAATTTTAATTCCAAAATAGTATAATATTTTATCCATATCATATATTATTAAACCGTTGAACACCGAGCCTATGAAACTAGTTTACCTATCTCAAAATGCCAGCCCACGGAGGGTTGCAGCGCTTTTTCGAATTGCAGAAATTATTCAATTCAATCCATTCCACCGCGCCTGAAAACGCCGGAATGACGTTTTTTTTTAATCAATTGATTTCAGCAAGATGAAAAAGATACTAGCCCTCCTATATCTGTTTTTAATGTTTTTCGCGGGAACAACCTTTGCCCAGCGACTAAATGCACCTAGCAGTGTATGTACCTCAATGGGAGCAGCAAATACCCGTTTTGGAACATTCAGTCTTTCCGGCTATAGCGGTACAAGAACCCGTTGGACTTTATATAAAGGGTCCACTGCAACACCTGCTATTCTGGGAACAGATTATAACGTGTTATATGGCTACGTAAACACGATTTCAAATGGCAACCCGAGTGGATCAACTAATAACCGCTCTATTACTATTGAGTTTCTTACCGATACAACGTATTTAGTAAGGGCTGAGACATTTACTAATACTGGTAGTACCGTTCAAACCTCCCGTACAGCAACTGTAAACGTGGTGGATTGTCCTATAACAGTATGTAAAGGCTCAGCTACCTCCGGGAAGGACTTCAAGGAAACATTTGGAACAGTGGCGCCGGGCGCGCAGGTAGCACTAGACCCGGCCAGAGGTAGTATTCAATATATTTATCAAAGTACCTACGGCCTGAACGACAACTACTACGCCATTAGCAGCCAAATGCAACTTCGTACCGAGTGGGATCAGTCACTGGACCATACCCGTGACGGCACCGGCGGTTTGGAAGGCGCCATGCTGGTGGCCAACTCGGCAATTGAAAAAAAGGAGTTCTACAGCCGGGAAGTAAGAGGATTATGTCCAGGCGCCGTATATAACTTCAGCGCCTGGTTCCGTAATGCTAACGGTAAAGGAGTATTGGAGAATAACTGTCAGAACGATTATATATATGCAGGCGTTACATTTGAAGTAAGAGATTTAAGCACTAACGCACTGCTGGCGTCATTTAATACCAACGACGTATCCATGCCCCTACACAGTGTTGCTTTAGATCCTAATGGTGGATGGCAGAAATACGGGGGCACCTTTAAAACCAATCCCAACGCCACCAGCCTGACCGATGTGAAAGTGATCATCAAAAATAACAATCCCGGCGGTTGCGGTAACGATATTGCCATTGATGATATTGAGTTTGCATATTGCGCCCCCAATATCTTCGCTTTCTTTGACGGACAAAAAGACCAGGAAGGCGGCGAATATACCATGTGCGCCGGTTCTGCAACCAATCTGAACTCCGAATTCCAGCCGGCAGACTATTTCAAAAACCCGGTATACAGATGGGAATACAGTGATAACGGCACCACATGGATCAAGATCAACGGTGACGGTGACGGTCTGACCGGTTCTACTACCGACACCCTGCACTTTGCAGCGGATTCCAAATATCTTATCGGAGATTCTTTAGTCACCATATACAAATGGTTCAGGTTAACGATCAATGAAGGCACTGCAAGTTCATTGGGTTGTGAACAACCTTCAAAACCTATCAGAATAGAGCTGCTGCCCAATCCAAAGATCAATGTGGCAGGCGCACAGATCTGTAAAGGTGAGACCGCGACGCTAACCGCGTGTTGCAGATATGATGAATATAAATGGCGATGGCCGACACCAACGCCAACAGACAGTACCTTCGGCGACCAGATCGACGTCTCCCCTACTGTAACAACAGAATATGAAGTAATTGGCCGTAAAGACTACGGCGCCGGCCGTACCTGTTACAGGAGGGCCACAGCCCCTGTGATTATAGACACCATGCCAATCTTACAGCTGAACCTCACTGGTCCCAATCCTATCTGTTTTGGCCAGTCTGTAACGCTGGAAATAGATCCTTCTAACCTGGCATATGACATTCAATGGCGCCCAACCGGCGATATAGGCAACACTACCACGCATACGCCAGCAACTGTTGGTCCTAATAAATATAATGTAGATGTTACCAACGGCGCCTGCGTTGCGAAAGATAGTATCACTATTAATGTAATCGCAAAACCAAGCGTTACCGTTGGCACCATTCTGTCTTCCTGTAGCAACACCGGCAGGTTCACCATCCCCTACAGCAACCCGCTGAACAATCCGGCGAGGTATGATGTGGTAGCTGCGGGTGCTAATCCAATGCCGGGATTCACCAATGTGCTGAATCAACCGCTGCCTGCTTCACCGATAACAGTAACCTATCCTACTACCACCGCTCCGGGCACTTACACCTTTAACCTGGTGCTGAGAAATCCGACACTGGGTTGTGATAGCATACGTCCGATCTCGGTAACTGTAGTAGCGCCATTGCCTGTTCCAACAGGGATCATCGCGTCATCTACAGACCTCTGCGTGAACAGCTACGTTACGGTAACCGTACAAGGCCCTGCCTTACCCGCTGGCGCCCGTTGGGCCTGGTACTCTGGCACTTGCGGTGGAACCTACCTCGGCACCGGCACCAGCATTTCGGTTGGCCCGCTGAGTATAACTACTGATATCTTCGTGAGAGCTGAAAATGCTGCCAGCCCCTGTCCGGCCAGCAATTGCGCGCAAAAGCGGATCAACGTATATCCCATGCCTGGTAATGTGGATGCTGGTTTGGACCAGAACAATTGTGATGACTCTACCTTCATCATGACAGCCAACCAGCCTGCTACAAATACAGCCAAGGCGGTGTGGACGGTAATGAGCGCTACAGGTGTGCCCATCTCACGGATCATTATTTCAGACATAACCAAAGAAAACACCCAGGTAATCGTACCGCTGGGCGCCAGCGCCACGCTGAACTGGGGCACACCTAATGGTGTCTGCCCGGGCAAGGATGACCAAATAACACTTACCAACTATATCAACCCGGCGAACCTGGCAGAAGCGGGCCCGAAACAGCGGTTTTGTAATGTAACCAGCTTTACGCTGAATGCAACCGCACTGACCGCTGCTCCTACTGCTGCAGGTACATGGACCAGGATAGCAGGTAACGCTGCTATCGTGATCAGCGATATACACGATCCCAAGGCTACTGTTACCAATGTAATAGCTGGCGACTCCATCGTGTTACGCTGGACGGTTACCAATGGGCCTGTATGTCCGTCTGCATATGATGATGTTACACTTGTGAGCTACCGTCTGCCCAGCGCTGCTGTCGCAGGACCCAATCGAAGCCTGTGTAATGTAACCTCCTTTACGTTAGCTGCCACTGCTCCGGCTATTGGCACGGGTGTGTGGAGAACCATCTATGGTACCCGTACCGTAGCCAACGCTACCAGCCCGACTTCTACTATCACAGTAGCTCCCGGCGATTCTATCATACTCGAATGGTCAGTTACCAATGGGAACTGTAACGTTAACAGAGATACTGTAACACTGGTAAGCTACAGGCTGCCCAGCACTGCTGTGGCAGGCCCGAACCTGAGACAGTGTAACGTTACTTCATTTACAATGGCCGCCACCGCTCCGGCTGTGGGCACCGGTGTATGGAGAACCATCTATGGTACCCGTACCGTAGCCAATGCTACCAGCCCGACTTCTACTATCACAGTAGCTCCCGGCGATTCCATCTTGCTCGAATGGTCTGTTACTAATGGTAACTGTGCTGTGAACAGAGATACTGTAACATTGGTAAGCTACAGGCTGCCCAGCACCGCTGTGGCAGGCCCGAATCTGAAACAGTGTAACGTTACTTCATTCACAATGGCCGCCACCGCTCCCACTGTCGGCACCGGTGTGTGGAGAACCATCTATGGTACCCGTACCGTAGCAAATGCTACCAGCCCGA